>Ga0209187_1000009_pt1 | contig 481096 bp, 375 predicted proteins | sample BantaG_FD_187430 | JGI IMG/M metagenome (GOLD analysis project Ga0209187, IMG submission 187430) | Marine algal microbial communities from Bantry Bay, Ireland - BantryBay_4 metaG (SPAdes) (version 2) | ecosystem: Host-associated > Algae > Red algae > Unclassified | place: Bantry Bay, Ireland...
TCTGACATCTCTGCTGCTGCACATTCGTCATCTGCTTCTCCTGTACTTAGATCATAGCCTTCGAATGCTTCGCCTGGTCCATTTGGTGGAGTTATTTGTACGCTGTATTCTTTATCTGCATCTAATAAACATTCGCCTGTCTCTGGATCAAAACCTCCAAATACAAAGGCTCCATCTGCTCCTGTCGTATCACTTGCTAGTGGCTCGCCTACTGCGTTGCCATCTGCATCACACTCAAACAACATCGCTACTGCTCCTTCTACCATCGTCATCTCTGTATCTGCTTGACAACCGTCATTATTGGTATCTACAAATACTTCTCCTCCCATACTTTCACAGTTTGGTGAAATACCTGCGTCGATATCATCATCACTTCCTCCATCATCATCTCCATCCCCTGGTCCATAACACTCACTCTGTCCGGTGCCCGGATCTACATCATCTGACATACCTGCTGCTACACACTCATCATCTGCCTCTCCAGTACTTAGGTCATAGCCTTCAAACTCTTCACCTGGTCCATTTGGTGGGGTGATCTGTACACTGTATTCTTTATCTGGATCTAATAGACACTCGCCTGTCTCTGGATCAAAACCTCCAAAGACGAATTGTCCATCTGCTCCTGTCGTATCACTTGCTAATGGTGCGCCTACTGCGTTGCCATCTGCATCACACTCAAACAACATCGCTACTGCTCCTTCTACCATGGTTGACTCCGTGTCTTCTTGACATCCATTGTTATCTACATCTACAAATACTTCTCCGCCCATGCTTTCACAGTTTGGTGCTATACCTGCATCTATATTATCGTCATCATCTTTTCCACTTGGATCATAACAATCACTGTTGCCTGTACCTGGATCTACGTCATCCGACATTCCTGCTGCTGCACACTCGTCGTCTGCTTCTCCTGTACTCAAGTCGTAGCCTTCGAACTCTTCGCCTGGTCCGTTTGGTGGTGTGATCTGCACACTGTATTCTTTATCTGGATCTAAAAGACATTCACCAGTCGCTGGATCTATACCTCCAAATACGAATGCTCCATCTGCTCCTGTTGTATCACTTGCTAGTGGCTCGCCTGTCGCATTACCATCAGCATCACACTCAAACAACATTGCTACTGCTCCCTCAACCATTGTTGATTCGGTATCTGATTGACAGCCATCATTATTAGTATCTACAAATACTTCTCCGCCCATACTCTCGCATGGTGGGCTGATACCTGCATCGATATCGTCGTCGTCATCGTCACCATTTGGATCATAACATCCACTTCCTCCTGTAGCTGGATCCACATCATCAGATTGTCCTGCTGCTACACACTCTTCATCTGCTTCACCTGAACTAAAGTCATAGCCTTCAAAAGCTTCACCAGGTGCATTAGGTAAACTAAAGACAACTGTATAAGTCTTCTCTGGATCTAATAAGCATTCTCCTGTCTCTGGATCAAAACCAGCGAAGTAGTAACTACCATCTTCTCTAGTTGTATCCATTGCTAGTGGTTCACCCGTTGGATTTCCACTTTCATCACATTCAAATACTGAGGCCACTGCTCCTTCTACCATATCCATCTCGGTATCTTGCTGACATCCGTCATCATTAGTATCTACAAATACTTCTCCACTGATCTTCTCACAAGGAGGCGTAATACCTGCGTCAATATCTTGATCGCCATCATCAGCGTCAGTATCTGGATCTGGACCTTCCTCATCTTCCGGATCATAACAGTCACTCTGTCCAGTTGCCGGATCTACATCATTAGCGTTGTCTTCTCCAGCACAATCTTCACTTGTTCCTTCTGTAAATTCAAATCCTTCTAATGCTTCTCCTGGTGCACTTGGTATATCAAACACTACGAAATAGCTGCTATCTGGGTGTAAGCAGATATCTGCTGTACCTTCTTCCATTGAACCGAATGCATAATCTCCATTGACATCTGTAGTGTCACTTGCAAGTGCATTCTCTGGTGTTGGATTATCCTCTCCACAACTATAGATATAAGCAACTACACCTTCTGCACCTCCGTCGTCTTGAGCGTCTTGACAACCATCTTCATTCCAATCATAGAATACAGTACCCGCTACTTCTTCGCATCTTGTGATACCTGCATTTATATCATCATCATTATCGTCTCCATCAGGGTTATAACAATCCGTCATGCCTGTATTAGGATCTGTGTCATCCGCTGATTCGCTATTATTACAATCTTCACCATCACCGTGTGTGAAATCATATCCTTCAAGTTCCTCACCTACACTATTTGGCAATTCAAATAATACGAAATAGCTACTGTCTCTATCTAAACAAACATTGGCACCATCATTTTCTTGAACACCGAATGCGTATTCACCATTCACATCAGTAGTATCAGTTCCTAATGCATTTTCAGGTGAAAGATCTGTCTCGCCACAACTAAAGACGTAAGCTATTGCTCCTTCTACTGGAGCATCCGTGGAAGGATCTTTACAACCATCGTGATCATCATCATAGAATACCTCTCCAGCGATCTCTTCGCATACCACTATTTTCTCTGGATCATGGTCATCTTCATCATCGGTACCATCCCCATCTTCTTGATTATCACTATCTCCGTCTGGGTCTCCGCCAGCATCATTGTCAGGATCATAATCTGGATCACTATCTACATCTTCTCCTGGCTCACCGTCTCCGTCAAATGCTTTACTGATCTCTGCTTGATTAGTATAAGCGTCTGGACCACCGCAGTCAATTATGGTAACTTCTATTGGTACTTTCACACTCATTCCTGCAGGAATGCTTGGAATCGTCGTAAGTGGAGATGTTACAGGTCCTCCCCATCCATTCACAAAATTTGTTAATAGACCTGGATCAAACTCAAATCCACATGGCAGGTGATCTATCACCTCCACATTGGTAGCATCTATATTACCTTGATTGATTACTTCTATCTCATGTATAACATTCATTCCTACAGCAAATGGACCTGAGGAAAGTGTAGTCTTGACTAGTGCTAAATCAAAGCAAGTAGCTTCGAGGATAAACTCACATTCCACAACACAGTCATCTGCGTCAGTTATCGTAATGGTGTATTCACCAGCTGTCAATTCGTCAAATAGTCCTGCTGCTTGGCTTGTTGTACCACCATCGATACTGTAGCTATATGGTGTAGTACCACCAGTTCCTGCAACTTCTATCATACCATCATTAAGGGCACAGGTCTCTGTAGCTTCAGCAATTGTGCTGCAAGCAAGAACATCTGGTTCCGTGATCGTAAACATTGCTTCTGCTACACATCCGTTAGCATCAGTTACCGTAACTGAGTAATCCCCAGCAGGCATTTCTGTCAAGTCCTGCTCGTCATCATCAGGATTATCAGGTCCGTCTGTACTCCAATCATAAGCAAGTGGCAGTGTACCTCCTTCAACATTGAAATTGATCGCACCGCTTGATTCTCCTCCACAGCTTACATTCGTAATATCTGCAGTCAATATCATTTCTGGGTGTATCTCTAATTCTGCTTCACAAGATGAAGTCAATCCATTAGCATCAGTAACAGTAACGGTATATGTACCTGCTACTGCTGGGTCTATTGTTATGGCCTTATCTGTAGATGTAAATCCAGCTGGTCCTGACCATGACCATGCCGTATTACCTTCACCTATCTCTTCTGCCATGATAGGCATTCCTGGACATACCGCAGTATTACTACTGATCATACAATCAACCATGACTACAGCTATCACTGCTGGATCATGATCATCTTCATCTCCATTGGTATTATCATTTTTGTCGTCTTCTACTGGTCCATCATTATCTGGATCATTGTCTGGCATACTATCAATGTCTGGCGGATTATTACCATTGACATCTTCGGCCATGCTGATCTCCGCATAGTTAGTATAGCTAGTTTCTGGTGCTACTGGTAATGCAGTAATGGTAGTTGTCAGTTGAATGACTTCACACATACCAGGCGTAATAGGGCCTGCCACAGTAAAGAAATATTCATTGGCTACACTTCCTACTGTCCAATTGGGATCAGTAACCATCATACCTGCTGGCACATAATCAACTACTTCTACATTGTAAGCATCAATTGTTCCTTGATTACATACTTCAATATCATAAGTTACTGTACTTCCTATAGTCACAGGAACTGTCTGCATTGGGTTTAGCATTTTACGTAATGCTACATCGAAAGTATCGATCATGATCTCTTCTAAGTCCTCATCATCCTCGCTCTGATCACCATCATCATTATTTTCCTCACTATCAATGTCTTCATTATCAGAAGCACTTATCTGTGCTTCATTGACAATAGGTCCGTAACCTTCTAAGGTCACGTCGACTAACAATGTATCACAAGTACCACTCTCTAAAATTGATATGTCCCACTGATTGTCATTTGGACTATAGTTACCAGTCGTATGAGTGTGACTTACATAAGATACCGCACCTGGCAATTCATCAGATATTTCAACTCCTGTTGCATCAAATTTAAGACCTAGAGAATCATCAGCGATATTACATACTATGATCTCATAAGTAATTTGACTTCCAAATGTTAGTGGTGATGGGATATTAATTATATTCTTTTCTAGCTCTAGATCGACACATTCTTTTGTTTCTAAAGTCAATACATTAGAAACATTAGGACATAATGCACCAGGCAAGTATGCTTTGAGTATGTAATCTCCTCCTACTGCTGGTCCATTCCATACATTAGTTGTCGTGATCGCTTCTAAAATTTCTGCACCACTTTGGATAGAATACCACTCGTATGATTCAAATCCAGGAAGGCCTTCTATAGTTCCTAATTCGTAGCATGCACAGAATGGTTCTCCTGTAATTGTTGTCTCTCCATTAGGATTATAAGTGACTGTATATTCTACATTGAATGCACAATCATCATTGAATCTTATTTCTACATTGTAAACTTGATCAGCTGTAAGACCACACACTTCTGGCGTTGCACTTGTAGGGTCATCTAAACCTATTTCTGGTGTCCATGTGATCGTCGCGCCATCTACAAACTCATCAGGAATCTGTAAGTCTAGGTCTACACAATCATCCTCACATATATCGGCTACTTGATCTTCTGGCAACCAATCACCAAGAGACTTAAGCTCTACCATATCCATGATCTCACACTCTCCAGTTGTACCTGTTACCACTAGCTTAACAGGATCAGCTCCTACGACTCCAAAACCTTCATTCAACTCTACTGTCAACACTCCTGTACCGTCATCGGTAAGCGTACCACCTTCGGCAGGCTCAAGTGTTATCTCATAATCACCACAGGTCTCTAATGTAAGTGGCTGGGTAGGACATAATACTGTACACTCTTCTAGATCAGCTATGAATGATGGAGATAGATCCATGATAGGCGTTTCCTCGGAATCACAGGCACAATCAGTCTCGTATGTTTGCTTGATAATTATAGGACATGCTTGAATCGCATCTATCTCTAGACACATGGTCAATGTGGTGGTCTCGCCCGGCGCTAGACTAACAGCATGATCCATTCCATTCAATTCTGTATCGAATGATTCTAATACCCCATTGGCTGTTACATCATCATGGATTCCTACTCTTACATTTCCATTATAAGCAGGTCCTGGGTTAGAGAGATCTATTTCGTAACATACTTGTACTGGGTCTTCTCCATCAGTACAGTCCATACTTGCTCGCACTTCTGTAGTTTCTAATGGTGGTTTAAGATCGATTAATATTATTGGATTCAAACTATTTTGCACAAATACATCGCACTCGTCTGGCGGACCTGGTACACAGGTTACTGCCTCTACGACACTCTTGATATCCGCTCCTATCTCTATCTCTCCACATGGCGCATCTTCTCTCATTGCTGCCTCAAAGGTCACCGACCAAGCTGCACCTGGAGCTAATGCTGGTGAATGGAAACAAACCATTATATCATCACCAATAGGAGTCTCCGTAAGCCAATCAGGCATAAATCCGTTAGTAAACATGACACTACCCGATACATAGTCCATAACATCTCCAGGTATTGTCAAACACGTTACGACACTGTCGGTTGTAGATTTATCCGATACGTTTAATGCTGTCAAACCAAATTGATTTGATAAACCTCCACAGTATAATTCTGAAGGACTACCTACTGCCAGTATCTGAGCATAATCAGCAGGGTCTGCACCGTCAATTATTATGGCAGGCGACTCTACATCACCAGAACTCAAGTTATCTGGACCACAAGGATCTGTAGCCATAGTCTCAGTCCTTGGTTTTGACCCTGAAAGGAATTCATCACAGTTAGTCGTTACTTGAAATCTGAAAGCTACATTATTACTATCAAGACCACTGGTTACGCCCTTCAAGCCATTTTCATCTATATAAGATGACCATGTCGCTTCATCTAACCAGCCATAGTTAAGACCATTAATATCATCAGGATCGTCAATTGGAGTCCAAGCTCCAAAATTACCTGTCATATCTACAGCCCCTCCTGGGTAAGCAATCTCCCATGAATTAGGCACAAGTGTCATTCCAAATGGTAATGTGAAATTAGGATCAACGCCTAACAATAGTAGATCCTTTACATTTTTTGTTCTTACATGCAAGGTCATGGGTTCGCATAACTTAGGATTCTCTGGCATAGAGAACCACTCTGTTTGTATCCCTGCTTCTCCAAATATATATGCATAACATATTTCTGAGGATGCACATGACCCACCACCAGAACCTATAGCGGCTCTAACAGCATCTGGCGAACAACCTGATGATCCTCCTACACAGATTTCTGGAGGTAATGAACCTGGAGTAGGACAATATAGAAGAGTTGTTTTGACATACATCGTGACACATTCGCCAGGAGCTAATGTAGTCGCAGGCATTTCTACTAAGTATTTCTTAAGCTGACCATCGTCAGATATTAAAGTTGTTGTCAATGCAGTTGCTGGATCATCTGGATTTGTACATACTCCCATAAAAGACACAGGATTAGGAACGGTAACATAAGTACTGAATCCTGTTGCATCCATTGCATCTGGATTACAGAATTCTATTTCTTGCGCTTCTACACTTGTACCTGCAGAGGCTGCAGCTATTAAGTCTCCGCCTTGGTTGGTCGTAGAGACTGGTGTCTGACCAGGAGGTAAAGGATCTGGCATTACGAATACAGTTCCCTGAACATCGTCTTCTTTACAATATAAAGTGTCCATGTTAAACAGGTTATAATAGTTGCCATTATGCACGGCAGCAAATCCAGCTGCTTGCGCCTCATCAACTAAAGTAGCAGAAGCAGCAATGGTTGTTCCATTTCCATAGAAAGTCATAGAACTTATAGCACATTCATTAGGTTGACCTCCTTTATAGCACCAATCCGCTTTCAGCTGATAATCCAAAACGCCATTTAATGGAGCCGGACACACAGTACAATAGTCATAGCTTAATCGTAAGGTATCACAATTACCTAAACCAATACCCAATCCTTGGAACCCTTGGTTATAAAGGTCAATGACAATCGCTCCTTCTGAACCAGAATCTACTGAGCAAAGGTCATCAGAATATCCAGCTACTGGACTACATTTCATATTCATAGTAGAGTCCACAGTTACCGGAGTGCTTATCCCATTTTGCTCAACTATGGCATTAGCGCAGTAAGCCAATGGGGAATAAATCGGCAATTCTAGATCGTATATTTCAACTAATGGTCTATACTCATGCGTAAACCATTCATCGCCTGGTACGCCAGCAAAAGCTTCTACTACGAATTCATGCTCGATGGTACCTCCGCAGGCATCCAAAGTAATATTTGTTTCCGATTTCAAACCTCCTGGACATGAAATATTGTAAAGTGAGTTAACTGCACACCCTGCATTTAAAGGTGCCATTCCATAAGTGGAGGTCCCTGCTATTTCATCAGCATTATAGGCATAAAATAGCGGTACAATTCTAGCAACGTTTTGTTCTGGAGGTGCTACTCCTAGAATTTTAGCCATTTCCCTGAGAGGATTTTTAATCAAAGGCACGCACCAATCAAAATGGATTTTAGAGCCTACCACGATCTCATAAGTATCAATGAACTCAGAAACACAATCTCCCTCACCATAATGGTGTCTTTTTGCAATACTTGAGTTGACAGAATTTACTTCTTCCATTCTGTCAAAATTCCACATATCGAATTGTGTATAATTCCCGTCATAGCCTTCCCAAGCAGAATATGCACATTGAAAGGTTGACCCAGGTCCATCAGCTCCTGGGGTATTAAAGTGGGTATCAAACGAATTAAAAGTGGGTACAGCTCCTCCCGGCATACAATTAGCCAAAGCAGACATATCCGCAAAATGAATAGACCCATCCGGATTTTCAATTCTCAGTTCATTAAGTGTAATTGATCCTCCTTCCCAAGTTAAGGGTAAGGCAGCTTGAACTTCTCCACTTGTACCACTTCCTGCAATGGTTTGACATCTCCAAGCAAACACCCATCTCATTGGATCTGAAAACAACATGTCTTCTTCATTCAATTCCCAATATCCTTGATGCCACAAAGTATCTCCTGGCATAAATCGTCCCAAGTCAACAGCATTTGCAGCCAATAGCTCATCTCTTGTTATTTTTCGGGACATCTCTTTGTCGATGTAACCCAAATTCTTTCTTTCGGTTTTGACTTCATTGTATTGCGCCATACATGGACAAGGAGAACATTCCGGGTCCATTTTTAATAACGTAGAACCGCATCCTTTAACGATCGTACAATCTGGTGTACAATCTGAACATACAGAAACGATCTGATGATCAACAGCTACATATTGTACGGGTCCACAAGAACAATCATCTAACTTTAGTTTATACTTATAGCATAAGGTCGGATTGTTATTGCCTTGATTTATTTCTAAGGTTGCTGTAGCAGGAGTGGTCAATGTCCACACTGCATCAGCGTCAGGTACTGCCGCATAACCAGATCCGTCATCAATCATGACCGAACCAGGAACAACTTCCAAATCCTCTATTACAAATTGAGGTCCACCAAAATAACCAACCAACTTCGTGTCTCCACCACTTGGGCAATCTTCTATATTTGCTTGTGCAAATTCATAACAGAACTCTATTTCTACTTCGCTAGACCCTGTTCCTACTGGTGCTCCATCATTACTATACTTGCCAAAATCATAACCTACAACTGTACCTGCTGTATTGAAATCTTCTTCACCGACGTGTCCAGAACTTTCTTGTCCGTATTGTAAATCAAAACCACCCGTACTAGGAAAGGCTTGGAATGCATTTCCACAATTTGTTTTTCCTTTTACATAGAATTGTACATTATCACAATTTATCTCTGGACAACCACCATCAACACCAATACCACAACCTATAGCAAAAGTTATCATTACATCTAGAGGAGCAGCACCACCTGGTAGGTCATCAAAAAATCCATCTCCATCGTAATCAACTAATCCTATGCTTGGGTCGGTATTCATACTTAAATCGATATCAATATCACCACCAACAAGCATATAAGTTGGTGACACATCTACACCGTTGATCATCACTGAAGTGATATCCAAAGCCTCCATCCCACAAGCTTGAAAACCTATACTTAAATCTGTATATGCATTTTGGTCTGTATCTGTATTAGGGTTTGTGACAGATGCACTTACTTTAGCATCATCACCACAGATTTGTATTCCATTATCTAGAGAAGCGGTAATTACTGGAGGTAACGAGCCAGAAGGTCTTACTTTTAAGAATGAAGCTTTACCAGTAATTTGGCATACTTCATCAAAACATCCATACCAAGCTTTATAAGTAAATGGGATGTCTGCTCCATCAGGGCAATTTGCTACTTCATAGCAGACTTCAATTGTAACTTTCTCATTAGTATCAAACTGATCTGCTGTTCCATTTGGATTAGTAGATCCATTTGCTGGAAATATAGAAGCATCCACTGTTGTGGTTAATGATGTATCTGCAGGGTTGTAGACGGCTCCTCCAAATATATCTGAACCATTCGCTGTCATAGAAGTAACACTTATAGGACCAGCGGGATCTAGATCAATGCCACAAACGGCAAATTCAAACTCACTAACATAAGCTTGCAATCCATCTTGGGATACGGTGAACGACTGGCAATATGGTGCACCTAAAGATGCTACAGTTACATCTATAGGACTAGGTGTAAACATATTTAACACCGCCTCCTTAATTGCTCCGTTGAAGTCATTATCTAAGATCTCTGTGCCTTTACATTTTATAGATCCGCCTGTAGGAGGAAAATAAGTATAGCTATAGTCTATCTCGATCGTATAATCATTAGCTACAAGATCTACAGAACAATCTGCTGTCACTCCAATATTGGCAACAAAAATATCCCCGCAAGTAAGACCAGCACCAACAAATGATGGACTGTTAACATCAGGATCTGTATTAGATAGATCTGTGCAGCCGCCATAATGTGCTTCCTCGAATCCCGCATAGCGCATTCCAGATACCATATTTACCGTAAACTCAAAGCCTTTTACTTGGCCAGGAGCATCCGTAAACATCAGGATAGATAAGGTATCTGGTGCACCGCATACATTCAGATTATCTGTTTGTGGAAATCCAGGCGTACCTCGTAAGTCTACAAACTGAATAGTCGGACATTGTGAAAGTCCGACATTAACAAACATAAAAATTGAAAAGATTGTGACTAAGGCAGTTTTAAGCCTAAACTCAAAATAAAGTTTTCCCATAATGATATTAATTGTAAAAAATTCTAACTCTTAGGTTGAATTACTTATCAGGATGGAGAAGAAATCTTAATGTTTTTTTGTAGAGACACTTACTACTATCAAAGGCATAAACTACCCAGATAGACACTAGTATCTTTAAACAACTCAATAAAATAAAGTTGGTTGCATTGAACATCTCAAATCACACCCTTAAGCGATTTTGCGATTATCAATAAACAGGTTGGTATATGCACTATGTACATATTATGAATCCAAATATATAGAATTATATCTAATATGTAATAGGATAATATAAATAAATTTATATGTATAGATTTGTAATATGTATAGTGCTGATATGCTGCATAAAAAAAGAGGCTGCAAATTTTGCAGCCTCTAAATAAACCTTATAAAGGTTATATAAATATTATGATATTACTATTTAGCTTAATCTATTATTATCATCTTCTTTGTAACCTTAGAACCTTGCGAATAGATTTCATACAGATATAATCCTGCACTTGGCACATCTCTTCTATCAATCAGGATGCTATTGCTACCTGCCTTGAAATAGTTAGACTTAGTTGCAATCAATTTACCGGAAAGGTCGACGATATTGAAACCTACATAGCCACTCTCCTGAATACTAAAGTTTATATTCGTTTGCTCCGACCATGGATTAGGTTCGTTCTGATTTAATGTTAGACCTTCTACACCACTTCTAGTAATGGTCAATTCAATCTGATCGGAAATGCTACCTTTAAAGTAAGCTTCCGTATTGGTAATGTTAGAAGTAGCTAATAAGCCATCTGCAGCCATACTCCCTATTTGTCTAAATACCAGTTCGAATAACTCATCTGATTCATCAAAAGAAGGTGCATCAGCGTCAGACCAACTGAGTGCGATCATACCTTTATCAATATAAGCAACTCCAATATGATCATTTGATATATTCAAACTGTTACTACTAATTCCCTCGAATGCTAATTGAGCAGGATCAAATTTTAGAGTCGTTTGGAATCCTAGTACTTTATCAAAATTTGTCGACGAGAATTTATAGTTTACTAAGTTTTCTCTTTCATCTTGTACCACATCTGCGATGAACTTTAGTGGTTCTTGAGAAGTTCTCACTTCCGCGACATTAATATTATCAGCACTTGCGTTCCCACTTACATCTCCCACTTTTACACCTACGAAATCAATAGTCATACTTTGGTTGAGGCTGGCAATATCATATGCCTCCGGAAATATCTCTGACCAAGGATTATTAGCTATTGGGAATCCGTACTCCTTATCAACAAATCTCCAACTCGTATTACTAGTAAACTCAGCGTACTCTCCTAAGATTAGTTTTCTTAACTCTACTATATCTGATCCCGAAATACTGTTACTCTTATTAATATCAGCAGCAATCATTTTATAAGGACTATCTAACAAGTCTAAGCCTAAAATATGCTTTTGTATCATCACTAAATCAAGTGTACTTACCCCATTGACATGATCATGATCTTTCTGAGTTACTACGGTATATGCACCTCCCATCGGCATATTACTAAAAGCATACTGACCATTAGCATTGGTTGTATTCTCTGGAAGTTCGCTACCGACAAGGGTAACTTCTGCTTGTCCAATATTTTCTCCTGATTCTGTTGTAATCAATCCACTAACACTAGCAAAATTGTTATTGCCTGGAGATCTCGATCCGCATCTACCTAATAGGTCTTGCACCTCTATCTCAGACCAACACTCTCCTACATTACCAGTCAAATCATCAAAGACATAAAGCCCAACTCGCTGGCGACTAGAAGCTTGCGAACAATTAAATGTAAGCCCATTAACTATAGAGTCTCTACTAAAACTAAAACTAATAGGATTACCACATGACTGACTACTGCCAGAATCTATATCATCGGCCCATAGCACTGCCATAACTGTATCTAGTACACCGTCATTACCTAACACATCCATACTATCTAATGTAACTGTGAGGTTAGCAATACATACTGCTGATGGTCCTTTATTATTCCTCACTTTAAAATCATGTGTACAAGGAGCAGACACATTACCACAAAGGTCGGTTGCCGTCCATGTAATACAATGATCACCTGCAATCACAGTATCTAAATAGTTACTACTGCTTCCAACAGAGTCTATACTACCATCACAATCAAGATCAAGGAAAAACTCGAAACTATATTCTGTAGTATTAGGACAACCAGAGACCGTTGCAGATAAATTAACTTCCGAAACTAAACATGATGATTCTACGCTTTCAAATAAATCACTACCTGCACACATAACTACAGGCCGTTGATTTTTTACAACTTTGATAACCTGTAAGTATCTTCCTTCATTATCTCGCGGATATCTATCTGGCTGACCAGTTACAGGATCAGAGTTACACCAATCAATAATTGACCAGTATCTAAATATTTTTCTACAAGTACCATCAATCTCTACATTGCTAAATGTCTCATCAACGTAAGTAGCAGCAAGCTGCTGACAATCACCTTCTGTAAATATGGGTCTACCTGTGAGATCAGGGCTAATATCTGCCACGCCACAAGCGATGTCTAATGTCGTATCACGAGGCCATGCTATGATACCATCGAAGTTACTGCCGCCTATTATATTTATTGTCTGAGTACACGATCTGCTACCATTTTCATTACTAAGTGTAAAGGTTCTCTTAATCAAGCCTGTACCACATGAAATAATCCCAGCGTCTATATCTATAATTTCATCAAGATCCATATCACAACCTCCAATAGCTAAACCATCCCTACCTGCAGTAACGCCTCCAGCAAAAGAAACTGAATCAGCATCAATAACAATGTTATCTCTATCTGTCGAGACCGTTGCTACTTTACCAAATATTGCCAAGCTATCATCGTATACAAATTCGCAACTTACTTCTAAGCTTGTTGGGCAAACTAATGAAACTGAATTTTTATCATTGATCGTGATCTCTGACATACATTCTGTAAAAGATCCATCATGATTATAAGCTCTTAATCTAACCATTATAGGACTATCTGGGTTAGCTTCAACACAGCAGAACTTAACGTGGTCTGCAAATATAGGATTAGGTACTATCGTATCTCCACAAACATCAGGTCCCATCTTAGCAGCGAGTACATTCTTAAAACCGCAGCCATAACTACCATCGTCAAATACACTTGCTGGCACATGTGCTGTACCGTTATTAGTTAAACTAATCGCTACATGCTGCTCACAAATTACTACGGGAGGTGCACCATCACTTACGTTGACTATCACGTCGCAAGTACTTTCGTTGTTACACTCGTCTATAGCCGTATATGTAACCGTGTGTATGCCAACCGGTAAGCTGATAGACCCTCCATTAGAATTGCTTGTGCCTTCCGGTAAGTACGACATCGTTACACTTCTCACAGCACTACAACTCTCGTCTACCTGTAACATCGGCATATTAACAAATGCCTTGCAAGTAGTGCCGCTTGCTCTTGCTTGTATCGTATCAGTCGGGCATGTGAATGCTGGACCATCTGTATCTCTTAATGTTATAAGTTGCTCTCTCTGAGCTATTTTTTCTTGATTATTACATAACCACTGTTGTATCGTCCACGTGCGTAACACTTTGATTTCACATTCGTCCTGTGCAATAGTATCGTTTTCCATAGATACTAGAATATTACAGGCTGTATTAGGCGTAGGGAATAAATAAGTAGTATCAAAGGTGGTCATACCTCCCGTACCGCTTCCGGTTGCACTTAGATGAAACGGGGTTCCTAAATTAGCAGGATCAGTTAGTAATTCCTCATCACTACATCCACCTGAGGTACCAATATTGGGGAATGTTACTTGGGCAAGATTAAATGCTTTGACACTATACTCTACCGTACAGATATTGCTAAAGCCACCAAATACATTTACTGCTTGATAACTCCTAGTAATCTTTGCCACAGTCTCTGGATCAGCTGGGTCACATACATTCTCAACTACATCTACACCCACTTGCACAACTTCTGACGCTACTCCGCAGCTAGATGTAAAAGTCGGTCTAGGATAGTTAGCAGGGTCAGCCAAACAGCTTACGATTACACCGCTCCCTGTCATAGGATTCATACAAACTATCTCAGGAACGAACTTATATTCTATATTCACGAAGCTCCAACAAAAGTTTGAAATCTGACCTGAGACTGTATTAGTAGCTCTAACTCCAGCTTTGATTTGTTGTCCTAGAGACTGTAAACCAAAGTCATTAGGAATTGCTACATCAGACAAATCCGTTGTTAATACTTCATAAGTATAGGTAGCAGGATCATAATCACTAGGATTTACGATCATGTCTGGGGTTATAATAGCTGAGCAGGTATTGGCGTCAAGAGAAAGATTGACAGTACCAATACAACCTAAGCCATCACCTTGGGTCTTCGCGGTGGTGAAACATAATAATACTAAAATGGGAAGACATAAAAATCTCCCAACCCTACGACTTATTGTAAGTTGTTTAACTAACATTTGAACTAATTAAATGGTGTATAATATTATATTCTAATATTAATACTCAGGTGTGTTTGTAAACTTGCTAGATTTACAACTACTAATATATTACAATTATTGATAATGTGTATTATATTCATTTATAATGTTTTATAAATATCATTTTATTATAATATGATATTAAATCTATAAGTGACTAATAATCAATGAGATATAAAATCAAATAAATCAGTATGGTCTAATAGTAATTCTACTAAGCACAATTACTATTTAAAGAAGTAAGAGAATAACACAATAGAGGAGATATGCTATGAATTAAGCAGCTGGATCAAACTACTTTAATATTAGAAAAGGCAAAAATCATAATACAAATTGAAAGTAGCTGGCTTACTAAATATCAAAAGAGCTGATACTGCTTACGATGTTCTTCTATCGATTTTATAAAAATTTAGAGCAGACATATATATGATAAATCTACTAATTGAATAACTCAGATTCCATCGACTCATCATTCTTATTAATTCTAAACCGTGCTAAGTAGCATATCCTATAATCTTAATTAATGAAGGAACTCTACTAAAAATACAGGCATAAGAAAGGGGAACTAAAATTGCTTTAGCTCCCCTTTTATCAATTTTATAATAATATGATTATTCAATCACAATCATAGATTTAACAAGTTTGATATCCTGAGAAAGGAATTCGTAGTAAGCTACACCGCTATAATTCTTGATGTCATCTTTCTTTAGAGATACTAAATTAATACCACTCTTAAAGGAGTCATTAACTCTGTAAAGCACTCTACCTGCAATATCATAAACTGTAAGAGTAGCATCCATTTTCTTTGGTACTGTGATTTCAATCTGCGTCTCATTAGACCATGGATTTGGATTGTTTTGATTCATAGTAGTAAGGGCTGACAATTGAGTATTCTCAAGTTCGTACTGTACTCCATAAATCTCATTTCCATAAGCTTCAGCATTTGTGATTAAACTATTAATCACAAATGGCTCATTACTACTAGTTTCTTGATCAAGCACGATCGTAAATAGTATGTCATCCTCTGCACTAGTAATAGCATTTACATCACCATAACTAATTGTAAATAAGCCTTTAGAAATATATCTTAAGCCAATATTTTCATCTTGTAAATCAAGTAACCCTGACTTAACTTTTACGAAAGAATTATTTGTTGGCAATTCTACAGTAAACTGGAAGCCTTCTATATCCACATAGTTAGCCGATCTAAATTGATACTCTGTTTGTCCAGAATATCCTTTTACTTCATCTACTGTGAATACTAGATTAGCATTAGATCTTACTTCGGATGATACTCCGTTGACAGTCACTGCACTAGCATTAACATCACCTGTTTTGACTCCTACAAAGTCTACGTTCATATCAGATTGAATATTTAAAATCTCATACTCTTCTGATAAGTTACTTGCAAACGGATTTGACATATCACTAAACTCAACATCGGCATCAATTGCTTTCCAACTGGTATTATCAGGGAATTCATCATAATATCCTAAAATCAACTTACGTAATTCAACTATATCTGATACACTTACTGACTTCGAATTATCTATATCAGCAGCAATCAACTTATATGGTGAGTCTAGTAGATCTAATCCTAGAATATGCTTTTGAATCATGATAAGATCAAGTGTACTTACTCCATTTAAATGATCATCATCTTTCTGTGGCACAACGGTATATGAACCTCCATTTGGTACAGGAGGGAAAGCATAAAAGCCATCTTCATCTGTACTTAATGTTGCGAACTCACTGCCGTCTAATTGAATAGCCGCAGACTTTAGTCCTTCTCCAGACTCCGTTCTGATAAACCCTGACACATCACTTCCTACAAAAGGAGTTGAACAGTTAGAGAATACATCTTCTACTATTTGTAATGTAGAACATGAATCGAACAGTACACCGTTAAGGAATATATAACTCATAAATCCATTCTGAGCACCAACATCACTACACGTAAAGACTTTGACAGTATCGTTGATATTAACTCTAGAGAAAGAGGCAGTATAACTACCTGCACATGTCTGATTGATACATACTATTGTATCAATATGCACTGATACCATTTGATTATCATCTATTTGATAGATGTTTTTCTTACACTCAAATGAGAAGCTAGATGATTGCCCTTCTACAGTTATCGTAATACTTTCTACTGTTGTATTACCACATCTATCGGTTACTGTGATGTTTACGACATGTGTTCCTACAGGATATATCCCATTTATATTACCAGAATTATTAGTATCTGCAAATGGCGAATCATTTGTAATAGTAGGATTAGGATCACAGTTATCCGTTGCACTTATACCATTCACTACTACGTTAGCTTCACAATCATCACCAGTAGCAGTCACAGTCACATCTGCTGGCAGATTAAGAACTGGATCAGTATCATCTCTAAACTCAAATACTTGCTCGAATGTAAATATACCTGCTCCTGATCCGTCTAACTGACAGGAGTCAATTACAGTCCATGTCCTAACTACATTGCCTTCGCAAGCTGTATTAGCATTAAGTGTTAAGTCACTATCCACTGAGCTCATTGAGATATTAGAGCATTCTGCATTTGATGTATTAACTGATGGTCTTCCATCTACAGGTGCTGTACCTCCGCAACCAATCACAGGGAATGGACTTCTTGGCCATGTAATATCTGCTTCTGTCACTGGATTTGAAGGACCACTTATTGTTATTATTTGCACACAGTCTTCCGAATCTCCATTGTTATTAGTTGCCGTAAATGTTCTGGTAATCACACCCATACCACAAACCCCTAAATTAGAAACTACGGCCTCTGTAGGTGACATACTTGCTCCACCACAACCATCACTTGCTGTTGCTGTCCCAAATACACTTAGGTCTGATATATCAGTCCCACAATCAACTGTCACATCCGCAGGACAAGAGATCATAACATCCTCTACCGGATTAATATTCACGGTAGCTGTACAATTAAGTGCTGTGCCATCGCACGTACTAGTAAGTACATACGTAACATCTTGCGCTGTACCAGCATCATCACAATCAAATTGGACATTGGTGCTAGATAGTGTAAAACACTTACCCTCTACTCCTGCATATAAGCTAGATGGATTAACATTTAGTAATCCATTTGCATTTAGTGAAACTGTTATATCATTAGAATTACAAACGGGGTCAGCTTCTGCAGTAATACTCACAGAAACACTGCAATTTACTGTACCGTTGATTACATAAGATATTGTTCTAGTCTGTCCAGCATCACAACAATCATAAGTAACTGAATCGCCTGTTATTGTTACATCACCACAAACTCCTGTACCTCCACTTTGCTGAAGTGTGGTAGGATCTACTGTTACGACTCCATTGTCATCTAAGGATACTGTAATGTCTTCTGCATCACAAACAGGCTGCGCTTCAGAAGTAATCGTAACATTACCAGTACAAGTAGTAATGGCATCATCACAAGCTGAGATTAACATATAGCTAACTTCTTGAGTAGTTCCAGCATCATCACAATCAAATCTCACATTAGTCGAACCTCCTATATCAAAACATAACCCATCATTTCCTGCATATAAAGACCTAGGATTTACATCCCTTACTCCATTTGCATTTAAGGTTACTGTTATATCCTCAGAGTTACATACTGGTGCTGCTTCATTCCTTATGGTTACTTGAGCGCTACAGTTGATACTACCATTTATCACATAGTTAACTGTTTGTGTAGTCCCAGCATCACAACAATCATAAGTAACTGGAGTACCTGTGATATTTACATCACCGCATACACCCCCATTATTTCCTTGCTGCAAAGTTGTTGGGTCTACTACTACACTTCCGTTATTATCAAGAGATACTGTAATATCTCTAGAATTACATTCTGGTCTATCTTCATCTCTTACCGTTACGGTACCTGTACAATCCATGGAGTCCCCATTTCTTTGCGTGATAGTATAGGTGACTGTTGTAGTAGTCCCTGCATCATCACAATCAAAAGTTATAATACTACCTTCTAAATCAAAATTGTTGCAAAAGCCATCTCCCCCATCAAACAAGCTAGTAGTATTAACAGTAGCCGTACCATCAGCGCCTAAACTGACTGTTCTATTTCTTGTATTACATGTTGGTTCAGAGACGTCATTAATAGTCACATTAGCACTACACTGAATTCTGTTACCACTCTCATCCTCAATGAAATAAACAACAGGTTGAGTGGTACCAGCATCATCACAATCAAATGTCATATTAGATCCAGCAACGAATACATCACCACATGAGTCTTCACTGCCATTATCCAATTGGCCTGGTCCCACTGTTACCTCACCATCATCTCTTATGGTTACAGTAATATCTCTAGGATTACAAACTGGTGCAGTATTATCTCTTACCGTTATACTTAAAGTACAAGTGCTGCTTCTGTTACATCCGTTAGTTGCAGTATAAGTTATAGTAGTTGTACCTACTGGGTAAGTACCGCTCACATTAGCCCCTTGCATATCTGCAAAATCAGAATTATGGGAGATGGTAACATCATCATTACAGCCATCTATCACTTGTGGTTGTCTGACATTTACAAATGCTTCACAAGCTGTACTACCACCAATATTCATCGTGATATGACCTGGGCAATCTACGATCTGTGGAGCTACAGCATTTCTTACTGTAATTCGTTGTACACAGTTATCTACAAAATCACCACTACAGCTGACATCCCATGTCCTTGTCACTAATCTACATCCATCATCAGTAGTTGTAACTACATCATCAAATGGAATAGAAAGATTAACACAAGCACAACCATCACCTATCGACGGTTGACCTAAGATACTTGGATCTATATTAGCACCGCACTCTGAAACTGTCACATCTGTTTGTGGACAGTTAGCTGTGAGGTTACAGAAATTAACATCATTATGATCATCTACTACTACAGTAGTTGTACAAAGAGCATGATTACCAAACTGGTCAAATACATATACATCGACACTGTTACTACCTTGATTACAGCAGCTAAAACACATCTCAGGCATTGTCTGATCAGCATTAAAGAAAAACGTAACTGAATCTGTACAAGCTCCTACACTACTTGCATCAAAATCACTTGCCCAAATACATGCCATTTCATTATCTGGATTACCATCGCCATCTGTATCCATCACTTGTAGGCTGACTCTAAGTCCATCTATCAAGGCACAGGTAGGTGCTTTACAATTTTTGATTGTGAAGATGTGCTCCCTAGTAGAAACATTATTGCAATCATCAATAAAAGTAAATAACACTCTATGCTGACCTATAGGGAATGTACTGGTTATAGTTGAGATCGTAGTATTACCTGAATAAGTAACAGAAGTACTCAATGTATCGTCTATAACTCCATCGTTAAAAGCATCTAAGATTAAAAATGTCCTAAGTCTAGGAGAACAGTCGTCTGTAGCAGAAGCGGTCAAAGTAATTGGACCATCTGTACAATCATTATCAAATGTACATACTTCATCTTCGTTATTCCCAAGTGTAATTACTGGACCTATGGCATTCTGTACTTTTATAACTTGTGCTACATTTAATTTTCTTTCTGCATGATCTGCACACCAATTTATAATTGTCCAATTTCTTAGGATTTTTAAACATGCTCCTCCTGTATTATCTCCTCCTGTATCAAAAACAAATACTTCATCTTTATATGTAGCTCCTAATAGATCACATGTACTGCCTAATAGAATAGGTCTTTGTGCTCCTGGAGGTAAATTATCTGGGAGTAAATCTAAACCGCAAGCCCCACTAGTATCTATGTCTCTTGGTCTTAGCAGAATACTATCAAGATTTTCAAAACTAAAGTCAAATGGATTTTCTATGGTAATAACCTGCTCGCATACATCAGTGCCACCAATATCACTGACAGACCACTTTCTAGTAATTGTCCCTAGATTACAAGAGTTTATATCTACTATTGGCTCTAATTCATTAAGTATAGTCTCACACTGGTTATTAGAAGCTGCAGTACCAAACTCAGAGAGATCAGAAAGATTAATCGGATAATCACAATCGATGGTCTGATCTGCTGGGCAATCAACATTAGGCCCTGTCTTATCTTGTATCTCTACTGTGACCATACAGGTATTATGTCTCCCCGTAAAATCCCACACTCTGAAGGCAACCATACTTTCTTGTCCAACATCTGAACAACAGAAAGTAACAGTAGGTCCAAAGTTATAATCAAGTGTATCACATATAATATCTCCCATTCTTGCTACCTCCATTTTCTGAAGACCACAATCATCAAAACTTCCATCATCAAAAACGAATGCTTCTACTTCTACTCGTCCATCCTGAGTTAAACCAATAACAGAGTGTCTATCGCATACGGCAACTGGAGCTGCGCTATCTAGCACTACTAATTCTGTAACACAAGTATCCGGAGTACCACAACCATCAAACCCAACATACATTAACTCGAAAGTATCTGCTGGAATATTAACACTACCACCATTCTGAGTAAGGACTAGTACACTGTCAATCAATACTTCATATCTTACAATACCAGAACAATTATCTGTGCCTGTTACTGGCGGTATGTTTACAGAAAACTCACAATTAGTATTTCCTGAGCCCCATCCATGAGCATTATTTTGCCCTACAATCGGGTTACCTACAACAGTGATTGGATGTGAACAAGCTAATTTTGGTGCTTCCGTATCTCTTATCCAAATCGCTTGAGTATGTACATATATTTCATCAAATGCGGAGCACGCATCTATGTAGGACCACTCTCTCATTATTTTAGTAAGACATCCATCTTTACCTATTACAAAATCTCTGTACTCTAATCTAGCCTTACATACATCCTTGATATTAGGAAAAAGAGGTATAGTATCTTGAGGGTCCATTAGGCTAGGGAATAATAAAAACGGAATGCCTGTTGTATCTGGATGTGGATGCCCCTCTGCATCTACTGGATAGTCAGATCCACAAATAAATGAGTTATCCTCTATCAAGTCAACAGGGTTAAGAAAATTGAGCGTATCAATCCTTAATATCGTTATAGTCTGAGTACATGGTTCTGATCTGAATCCTCCATGATCTTCAGCTTGGTAAGTTCTTTGAATCTTCTTTATATAATCGTCTCCTACACCACAATCTGTTATTGTTACTGTTTGTCCTATCTGTACTACAGTTGGGTTAGGATCGCAATTATCAAATACTGCTGGAAGATAGTTTTCCATATCTAAACAGGTGACTGCAGTATCGCGACACATAATCGTAGGTGCCATTTTATCTTCTACCAAAATGGAACCCCAACATGAGTTAGAGGTACAATTATCAATTAATTTGACTTTTATGGTTTGTCCAAGATGAGTGCCATTAAGTATAGCATCTACTATAGGAGCATCATAATGATCTGTAAGCATAATGCTATAGGTACAAGCTGTCCCTAGCGGTACAGTAGAAACTACTTCTGGCGTTACCTCATACTCGCAATCAGCATTCAAGGAAATATTTAGTTGTCCATGACAAGATAATGACTGTGCTATACCTTGTTGATTGACAAGAAGTGTGCTAAATAATATAGCTATGAAACAGATTACGCTGTTGATATTTAAGAGGTTATTAATCTTAACCGTTCTTAAAAAGGATGTGTGTTTAATCATAATTGATACAATTGACCTGATACCAGGATTCTTTAAGTTCTAGTCGAAAAAATTCTAGTCTCTATGTATCATACGAGGCACAATGCCCCACGGAAAGCCTGAATCAGCTAACATCCAGATTGGATAAAACATATATTATTCCTAGGGTTCATTGTCTAGGAATGTCTAATATACTGAGCAAATATATAAATAAATCGTAATATAAGAACTATAGAAATAAAAAATTAAATATTTATTGCAAGTGTAACTATCTGTAAATCAATAGATGCGAAAGAAAATCTATTTTTTTTATCATTTCAGGATTATTGGGTCACCTTTGTCTAGTACAACCAACATATGTGATGTCCACCTTAGAAAAAATTGGTTTTATTGAATCATTTAAGATCAGAACTCATGAAATCGATATCAATAAGAGAATAAAAATCCCTTCATTAGTTCAGTTAATGCAAGAGGCTTCTATGTCTAATGCTATCAAGCTAGGCTTTTCTGTATGGGACTTAGAAGATGATTCTCTTTCATGGGTCTTGATCAAAAAAGAAATAAATATTACTAGACTACCTAATCTAGGCGAGACCATCAAAGTCATCACCTACCCTAGCGGTTTAGAAAGGCTATTTGCCTACAGAGACTTTATCGTAAAAGATGAATCTGGACAAATAATCGTTACCGCAAGTTCGACTTGGATTCTGATGAATGTTAAAACGCGTAAGGTGGTACTGCCTGAACTTGTAATCCCTACACCCTCAGATATCATTCCATTAGTTAGACCATCTTTCAAATTTCCAAAAGTCGATAGGTTTGATATAGAAACTAACTTCAAAGTAAATTGGCACGACTTAGATTGGAACGAACACGTAAATAATATTTTTATACTAAAATGTATGTTAGAAGGATCTCCTGATAAACTCCTACAAAATGGATCTGTAAAAAAAATTAGGATTCAATTTAAAACGGAAAGCTTTTGGAAGGATAGCCTGATTTCTAATTTTCATTTCATAGACGATAACCACTCTTTACATTCTGTCACTAGACAAGGTGATGACAAGGTAATTGCCATGGCAGAATTATTCTGGAATTAAAAAGGACCAATCTCAAAATTAGACTGGCCCTTTAAATAAATTCTAATTGTATTTTATTATCAATCGATAATAATCATCTTATTTATTTTCTTTTTACCACTGGTGCTTAGTTCATATAAGTAGATACCAGCAGTCTTGATATCTGTTCTATCTATAGCAACACTATTAATTCCTTTTTGAGCAGTTATTGACTTTATATAAATCTGTTTTCCAAAAAGATCATATACTGCAAATCTAACCTCTCTATCTATATCACTTTCAAACTTTATCTCAGTTCGATCAGACCATGGATTAGGTACATTCTGTGTTATTGTTAAACTTTGATTTGAGCTATTTACAAGATCTATTATATTAGAGACTTCATGCTCAAAGTATACTTCTGTATCGAGCAAGTCTGAATTAACTTTTATATCTCCAGCTTTATCACTCATAGATCTAAAGAATAGTTTGAATAGTACCTCGTCTTCATTTACTTTTTCTGAGTATGGAGATGACCAACTTAAAGTAAGCATCCCTCTATCTGTATTACTTTTACCAACGTTGTTTTGAGATAAATCTATGCTCCCTCCTTCTACTCCTATAAATTCCATTTCACTATTCTCAAACGCTAGAGTTGTTTGGAATCCATATAATCCATTAAAATTATCTGAGCTAATCTCGACCGATATAATATTACTTCCAGCTTGAGTATTGACAGTAGAAAACAAGTTTAGTGATCGTCTACTTCTAACTTCACTTTGCTTTATGTTATTAGTTGTCGCATTGCCAGAGACATCTCCTACTTTGACACCTACAAAATCTATCTTCATCTGTTCAGATAAATCTACTACTTCATAGTTTTCTGAAAATCTTTCACTTAATGGTGTTGTAGGATTTATAAATTCATAGTTTTTGTCCACAAATCTCCAACTCTTATTAGAAGGAAACTTATCAATGTTACCTAAAATCAATTTTCTCAACTCTACTAAATCAAGGCCTGATACATTGCCACTCTTATTAATATCTGCAGCAATTATATCGTATGGATTATCTAATAAGTCTAATCCTAAAATATGCTTTTGGATAATCACAAGATCTAGGGTACTCACACCATTCATTACATCATCATCTTTTTCAACATTTAAATTATAATCTTTATGCATAGGTAGCGTACTAAAGGCGTACTGTCCTTGACTGTCAGACATTTGATTTGGGTATTCTGTGTTTACTATTGATACCATGGCATTCTCTATCATTCCCCCATTATCATCTACTATCAATCCGGAAATACTTTCAGTAGCTGTCTGCTCTTCTAGATTAGAAGTTGCGCATAAATCATCATGATCTGTTACCGTCAGCATAGGTCTACATACTGCACTGTTACCAAACTCATCCACTACATAGATATCAATAGATTGTGTGCCAATATTTACACAAGTCACGCATTGATTTGGATTTTGAAAATCAGCATCAAAGAAAAACGAAAGAGTATCTTGACTACAGTTTGCATTGCTACTGGCATCAAAATCACTAGCCCAAATACATTCCATAGGACCTTGATCCATCAGTCTTAGGTTAATGTTGAGATTATTAAGAACACAAGTTGGTGCTTTACAGTTTTTTACTGTGAATATATGATCCTTAGTAGACTGTAGTCCGCAACCGTCTATAAATACGAACTGTACCCTGTGGGTTCCTAAGGGATAAGTATATTGTACAGATGCAGTTGTGTTGTTGTTAGCAAATACTAAACTAGCTACAGCTGTTTCATCAATACTCCCATCGTTATTAAGATCTATAAGTACCTGAGATCTTAATTCTATTGTACAATTATCCGACGCTGATGCACTTAAGGTTACTGTCCCATTTTCACAGTTATTTTGATCATTACAGAAAGTATCAGAGTTACTTGGATCGATAATTACCACCGGTCCTTCAGTATCAGTAACTTTGATTATCTGGGCCCATTGCAAAGTATTGTTTGCTTCAGGTGCACACCAGTTTAGGATTGTCCATGTTCTAATTATTTTCATGCATGCTCCACTCTCATCTGCAAGCAGAAATTCCTCATCTTTATAGGTAGTGCCTATAAGGTCACATGCATTAGTTTCTAGTATCTGAGGACGCTGAGCATCTGCAGGTAAGTTATCTGGCAAAAGTGATAAGCCACAGGCTCCTGTGGTATCAATATTTCTTGGCTTTATAATGATATCATCTATACTAGCATAATCAAATGGATTAGATATCTGAATCGTCTGTGTACAAACAACTTCACTACCTAAACCTAACGCTACCCATCTTCTAATGATACTACCATTGTTACAAGTGTTTAAGTCAACTAATGGCTCTATTTCCTCTACCCCAGACTTACATTTATTAAAAGCAGTTGCCTCTCCAAATTCTGATAAATCATTTAAATCTAAAGGGTGATCACAATCAATCGAAACTGATGGAGGACAGTTACCGGCTACTGCGGTTTTATCTTGCACTTCTATATGTACCATACAGTCATTGAATGCACCTGTCAGATCTGCAACTCTAAATGTAGCTTGTATCGTCTGATTTATATCTGCACAACAAAATGTGATGGTCGGTCCAAAATCAACAGCATCGATATCGCATGTCGATGAGTCGACTCTCGCTATAAGCATCTCTCCTATTTCACATGCATCAAAACTACCATCATCAAATACTCTTGCTAGTACTTCTACCTCTCCTTCTTCAGTTAATCCTATCACTGAATGCTTGTCACATATGGCTACTGGAGGACTATTATCTATCACTTGTACTATTGTATTACACTTCTCCGAATCGTTGCATCCATCTGATGTAACATAAGTCAAGGTATGCATACCGGGACTAGTGGTTATAGTACCTCCATTAGTTGCAAGGACTGGTACTCCGTCTAACTCTATACCAAATCCTTGAATCGTTGAGCAGTTATCGGTAGCTGCTGCCGGAGGGATGTTAATTGCCAGATTACAAACTGAAGTGTTACTATTGAAGATTGTATTTGAATTCACAGGGGTTCCTACAATGGTTATCGAATCCTTACACTCTATCTCAGGACCTATCTTATCTTCTATAAATATCATTTGTACATGAATGTCTGGATCAGATGATGTACATGCATCATAGAAGCTCCATCTTCTCATAATCTTAACCTTGCAACTACCCGAACCAATTACTGTATCATCATAAGTCATTCTTGCTTTACAGAGATCAGTTATATCTGGGTAGAGCGCTAGTGAATCTGTTGGACTGATAATTAAATATGGTATTCCTGTAGTATCTGGATGAGGATTCCCATTTTCATCTTTGGGAAATTCTGAGTTACAATTAAATGACATAGCATCTACAAAATCATTAGGGTAATCAATATTATCTTGATTTATCCTAAGAACATTTACTGTGTGAGTACATGGACTAGATTGTAAGCCATTACTATCTTCAGCTATATATTCTCTTGATATTGTTTTCAGTATATCATTAGCTGGGTCGCAATCAGATAAGGTAGTTGACCCACCTATTGCAATTACTTTTACATTTTCATCACAATTATCATTAGCTGTTGGTAACTGAGCTGCTTCATCATAACAAAAAACATTGACAGTACCACAGGTTAAGGTTGGTGCTTGTTTATCTTCCACTAATATGGTTCCCCAACAAGAATTAGTTGTACAGTTATTTATCACTTTGACAGTAACCGTTTGTCCTAAATGAGTACGACCAAGTATATCTCCTACAATTGCTGCATCGTAGTGATCACTCAGCATTACAGAATATCCACTCGCACACGTTGCCGCTCCATCTGTCAAAAATCTTTGTGGTAGTACTTGATATTCACAATCTGAGTTAAGTGAAACATTGAGATGTCCTTCGCATGGCATTTGTGCGGATAAGCTAGTGTTTATACATAAACTAACCATCATCAATAAAATCGCATTCACAGCAAATCTTCCATTAAGCGTCATATTTCTTAAATACTCCACTAAAAAGCTAATCTTCTTCATATATCAGTTTTATAAAAAAAGTCCATTCCTACAGGCATTACGCCCTTAGACTGGATAAACAGTATAAAATGTGTGTAAAGAAGCTTTGGTTTAATTCGGTTATTGACTCGATAAATCAATAATGAGATAAAATTAGAATAATTATATTACATATAATAGTAATATGTTAAATATTGTAAAATAATGATTTATACATGATGTTTTAATCTAATATGTCAGATATGGAGTCTTATTAAACTAAAAAAGCCCCATAATAGGGGGCTTTTAGTGTGACTCCTTCAGGACTCGAACCTGAAACCTGCTGCTTAGAAGGCAGCTGCTCTATCCAGTTGAGCTAAGGAGCCTATTAACGAGTGGCAAATTTATCTGTATTTTCTATATTTTACAACGTAAGTAGCTTTAATTTACCCTTTAATTATAACCAAGTGAATACACATTATGAATCCTGATAATGTCAAAATCGAATCTTCATGGAAAAAAGCATTAAAAGAGGAATTTAGGGCAGATTACTTCCAGAATATTAAGAAAACGCTGCTTCAAGAGAAAAAAGATAGTATTCAGGTATATCCTCCCGGTAATCTAATTTTTAATGCTTTTAATACTACTCCGCTAAATAAGGTCAAAGTCGTGATAATCGGTCAAGATCCTTATCATGGGCCTGGAGAGGCTATGGGGCTTAGCTTCTCAGTCCCCAAAACTGTCAAGGTCCCACCATCTCTGAAAAATATCTACAAAGAATTAAAAACAGACCTTAACATAGAGATACCCACTCATGGCGATCTCACAAGCTGGGCACAGCAAGGAGTGTTATTACTCAATGCCATGCTGACCGTAAAACATAAAAGTCCTGGCTCCCATAAAAAAATAGGTTGGCAAACATTTACAAATGCAGTTATCAAGAAAATATCAGATGAGAAGAGTGGCGTAGTATTTTTATTATGGGGACGATTTGCGCAAGGTAAGAAGGAGTTTATTGACAATCAAAAACATCATGTATTAGAGGCAGCACATCCATCACCATTAGCTGGAGGAGCTTATTTTGGTAGTAAGCATTTTTCTAAAACTAATAAGTTACTTGAGCAACAGGGATTAGATAAAATTAACTGGGCCATAAAATGAATCGACTCAATCAAAGAACTTACATAATCATTACTCAAGGTGCAATCTTGGTTAGTTTGGCTGTGATTATTGGAGCATTCGGAGCTCATGGTTTAAAACCGCATCTAACTGCATATCAACTAGATATTTTTGAAACAGGAAATCGCTATCATTTTTACCATGGGCTTGGTGTATTAGCCCTAGCTCCACTGGCTAATTATCTATCAGCTAACAAGTTGAAAATTACTGTTACGCTTTTGATACTTGGCGTACTATTATTTTCTGGATCTCTTTATCTACTAGCTACAAGAGAGTTACTTGGAATAACTAACTGGAAATTTCTTGGCCCCCTCACACCGATTGGAGGAGTATTCTTTATTATTGGATGGTCTTATCTCGGATGGACCACATTGCATGCAAAAAAAAATCACGAGCAATCTTAATAGTTTAGTAACACACTATTAATCTTATTCTCAGTCTTTTCTTAAAGTATTTAGTTCACTTCTAAAAATTAAAGTCATGAGCAAAAAGATGATAATGTTACTAATTACATTCACTGTGATTTTAAATTCAGCATCAACACAAATAACAGTTGGTATAAAATCAAATTTACTTAGCAATGATACAGAAGTTGCAAGTGGAAATATTGATCTGGATAAAACCATCAAGGCTAAGCAAGGTTATAGCTTGGGCGGTGTTGTAGAATATGGTTTTGATAGAGAGTGGTCTCTCAACTCAGAGATACTTTACAAGCATATAGGATTCCAGATAGTCCAGGCTACTTCTGTGGGACTATTTGGATTAGATGTTCCCATAGGTGCGACGCTAAAAACAACTGTTAATTATCTGGAGCTCCCAATACTATTAAAATATAATCGTAACCTTGGAAATATTAGTGCTTTTGTGGAGGCTGGTCCTAGTATCAATTATGCTATGAATGGAAAAATCAAAACAGTTGCTAATAGTATTTTGGATTTTAATGTATCAGAAACTAAACTTAACCTAGAATCAGAATCTTATAATAGAATTAGCGTGGCAGCAAACATAGGTACGGGTATTACTTATCCATTCAGTAAAGACCTCATATTATCTGCTGGAGTTAGATACTCAATGGATCTCTCAGACTCTGTAAATCTACCAATTATAGATACGGGAATTAAGAATAATTCTTGGGGAATTGGTTTGAGTATTGGTAAAAGATTTTAGACTTCTTCCTCAACTTCAGTTTGATCTATCCTATTACGATACCATATAACTCCGAGAGCGAATACTAAAAGATATGGCATAGTCAGTATGTAAAGGATTCCTTTGTTGAGTCCTTTACCTGCTGATCCCCCATTTTTAAGATTGGACTCCGCAGCCATTTTACACATTGGACACTGAGCTGCTAGCTCACCGCAGATTAGTACTACTAGAAACGTAAATAGAACAATAAGTAAAAGCCTTTTATTCATAATGCAAATATAAACTATGTTAGTGATCATAACATGGGGCCAACATCAAATATATGGCTGGTCCAGTGAAAGCTACGTATAGCCAGAGTGGATATACCCACCTGGCAAATCTCTTATGCTTATCAGTCATCATAAGCAATCCTCTATTAAATGTTAGCAGGATAAATGGAAGGATCGCACCTGCCAATATAATGTGCGTTATCAATAAAAAGAAATAGAAGTATCGTATACTCCCAATGCCACAATACTTAGTCTCTGGCGTTGTAAAATGATATAGTACATAACCTGCCAAAAACAAAACGGATGTCCCTATTGCTGATAACATCAATCTTTTGTGGTTCTCTATATTTTTCTTTTTGATTTGCCAGAGCGCTAGTATTAACAGAACTGCTGTTAGCGCATTTAAAGCCGAATATAAAGGGGGTAAGAATCCAAAATTAATTCCGAAATCAGGCTTATCTTCTTGACGCATAAATATCACTAAGAAAATCACAACCACTGAAATCACATAAGCAAATTTATCGTAAAGCTTAAGCTTGTTTAATATGTTTTCATTATCCTTCACGCTTCAGTTTTATTTTCTTTCGAGTAGGTAGTGGGATGACTATTGCTATATGCTTTACTAAGTCCTTGATCTCGTCCTCTTCAAAGCTATAGGTGCTTCTAAGCTCTCTATCTTTATCTACTAGAATTAAATTATCCTTACCATACTTACCATTCAAGTTTTGAAAGTCGACATCACTACTAGACCACTTCAAAAGCTGAAAACCTCTACTATCATATTTTTCTTCTATCTGCTCTAGAGTTGATAAATCTTGAGATGAAACCGTTTCACAAAGACATATCAAAGTCACCTTTCCGTAAAAGAACTCTGGTTGATCCTGATCTAGGTTAAGCTTTTGGAGTTGCCCTTTAGGCTCGAGTTCTTGCAGCGCATTTAATCTATAATCGTACCCTGATTGCAAGTAATACCATGACCCAGCGGGAAGCACAAAAATCACAACAACTATAGCAAGTCCTCTTAGGTATTTCATATTGTTTAAACAAGACTAACCAGCCTCTGGTTTACCTTAAATAAAAAAAGCGGGAAATACCCGCTTCACTTTATTTTAGATTAGATCTTCTGTTTCTAATTGTTTTATGAGCATCCCTTGCATTTGACTTTCAGCAGGAACTTCATTCTTATCAATTATCTTTTGACGGTACCCTTTCCAAGCTGTACCCTCCCATAAGAAGGCAATTACTCCCCAAACCAATAATAATAATGGCAGTAAAACAGTCTTTGACAATGCTGGCACTTCATAACTCATATGCATAAACTCAAAAACTATCTTGACCGCTTTGTACAAGCTTAATATGATCATGGCTCCACCTAGTAATATTGTTAGCAATCTAGGATTCATTGATTCTTGTAGACCAGGAAACCATATACCCTTTCCTATATAAGCAATCACAACTTCTACCACCGTTATAATAGCCAGTAAAATAATGGTCTTGGTTGCAATTGATTTTGATTCTTCGTAAGTATGACTTGACATAACTTTTGCTATTTATTTGAAATCAAAGTAGATAAAACAGTAAGAAAACAAACACCCACACTAGATCGACAAAATGCCAATATAGTCCCATCTTCTCTACCATCTCATAACCATTTTTCCGTTTAACGTATAATCCGCTCATCACATTGATGAATATAATTATAAGAAATAATACTCCAGACAATACGTGAAATCCGTGAAACCCCGTAATAAAGAAAAACAATCCTCCAAAAGCTTTTGGCCCAAAAGCCTGACTCTTGATCATACCTGCATCTTCACCTTCTGTTACTTTGTATTTTTTGTGTATGTAACCTCTTTCATCTATTAAAGCATCAGTATAGTCTCCTGGCTTATCATGATGAGGAGTATAAACGAATGCATCTCCATGTCCTCCATCATCGTGAGCATCATCTCCGTGATCTCCATGATCTGCTCCAATAACTCCAATTAGATATGGCTCCCCAGCTTCAAATATTTCTTTGGTCTCTTGTCCATCATTATCTATATATACCCCGCTCTCTATATGTGTACCAAATGGATTGGTAGTTACCGTCATATTTTCCTTTGCAATTAGTGTTGTCCACTCCCAGGCTTGACAACCTAAAAAAGCCGCTCCGCCCAAAATGGTAAGGAACATCCATACTGCAACACCACTTTGATTCTCTCTATGACCCTCTTGTACAGCTCTAACCATAGTCCAAGAACTAAATAATAGGATAAAAGTCATGAGCGTAACAAACATCAGGGGTAAAGATGTATGCCCCATAAAAGGAAACAACTGAAAAACAAAATCAGGCACAGGCCATGTAGGCATCATCACCCTGAGTGTACCATAAGCTATCAAAAAGCCTGCAAAAGTAAATGCATCAGATAGTAAAAAATACCACATCATTAATTTACCATAGCTCGCTTTCATTGGAGCATTACCTCCATTCCAGTCTGGTTTGCCCTCAGCATGTGCTACATCATGATGTTCTAAAGTGTCTGTTGCCATTTGCTTATTCTAACGAGTTAATAATAAAAAGATTAATAAATACAACCACAGCAAATCAACGAAGTGCCAGTAGTGTACTACTAATTCAAATCTTATTTTTCTTTTTTCTGTAATTCTATATTCTAAAGAGAAGGCATGTATCATTGCTACAATGAATGTACCAATGCCTCCTAATATATGCAATGCATGCACTCCCGTAATAACATATAAGAAAGCTCCTGCCGGATTTCCTTTCATATCTACTCCTGATGCAAATAAAGTTTGCCATCCTATGTATTGAGAAATAATAAATCCTATGCCGAGAATAAATGATATTACTAATAACAACTTGTATTGTTTCTCCTTGCCGGTCTTAAATCCATGATAAGATAGATGTAATGTAATACTGCTAAGGATTATGATTGCTGTGCTTACATAAAAAATATTAGGTAATGGAAATTCTAACCAATTACCTGCAGCTTGTCTGACAATATAAGCACTAGTAAATGCTCCAAACATCATCATGATGCTTGCCATAGCAGACCACAACGCGAACTTCTGTGGATGTATCCTACTACTATAATTTTGTTTTAATGCCACTGCTTCCATCATTAAAATATTTTATCAATCATCATAATGATCAAGACTAATGGCAGATATATGATTGATCCAAACATTAACTGCAATGCTGATGAACGATCTGTTTGTTTAAAAAACTTAAACGCTGTATAACTAAATGCTGCACCACATAAAATCATCAGGCTTACTGCAACAATGCTGAATTCATTTAGATATAAAAATATTACAGAGGCTATTGTCATGAACATTGTAATAGCTAATGACTGTAACTTTACTCTATCTGCTATAGCACCATTCTGTTGCGGAATAAATTTGTATCCAGCCTTATTATAATCTTCAAATCCTAAAAAACCTATCGCCCAGAAATGGGGTATCTGCCAAAAGAATAAGAAACCAAATAAGGTTAAACCTAAAGTAGAGATGTATCCTTGATAGGCTACACATCCTATTAGCATAGGCATTGCACCAGGAATTGCCCCTAAAAGTACTGCAACAGATGATTGCCTTTTCATCGGCGTATAGACAAAGGCATATAGTATAAGCGATAGCATCCCTAAGAATCCAGTTAGAGGATTAAATAAAGACAACAATGAAATTCCAACCAAACTCATTAAACCCGCAATAAGGACTCCTGTAGACATTGACATTCTACCAGCAGCTATTGGTCTGTTTTGCGTCCGTGCCATCAAGATATCGTAATCCTTTTCTAATACTTCATTAAGTGCATTAGATGCTCCGGCCACGAAAAAACCACCGAATGCTAAAAGTATAACATACTCCCAGCTAACTGAAAATGAAGAAGCTATTAAAAACGAGGCAACAGATGAAAAGACAACCATAGAGGTAAGTCTTATCTTAACCAATTGCATGATATCTCCTGCAAAGGAGTAATCTGCAATTTCAGATTTAATATTTGTCGTTTGAGTTTTCAAAAACTTTCTCCAGTATTATTAATGTTCTTCTTCTCCTTCTGCTAATGGTACATACTGAGGTATAAACTCATTACCATCCTTACCGTAATCATATGCCCATCTATGCACCGATGGAATATTACCTTCCCAATTACCATGGCCCGCTTCGATAGGAGTAGTCCACTCAAGAGTAGTCGCTCCCCATGGATTTTTCTCAGTCACTTTCTTACCATGCCAAATACTGTAGAAGAAGTTTATAACGAATAATATCTGAGCACCAAATGTAATGATCGCAGCTATTGTGATAAACTGATTCATCTCTTGAAACTGACCGAAGGCATCAAAGTTATCAAACCTATAATATCTCCTTGGCACACCAGCTAATCCTATATAATGCATTGGCCAGAAAATAGCGTAAGCACCAATGATAGTCATCCAGAAATGGATCTTGCCTAGCGTATTACTCATGAACCGTCCAAACATTTTTGGATACCAGTGATATACTCCTGCAAACATTCCAAAGAATGCTGCAATACCCATAACGATATGGAAGTGGGCTACTACAAAGTAAGTATCATGTAGTTGTATATCTATGGCAGAGTTTCCAAGAAATACTCCAGTCAATCCACCAGAAATAAATAGCGATACAAACCCTATTGCAAAAAGCATAGGTGTGACAAGCCGTATATTTCCTCCATAGAGTGTAGTTATCCAGTTAAAGACCTTGATGGCCGAGGGCACTGCTATGATCAATGTAAAAATCACAAAGAAATTAGATATGAATGGATTAACTCCAGACATAAACATATGGTGTGCCCAAACTATAAACGCTAAAAATGCAATAGCTAAAATAGAAAGTACCATAGCCTTATATCCGAATATTGGTTTTCTCGCATGAACCGATAAAACTTCAGATACAATTCCCATCGCCGGTAATATAATTATGTATACTTCCGGGTGACCTAAAAACCAAAATAAATGCTGATATAAAACAGGGCTACCTCCGACATAATCAAGAGCTTGACCTTCTATAAATATTTCACTCAAGTAAAAACTAGTACCTAATCCTCTATCACATAGTAACAAGAAGAATCCTGATACTAATACTGGAAAAGAAAGTAATCCAATAATCGCTGTTACAAAGAATGCCCAAATTGTAAGTGGCATTCTCCAAAGGCTCATTCCTTTAGTTCTTAAATTAAGTACCGTAGTAATATAATTTACACCACCTAATAGCACTGATACTACGAACAATGTTAAACTTACCAGCCACAGGGTCATACCCGTCCCAGATCCAGAAGAGGCCTGAGGTAAAGCACTGAGCGGGGGGTAAGCAGTCCATCCTCCTGCGAAAGGTCCCGTACTCAAGAATAGAGAGTAAAACATTACTACACTTGACATAAAGAAAAACCAGTAGGATAACATGTTAAGAAATGGCGAAGCCATATCCCTAGCTCCTATTTGTAATGGTATGAGCAGATTACTAAATGTACCACTCAACCCTGCTGTCAAGACAAAGAAAACGATAATGGTTCCATGCATTGTCACAAGAGCATAATAGAACTGTGGATCTAGCGCACCCATACCTGTCTCTGCATTAATCGTAATCCACTTACCTAGCAAAGGTTTTAACCATGCTAAACTATCATCAGGAAAACCTAATTGTAATCTAAAGATGATCGACATTCCGGCTCCTACTATTGCCCAGAATATCCCTGTAATCAAGAATTGTCGAGCAATAATTTTATGATCCATACTAAAAATATAGTGGGATATAAAATTTGACTGATACTTATCACCATGATGATGATCATGGAAATGATCATCAAATCCTTGTTCCTTAATCAGTACGTCTTCATCATATGTATGTATACGCTCCATTATCGGTGATTTTAGAATTATAATATTTTCAATTCGGTTCTTCTATTATTTTGCCTTCCCTCATCTGTTTCATTAGAGTCGATTGGTAGGTCTTGACCATAACCTTTTGCCACTAATTTATCTGCACTTATTCCTTTACTGAGAAGATATGCTAGCACTCCTTGCGCTCTACTGTCTGACAGCGCAAGATTAGCTCCTGCATCTCCAGTACTATCTGTATGTCCACGCAATTCCACTACTGTTGTAGGATTTGCTTTTAGAATATTAGCAAGGTTATCTAACTCATATTGTGATTTATCATCCAAATTTGAGGATCCTGTTTGAAAGAAGACGTGCTTGAGATTTACAATTCTTGCATCAACCTCCGTGCTTGCTAATGCACTTGCAAAATCAGTTTTTAACTCAGCTGCACGATTCTCTATTTCGTATCCTAATAATTTGTCTTTGTATGGATCTGCATCAGTTCCTCTGATATTATCTTTAAAGTATGGTGATGCATTTTTTTCTGCTACCCACTCTTCATAAACTTCTGGCTCTACTATCTCTAGCACTCTTCTCATAGAGTAATGGCCTTTACCACATAACTCTGCACATGCTAATTCATAATCAAATGCTTCCCATCTAGTAGGACCATCTGGTTCTGTGTCATCGTAAGGAACTTGCCATTCATCGTATTCTCTAAGTCTATCCTTATATTCTTCTGTTGTTATCTTAGGTGTAAATACAAAGTAAGTAGGTAAGCCTGGTATAGCATCCATTTTCACTCTGAAGTGTGGTAGATAAAAATTATGCAATACATCTTTAGCTGTTATCCTTACTCTTACTTTCTGTCCTCTTGGGAGTACAAGCTTATCGGCACCACTTAGTACGACATCATCTAGAGACTTCTCATCCGTCCAGTCTATCCCTAGTGGGTTAGTTGCCATATCGATAAGTCTAAAGTTCTTAGTACCTAATTTACCATCTGCTCCTGGGTATCTAATATCCCAAGCAAATTGATAACCAGTTGCTTCTATCTCTATATAATCTTCTCCTGGTTCTACATCTGCCATAACCTCGTTCCAGGCTAATAGTCCTTGTACAACTAAAACTACAAGTACTATAGCTGGTACTCCAGTCCATATTACCTCCAGCATAGTGCTATGAGGAAAATATAATGCCTTTCTACCTGTCTTTGCTCGGTATTTATAAGAAAACCAGAATAAATATATATGTGTAAGTATGAAAACTATACCTGTGAAGAATAAAGTAATATTAAAAAGAAAATCTAAACTATCTCCATGCTCTGAAGCAGCGGCATGAGGTCCATAGCCTAACATTACATCTTTATAATACCATGCAGAAAAAACAGATAGTACTAAGAATACTATCATGAATATCATAAGGTATAGTGCCGTCCTATCATTGTTTTGTGCTGCGACAGCTGCTTCTCCTCTAATCTTGGCAGATAGGTCTCTAACTTTACTAACCTGAATCAGGATGTAAGCTAACAATACGAGTATTCCGAATATTACTAAATATGTCATTTATCTAAATGCTCTTTTATTAATCAAACGTGATGATGCAAACTCTCAGCTAAGTAAGGATCGTTCTTTGGTACAAGGCTTGCTTGTGAAAGTTTACTAAATGTCCAATACAAGAAGAAACACAGAAACCCTACTCCAGTACCTAACTCTATAAATCCGGGAATCGTATAACCAACTTCAAATGCCGTACCCACATGATGTGCTGCATGCTCTGCATGTGCCGCTGAATCACCTCCGTGATCTGCTGCATGTGCTAGATGCTCTTGTGCTGAATGTCTTGCTCCTGGCTTAATCATTTGGAAAAAATCCAACCAGTGACCGAATAAAACGATAACCGCAACAAAGGCAACTGAACCAAATTTTCTCTTTGTATCATTCCTCATTAAAACAAAGAATGGGAGCACAAAGTTTATCACAAGATTACCCCAAAATAATACTGGATAATTATCATGTCTTTCTCTAAAGTATATAGTTTCCTCACCTACGTTTGCATACCAAATCAACATGTATTGCGAAAACCATAAGTAGGTCCAAAAAATACTAAATGCGAATAAGAACTTACCTAAATCGTGAATATGCTCAGGGGTTACTTCTTCGTAGTAACCTTTGTTTTTTAAATAGACTAAAATGATTATAGTCAAACATATCATGGACACAAATAAACTAGCCCCAGAGTACCATGCAAACATAGTACTATACCAGTGCGCATCTAGTGACATGATCCATAACCATATCATCGCTGCACTGGTAAATCCAGCTATCGGCAAAAATGCTGCAGAGTACCATCTCATGCTCCTGTGCTGAGTAAACTCTAGTGTACCATTAGCATCTTCATCTACAGAGAGTCCTCTTAGTCTAACGGCAAAGAAACACCATGTTGTTAAAATAATTCCACCTAGAATCAAGTATACTTTTGTATTCAAAAAACTTGTCTTCCCTTGAATAATTGTATCATTCATAGTCGCCTCAGATGTATCCGCCCAATGGTACAAGTGATTCATATGCATAAATACCGCAATTGCAAATAAGAACATGATAACTGACCCCGGAATTAAAAACAAGGAAAATGCTTCCCAAACTCTTTTAAATACGGTATGCCATCCTGCCCATGCAGTGACACAGACCGTGAGAAAAAATGTAGCCATTAAACCTATTCCAGTAAAGAATACGCCATTGTGTAATAGATTTGTCCAAAATCTGGTGTGAATCTCATCACCCATAAACCAAGACATAACTAAACAAATGGCACCAAGCACCATACCCCCTAAGAGTAAAGTCCTTAAACCGCCTGGCATACTGTATGATGTATTTGTTCCTTCTCTGTGCATCCTATTTTTTAATTAGTGATCATCATGCTTGTGATCGTGATCATCATTATCCTTATGAGTATGATCTCCATCATGTCCTTCTGTATGACCATGACTATCATCTCCATCCATGTGAGAATTTTCTACATGATGAATTCCTCCATGCTCATCGTCTACACCATGCATACCTGTAGAATGATCTACAGGTGCAGATGCAACCGAAGCTCCAGGAATATCTCCATTGAAAGTATTCTCCTCTTCACTATATTTTAATTTCCTCTCTTTGGCCTGTAGAGATCTGATATGGTGTATTACCTGCCATCTTTCTTCAAAAGATAACTTGTCTGCATAAGCACCCATAACATTTTTACCATGCATGATCGCATGGTAATATCTGCCGTTAGATGCTGCAATAAACTCATCAGAATTAAGTATTGCGGGCTGAGCAGGATATTTACCTCCTACATCTCCAGGTCCTGGATCTCGTACTAAATACCCTCCACCATCTATTTTCTCCCCATGGCAAATTCCACAGTATATATCATATAAATCCTTCCCTCTATCTAAACCTGCAGCCGTAATCGGGTACGGATTCCTTATGATTTCATTTGTTGCTCTAGTTCTTTCTTCTTCTGTATTTCCATAGTAATAAGGTACACTGCCACCTGGTGCATGCGCAATCGCATTATGAGAGGCCATTCCCGAAGTAATATTACCTGTCTGATCTCCAGCTAATCCTCTCGCAATTGTACCTTTTACGGGTTTACGAGGCTTAGCCATTTCATAATACTCTTCTTCTGTGCTCCAAGTATTATTGTAGTAGTAGTTGTAATGGTTTGCTTCGTAAGCTACAGAGTGAGCCATGTCAGGCATGTATTCTGAACCCGTAGTATTTATACCCGGTTGCTGGCATGATGCTAAGAAAAGCATCGCACCCACTACCAATACTGTTATATTTCTTTTTATCAAGTTCATACTCATTACAATACTTTACTACTTACTTCTGAAGCACCAGTTGCTTTAAAGAAAGCTTCTGCATTTGTAGATGCTGTGTGCGACTTATCAAATGCAATACAAAATTTATCGTCAGTTATCCTATCATCTAATGTAGGATTAGTAACTCCAGGACCTAATCCACACACTGTATAAAAAGTCACTACCATTCCTATAGATGCAAATAATACTGTTGTCTCAAATGTGATTGGAATAAAAGCAGGCACAGACCAGTATGGCTTACCACCAAAAATAATAGGCCAATCCTTTGTGAAAATCCAAGTCATTCCTAGAAATGCCGTCAACGTACCTATTGCTCCGTAAATAAATCCAGCGATGTGTAACCTTGACTCTTCTAGTCCTAACAATGGATCTAAACCATGGACTGGAAATGGAGAATATACATCCATGATATCCATGTGCTCTTTATTAGCATACTTAACAGCTTTTAGCAAGTCTGTCTCATCATTGTATAAACCGTATATAACTTCTTTATGTGCCATTTACTTTTTATATAGTCTATTAAGAAAGTTTTCCTCCGTCTAATTCATCCTGCCACTTCTCTAGCTCATCCCATTTTCCTTCTGCCGCCATCCTTGCTTGATCTGGCCAGGTCGTAGGATCATGAGTCTGATATCTTGATCCTGCAGCCGTAAGTATTTCCTTTATGGTTTCTGGAGAACTATCTGCTAATGCTGTCCAAGTTTTAATCCCTGCGTCTTTGATTAGAGACTCGATCTTTGGACCTATCCCTTCTACTTTCTTTAAATCATCCTCTGCTGTACCACTTACTATCTGAGATGATTTATCCTCCTGTGATTTTTCTACTCCTTCTGTTTTGGTGACTGCGTCTGCTGCTACCGCTGGCGCTGCCATAGCGGATGACCGCAACATTGTCCCATCACCACTATCCGTACCCCCATGACTTCCTACCTCATGTACATGCTCGTGCGTCTCATGGTCAGCATCGTGTCCGTGATCATCATGATCATCGTGCGGTAACGCATTAGGTCCTACGTACTGATCTCCTGAAGTTTTGAGGATTGATTTAACTTCTGCGATTGCTACCACAGGTGCTACTCTCACAAACAGCAAATAGAGGGTAAAGAATAATCCCATAGTACCAATATAGATACCTATCTCTACCCAGGTAGGAACATAAAAACTCCAACTTGATGGTAAGTAATCTCTTGCTAATGTAGTCGCAATAATTACGAATCGCTCAAACCACATACCGATGTTAATAAAGATCGACATGAAGAATGTGAATTTGATATTTCTTCTTAAGCTCTTCTTGAAAAACAGCAAAGGAGAGATCACATTACAAAGCATCATACCAAAGTAAGACCAATAATAAGGTCCTAGTGCTCTGTTAAAAAATGCAAACTGCTCATATATATATCCTGAGTACCAAGAAATAAATAACTCGGTTAAGTAGGCTACCCCTACAATCATTCCCGTAGCTACGATTACCTTATTCATAGACTCGATATGCTCAATGGTGATATACTCTTGAAGGTTAAGAACCTTACGAGTCATAATCATCAATGTCTGCACCATCGCAAATCCAGAGAATATCGCTCCTGCTACAAAGTATGGTGGGAATATGGTTGTATGCCATCCAGGTATCACTGAAGTGGCGAAATCAAAACTTACGATCGTATGCACTGAAAGTACCAATGGTGTTGCAATACCTGCCAGCACTAGAGAAAGTGCTTCCCATCTTTGCCAGTGCTTTGCTGATCCTGTCCAGCCAAACGATAAGAAATTATATATTTTTCTTCTGAATCCTTTTGCTCTGTCTCTTACTGTTGCGAAATCTGGAACTAGACCTGTATACCAGAAAAGTAAAGAAACTGTGAAGTACGTACTAATTGCAAATACATCCCAAAGCAGCGGTGAATTAAAGTTAGGCCATAGCGGTCCTCTTGTATTGGGATATGGGAATATGAACATTGCCATCCATAGTCTTCCCATATGAATTAGAGGGAATAAACCAGCACACATAACGGCAAATATGGTCATTGCCTCTGCTGCTCTGTTTACACCCGTTCTCCACTTCTGTCTAAATAAAAGTAAGATTGCAGATATCAATGTACCTGCATGACCTATACCGATCCACCAAACAAAATTTGTGATATCCCAACCCCAACCGATGGTACGGTTAAGATTCCAAGTACCAATACCTGTCCAGATAGTATATAGGATACAAGTAATACCAAATAACAATACCGTCACAGATATTAAAAATGCAATGACCCATGTACCGCCTGGAATTTTCTCCGTTGGCGATACTAGATCCTCTGTAATATCATGGTAACTCTTGTGACCTTCTATTAACGGAGTTCTAATCGGACTTACTGGTGCACTCATCTATTTTCTGTTTGGCATTTATAGTTTATCTCTTAGAGTATATTATAAAATACTCTTAATTCTATGCATCCAGAGACTCATCTCTGTTATTTACTTTCATTGTATACTGTACAGACGATCTTACATTAATCTCTTCTAATACTATATAGTTAAGCGGTGATTGATTTGCTTTATACAATTCACCTTTCTTATTATTCTGATCACCAAAAGTGATTGCTCCTGTAGGACATGCTGTCATACAAGCTGATTTTACATCCGCATCTCTTAGTGCTCTTCTTTCTTTCTTTGCAGTGAGTTTTCCTTCTTGGATTCGCTGCACACAGAAACTACACTTCTCGATCACTCCTCTCGTTCTTACCGTTACATCTGGATTAAGTACCATTCTTGTAAGGTCATCAGCTCCGTAAGGAATTTCTTCTCCATTAACCGTCGGTTGGTTAGCAGGGAAGATATCTGCTGTCGTATAATCTAGCCAGTTAAACCTTCTCACTTTGTAAGGACAGTTGTTAGCACAGTATCTTGTACCCACACATCTGTTGTAGGTCATTTGGTTAAGTCCTTCTGAACTGTGGTTAGTTGCATTCACAGGACATACATTTTCACAAGGTGCGTTATCACAGTGCTGACACATCATCGGCTGATAGACTGTATTAGGATTCTCTGCATCACCATAGAAATATCTATCTATCCTCAACCACGTCATCTCCTGGTGTCTGTTCACTTGCTTCTTACCTACCACTGGTACATTGTTCTCTGCCATACAAGCGACAGTGCAAGCTCCACAACCAGTACATGCATTAAGATCCACATGCATACCCCAGTGATGCCCTTCTTTGTACTTATCTGCTTGATATTCTTCGAATGGATAAAGGGTCTGTTCATTTAGATGTTCAAATTCTTCTCGCTTATGCTTCATCTCATCTACAGAATCTGCAAGGACACTTAGATTACTCTTAAAGATTACTGATCTTTCAACTAGTGATCCTTGGAAACCTCTTATATTTTTGACGAATGGTACACTGCCATACCCTGGGGCTAGCGCCGCTTCATCCGCATTAAATTCTTCTCCTGTTACACTATCAATATCCCGCACACCCATTGTATGGTGATATTGTACTGATGCATGTGCATCATCTTCCCCTACTTTACCAGAGATAGATACGCTACTTACATTGTAATCCGTATATCCACCATTTTCACCGAGACTGCCATTTACATCTACACCAGTACCGCTTGCTGCAAATCCTGAATTTTCTCTACCATAACCAAGGGCTAATGCTACAGTACCATCCATTTGCCCAAATTGCTGAACTACAGGAACCGTCATTGTATTACCATTAACCGTGAGTTCTACTAGGTCTCCATCTTTAAGATCATTAAGACCTACAAAGGTTTCATAGCCATCAAAGTTGACCGGAATCGCTAGGTGGTTACCCCACACTGTCCTCATGACTGGATCAGGCATCTCCATTAACCATGGATTATTTGCAAACTGCCCGTTTCCTAGATTAACTGTTTCGTAAAAGGTAATCTCCATCTCACTAGAAGAAGGTTTAGCCAATAGACTTGCTGCATTACCTATACCATTTGAGATTCCGCTGGCAATAGATGCTCCGTTTCCAGCTGTAATTACTCCATCATGTAGTGCTTGATCCCAGAACCCTCTAAAAGTAGCAAATGTAGACTGACCTGCGAAAGCAGTTGTTTGCCATGCACTCTTCAGATAATCGTAGTATGGCTGCTCTGCGTTAAGATTTACATTAGGACTTGATGACCACGTCAACAAACTCATCTCCGCCTGTCTTGTCGGAAATAATGGTTTGATAGTCGGTTGGATCAAACTAAGATGTCCTCTTTTTGGCTCTGCATCTCCCCAACTCTCAAGTGGGTGATGGACAGGAGCTACTATATTGCAAAGCGCTGATGTCTCCGATGGTCCGAAGGACATAGCAACCTTAGTTTTTACTTTTGATAATGCCTCTGCTAATCTTGCTCCACCTCTGTAGTCATACACTGGATTAGCATCATTAAATATTACTACATCTACGTTACCTCTCTTTATATCATTGATCATGGTTTCTACAGCCTGATCTGATCCTTGTCTCTGCAAAGAGGCATTGCTAAAATTAACAGTTGTCCCAATATTTCCTAAGTGACTGTTGATCGCATTAACCAATAGCTGTTCTCCGAGGTTATTGTTTCCACAAACAACCAAAGATTTCCCTCTTGCTGCTGTCAATTGTTTTGCTACCGTCCTGATTGCAGCTTGCGCCTTGGCATTTATCTTACCACCGCTGATATTACCTCCTACTACTTCGTTATATAAGTATGCTACTGCTGCGCTTTGCTCAGATGGCTTTACCATTATTCTATTATCAGCATTTGATCCTGTCATAGACATGTGGCTTTCTACCTGTACATGTCTTGACATCTTTGCATTGGCTACTGATGTTATTTTTCTTGTCTTGGCATAATCGTGAGCATACTCGATAGGAGATATCCATGAACCTAGGAAGTCCGCGTTAAAACTTACGATCACTTCTGCTTTGTCAAATCTATAAGAAGGTATAACTCTATCTCCAAAGCTTTGTTGGTTAGCATCGAGCATAGCTGCACTGGATACGGGATCATAGGTTACTACCTTAGCAGATGGGTATTTTGCCGTGAATTCTGCTAATGCTTTTTTTGCAGTTGGACTTAGTATTGTATTTGTAACAACTCTTATTCCTCTTGCTGATGATAAGGCACTCTTTACTGCTCCATCAACTGCGGCCCAACTATTATCTTCTGCAAGATTGCCATCAGCATCTTTGATTGCTGGTCGCTTAAATCTATTGACATCATACAGCTCGAGAACACTGGCCTGTGCTCTTGCAGAGGTACCACCATGAGTCACCTTTGATAGAGCATTACCCTCTATTTTTATAGGTCTTCCTTCTCTTGTTTTAACAAGGATAGAGCAATAGTCTCCACCTTTTACATAGCTAGAAGCATAGTATGTTGCAACTCCTGGAACGATATCATCTGGCTTGATAACATATGGCATCGCTCTTTTAACTGGAATATCACAACTCGCAGCCATAGTCGCTGCACCTAATCCAAAACCTAAGAACTTAAGGAAGTCTCTTCTTCCTCCTTCTTTCTCAGCAAGCGCATTGTCTTTACCGATTGCATCTACTAGAGACGCTCTACCTTCTCCTTGCTGAGCTTGTTTGATAAACTCAGGATCATGATTAAGATCCTTCTCCCCTATCCAAATACCTGTCTGGCTTTTTTTCATTTTACGATTTGCTCTCGGTTTTTAATAATGACATTTCTGACATTCAAGCCCTCCTATATCAGCTACAGTTACTTTTTCTCTAGTTCCATTTGCTAACTCCTCATGATACTTAGCATAGCTTTGATAATATTCGTTTCCTACAAATTTTACTTCTGTCTCTCTGTGACAATTGATACACCATCCCATAGATAGTGGTGAACTCTGGCCTAGCACTTCCATTGCTTCTACTTTTCCATGACAATCTTGACACTCTACCTCCCCGACTGCTACATGCTGCGCATGATTAAAGTAAACATGATCAGGCAGGTTATGAATTCTCGTCCACTCTACAGCACCTTGTATCTTTGTTTTTTGTTTATTAGTGAGCGAATTAACAATCCCTGTCCATTGCTCTTCCACTAATCGCTTACCTTCTCTATCTAACTCCCCTATCTCTTTCTCCGTAGTGTACTGGTTAGTGATCCAAGTTTTATATACTTTTTCGATATCCTCATTGCTCATATCATCATATCCTTCGATATACTTTCCTTTGTTAGGGTCATAACCCGATGCAGCGAATATCTTGGTAATCTCTGCTGTACCATAAGTAGATCCTTTAGTAATTGCCGAGTGACAATTCATACAAGTATTCATAGCTGGGATAACAGCATGCTTAGATCGCCTAGCTCCGTCGTGACAGTATTCACAATCAATCTTGTGCAAACCTGCATGGGTCTCATGAGAGAATTTGATCGGTTGATCAGGAGTATATCCTTGCTGACGGCCAAGATTAAGGGCATTGCTTACTGTGAAATATCCTAAAATCACTATCAGGAAGAAAGCCAATATACTTATAGTCCGCTTGCTGGTTAATGTCTCTAGGAATGTTTTCGGTATAAATACGTCTCCATCCTTTGCTGCAGAAATCTTATTAAGATTATTTATGATTCTTGTAAGTAGCAGAGCAAATAATGCCAATATCCCGAATAAAAGCCAGTATATCCAGTCTCCTATGCCTTTTTCGGCTGCACCTCCACCTTGAGTAACTCCATTGACAACACCTCCTCCTAATCCATTGACATTGATCTCATTGATATAGAGAAGTAAGGAAGCTATATTATCATCTGTCAAATTAGGATAAGAATTCATGACTGTAGGCTTATACTCATTCCAAAGCTGCGTAGCTCTAGGGTGGCCGCTTGCAATCATTTGTTGCGAATTCCTGATCCATGCGTACAAGTCTTCTTGAGGGTAGTCACTCCACCGATCTTCTACACCACCAAGTGCTGGACCAGTAAGTGCAGATTTCATGTCTTTAGCATGACAGGTAGCACAATTAGCCTTAAATAAACCCTTGCCCTCGTCAATAGATGGCTGCGCCAGCAGGGAAAGGGAGAGGATACTTACAATTATTGTAAGTAAATATTTAGTATACAATGATTTATATATCATTAAAATTTACTTTTTATCGACCCTGGGGCGTTTTCTCAAATCGCTGCAAAAATAACTTTGTGTTATCATTATTAACAATATTTAGATACGATGTTGAGCTATTTAGATTTTGTCTAAATAAAATCTTGTATTAACAATTAAGATAATAAGTTAGTTCCAAAATCACAGACACATATATCAGAAAAATACTATTTATAAATTATTGAATATCAGATTTTTCTAAACTGAGACCGCAGCTTTGATATGTGGAGCTGGATTATAGTCCATTATTTTGAAATCATTGAAGGTAAATGCAAACAAATCTTTGACCTCTTTATTAATCTCGAGTTTTGGTAATTCTGAGGGTGTCCGAGTCAATTGTAGCTTAGCTTGATCGAGATGATTAAGGTATAAATGCACATCTCCGAATGCATGAACAAACTCTCCGGGCTCTAAATCACACACCTGAGCCATCATCATCGTCAACAAGGCATAGGAAGCGATATTAAATGGGACACCCAGAAAAGTATCTGCTGATCTTTGATACAAAAGGCAAGATAGCTTCCCATCAGCTACATAGAACTGAAATAAGCAATGACAAGGAGTAAGCGCCATATCTTTAAGTTCTCCTACATTCCAAGCATTGACAATAATCCTTCTAGAGTCTGGATTATTTTTTATCAAATCTAATGCATTGGCAATTTGGTCTACAGTCTCTCCATCGGGACATTGCCAGCTTCTCCACTGCTTACCATAGACAGGCCCAAGGTCCCCGTTGTCGTCTGCCCACTCATTCCAAATTCTCACACCGTTTTCCTGTAAATATTTCACATTAGTATCCCCTTTGAGAAACCACAGAAGCTCATGCACTATTGACTTAATGTGTAACTTTTTAGTAGTCAACATAGGAAAGCCCTCTGAAAGGTCAAACCTCATCTGATATCCAAAACAACTAAGCGTTCCAGTACCTGTCCGATCTGTCTTTTTTATTCCATTATTTAAGATATGGTCTAGAAGGTTTAGGTATTGCTTCATCTTAGGGTAAATTCATATTATGAATAAGCCTCAAATGTAAGGAATGTTTACAGATTGGTAATCTTACATCTTTTAATATTCAAATCATTTTTTCAGAAATTACACCCAACTATCAAGTGCTATATTTGTTTATTAGCTATGTACAGAAGCCAAATAGATGCAATAAATGATTTAGAGAAGAATGGTCATCTCCTGCGCATCAAAACAGAAATAGACCCATACCTCGAAGCAGCAGAAATTCATAGAAGGATATTTGACAAAAAGGGACCTGCAATACTATTTGAAAACTTGAAAGGCTCAAAATTTAAAGGCTGCTCCAACATCTATGGCACTTATGAAAGGACAGATTTTTTATTTAGAAAAACATTAAAGAAAGTAAAGAAAGTAACGGAGCTGAAGGCAGACTTCACACAGCTGCTAAAAAATCCATTGAGATATCTTAGTGCTCCCTTTACAGCTTTAAGCGCTCTGCCTCGCAAAGCAATATTTTCTAAACCCGTAATGCATGACACTTGTAATATAAGCGACTTACCACAGATCGTCTCTTGGCCTGATGATGGTGGGGCGTTTGTAACGGCACCGCAGGTATTTACGCTACCTCCTAGGTCTAAGAATATCATGCAGTCTAACCTAGGAATGTACAGGGTCCAGCTGTCTGGTAACGACTATATCCAAGACAAAGAGATCGGGATGCACTATCAGCTCCATAGAGGAATAGGTGTACACCATACCGCTTATAACCAAACTGATGAGCCATTTAACACAACGGTATTTATAGGCGGCCCTCCCAGTTTTGCATTTAGTGCTATCATGCCTATGCCTGAGGGATTGAGCGAACTAACTTTTGCAGGCATGCTTAATGGACATCGGTATCGATACATCTGGCAAGATGGGCACGTACTATCTGCGGATGCAGACTTCTGTATCACAGGCCGTATAGTGAAGGGTAAGAAGAAACCCGAAGGACCTTTCGGAGATCACCTTGGGTACTATAGCCTGACGCATGATTTCCCTGTAATGGAAGTAGACAAAGTATACCATCGCAAGGATGCTATCTGGCAATTCACTGTTGTGGGCAGACCACCGCAAGAAGACAGTAGTTTTGGATATCTGATACATAAGCTTGTAGAGAAACTTACAGGTGGTGAGTTTCCTGGACTCAAAGAAATCAATGCAGTAGATGCAGCCGGGGTGCACCCTCTCCTACTGGCTATCGGTCAAGAGCGGTATATGCCATTCAGAAATAAAAAACCGGAAGAGATTATTACGATTGCTAATCGAATACTAGGATCTGGACAGACTTCGCTAGCTAAGTTTCTTATCATCGCAGCTGAGGATGAAGGTATCCCAAGCGTGCATGCAATCACAGATTTTTTTCAGTATGTTTTACAGCGTATCGATTGGAGGAGAGATCTTCATTTTCAGACAAAGACTACGATTGATACGCTGGATTATTCTGGTGACGGATGGAATGCTGGGTCAAAGGTAATTATGGCTTGCAACAGTGATCTCGCAAGATCACTATCTGCAGAACTACCAGCGGACTTGAGATTGCCGAAAGGGTTTGGGCAAGTAAGATTTATCAATAAGGGAATCATGGCAATAGAAGGTCCTGGATTCGAAGATTACAAAAACGCAGCTGCTACAATGAATGAGTTAGGCAATCATCTAGAAAATTATGATCTCCAGGAAATTCCATTGATCGTCGTTTGTGATAACAGTGAATTTATCTCTGCAAATGAGAACAACTTTTTATGGACCACTTTTACACGGGCAAATCCATCTCATGACATCTATGGGGTTAGGAGTTCTGTAGAGCACAAGCACTGGGGCTGCAAAGGACCATTAATGATAGATGCTAGAAGCAAACCACACCACGCTCCAGAGCTAATTCCAGATCGTAAAGTAAGCGACAGAGTGGATAAATTATTCAGTAAAGGTGGGGAGCTTTATGGACAATCATAATTGAATAAGCATCGAAATTCTGATAATCACTACTACTTATACTTGCTTGTATTACTTTTCAGTTAAATAGTTTCAAGATTTCATTTTCTTTGCAGTCTAATAAATTTACAACCATGAGAATCCTTTGCATCATACTTTTTATTTCATCATTGATAAGTTGTGGTACTCAGAAAGCTTTAATCGGTGATAATTTCAGTGTTACCATGGATAAAGGATCATGCTTCGGCAGTTGTCCTGTATATACTCTAAATATCAATAAGACAGGCTATGTAATGTTTGAGGGAGAGCGATTTACCGATAAAATCGGGAAGCATGGATTGCAACTGCAAACAAAAAAATTTAAAGCAGTAGCCAAAGCTTTTGCAGATGCTGATCTACCATCATTTGATGATAATTATCCAAGCGATATTGCGGACTTGCCCAGCACTACGATTGCGTATGTAAACAATGCAATCAACAAAAGAATCATCGGTAAAAAAGAAAGACCTCAAAAAATACTCGATCTCCAAAGCATGCTTGAAGATATCACTCAAATGGATGGTTGGATGTCTCTTGACACTACTGCAACAGAAGCAGTAGTAGAAAAGCCGAAAGATGAAGATCTAATCAAAAATGAAATTATTATAAAGTTCGCTCCAGGGACTTTCATAAGTAGATGGATGAAGCAGTTTAAGGACTACTCTCTATACGTAAAAAAGCCACTCACAGATGATAAGATGACCTGGCTCACTCACTTTAATATAAAGAAGATAGATCCTGAGACTTTCCTCGATCAGATCAAAAAAGATCCTGCGGTAATGGAAGCAGAGTTTAACAAGAAAGTGCAAAAGAGGGACTAGGTGCTAGCTTTAAGCCTTATGCTTTGGGGGGCGTAACCAATCGTTTTAGCCTTTGGTATATGGGTTTATGCTAATAGCCATTGCCACTTTTAAAATCTCCTATTATTAAATGGTCGCTCTCCGTAGTTGTACTTTAAGAATTGGCCGAAATCTGAGGCGGTTACACCTATGAAAAATGAGTAGGACCCATAATTTGGTTGCCAGTTAAATCTCATATTCCAGCAATGCAATTGACGAGTTACACCTAAGCTAGGATAACCCCATGTTTTACGAGTGAGATCATACGATAGATTAATCCCGGATATGCTCCATTTCTTTGTTAAGTTTATATTACTTCCTCTCATTCTTATCGTATGATTTCTGATCTTAAAAGTATTTTCCCCATCATTTTGATTATACGCAAAATCAATATTATGATCTATACGAAATGATTCGATTAGAGAGAATATTTTTTCATCATTTGGAGAAGTGCTGTTCATTGACCTTCCTTTATTTCTCTGTCTGCCACTACCTTGTTCTTCCTCTTTATTCTTAAATAGATCTGCTATCTGCTTAAAGGTAAATCCAGTAGATATACGAGTCGTAAAGTCCTCAAACCGTATAGGCATCCACCATCTATCAGCGGATACTGGAGACATGACCCGTCGATTATTTGACTCTTTATAAGGATCAAATGTTGCCTGCATACTGACGTTAGTTATCCCACCAAAAAACCTTGCAGTACCGTTAATTCTCACCGTACTCCATTGGAGTGAATCCAATGCAAAATTCTTACTTCCATTAACTGATAAATTATTGAAAACTTTGAATTTTTTCTCAGTCGAATCTCGCTTAGAGTAGTACTTCCCTTCAATGATATTAGTAAAGCCATAGGTCAGCGCCATCTGCTTTTGGTTAAGGGAAGGGGTACCAAAAATACCTCTTGGAAAAGGGTTATAAAGATCCTCTTCATCTGGGTTATCGGGATCTACATAGTTTTCAAGATATCTGTCAGTACTTGGTGAGTAAGTAAAGCCTATAGAAGGCTTGATGACGTGCCTTATTCCCTTTAGCCATCCCTTTTTAAACTGTAGTGTCCCGAAAATATTAGTTGTCAAATTCACTGAGGCATCTAGATCTCTGTAAGTACTAAAGTTAGTTTTTAGGATATCATCAAAGCCACTAGTAGATGTCGTATCCTGCACCCGCTCAGTCTCCTTAAAGTACCATAACTCATCATAAGAAATCGATGGATTAACACTAAAATATTTTAATAGATTGAATGATGTATTTGTGCTCACGTCATGAGAAAATCCTACTTGCCAGTCTTCTAAGGTTTGAGCATCAAATAGCAATGAATCCTTGGTGCTCACGAATGATTTGAATTTGCCAGTATACCTCACATTGATTTGCTCAAACCACTTCTCCCCTCCAGTCTGCACCTTACGTCTGAATGGTTGTATGGCATTCATCCTTAACTGGATATCAGGCAAGGTGAAACTTATATCGCCATTCCTAGTATTTTGATTATGCCCAAACCCAGCTGTAAAACTAAAAGGTGTGCTTGGCATCGAATGTCTAAAATTGAAATTAGAACTGAGGACATTATTTATCTGCGATTCTACGTCACCAAAATTTTGACGATCATAGTTCATTGTCGTAATATTAATAGAACCTCCAAGGTTTCTAAATGGATGCGCTTTACTATCTTGGTTATGAGATACCCTTAAGGATAGCGACCGATTAATTGATGGCTCTAGTAATCCTTCTGTCTCTGTGATACGCTTAGAAAAACCTAACTGAACATTACCCCGATACTTATATCGCTTAGCATAATTAGTACCTAATCTTAAGCCCCAACTTCCTCTCGTGTAGATATCTCCTGTAAGTCTAAATTCTAAATATTCATTCATACGATAGTAATATCCTATTTCTCTAAAACCAAACCCTAGCTCCTTGTCAAACTCATAATTCTGAGGGAAGATCAGCCCATTAGTCTGGCCACTACCGCCCATAATCGGCAAGAATGCAAACGGTAAAAACAATGGTGTAGGAATACCTGCAATCTCTAGATTAGCTGGGCCCATGATGGCTAGTTTGTCTGGTACAATCTTTAGCTTAGTAGTCCTGATCCCATAGTGAGGATGCTCATGATCACAAGAGGTGATTAATGCATTCTTATTATAAATCTCATCATCAAATAACAATGAGTCCGACTCTTGACTTATAAACTTTGTAGTAGCTCCATGGACATAGAGATTACCCTGCTGAGAACGAGCATTATACACCAATCCTTTTTGGGTCTTAAAATTGAATCTTAATTTTTCGTAAGATATATTTTGGTCGCCTTGCTTAAATGTGGGCTTACCGATTTGTTTTCCTTTAGCATCAGTCTTGCTGGACGCTGTGGCTTCGTTTTGATTAAGGTCAAATTCTATATAGCCAGCTTTAATCTCTAACTCTTGGTAATTGACAAATGCATCACCATAGAGATACACTTTATTAAGCTGGATATCTACATGCTGAGAGTCGACTGCTCCATACTCAAACTCTGCATCGAGGGCATCAGGAGACATATCAAATGCTAAAGAATCTTGTGGATTAGCAATAGAATCTTGAAAAGATGGATTGTTATTTGTTCTAGATAATTCTGGAATAGAATCTAATCCTCGCTTAGGTGCAACTTTAGTAGGGGTAGGAATCTGAGAGTATGCCGAGAAGGGAACACATATTATAAAAATATATACTATATAATATGCTAATTTCAAGGGTATTCTAACTTTATATTATAAATTTATGATATATAACGAATCGTACACAAATATAGTCGAAGGTCTGTGAACTACATTATTAAATCAGGACTACTAGTCCTTTGCTTATCCCTTTATTTTCCAATTTTTGGTTTAAATGACCATTTTTTGTCAAATAAAAACGACTCACCTCAACAGCCTGTTGTTAAGGCTTCCTTAAATAAAATAACAGTTGCAGACCCTGCTCGATCAGTACAAATCCGAAAGATAGTAATAGATGCGGGGCATGGTGGTAAAGACCACGGATGCGGTGGACATCACTCTAACGAAAAACACATCGTACTAGACATCGCTAAGCAAGTCAAGGCTAAGTTAAGAGCCTATCATCCAGAGGTAGAGGTAGTCATGACTAGAGAGCATGACGTGTTTATACCACTTTATAAAAGAATAGAAATAGCAAACGAGAATAATGCTGATCTTTTTATATCGATCCACTGTAACTCACTTAACATCAAGTCTGTCAGAGGTACAGAGACTTATGTTATGGGACTGCATACTGCTGCTGAAAATCTTGCAGTTGCAAAAAGAGAAAATGATGTCATCCTCCTAGAGCAAAATTATTTAAACAACTACGAAGGTTTTGATCCTCACTCTGATGAAGGACATATCATGCTCGCGATGTCTCAAAATGAACACCTAACCAAGAGTATTAACTTTGCTAATAAACTAGAAAAGAGTTTTGCGAAAAGAACTAAGCTTAAAAGTCGTGGCGTAAAACAAGCCGGGTTTGTGGTCTTAAAGAGAGCGACGATGCCAAGTGTGTTGATAGAAACAGGATTTATATCTAATCGTCAAGATGAAGACTACCTGATGAGTAAGCAAGGAAAGGAGTCAATGGCAGATGCTATCGTAAAGGCTTTTACGCTGTACAAAAGAGAGCTGGACGAAGAACAGAATAACTATAATGAAGTAGCCGTCAGTACTCAAAATCTCAATACCTATACTCCTCAGTCATCAGCTCAACACAGTCAGAATACTCCTAAACCAGCCAAATCTATAAGGCAAATCCAATCGCACGAAATAACTGACCCGAACCATCATAAAATAATATCTGTGAGTGCTAGCCATGCTCCAACAAATCATGTAGAAAATAAGGTAACTACACAAAAAAAATTAGCGACTCGGATAAGTACTCCGCCAAGCACCAGAAGATTTAGGGTGCAGATAGCAGCATCTATTAATAAGCCTATTGCTCAGAAATCGAGTATGTGGCAGCAAGTCACCGATATATCGATTAAGCAAGAGGATAATATGTACAAATACCTTACTGGTAATTTTATGTCACTTGCAGATGCTAATCTAGAGAAATCGAAGTTGCAAAATTTAGGCTTTAAAGGTGCTTTCGTTGTAGCGTATGACGGAAAGGATCGAATAAATCTGTGATCTACCCGTATTATCAACCTAAAATATTGGTTAAAGACATTATTTCACTTCTTAAAACAAATATGGAAGTAATAACATTTATACCTTTGTCCTTCGATAACAATCCATGAAAAGAGAATTAAGATTAGGAATTTTAGGAATAGTATTAGCAGCTTTTATGATCTGGGCTTATCAGTTTGTAAAAGGGAAGAATATTTTTAAAAAAATAATCACTATCCAAACTGTCATCGACGATGTTACTGGATTAGCAATTTCTTCTCCGGTAAAAATCAACGGATTTAAAATTGGCAATGTAAATAATATAGTCCTCAATCCTGAAGATATTAACTCCATGCTAATCTCCATGGAAGTAGATGGTAATATCAAGTTTCCAAAAAGCACCATTGCGTCAATAGTTAGTGGCCAGCTTGTTGGAGGTAAGGAGGTTGTATTGGACTTTGAAAATCTATGTAGTGGAAGTGATTGTCTGCAGGAAGGTGATTTTATCAAAGCAAAAAATATCGGTTTCCTAGAGTCTTTAGTCGGTGAAGAAAATTTAGATAATTATAGTGATGGACTCAAAGAATCAGTGGGCGCCGTAATGGATACTCTTAATGCGTCCTTAATGGATGAAAACTCTAATTCACCTATCAATCAATCATTCAGAAGTTTAGAGTTGACTATGGATAATCTGGCGTCTACAACAAGCAGTATAAACTCTCTCTTTAGAAGATCTCAGGCAGAGCTTAGCTCTACCATTAGCAACCTTGCTACCATCACTGAGACCATGGCTACTAGCGATGCTCAGATTAGAAGTATGCTTACTAATATGGAAATGATTACTAAGCAACTCAAAGATGCAGATCTAGGATCTACAGTCGGTAACGCTAACAAGGCAATCGATACGGCTACAGGAATGCTAACAGATGTATCTGGAACCCTAGAACAAGCCAATAAAACCTTTAGTAATCTTAATGACCTACTACTCAAAGTAGATAAAGGAGATGGCTCTATGGCTAAGCTGATGAATGACAAGGAACTCTATGAAAACCTTGCGGCAACTAGCAAGAATATGTCTTTACTATTGCAGGATCTTAGACTCAATCCTAAGCGATATGTAAATGTATCTGTCTTTGGAAAAAAAGCTAAAGGCTACACTGTACCTAAAAATGATCCGGCTTACAGGAATGAGGAATTAGAGAATTAGAATTATATCGCCTAATTCCATTTTAAGAACTCCTTTTTTTATACTCGCTAGGATCTTTTCATTTGAAGATTTCAGGGCTGTTAATCAATCACTTTTTTCCAGTTGCTCACTCCTCCTAAATGACTTCTCCTAAATGACATTGACCTCTGGAGTCAGTTCTACACCAAACGCTCTATTTACCTTATCTATAATAGTCATCGCTAGATCATAAATCTCCTTGCCTGATGCGTTGCCATGATTAACAAGTACCAAGGCATGCTTATCGTAGACACCAGCGTCTCCTTTGCGCAGACCTTTAAGTCCTAACCTATCAATTAGCCATGCAGCCGGAATTTTATACCGCCCTTCTGAGTGATCAAAATATCTTAGATCTGGGTAAGCCTTTATTATATTATCCAATGTGTCTTTATCTACGATTGGATTTTTAAAGAAACTACCACTATTACCAATTACCTCTGGATCTGGTAACTTACTCTGTCTTATCGAAATCACCGTGTGACAAATATCCCTTATTGATGGCTGCTTGATTCCATTTTCTGAGAGTTTATCTTTTATAAATCCATAGTCTAGATTAAGCTTATGGTTTCTTACTGTCAGCTCAAATAAAACTTTGGTGATACAGAACTTACCCTTAAATCGATTTTTAAATATGCTATCTCTGTAGCCAAAATCACACTCCTCAGCAGCGAATGTTTTTAATGTTTTAGTCTGTAAATCAATTGCCTCTAAGGAGTGCATTATATCTTTTAATTCTACTCCGTAAGCTCCGATATTTTGGATGGGTGCAGTGCCCACACACCCTGGTATGAGAGCTAGATTCTCTATCCCTCCAAAGCCAATAGCTACACACCACATCACAAAATCATGCCACTGCTCCCCTCCCCCACACTGCACTAATACTTTATCGTCGGATCGATCTAAGACTTGGATTCCAAGGATTTCGTTTTTGAGTACTAGCTGATCAATATTTTTGGTAAGTAGTAAATTACTACCTCCACCGAGAAGGAATATATTGGCGTTATGACTTAATAATTCTTTTAACTCTTGTGTTGTCCTAAATGCTGCAAACTTGTTTGCAGATACATCTACTCCAAAAGTATTGAAAGACTTAAGAGAAAAATTACTAAGTATTTTGGAGGTCTTCAATAGATTAGAACTCTGGGTCTGTTAGCACTTGCAAAGTAGGAACATTAAAATCATAGCCAATGCCTATATTTAAGGTCTTGACTCCCAGCTCATTATTTTTACCATATCTGACATATAGATATCCTGTAAACCCACTCATTCCAAATCCAGCAGATGCTTCGCCTACGAAAGACTTATAAAAATCGCGCATCCCTCCCTGTTGTTCAAACTTAGATGTCAAACCAAATAACTCAGTTTTTGCCCATTGCCAACCTCCACCTATTGATACACCCATAGTTCCTTTCTTATTAAGCCCTGAGAGTCCTCCTATATTTATCTTAGCTAATACTGGAAACGATGCTGCTCCTAATCCTTTAAATGCTCCTAAAGAAAATGCGAATGGCGCTATATTAGCCGTGGCCTCTAACGAGATAGAAAACTCAGAACTTCCTAGCCACACTTTAGGCCCTACGCCTAGATTAATCAGAGCTGATCCAGACGTGCGCGATGATATATTATCCTCTGGATTAGACCACCTTTCGTATAATCCTGTCTTAGCAGAGATCCCATAACCAAACTGAGCAAAGCCATCAGCTAATGAACAGCCAAATATTAGGAGAACTAACACTACTCTAATCATATCACAAAAATATATTATATAATTTTATCAAGTGTCTAAAAATGATTCTAGAAGTGTAAATCCTATCTACTAATCACTATTCTACAATAGTTAATCATCAATGATTATTGCCCTCGAGCTTTTTGATATACTAGATGATATATGAGATCTCCGTGGTGCAAGCGTTAAAAACAATTTTAAATACTTGTTTTGTAAAATAACTTTTATCCTAAGATTGTTAAGTAGCGATCTATTTCATTAGAAATGTCGACATAACCAACTATGAAGTTTTTGTGCTACCTAAAAAAAGGAAATTATCAAATCAGAGTGAATGTCAATATGTTTGGCACCTACCAGTTAGAATACTCTGATGACGGCTTCAGGACGAGGACAAGAAAGAAGTATAAAGACAAAAAGGAATTGATGGTTATACTTGGTAAGCGATTTTCACCGGAGGAACTTGAGCCTCTTGAATCAACCTAAACGATAAGTTTACAGTTTTTCTAATCAAGATGAAGACTTCCCCAAAACTGACACAACTTAAAAATAGAAAAATCAATAAATTTAAGTTGTATGAAAAAGACAAGATTTACAGAGCGGCAGATTATCACTGCCATTAAAGCAAATGAACAAGGGAGGAAAGTTGATGATATCAGCCGAGAGCTAGGGATTACCCCAGGTACTTTCTATAACTGGAGAAAGAAGTATGCTGGAATGGAAGCATCTCAGATCAAAGAGCTTAAGGCATTGCAAGAAGAAAACAGTAAGCTGAAGCGGATGTATGCAGAGCAGGCTTTGCAGATAACGATGCTAAAAGACGTTATCGGAAAAAAGTGGTAGGGCCTTCTGCTAAGCGTCAGGTGTTTGAATATCTGCGAGATAGCTATGATACAAACAGAAGCCTTGTTTGTAGAACGATCGGATTAGACAGAAAGACTAGCTATGGAACTAGTGTCAAAGACGACTCTGCATTGGAGGATAAGCTCAAGGAGTATTCAGTACAGTATCCGACACGAGGATTTGATTGGTATTATTTGAAGTCGAGGTTGGAAGGTCATAAATGGAACAGAAAGCGTGTTTTGCGAGTTTACAGGAAACTTGGGCTTGTAAGAAGGCGAAGATGTAAGAAAAGGTATAATAATGAGCGAGGTCTATGCTTAATGCAACCATTGGCTCCGAACTACAGCTGGAGTATGGACTTTATGTCAGACTCATTGGAAGATGGAAGGACAGTTAGAGTCTTGAATGTCATAGATGATTATAATCGAGAATCTCTGACAATAGAATGCGGAATAAGTTTTCCTTCAAGCAGAGTTATCAGAACAATAGAAGAGATAATAGAAACGAAAGGTAAGCCAGAATTTATTAGAACTGACAACGGCCCTGAATTTATCAGTCATGAATATAAAGACTGGTGTAAAGACAATGGAATTAAGGATACACAGATACAACCTGGAAAGCCTAATCAAAATGGTTATGTAGAAAGGTTTAATAGAACATTTAGAGAAGATGTATTAGATGCTTACATATTTACAAGTATTCCTCAAATGGATATGGTGGCTAAGAAATGGATGGATGATTACAACGGTGGTCATCCACATCAGTCATTAAGTGGAATGACTCCTTGGGGATTTAAATATTCACGACACAAAGTTATTGCTGCTTACGAAAAAGTAAAGGCTAAATTGAACGACTCTAAAGAGTCGGCCTTGACATTTTCTCCACCATCAATGGTTGAACGTTTACATAAATATTTAAAGGAATAATTTAATTTTAGATCTGTGTCAACTAAGGGAAGTCTTCACTAGGTTAGGTTTAAGAATATGAATTAATAAAATAATGTAAATCAAAATAATAAATATGGAATTATTAGATAAGTTGAATTGGAGGTATGCTACAAAAGCTATGAATGGTGAGAAAGTACCTCAAGAGAAAGTTGATAATATTATAGAGGCTATATCGCTGGCTCCTACATCAAGTGGATTGCAGCCCTTCGAAGTATATGTAATTACTAATCAAGAAGTAAAGGAAAAGATAAAGCCGATCGCTTGGAATCAATCCGTGATAACCGATTGCTCACATTTATTAGTATTTGCTGCTTGGGACACTTATACTGCTGATCGAATTAATAAACAGTTTGATCTGACAAATGAGATTAGAGGATTTAAAAACGAAGGTTGGGAAAACTATCGTCAAATGTTATTAGGTAGTTATCCTCAACAAGATGAAGAAGTTAATTTTAATCATGCGGCTAAGCAGGCATATATTGCTCTTTCTCAGGCCTTAGCTGCTGCAGCATTTGAGGGGGTAGATAGCACTCCTATAGAAGGGTTTGACCCAGCTAAGTTAGATGAGATCCTAGGCTTGAGAGAGAAAGGATTAAGAAGTTGCGTTATCCTAACCTTAGGTTACAGAGCAGAAGAAAAAGACTGGTTAGTCAAACTAAAAAAAGTACGAAAAAGTAGAGAGGATTTAGTAACGGAAATTGTTTAGCAGAAAAAACTGAGAAATACCTCCCTAGTTAAGATATCGCTTGATTTTATTAAGCATAGCTTCGGGAGGTATTTCCTCTAGTAAATATTCTTTCATTACATCGATAAGATCGGTAACCATCTCTTCTCGAAATCCCATTTGAAAACCAATTTTGAAACACAGCTCTTCTTCTTTGGTATCAATATTTTGATCTGCTCTCATCATGAAAAGTAGATAGTAAAGAATCGTTAATCTTTTATCTTCATCAGGCGGTGGGGATATGTTGAAACTATCTGGGGATTGTATAATATGTTGTATCTCTGATTCTTCTAGATGAAGTGATTTAGCTACAAAGTTTAGATACCTCTTCTCTTCGTAAGTGATTTTTTCATCTGCAACGGCTTGTTTCACCAGTAGTGAAACAATATAGCTTTTCATGGCAAGTTCTTCTTCAAATGTTCCAAAGTCCATCTTTTAAAATTAGTGTATTTTGATTACTAACTATTCGTTGCGGAGGTAGTTTAGTGACCAATAAAGCTTTGGTTAGCTGTTAGGACTTATCCAGATAGGTGAAGACCATGCACGTTCATGTATAGTCTTAGGCGTGCTCTCTGGGTATTTTACACCATACTTTAATTCATCCCAAAGATTCCACCTTGGAGTTTTTACTTCTAATATTCTTAGGTAATAAAATGCTCTTAGCGATGAGTCGAAATTAGGATCTTGCCAGTAGCCTTGCAAAACAGCAGAACCGTTTTCATTATTCCATTGACCAGTATTTAAGTCAACTTCATTTCCTTGAGGCACTTTATTTCCAGATGATGATACATCAAAAATTTCTTCTTTTATTTCTCCATCTTGATAATATCCTTTTATCACCTGTATTTTTTTCAGATTAGCTCCTTCTGGGTCTTTAGAAGCCCAATAGCTAAATGTAGGCGAACCTTCTCCTGAGGAAGATAATAAAGAGCTACCCATATGCACACCATTACGATAACCGTTGCTAACCAAGTCGTCGTAGGTTGTTGCTTCTTGGTTTAGATCGTATCCAGCAAAAAATCGTACTTGTATCCTAGTGCCGCTGGTAGCGTAAGTTTCTTTACGAACCATAGCATCGTATATTTCAGGCCTAGTATTGGCATCAGCCCAGACGGCCATTAGCCCACCAGGATTGACCGTCTCATATACCGACATTGTGGTATCTAATATCCATGCCCTGCTGGCTCGTTGTTTTGCTGCAAGATCAACCGAGGCATGATTTCCTATAAAGGCATCATCCTCTTCTGTATTTCCTGGCGTCGCATTGTGGGTGTCTGTACTTCCTATCAATCCAAATTTATAGGGATTTGTTCCCAGCTTATCTTCGTACTCTAATCCTTTCTTGAGCATGTGTCGGATATAGTTATTTTTCTTTGGTTCGCCCTGGCTATAATTTTCAAAATCCGCATACTCATCATTTTGCCAAAGTGAAGCATGTACTTCCGAGTTACCTTTTGCTTGGTGTATTTCTGCTAATGGTTCGTTGAGATTACTAAGACGCGCATATTCTAGATCTATAGGTCTACCATCGGGATAACTATCTTCAAATGCAAAGCCCTCACTCAGATTAGGATTATGAGGTACGGCCATCACAGTAGCTCCACCTTGTCTAAAAGACTCTAATGACGTCCAAAGCTGTGTTACCGTAGGTGCTTCTACAGCACTGATAGGATAGTCTGGGACAACCATATCTTTAAAAAATATATTTCTATGGTTATGAGCAACACCTACTCCCTGCGTCCACTCATAAGCAGCAAAGGTGGTAAACTTACCTGGATTATAATTTTCTTCTGCGGCTTTTACTTCTATATCCCAGGTCTTCATAGTGGTCTCGTAACCCTGAAAAAAATCAAGATGAGATTTATTAACCTTACCAACTCGACGAAGTAATGTCAAGAATAATTCTCTTTGCTTGATCGTATCTCCGATTACCGATCTAAAATATCTAGGTAGCATAGCATTATATGCAGGCGCTCCTTGATTTTGAATAGAGTATAATTCTCCAAAATATTCTGAGTGATCTGTGACTGCGGCAAAATCTAATGGACGTTCTAATTTGTTATTTTGTCCTAATACTTCTATCGAATTTCCTTTTGCATATTTATAAGCATCATCAGGTGTAGCTACGATTCCACCTATAAATGCATCAAATGAGTACCCCGTATGAATGTGCATATCTCCGAAGTAGACATTTCTATTTTCGTTTTTGAGTACAGTGGATTCGAGTGTCGCCCAGTCTTTGATTGACTTATCCTGTATTTTGTTTTCTATCTGTTCTAGGTTAATTGTAGGATAGAGCATTTTGTAAATAAACCATGCAATGATTGCAAGGATCAGGATTATTGGGAGTATTATTTTTAGTTTTTTCATCGATTTACCTTGACCATTTTACACCCAAAAATCTGAGTAAAGCCTTATTTTGCTGGGAAGTTGCTAGATAAGTATATAAATTAAAACTAATCAAAAATGAATAGTTATATCATGCTAGATGTTTAAAATTATCTATGATATTTGCCGCAAATAATCACATCTAGTGTTCAAGCTCTTTATCAAGTTTATTTTAAGTCTATTCGGTTGGTCTGCTAATCCTGTTTTCCCCAAGGAGGCAAGTCATTGTGTCTTAATAGCAGCACCTCATACAAGCAACTGGGACACCTTTTATATGAGGATGGGAATGTGGGTCTTAGGTATTCCATTGAAATTTACGGTTAAAGATGATTGGACTAAATTTCCGTTGGGCCTTTTTATGAAACCCATAGGAGCTCTAGGTATAGATAGAAGTGCTAAGAAAGGGGCAGTTAAAAGAGCTAGTTATGTTGATCAAATGGCTGACATTGTCAAGAGTCATGATAGAATCGCAATGGTGGTTGCAGCAGAAGGATCAAGAAGTCTTAGGAAGAAATGGAAGATGGGATTTTATCATACTGCATTGAAAGCTGACGCACCCCTATGTTTTGGATACCTGGATTATAAAAAGAAAGAAGCAGGAATTGGAGGTGTAATTCACCCTACGGGAGATATAGCAGCGGACATGAAAGTCATACATGATTTTTATAAAGACATCACACCTAAGTATGCTAATAAGTTTAGTTTAGACGAACGGTATCTCTAAATATTGATGGTTTTGATTTTTCAAAATCTAAATTGTTACATTTCGATTGAAGTATAAAGAAATAGAAGAATCTTCAATAAAGTAACAGTTAGTAGGAATAGCTGGTACCAAAGAGGAAGATAGATGACCGACCTGCTTTTTTATTTTGTAGGATTAATAAATTGATTGTAGCCTTCTAGGTCATCCACATTTATCCAATCTACTCCCTCTCGCTGTAGCAGCTTCCAAAACTCCTCTGTCTCAGGATGCGCCCAAAATCTAAATTTTTTACCACTTGCATGTATCTTGCTAATCATCGCTCTCATTTTCTCTAACTCTTCATTTGGAATTTTACCATCAGGCTGCCAAGTAAAATTACCCCTATAGCTCATGCTAATTCTAGGTACCAGATAATCGGGTATTTGCTCATCTAGGTGATGCATTCTTCCATCTAAATAAAAATAGCCTGTCTTATCATTAAGTAACTTCTCAATAGGTGGGTTGCCAGAGAGTACAATTTGGATTGGCTTCCAATCCTCCCTTGCATCTAGACTAGACTTGATTAGTAGATCATATTCGACAAATACTTTTTCTAAGATTTCTAAGAGTAGAATTTTATCCTTTTTGAGATCTACCATTAGGATTAATTGTTCCCTACTATTTGGGAAAACAGAGCCTCCATTATCTGCAATAATTTTTGCTAGTGGCTCAAAGTATAATTCTTGGATAGTTGGTTTTGATTCTAGCTCTTCAGCGTAATGACTCACTACTGCTTGACCTTTATAACTGTATACATCTATTTCTATGCTAGTAAATCCATTCTCTAATGCTTCGTAGAGCGGGCGATCGTGTTCGTAATCATTGTGAGCATGTCCACTAGTGATTGGTTGATTTATGGTTATTGTCTCAAGCTGTTGTTTGCGGGAGCAAGAAATTGAAATTAATGCCAATAATAAAATTACTATACGCATGGTGATCTTCTATTATCTGCTATCTATTTCTGCCATAATCTTCATGACTGCTCACCCACTCATCTGATATGACTGCAGCATTGAGTGATAACTCGCCGGCTAAAACCGTTGCGGCAATTATCTCTGCAAACTTTTTCACCTTTCCACTTCCTGAGCAACCCATCATCTCGAGACATTCTTTCTGAGTGGCAAGACCGGTACCACCACCATAAGTAGCCACAATCAATGCAGGGATAGTAAATGAAAAATAGTAATCACCATTATCCATGATTTCATTAAACACGTAACCTGCAGAACTCTCCGCAACATTAGCTACATCTTGTCCGGTGGCAATGAATATAGCAGTAATCCCATTTGCAGAATGTGAGCCAGTATTGACAGATCCACTTTGGTATGCACCTAAGGTAGAGAGGCTTCTTTGCTTAATCATTTTTTTTGCAGAGACACCCATATTCTCTTCAAGGAGCTTACTTGGTATGGTTATCTCCGCAACGACACGCTTGCCTCTACTCATGAGAGTGTTTAGTTGAGAGTGTTTTTTGTCGGTATCAAAGTTTGCTGCCAAGGTGAAATGCTCAAGACCTGGTAAGTTTTGAGCGAGTATCCATTGGCATGCTTCTCGAGTAGCTTTAGTAACCATGTTTTGGCCAGCAGCATCTCCTGTATAGAAATTAAATCTCAACCACCTCATCTTACTCATCGTATATTGCTCAATATTCAGAAGTTTTCCGATTGAGGTAGTAGTCTCTGCTTTCTCTTTAATCTTCTCAAAATTTGCTGTTACCCATTCTCCAAAATCTCTAGCTAGTTTTGCATTTTCAAATACGAATAAAGGTGCTCTCTGTATCTGATCTACAAGTATGGTAGTCTTTACACCACCAGCAAGATTGATGATCTTCATCCCTCGATTATAGCTAGCTACTAAAGTCCCTTCTGTAGTTGCCATAGGTACATAAAACTCTCCTTGCGCATACTCGCCATTTACCTTGATTGGACCTGCAAGGCCAATAGGGATCTGCGCCACGCCGGTAAAGTGCTCGATATTACCTTTGAGCGTATCTGGGTCAAAAGAATATTTACCAACGTGGTTCAGATCTGCTCCAGTTTTTTCTTTTACAAAAGTGCGTCTGACCTCTGATTGTTGATTAGTATAGTCGTCGGTTTTTGATCTTGGAATTTTAGTCATCTAAATGATTTACTATGAAATAAATGTATGCTCCCAGCAATTCTATGCCGCAGCTTCATAGTAACTAGGTAAAAGTCCAAACTGCCAAAAGTGATAACTATAGTGCTGAAAATGAAATTTTTGTACTTCAGTAAATCCTAGTTCTCCCATAAAAGGATTGTAACATTTAAAATCTGGATCAGCTTCATAATGGTCATAGAATCGTTTTACAGCAACAGGTATTTGCTCGATTGCTTCTTCTAGCGAACCATACTTGAGTGGTGGTAAATCTGCAGTAGTAACTCCCTCTTTCGGCATATGTTTAAATATACATCCAGCATCAAAGAATTTTTGCATTTTGTTTTCTATAGGGCCATCCTCCGGAACTCCTTTACGAGTGGTAGTCACTTTTGTGATCCATGTCAAGTGCTCTACCATATGTTGCGGGGTCATAATGCCAAAAGTAGCAGGGGTGTCAGTTTTTAAATTTTTCAATAATTCTGGGACTGTATTTACCAGGAAATCTTTCATGCTTAGATATTTTTGTACGATAGCTAATATAACAGAAATTAAACTTTGAGTTTAATTTATCTATCTTGAGAATCATGGCAAAGGAGAGAATAACAACTTATATAGGAGCCGTCTTAACGAATGAGTGTGACTCAAATCATCATATGAATGTGATGTATTACATCAATAAATTTGAGCTGGCTAATAGGAATTTTATGGGAGCGCTAGGTGTAAATCATTACATGAAGGATAAAGATCTCGGTGTCGTAGTGGTCGAGCAAAATATAAAATATAGAAAAGAAGTATTTGAAGATGATTTGTTGTTTATAGAATCTGAGTTAATTTCTATTGCAGATAAAACCATTAAAACTCATCATTACTTATATGAAAAATTAAGTGGTCGATTGTCTGCTGAGATTGAGATTGTGACTTTAATCTTTGATATGAAAAAGAGGAAGGCAGTATCTATTCCAGATGAACTAAGAACAGAAATTGAAAAATTACTTTGAACGTGAATAGACAAGTTGAAAATCTAATCATAGGTGCTGGCCCAGCAGGCTTAGCAACGGCAGGAAGATTGAGGAATGCAGGAATTGATTTTGAAGTTGTAGAAGCATCAGATAAAATTGCGGTACGGTGGCATCATCATTATGATCGATTGCATTTACATACCGTTAAGCAATTTTCACATTTACCACATTTAGAATTTCCTGAGTCTTATCCGCTTTATGTGCCTCGTAAAGAATTGGTTGAGTATTTTGAAAGTTATGCGCAAGAGTTTAAGATCAGCCCTCACTTCAACACAGAGATAAAAGAAATTTCTAAATCTGAGAATGGGAGGTGGAATGTAAAAACTCAAACAGGGGATAACTTAGAAGCAACTCGAGTTATAGTAGCTACAGGAGTTAACAGAGTACCTAACAAACCTAAGTTTGAGGGAATAGAATCTTTTAACGGAAATATAATTCATAGTAGAGCTTATAAAAACGCGGATCCTTACGAAGGGAAAAAAGTATTAGTCGTAGGGATGGGTAATACTGGTGCTGAGCTAGCGCTAGACTTAAGCGAACATAATATAGATATTACAATCTGTGTAAGAAGCCCAATCAGTGTTGTGCCAAGAGATCTCAATGGGAGGTCCGTACAGATTACCTCAAAGCAGTTAGCAAAATTGCCGTTTGGTCTAGGAGACTGGTTAGGATCTCAGATTAGGAAAGTTTACTTCGGGGATTTAACTAAGTATGGTCTTGAAAGCAGTAAGGTACATCCTGCTGTCCAGCTCAGAGAAACAGGTAAAACACCCATTGTAGATATAGGCACGATAAAAGCGATCAAGGAAGGTAAAATAAAGGTCGTCCCAGGGATCAAATTATTTGATGAATTAGGAGTTGCATTTACTGATGATAGTCACCAATTATTTGATGAGGTGATTATGGCTACTGGCTATCGCCCTCATGTAGAAGAATTAGTAGAGAGAGGAGCAGAATTGTTGGATAAGTATCACTGTCCTAAAGGAGCTATTGGAGAAGGTTTTCATAGTGGTTTATATTTTATTGGATTTGATAATTATAAGCTGGGTGGTATTCTGGGAACAATCTTTACGGACTCACAAATTATTCTCGATCATATAAAATCTATTTAATACTTCTACCAAAATGAATAAGAACATTAAGGAACTTCCACGTTATCAGATTTTATTAAGTCTAAACAAAATTGTCAAAAACCCTATTCCCTTAATACGGGAGACCATGGAGAAATATGGTAGTACTTACATCACCTACCTTGGTGGCGTTACTAAGACTTACATGACTATAGATCCGGTATTGATTCAGCATGTCTTACAGAAAAACCATAAGAACTATTTCAAGCCTAAACTACAGACTGAATCATTAGCCAAATTTGTAGGTCATGGTTTGCTGACTATCAATGGTGACTATTGGCTCAAGCAAAGAAGGATGATTCAGCCTAGCTTTCATAGGGAGAAGATACAAGGTTTAGTGAGTATCATGAATACAGTAGCGAGTGATTATGTAACAGAACTAAAAGCAAAAATTGACTCTGGTCAAAAAGAGTTTGAGATGCACCATGAGATGTCTATGCTCACCCTACAGATGGTATCACGCTCTTTATTTAGTCAAAGTATAACGGTACAGGATCTTAAAAGGCTCAATGAGATAATCTCAGTGATACAATTCACGATAGCAAAGGAGATCAGGCAGTCGATGTTTGCTTGGTGGCGTAAGCTTACTGGAGAAGAGAGGAGGGCTAAAGCACTAAGAGCCGAGGCTGTTTCTATCATCGAAAATTTGATAGAGAATAGACGTCAATCTGGAGAGCGTTATGATGATATGTTAGATATGCTTTTGTATTCTAAGTATGAGGGTACAGATGAAGGGATGACAAATCTGCAAATTGTGGATGAGGTGATGATCATTTTTGTTGCTGGGTTTGAGACTACCGCTAATGCATTGTCATGGCAGTTTTATACGCTTCATAATAGTCCAGATAGTCAGCAAAAACTGAGAGCCGAAATAAAGGGACTCGACAAAGAGGAATTAGAATTTATGGATATTCCGAAGCTATCTTATGCTAAGCAAGTAATGGCAGAGACCATGAGACTCTATCCACCTGCGTGGCTCACGAGTAGAGTTGCCTTAGAAGATGATGAGATAGATGGTATCAAGATCGACAAAGGTGATCTAGTGGCTTTGTTTATCTATGGCTGTCATCATAACGAGGATAGTTGGGAAAACGTAGAGACTTTTGATCCTGAGAGATTCTCAAGAGAGAATAAAAAAGACATTATACCTTATTCATATTTCCCATTTAGTGGTGGCCCGAGATTATGCATAGGTGTACAATTTGCAGAAACAGAAATGCAGATTGTGCTGCATCATCTATATAAGCACTTTAAGTTTGGTCTTGTAAAAGATCATCCGATAGAGTTGCAGCCTTTGGTGACATTAAGACCTAAACATGGGATTAAAATGAATGTATCAAAAGTCTAATTATACCAAACTTAACCTTTAAAGTATAGTTTAATAACTAATGAGTCGAGAAATCAAAACCATACCAAGATTAAAAGTGATTTTAGGACTTTTTAGGTTTCTAAAGAATCCAATTCCACTTATCGATGAAGCCCTAATAGAGTATGGAGATACTTACATCACTTATTTAGGTGCGACTACCAAGTCTTTTATGTCTGTAGATCCAGATTTCACACAGCATATCCTTCAAAAGAATAATAAGAATTACCATAAATCAAAGCTGCAAACCAAGTCAGTGGGTAAGTATGTAGGTCAAGGTCTTTTGACAACTAATGGTGCCTACTGGCTTAAGCAGAGACGACTGATCCAACCAGGATTTAAGAAGGATAAGATTGTAAAACTGATGAGCCTTATGTATGAGGTTGTAGAAGAGTATGTAGGTGAATTAAAGATAAGATTAGAGAATGGGCCTCAGGAAATAGAGATTACGGAGGAGATGTCATTGCTGACTTTGAGGATTATCTCTAAAGCGCTATTTAGTACTGGGATAGAGGGAGAGCAATTAGAGTTACTTAACAAGGCGGTTACGGATTTACAATCTGCGATCATTAAAAATGTAAGGCAACCTATGTTTGGTTGGTGGCGAAAGCTAACTGGCGAGGATGCTAGAAATGATAAACTATCTCAGCAAACATATGATCTGATTACTAAGTTGATTGAGGACAGAAGAAAGGATGCTGGAGAGTACAATGATTTGTTGGATATGTTGCTCCACTCTGTTTATGAAGATACGGGTGAGGGTATGACAACTAAGCAGATTTTAGATGAAGCATTGATAATATTTGTTGCAGGCCATGAGACGACTGCTAATGCATTGTCATGGACTTTATACTTGCTTGATCAACATCCAGACATTGCAAAAAAGTTACAAGCAGAAAGTGAAGCGGTTGAACTGGATGGGCCAATCTCTTATGCAGATATCGCTAAGATGGAATACAATAGACAGATCTTGTCGGAGTCGATGAGACTCTACCCACCAGCATGGATAACAGATCGAGTAGCATTAGAAGACGATGTAGCAAACGGTGTCAAAATCAATAAGGGTGATGTTATAGGGCTTTACATCTATGGTACCCATCATTCTCCAAAGTTATGGGATGATCCAGAAAAATTTGATCCTAGTAGATTTGAGCGGGATAAAATGAAAACTTACCACCCATATGCATACTATCCGTTCGGAGGAGGGCCGAGGTTATGTATTGGTCAGCAATTTGCAATGGTTGAGATGCAATTGTCCCTTATGGAACTAGTAAAGAATTTCAATTTTAAATTGAAAGAAGGTCACCCTATAGAGCTTTCTCCATTGGTGACATTAAGGCCTGCGCATGGGTTGAAGATGGTGGTTAGTAATAAAGATGAGATGCATTAAGAGAGTGGGTTACTAACCCACCTTTTCAATAGTTTGAAGGAAAGATATTTTGGCCCATTTTTTATAAAAGAGCGTCAAGGTTCATGAAGGTCAAGTTAAAAATTGGTAACATGTTTTGAGATTTGACTGATAGCTACACCATGAGTATACAATAGAAATTTCGAACTATGCATACTACGAAAGTGGAAGCGGTGACACACTCTATAGACTATATGCAATTATCCAATGGTCACTCATAGCAGTATTGTTTTAATCATTAAGAATACTTCATTGAGTATATTAGCGTAGTGCAAATTGGTTTCTACATATTTTCTATAATAGTTATCATCGGGACATTGCTTCCTCTCAACAGTAGTAAGCACTGGTTTATTAGAGATCAGACTTATTTTAAGGTTTACTATTTTTTATTTAATGGGATACTATTACTAATTTATTCGTTACTCTTTAAATTGACATGGCTAGTAAGTATATTAATATTTAGCCATTGGGGTTGCGCAATTTTAAGCTTCAGGGTTATTAAGTCTTATTTTCAGTTTAGTCCAACTAAGGTCTCTGATGTGACTAATAAAGCTGAAGTGACTGCCTTAAAGATTTTAGTATTCAATGTTTTGTATGATAACAATGACTATCAATCATTTATAAATCTTGTCAATAAAGATCAACCGGATGCCATACTTCTTTTAGAGACAGGGCAAGCCTGGGATGATAATCTTAAACCGTTATATCAAAATTATAATCACATAGTCAAAAAGATCCAAGAAGACACCTACGGTATTATTTTTATGAGTAAGATTCCGTTTCTAGAGTCGTGTGTAAATCATTTCGTGGTGAATACGACACCATCAATAGAAGCCCTGATCAAGATAAAAGACAGATACATAAGAATCTATGGTATACATCCTGAGCCACCTATTCCTGGAGAGCGACTAACCACAATGCCAAAAGATTTAGAGCTAATACTTACTGCACGCCGTATTCTTTCTCATGACGAAAAAGAGCTTAGCATTTTAGTAGGCGATCTTAATGATGTGGGGTGGAGTGCCATCTCAAAGAAATTTAGAAAAATTACAGGGATGAAAGATCCTAGAGAGGGGAGAGGGTTCTATGCCAGCTTTCCGACTTACTTGCCGATTAGAATTCCTATCGACCATATCTTTTGTAGTCCAGGATTCGAGCTTATCAGTTTAGAAAGGCATCCAAATATAGGGTCTGATCATTACCCAATGAGTGTCACTTTCGCTGTAATATAAATCATTGAGAATGTTGATATTTTTACGAGTAGTACTAATCATATTGAAGTTGGTAATAAGTTTAGAGGTAATATCAAGAGAGTATATTTAAAGTGTTGCATAGGTTATCTATTTATCTATAATTATTATTTCATTGAATACAAGAAATATGATTAGCTTATGTCATTGGATTTAAACAAGTATAAATTTTGAAAGAGTACAGTATTCCATTTAATGCGCATGACGCTATCAATAGTCTGTCAAAAAAATTAGGTCAAAAATTAGTTGGAGATTGCCTAGAGCTAAAATTAGAATTACCAAAACATGTAGGCTCAGGAACAATTTTAGCGTTCAATTTTAGTAATGGTCTCAGCTTATTGATATTTAATTGCCAGTTTAAGTCTGATTGGAACTTGCTATTTAAAGACCAATCAGTACCGCCATTACAATTTAATTTTTCAATAAAGGGAGGGGTTAAACATTTTTATAATGATGAAAGTATCAACTATTTTCTTAATCCGCTTCAGGGAACAATCACCGCAGATATAGCTGATGGATTACATGGTTTTTGCTTTCCTCAAAATCAAGAAGTAGTATTTGCTAGTTTGGTTTTGGACAGAGAACAATATCTAAAAAAGATTGATTGTTTTATGGAGAATATGCCGGAGAAACTCACCAAGGTTTTTTCTGATGTCTCTGGTGGGGATGTGTTTTTTTATCAAGGAAACTACAGTATTGCTAGTTCAGAATGCATACAAAGTATACTAACAAATAAGCAATCAGGTATCGTAAGAAGTACCTACATTGAAGGTGTAGCATTAGAACTATTGTCAAGCCAAATAAGACAATTTCGTGATGATAAGGTACCACCTAGCAAACAGATTACTCTCAGAAAATATGATGTAGAAAAAATTCTTGAGGCCAAAAGGGTATTAATCAAAAACATTAAAGATCCTCCTACCATAGAAAGCTTATCAAAAGAAATCGGGATTAATCAAACTAAGCTAAAGTCTGGCTTTAAGAAAGTATTTGATAAACCGATAAAATCATGGCTGCGAGATCAACGGCTGGAGCTTGCTAAGCTATTGCTCCTGGAACAAGATATGAGTATTATGAATATTGCAGATGCAGTAGGTTATACGAATCATAGTCATTTCTCTAGACGGTTTAAAGAAAAGTATGGTGTGCTTCCTAGCGATTATGCACAATCTATTAGGGTTAAACTATCAGACTTTAAACCATAAGATAGCTTTCAATCTATGCTAAGGCTATATGTAAAAGTGAGTTTTTAAAAAATCTAAACGGGCTAATAATCCTGCTAATCATATTTGCAAGTCATCAACAAAGATATAGACCTTTGAAATTCTTATGGACTTTGAAAAATTATTAAAAAAAGAGCTAAGTAATTTCTATGCCTGTAGCAAACAGGTTAATGAATTCTTCCACAAAAAGGAGCTGTCATTTCTTTCCGTTAACATGCAAGAAACCTTCAAAGAATACTTAAACGTAATAATAACGTGCGAAAATTTTGTCGAAGAACTACTAAAGGAAAGAGCATTTAATCCATCAAACACTATCGATTCTATAATAGAAGAAATTACTGAAAATCATAAAGAAATTATCCTTCAACAAATAGATGACGAAATTAAATCTACTGGTTATAAAATGTCGATTAATCGACTCATGGGTTACTATCAAGCAAATCTAGAGAATATAATTTTCTTAATGGATGAGCCCAAGGTAGTTGATGAGTTAGAATCTCAGCTAAATGAGTTATCAAAGATTAAAGCAATTATGCTGCCTATATCGAGCTAGATTATTGATTAAATATTTATGGCCATACTTATATGTTGAAATCAAATCATTGATTTAACTAATCTATAGAAAAATCGAACAATTGCAGAAGATATCTATTTAGTAAAAAAATAAATTATTATGAAAAAGAAAAATGAAAATACGCTCATGCTAATTACGGGAATAGTAGCAGGTGCTGCTGCAGTTTATTTTCTGAGAAGCGAAAAGGGAAAAGAACTGACGAATCTATTGATAGATAAGAGTAGTGAAATTAAAACAACCTTGGCAGACCATTCCAGTAGTTTGTTGGACGAAGGAAAGGTTATAGTAGATAAGACACTAGAGACTGGAAATTCAATAGCTGAAAGTGCTCAAGAGAAAGTTGTAACGGCAGGAGAGAGTATTAAAGACAAATTTGACTCTGCGATAAATGAATTCCAAGAAGGAGTAGTAAAAGCAAAAAATGATTTAAAGCAGGCCTAACAGTGACTAAAATTAAGAATGCAACATCCGGCGTAGACAGAGGTTCTTTTATGAGAGATATTGGTGAGAATTATCAGTATGTCAAAACTTTGGTAGTCAATAGGATAGAGATAAAAAAGTTAGAAAGCTTAGACAAGCTATCTAGTATTATTAGTTCTGTCCTAATAGGTGCTATTGTTGCTCTTTTAGTTTTGTTTCTTTTAGTTATCCTGACAGTAGCTTTGATTGTTTTTTTAGCTCAGTTATTTGATTCTACAATCTATGGGCTTCTTGCTGTGAGTGGAGGTTTAGTGATTTTGATAGTCATTTCCATATACATAGTGAAGCCGCTGATTACAAAATCGATAAAAGGTAAAATGGTAACCTCAAGTCTGAATAAATATCAGAATGACTAATTGTAGTCTGATTTATTTAGACTGTACTCAAGTAGAAATGATAAAAGATTATCTACTAGACGCTGCATAATATTTAAATAAGCAATAACTCTGATAGAATGTATTTTCAAGCTAATCAAACTCAAGATACTCCAGGTGAAGTGGATTTTAATCCAGGAATAATAATGGAGAAATTAGATAACTGGCTAGATGGTTTCATTAGCTTACTACCTAATATAGGAGTTGCTATTGTCGTCATTATCATTTTTTATTTTATAGGTCGATTTGTTAAATCACTGATATATAAGAGTGCGAAGAAGAGGGATCGTCAGAATCTTGGTAGCATGCTAGGAGGGCTCGTAAAATATAGCATTATTATCTTTGGAGTTATGTTAGGTATTACGACGATAATTCCTTCCGTAAAACCAGGAGACCTATTTGCAAGTTTAGGAGTTTCATCAGTTGCAATAGGTTTTGCCTTTAAGGATATTCTGCAAAATTGGCTGGCTGGTTTATTGATATTAATACGACAGCCCTTTGAGATAGACGATCAGATCGAAGTGAATGGATTTGTAGGATCTGTAGAATCTATAGAGACTCGGGCTACAATTATTAAAACGTACAGCGGGGAGAGAATTGTAATTCCTAATAATGAGATATACTCTAACGCAGTAAAAGTTAATACTGCATACGAATCGATAAGATCGCAATATGATGTTGGCGTAGGCTATGGAGATAATTTAGACGAAGCCATAGAAGTATTAAAAGAGGCAATCCCAAAGATAGAAGGCGTAGATAAAGAGAAAGGGGTAGATGTATTACCTTGGGGACTTGATGCTAGTTGGGTTACTCTTCGTGTACGGTGGTGGACAGATAGCTCTAGAGCGGAAGTAGTATCTACCATGACTAAAGTCATACCTGGAATAAAAAGAGCACTAGATGATGCTAAGATAGATATGCCATATGAAACTAAAGTGCATCTATTCCATGATCAGACAGAGGAAACAGATGGGGATAGAGACAAGCAACGGGAAGGATGGCCATCTAATAAAAATGGTAAGAATCCTAAACCTAGAAATAACTCGCGGAGATCTGAATTAGTTAGTGAAAGCGCAACTACAAATGATGAATAATTATAAATTGAAAAAGAAATCTTTTTAATTAACAAAGACTAATAATATTAACCTTTATGGAAACAATTATAAATGTACTCGTGGCAGGAGCATCCTTTTACCTAGGTGGTAAGCTGCTCAGTGGTGTGTCGATGAAAAGCTTCACTCAATCTATCATTGTAGCTCTATTGGTTGGGTTATTAGACATCACTTTGGGTACAGTTTTAAAAATTGTCACACTTGGAATTCTATCTTTCGGTGTCTTTACTTGGTTTTTAAATGCCATTTTAATTCAAGTCGCTGATTGGTTCTTGCCAGGTTTTAAAGTAAAGAATTTTTGGTGGGCTCTGGGTCTTGCGGCGATTGTAAGTATCGCCAGTGGGATATTATCTGGGATATTAGGCTAAGCACTCCCGCTAGGCTCTACTGACTATATGCCCTCCATTTCATCTTAGTATCAAATAGATAGATGCCCGTTTAAATTATGGATGATAATCGAACAATTGTACCATCTCCACAGTATAGTATAGGAACAATAAATTGTAAACATGAAATTTTTAATTATATCATTTGCCCTTCTTTTCGCTGTTTCTACTAATGCACAGACAGTAGAGTATAGTAGTGGATCAATCAACTATGAAGACGAAAATATATCTACTATAGAAGTTACGCTATCACCTAAAGTCTCAGTGATAAAAGATAAATTTAGTGATTGGATGAACGATCATTACGATGTGAATCTGGATGGGAAAAAACTCCTGTTTTTTAATAAAGAGTTTATGACAGCGGAGGGCGTTATTATTCCTCAAATCAGTAATCGAAAAATCGATCTAAAAGTGAAAGTATTAGATGCTGATTCTGAAAATTCAAAGTTACACGTCTTTGCATCTTATGGATATAATAATTGGATAACAGAAGAAAATCATCCATATGCTTTTACAGCCCTTCAAGAGATAGTATATGATTTTGTATCGGAGTACCTTCCAGAGTATTATTATGAAAGAATAGTAGACACAGAAAATAGAATAGATAATATCAAAGATGATAACAATGATATCGCAGATGATCTAACGAATAACAAAGAAGAAATTGAGAAGTTGATGAAAGAAAATGATGACCTAAGAAAAGCGCTGGAAGTCAACAAAAGCAAATTGAAAAAAGCAAGTAAGAACTTGACCGTTCGTAAAACGGAATATGAAGTTGTAAAGAAAAAAGTTACAAAGACTAAATAATAGTAGTTGCTTATTTCAAGTTGCATCGCTAATAACTTACAGGCTAGCTAGTGGTAAATTATTATTCTGCATATTAAAATAAGCAACCAAAAATGAGGCTATAAAAATTTACATAAATCAGATAATCTATAAAAAATTTACTATGAAAGACGATAAAAATAAAGAAGAAAAAGTACTTCCTGGTGAAAAGGAAAATTTGGAAGAGAGAGATTCTAAATCATCCGATATTCCATTATCCGATATGAATGGAGGTAGATCTAAAGAGCATAATGCTCAAGAAGATTAGTAGTATAAGCCAAATAAGATACTTTCCGGAATAACTTATTATGAAACGATTCCAATCTCTAATAACTTTCCTTAAAAAGACTTGGCAGCAGTTTTCAGACGACAATGGTTTTATGATGGCAGGGGCTATTTCGTATTTCACTCTTTTTTCTATTGCACCATTATTAGTTGTTATTATTACTGTCCTAAGCATAATCACTCAGTCCACTGATATAGAAAATGAATTGTTTAATCAACTAGGTGCTATCATGGGAAGTGATCGATCAGGTGAATTAAAGAATATTGTAGATAATGTGAAAGCATCGAGATCAGGTACACTGGCAGCAGTAATATCTTCAGTGACATTATTGATTTCTTCGACTGCTGTAGTGATTAATATCAAGGATACCTTGAATAAGGCATGGAATGTAATTAAAGATCCTAGCCTTGGTTTTAAGTCTATGATTATAGATAGAATTTTATCTGTGGGGTTTTTAGTTGGCATAGGATTTATATTTTTAGTTTCTCTTGGTCTCAATGCAGTCGCCACTGTTTTTTCTAAGCACATAACCAATATGATTCCTGTTGTTAGTGAGCCTATCATTATCGTCGTATCAGTATCTATTGGATTGATGGTTTCATTTATACTTTTTTACCTTCTTTTTAGATTTCTACCAGACACTAAAATTCATAATAATGATCTTTTAGTTGGGGCCGCCATAACTACCATATTGTTCGCAGTAGGTAAATATGTAATTGGTTATTACTTAGGGAATAGTGATATAGGTAATACTTTTGGTAGTGCCGGTGCGCTCGCAAGTTTTATGATTTGGGTATATTATAATGCCGTGATTCTAATTTTAGGAGCAGAGTTTACACAAGTATATGCTATAGAGAACGGAAGATTTATCCACCCAAATGAACAATCTGTAAAGGTCGAGCGTATAATTAAAAAAAGCATGTGATTAGGTATACTTTGAATAAAGAGAAAGGGTATTGTAGAAAGAAATATATTCAGATCAAAGCAATGGTAAAAGATAAAACTATCTAACTGGAATAATTATGAATGATAATAGAAAAAGTGCAAGTGGATTATTAACTCAAGAGAATAATAATTTTATGTAGGTTGCCTGATTCTATTAAATCCCTACTCGTAAAAGTGAAAAATATAAGTATGATGACTCAAGAAGAAATTGATAAATTAATAGCTAAAGAATCCGCTAAGGCAACAACCATAGCGGCATTGCCTATTCCCTTGATAGATATAGCAGGTGTGATCTACATACAGTATAATCTCGTGGAGAAGTTAGCCCAATCATATGGGATTTCTCTAGATTCTAAAAAGAGAATTTTATTAGCTGCTATCTTAGTTACCGGTACTGGCAAAGCTATTACTGAACTGCTCCATATCCTTGCAGATAAGACAAGCATAGACACTCTGATTAGTAGTACTGTGATAGATGCTACGATCACAGGTCTTGCCACAGGTATTATTGGTGATATGTATAATATTCATTTTCAAAAGGGGGGAGGGGTAGAAGATTTTGGAATTGATGCAGTAGTTAAATATCTACAAGTACAAATAGCCACAGAAAAATTATCAATCAAAAGTTTTACTAATAATCTAATAGGGAGTCAACTAATTAGCTAGTGGATCAGGATCTAAAAGGAGATGAGAAAGCTGAGCTTATCAACCTGTGTTAGAATTTAGTATAGCGCCACAGTAATAATTTAGTATAGCGTAAGATAAATCACATGTCTAACTCTAGTAAAATTAGAACCTCTGCCCATGTTCTTTTTATAATTTTAGCTGTTGGTTATTTGTTATTTATAGGATCGAGTTTATTCCTTCCATTAATATTTGCCTCCTTTGTAGCGGTGATACTGCATCCATTAGAAAAAAAAAGGGACTTAATTAAAGTAAAATCTTTATCAATTATTATCAGCTTTATAATATTATAAGTGCCGTTCATTTTGGTATCCTCACTTTTTGGTTATCAGATCATGAGTATAACAGACTCATTGCCGACAATCGATAGTAATTTAATAGGTAATCAGAAAGGGATATTGAAAAAGCTTCTATCGGAGAGATAAGATTTTTGCAGTATTCTGGATAGATAAACAAAAATTTCTGTTATCTGAGAATAGTAATCACTTAGAGGCCCTATATCTTTGTAAAATTAATTTAAGCTGCCGCTTATATAAATTGACTACATTTATTTATATAAATAAGGAGCATGTTACAATTAAAAAGTAAAGATCTCAGTAAGATAATTCTAGTAGGGGATCGCATATTGATCAAACCTTCTAAACCAACACAAACTACATCTAGCGGTCTTTATCTGCCTCAAGGAATGCATAAGGAAGAAGAGCTTTACTCAGGTTATGTAATGAAAGTGGGTCCAGGTTACCCAATTCCCGCAATCCAAGATATAGATGAGCCATGGAAGGAAAAAAAAGACAATGTCCAATACGTACCCTTACAACCTAAAGAGGGAGACCTTGCAGTTTACCTACAAAATCGTGTTTATAAGATTGAGTTTAATCAACAACAGTATGTTATTGTGCCTCATCAAGCACTACTTATGCTCGTAAGGGATAATGATCTACCTGATTTGACTTAAGTATTTTTGATCTCTTGAAGTATCAGCAACCTCGGTTATAGAGAAATTAATGGTTCATCATTCTTGCTCGCTTTGAAGACATTATTGAGTCCTCAAAACCACTTAATACTAAGATCAATCATCTTTTGCTTTAACCCAGTGTAAGGTGGCATCATAGTTTCTATTGCACTCATCGGACTCCATTGTTTTAAAACAGCTCTTGCATTAGAAAATTCTTTGAAGCCAAACTCTCCGTGTGCATTGCCAATACCACTATTATTTACACCTCCAAAAGGTAGATTGTTATTGAAGAAGTGCATAGCGTTATGGTTGATACAAGTTCCACCTGCTCGCGTATTATTGATAACGTAGTTGATGTTCTTTCTTTTCTTACTATAGATATATAGTGCCAGAGGTCTGTCTTTTTCGTTTATGACCTTTACCACATCTTCGAGATTTTTGAAGGTATAGATAGGTAAAATAGGTCCAAATATTTCTTGATTAGCGAGGTCCGAATCTGAGTCCATTTTCTCCACAATAGTTGGCGGTATATAGTCATCTTCTGATACTAGGTTACCACCTTGTGTTACAGACATGCCATGTTCTATACCATTGTCAAGATAACTTTTGACTCTTTGAAAATGTCTGTTGTTGACCATTCTGCAGTATGAGTCTGACTTGATGATATCATCGCCATACATTTTATTGATGCATTCATTCGCATACTTGACGAACTCATCTTTTTTACTTTCATGTACAAACAGATAATCAGGTGCGATACAGATCTGGCCATTGTTTAAATACTTTCCCCAAGTGATTCGCTTTGCGGCCTGCTTTACATTAGCAGACTCATCTATAATGGTTGGTGATTTACCTCCCAGTTCTAACGTTACTGAAGATAGATTCTTGGAAGCTGCTTCCATCACGACTTTTCCGATACTCGGTGCTCCAGTGAAAAATATATGGTGGAAAGGAAGTTTTAATAGTGCCTTGCTTTCATCTATACCACCTTCGATTACAGCTACTTCATTATCATCAAATAGCTTACCTAGCATTTCTTTCATAATTGCTGAAGCATGAGGCGTATGCTCAGAAGGTTTGATCATGACACAGTTACCAGCAGCAATCGCACTCACTAGAGGACCTATGGTTAAGTTAAATGGAAAGTTCCAAGGAGATATGATCAAGACTACCCCCTTAGGTTCGTAGTGTATCCATGAGCTAGATCCCATCAGCGCAAGAGGTGTACCTACATGCTCTTTTTGCATCCATCTGTGTATATGTTTTCTGGTATGCTTTAGTTCTCCAGTTACAGGATAGATTTCTGTGAGATCTACTTCTGACGGATGTTTTTTATAATCCTTGTATAGTGCTTCTTTTACTTTAGGACGATACTCATCTACTAGCTTATGTAGTTTTTTTAATTTCTTGCTTCTTTGAGATGAAGTGGTATCAGCTATATTTTGCTGATTGTGTAGTTGACTTTGAAATATTGAGTTGATATCAAGATTAGAGGTGGATGTAGTAGTTTGGGTTTTCATGTGTCAATTAGTTACGTCTGAAAAAATATTTTGAATAGTGCTTTCTAGTACATGTGTATATTCTGATTTAAGATAGGGCTTTAAGATCGAAGTAACTACAGCTAATAATTTAAAATGCGAATTATCTTGCCCTCTAATAATCATTTGAGAAGGATAAAAGACTACGGTCATCCAGATCGTTTCCGCTAAAATTTCTAATTCACTTGCAAACTGCACTTTAAGCATACCAGTATTCAAATTGAAATTGAGATTATTTTCTATCCTTTTTATCTGTCCTTTGATATGATCGTAATGCCTCTTTGCAATAAACGGGTAGTTGCGCCCAATATTTAGCAAGTCCACATAGAAGAACAAGAATCTATTCTGGAATTTTATAAACTCACTTAGCTCATATATCATCTCCCTCATTTCATTTCCAACACCTAAAGATGATTGTAATGCGATGAGCTCATCTACGAAGGTGGAATAAACAGCATCCATCAATGCCTCCTTCTTAGGATAGTGATAGGTTAGATTGCCGCTACTAAGATCTAATGCTTTAGCAATCTGATGTAGACTTACATTGCTGTAGCCATATTGATTAAATAGGTCAATACTTTTATCTACGATCTTACTTTTGGTATCTACCATCCTAAATAAATATAGGAATAATTTTAAAAATTAGTACGATTGTACTAATTTGGACTTAAGCACATTAATTTTATTATGGACAATTCACTATTTGGGGTAGAAAACCTTGATGTTATACTAGTATTAGGACTTTTAATTGGGTTTGGTGTCATGGAAGCTATTTTTGGTTTTCTAGCCAGTACAAAAAGGAAGAGCGGAGATTGGATACAGGAAGCAGGAGGTTTCTTTGCATTGTCTGTAATAATAAAGCCGCTCATGGTTGCTACCGTTTTTCTTGTGGGTAGCATGTTTTTTTCTGGAAGTCAATATATGCTTGCTTCTTGGGGCTTAGTATTGGCAACTTGTTTTTACCTATTTATAGATGACCTAATGCAGTATTGGTATCATCGATCAGCACATGAGTATCAGTTTCTTTGGAAATTACACAGGGCGCATCACCAAGCTGAAGAGATGGGATTCTTTATTTCTTATAGAAATGCAGGCCTCTATTACTTCTTGATGCCTAATCTTTGGTGGGTAGGTATCTGCACGTTTATGGGATTAGGAAAAGGAGTAGCCTTAGGACTGATTTTAAAACAAGTAGTTATCATAACCTCACACAGTACTTTGTCATATGATAAGGCTTTTTATAAAAGCAAATGGCTAAGCCCAATCATAAGTGTTTTAGAAAGAATAATAATTACTCCATCGTTCCATCACTCGCATCATGGTAAGTCTATGATAGACTCTGTCAGTGACCCTAATGGTAATTTTGGTAACATGTTTTCTATTTGGGATCAGGTATTTGGCACGGCTAAGTTTACTAAAGAATTCCCAAAAGAATATGGCTTGGTGAATGATCCAAAAGAACATTGGACCACATCATACCTCTATCCTCTAGTCACAACCGACGATCCTAATAGTGAGATGCATAGAGGATACGTCAAGAAAAGTACTATCACTAATCTACCTATAGAAGTTAAGTTGGAGAAAGGAGAAAAATACTTGTACTGCCAGTGTGGTAAGAGTAAGAATGCACCCTTTTGTGATGGCAATCATCAAGGTAGTAAGATCAAGCCACTACTAATCGAGGCTACTCGTACAGGAACAGCTAGGTTATGCAATTGTAAGAAGACAGGCACGTCTCCTTTCTGTGATGATACACATCTTAAGTTAGTAAGTAAGGTAGAGAAGGCGAAGGTGATAGTTTGATAATTAATCAGTTCTATTCCCAACCAAAATCATCTATCCACATTTCTATATCCTTATGTCCTTTTCTATAGTTAAGGTCTAGTCTTAATTCGTATACCTCATTTATTGGCGATACATCTCCCTTTATCAAATCAAGGTCAAGATCTTCCATTGCGATACTCGCTTGTTGCCAACTACCCTTCACAAAGCCATCAAAAGCCATGGTATCCAGTAATATCGAATTCCAGTGCTCTCCTGTTAAGAACAATGTTGTACCATCAAAATCTTCACTTTCGGGAGTGATATAATATGAAAAATATATCCTTTTGATATTGGTAAAGTCTAACGGTTCACCAGTGATCTTTTGAAACATGGGTAGAAAGCAGGTGTGCTTACGGGTTGATTTATTGGAGTTAAGTACACGTAGGGCCATACTCTCGTTTCCAAATTTATGACGAGCTAGTGCTTGCCCAGTAGATTCAAAACCTCTGTACGCCAATATTTTACGAAAGGAGGACCCATCCTCAAAATCCATGGTGAAGGGTATACCCACTGTATCTGGTTTCTCTATAAGTGCAGGCAAGAGGCCTTCTCGATCAGACTTGTCAAATAGGCTTATGGATCGCACATGTATCAATGAACTATCAGCTTGGTGTGCGTTATATGGATTTATGGAAAGTATGCTAGCATTGTCTATCGGATGTTTATCGCCAACCCATATGTCGCAATTCTGCAATGCCTCCTTGAGGTCCACCTGTACTTTTATCCATTTATCATAGTTGCCATAAAAATTGTTAGTGATCTCTTGACAACCTCCGAAGTTTCCTAAGCTGTCCTTATAATTAAATTTAAGTGCCGTTATCCAACTATCCTTAGGAACATATAATTCAATTTCTGCAACTTCAGCTTTTCTAAAATTAATACTATGACCGAATAGTTTCTGAAGGTCAATAAAGACATCAGAAAACTCATCGGCGGTCTTAATGGTCAGTGTTGATTTTTCGTCAATGGTACCTGCACTTATTGCGCTACCCGAGCCATATATAATACTATCCTTTATTAAATTTCTCAGTACGACCTCATCACTGATCGTAAATGTGAACGATGCATCGTTACCACTTGAGATCATCTCATGGGTCCCTAGATCATGACAACTTGATAATAGTATCACATAGACTGCTGTCATAAAATAACTTATCATATTAAGACTGGATCGCAGGAGGTATGATCTGTTGCTCATATTTTCAAAAATACGATTTAGTTAGAATGGCGATGGAGTATATACTTAGTCAACATGAGACTTGCAAAAATTGAACGATATCATCAATCAGGCTAGACTTCAGTAAGCTGCTATATCATGGGCAAGTTAATTTGTTCTCAGGATATTTTATCTAGGGATCAATTGGATTTAGAACTTGATGTGAAAATCAACTTTTATGAATTTTTGATGTTTCTTCTTAGTGAATAAGACCTATACTACACTAAGACTAATACTCGGCGATCAACTCAACTCAGATCATTCTTGGTTTAAGGAGAAGAATAAGGGTACGCTATACTTCATGGCAGAGTCCCTCTCAGAGACCAACTATGTCAACCACCATGTACAAAAGGTCGTTGGCTTTTTTTTATCTATGCGAAATTTTGCAACGGAAATTAGTAGTAAGGGTCATGATGTGCTCTACTATAAGTTGAATGATAAGGGTAACAAACAGTCATTTTCTGACAATTTACTTGCAGTCATAAAAAAGTATAAAGTTGAAAAAATAGCATATCAATTGCCAGACGAATGGCGATTGGACGAAGAGTTGAAGGCATTCGTCTCCGGTAGTGACATTAAGTGTGAAGTATTTGACACAGAGCACTTTCTAACGAGTCGCACGTATTTAGCAGATTTTTTCGAAGGTAAGAAGACTTATCTGATGGAGAATTTCTACCGCTCCATAAGGAAAGAATATGATCTGCTAATGGAGGCAGATGGTAAGACGCCATTGACAGGTAAGTGGAACTATGACGCCTCCAACAGAAAGAAGCTACCTAAGAAGATCGAGATACCACCTCAGTTGCACTGGCATAATGATGTAGCCGAGATAGTAGATATGCTCGCTAAGAAGAATGTCAAGACGATCGGAAACATAGATGTAGACAATTTTGTGTGGCCAACCTCAAGAGAAGAATGTCAAGAGTTGCTTGAAGATTTTTGTAAGTATCGACTTCACTTGTTTGGAGATTATCAAGATGCATTGACTACAAGGAACTACGCACTATTTCATTCTAGACTTTCTTTTGGTATGAATACGAAGATGATAAGCCCCCTAGAGGTAGTCGAGCGATGTATTGCAGAATATCATAAACGAGAAGATGAAATCGATATATCTCAGATCGAGGGTTTCGTACGACAGATCATCGGTTGGCGAGAGTATATGCGTGGCGTGTATTGGGCCAAGATGCCGGACTACGAATCCATGAATTATTTCGGACACGATACTAAATTACCATCCTGGTACTGGACTGGAGACACTAAGATGACTTGCCTGAGTCACTCTATCGGGCAGAGCCTTGATAAGGCCTATGCGCATCATATACAGCGATTGATGGTTACAGGTAACTTTGCATTGCTACTAGGTGTAGACCCTGACGAACTAGATGAGTGGTATCTAGGCATCTATATAGACGCTCTCCAGTGGGTAGAGATAACCAACACAAGAGGCATGAGCCAGTTTGCAGATGGGGGAATTGTAGGCACTAAGCCTTATATCAGTTCAGCTAATTATATTCATAAGCAAGGAGACTATTGTTCGCAATGTCACTATGATCGTAAGCTTAAGTATGGCGAATTAGCTTGTCCGTTCAATAGTTTGTATTGGGACTTCTTTGAGCGACATCGTGATAAGCTTGGTAATAACTTCCGTATGTCTATGATGTACAGAGTCTGGGACAAGATGGATGGTGAAGAGAAAGCAAAAATATTAGACCAAGCAAAACAATACAAGAAAACAGTGAACAAGCTTTAACCTATCCCTTGTGTGCTTTCTTTAATAACTCCGGATGCTTCTTTTGAAAACGTTTAAGCCTTGGGACAGATACTGCTCGCACATAGCCTTGATTAGGATTACGCTTCTCAAAGTCTTGATGATAAGGCTCTGCATCAAAAAAAGTTGTGTAAGGAATAATGTCTACAGCGATAGGAGCATTATAAACTTTATCAGCCTCTAGTTGAGCCTTATAGTCCTTTGCGATTTTTCCTTCAGATTCGTTTTGGTAGTAGATAGCTGATCTGTATTGATAGCCTCTATCAGGCCCTTGTCCATTTACTGTTGTAGGATCACCAGATGCAAATAGCACTTTGACTAGTGTAGCATAATCGACTACACTAGCATCATAGTATACCTCAATCGCTTCTACATGACCTGTTCTGCCACTACCTACTAGCTCATATTTAGCAGTCTCTTCCTTACCTTCAGCATAGCCAGATACTACTTCTTCCACGCCCTCTACAGATTCGAATATTGCCTCTACGCACCAGAAGCAACCCATAGCGAAATAAGCTGTCTCAAGACCTGCTAGATCTTTCTTCGGGGTGATGACTAGTTCATCGAGCGTCTCTTTCTTGACAGAGGAGCAAGCAAATGATAACGAAAAGGTTAGAATAGCGATCAGTGTTTTCATTAGATATAAGTTATGATTATTAAACTGATTGCAATCTATAAAAGTTGTAGCTGGTATGTCTGTGCTACAACTTTTTCATTAGTTATTTTTTTACACGTTTAGCAACGAAAGTCCCATTTGGTTGAAACATAACCAACTCTTGTGCAGTGTCTTTACCATTGAATTTAAACTTGGTACTATATCCAGGAAGATCTTTAAAGCTAAACATATCCTTGCCTGATGACTCCATAGGGAAGGACGGTTGACCTACTGGAGAAAGATAGAGTTGGCCATTTTTTTCTTCGATATTAATATCTAACCCATCAAGGTGGTATTTGCCTAATACTTTTACGATATACTTAGGGTCACTATGCTGAGCAGGGACTACTCTTGTAAAGAGGATAGGGTCTAAGGAAGGCTCTAAAACAATACTCACTGAATTTATAGTACCAACTAAGTCTTGATGAAACTGGACTGGTATTTTTTGCTCTCCCAAATCATCTGCGCTTCCTTCAAAAACATCATAATGAAAATGATCAAGTGACAAGTCAAAACTATTGTACTTAGCAAGGAGTTTGTTGTTTTCTAAGTGTATAGCTAACTCCCCGTAACCATCATTATCATATTTACCTGTGTAGTCTTGGAGAGTATGACTAGGTCTAGTACCAGCTACTTTTCCTTCATCTTTTTTATTTAGGTCTTTATCATCCTTGTCTTCTTCTCCCTCTTTTTTATCTGGCCATACTCTTTTCTCCCATTTGATTGTTTCATTACCAAGAAACATATCTGTAGCATAGTTGGCTAAGACACCAGGAAGGGGAGAGCCATTAGCATTAGCCATAAATACCATACCTATATTTTCATCTGGCAGTAACCATACGAAGCCAGTGAAACCATCAATATTTCCTCCGTGCTGGATAACCTTAGTTCCCGAATAGTCAAAAATAAACCAACCGCCACCGTAAGTGTATTGGCTATACTCAGGTTGAGCTCTTGATCCTAGAGGTCCATTAACAACCATATGGCCATTGTGCAAAACATCGTACTGCATTTCTGAGATTACTTCCTTCCCTTGCCATTTACCCTGATTTAGATTTAGCTCTACCCACTTAAGCATATCGGTTACATTACTGTTAATAGATCCTGCAGGTCCGATCTCATCTATATTTCTAAAGTCCATTTTAGTGATCTTATCATCTATGACTTGGTAGGGTAGTGCATGGTTTTCTACTTTCACACTTTCTTTTACAGAGAAGTTAGTACTTGTCATTCCCAGGGGGTCCATGATTTTTTCTTTGGTATACGCTTCCCATGATTTACCACTCATTTTTTCTATTAGGATGCCAGCCGTCATATACATGAGGTTTTGATATTGGAAGTTAGTCCTGAAACTCTTGGTTGGCTCTAGATATTTTAGACGATTATACATCTCCATTCTTTTATGAGATGACCCGTACCACATGAAGTCGTGTCGTGGGAGCCCCGATCTATGTGTTAAGATATCTATAGCATTAGATTGATCTGTAGCAAACTCATCATATAGCTGAAAGTCAGACATATACGTTTTAATAGGCTCTTCCCACTCTATCAGGTTTTGATCAGCAAGTGATGCTACTCCGGCAGCCGTAAATGCTTTAGAGCAAGATCCGATCGCAAAGATGGTATTAGCGTCTGCTTTGATCTTATTCTGATAATCTCGATAGCCGAATCCTTCACTGAGTATTACTTCTCCATCTTTAACTATTCCAAAACCCATCCCAGGAATATTGTGGGCGATCATTAGAGAATCTGCTAAGACTTTTAGTCTTGCTACTGTTGCTTGATATTTTTCTTTGGTTGCTCCATCTTCACTACGAAATACCAAGGGAAAATTTTGCCCAACTTGAGTAAAAGTACCGTCTATAGAATTATAATCTTCAGAGAAAGCCCCAGTGTAACTTGCAGCGCCTGGAACTTCAGGTAACTTAAAACTTAGATTTTTATCTGTAATATTTAGATCAGATAATTCCATGCCTTTGATGTTTTGTATGGGAATATCTAGAGTGCCCTTCCAAGTATCATTTTCTTGATTTAGGTGAATAGACATTTTGAGTTCTGCTCCAGGAACAGTTAAGGCTCCATTATATTGATCGGCAATAGTTTGTGATATTCCTAGCTGACAGATTAATAGCAGAGAATAGAGTAGGGCTAGTTTTTTCATAATTCAGTTTTATAATCTGACTAAATTATTGATAGTAGATGGGAATGGTCTCGATTTTCTGTTAAATCACACGAAATAATCGATGAATGAATTTCTAAAGCAATAATTGACAAATTATTCTAGCTGAAGAGAAAATCAAAGTAAAAAATAACACTAGTGAAAGTGAAAATATGAATCTTCAACTATTACTACGATAAATATTCACCAATTCAATTTTGCTATTTATTTCTAAAATTTTATAGATTTTTTTGATGTGAGATCTTACGGTATCGAGAGAGATACTATAGCGCTCTGCCAACATTTTGTAACTTAATCCTTCTGATAATCCACTTACAATCTCCATTTGACGATTGGTAAGTTGCTCATGTATCTTCTTTATTTTATTAGTGCTGAGATGTTCTATAAGTTTGCGAGCTATGGATGGTGACATATAAGCGCCACCTCTATAAACTGTGAATATTGCATCCATAATTACTTTTAGGGAAGTCTTTTTGGATATATAAGATCTAGCTCCTTTACACAAAGCAGAAAATATTTTATCTGCTTCGTCATATGTAGTTAGCATGATAATGTCTACATCTGGTAATTTATGTTTTATAGGTTGGAGGCCTTGAATACCATCCATGCCGGGCAGGCCTATATCTTGGAGTATGACATCTACACCACTAAATAACTGATCAGATATTATGGCAAGTGCATCCTCCACACTATTCGCGGCGAAAGCTAATTGCATCGCTGGAATCATCTCTATGCTAGTGACTAGACTTTCGCGGATAGTCTCATTATCCTCTACGATACCTACTTTTATTATTTCCATATTTTGATGAGCCACTGTTCTTAATAAAGATATTTAATAGATCAATACATGTAAACCACATTTTCATGTCAAACTCATTTTGGCACAGATAATTTGGTTATATATCCGTCTTTTTCATATTCAAAACTATAGTTGGCACCTAATGTACTGGCTCGTTTCTGCCTATTGCTAAGCCCTTGCCTTGATTTTCTGGTTTTTTGCCTTTATCCATAGTCTTTAATTGTTATACCGAGTTGATGTTTCTGTATTTGCAAGCTTATGTTTACTTTTTTAGTGTCTGAGTGTTTTGCAATATTATTTATCGACTCCTTAGCTTTTAAGTAGATATTCTGCCGTACGTTAGGTAGTATCTTAAGCCCTTGATTATTGATATTACTACCTAGTTTCACTTGTATATTCTTTGTGATCAAACTGACTACATGATAATTTTTGATCGAAGTCCTCTTGATCTTCTTTAAGTCGAATACAATCAATCTATAAAGAAAAATTATTCTGCTTTACTTTAAATTATTTTTTGAAGATATTTATTCAAAATCTCCTTATCCAATATAGCGTCATCTAATATTAAAGTGCGACTGTCAATTTAGTAAGGTAACCGTCACCTTGATAGGTAAAGGAATAGTCTGCATTAATAGAAATAGCACGCTTCTTCATATTATCTAAACCTTGTCCAGAGCTCTTCATTTTCTTTTCTCTTCCATGATCTTTGATTGACAACACAACTTCTTTTTTAGTAAGTAATAAATCAAGATCTATTTTTTTAGTATTAGAATGCTTTGCTATATTATTAATTGACTCTTTGGCTATCAAATAAACATTTTGCCTTATATCCGGTGATAGTTTTTGATCATTATTTTTAATATTACTCTTAATATTATAAGTGATATTAAGGGGTTCAAGCGTGTCATAAATATAGTCAAGAATCCTAGCCTTAAGATCTTTTGAGGTGTCTTTACTTGCGTCTATTGCCCAGACTGTATCTCTCATTTTGCTTATGGCTTCTCTACTTTTGAGAGCAATTTTTTTTGCAGTAGGTTTAATGCTATCGTCTACATATAGTTCTAATAGTTCTGTCTGCATAGCTATACCCGTAAGCATGGAACCTACATCATCATGGAGGTCTTGCGAGATATCTGATCTTAGTGTTTCATATTTTTTGATCTGATTATACCTTACTATAAAAATCAATGAAATCAGTCCACTAAGAAGTAATAAAATTAAAAGCCTCACATACCATAGATTATACCATGCGGCGTCTACACTAATTGGGATTTTCAAAACTTGTGAGTTTAAATCCTGTTGATGGTATCCACCTTTTACATTTAGAATATAATCGCCAGGTGGCAAGGTAGAAAAGTTGATTTGGTTTTCTTTGCTTGCTTTAGACCAGATGTCATTAAAGCCCTCCAGATAATAACTAAAGTATGCTTTTTGTCCTTTCTTATAATTTGGTAGTGCAATCTTAAAACTTAGCATTTTATCGTCGTGGTCTAATGTTATTCCAGTCTTACCTAATACTCCATCTACTATTATTCGATTGGTTACTCCATCTAAGTATTGACTAGAAATGATATTGATATTTCGCGCAGTATTACTGTTGCTGAGATCTAATTTTTTAGGGTCAAATATGTATATTCCATTTACAGACCCAAACATCAGTAGCCCATCTGGGCTCTTATAAAATGACTCTCTATTAAATTCTTCCTTAGCAATCATACCTAATTGTGTTAAGGATCTAAAACTTGAATCTTCAATATCAAAACCTATAACTCCATTATCGGTGCCTAGCCAAAGCGTCTTGTCATCCTGAGGGAGGATAGAGAAATAATTGCGATCGTAAGACGTACCGTCCGGGCTTATATTCTCTAAAGTATAAGACTCGATCTGATCTGTATTAAGATTCAGTTTTAACAAGGCAGCAGAGCTCCCGATATACACATGATCATTATTTTCATAGATACAGAAGTGTCTTATATTCTCTTGGTCCCAATAATCTGGAGGAGTTATGGATTTAAAAGTCTTAGATGCAATATCAAAAATAAAGCTGCCTTTATTTGCGGTAGTAAACCAAATGCTTTTTTGATCATCACTTAAAGACATATCTGTAACTTGTCCTGCTTGCTGGAGGATAGTTGGCAGATCGATCTCAGTAGTTAGTCCTTCTTTAATAGAGTGATGATACCAAGCTATATAGTTTCCATTAGCATAGCAGCTTGCTAACCAGAAGTCGCCATTGGCGTCACTGATATTTGTTACATGTCCATTTTGCTTTTGTGGCAAGAGGATCTGATAACTTCCAGTTTTTATGTTGTAGAGGATATCATTGACCATCATATGATTGCCACTAATATTTAGTGAGTAGACTCCATCTTGTAATAAATTATCTAATACTTTTATTTTGGATAATTCGTGCGTAAGAGATCTTTTTATTACGCCAGAGTACGATGCGATCCACAGATTACCTGATTCGTCTACATCCATACCTCTCATACTACAAAAGGTGTTGCATAATTCTGTATTGCTTTTTAGGATAACTTCTACAGCATCCTCTTTAGGTTCCAGTTTAACTAATCCATAACCAGAGCTAAGCCATATCGTCCCTTGATCATATTGATTGACAGAGGTATAGTGACTTATTAGTGGGATTGTTTCTAGATTTTTAAATTGCTTAGAGATAGAGTTAAAAATTTCCTCATGTTTCTCGGTTGTATGATCATAAAATATAAGTTTATTTACCCCCATAAACCAAGTTTCATTTTCAGTCATGGTTACCTTATGAATATTCCTCATGTTGAGTGATGGAGGATACTCAAATAGATCAAATGAATCCTCCTTAAAATTATAGCTATAGATAGGACAGCTAGAGGACTTGCAGTTTTGATATACGATGATTCTACCCGAAGGATCCTTCGTTAAGAATGGCAGTGAACTATCTCCAATAAATAAATGGTCATGAGAAGAGACAAGATTAGAATCTTGGTCAAAAACCGAGACACCATTAGCTTGCGCAAGGAACAAATATCCATTTGAATATTGCATGCTTGGTATACCGTCTATACTTAAGGTGATAAATAATTTTAAGTCGGCACCTTTAAAGGAGTGAAACACATAATACTCTGTGCCTTTGTTATTTTTAAAAAGAACATAAAACCCTCCATCATCATCTGGGACTAATGCATGATCTAAGAATAGAGATCCCGTATTTTCTCCAGAGTATGTTTGTGCTAGGGAACTATATTTCATAGTATCCGGTCTAACACTTTGGATAACAGATTTTTTATATGGATCAAATGTATGTATCTGATTGTCAGAACTAACTATAAAAAATTTACCATCTGAAGAGGGTTTAAATATCTGGATGTCGGATATGTCTAAATTATGAATTGGATCTTTTTCTGAGAACGAGGTAATACTATTACCATCATATAGTAATAGCTTATAGGGAGAGGGAATCCACAACATCCCACTAGTATCCATTAAGATGTTTTCTCTACAGTTAATGTAAGTATCATCAGAGTGCAAGATAAACTCTGATTCAAAGTCAATAAGGTTGTTGGTTTGACTAAAGCCAAGTATGTACGTAAAAAGGAATAGAAAGAAACTTCCAGTTTTCAAAATTAGCGTGTAAAGCGAGTATAATAATGGGTCAACTAAATGAAAAGATAAGCTAATAAAAATGAATTATCGTGCTATTACAGGTTTGAAAAGCCATCACATGAAAATGTGGTTTACAGTACCAAAATTAATCCAGATCTTTAGTGTATGAAGCCAAATACCAAATACACCAAAAGTGGGCGGATAAATATCGCTTATCAAGAATTTGGCAATGGGCCTATAGATATTGTCTATATACCTGGCTGGGTGTCTAATATTGATCTGATGTGGGCTTGTCCTAGCTTAGTAAATTTTCTCATAGGCCTCTCTAAGATGGGTCGTGTCATACTATTCGATAAGAGAGGGACGGGACTCTCTGATAGGGTTATCGAGCTATCTACAATAGAAGAGCGCATGGACGATATCCGTGCTGTGATGGATGCAGTGGGTTCTGAGCGGGCAGTACTATTTGGTCATTCTGAAGGTGGTTCGGTATCTGCATTATTTGCAGCTACCTATCCTGATCGTGTGACTGCCTTGATCACCTTCGGAGTATTCGCTAGACGCCGATGGTCTCCCAGCTACCCATGGGCACCGACCGATGAGCAACGCCAAGAGGTCTATACCATGATACAGGAGTCATGGGGTAGTGGTGATATGGATTTAGCATCGCTAGCACCATCGATGGCTACAGATACAGTATTTATGGATTGGCTATCTAGTTACTTTAGATCAGGAGCTAGTCCTAGTGCTGCGCTGGCACTCACCAAGATGAATACAGAGGTAGATATAGTCGATATCTTAGACACTATATCAGTCCCTACCTTGCTGATGTGTCGCACGCATGATATAGATGTTAAGGCAGAAGAGAGTAAGTATATGTCTCAACATATTAAAGGATCAAAGTATGTAGAATTTGATGGAGATGATCATCTCTTTTGGGTGGGTAACACGGATGAGGTGATAAATGAGATTACTACTTTCATCCAAGATCTCAGGGCACCTTATGATATAGAAAGTAAGCTTGCTACTATACTACTTACGGAGATGGTCGAGCCTAAAGAGATACCTCCTAGATTAGGAGAAAGGAAAGGACTTAATATGCAGAGTCATAATCATAAGATCATATCAGATCGTATAGCGCAGTTTAGAGGCGCAGTGGTAAGGCAGACAGAAGTAGGATTCCTTGCCACATTCGATGGACCGAGCAAGGCTGTACATTGTGGTATAGCAATCAAGAATGCATTACAATCTGTAGATGTAGATCTACGTATAGGTATTCATACTGGTGAATGCACAATTGCACCTGATGGCCAGATGGCAGGGATAGCAGTGAATGTTGCATCTGAAGTACAATCTGCGGCATCATCTAACGAAATATTAATTACCCAAACGGTTAAGAATCTATTATCTGGATCAGGAGTAAATTTTGCTGAAAAAGAAGAAATAGAAATTAAAGGTTTATCGGAACCAATAGCCATCATAGCTGTCTCTGATGCATTAGATAGTGAAGAGGGGCCCGAGCAAAATAATATAAGACCAAATGGTGAATTAGCTAAGGAAACTAAACCCATCATCAATCACTCTTTCCTAGAAAGTATCTTGCAATGTATAGAGACACATATGAGTGATGAGGCCTTCGGCATAGATATCTTATGCCAAGAAGTAGGCGTGAGCGAAAGACAACTACAGCGAAAACTAAAATCAATTGCTAATAAAACGCCTAATCAGATGGTAAGATCTGTAAGACTCCATAGAGCAAAAGAAGTCCTGAGTATTCCTGAACAGACGATATCTGAAGCAGCATATCAAACAGGTTTTAGTAGCCTCTCTTACTTTGCTAAGTGTTTTAAAAAAGAGTTTGGTATATCACCGTCTGATTTGTTAGTGCACTAAGATAGACAGTCTATCATGTCGGATTTGTTATAGTATTTGTCGGATTTGTTATAGTAAGATTCTTAATCACTAAGTAATTTTGAGCTATAGAACAAAAGTATAAATGCCTATCATGACGATAATTAATACTTCCAGTAATTCCAGTCTGAGCCCGATAGAAAAAGAAATGATTCTAATGGTCTCCTATGATTATTTAGATGCAGAGATAGCCAAAGAGCTTCCACTTCCCATAGAACAAATAAAACCTCTAAAAGACAGAATTCTAAAAAAGCTAGATGCAGAGAGTATGCCCGGAGCGATTAGGATGGCTTATGAGCTTAAAATTCTAGAGTTGTGTGAATCTTCTTTTTAGGGAGGAGAGAGAACTGAGGACAGAGGACAGAGACAGAATGTCCTACACTTTATCAAAATGACAATGTAAAGCCTAAGCTCTGAAGGAGCGACATCATTATAGCCATGGTTGTCAAACCATGATTAAAAATTATTAGGAAGGTTTGTTTGGCGGTTTTTTTGACCAAAAAAAGTGACAAACAATTGTTGAGTAGCCTGGATTATTAGAATAACAAGTTTTCTTAGTGTTCCTAGATCAGCATCGCAGCCTAGCTTTCACCTTTTAAGGGGAAAGACAAAGGGGTTGAAAAAAGGGTGGGAGGGTAGGAGGCAAGAGGTTTGGGGTAAAGCTATTGATTGTGCTTTCATCTACTCCCTCTGCTGTTGTTTTGACCGATAGGGTTACAAGCAAGCGACTTGATTTTTGCAGAATCAGGCTAGCCCATCCGAAACACGGAGGTTTCGGTTCCTTCCTTTTAAATGTGGATTTACCACATTCATTTCTGCTTAGCAGGACCAGTCAGTCCCACTAGCACAAATCCGACATAGTACACTCACAACCACATGGTCATGTGATAGGCATGTCGGAAAATTACAAGTCATGTCGGAAATGTTATAGTATTTGGCGGTTTTGTTATAACGCCGAGGGTATATGTGGATATAACTTTATGATATCATTTTAAAGGAACGAGGAAGACAGGAGCGAGGTGACAGGAGCGAGGCAAAAGAGCCAAAATCCAGATATAAAAATGAAAACCATTTGACATGAAAATGTGGTTGACACCACGAAAACCGATAACTAAATTTACAATAAGCATAAAATTATACTACTAAACACGCCACATTATGACAACTTCAGCAGCAGCAACTTTAAGCACAACATCCATCATCACCCCTCGAGAGCAAGAGGTGCTACATATGATCGCACACGAGCATTCTACTAAGCAGATAGCCCAGCAGCTATACATCTCTTATGAGACCGCCCATAGTCATCGTAAAAACCTACTCCGTAAACTCGACGTCGGTAATGCCGCAGGCCTAGTAAGGAAGGGATTTGAGTTAGGTATCCTACAACTCGGAATGAGGTATGCAAATCACGACTCCTGTATGGTCAAATATGCATAGCCAATCATAGCAGGCCTTACGGCATTTTAAAGAATTAATAAAACAACTTTTAGGTGTGTAGCAAAGAACACCTTATTAAACCGATACCACATTATCATGAAAAACATAATTAAGAACAAGATCACTCATTCCCTACTCATGTTTATGGCTATTATGAGTTTGCCCCTTGTAGTCTCGGCACAGACGACACATATAGTTACAAATACTGGAGACACACCAGTCACAGGTCAGCTAACACTCAGAGAAGCAGTCACTAATGCGAGCTCAGGAGACATCATAACATTTGATGCTTCTACTAATACTAATCCTATAATGCTTACCAATCAAATTGCATATGACAATAAGGCGCTAACTTTTAAGGGCAACGGAGTGGGACAAACGATCATAGATGGAGATCCTAACATCGCTACATTTAGATTATTTGATATTTTTAGCAATAGCGACAGCTCTTTCGAAGGAATAACTTTCCAAAATGGAGGAGACTTAAATAATCAATGGGGGGGCGCAATTATCACTGGATCTGCAACTAGCATTAAAAATTGTGAATTCTTAAATAACACTGCATTGAGAGGAGGAGCTATCTTGGTCCAAGGCAGCGGACTTTTAGATATTTCTCATACTACTTTTGATGGAAATACCTCAAAAGAATACGGTGGTGCCATTGCTTCATTTGCAGGGATTAATCGTCTTGATAATTGCCTACTTATAAATAATGATGCAGATACAGATGGAGGGGCCTTAGGAATAACTGGAGGCAACTGGCGCATCTTCAACAATACTTTTTCTAAAAATAAAGCAAAAGAATCTGGAGGTGGTATATATGCAGGCTCAAGTGGAGTTATAGACTCCTTATATAACAATGTCATTGATAATAACAATAGTTTTATTATTGATGGAGATGACTTATCTCTTAGCAGCCCACCTACTGAGGCTCATCATAACTTAATAGGGGATAACGGTAGTTCTGGAATTCCTACAAGCGCTGATGGCACCACCACTAATGGCAATATTTTCGGAGATCCAATGTTTGTTGATCCTGATACCGACTTCCACTTGACAAGCAGCTCCGTGAAGTGCATAGACAAAGGCATCAACTATACAGGTATCTCCACGACAGATCTAGATGGTGCTCTCCGAATACGAGGAACCGTAGACATTGGAGCCTATGAGTATTGCAATAATAATATACTATTAACCGTAATTTCTAATACAGATTACGGCTCGGGGAGTTTGCGGCAAGCGGTATCACTTGCCTGCCCTGGCGACACCATCACCTTCGATCATACCGCGATGGGTGCTGGTAATATAGCACTGACCTCAAGCATCATCCTAGATAAAGATCTGGTCTTCCTAGGCATCGACTCTGCCCAGACCATCATCGATGGAGCAGCTGGGGATTTTAGTCTATTCGATATCCAAGGAACAACAGATATAGAGTTCCGCGATATGAGTTTTATTAATGGTGGGGGTAACATTAGTGGCTTAGCTTTAGGTGGAGCAATTAATACTTTAGATAATAGTTCATTTTTGCCCAAATCACTTAATATTATCAGTTGTGCCTTTAGTAATAATAGCGTAACATCTTCTACTGATGACTTAACATTTGGAGGGGCGATCTTATCTTTTTATACGAATACTTCGATTGTAAATTCCCGTTTCTCAGGAAATGAAGTAGCTCAATCTGGTAAGTGCGGAGGTGCGATTCATCAAGAAGGTCCTGATTTTCAATTCAAGGTATGCAACAGTATTTTTATAGATAACAAAGCGGGATCATGTGGTGGCGCTATAACCATTATCAAATCTGATGCAGATATTACAAACTCTACTTTTGTAGGAAATGAGCAAACTCGTGCTAACTCGATTATTGGAGGTGGAGCTATAAGTATAGAATTTTCTCCTTCTTCTGGATCTCTAACAATCAACAACTGCATACTAAGCGGAAATACTGCAGCATCAGGCAATGGGCCCAATATAAATTTATATGTAGGAACCATCACCGCCGCCAACAACAATCTCCTAGATGACTATACAGACTCAGGTATCATGGTCAATACCAATGGCAACATAGATGGTGATCCGCTCTTCGTAGATGAGACAGGAGGGGACTATAGATTACAATCAGGCTCTCCATGTATAGATACAGGTGATGATCAGTATATCCCTGCAGATGTATTAGATGTCGATAACGATACAGATATATCGGAGCAAGTAGATATCGATCATGATGGCGGGCTACGTATATTAGAAAGCACTGTAGATATGGGTGCATATGAAGGAAGTGTTCTCGCTAATCCATCTGCCTGTGATCTAGATTTAGCTATCCCTGATAACTCCTGCACCGACGCTCATAAATTCCCTATCTCAGTCACTAATGCTCCTGGCACTCAACTAGGCATTGATGTCTCTCTTAGCAGTGTCAAGCTGATCATAGCGCATACATATACTGGCGATCTAGATATATCTCTTATATCTCCAGATGGGATAGTAGTAGAGCTAAGTACAGATAATGGTAATACTGGAGAAAATTATGGTATTCCTGGTGATTGTACCATGCATACAGAATTTACTATGTCTGCCAGTACTAGTATTGATGATAATATAAATGCATCGGCACCATTCATTGGACCACACATTCCAGAAGGAGACTTTGCAGATTTTAATCTCAACAATACTAATCCTAATGGGCTATGGACGCTGCAAGTGTGCGACGATGCAAATGGGGATGTTGGTACTTTAGAGTTTTTGGAGCTGGTGTTTAGCCCTATTTCTGAGTGTGGTAGTGATATCACGCTAAGCAGTCCTAATGATGATTATATCAGCGGAGTAGTGATACATGAGGAGACAGATCAGAAGATCGTCGCAAGCAACAAAGTACTAGATGGAGCGACCATTGATTACGATGCTAGGATAAGTATCGAGCTTAATATTGGATTTGAGGTGGAGCAAGGAGCACTCTTCCATGCCTATATCGATGGATGCCCACCACCTGTTTTATTACAAGCAAATGAGGATTCACATAGTCAAATACAAGCAGATCATAGTTTGGATGTCGAGGATAATAAGTCTTATGACACTATGCGGAAGCGTGACGATCATAAAAACGCAGCATCGCTTAAGGAAACAAAACAACTACGCGAGAAAGAGGGTATCAAGGTAGGTGAGAAAAATTAATGTGGTAGGGTGGGCTTTGGAGGGCCTGCCCTTATTTACAATCTGCCAAGACGCATCGTCCTCTCCGATAGACGATACTTGGGATGGTTAGTTTTCGTGGCCTATGCAGCAGAGCTTTCCCATTGTGAGGGGAAAGACAAAGGGGTCTACCACCCACTAGCACAAATCCGCCATAGTACACTTACAACCACATGATCATGTGATAGGCATGTCGGAATTTTAGAAGTCATGTCGGAAATGTTATAGCATTTGGCGGTTTTGTTATAACGCCGAGGGTATATGTGGATATAACTTTATGATACCATTTTAAAGGAACGAGGTGATAGGAACGAAGCAAAAGAGCCAAAATCCAGATATAAAAATGAAAACCATTTGACATGAAAATGTGGTTGACACCACGATTATCGATAACTAAATTTACACTAAGCATAAAATTATACTACTAAACACGCCACATTATGACAACTTCAGCAGCAGCGAATTTAAGCACAACATCCATCATCACCCATCGAGAGCAAGAGGTACTACACATGATTGCTTGGGAATACTCCACCAAGCGGATCGCATAGCGACTATATGTGTCTTATGAGACAGCCCATAGCTACAGAAAAAATCTAATGCGCAAGCTTAATGCTAGTAATACAGCAGGGTTAGTTTGGATAGGCTTTGAGTTAGGACTATTGCAGATTAACTATCGGTCGCATCATATGTCTGTAATAGTTACAAACAATGAACCCTAAATGCACCAATGAGTAGAATAGCAGTATCCCTATAATTAGGGATTGTAGAGACGAATGTGCTTCCTTAGTTTTAATGTGAGCAATTAATACCGAAATATGAGATAACAAGAACAGTTAGGAAATACATAAAACTAATAAAAGATCATCATTTCCAACGCTAAATAACAACGCTAAATAACAACTCCAAATAACAACTCCATCAAAAAACCAGATCATGAAAATATTCAACCTCCACCGAGTAATCGGACTATTATGCTTATGCTTTATTTTTAGTAATGTCGGTGCTCAGGATATTGCTTTGGTAGGCTTCACTGGCGATACAGGGAATGACAAATTCACATTTGTTGCTCTTAAGAATATCCCTGCTGGGACAACTTACTATTTTACAGATGACCTTTACGACCCTGTGACCAATACCTTTGACGTATCAAGTGTTGAATCACTCTATGAATTTGTGTCACCGAGTTCAGGCCTAAGTATAGGAGATGTAATTGTGGTTACTGAAGGTACTACAGCAAACACAATTGTTGAAACTTGCGAAAGTACGGTTGATTGCGGTACAACTATGACCTTATTAGACCCTTCATTTTCCTTAAGTACAACTGATGAGCTATATTGCTTTTCTAGTTCTGCTCCTCCAGGTACTTCATGTTCTGCTCCTAACGTGTGTAATGCCATTTTTAATGGCATGACAGAAATACACTCCTCTATAAGAGGCAGTGATGTAACCACTCCACTATTACCAAACTCTAGTATTCACCCGAATGCTGTAAATGTAATAATGCCAGGTCAGGACGGGCAGTTTAATGTCGCCCTAAGAGGTAATGTGTTAACCACTTCAGATTTATCGGTTGCCACTAGTTATGTGACTGGTGATGCAAGTTCTACCGTGAGATTCTCACAATTAAATGGTGCAACAGTATCTGGAGCAGAGATTAAGTTAATCGGATATGATGCGAATGGTATTGCGGTTATTCCAAGTGGAAGCAGTAATCCATCTTGTATGATGAATACTCAGTTACAGACTCAGGCGATCAATTCTGGTATTACTAACTACATATTTACGATTCAGAATATAGGGAGTGCTGATCTAAACCTTACTGGCACACCACGTGTGGCTATCTCTGGCTCCGCTGCACTTTCAATTGCTCAGCAGCCATCTAGTGCTACAATTCCATCAAATACGGATCTTGACTTTAGTATTGATTTTAATCCGACTACAGCTGGCCCACATACTGCGACGATATCCATAGCGAATGATGACAATGACGAAGATCCCTATACATTTGTCATAGGAGGTGAGGCCGTCACTACTATGCCTCAACCAGCTTTAGCAATCGTAGGTATGGCATCCACTACGCCAGATCAATTCTCTTTTGTTGCCCTTCGAGATATTATGCCCAATGAAGTATTTTACTTTACGGATGATACTTATGATGAAGAGACAAATACATTTGAGCATGGAGGTAATGGAAGCGGTATTGAGTCGCTTTTCAAATATGAGCCAACTGCTATTGTGAAAGCTGGAGAAGTGGTAGTTATAACAGAAGGGTCTACGAGTAACCAAATACTGGTCACATGTACAGATATGTGTAATAATACTGATATGGCCCTTTTAGATATTCCATTTTCTATAAGTACGAATGAAGCACTTTATTGCTTTACCAGCCCAGCTGCTAATACAACTGCAGTAGATATATTTTCTAATGTAGATCAGATTCATTCTAGCATGGCGCTTGCAAGTAATGTCGACTATACTGATCACAGTTGTTTTCATCCGACTGCCTTACATGTTAAACTAAACTCAAATGATGGGCAATTTAATGTCGGCCTAAGAGGCAATGTACTAACAACAGCAGATCTATTGGTTGCAGCAAATTATGTGTCTGGAGATGCAAGTTCTACAGTTCCCTTCGCACAGTTAAATGGCAACACCATCAACAATGCTGAGATACAAGTAATCGGATATGATGCAAGTGGCTTTGCTATTATACCCAGTGGCAATAGTACTCCATCTTGTATGCTGAATACTCAGTTACAGACTCAGGAGATCAATTCTGGTCCTGTATACTACTCATATACGATACAGAATATAGGTAGTGCTGATCTCACCCTTACGGGTACGCCGCAAGTGACCATATCTGGGTCCCCTGCATTTTCTGTAGCTCAGCAGCCACCTGCTTCTACTATTCCAGCAAATACGCAACTTGACTTTGGGATCGATTTTAATCCTACTACTGCAGGTACACATACTACGACCATAACCATAGCCAACGATGACACAGATGAGAATCCTTACACCTTTGTCATAGAAGGTGAAGCCGTCACTACCATGCCTCAACCTGCCCTGGCCATCGTAGGTATGGCTTCTAGTGCAGATGCATTTTCATTTGTAGCACTTCGAGATATTATGCCTAATGAAGTATTTTACTTCACCGACGATACTTATGATGAAGAGACAAATGCATTTGAGCATGGAGGTAACATAAGCGGTATTGAGTCACTCTTCAAATATGAGCCAACTGCCACTATTTTAGCTGGAGAAGTGGTAGTCATAACAGAAGGGTCTATAGATGACCAAATATTGGTCACATGTACAGATATGTGTGATAATGCTGATATGACCCTTATAAACGATCCATTTTCTTTCGGTACGACTGATGCACTTTATTGCTTTACAAGCCCTGCTGCTAATACAACTGCAGTAGATATATTTTCTAATGTCGAGCAGGTTCATTCTAGCATGGCACTTGCAAGCAATACTGACTATGACGATCATAGTTGTTTTCATCCGACTGCCTTACATATTAAATTGAACTCAAATGATGGGGAGTTTGATATCACTTTAAGGGGAACAACTCTTGTGACGGACTTTGCAGCCTTACAAGATCCTAATAATTATACAGCAGGAGCAGTCAGTTCGACGGTGGAGTTTGACCCAGCATATTGTGATGCAGCTGGTCTACAAGGCACAGGTAGTGATTACATTAATAGCGTACAGCTCAATACCATTAATAATACTAGCGGGCAAACTTTCTACTCAGATTTTACATCTATCTCAACAGCATTAAATATCGGATCCACTTATGATCTAGAAGTCGGATTATTATATGCTTTTGAGCCTGATACAATTTATGCATGGATAGATTATAATCAAGATCTAGTATTCGACAATGCAACAGAAGCCATCGATATGGGAGAATTGATAGTCGGATTCGATGGATCAAGTATTGGTAACTTTACAGTTCCTTCTGGTGCGGTGACTGGAACAACACGTATGCGAGTAAGAAGTGTTTTCGCGAATGTAACAGGTGACCCTTGTAGTAATGAATTCGGAGAAGTAGAAGATTACAGTATAGAGATTACTGATCTAGCCTTAGTCAATTGCGGAACTCCTCTCAATGATTTTCATTGTTACAGTAATAATGATATGACTTCTTGGTCATATGCAGCTTCTGATGGCTCAAAACATCTGAGACTAGAGTTTACTGCTGGGACTATAGAGCTGGGATCAGATAAGGTTACGATCTATGATGGAGCAGATAATACGGCACCGATTATATTTGATGGAGATAATGGAGGTGATCTAGCAGGTTTGATTATAGCAAGCACAACTCCTTATATTTATATGGAAGTGTCCAGTAATGCTACTATAAGTTGTAGTAGTGGAGATAGGACTACATGGGAATGGAATGTCCAATGTGATAATTGCCCAATAGCCACAATAGACGTTGCGAATGTGCCATCATGTGATCAAGCTCTGAACACATATGATATAAAAGTTAATATCTCAGATCTAGGTTTAGAACTCGATGAATATATAATTAAGAATAATGTTACCTCACAAGAGGTTTCAGTAACAACAACTGGCATATATACTATTACTAATGTACCTCTTGGTTCAACTGTAGATGTGACCATCGAAAGCACTTATAACCCATCATGTAATATTACATTTCCTAGTATAATTCAATATTGCATTCCAGAAAATGATATGTGTGGTGATGCCATCTCATTAGCAATCAATCCATTCGGTACTTGTCCATCTAATCAAGCATCAGGCACAAGTCTTGGGTCAACTCTTGATGTGACGACTTCAGATTGCTTTGGACAAGACTTTCCAGGAGTGTGGTATTCTTTCACTACGGGCCCAAACCAGACTGCAGTAAATTTTAGTTTTGAAAATATCAATAATAGTTATCACGGTTTTACCATTTACGATGACTGTCTAGGCACATCAATTATTTATTGCAATCAGGCTGATGTAAATGATTATGTGCCAAATCTATTACCTGAGACAACCTACTTTATTTTGGTAATCCATGGCGGTGCCCCAGGCGAATTTAATATTTGCCTTAGCGATCCAGAATTCTGTCCAGACTATCAAGATCTTGTAGGTGAGATACCTGGTACGGGTATATATAGCTCAGCCAATGATCTAGGAAACATAGATCCTAATGGTCAGATCATATCTACCCAAACTATCAAAGGTACAGCTAATGTAGACTACAGCGCAGGTAGAGAGATTCTACTAGAGCCAGGATTTATAGTAGAGGGTGGAGCTTTGTTTCATGCTTATATCGATGGCTGTATTAGTGCACCTACTACGCTTCAGTCTGACAATGCTAGCAACCGTATGACTTATTCTTCGCAGACAGATCAAACAATTGTATTTAACAATTCAAAGAAGCTAGAAGCTGTAGATAAACAAAAAGCTATGTCTCCGTTTCTGAAAAAAGAAAAAGTAAAAGAAAAACCCATTGAAAGGAAAGTGCCTAAAGATTAGTGAGGGATCGTTTCCGTATTCAAAACAATAATAATTTTCATAACCTAAAAAATCTTTAAGAACATGGATCCATTTATCGCACAAATAGTATTATTTGGTGGCAATTTTGCACCACGAGGCTGGGCCTTTTGTGATGGGCAGTTATTGCCTATCAGTAGCAACACAGCATTATTTTCCATATTAGGAACCACCTATGGAGGAGATGGGCGGACGACCTTTGGACTACCAGATCTAAGGGGAAGGTCTGCTATTCATGCAGGGAATGGGCCTGGTTTGACACCCATTAGTTTAGGCCAAAAATCAGGAACAGAAAGTAATACTTTAACTATTCAACAATTACCTTCCCACACCCATACAGCTCAGATCAATGCATCATCGGATGCAGGAGAAGACTCTAGTGCTGCAGGTAACTTTCTTGGTGAAAGTAATGATGATCTTTACACATCGACTAGTGGAACAGCAATGGGAGTGGGCAGTGTTACGGTAGGTAATACTGGAAATAATTCGCCAATAAACAACAGACCACCATACCAAGCATTAAACTACATCATCGCTTTACAAGGAACATTTCCATCACGTAGCTAAAACCCACCATTATGAGTAGAAGAAGTTTTCTCCGTAAGCTGGGGTTGGGTGTTGCAGCCTTACCATTAGCTAGTAGGGCATCAGCAGGAAGTCGACCGACTAAGAATAACAGACCACTATTAAAGTTAGGTGTGTTGGTCCCAGATTCTCCGCGATATCCATTGATGGCAGATAATTTTTTAGATGGCTTAAGGCTATCTATAGGAAGTCACCAAGCAATACAAACACATGAGATCGAATTATTTATCGAGCGTTACCAACCAGGCCGCAATGAGCTAAAACATAAAGCCACAAAACTGGCAGAGTATCATCAGGTAGATATGATGACAGGATTGGTTAGTGGGCACGATGGTTTTAAAATTAAACCGATAGTAGAACCAAGGGAGATTTTATTTTTGGAAAACACCTTAGGGGAAGTCATTCAATCCAAAGTGCCTGAGAGTACTTGTATGTATAGTAATTCGCTGCATCTATGGAACTCTGCTTATCTATCAGGATCATGGGCAGTAAAGCATCTAGGCAATACTTGTTTGATTGCGACTTCATTCTACGATAGTGGATTCGCCAATGTCGCTGCGTTCCGCAAAGGATATGAAGAAGCAGGTGGTATGGTGCTCCAAACCCATGTGACCAATATGACAGACAATGACGACTTCGGTGCCTTATTCTCAGATATTAAGCAATTGCAGCCTGATTTTGTCGTAGGACATTACTCAGGTAACGAAGCGATTGGATTTGTACATAGTTATCGTCATCAAGGAGTTGCAATTCCTTTACTAGGCTCAGGCTTAATGTGTAGTGATGCAAACTTACAAGTGCAAGGGTCGAGTGCAGATGCTATAGTAAGTATGTGCAGTTGGACAAGAACCTTAGACAACGAAGTGAATTATTCCTTTGTGGATAATTTTGAGACCACTCATCGTAGGATCGCAGATGTATACAGTGTACTAGGGTTCGAATCAGGACAACTATTTAGATCAGCACTAAGTAAGCTAAGCAAACATCCTACGACAGATGATCTGATCAAGGCATTTGCAACTGTAACGATAGATAGTCCAAGAGGTGCACTCAAGATGCAAGATCAGCATATCCTATCTCCCATATATTTGAAAAAAGTAAAGCAGAGAAATGGGTTTTACTTAGAGGAGGTTACTGATCAATTTGCACTATTGGATGCTGATCATTCATCAATCGATGAGTTACGCTCATCGATCCAGAGTGGTTGGACGAACCCTTATATGACTTAAATGAGTTGTCCTTACTACAACCTAAAAGTAAGAAATAGGAAAAATCCCTAATTATAGGGAGTGACATTACAACTATTAAGTCATAATTTTATCGTGTAATAATACTTCAAATTATCGCACTCACTTTAAGAACAACAGTTTGGTTGGTTGAGTAGATTGATGAAGATTGGTTGATTTCGTTATTGATTCAGTTCTTTCGTACTAAGGGAATGGAATCAAAGTAAGTACTTAGAATTAAGTATAGCTACTTTGAAAATATCAATAACTTCCAATTACCTCCTTGCAATAGTGTAAGGAGGTAATTTTATTTTACTCCTTATCCATATCTAATATGTGCTGGGGGATTGGTGGTGGCCCAGCAGGAAGTATAGCCTTATATACTGTATCTCCTTTACGCTCTTTAAATTCTGCTTGCATTTGATTTATCAGTTCTGGATTTTCAAATAAATCGATCATCGTCATGCCGAGCGCTTTCGCTGCATAGACCAAGCCCTTGTGACCGATAGACATACCCCCACAGGCCACTACTGCCCATGAGTGCCACGGAGCATTGATAGGTGCTGTTGTCACTCCTAATCTGATTTGTGGTACTACCCAGCTGATATCCCCTACATCAGAGGAAGGACCTCCTAAAAGTTCGCGAGTAGGTTCTAGTGGTCTGATGATACCATCTAAGCCTAGTTCTTTTTTGCCAGTCGCTTGTTGTATGTTTTTTGCAAATTGTATCTCATCGGGAGTGTAGGTTATATCTCCGAGTCGTTCTAGATTTTTGTGGAGTGCGGTGCCACCAGCTCTGTTAACCAATACATCATGTAAGCCAGACACAAGTTTGATCTCATAGTCTACCTCTGCCATAACAGCTGCGCCCCTAGCGATCTCTTTAGCACGGTCATACATCTCAAGCATACTTAGTTTTTTAGTGTCACGTACTCTTGTCCATATTTGAGCATAGTCGGGTACGACATTCACTACTTGCCCACCATCCATTATATGATAGTGGATTCTGGATGTAGGTTTGATATGTTCACGATAGTAGTTAAGTCCTTTGGTATATAATTCTAGAGCATCACTTGCGCTACGCCCATTCCACGGATCTATGGACGCATGTGCAGCTTGGCCATGAAACTCTACCGTAAAATCTACTAATGCTAATAAACTCTGCACATCAGCTTTAGTACTTGCGCTAGGATGCCAATCAAGACAAGCATCTAGTTCATCGAATACACCTTCTCGAGCCATGAATACTTTTGCAAAGTATTTTTCTTCAGCCGGGGTACCATAATATTTTATAGTACCACTTAGTTTACCTGCTTCCATCAGTTCCTTGATTGCAACAGCAGCACCCATGCTTCCAGCTCCAAATAGATTATGACCACAGCCATGCCCCGCAGCACCTTCATGTAACGGATCTTTATTTGATACTGCTTTCTGTGAAACGCCAGGTAGCGCATCAAATTCTCCAAGAATACCAATGATAGGTTTACCAGATCCGTAGCTTGCTACAAATGCAGTAGGAATTCCTATGATTCCTCGTTCTACTCTAAATCCCTGAGCTTCGGCATAATCTGCTAAGATCTTAGAAGATTTTGTTTCTTCAAAAGCAGTCTCTGCCAATGCCCATATCTCATCACTCATTGCAATCAGTTCTCCTGAGTGGCCATCGATGGATTGTATGAGGGTGCTTTTATTATCAGTTAGATCAGTAGTCAGTTTTTTACTGGCGCAACTGGTCAATAGTATTATTAATAGGAACCCAGATATTTTATTCAACATTAAAATTAGTTTTGTCCAAGTATATGAGCTGGAATAGGCGGTGGTCCATCAGGAAGTATAGCCTTGTATTCTGAGTCTCCTTTACGTTCTTTAAATTCTGCTTTTACTTCGTTTACAAGTTTCGGGTTTTCAAATAGATCTACCATCGTCATGCCTAATGCTTTAGCAGCATATACCATCCCTTTATGTCCTATTGACATACCACCACAAGCTACTACAGCCCATGAGTGCCATGGTGTTTCTACAGGTGCTGTAGTCACACCTAATCTGATCTCTGGTACTACCCAGCTAATGTCACCTACATCGGTTGATCCACCTCCAGGATGTTCTCTAGTTGCTAAGAGTGGATTAATCATAGCGTCAAGCCCTACTTGCGGCTTGCCGGTAGATTCTTGTATTTTCTTTGCAAACATTTCTTCTTCTGGAGTATAGGTAATTGCTCCTAACCTTTCTAGATTGCTCTGCATAGCTCCTCCTCCTGTTCTATTAACCAGTATCTCGTGTAACCCTGAGACCAGTGTAATCTTATAATCAACATTTGCCATGATAGCTGCTCCTCTGGCTACTTCTTTTACTCTCTCATAGACTTCTAACATGCCTTCTCGCTTGGTATCTCTTACTCTAGTCCACATCTTAGCATAGTCTGGTACTACATTGACTACTTGTCCCCCATCTTGGATGTGGTAGTGTATTCTGACTGTAGGTTTGATGTGCTCTCTCATATAATTTATACCTTGAGCATATAGCTCTAATCCATCACTTGCGCTGCGACCATTCCAAGGATCAGAAGATGCGTGCGCTGCTTGTCCGGTGAACTCTACTATGAAATCTATCAACGCTAATGAGCTTTGCACATCAGCAGTAGTCTTAGCACTTGGGTGCCAATCAAGACATACATCTACATCATCAAAGAGTCCCTCTCGAGCCATCCATAATTTTCCAAAATACTTTTCTTCTGCAGGCGTACCATAGAATCTGATAGTCCCTTTGAGCTTCCCTTGCTCTATTAATTCTTTGACTGCTATAGCAGATCCTAGACTGCCTGTACCAAATAAATTATGGCCACATCCGTGACCTCCCTTACCTGCCTCAAGCGGATTTTTAGTAGGTTCAGCTTTTTGAGATATTCCAGGTAATGCGTCATACTCACCCATAACCGCAATTACAGGTTTACCACTACCATATTCTGCTATGAATGCTGTAGGCGTTTCTGCTACACCCATCGTAACTCTCATGTCATTAGCAGTCGCATAATCGGCTAATAGTTTTGCAGACTCAACTTCTTCAAATGCCAACTCTGCACTTGCCCATATTTGGTCACTGATTTTGATCAGTGCAGCTTTATGTTTTTCTACAGATTTAATAATGTAATCCTTGTTAGATGAGGATTGTGCATTCAGATCAAGGTTAGTCCCACAAAATAGTAATAGTGCTATTATAAGTATTATAAAGTTTTTCATAATTATTAGATTATGAAATTAAGGTACTAATAAAAAATAAAATTGAAAGTGATCTGAATTATACGTTGATGATAGCAGCAGTGTTTTCCATTAAAAACAAGATCTCTCTACCAATTTCATGTACCTTATCGATGTACATCTTTGATTCCTTTGGCGAGTCATCAAAAGCTTTAGGGTCTTTGTAGGTAAGGCTATATTTTTCTTTAGCGCCTTGCACCACAGGGCATGCTTCATTTGCACTATCACATACCATGATTGCTAGACTTCCTGATTGTGGATTTACTTCGTGATCATATTTTTTTGAGAAGTAAATATTTTGATTATTATTATCACTTAGTTCTAATTTGTACTTAGGGTTTTCTGAATCATCAAGTTGTTCAATCTCGAATCCTTCCTCCATCAGTGCATTTACCATTCGATGATTAAATGCTGTAGCCTCTGTGCCGCCAGAATATGCGTAAATATTCTTGATGTTAAAATAGCTTGCTGCGGCTTTAACCCAGACCTGAGCAAGTTGACTTCGTCTAGAATTATGAGTGCAGATAAAATTTAGATCAACTGATTTATGGAAGTTGAGCTCTTGAGTTACAATCTCACTTAGATCTATAAGTTGCACCTTTCGATCAAAATCAATCTGATCATACTGCATTCTTAAAGAAGAAGCTAAGGCTTTAATTTTAGTATTAAGCTCCATAAGAAGCATCAAGGTGTAATTGTTATTCTCTTTAAGACGTAAATATAAACTTTGTCCACAGTTTTGATAGACCTACAAATGGATAATGACCGACATCTGGATTATTTCTGTGTTGTTGATGATATACTGAAGAAACTTGTATCCTTTATTTTAGCATTGATATCATCCGACTACTCACAAATCTAAACCTAACATACCTGTAGTCTAATTTAATATCTAAGAAAAAACAAACACCATTATTTATAAAACTTCTTGACATCTATCTTAGACAAATCATACATGAGATCTGCGATTTTGTCCGAAGCATCTTCAAGAAACTTCTTTCCTTTTTTGGCGGTAGATTTTTTGGGATTACCTATACCTGTATCTTTAGTTACTTGAGACCATCTACGTTCGGCCCAAGCCCACTTTTCGTTGAAAGCTTCGATCCTTGCCTTTTTCTCTTTTCCTAATCCTGCTTCTTTGAGTGGTCTTACCAGCTCTGGCCTTAGATGCATAATAATACTCGTCTCCATCTCATCAGCATGGTCACCCATCTCATCAAAATACTTCGTCTTATCTAAAGACTGAAACCAATTGCAAGAACTGAGAAACATCTTTGGGTACTTAACACCTAACTCTCTCAGCATTGTTTTAAAGTCATTGCCACCATGACTGTTTAGCACTAAGAGTTTATAGTAGCCTTGTCGATTCAGTACTTCAATAATATCATTAAGGATCGCCATCTGGGTACTAGGATACATATTGATATCTAAGGGAATGTCTGTTTGACCCGTATTCACACCAAATGGGATAGTCGGTAATACAGTCACTCTTGCTCCCCGCTCATAAGCCTTACGAGCGCTCTCTGCTGCTATGGCATCTGCCTCATAGACATCAGTAGCATACGGCATATGATAGTTGTGAGCCTCAGTTGCCCCCCATGGTAAGATGACTAGATCGATCTTTGCTTTTTTTACATCCTTGTAATTGTTTTCTCCAAGGATATATGGTCTTACTTTCTTGCTCACTTTGTCATTTTTTTACAAGCCATTAATCCTCCATATTCTAGCGCGATAGTTCGATCTTTAGATAGTGCCTGGTACTCAGGACTCATCACCATATTAAGGAAATGACTTACAGAAGGATACTCTATTAATAGTATTTGATGTGGTTGATCCTTCATGTCACCTATCACAGTATTTTTTACTTCCCCAGCATATATTATTTTGCCACCTGCTTTTGTTAGATGACTTGCAGCATTTGCACTATAACGCTTATACGCCTCCATCCCTGATTCATCTAAGCCATCAGCCTTTTCTTTAAATTTTATAATATTTAGCATAGTTACAGGAGTATCCTTAGGGTATTCTGTCGCTAGTGCTTTTATACTTTCTTTAGTCGGGTCTATTGTATCTAATAACATATTTGAATTTTAGTAAAAATTAAATCTAATCATTTTGATACATATCACCTATCCTAATTACCTTGGATAGTGAGAATATGTAACTAGAACTGGAATCATGAGAATATTAATCTTCTTCATTTGTTTATCTCAAATAAACCTATCAGCTCAGCAATCTGATAGTCTCAGTGTATCTAGATATGAAATGGCAGATAAGTTGCGCTGGTCCAATATTTTCCAAAACGTTTTTAATATTCATGTGACACCTCATTGGAAGACAGATGATACTGGTTTTTGGTATAGTGAATTTTCAATAGAAGGAACCAAGTATAAGCACTTGAATTTTGGAGAGATGAAGGTGGTCGATATTTTTGATCATGAGACATTGAAGACTAAGCTCAAAGAGGAATTTGATATTGAGACAGACACCAATAAGTTAGGACTTAACGATCTGAGATTTTTATCCATTAATACCATTGGCTTTAACGTTTCTGGTAAAAAATTCAACTACGATATTTTAAAAAATACATTGACGGAGAAAGTTGTTACAGAATCTAGCAATGCGCTAGAAGCAGCATCGCCAGATGGAAAATGGATTGCTTATGTAGAAGATCATAATTTATTTGTTAGACAAAGAGATACAGATACGCTGCTGCAGTTAAGTACTGCAGGAGAAAAAGGATTTGAGTATGCAAGTCACTATGGGTGGTTTGATAAGATAGAAGGAGAGCACGGTGAAAGACCAAAACGATTGAATGTAAACTGGTCACCTGATTCCAAAAAAATCTACTGCAATATTGTAGATCTGAGAAATGCATCCAAAATGTATATGCTTGATAATTCTATAGATAGTTTATATAGACCTAAGCTGTTGTCCTATTATAGAGGATCACCGGGAGATACTAACATAGTCTATTTCCGACCTGTTGTATTTGATTTAGATAGAGCATCAGAAACCAAAATTAATATAGAACCTGTTCCTCACTTTATGGGTATTTATCCGAATTGGGATGAGCAAAGTTCAGAATTATTTCTTACTCATTGGGAGAGAGGGTTTAGGAAAGCAAGTATCTCCAAAGTAAATTTATTGAATGGAGAGTTACAGGAAATTTATGTGGAGGATTCAGAAATTGGAATTGAGTACACTGCATTTGTTCCTTATTACTCTGATGTTAATGATTACTATATTTTCACTTCGGAGAAGAGCGGATGGAAACAATTATATAAGCTAGATCCGAAAACTAAAGAAGTAACAAGTATAACTTCAGGTAGTTATTTTATCGATGAAGTAGAGCATATAGATGAAGGAAAGAAAATAATATACTTCACAGCATCTGGTAAAGAGAAAGATAGACATCCATATCACATGCATCTATATCGTGTAAATTTTGATGGGAGTAATCTTAAATTACTTACTCCTGAAAATGCTCATCATGATATCAGTATGTCAAAAGATGGCAGTTACTTTTTAGATAATTATTCTACTCATGATCAAGCTACTACAACGGTCCTCAGAGACACTGATCAAGGTAAAGTAAGTGCCACTATATCTGAAGCAGATATTTCTTACTTAGACAATTTAAATTGGCGAGCACCACAAGCATTTAGTGTTAAGGCTGGCGATGGAGTAACCGACATCTATGGGGTACTTTATCTGCCGACGGACTTTGATTCAACTAAGTCATATCCTATTCTAGATGCATCCTATACTGGTCCTCATACTAGTCGGTATCCCAAATCATTTTATTCTACGATTAGAAGCAACTCACCTGCTATGGCCGAGCTAGGTTTTGTGCTGATCAGAGTTGATGGGAGAGGTAGCAATAATCGATCAAGGGAATTTAGATGTTATTCCTATAAAAATCTAGGAGGTGGATTAGATGATCATATTGTTGCCATGAAGACTTTGGCAAAAAAACATTCGTGGATAGATTTGGAGAGGGTAGGGATCTTCGGGCATTCTGCAGGAGGGTATGATGCAGGTAGAGCTCTGCTAGCTTATCCTGATTTCTACAAAGTAGGGGTAGCCTCCTCAGCCGATCATGATCATAGGATGGAGAAAGCATGGTGGCCAGAGATGTATATGGGTTGGCCAGTAGATGAGACTTACGATAAGCAATCTAATATCACCAATGCTAAAAATCTAAAGGGAAAATTACTACTGGTCCATGGAGCGCTTGATGATAATGTAAACATCTCGGCAACCTTAAAACTAAGCGAAGCATTAGTGAAGGCTAACAAAGAATTTGACTTACTCATATTTCCAAGTCAAAGGCATGGTTACAGAGGGAAGTATGCTGAGTACTTTGCTAAGAAGCGCTGGAATTATTTCATTGAACATTTACTCCATAAAACTCCCAGATGGGATTACGAATGGCAGGATTCTAAGTAATAATTGAGGGATGTCAATATTTTTAATTTATTAGATGCCTAAAGTTGAAAAGCTTTAGCTTACTTTGAACTGACTAATAAAAATGGTTTATGAAAGCGATAGTATGTAACAAGTTGGGACTTCCAGAAGCACTCGATTACCAAGATCTGCCAGATCCTGTAGCAGGTAAGCATCATGTCTTAGTGAATGTGAAGGCGTGTGGATTAAACTTTCCAGATACCTTAATCATACAAGGGTTGTATCAGTACAAGCCAGAGTTGCCATTTTCCCCAGGAAGTGATGTTGCAGGAGTAGTCGAAGCGGTAGGTGAAGGCGTTAAGAATTTTAAAGTAGGAGATGAAGTTGTTTGCTTAGTTCCACATGGTGGTTTTGCGCAGAAAGTGTCTGCCAATGCTGCAACTTGTTTCCCCAAACCTCCTGGGATGCCGTTTACTTATGCTGCGTCATTTATGATGGCCTATGGTACATCCTATCATGCACTCAAGGACAGAGCAAGACTGAAGGAGGGGGAGACGCTAGTTGTGCTAGGCGCATCAGGTGGTGTAGGTCTTACTGCAGTAGAGTTAGGTAAGATCATGGGTGCCAAGGTAATTGCAGCTGCTTCCACTCAAGAGAAGCTAGACCTGTGTAAGAGCTATGGAGCAGATGAAGTAATCAATTACACAACTGAGAATCTAAAAGATAGGATCAAAGAACTTACAGGAGGCAAAGGAGCTGATGTAATCTATGATCCTGTAGGAGGCGATTATTCTGAGCAGGCTTTAAGAGCGACTGCTTGGAAGGGTAGATTCCTAGTAGTGGGTTTTGCCGCTGGTAATATCCCTAAGATTCCACTTAATCTTACCTTGCTAAAAGGCTGTCAGGTGGTGGGTGTTTTCTGGGGTGCTTTCGCACAAAAAGAAATGGGTAAGAATATGGGTAATACGATGCAACTCATCAAGTGGTTTAATGAGAAAACTATCAAACCACATATACATGCAACCTATTCGCTGCAAGATGCTCCTAAAGCTCTTGATGAGATGCGTAACAGAAACGTAAAGGGTAAAGTAATTATAGATATGACCTTGTAATCAATTTATTTTGAAAGAGGATATCACTAGTCGAGAAGATATAGAACTGTTGGTCAATGCCTTCTATAAGAAAGTGCTAGCAGATAAAATCATCAATCACTTTTTTAAAGAAGTGATTAAGCTTGATTGGAAGAAACACATTCCAGTCATGTATGATTTTTGGGAAATGGCGCTACTTGATAAAATGATTTATCGTGGAAATCCAATGCTAAAACACATTGCACTAGATAAACTCTCGCCACTCCAAGAAAAACATTTTGATCAATGGATACTGCTGTTCACAGAGACTGTAGATGCGATGTACACTGGCCCCAGAGCAGACCTCGCTAAACAAAAAGCTAATACTATGAAGTCTCTTATGATGCACAAGATAGAACTGAGTAGGGGAGGGAATTTTATTCAGTAATAATTATTCATCGTTAACAAACCTCCCTTAATCTCTTATGTCAAAACTGACTCCCAACCAAAGTTAAATCATAGACTCCTGTAGGATCTTCTATAGTATAATCTAATTGAATACTGTAGTCAAAGTAAACACCTCTACCTTCAATAAAAATATTAGGGGCGATCTCTTGATAATTGATATCGATCTCTTTTCTAAATTCTTCTTTATTGTCGATATCAGCATCTACTAAGTAGAAATCAAAACCATCAAAGAGGGCATCAATACGGATGTCATCGCCACCCGTAGTACTGATGGCCATATTGAAAGGCCCAGTGACACCTAAGATGCTTGCTTCATAAGTACCAACGATGGGTAGGATATCCTCATCATAGGGTTCGCAAGCAAATAGAAAAAGTGACGAGAAAAAGGTTAGTGTGTAAATGAAATTTTTCATGTGGAGTTGTTTTAAAAAGTGACGTTGATCAAATTTAAAACAAGACGCTACATAAGTGTTGAGAGTAACGGACTATAACCTGACTTTAATACTAGTTAAAGAAAAGTGAAGGAAATAATTGGGGTATTAAGAATTGAAAAAACCTTTAAAAATTAGTTAAGGGCTTTTCCCTAGGAGTAAGTCGGTTGTGGTAATTGTTCCATTTCTAACAGTATCTTTTCTAGGGTGTCCCTAGTTAATACGTCAGGGCCGATTTTTTCAAATCGATCAATGTGGCCAGTTAAATTTTCTACTTGTTTGTCATAGATTGCTAGTCCAAGGATGCAATCATTTAGGATAGCTCCATTAGCTATTACAAACCCATTTTTATAAGAGTCTGACACAGGTACATTTCCAGTTATACTTATATTGTTAAGTAGGCTATATCTAAAGCCGTTGAGCAGGTCCGCTCCTTTGACATTATATCCATCACTAAACAAGAAGATATGCTTAAGATCAGCAGCGTTAAGTTTCTCTGCTAATAAATCTCCTGCCTCATAGCTAGTGTACACTTCATCCATAGAAATGTATGCAGCTTTAATTGACGTAGATCCCATATTGACAGCAGTAAATTCTGCTTTCTTTTCATAAGGATTATCAATGCCACTATTATCTATTGACGAACAACCGACCATGATTGCGTCAGGATATTTAGTACTTAAAGATTTTAAAAATGTTTCTTTTTCTTCAAATCCAGGGGATATGAATAGAAATAATAAATCAGGGGTGAAAGGAATATTGAAATCAAGGTTACTTGTATTTTCAAAAAGACTGTACTGATAAATTTTCATTCTCGCAGTTTTTAGTGTTTTAGGAATGATAGTTCTTACTTCTATCAATAGGACACGAGAATAGTGCTATACCTCTATTTCTAAGCTTTTTTTAACTTAAGTTGCTACTAGTTGCTCTCTATATTTCTTTAAAGTATTGTACAAGTTTGTAGGATTAATCGGCTTGCTGATGTAGTCATTCACTCCGTATTTGCTTGTATTTTCTTTTACTTCTTGTTGTGCTGAGTCTGTAAGTAATAGAATAGGAATTGTCCTAAGTGATTCTATATCGGAGTCTCTTATTGCCCTAGTGGCACCGTACCATTAAGCACCAGCATTTGTAGATCCATGAGCATCATATCATAATCTCCTTTGATCGCTTTGTCGACCCGATTTGATCATTCCTTGCAGTCTCTAGTATGACCTTACATTTGACCAAAAATTTTCTCAAGGTTATTATATTCATTAAGTTGTCATCAGTGCTCTTTTGGACTCTTATATAATTCGTACATACTTTTTCAGATTTTGCGACTTTGATATAAGGTATGGTAAAGCTAAACTGAGAGCCTTTATCTAATTCGCTTTCTACTTCAAGAGTTGATCCTTGTATGATAGCCACTTGATTTTCTGCTTATCTTTGTGCTACATAGTTTTTGTAGACTAAGTAGATTATTTATTATAGTAAAAACTTAAAATCAGATAAAAAGTAAAAATGAAGAGAATAATGACGTGTGAGTGTCCTATTAAAATTCATAGCTATCATATCGATAGTATGAATATTGTGCACAACTCTATCTACGTGAAGTGGTTTGAAGAAATTAGAATGGTATTCTTGGATAAATATTTTCCGTACGAAAAGATGCTTGCCGAGAATTATTCTCCAGTCATAGCCAATACGGAGTTAAGTTATAAATATCCTTTAAAGATCTTTGATAAGCCAACTGGTAAAGCATGGGTGGAAGAATTCACTCGAGCTAAATGGATTTTAAATTTTGAGATATCAACCGATAATAAAATTCACTGTACTGGTCGCCAAGTAGGATACATGCTAGACCTCACAAGACTGCGACCTGTGCCTATGCCTGCTGGTCTGGTAGAACAATTCGATAAAGAGTTAGCTGAAATCAAAAATTAGAGTTTAGCAAACATAAAAATGCCCCTTGGAAACTTATATCCAAGAGGCATTTTGATTTACTAGAATTGAAACTATCTTATTTCACAGTCAAAGGGTATTTTTCTGTAGGGTTAAGCGGGCAAAAATATTCATACTCCCCAGCACTCAGACTTACAACACCAGTCAAAGAGGACGTTCCAGTCTTAACCGGTGCGCTTACATATGCTTCCTTGATATGATCTTCCGGAGCTGATTTTCCTTTCGGTACTAATACAAATCCCACCTCATGGTCTACATTAGTATTTGCTATACTAAACTGATATTTTCCAGGAGTAACGGTCAAGCCATCAGTTGTGAACTTACCTACTGTCTGCTCTAGTTGTAAAGTTTTAATAGAGGCATCTACAGTAAGATTATACTGCTCAGTAGGATTAAGCGGGCAGAAATAAACATACTCTCCAGCAGAAAGACTTACTATGTTTGTAGGAGAAGAAGAGCCATTTTTTACAGTCTCCTTTACGTAAGCTTCTTTGATGTGATTTGCTTGATCAGTTTTTCCTTTTGGTGCTAATACAAAGCCTACTTCATGATCTACTCCATTGTTTACAATCTCAAATTGGTAGTCACCAGGAGCTACAGTTATACTTTCTGTAGTAAATTTTCCTGGTGTTTGTTCTAAGCTTATCTGGTTTGTAGCTTGACCAAATACAGATATGGTAGTGATGAATAAAATTGCAACTAGAATGTTTGTTTTAATTAAATTAAACATGATTTATGATTTTAATAATTTTTAAAAAGCTTGTTTGAATAATGATTCAAATTTGAGCTTAATAATGGGTTGGTCTATAGGCAAGACTTCCTTATGAGTTGACGATTCTTCCTATTGTTAAAATAGGGGAAAGCATAATTTAAATGACGTTAGATTGCCTTTTAGTGATAAGGCTCAAAAGGGTTGATATTAGGAGTTATTAGTCCTGTAAAGTATCAAATAGCATCTTCTACTTTACTCATAGATTAGTAAAGGTAATCCTGCTCTATCAAGTCCTTTTCAGGTGAGTAGTCATTATAAAACCTAGTAAAAGCTTAATACAAATTAGTTTCCAAGAACGTACTTAATCGATAACTCGCTCCTCTGCACTTATAGCTGCCACATTAAATACACCTAGCACGGTCTTTCCAGAGCTAGCAGTTATGTTACCTCTCGTGTTGGCAAGTGGCTCCGCGAATATTCCATTATCACTATTGAGTAATTGGTCACGCATCGTTTCCATAAAGGTAAATGCTTCATTAGAGATAGAGTGTATCTCTACTCTTACTTGATCTCCTGAAATGTAAGATGCTACATCTATACTATCTGTAGGATCATCATCTTCAAATGGGTTTAGCAAAAATCTAATCGGCGGAATAAATACAAAACCATCTGTCTCTGCGCCACTGTCAAATCCAGCGTCGTAGGCGATATTGATTTCATCTGCTTTATTTAAATAGACACCATTCTTAAATGTCTTGATCCAATAGGTATCACCGACACCAGGTAAATCCCTAGTCAAGATTTCTATCATGATTCCATCTATAAAGCCCATATCTGTTACAAATTCTTGATAGATACTGTCCACTATAGGGACTCTGTATAGCTCCGTTTCAGAGGTGAGTATATCTCCATCTACATTTATTTCTAATTTAAACTCGTCACCTACTGTGCCTAGTGTGGATCCTGCAGTAGAACCCCATACATAATTACCATCACCATCACCAGTAAAAATAAATTCTTGTCCGTCACCTCTAATAACTTTTACCGTTGCGTTATTGATTCCAGTTGCAAAGCTGTTATTAAAATATGGTTGAGAAGAAGTTAGTCTGATGGTTTGATCCTCTGCATTGCCATTAATCCAGCCATCTACAGTTACAAGGGTCTCAGCATCTTCTAACTCTACATCTATAGGGTCTTCACAGCTGTGTAGTGTGATAGCTCCTAGAATTATTATGATATATATATAGTGTAATGCTTTCATTTTAGTTGAATTTGAAGTTGTAAGTAATGGCAGGGATGAAGCTACCGATTACAGATAGCCTGACTGCTTCTGTGGTTACTTGCTCATTAGGTGCAATACGATCGGTAGTATTTGGTTTGAAGAAAATAGAAAACGCATTTCTTCTTGCATAAAGATTGTATACAGAGAATACCCACTCTCCTTTCCATTTTTTGCCTGGCTTGTCTTTACCTTTTAGGGTAGCTCCGATATCTAAGCGGTGATAGTCTGGTATCCTTACATTGTTTCTGCCAGTACCTGCATTATGAGGAATCACATACCCTTGCTGCTCAAATCTAGAAGTAGGGAAGGTAGTAGGTGTGCCCGTGACAAATGCGAAATTGGTACTCAACGTAAGACGATCACTCACATCATAAAAACCTGTAAAGCTAAAATTATGTAGTTGATCAAATCTTGAGGGGTACCACTCATTATTATTAATTCCTTCTACTTTTCTCTCCGTGCGAGCCAGTGTATAACTTAACCACCCTGAGAATTTGCCCTTGTTCTTTTTAAGTTGCATTTCCCAACCATAAGCTCTACCATCACCTTCTAATAAGTCTCCTTCTAGGAATTGATTAAGCAAGAGATCCGCATCATCGATATAGTCTACTAAATGAGACATCTTCTTATAGTATACTTCTGTAGAGAACTCATAATTATTATCATCAAAATTACGGAAGTAACCTAAAGCCACTTGGTCCGCCATCTGAGGTTTAATATTATTGGTGCTTGGTGTCCATACATCTACTGGTGTCGAAGCAGTTGTGTTAGACACGAGGTGGATATATTGAGCAGTTCGCATATAGCTTGCTTTCAGAGAAGTCTCACTATTAAGCTGATATCTTACACTAAATCTAGGTTCAAATGCCGAATGGGTTTGGATAGTTTCCCAGTCTGTAAATTCTGTAAAATTAACCGCTGGTCTTCTTTGTCCTAAAGGGGCATCTCCATATTCATAAGATGTACCTTTACCTAAGTAGTTAAAAAAGGATAATCTTAGACCATAGTTAATTTTAAATGGCTTATAGTCAAGTTCATTTTCAAAATAGACCGCTGCCTCTACAGCATATTTCTCTGGCAGACTAAAATCTTGAGTCTCACCCTCACTGATACCTTTTGCATTTCCAGGTTCAAATTCATAATAGATCCCTTGGCCTCCAAACCTTATAATATTCTGTGGATTAACAAACCAAGTAAACTCTGGCTTGGTGCTATAATTGATTATACCTGCATTCCAATCAAAGGCATTCTCTGAGTCATCTCCAAATGCAATCTTGTAATCGTAATTACTATAATAGAGTGTATTATTAAAAAACAATCGGTCACTGAATAGGTGATTCCATCTCAAGGTAGCTGTGCCGTTACCCCAGTTAAATCCTGCTTGCTCCCCAAATCCAAAATTATCCCTACCGATATATCCTGAAAGAAATATTCGGTCTTTCTCACTAAACTTATAATTTGTTTTCATGGTGAGATCATAAAAGTTAAGCACGGTCTCTCCTAGATCATCACTTAGAAAAGGTTTTGCAAGTATATCTATATATGACCTTCTACCAGCTATTATAAATGATGATTTATCTTTTACAATAGGAGCCTCTATTGAGAACCTACTGAAGATAGAACCTATCCCACCTTGGAAGGAGAGTTTTTTATTATTTCCTTCTTTCATTCTCACATCTAGGATGGAGGATAATCTTCCACCAAATCTTGGAGGAATACCTCCCTTATAAAGTTTTACATCCTTCACAGCATCAGGATTGAATACTGAGAAAAAGCCGAATAAGTGAGAAGAATTATAAACTGGTGCTTCATCAAGTAACACAAGATTTTGGTCTATACTACCTCCTCTTACATTAAATCCTGTTGCTCCTTCACCAACGGTAGTTACACCTGGTAATAGCTGGATACTTCTGATGATTTCTACTTCACCAAGGAGTGCTGGCATTTTCTGGATCGTTGCAATATCCATCTTGTTAACACTCATTTCTATGTCTGTGACATTTTTGTCTTTTGCCTCACCTGTGACAACAACTTCTTCTAGTGCTATACCCCCTTCAGATAGTTCTACATCTACCTTAGTATTTTCAGATAAGTTGATAGTCTGTACTTGAGATTCAAAACCCAGATAAGCATATTCTAATTTGTAAGTGCCAGGCTCTACGGAGATGGAGTAAAATCCATATTCGTTACTGGTAGCTCCTACACCCAGTTCTTGCACATAGGCGGTAGCCCCGATTAAAGTTTCCCCGTTGCTACCATCTTTGATGTAGCCATTGATGGTTACTTTTTCTTGAGCGATGAGCGGTAGACTCAAGACTATAGAAATTATAAGGTAGAATGTTTTTTGTAGCATGTAGTTTTTATTCAGTTACACAAAAATCGAAAACCTGATAGCCTTAGCGTAGTTATTAATACTGATTAACAAAATTGTATTCAATTTGTTAAGAGTCCTTAAAATTTATACTAATTGAGGTGGTTTCTAGACTAAGAGAATTATCAATAAAACACCCTATTGTATCGATATTATTGTGTGATTAAAAGGTTTAATATTAAAATCAAATACAAGGTCAGTTTATTTATTTTGAATTGAATTAACATAAGTTAATAAATGACTGCATAGAGCTTTAAAAAGCTTTTTAAATTGCAGCATGGGCTTGTATGACAAATATGTATTACCAAAAATTGTGAATTGTGTATGTGGCCTAAAGCCTACCCATAAGCAAAGAGAGAAGATTGTTCCCCTCGCAATAGGTAAGGTATTAGAGATAGGTATAGGATCTGGACTAAACCTCCCTTTCTATAATGCTGATAGAGTTGACAAAGTTATAGGCATAGATCCATCTCCAGAGATGTGGAAACTTAATAGATGGCAAGGTGATTTAGAAGTAGAATTTCAAAAAGCAAGCGCAGAAGAATTAGATTTTGAGAAGGAGACTTTTGATAGCGTAGTTTGTACCTATACACTTTGTACTATTCCCAATGTACAGAAGGCACTTTCAGAAATTAAACGGGTACTAAAGCCAGGGGGTAAATTTATTTTTGCGGAGCATGGCCTAGCGCCAGATGAGAATGTTGTAAGGACCCAGAATCGCATTAATCCATATTGGAAACGATTAGGAGGAGGCTGCAATCTCAATAGAGATATGGAGGCGCTGATACTTACGAATGGATATAACTTTAACTCATTGGATAAAATGTACATTCCAGGATGGAAGCCAGCGAGCTTTAATTATTGGGGAGTTGCAGGATAGAATTTTTAATATTCTCTGAATACTGATAGCCTGCAAAAGTATAAATGCATGGAATGCACTTAGGTTTCAGATAGATAGAAAATATATAACTTAAAATAGCAAGATGTCAACAAAGCTAGAAACAGATTATTTTATAGCAGGGAGTGGAGCAGTGGGGATGGCATTTGCTGATACCCTTGTTACTGAGTCTGATGCCACTATTATTATTGTTGATAGATATCCTAAGCCCGGAGGGCATTGGAACTCGGCATACCCTTTTGTGACGCTTCATCAGCCATCAGCATTTTACGGTGTAAGTTCTACAGAGTTAGGTGATCGAAAGATAGATACCATAGGATTAAATAAAGGTCTCCAAGAATTAGCATCAGGAGCAGAAGTGCTTGCATATTTTGATAAGGTCATGAAGAATTATTTTTTGCCAAGTGGTCGAGTCCAATATTTTCCAATGTGCGAGTATCAAGGCAATGGTAAATTTATCTCATTGATTACAGGAGAATCATTTGAAGTGGATGTAAGGAAGAAATTTATCGATGCTACCTTTCTTAAGACTGCAGTTCCGTCGACGCACACGCCTAGTTTTACTATTGATCCAGGTGTAAATTTTATACCACTTAATGATTTACCAAAAATCAAAAATGTGCCTGAAGGATTTGTGGTAGTGGGGGGTGGAAAGACAGGAATAGATGCTTGCCTTTGGTTGTTAGAGCAGAAAGTCGACCCTGATAAGATTACATGGATCGTGTCAAGAGATGCGTGGTTGATAGATAGAAAAAATACTCAACCTTCGATGGAATTCTTTAAGGAATTTATGGGAGCTCAGGCTTCCCAATTCGAAGCTGTAGCTCAATCTACTTCTATAGATGATATGTTTGATAGACTAGAACAGTCTGGTGTTTTAGTAAGGATAGATAGGAGTGTCAAACCAAAAATGTTTCATGGGGCAACGATCAGTCAACTGGAATTAGAAGAGCTAAGAAGAATTAAAAATGTAGTCCGAAAGGGTAGGGTATCAAGGATTGGGAAAGATAAAATTGTATTTACAAATGGAACAATTCCAACTAACACTAATAGGATTCATGTAGATTGCTCTGCTTGTAATATTCCTAATCTAAAGATGAAACCTGTTTTTAGTAAGGACTTAGTAACCCCTCAGACCGTTCGATCCTATCAACCTGTTTTCAGTGCTGCATTTATTGCTCACGTAGAATTAGCTTATGAGGGAGATGAGCAAAAGAATCAACTCTGTCAAGTTGTTCCACTTCCAAACCATGATACAGACTGGATAAAGATGCTCGTTGTATTTATGCAAAATCAATTTAACTGGAGTCAAGATAAAGAACTGAGAAAGTGGTTGTATAACAATCGACTAGATGGGTTTGGTAAACTAGTTGCAGATCGTAAAAGAGATGTTCCAGAAAATGAAGCACTGCTTAAGAGGATGAGGGATAGTTCGTTTCCTGCTGTAATCAAGTTGCAACAGTATATTGCTGAGTTAGAGGCTGAGTAGATTAACTTAGGAGGTCGGGATTAATCTAAATAATTGGCTTATTTCAAATCAATTTTAAAGCTCAAATTTAAAGTACGATTAAGCAAGTTAGTTGTCGTACCCAATACAGAATTCAAAGGTTTAGAATCCTCTTTAGACCTAGACTCTACTAGTTGTTCATATTTCACGTTTTGATAGTCAAGTGCATTAAACAGCGAAAGGCTAAGACTTGCTTTATTTTCTCCAAATTTTAATGCGTAGGTAGTGCTAAGATCTAATCTTTTATAGGATGGCAATCGTTTGTTTCTCTGTGTAGGAGATATATCTCTGATATCTTCGTTGTTGCTAAATGCCTTAAGATCAGTATATAATCTACCTGTACTATAAATCCAGTTTGCTCCAAAAGAGAAATCTCCTAAGTGATATTCATTAATCCATTTTAGCTGATGTGTCCTATCATCCTCTGAGTCAAAATATTCTCCTCTACGGATTTCTTCAAAGCTATGTTGAGTTTTACTGAGCGTATAGCTTAAGTAAGTATCATAATTTTTAAAATTCGTACTGAGGAGTAAGTCTATTCCTCTTGATCTACCATTACCAATAAATGTATCATACCTGCTAGGTAGATTTTGATTAGGTGGTTGGCCGGTTGGATTGACTACAGCAAACTCTATCATACCTGTCATATCTTTATGGTAAACTTCGACATCTACTAAAAATTTGCCCAACCTAGCTGTGACACCTAGCATTGAGTTTTTAGAATTTATGATAGGAGTGCTGTTTTGATTTCCTTGTACCCACAACTTGTATAATTGCCCACGATATTCATAATTCAATTCTCTTATAAATTGTTGATTGATACTATACGATCCTTTTAGTTTTAGGGCATCAGCAGGCTGATAATTAATTGATAGTCTAGGAGAGTAGTAAACTTTATCGGTACCCTCATAATAAGAACCTCGTCCTCCTATATTAAAGTTAAGCTTATCAGATAGCTTTATATCGTAGGCTAAGAATGGTGTTAGTTCAGAAACTGTGTCATCACCATTTAGACTATTTTTATTATTCTCTATAAATTGATAAACTACATCGTGTTGTACAGCATCTAGTCCGAGGGATAAATTGTTTTTACCATATGATTTAGATACTTTAAAGTTTACACCTAAATCGCGCAGGCTATTGTTTTGTGTTGCTCCTACTTCTGTTTCTTCTAATTGAGCTCTTTTATCTAATATAGTTATGTCAGTAAAATTTTGATTGCTGTATTTTGAATAATATATTCTGCCGTCAAATTTGAGATTATTATTGAATATAGTTTGGTATATAACACTAGCTCCGAGGCTGTTCCAGTATTCTTCAGTGTTAGTTATGAGGTCGACCTTTTGGCCTGTCATTTTCTCTCCTCTTAATATAGACTCAACGGAGAGGTCATCATCACTGGAATAGAAGTTTAGCGAAAATGTTGAATTTTCATTATGTTGCCATAGATACTTTGCATTGATATCATAGAAGTTGAAGTCGGGATCAGCTCCTGTGTTTATAGTATTGTCCACAAAGTTCTGGGTGCGAATGGGCTCTCTAGGTTGAGGTGAAAATGAATTAAAATTTGTATTTGATATATCGCCAATTGTTGTTCTGCCGCTAAGTAGTAAGTTACTTTTTTGAGTTAATGGTACAGTAAGGTTTGCTGATCCTGTTAACAGGTTTATATCTGCTACAAGGGAAAGCCGATCCGAAAGTTGATTTTTACTATTTATCTCTACGACTCCAGCGGACTTACCTCCATATTGGATAGGGAATGTATTTTTATATAGATTGATACTTTCGATATAGTTACTATTGATAGAGCTAAATATACCATAGTAATGACTTGCATTATATACAGGTATGCCGTCCAAGATTAATAGTGTTTCATCACTATTGCTGCCTCTGATTTTGATTTCTGCAGAAGTATCATCTGTTGCATTGAGGCCCGGTAAGAGTTGTAGGTTTCTTGCAAAGTCATTACCAGCTAACCCCGATGTAGAACTTTGTACTTGCGTATTATTTATGACCATAGCTTGATCTTGGTCACTTATTTTTATATCTAATTCTCGATTTATTATAGTGATTTCTGAGATATTTGTAGCACTGATATTTAGTGGTACTAAGAGAAAAATATTTTCAGATTCAGCGATTTTGTACAACTGATCGTCATATCCTAAATACTGAATTGTAATATTTGCTTCGGAATATTTAGCGGGTATTTCGATGTCAAAATTGCCTTCTTCGTCTGTGTAAGTACCTATTGTGCTTCCATCAATAGCTATAGTTGCATATCCCATCGGATTATTTCCCTGAGCATCTACGACTTTACCTTTTAAGTGATAACTAGTTTTATAGCTCTGAGTAGAAACTAACTCATCGTAGTCACTTGATTTGCGTAACATGATGACATCATCAAATATCTTATATTCCAGTCTATTTTCTCTAGTCAGAAAATCAAGTACTTTGTCCAAAGATTTATTTTCAAAAGTTACGTCTAGTTTTATATTTTGAAAATTTTCTGAAGCATAAGCAAAATTTAGATTGTATTTAGATTCTAAGTCTTCTATGATTTCAATGATGGACTTGTCTGTTGCTATATAATCTAACTTTAAGCCAGTCTTATTTGATTGGGCACTTGTCCACAGGGTAATACTATAGAATAGAATAAATATTAAGCTTCTTTTAAAAATAATCTTCTATTTTTTTGATGAGCTTACTTGGTAGTCTTCACCTGTTTTAGTTACCTCCAGATTTAGTGGCCAACAAATTTGATGCAGAACAGAATCAATATTTGTAGCCTTAAATCTTCCTGTATAAGATTGTTCGTTTGGTAATTCTATGATGGTAATCTTTGTACCAAAGTGTCTTTCAATATCTTCAAAGACATCACCTATTTCTACTTCTTTGTAATTAAATACACCTTGTCTCCATGTACTTCGCTTACTAGTTACTTCAGACTTTGATACCTCGTTATTTTTAAGATCTAATCTTACGCCTTCATTTGGAGTGAGTATAATTTCTTTACCCTCAGCAGTGACTTTTACTTTACCTGTCTCACACTCTACTGAAAAGATACCTTCTCTGCTATACACATTAAAGCTGGTGCCTAGGACTTCTACATTTCCATTATCTGTGATCACCGTAAATTTGCTTCCTTTCTTTACACTGAAGAATGCTTCACCGTCTAACTTGATTTCTCGTTTATCTACCCATTTTGTTTTGCTATAGGCAATCTCACTTTCTGCATTGATATTAATGATAGATTCATCTGGAAGTAGCTCTTGTTTATTTTCTGCAAAAGCGGTCTTTAATTCTGTGTCATAATTTACGCCAGTTGGTACATTAGCATAGACGAGTAGTGCTATAATTGCAGCTGCTGCCAGTGGAGCCCATTTCTTTAAGATTCTTAATATACCTGTAGGTGCTTTAGAGTTAGATAGAGAAGTGTCATTGCGAGTAGCTGCATTGATATTATCCCAAATCTTATCTTCTATTTCAGAAGCAATGCTCTCTTCTTTAAATTTGATAGAAGTGACGAGTAGTTTTGCTTCGTCTATGATTGATCTTTTTTCAGGATGATCTGCTATCCATTTATTCCATAGATTGATATCTGACGCATTTGATTTGTTCACCCAATTGACAAAGGATGTTTCTGATGCAAAGTCTATAGAATTAAAGTGTAAAAATTTATCCATCTTCTAGTTTCTATAAGTTGGCAAATAATTCTTCCAATAAAGCTTCTCTTGTTTTTTCATTATAGCTAAAGTTACAACTAGCGCTACCACTATTCATTATACTACTACAACTTCCATTAGCGCTTGATTCATCAAGATGATTTCTGTTTAATATACAATGCCCTAGCTCATGAAAAACAAGAAACTCCTTTTTTAAATCTGAGGCCCTATTCCAATAAGATTCTTCTATGACAACTGCTTTACTACCATTCACAAAGGTTTGGCATTGGCCGACTACACCTGTATCCTCAATATTACCTATATGCCCCTCTACATTCATAGATATAAAGTCTACTTCTATATTTCTTTTTTCTGCTTCTACTTTAAATGTTTCGAAGTGTTCATATAATCTATCATCAATGAAATGATCAATCGCTTTAAACTCGTTGCTGGTCTCTTCGCTACATGCAAGGAGTATAGACAAAAGAGTTAATATGATGATAGATTTAAAATTCACGAATAGCTTATTTGATAGTATAAGGTTAGTCTCGTCTTTTTGTACCCTTTCAAATCGCAAAAAATATAATTATTACAACTATTATATACTTAGATAATGCAGCAATTGCTTTAGATACTAGGTTTCTCGCGGACTGATAGTTTATATCCATAGCTTCGGATATCCCTTCATAATCCATATTACTTTGAAATTTTAGATATAAAACTTCTCTTTGCCTTTGGCTTAACTGCTTCATAGCTTGCGAAAGCTTGAGTTTTTTTTCAGCTAAGATTTCTTTGTTAATGATATCTTCATCTATTGCCAATACTGCATCAAAATGATAGTCTACAGGTTCATTATCATTAGTAGTTTTTTGAATCTGTTTTACAGACTTAATAATCTTTCGTCGCAAAGAAACTAGTAAATATGGCTTGATCGCATCGGTGTCTCCTAATGATTGTCTTTTATTCCATAGTTCTATGAAAAGTTCTTGGATGGCATCTTCTACTGTAGCGCCATCTTTAGAAAATTTCTTGCCATAGTTAATAAGATGAGTAAAGTGGGTGCGATAGATACTCTCTAGTGCACTGTGGTTACCTTCCTTCAGTTGCTTCCATAAAATTTTATCGGACATGTTTTGTTTATGTTCCCCTTTAAACCCTCATAAAGATATAATGATTTTGGAGTTATGATTTCTTTAACAAGTTAAAAAGAGTACAACAAATAGTCTCCTAGCTTATAGGCTTGTAATTAGATTATTAATCCTATAAAATTTATAATATGAAAAATTTAAAATTCTTATCAGTTGTACTTGCACTATTGTGCATTGGGTTTACTTCTTGTGGAGATGATCTTGCTGAAGATGCATTGATAGATACACAAAATTTTAGTGCAGATAAAGCGGAAGGTTTACTATCAAGAACAGGAAATAGGTGTTTAGAATTTGTATTTCCAATTACCATCTCGTTTGCAGATAATACAACTGCGACGGTAGCAGATCAAGAGGAATTAAAAGCAGCAGTTAAAACTTGGAAAGAAAACAATTTGGATACAGATGAAACAGAAGAAGGTAACAGAGGACGTCGAAACGGATTTAGACCTGATCTAGTATTCCCAATACAAGTGACTAATGAAGAAGGTGAAATTATTGATATTGCTTCAGCAGAAGAATTTAAAGCTGCTAATGCTGCTTGCGGTGGAGGAAGAAAAGGTCAAAAAGGAAATAGAGGGCAAAAGGGAGAGCGAGAAAATACTTGTTTTTCAGTTGTATATCCTATCACTTTAAGTTTTCCTGATGGATCATCTCAGACTTTTGAAGATGAGGCAAGCAAGAAGGATGCAATTCAAACATACAAAGAAGCAAATGGTAGAGGTGCAGAGAGACCAATTACGGTGTATCCTGTGACGGTAGAGTACGAAGATGGTACACAGACATCTGTAGAAAGCAAAGAAGAATTTAAGACACTAAGACAAGCTTGTTCAGAAGAGGGATAGTTTTTTCATGATTGTAGAGTCCAATAAATTAATTGGAATACCACTGGTTCGTTTCGAACTAGTGGTATTTTTTTGAGACATTTCTGATGTTTTGATAAGTGCTTTCTTACTTAGAAAACAACTCATCAATATACTTGTCTCTTGTTCTTCGATTATAATTAACATCACAGAATAAACCTCCGCTATTCATCATGCTAACGCAGGTTCCATCAGGATTAGAGTTATCAAAATGTTCTCGTTTTAAGACACAATGACCTAACTCATGGAATATTAAAAACTCTTTATCGAGCTCATCTATGTTGTCCCAGTATAGTGGTTGTACGACTACTGCTCTTGTATCATTGGTGTTGGTCTGGCATTGACCAGCAACTCCTTGTTCTGGAATCACTTGTATGTATCCGTCTATTTTTAATAGCCTAAAATCAATATCTATTCCCCGAGTTTGGGCTTCTTCTTTAAAGGTATTAAAGTAAGGCCTTAGTCTATTATCTATGTAATGTTCTACGACTATTGGCTCTGGTTCATCATCTAAACACGATGTCATTCCGGTTATCATAATCGTAGCAAAAGCCATGCAAAAGAAAGAACTCTTAATACAGGAAACCTTATTTACTAATTGATAGCTCATAAAAATTCTTACAGATAGCTTATCGGAGTTTTTTGTAAAAATATAATCTACCTAAGCCTAACGTTTAAACCTAAGATAATGTTCCCTCTGGATTATTCAGAGATGTCTATAATACTCTGTTTAAACTCCTTTTGTAGGACTAATTCAATATTAGTGAGTACTATCTCTCCCATATTTTTACAGGTAAGAAATTTATTATTTCTGTGGTGATGGGCTAACTCTTCCCTTAGTTGCTTCACTTTATTAGGGAAAGATATCGAGTCATTGATCATACACTTGAGTAAAGAGTTAAGTCTTGCTTTAGAACTTTTTGCCCTCAAGGCGATTAATGACCTTTCCTCTAGTTGATATTGTGCGACTGCTGCAGGTGAGATATGTTTCATACCCATCTGGATAATAGGATTGTTTCCTTTAAAATATTGTGGCAAGTAGAAACTCTTCCATCCCTCATAGGATTGTTGATCAAAATCTATGGCTCGGATTCGATACTGAGATCCTTCAATATCTGGTGTAATGTCGACGATATAGTTATATGATCTCATATCCCCGAGCAATCTTACAAAACAACGCTCATTAAATTTGATGAACTCTTTTGCAATTCGAGTATTATCAAATTCATTGTTTGAAATATAATTATTCATAAAATCGTCTCCAGGTATTCCTGCAATGTGTTCTTCTACCAGGGTGTCTTTATCTACTAGATAACCCACATAATTGGGAGATAGTAATCGCTCAAGTTCTAGCCCATATATCCGTGAGGAGTCGACTCTCTTGATATAAAAATGGTCGTAGTTATCATTAAGCTTATTGATGATTCTAATTCTGAATGGATTTGTATTGCCAAAAGTACAGTAGTCTATGCGAGCCACTTCAAGATGCTCAATAGCCTCTAAATTACCATCTGTCTTAATCAAGGCATATATCTCACATAGCGATCGATTGTATTCCTCATATTCAAAATCACTGTAATAGACTGTCTCCCATAGAGTGTCTGTGCCATCAGTATTTAGGAGTGGAGTATTGGCGATATATCGTTGGAGATCGGAGTAGTGTAGAGGTAATTTTACAAACGAATTATAGATCTTAAGATAACCCTTAAATCTACTCTGGAGAGCGAAACTTATTTTTTTCTTAGACGGTTTATTTCCTTGCATAGACTGATGCAAGTTAAATTTTTAGATTGTCTTTTTTTGTTTTTAGTTAGTTACACTTTTGGTGGTGATTTCTATTACGCCATTTCTTCCAGAGGCACCATATGAGTTTATTTCTGATAAGTTTTTCTTGATGACTATTCTCTTTATTTCATTGGCGTTTACAGAACTGTTGGCAGATTTATAAGATCGTCCCATAATACTGCCATTAATTACGTATAGAGGTCTCTTATCTAATTCAAGCGAGTTGGTCCCGCCTCTGATGACTACCTCTCCATCATTTCCTCCAAACTCTCTAACTTCGACTCCCGGATATTTACGCAAGTGATCTGCGAGGCTATCATATATTCCAGTAATATTGATCTCTGGTTCTCCACCTGGAACATTATTTTCGTTTAGTCTGGCAGAACCACATGATAGAAGAGTGAATACAGCAAATACCAAAATGAAGGATTGTAATTTTTGCATGATTTCTATTTTAAGTATATAAAGATTGTATTATCACCTAAACCAAAAATCTATCATATGTGAATTGATGCTTGGTGTCTATTGAATATACGATTTTTTCATGGTAGATTTTAATGGAGCAGATATAGACTATCTGCTAATTTGAAGTAGGCATAAATCTATTCATCATGATCTTATAAACTTATTGGGGATATCTTCCCAATCATTACATTTTTTAGTTATTTCTTTTTGAAAAGTTTTAAATACTGTTCTAGCATTATAATCGTAATCAGTAAAGTGCTCTCTTAAGGTCGCTTCAAGTGCTTTTCTAAATTCACGATCAAGATGATCTACAAATTTGTCTACTTTAACCTTAGCCATATATTTTAAATTTTGTTAGTTAGTATGACAACCTTTAGTCGTGTCCATCTATCTCACTACTTTGCAAATCCAGATTCTTCTAGTAAAATTAGCCTTTCCCCTTTTACTAACGTTACAATAATCTGATAATTCTAATCCAGCGGCATTGATCAGATTAGTAATGTCCGAGGTAGAAACAATTACTAAGCGGTCTGATATCTCAGCGGAGGAATTTATAATATGTAAGATCTCACTATCAGTTGCTTCAGTATACAAGTTATAGGGTAGGTCAAGTATAATCGCGTCATATCTTTTTTTTAGGTCTTTTATATCAGAGCAATATACTTGTGATACATAGTCATAATGATTTAGATTTTCTCTCGCATTCTTACAGGTCTTCCAGCTAATATCACAACCCTCAATCGTCACTCCAGCAAAACAAGCTTCTAGCATTATTGTACCGACGCCACAGCATCCATCAAGTATAATTTCCCCTTCCTTAGCTTCTGTTGCAATGTTGACTAGGGCTTTAGCAATATTCATTTTTATTGAGTTACTGTAGGAGTGAGGCTTTTGCTTATGTTTATGCCAGGCAAAATTATTTTTAATCAATACACCGAAGTACCATACTCCCTTATGATGACAGACACCATAAGTGATAGTTGGATTATAATAATCAGGATAGGTGTCAATGCAGTAACCTATATCCTTTACTTTTTCTAGTCGATCAGTATTTCTTGTTGTATCACCGTCTAATATTAGATATTCAACTTTGAATCCATCAGTGCGTATATCTTCCGCTTTGATCTGATCTATTAAGACATTGTAATCGTTAGAGCATGTGATAATATCGAGTCTTTTCTTTATAAAGGCACTTGTAGAAGGGTCTACTTTAATATCCGATATAAGTAGCTTATTACTTTCTTCCTTATTGAAAATATACCTGGATTCTAGCTTGGCTAAATCACTTTCAGTGAAATCATATCTATAGATATATATGTGTTTAGTAGCATGCATAATCCTTGAGTGTTTTGCTTTCTAGCTACAGTTGATTTGAAAACGTGATTTGGCTTTAGCTCTTTCTTTTAATGTGTTAATTACTTTATAGGTAGTTGAGTCTCTATCATAGGCATATTCAAGCGCTATCCTTATTTGTGTTTTCCGGGCAACTCACTTTCGCTTACTTTTCTGATTTTTTCTTTTGGTAGCGTATCTTTCCACAAAGTATCTTCCTCCGATCCGATCATTATGTTCATATCTATCATTGTTACTCCAAAGCTTTTATTATTACTCAGATTTATTTACATTTTTCTTATTAAGCCTTCCTGAACTGTCGATGCCAATAATATTCCATCTCTGGAAAATATTTTACCACTACAAAAACCTCGTGCTCCCGAAGCATTAGTACTGTCTACCGAATATAGCATCCAGTCATCTTCTATGATGTCACGATGAAACCACATCGCATGATCTAGGCTTGCTATTCTCATGGGTGTAGTAAATAAGGTAACATTATGTGGAAATAGTGAAGTCATCAGTAGGTTAAAATCTGATGCGTAAGAGATAATAATTTTTCGAAGTGCTTGATTATCTGGCAGCTTCCCGTTTGCTCTAAACCAGACATGAGACTTAGGAGCTCTAATACCGGGATTTGTAATATCAAAATGCTCTACTGGTTTAAACTGGATAGAGCTATCTTCAGAATAAATACCTCTAGGCTTGATGTTATTTTCTGCAGCAACTTTTGCAAATATTTCTGGGAAAGAACTTAGAGACTCTGGTTGTGCAACATTAGGCATGGGTGCGTGGTGAGAAAATCCATCTTCTGCTATCTGATAGGAAGCGGCAAGGAGGAATATATTTCTATCTCCTTGTTTAGCGAGCACTCGTCTATTATTAAAAGTCCTACCATCTTTGATCACATCTACTTCGAAGATAATCTCCTTCTCCATATTTCCAGGACTCAGAAAGTAGCTGTGCATAGAGTGTAACATTCTGTCTTCTGGCACTGATTTGCCTGATGCTAGGAGTGATTGGGCTATCGCTTGACCACCATATACTTGAGGACTCCCAATATCTAGGGAGTATCCTCTAAACTTAAATTCTTCTATCTGCTCTAGGTCGAGAATATTTAGTAACTCTTTAAATTGGCTCATCACTCTTTCTATTTGCTAATAATTCTGTGTAATATTATATAACAATGATGTCTTTCAAAGAATTGTTGTAAAACAACTAGTTATGATAGTAGGAATACTAAAAGAAAAGAATGACCCCCGAGTTGCAATAGTACCATTAGGAGCTAAAAAAGTACAAGCCATGGGGGCAGAGCTATGGATTGAGAATGGGGCAGGGGACAATTCTTTTATGGCAGACACAGCATATAAAGATGTTGCAGAAATTAAACCCAGAGTACAGATTATCGCTAATGCTGATATATTGATTAGTATACAACCTTGCGACGACGAGGTTTTATCTAAATTGAAAAGCGGTGCTATCATCATAAGCATGTTTGCTCCGTACAATGATGAGACCGTTGTTGAGAATCTAAGTAAATATCCTGTCAAAGCATTCAGTATGGATATGATTCCAAGGACTACGCTTGCCCAATCTATGGATGTACTTTCCTCTATGGCATCAGTAGCTGGATATAAGTCGGTACTCACAGCACTTGAGTACCTGCCTAGATATATGCCGATGATGATCACTGCCGCAGGGAGTATCAAGCCTTCAAAAGTACTAGTATTAGGAGCAGGGGTAGCAGGATTACAAGCAATAGCAACAGCGCGAAGGTTAGGGGCTATGGTAGAAGCATTCGATACTAGAGCTGCAGCTAAGGAGGAGGTAAAAAGTCTCGGTGCAAAGTTTGTTGAAGTAGAAGGTGCGGCAGATGACACTTCTGCTGGGGGGTACGCGGTAGAGCAGAGTGAAGAATATTTAAAAAAGCAAAGAGCGCTAGTACAAGAGCGGGCAGCACAATCTGATATAGTCATCACTACAGCACAAGTGAGAGGTCGTAAAGCCCCTCTCTTAATACCTCAAGAGACTTTAGATAAAATGAAAGCTGGGTCGGTGGTAGTTGATCTAGCAGCATCTACTGGGGGTAACTGCGCTAACTCAAAGCAAGGAGAGGTAGTAGACTATAATGGTGTGAGTATCATCGGAGATTCTGATCTTGCAGCTCGTATGCCACAAGATGCCAGTTCTTTATTTAGTAATAATGTATGTAATTATCTCGCCATAATGATCAAAGATGGAAAGCTTGATCTAGATATGGAAAATCAAATCATAAGAGAATCTTTAATCTCTTCTAACTAAAATCAATGGATACTATAGTTCAATTTTTTAATGGGAATTTGTTATTGATCTACTTGCTTGTGTTTACGGTCATTTTAGGATTCGAGGTGATATCTAAAGTACCGACGGTTTTGCATACGCCATTGATGTCGGGCGCAAATGCTATAAGTGGAGTCGTGATTATCGGAGCGATATTATTGATCAGGCAATCTGATCCAGGAGATTATTTTAGTCTTGGTTTAGGATTGATTGGTATTATTTTAGGGATGATCAATGTGGTTGGAGGATTCACAGTGACTGACAGGATGTTGGAGATGTTTAAGAAGAAAAAAGCTAAAAGCTAAGTTATGGGAGGTGATTTTATAATCAATTTATTATACCTCATAGGTGCAGTAGCATTTGTATGGGGACTTAGATTACTAGGTTCTCCTGATACAGCTCGCAGAGGTAATACTTATGCTGCGATAGGGATGGGTCTTGCGATCATAGGTGCATTAATTCAGCCTGTAGAAAATGGTGGTAATAATAATTACGGATGGATAGTAGGTGGTATGATTGCTGGGGCGGTGATAGGTTTTCCAGTCGCTAAGAAGATTAAGATGACAGCCATGCCTCAGATGGTATCAGTCTTTAACGGGCTAGGTGGTGCGTGTGCGATGGTTTTAGCTATCGTAGAGTTGTTTCAGACTCAAGGGAATGCAATGGGGATCGGACAAGCGGCTATCGTTTATTTTACTTTGCTCATAGGTGCGGTTTCATTTACAGGAAGTTTATTAGCATTTGCAAAGCTAGATGGAAGAATAAAGGATAAGCACGTAACCTTCAAGGGTCATAGTATCCTTAATAATATTATGCTTTTAGCAGTGATCGGATTTGGAGTTTATCTAATGGTACAGGGAGGGTCTCAAGGGATGATTATCGCATTCCTAGTAATCTGTTTAGTATATGGCTTTTCATTTGTTGCTCCCATCGGAGGAGCTGATATGCCAGTAGTGATTTCATTGTTAAATTCTTTTACAGGATTATCTGCAGCTGCTGCAGGATTAATTTATGGTAATCAGTTGATGCTTGTGGGTGGTATCTTGGTGGGTGCCTCTGGCACCATACTTACTGTGCTGATGTGTGAAGCGATGAATAGATCATTGTTTAATGTATTAATTGGAGGATTTGGTGGGGCCACTGCTGCTATTGCATCTGATGATGGCAAGATAGCTAAGACGGCTAATGCGAGTGATGTGGCGATCCAGCTTTTTTATTCGCAGTCTGTGATGTTCGTTCCTGGGTACGGTTTAGCAGTTGCTCAAGCGCAGAAGGTAGTGAAAGAGTTAGACGATCTTTTAGAAGCTAATGGTGTCGATGTAAAATATGCTATACATCCTGTTGCCGGTAGGATGCCAGGACATATGAATGTATTGCTTGCAGAAGCTGATGTCCCATATCCAAAATTACTTGACTTAGAAGATGCAAATAGTGCAATACCTAATACAGATCTTGTAGTAATAGTCGGCGCTAATGATGTGGTAAACCCGGCTGCAATTGATGAGCCAGGTAGCCCTATCTACGGTATGCCGGTTTTGAATGTATGGCAGGCAAAAAATGTTGTCGTTCTAAAGAGGTCTATGAGTCCAGGCTATGCGGGTATACAGAATCCGCTATTCTTTCATGATAAAACTAAGATGTTATTTGGTGATGCTAAGGTCTCGATACAGAGCTTAGTCGCAGAAGTAAAAAATCTTTAAATCTAATTTCGATATGTTTAAATATGTTTTACTCAATGGAGATTTCATTGAGTACGAGAAAGCAGTTGTGCCGATTTCAGATCTAGCGATTCAGCGTGGATATGGAATTTTTGATTTTTTTAGGATAGAAGAAGGGAAGTTTATATTTAGCGAATACTATCTAGATAGATTTTATAAGTCTATGAAACGTTCTGGGTTTGATTTTCCATATTATCGCGAGGATGTGCATAACATGGTAATCTCTTTAGTACAGAAAAACGAAGCACCTAACTCTTATATCAAACTGATCGTAACTGGTGGTAATTCGCCTAATGGTTTTTTACCTAACGAAAAACCAAATTTTATGATTATCAATCATAAAATTAATCTCTGGGATAATAAGTTATTCTCCGAAGGTGCTAATCTTATTAGCGATGAGTATATGCGACCTTTCCCAACTGTAAAGTCTATCAACTACTTTAATGCAGTAAAATTAAGTCCTAAAATGAAAAAATATGATGCAGTAGATGTGTTGTATCATTTTAATAATAAGGTACATGAGACATCTAGGGCGAATGTATTCATGGTGAAGAATAAAAAAATATATACGCCCAAAAAAGAAATACTAGAAGGGATCACTCGAAAGCGATTTATCAAGGCTGCTAAATCAGAGTTTAATTTATCGTATAAATCATTTTCTCTTAAGAAATTACTTAAGGCTGATGAAGTCTTTATTACAAGTACTACTAAAGATGTGATGCCGATAGTAAAAATAGATAAGCACGTAATAGGTAATGGAAAAACGGGAAAAGTTTGTAAAAAGCTCATCAAACTCTTTAATCGAAAAGAATTCCAGATATAGAATTATATCTTTATACCTAACAGTTTAGCATCTTATATGCAACTTACTAAAAAACAGATCAAGGAGAGTAACATTATTGATGCCGCTGAGTCAGTAATAGGGAGAGTAGGATTTAAGAATGCAAAGATGGAAGATATCGCTGCAGAGGCGAGTATTACCAAGGTTACTCTGTATAGCTATTTTCAAAGTAAAGAAAACCTATACTTAGCAATAAGTTATACTGCATTGCAAAAACTTATCAGTGAGTATTACGAAACCATTGATGCTTTTAAGTCTAAAACTGGACTAGACTGTACCATAGCATTGACTGAGACATTCATGAATTTCTGTGAAAGAAACTATCTCTATACAGAAGCCCTGCTAGAATACTTTGCAATCATGAGATCGACCTCTCAAGGAGTAGATACGACAAGATTAACCGATGCCGAGAAAGAAAGTATCTACTATAAAAAACTGCAGGATATACATAACCTACCATTTAAGCTGACTGCCAAGCAAATCGAGCGAGGGATTCAAGATGGTAGTGTAAAACCTGATGCTGATCCAATGTTTCATACATTACAAGGATGGACTACGATTGTAGGCTATGCAAAAGTGATAGCGGCTTCTGGTGAGAATCACTCCCCATTTCTTAACGTAGATCTACATTCTCTAAAGGCTTTTAACCTCAAGCTAGCTAGATTTCTGTTAGAGAATAATGTGATGCATTTTTCTGGAAAAAGTAATTCTGCGAGTCTGTCTCAAGGAGTGTAGAACTGAGTTGTACGTTTTTGATTTCTAACACGGTCAACCACCTCTATTGTCCAGATTATGATTTTGATGAATGTATAGATTATATGAATCCTTTACACCAGGCCTAATTAAGAGAATAATCGTCTATTAAATAGTAATACATTTCTAAATCTGCAGGACAAGAATTGCAAGCTACTATGCTAACTTCCTCAACTCCTTCTTCAGAATCTTACCTGTAGCACTCATGGGTAACGCATCGAGAAACTCCACTATCCTAGGATATTTATAAGCAGCAATATTTTCCTTAGTATATGCCATCAGTTCTGCTTCAGTGATTTTTGCTCCTTCCGCTAATACAACATAGGCCTTAATTTCTTCACCCATCTTATCATCTGGAATACCTACCACCGCAACTAGCGACACATCATCATGCTTGATCATTACTTCTTCTACTTCTCGCGGATAGACATTGAGTCCTCCTCTAATGATCATATCTTTAGTTCTATCTACGATGAAGTAGTATCCGTCTTCATCTTTGATCGCTACATCTCCTGAGTGTAACCAGCCATCGACAATCGTTTTAGCATTTGCTTCAGGCTTTTTGTAATATCCTTTAGTCACGTTATGACCTCTATATAATAATTCACCTCTTTCACCTTGTGCAACTTCTTTGCCTTGATCATCTACGAGTTTTACTTCTACTCCCCATACTGGTGTTCCTACAGAGCCAGCTTTGGTTACTGTATCCATATGGTTAAAGGTTACTACAGGTGACCCTTCTGACATTCCATAACCCTCTAGTATCTTAAATCCAAATCGTGCTTCACAGTCCTTCAATACTTGTACAGGCAAAGCCGCACCTCCAGATAATCCTATTTTTATTTTCTTAGCGATAGTGTCATAATCAAACTTAGGATCGGTATAATTTAGGAGTCCCCAATACATAGTAGGTACCCCTGCAAATACAGTGACACCATGTTTAGCCATTAATCCAAAAGCAGCATCTGCTTCAAATCTTGGAAGTAATACACCATGCGCTCCTCGGTAGATCCCAGCATTCATAAGGCAGGTCATAGCGAAAATATGAAATAGTGGTAATACGATTAAAGTAACATCTTCATTATGCAGCTTAGCTAAGTCTGCCGCTAGTATCCCATTGAGCATCAGGTTAGAGTGCGTTAACTCTGCTCCTTTGGGTCTTCCTGTTGTTCCAGAAGTATAGATAATTACCGCAGTATCCTCAGCAGATGTCTGACTAGTTTCAAAAGTCGGCACTTGCCCATTCATTAATCCTCCTAGTGTTGTAGCGCCCGCAATAGTAGGTGCACTTGTAGGGTCTGCTGTTATTTCTATAAAATTAGAGCATGCTGCTACTTCATCAAACCCAGCTTTACCCATCTGTGCCATTGGAAGATCTGCTGTTCCGGTGAAACACAAATAAGCAACAGCATCACTATCAGTTAGATGATATTTGATTTCATCCTGCTTGAGCAATACACTTAATGGTACGACTATGCCTCCTACCTTTAGTATCCCATAATAGGCAATTGGGAAGTAAGGTAAGTTTAAACAACTCAAAGCAACCTTGTCCCCTTTTTTGATTCCTAGTTTTATGAGTCCATTGGCTACTTGATTTGCAGCACCATTTACTTGAGCAAAGTTTAGTGTTGTCTCTCCAAAAGTAAATGCTGGTTTAGCAGCATAGCGTTGTGCTGAGTCTTCAAGTATTACAGATAAGTTTAGCATAGTTTGATTTATTATTAATCGAATTGATATTGACCGAATTGTGATACAACTATACGGTCTCTAATACTTCTAAATTTAATTCTTCTATTGATTGATTGCGCGCTTTTTGGATTCTTGCCAAGCGCTTTTGGAATTGTCCCATGGCATAGTTAGTTAATTCTTCTTGGTTTATTCCGAAAGGAACTACTTCGAATTTAGCATAAGATTCTGTAACTACTTGCATGGCTGGCATAAGCAGTTTATTCATTTGATCATTAAATGCCTGCCATACTTCTTCTCCATTCTCCGCTACTAATCTTGATATCAGGTAGATACCGTAAGCTATATGTCTAGATTCGTCTTGCTTAAGCTTACCTACAAACTTTCTAAGTCCGGGCATCATTTGTTGTTCGTCCAACACTTGAAAAAGACCATAATATCCCGTCTCTGCAAGTACGCCTTCTACGATCATGTTATATGTGGTAGATGCAATTACTTGATTGACAGGCGACGGATCATCCTTTAGGGCATCAAGTGCATCAGGTAATAATTGATTAAAAATCAACTTATAAGATGGCACTAACATGTCGGTAATATCTACACCTCCATAATCAGTTACTTCATTGATAAAGCGATTAAACCCATCGACATGTTTAGCTTCTTCCCATAGAAAACTAGTCAAAAACATTTCTTCTTCTAATCTTCCTTCTTTTGCAACAGCCATGATCAACGGTAATAAATCTAAAGTCACTGCTTCTTCTCCTGCCTGAAACTGGGAGATGGTCTGCATGACAAACTCTTTCTCATTTTTATTAAGTCCCTCAAAATCAATTTTATCTTGACTAAAATCAATAGATGCTGGATTCCAGATACCATAGATTTTTGCTTTTTCCCAAAGTCTCATAGGTAGTGAATCTCTATTTAGGCCTTTTCCACTGGTAGTTTGATAGTTTGATCTCATAGTACTTGATTATTATCAGTAAGATATTCATTATAATTAAAAATTAAACTCTAAGTTTAATTTTTTAAATTATGTCATACTAATAAATATATCATGTCAGTAAATAAGCAAATAAAATTGGCTACGAGACCAGTAGGAATGCCAACAGAAGATACATGGAAGCTAGAGTCTAATCCAATACCATCGCCAGGGGCAGGTGAGTTTTTAACCAAAATAGAATATGTATCTCTTGATCCTGCTATGAGAGGCTGGATGAATGATGTAAAATCTTATATTCCACCGGTTCAGATTGATGCTGTCATGAGAGCTGGGACTATAGGTAAGGTCATAGAAAGCAACCATGATGGATACGCAGTTGGTGACTATGTAACCGGTACTATGGGTGTACAGCAGTACGCTGTTTCTGACGGTAAGTTTTGTGTAAAGACAAATACATTTGGATTGCCACCAGAGAAATTCTTAAGCACATTAGGGATGCCTGGCTTTACTGCATACTTTGGATTCTTGGAAGTAGGTCAGCCTAAAGAAGGAGAGACTGTAGTCGTGTCTGGAGCTGCAGGTGCTGTGGGAAGTGTAGTAGGACAGATCGCCAAGATCAAAGGTTGTAGAGCGGTAGGAATTGCAGGAGGAAAGGAAAAGTGCGACTATGTTGTTAACGAATTAGGTTTTGATGCTTGTATAGATTACAAAGCCGGGAATGTAAGACAAGGTTTAAGTGAACACTGTCCAGGTGGTGTCGATGTATATTTTGATAATGTAGGTGGTGAGATATTAGATACCGTACTTACCAAAATAAATATGGGAGCACGTATTCCAATATGTGGTGCTATCTCCCAATACAATAATAAGGAAGCGGTAAAAGGACCGAGTAATTATCTTTCACTTCTAGTTAATAGAGCTATGATGAAAGGACTAATAGTATTTGACTGGCAAGACAGATATGCTGAGGGAGGTATGCAAATGGCGCAGTGGATGCAAGAAGGAAAACTTAAGTCGAGAGAACACATCGAAGAAGGTATCGAAAATTTCTATCCTACTTTTTGTAAGTTGTTTAATGGAGAGAAGAAGGGGAAGTTGATATTGAAAGTTTCGTAGATCAAAAGGTATAGTATGCGAGCAATCAGATTTTTTTAAATCCTTCTTGTTCGCATACTAATTCTATTTCAGCGTTTGGTCTGATATACTTTACTCCATTATTTGTAACCACTTCCACAGTTTTAGAAATCGCCATCTGCGGAGTTCTAAATTTATTTAGGAACTCGATGATTTTTTCTCTCGATAGATCTTTTAGGTGAGTTCTATAAATCTCTGTTTTCTTAAGGGCTACTAATCGCCAGTTTTTTGCTCGCCATACTATCCATAAGTAGATGCTATCGACAAATCTACCAGCGATAATTGCGTACCATACCCCCATATAATCGAGATCCATATGAAATACGAAAACATAGGCTAGAATAATAGTCGTGAGATTCCTTCCTATGATCGCACTAATCATAGCAGGCATGGTATCACCTGCTCCCCTAAGTGTACCAGTAATCAATATGCCGAATGCAGAGATTGGTAGGAAATAAGTGTTACTGTGTAGATAAGAAATACCTCCTTTCAGAATATCACCATTAGCGGAAGGATCAAAAAGTAGAATTAACTCTTCCGCCCAAATAATCATAGGAACAACGAGAATAGCCATCACTATAAATCCCAGATATATCATAATGTTGCCCCTGCGAAATGCTTCCTTGGGTTGCCACTTACCTAGCTGTTGTCCTACTAGCGCTGTAGCAGCAATGTTGAGTCCAACAGCTATCGTAGCAGCGATAGATTCGATCTGTATGCAGATGGCTAGCGCTGCAGCACCTAGTGTGCCTAGCGAGGTTGCAGTGATGATGCTCATGACCACAATCACAGAGCCGTGTCTGAATATGCCTTGTACTCCTGAAGGCACACCTATGTTTAGTATGTCTTTAATCATTTGCTTATGAGGTCGCCATGTACCTCTAAGTATCTTGACAATATTCCGTCCTGAATAAAAAATGACAATACCAATAACAGCAATAATGCTCCGAGCTACGGCCATCCCTAATGCCGCTCCCACAATCCCAAACGCAGGAATAAATCCATAACCAAATATGAAAATGTAGTTGAATAATACATTGAGTAAGACTAAAAGAATTGTCAAGAATAATGGTGTCTTCATATCACCAGCCCCCTGCATGAGTCTATTGACTGTAAAATTTATAATGATAACAGGCGTAGCAAGAAAAGATACATACAGATACCATGTGCCTAACTCTACAACTTCTGGATTCCCACTACTATTCATAAAGTTTAGCAAAATAGGAGTGAGTAATATCCCTGCTAGGGCAATCACTACAGAAAGCATGATGCCGGCAACAAGTGATTGTCTAGTCACAAAACTCATTCTCTTAGGATCACGACTGCCTTTAGCCTGAGCCATAAGAGACATAGCACCTCCAGATACTGATAACATAGTAATCAAGACTACGATTCTTATCGTGTTACTCATACCAACCGCCGCAATAGGTAGAGCACCAAGTCTACCTATCATGATCATGTCTATGATAGCAATAGAAGTCTGTAATACATTGGTAAGAATTACGGGAAAAGAAAGTAACCAGATTTTTTTTAACAAAGATTTTGTTCCCATAGAATCGTTGCAAATGTAACCATTGGGGGTGGATTATGTTCTTGTGGGGTCTTTTAAATCTTCAGGGTAGTATAAGTTGTAAGACTTCAATTTTGCATACCTTGATAATGTAGAAATTTGTTAATGTGATGGTAACTTCAGAGTTGGAAAGAATTTTGAAAAAGTTGAGAATACCCTAAGTAGACCTTATTGGTTACTAGAAAAGTAAATTTAAATAGGAATGAAAATAGAACACTTAGCAATCTGGGTAAATGATTTAGAATTAATGAAGGAGTTTTATCTCAGATTCTTTGATTTACAGTCAAATGAAAAATATCATAACCCAAAGAAAAATTTTAGTTCTTACTTTTTGTCCTTTCCTACAGGCGCTCGACTAGAGCTCATGCATAGGACCGATATATCTGAGCGAGTGGAAAATGGAGATACTAAATTGGGTATAACACATTTTGCAATTTCACTCGGAAGTAATGAGAAAGTCGATGTATTAACCAATACGATTAGAGACGCAGGCTATAAAATTGTTGGGGAACCTAGGACTACAGGGGATGGCTATTATGAAAGTGTGATTGCTGATCCTGAAGGTAATCTAATTGAGATTACTGCTTAGAATATTTTACTCTTCTACAGCACTAAATAAGTATTCTGCATTATCATAAAAATCAATCATGCAATCCTCACTAAATTCGCAAAGTGGCTCCTCATTACAATCTAAAGCAGCTATTGAGACTTTATCACATACACAACATTCACAAATTGTATAATATTCATCTTTGTACAAATAAATTTGTTGATATATACAGGCTTCAGCTCTGTCTTTCTCAGATATAATTTTCCAGTTTTCGAATCGATCGCATCCATCGGGACTCTTGTGACATGCAGAACTGATAAAAATTAAAGCTATCGATAAGATTAGTGCTATGTTTTTGGATTGAGCCATAAAATTAGTTTTACTCCTTCTTATTAAGAATGGTTAATAATACTATAGACGGCGATTCTAATTAGATGGTTGGAGTTAAATGCAGTATTTTGATTAATAGATCAGAGATTTCACTGTTTATTGATTTTTGAGATTTTTTGTTTAAATATTATCCTGAATTATGAGTACAAAATTTAATATTGATTCTTATACTTTAAGCTAGCTATATAGAATTGACGTGGCTATAGCCTATTTGAGAACTCAGCTATAAATCCATTTAATCTATGAGAAGTCTTTTTACCATAATTTTATTAATTCTTAGTTGGTCACCCTTCTTTGCGCAAGACCAATCCCCCAATATTATTCTCATCCTGGCTGATGATCTTGGGATAGATGTTTTGGATGGTTTTGGCATTGATGGTGATAAACCACATACACCTACTATAGACTCTTTAAGAGCAAGTGGAATAGCCTTTACTAATTGCTGGGCTGCCCCACAGTGCTCACCTACTAGAGCTGCCATTTTGAGTGGTAAGTATGGTATTAATACCGGTGTTATGAAACCTCCAGGTCCATTAGAGTTAGAGCATACTTCTATATTCACAAGGATCAAAGAGACAAGTGAGATAGATTATAATATGTCTGTCATAGGTAAATGGCATGTAGGAGGAAATACCAATTTGGACCATCCAGCCGAGCATGGAGTTGATCATTTTGAAGGGTTTCTAAATGCTAATGTAGAAGACTATTATGAGTGGACAAAAGTGGTTAATGGAGTTAGTGAAGAAGTAACCGAATACGCAACAACTCACCTGACAGATGCGGCTATAGATTGGGTAGGCGTGCAAGAGCAGCCGTGGTTTTTGTGGTTAGCACATGCTGCACCACATAGTCCTTTTCAAGCACCACCAGTGGACCTGCATCTCACTGAGGCTGTAGATGACCGGACAACCTACTTTGCGATGGTAGAGGCAATGGATGTTGAAATTAAGAGGCTTATTAACAGTATAGATAGTAAGACCTTAGAGAATACGATCATAATTTTTATAGGTGATAATGGTACACCACGTGTAGCAAATACATTTTTTCCGCGTGGCCATATCAAAAGTTCTATCTATGAAGGTGGAGTAAGGGTACCTATGATTTTATCTGGAAAAAATATAAGTAGGATAGGAGAGACCGAAGCGGGGCTTGTACAAGTTACTGATCTACATGCCACTATTTTGGAGTTGATCGGTATACAATTGCCTGGAGGAATTTACAATAGCTTGAGTATTAAACCACTACTTAGCGAAGGAGGACAGACATTACGTGATATTAATTATGTAGACTATCTGGACGATGGAGTATTGGTATGGGCGACCCGTACAGATAGATATAAACTGATAGAAGATGAAGCAGGGAATCAGGAATTCTATGACATTATAGAAGATATTAAGGAAGAGAATAATCTAGTAAGCAGTTTAACTACTGAACAACTTGCCATCAAAGAAATGTTAGCGTCTGAAGCAGTAATAATTAGATCTGGATGGTCGTGCAATGATGGGATACAGAATGGTACCGAGACATCTATAGATGCATGCGATTATGAGTGTGATATTGTCGATGTATTAAGCAAAGAAAATATAGGCTGTTGTGATGAACCTACTTACTCAAATGCTTATTTAGAATTTATAGAAGGAAGCGAAAGATTTATCTATACAAACGGTTATCCAAATCATGATTTTTGTTTTACTAGCGATCGAATCCCAGAACCAAATTTCAAACTCTATGGTGTCGACCTAAATCCACAACTGACAGGTGAAGAAACCTATGTGGTATCCGAAGATGGCATGCCGACTAGATTTTTTGGTGTTGCAAAAAATGGAGTAATCTTTATGCCTTCTCCAGGATTACCTTTCGTATTTGAAAATACAAGTACGGGAGAGTATAATTGGGATTGGCCATATGAGCCCACAACTAATCAAGGCCCTGATAGAGGTCAGGTATCCTTAGATTGTTCCACAGCACATACTAATGGCAATGGATATCATTATCATGGAAATATGTTTGAGTACTTAGAAACCATAGAACCTGGTAGTACTACTACATCAGAGATACCAGCAACTCCGATTCATATTGGCTGGGCGTCGGATGGGTTTCCTATTGTGTATCGCTTTGGTCCTGATAAGGATGGTAATATGAAAGAATTGTTGCCGAGCTTTCAATTGCGAAGCGGGATAAGACCTGGTGATGGTATCTCAGAACCTTGTGGCCCATACACTGGAAAATATACTCGAGATTTCGAATATATTAGTGGGAAAGGCGATCTCAATCAATGTAATGGTATTGAGGCTGAACTAAAGATTAATACAGGTAGCGAAGTCGAAACTTTTAATTTTTACTATGTCATTACTTCTGATTTTCCAGAGTTGCCCAAATGTTTGCTCGGAAATGTGAGTACAGATTTTAGTAATAGAGCGGCTAGTTTGCAAGGTAAAGATGAAGATAATGATGGTTTTATAGAGCGATTTGATTGCGATGATAATAATGCTAGTATTAATCCAGGTGCAGTAGAAATAACAGATAACGAAATAGATGAGAATTGTGATGGAGTATTAACTGGTTTTGTTGATCTAGAGACTCAAGGATTTTTAATTGGGCCAAATCCAAACAATGGCTCATTTTGGGTAGAGACGCCTACGCGAGAAAACTTTGAAATTACTCTGTTTACTTTATCAGGAAAACTTGTCAGAAAAATTTCGGGAAATGGCCATGTTGATATTCAAGATATGGAAACGGGGACGTATACTCTGATGATAAATAAAGCCAACCAAATGATAGGCACAACAAAAATAATTGTCCAATGAAATTAATTGCTCTCTTATTGATTTCTATGTTTCAGACCTCTTTTCAGACTGAGCATGATGTTGTGATTGCTATATTCAGTTTGTCTCAGGATGACCAAAGTGTCAAATTAGAAATAGGATTTGATATTGAAGATTATTTATTTACTAATAAAATACTAAAGGAACAAGTAACTATTGCTCAAGTTTCTCAATACTTAAACGATAAAACCTCTTGGATAATTAATGATACCAATTCCACTATAGCAGTGGTAAGCTTATACGTGGACGAAGAGCATTTTAGAGCTGAATGTGCATTAAATATTTCCAATATTAAAATTGAAAAGGTTAAAATATTTAATGAGTTTTTTATGAATGTAGATGGTCACTCTAACATCATCAGATTAGACATTAATGGTAAACGAAAAGACTATCGAATGTACGAAGGTAGAAAGATGATTGAGGTGTTATTTTAAGATCACTTTCATGTCTACCTTTTTACATTAAGTTTTGATTCTAGCCAAGCCCTCTAAAGCAATTAACCTCTTAGGAGAACGCTCAAGGGTGATTTCGAAATGTTCCTTTGCATCATCATATCTTCCTTGCTCTACTAACCAATCAGCATACATCTCATGAGATGGTTTTACGATATCTGGTGGGCCATACATATACGTTGTTGCATCTTCTAATGCGACCGCCTCTTTCATTAAGTTTTCTGCTTTTTGTTGCTCGTTGTTTCGGATAGCTAGAAGGGCCTCTAGTTCCAGCTTCATAACGGTTGCTCTATCTACATGCAGTTGTGTAGGTCTACCTCTGGAGTACGAACCACTACACATCATAGGATTACCGACAACAAGATCGTTAGCTACTTTTTTTATTCTATTATCTAGCTCAGTTATAATTGAGCTAAGTTTATCTCCTTCTCCATTATTGATTGCATGCTTACCAATCATATAACTATAAGTACCAAATATCTGAATAGAAAGATCACTATAGTCTAGGGTATCTATGACAAGCTCATCCGACCAATCTCCAGTCTCTTCAAAGTAAGCGGCTTTCATCATAACATTATGAGTCATGGCTCTTCGTGAAGGCTCTCCATAGCAGTACCGCTCCATATCAGCTACAAGCTTTTTCGCACTTGTATAATCTTTCTTCTGCAGGTAACCATACATTAGCCACTTTAGAGAGTGATAATCTAAAGCATCATTACCTAGTTCTTTTTTGGCCTTTCTTTTTTCACTTGCCGCAAAGGCTGCCACGTTAGAAGAAATTACTTCGTCCCACATTCCTAGCGCCACATATATGTGGGAGGGCATGTGCAATGCGTGTTTTGCTTCCGGTGCAATCTTAGCATAGGAGTTTGCTGCGTTTAGTGCTTTAGGGGCATTGTCTGGATCATCATAGCTGTGAATAAGATAGTGAAGTGCTCCTGGATGATTCGGATTTTCTTCGATTACGCTTTGTACAATCTTAGCGCCTTTACCATATTTGTTTAGATCTCTTCCTCCCTTTACAGATCCCAAAATTGACAAGCCATAAAACGCTGCTACTTCGTGATTGTCTGGATATTTTTCATGCAAGGTACCCATGAAGTCAGAGTAGGCTTGATCTCTTTCTTTTTTATCTCCAGCGCCATAGAGGATAGAGACTGCATCAAAAAGATCTTTCTCAAATTCTGTTTTAAACTTTGCTCTTTTTTCATCTTTTGTTTCACCAAGTTTATTAAGAATCTCATTTGCTTTGTCAAATTCCTGCTCTCTCCAAAGCGGATGATTCTCAGTCATAGCCTCACCCCAATATGCCATAGCGAAATCGGGATCAATCTCTTGTGCTTCGCGAAATTTCTCACTAGCATCATCAAACTCGAAACTATGTAGTAGTTTAAGTCCTTCCTCAAAAACAGGAATCGCTTCTGCAGAACCAGAGACATCTATATCGATTACTCCAAGCTTTGGAACCTCAGCTGCATTAGTAGGTGTGGATACTTCTGATTTACAGTTAATAAAAATGAGAAGAACTGAAAGAAAGGGGGCGAGCTTATACATAACTATATGTTTGAAGAATTAAGATATGTATTATGGAGTTATGCTACAAGGGCATGGGTTATTTTAATCGCTTACAATTCATGGGTTTATTTTTTGCTTGAGTTGTAAACTTGACGTATTAGGATATTTTTTGGTATTCGCTTCGCCAGCGTGGCTTTCATTTTTGGTTATGATCGATGGAAAAGAAGAGAAAGAATAGATTCAAAAGCTGATCTTTAAGAAAAAACCCTCTCATGCAACCACAACAGACCAAATCCTAAAAGACTAATCAATAATCCCCAATAGAATGGAAATACATTAGTCTCTTTATTAAATCTGTTAGGTAGGTTCTTTGTCTTAGATGCAGCAAGGTGATTGATCTTATGAAGATGAGCTTGTTTCATAGCTTGCCATGAATTAATAGGGTGCACATAGAATTTATGAGCAGCGTTGCTTGATTCTAGTTGCAAATTATTCCAGCCAGCTTGAGATTTTAATCTAGAACTAAACAATCCATTTTGTTCCTGAGTAGGGGTAATAGGTACTTCGACATTGCCATTTAATAACCCTGTTTTATCCAATTCCTTGCGTGAGTAAATATTGATATCAATATCTTCTCCTTCCCAATTCCACTTACTGCTTTTAAAGACTATATCATCAGATGGTGCTATATAAAGTTCTGAAAATATGTTAGCCCAGATGTTTTGGTAAGTTGTGGTTTGATCTACCAATATAAGTCGGTTAGTATTATTGATGGTCATTAGACCTATATTTCCCAAGCCATAATTTCTGACTGCTGCAGATGGTAATTTTTGATAAGTAGTTTTTCTAAATCCTGATGGCGTATTAATCTTTGAGAATTTTACATTTAGATCTTCATTCAAAATCTCTTGCTCTGACTCTATGGAGAGATTTTTAACTTTAGAGATCACATCTCCTTTCCCTAATCCTACAAACAATAAACCGATCCTTCCATTTCCGACATATTTTAATACAAGGTTTTGTTCTTCGACTTTAAGTCCGTTCCAACTAATCGCATCTACCAATAAGAAGTTAAATTTATTAAGTGTTTGACTATTGATTTTCTCAAGAGCGATTTTGGGATTGTTAAGGAAGGTTTCTTTGAATCGTGAATCTGATACTTTTTGGCGAAGGCTAAATCCATTGCCTAATTTAACCCAGTAGTTTTTGAGATAATTTAGTTCGAAGGAAGGTGATGAACTCAGAGCTAGTAGGTTCCATTTTTCTGAAGGAAGCACTTCTAAAGGAAACGATTCTACATAGGTTGAATCAGCAAACTGGGTGCTTAGTTTATAAGTAAAATGTCCAGGGCTTTTGGAAGAAACTCTTAATGAAAATTTGCCATCTGTACCAGAAGTGGTTTCTAAAGTTTTACCATCACTTAATTCTAATAGAATATTTTGTGGTTCTTGTTGGTTGAGATTCCCGATGAGTGTCCAAGCTTCTTTTTCTTTTACTGTTGGTATTTGAATATTAGTGAACCCCTTTTGTTTTTCTCTTGGAATGAACTTTATATGAAAAGAATCTAATAGGGTCAGGTCTTCGGCGCTCAAGCCATCGCCTCTAATAATGACAGTGTCAAAAACCTCTGTTGCATTTATAACTTCATGCACAGTATTAAATTCGTCTACTTCATCATTGCTATCTGTGGTGTTAATGACGATATTCTTAGCTGGTATTTCAGTAGTAGTAATAGGCTTTAAATAAAGTAGTAGTAAACCTAAAAGGCCAAGACCTAGAAATAAACTTCTTAGAACTATGTGCTCATTACCATGTTTTCTAAGATGATAATAGATATGAATGGTAAGTACTAGTGCTATAAAAAAAATCGCAATAGCCAATTCAATACCCGTCATCTGAGTCCATTGCATTATCGTGTCTTTTTAAATTCAGAAACCACTTTCATGTTAATAGGGTGTCTGAAATATTTTGCAGCGATTGCTTCACGTTTTTCGCTTGGAATGATTTTTATGAATGCTTGGATTAGAGTATTAAGTTTTAGCTCGTTTAATCCTTGTGGATCTGTTATTAATGATCTTAGATTAGATAGTACAGGTAAGTATTCTGATTTCTTAATAGCTATACCTGATAGTTCACCACCTGCTTTTTGAAGTGTCCTCAGTTCGTCCTTGGAGAACGATATTTTTAATTTTTGTTGCAGGTCTAATAGTAAGGGAAGTGCTGCTTTGATATTCGTAATATTATCCTTTACTTCTGCTTTTAGTATGTCACGAGTCGAATACACTTCTTTGAGATTTCCAGTTAACCTTTTTTCCTGTTCTTTAATGACAGGTGGTTCGAATCCTATTCTTTGGACATAAGCTCTGGAGTGATTTTTTATTTCATCTAGATATCCCAGACTTGTGTATTGGAAGGGTAGTGCCTTCTCAGGATCAGCTAACCTTAAATGTAATTCTGAATCCCACATGCCATTAAGTGCTGCCCTTAATTTACCTTTTATTGAGACGTCAAAGAAAGTCGCTTCTTCCGTATTGTCATGACTATGGGACATGTCCTTGACCCATTGTGGATTTTTAGCTTCCTCTATTTTTTCTGTGCCTTTTGTTTCTAATAGTTGGTTTGCTTCTTCCTCATGATCATGGTCATGCATAAATTGTTCGATCAATGATCTTGCATCATTGAGTGCCTCACTGCCATCATCAGCATGTGAGTGATTAGGATCTGTATGATCATGCTCCTCATCACCTAGATCCATGTCTACATCGTTTTCAAAGTCAAGTCCACTTTCAGATTCTTCTCCGAGGAATTGACCATACTTTAGTCTGAGTAGTTTTTGATCATAACCTAGATCATTGCTACGCTGTTTAAATATTTCTATTGGAAGGGTATCTTTTTCTGAGATCAGTTGTTCGGTATCAATAATGATTTGTCGCTGACTCCTGAAAAAATCTGGCATGATATCCAATTGCATTCCTCCAGCATCAACGAGCGTAACTTGAGCCGTATCCTCTAAAACTACAAAGTGGGTTGTAGATTTACTCCAGTGATTTTCAAATGGGCAATTGTCTTTTGCTGCCACGTAAAAATATAATTCATCCCCAGGCTCCATCTCTAACTCTTTTGTAGAGAAAGTATAGTCTCCATTATAGCTTTTCGACCCTTCCTGAAAGTCCTTTAGTTCTATTTGTTTCTCTCTAAATTTTACAGACTCCCCTGTTCCTTTTGCGAGGGTAGCTGATACAAACATATTGGTCAAGCTATAATCATCGCTAGCATTAATATTGAAAGTAACATCATAGTTTTCTTTGTATTCTAATCTCTGATATTCTTCTACTCCTGAGATGGCGACTTTAGGAGATTGATCTTCGATAATCTTTATGGGAAAGTAATCAGAAATAATTTCCTTTTGGCCTTCTTTTGAAAAACGGTAATTGTAAAAACTTGAATTAACAAACGCATCAGTATGGGTGTTAGCTGCACTTAGGTTTTCTATCCTTGTGTCCTCAAAGATTATTTCTTTTTGATCTGGTATTCCTGAAATATCAAAACGCCATTGTACTTGAGTTAATTCAGGGATGTTCAAGGACAGATCTTTAGTGTAGTAACTTTTAAGTTGAGTGTAAGAAGGTGGTGTAACTTTGATTGAGATATTATTGATTGCTAATGAATCTACTATTCTAGGAGTAACTGTTGTTTTTGCTTGTTCGCTTGATTCAATTGTTTCTATCTGTTTTATCTTTGTGGGTTCACCGCTAAAAAATAGGAACAAGCTCAATAAACATAATCCTACTATACTAGACCCACACATTGCTGGAGTGGTATTGAGAGGAAGTTGAAGTTTACTTTTTCCAATAGCAGTTGCGACTTTGCTTTTTTGAATTCTCTGCAACGTATTTAGATCTGTATCAGATTTTTCTAGAAGATGAGTACTATGCTCTACATCCTTTACTTGTTGATTGATTAAGGTGATTAAGTCAGAAGACTTAGGTTTAAAGTAATAGAATAAAAATCCTAAAACTGACATGCTTAGCAGAATTACGACAAGTGATTTGGCAGAACTATAGTTTAAGTTTTCTTTTAGTACAAATCCTATAACTAAAGCAACTAAAAGTATAGTTAGTGCTATCAAATAATGTTTCAATCTCCATCTGTAAAGAATACTGTTTAGTTCACTTCGACCTTTCATTTGTTTATAGTTCTAAGTGAAAAATATCTTTCTGCTAAAAGTAAGAGTGCTACTAGAAGCCATAAGTAAGTAGAGTATGAATGATAGCTTTTAGGTAGTTCGGCATTTAAAGTTTCTTGGATTTCAGTTTGTCTGATTTGCTGTGGATCTAATGTTTTATTGATGCCATCGTTTGATCGAGTACGAGATGCTATAAGAGTTTGGCTAAGGTCCAGTGGGAAGTTAGAGTCTAACATTGCTTTCTTACCTAGTGAACCTGTGATGATGTAGCTCTCAAAATTCTTGTCGAAAGAAAAAACAGGGTTGCTCGTGTCCCAATAAATTGTATTTGTAGCTTGACTTTTGTTAGTTGTGTCAATCAGGATTTTCCATTCGCTACTATTATTAAATTCAAGGGCGAAGGGAAGGTATTCGCTTAATGAGCTTAACACATTTTTTATATCTTTTTCGTGATTATTGCTTTTTGTTGAACTAAGTATTTCGATGGCAAGTGGTTCTTTATTTACAGCTGTGATTTTATCCGTTTCCTTTAGTGGTAATATATTCCAGTCAATATTCTTATTTGGTTTTATTTGGGTACCTAGAAAGTTTTTATTTAGACTATGCGTATAGACTGAGATTGAATCTTTGCTTTGATTTAGGTGATGTATCAGAGTATAGCCAGAAGGGAATATTTCTACTAGATCACTTTTCTCAGAATCATTATAACTAAAATATTTTATGGTTTCATCTTGATCGATTTCAGGTAAGATCGATTGATAATCATTATTCATACTTAGTTCGTATTCTATATAAGTGAGTCGATCTATCGTAGTATCAGGCTTAGCTAATTGAGCTAGTGCTAAGATCAACAATCCTAAAAGTCCTAATCTTAAGAATAATAGTTTATAATCGCTAAGTTGTATTGAACTTGCAGAAGTAGTTTCTTGATCAGTAAGAAATCTATTTGATCCAAAATAAAAAATATTCTTTTGCTTTTTACTCAACAAGTGAATGATGAGAGGAACAAGTAGAGATAATAACCCCCAGAATGCTATAGGATTAAGGAAGCTCATCAGATCAGACTCTTTCTATAACTATCTAAAAATTGCTTGATGGTGTTTTCAATCGGGTGATTGATATATGCCTTATGGTAATTGATGCCTTTGGAATAAAATAATTGTTTGCAAGATTTTATATGATCACCTAGTTTCTTACCGTATTCTTGGATGTATTCCTTTGGATTCATTTGTAGCCTTTCCTCAGATTCTAGATCTATGAAAGTTGAATTATTTGGAAAGTCTAAATTCTCTTCCTGCTCTCCAACCAAATGAAATATGATAAGTTCTGTACTGTTATGTTTGAGTGAGTTGGCTACATTTTTAATCTCATCAATGTCTAGATACAAATCAGTAAGCCAAACATAGACTTTGTTTTTTTGTGGTGTTATTTGAGTTTTGGTAGTTGAGGATTCAGGATTTATATCATGAATAGCGTGAATGCAATTCTTCCAATGTCTCATACCCAACGCACTAGGATAACTCACTTCATGAGATGACCAAGAGAAAGCATCTCCTTGTTGTATAGTAATGTAAGAAATACAAGCTGCTACTAATTTTGCAAACAGAAACTTAGACCAGCTAGCTTCTTCATAAGCCATCGACTTAGAGTTATCGAGGATGACATGGAGGTTATGATCTCTTTCTACATCTGATTGTTTGATGTAGTATTTTTCTGTCTTGCCGTACATTTTCCAATCGATCAATCTAAGATCATCTCCTTGCACGTAGGGTCTAAATTGGGAGAACTCATACCCGTTGGATAGTCGCTGCGATCTATGTCTTCCTTGTAGTCTTCCTTTGGCTAGGGACTTAGCAATCCACTCTAGCGACTTAGCACTATCTATTGCTTTAGGATCTAGCCAAGACAAAGAATTGGAAGCCACAGATAGTTTATTTTAATTCTAATTGCGAAATGATATGATCAACAGTTATATTTTCTGAAGAAGCTTTGAAATTTAGGATCAGTCTGTGCCTAAGCACGGGAAACAAAACAGACTTGATATCCACAGGAATCACTGCATACCTTCCTTTTAGTAGAGCATGTGCTTTTGCAGCCAAGATCAAAGACTGACCAGCTCTTGGCCCTGCACCCCAGTCAACATAATTTTTGATATTGTCTAATGATGTATGATCAGGTCTTGTATTTCTAACCAAGGTGCTCACTTGACTGACTAGATCTGGAGCAATACTTACTTCTCTACAAAGCTTTTGCAGTCTTATGATTTCAGATCCAGTTAGGACTGAAGTTATGGTTTCATTTTGAGTGCCAGTGGTAAGATTTAGTATTTGTTCTTCTTCTGCAGCAGTAGGGTAGTCTACTTTTATAAACAATAAGAATCGATCAACTTGTGCCTCTGGCAAAGGAAATGTGCCTGACTGTTCAATCGGATTCTGGGTAGCTAACAGAAAGAATGGTTTGTCAAGCGGATATTTCTTTCCTGCATAGGTGACAGCATATTCTTGCATGAGTTCTAAGAGAGCAGCTTGAGTTTTTGGAGGAGTCCTGTTGATTTCATCTGCCAAAATGATATTGGTAAAGACTGGACCTATCATAAACTCTAAGAACTTATTCCCTTCCTTATCGCTTTGAATAATCTCAGTTCCTAATATATCAGAGGGCATAAGATCAGGCGTAAACTGGATTCGATTAAAATCTAGACTTAATGACTCTGCAAGTGTTTTAACCATCAGCGTCTTTGCTAATCCAGGGACTCCTTCAAGTAGTACATGGCCAGATGCAATCAGTCCAATGATCAGTTGATCGATCACTTCCTCTTGTCCAATTATCTTTTTATGAATGGTATTCTTGAGGATCGGAATCTTGGCTAAGAGTCCGTCTATATTTTCTTTTGCTTCTACTAATTCTGGTTCCATCAACTATTCTTACGAGGTTAAAGCGTACATGACGATGTTGACACCAAATCTTGTGTTATCATCTTTGTACCATTTCTTATTTCTAAAATCATAATCCCATTCGCAACCATAATCTTTGTTAGAGTATAGGACTGCTATTCGATCGTCTATGATGATTGCTTTAAGATAATCATGTACTAGGTCATCTCCCCATCCATTGAGCTCTTGAGAAGTCGTAGGTGGCCCATCAAAATCAAAAAAACAAGAATAGATAGAATGATCATTTGGAATTTTCACCAATGCTTCATCTCCAAAGATATCCTGCATTTGCTGTTCGAATGACTTAGCAAATAAACCATCGATATCGTGATTGCAATCATCTGCAAAAACAAAACCTCCTCTTTCTACGTAGGCTTTAAAGTTTTTCTTTTCAGCAGCTGTAAACTGTACTAATCTATGTCCAGTGATGTAGGTGAATGGATTTTCAAAAATCTCGTTGCTTCCAAGACCAACAACATTCTCAATCGTATCGACGGGAAGGGTGGTGTACTCGACTAGAGAATTAAGGAGATTGGAAGGCATCCGTTGGTCTACATCCCAATCTCCTGATTCGTATTTTATTCTGGTAAAGACAAAATCTCTTCCTTCTAGTCGATCCATATGATGATGTGATCTTTATACAGCGTCTGATAGACTCGTAAATGTAAAGTCTCTGATCTTCATATAAGGAATCAAGTTGCCATCGATTCTTGTTTGCTGACCTAGTGCTTCAAGATTGTTGAGCATGATAATCGGACTTTCATTAAATCTAAAGTTCTTGATCGGATGTTTGATTCTTCCGTTTTCGATATAGTAAGTACCGTCTCTAGTCAATCCTGTATAGAGTAAAGTCTGAGGATCTACATTTCTGATATACCACATACGGGTTACTAAGATTCCTCTTCTCGTACTCTTGATTAGATTTTCTCTGCTAGCATTCCCACCATCCATAATAATATTACCTGCAAAAGGTACTGGCGCAACACCATTCTTCTCTGCCCAAAATCTGCTGTAAGCTAAATTCTCCACCACACCATTCTTTAGCCATTGCGTTCTCTTGATCGGCAAACCATTACCAGACCAGGTAGATGCTGGTACTTCATCATTAAGTGGATCAGAATAGATGTTTATTCTTTCATCAACTATTTTATCGCCGAGCTTATTGGCTCCGCCTTCTTTAGACATAAAACTTCTTCCCTCATCTGCGCTTCTTGCGTTAAATGATCGGGACATATTTCTAAGTAAGCCAATCGATGCTGCAGGCTCAAGTATAACTGTATACTTGCCGGGCTCTATCGCTTTAGCTTCTCTAGAAGTTACGGCCTTATCGATTGCAATGTTAGATGCTTCCTCAGGATTAAATTTCCTTACATCATTAAAGTCTCTCGTTACCCATCCCGATCCAAGACCGTCATCAGATCTCATCGTTACTGTGAAATCTAGTGAAGAAGATTTTTCGTAAGCGAATAAGCCTTTCTTATTTGCCATCGCCTCAAAACCTGCCCCATCTTCTAAGTATCCAGCTGCGGTAACCTTTTTGGCTTTCGCCGGCTCGATGCTGGAGGATGCTACTGCTGCTCTAAACTCAGGAGTGATATTAGCAGTTGCTTCAGAAAAAGTCTTAGAAGCATCATATTGCTGTGGCCCTAAAGGTGCCATAAATTCTGGTGACTCAGGCGATAGCTTGGCTAACTCTTCAGACCTAGCAACTACTTTTGCAAGTGAGTCCGAGTCAAATTCATTGATGGTTGCCGTACCTACTTTTTTTCCAAAGTTTGATTGTACTGCCAGCTCAATGTTTGAGTTTACCCCTGCTGTAGAAACTGTATTACGAGCATACCTTATGTTGCCTGTTATATCGCCGTAGATATTCATCTCACATCCATCGGCTTTTGAGTAGCTTAGCGCTTTGTCCAAGATCGCCTTTGCTTCTGCTTTAGTATATATTGACATTATAATTTCTTTTTTGGTTAGATTGATTAAATATTTCTTCCAGTATTAATGACATTAACGCCATTAAATCTTGTGGTTGAACAGCCATGTGATACAGCACTTACCTGTGATGGTTGTCCTTTTCCGTCGAAGAAGGATCCGAAAGTTCTGTAGTCATTCTTATCACAAATCTTTGCACAAGAATTCCAAAACTCTTGAGTATTAGATTGGTAGGCAGCATCATTAATCAATCCTGTAATTGCTCCGTTCTTAATTTCATAAGCAACTGTTCCTCCGAACTGGAAGTTATACCGCTGCTGATCAATAGAGTAAGATCCTCTACCTACAAAGTAGACTCCCTTCTCAGTATCCTTGATCATGTCTGCAACACTATATGGATCCTTACCTGGTTCTAGAGATACGTTAGGCATTCTCTGGAATTGTACATCGTTCCAACTCTGAGAGTAGCAGCAACCATGTGATTCTTTCTGATCTATCATGTGCACTTGATCTCTTATTGCTTGGTAGTTAACTAGTATTCCGTTTCTTACTAGATCCCACTCTTTACATTTCACACCTTCATCATCGTATCCGACGGCTCCAAGTGTATGCTTCTGAGTTTTATCAGCTACAAGATTTACTAGTTCGTTTCCATAGTTAAAGGTTCCCGTTTTCCATTTGTCTAAAGTTGCAAAACTTGTTCCTGCATAATTAGCTTCATAGCCGAGAACTCTATCTAGTTCTAGTGGATGACCAACTGATTCGTGGATTGTAAGTCCTAAGTGATTTGGCTCTAGTACCAGATCATATTTACCAGCTTCTATAGACGGTGCAGTAAGCATTGCTTTCGCTTGCTTTGCACCAGCAATAGCATCATCGATCATGTTATATCTATTTCTGTATAACACTACATCGCCCCCTCCTTGTATTTCTTCTGCCTTATCAGGTATCACATACTCATAACCCATTCCTACAGGAGCACCTAAGCCTTGTCTATTTTTAAATTTACCTGTACTCTTATCTACCGCAGTAATTCTTAGTGTAGGCCAGATACGGTGTATATCTTGATCTATGTATGATCCCTCAGTAGAGGCAAAATATTTTTGTTCATTAACCATGAAGAGTGCACTCGATACATAGTTAGCACCATTCTCTAATGCTCCTGCATTTGCAGTCAGTAGTAAGTCTACTTTTTCTGATACAGGAACTTCCATAGCGTTTTTTTCTATTGGCGTCTGCCAAGAAATATCACCATGACCTTTGACTGGAGATAAGACTACTTCATCAGTTTGAATTTTTGCATTTGCATTGGCAACAGCAATGGCAAGTTCAGTTGCCTTTTTTATACCATCAGGCGTCACATCATGTGTAGATGCAAAACCCCATGTCCCTTTAGCGATCACTCTTATCCCAACACCAAATGATTCGGTGTTTACCGTGTTCTGTACTTTATCTTCTCTTGTGAAAACATATTGATTTAAATATCGTCCAATTCGTGCATCTGCGTAAGTTGCACCAAGACCTTTAGCCGTGTTAAGCGCTACATCGGCCAGTACTTTTTTGGCAGCTACATCCATCCCTGGATTTAGTAATTGCTGTTCGCAGATCGCATTACCCATCATAGGTATGGGAGTAGCCATCATACCTGCGGCAGCTCCCGCGAGAAACGTAAAATCTCTTCTTTTCAAAGTAGTTAGGTTTTAATTAGAAATAATTTCTTCAATCAACCTTCAAAGTAATTGAAAAATGGGATTTATGCAGAATAATCTTAGTGTTTGCTAGTAATATTGGGTGTTATTAAGTTGTTAATTGTGAATTCTCGGTGCGGACAGATACAATTCATATTTCATAATATCGGCATATGTGGCATGAAATATGAATTAATTTGGAATAGAGCATATTCCAATTCACTTTGAGTCAAGGTAAAATATAGTGAGTAGTGTGATTTTGGGATTGTTTCTAAAACTATCAAACCCTAAACTATCTATCTATGAAAGTGATACTTCATATTATCATTTTTTTATCTACCCTTCCTTTCATTTATTCACAAGATTGTACTCGCATAGATCTGAGATCTCAAGAGGATATAGACAGCTTCGCAGATACTTACGGAGATTGTATGGGATATACTAATCTAACGATAAGTGGCTCCAATATTAGGAGCTTAGCTCCTTTGTCTGATATGCAGCCATTTAATGGATATCTGTCTATACGCAATACTCAGCTTGAGACTTTGCAAGGATTGGTCTTAGCAGAAAGCTTACTGTCAGCTGATATATCTAGTAATAGATTGCTTACTGATCTTGCCTCATTTGAATCTGTCACGACTATAGAAAATAACTTAACGATAAATTATAATAATGTGCTAGCAGGACTGGATGGGTTTGCAAACCTTTCGTCTGTTGATAGGATATTTATTTTTAGTAATTCTGAATTACAAAATTTAGAAGGATTATCCAATCTTGAACAAATCAATGTAGTCTCGATATCTAGAAATCAAAATCTGGCTGACTGTTGTGGCATCCTAACTATTCTAAGAGATAAAATAGAGGAGGTAAGTTTTAGTATAGGCGATAATTTGCCGGGCTGTTCTAATCGGCAAGACTTCTTTAGTTCTTGCGATATAGAAGGTTGTTTTGATAGCCATATTTTGTTGAGAACTCAAGATGAGTTAGATAATTTTAGTGCTGTCTATGGAGATTGCACAGAGATAGATTATCTCGAGATCTCAGGGGCAGATATCATTAATCTAGAAGGATTGCATGACTTTGTAAGTATTAATAGTGTTCGTATCAACAACACATCACTTACAGGACTAGATGGTCTCTCAATCAGTGAAAATTTAGCTAGCCTAAGGTTAGAAAATAATAGTCTACTTACAGATCTTTCTGCAATCTCTAATCTGGTTAGTATCGAGGATCAGTTGACGATCTTTCGCAATGATAGATTACAAAATGTTGATGCATTTGAGAATCTTGGTAGAGTCGGTAGTTTAAATATTTATCAGAATGATCAATTACAGAATATTAACGGATTTGAAGGTATAGAAGAATTATCAGGTAGGATACAAATTCAATCTAATAGGGAATTATCTGCGTGCTGTAGCTTGAGTCCTCATTTTGAAGAAAAACTAGATAGACTATACAACTTATCGATATCTGATAATCAAGGAGATTGTGAGGAGTTGCATATCGTACTCAATCAATGTGGGATTGAGGGATGTTTTATTAATAATATACTCTTAGAAACACAAGAAGAAGTAGATAATTTCAAACAAAATTATGGGAGTTGTACGACCATTGACAGACTAACTATCAATGGTATAGGCATCACTAATCTCAATCAGCTAGATGAGATAGAAGAGATCAGTAATCTCAGAATTGAAAATACCTCTATTGTCAATCTGAATACAGTGCCTATCACAGAGAGTACAGCATACGTCTATATTTCATCTAATGATTTGCTTGTTGGTCTGGAGGTTTTTGATGGACTCAGAAATTTGAGTAGAGTAGAGATTCGTAACAATGCTTCTCTCACTCATATAGATGATTTGAGACGATTACAAAATATAGATCAGCTAAGCATCACAAATAATATTAGGTTAGCTGATGTTGATGGATTACTTAACCTTAGAACTTTTAATAGATTAGACCTTTCTAACAATGCATCGCTCTCAGAGTGCTGCAGTGTCGTCAGATCATTTGAAGATTCAGTAGCTGATAAAAATATAACGATAAGAAATAATGATGACGGTTGTATGGATCTTCCAGACCTTCTTGCGACTTGCGGGTTTGAAGGCTGCTTTGCAGATCAAATTACTATAAACCAGCAGTCGCAGATAGATAATTTTGTGACAGAGTTTGGTAATTGTACAAGCCTCGAAAGATTGTATATCAATGGGGCAAACATTACTAACCTTGATGGACTGTCTATTCTGCGAAATATTGAGACGGATCTAAGAATCGAAAATACTTCCTTAGTATCACTTAGTGGATTGGATAGCACCTTGTTTTCTGGATCTATTACGCTACATAATAATCCTCTCTTGACGGATGTAGAAGTACTCGAGCGTGTCGATGTCAATATACGATACTTGATTATTCAGAATAATATAACACTCTCAAGTTGCTGCATCCTAGGCGATCTACTAGAGGAGCATCCTAATGCTTACAACTTTGTAGTGCAAGGCAATGCAGATGGTTGTGCGGGTATCGGGGATATACTTAACAGCTGTGGAATAGATGCTTGTGTAGCACCTGACGTATTGAGGATAAGAAGCCAATCAGACATAGATGAAGTCGAGAGTAGATATGGCAATTGTACTTCTTTTAGAGAGCTGAATATTACTGGATCTGATATTACAAATTTTGATGGTTTGGCGGGGATTCAGGAAATCACAGAGTCCGTATCTATATGGGAGAGTTCATTCGAATCATTAGAGGGGTTAGAACATTTGAATTTAGATAGTATTATAAGTCTTAATGTCACTGGGACGAATAGGTTGAGGTCACTAGATGGCTTGACCTTACCACAGACTATTGATAGGGTTACCATTGGCAATTTGCCAGACCTTACGGATCTGCGTAATCTCAGGACAGTAAAGTATGTAATTGATTTCAATTTGTCAGATCTAGATCTCATAGATGACTTACAAGGTCTCCAAAATCTATCTAGAATACAGAGCCTATCTATTTATTCTATGCCACAGATTAAGCATCTAGATGAGTTATCTAATATTATAGAGATCAGGAACCTTAATATCTACAGAAATAATAAGTTAGAAAATCTCAATGGTCTTGTTAATGCAAGAAATCTAGAACAAATTAGTGTAAACTCTAATGACTCTCTTTCTCTATGCTGCACTTTGTTACCTCATTTTGATCCAGCAGAAAGTCATAGATTTAATTTCTACAGTAATGCTCCTGGTTGTGAAGACTCGAGAGATGTTTTAAATAGTTGTGAATATGATGGTTGCTTTGGAAATAATATAGTCATCGAATCTCAGGAGGACGTGAATAACATAAAATCGAACTATGGCAACTGTTCAGAAATAGAAAACCTTACCATACAAGGTGGTAGTATTTCAAACCTTGATAGTCTAATACATATTGACAAGGTCAGTAATAGTTTAACGATTTATAACTCTGCCCTAATCTCTTTAGAGGGATTGACAAATATAGATTTTAGTGATCTCAATAGACTATCGATTTATAACAACAGTAGTTTATTATCTTTTGATGGTTTGGAGAGTTTAGGCTTGATAAGTGAATTTTTAATAATAGAAAATAATCTTTCTATCCAAAATTTAAATGGTTTTCAGAATCTAATTTCCGTAGGAAGATTGAGAATAACCAATAATAGAAATTTGGAGAGTCTCAATGGTCTAGAGGGTCTAAGAGATGTTAATCAAATAAATATAAACATCAATCCTAATCTTAAAGATATCGAGGCACTTTCTAAACTCGCAAACGTAACTAACTTTTATATTAATGATAATACTTCCCTTGCTTCCTGTTGTGTGTCCTTGACGAATACAATGGGGCAAGCACATAATCTATATGGATTATATAATAATTCTGATGGCTGTAATACCCTTCAAGAAATACAAACTTCTTGTTCTCTTGGAGATTGTAATAATGGAGATATTATACTTACAAATCAAGAAGAGGTAGATAACTATGCGGCCAATAATCCTGGCTGTCAATCTATATTAAGTCTAACGATCTCTGGTGAAGGCATTACGAATTTGGATAGTTTGATCCATATAGAATCTATATCGCAATCGCTAACAATTACAGAAACATCGCTAGTAGATCTAGAAGTCCTATCTCATCTAGATCTGAGAGCAGCAACCGAATTTAGATTTATAGATAACCAAGAACTCAATGCTATCACAAGCCTTAGTCTTGGTGAAACTATAGATACGATGATAGTGGAAGGTAATCCCTCTATTATATCGGTAGGAAGTCAGAACTTCTCGCGCAACATCAATTTTGTACAAATAAATAATAATGAATCACTTTCAGATATCCCATTCTTTGGATCTATAATAGATGGTGCTGATCAAATTATTATTGTTAATAATGAAAATCTGGAAGAGTGCTGTGGGCTATTTGATTTGATAGAAGAAGCTGAGGTACGCTCATTGACCCTTGAGAATAATGGGAGTAGTTGTAACAATACTCAAACAATAATAGAGCTATGTGGACATTGTGAGGAGCATCACATCAGGCTCAACTCGCAAGCAGAAGTAGATAGTTACAGAAGTAGGTATCCATCTTGTACAGAAATTGGAGAACTCGATATAGATGGAGAAGACATTACCAACCTTGATAGTCTCTATTACTTGCAATCAGTAGATATCCATAATCTGTCGATAAAGAATACTTCACTTACAAATTTAGAAGGGATATCACATATAGAAGTTGATGTTGATTATGTAGAAATAATAAATAATCCTTTATTAGAATCTATTGACTTACCAAATTTAAGTGTGCGTGATGATATTAATATCATAGATAATATTTCCCTCTTAGATCTCGATGGCATAGGTTATGCTGGTAGTGCTCAGTTTTTAATAATCAGTGGCAACAGTTCACTGATGAATCTTGATGGATTAGGCAGATTGGGGAATGTGATGGATTTAGTAATTGCAAATAATGAAAGTCTAGTTGATATTTCTGGTATAAGAGGAATGCTGGCAGACCGCATTGATTTAACAGTTACGATTCAGGATAATGGTAGTCTATCTGATTGTTGTATTCTGGAGGAGTACTTCGAGTTTGAACATCCGCATGAGGAGATTCGTTTTGAGATTTCTGGCAATGGTGTCGGATGTGAAAATCTAGAGGCTATTACAAACTCGTGTGTTAATATAACATGCGGCACCATTGCTTTATCACTTAATACTCAGGCGCAGGTGGATTCTTTCCCAATCAATTATCCAAATTGCATATCATTTAATACCCTCAGGATAGAAGGAGAAGATATAACTAGTCTAGATAGTCTTTACAGAATTGAAGATGTATACGGTGATTTCACTCTTAGAAATACTAGTGTTTCTTCGATAGGAGAATTGACAATTGGTGAAAGTTTAAACAACTTCTACATAGTCAACAACCCCAACCTCACAAGTTTATTGATGCCCCTCAAAATAAAATCAATCAACGGTAGAGCGATCATCCAAAATAATGCGGCATTAATTAGTCTAGATGGTTTTGCAGCTTTAGAGTCCATTGGGTTGTTAACAATTGATGACAATGATCTCATCCAAAATTTAGAATATTTTAGTAACCTAAACTCGATCATTGGTTTTAATGTCACTAATAACCGTTCATTATCTGACTGTTGTCTTTTAGAAAATATACTAGCTACAGGAATCAATCGTAGCAGAATAACAATTGATAACAATGCAAGTGGTTGTACAAATCTACTTGAAGTAAATGAAAATTGCTTTTGTCCGGAGATAGATCTGACATTCACCTCTCAGGCTCAAATCGATAGTTTCTCTATCAAGTATCCAAATTGTAATCAGGTTAGAAATTTGAGTATAGAGGGAATAGATATAAATAATGTTGAAAACTTATCAAATATAGATCTAGTCAATGGTAGATTGGATATCGAAGGCACTTCTTTAGAAAGTATAGATGGAATTAATATTGGAGCATCATTAAATTCTTTGTACATATTTAACAATGATCATTTAGTAGATCTCGATGCACTCTCAAACTTAAGAGAAACGGAGTCTAGGATTGTTATAGGTAAAAATAATTCTTTGACTACTTTAAATGGATTGAGAAGTTTAAGAGATAGGGGAGGAGAACTCGGTATACAAGAGAATAGTTCATTGGTTGATATTTCTGGACTAGCAAAGCTCAGTTCTTTAGAGGGGTTTTTCTTAGAAGATAATCTGCTTCTATCAGCTTGTTGTTTTATAGATCAAAAGGTCACAGAAGGTGTCGATACCACCAACATAATTATACGAGGGAATGCATCTGGTTGTATGGATTTGATGGATATTTCCGAAACCTGTAATATTGTTTCTCCTTGTACTTCTGAAGAAATCAGGCTCAGTTCTCAAAGAGCAGTCGATGAATTTGTAGCAACTTATGGTGCTTGTACCAACATAGATAGGTTATATCTCACAGGTGGGGATATTAGTAACCTTGATGGAATAAGTGGATTGTTAAAAATTAATGAAAGACTAACTATTCGTGGAACAAGACTAATTGACTTGTCTGAGTTTAGGGGTGTTGATTTAAGCACAATCATTCAATTTGATGTGCTTGAGAATTATAGAATCGAATCACTCGAAGGAGTCAATTTGTCATCTCATGTAGATAAAGTAGTGGTTAGTAATAATTTTAATCTGACAGATATATATGCGCTAGAACAAATAGAAACTTATAATTACCTAGAGATTAAGAATAATAATTCTCTAGCAGAGTGTTGTCCTGTTTTAGTTGCATTTGAGAATCGAGGAGAAGCTAGAATGTTTATAGAGAATAATGCATATGGATGTAAAGATGTACCTGATGCCTTTGCTTCATGTGACTCTGTTTCAAATTTTGATTGTTTAAATGTAAGGCTTAGAAATCAGGAAGAAGTAGATAGTTTTTCAATCAATTATGCAGGATGTGAGTCGCTAAGACTTTTGCAAATCAGAGGAGATGACATAACGAATATAGATAGTCTTTCAACGATTAAATCTATTGAAATTGAATTGTTAATCAACGAGACTAACATTTCGAATGTAGATGGGTTAGGTAATGCTGTAATTCATGATTTAGAAAATATATCTATCACTGATAATAATTCATTAAGCTCTTTAGAAGGACTTAATGTATCAGGTAATGTGGTTCATATCAATATATATGATAATAATGTTTTACAAAATCTTGAAGGTCTAGAAGCGGTCGAGCAAATAGATGGGCTTAGCATATTTTTTAACGATGAGCTGAGTTCGCTAGGAGGATTAACTTCATTGGATAGTATAGGGGGTTTAGAGATTGTAAGAAATAGTTCGCTAGCTGATATTGGTGAATTACAAAAGGTAACTATTGGAGAGATAAGAGGGATTGTACGTAACGAATCATTGATGGATTGTTGTTCTATTCTGCCATTGGGAGAAGACGAAAATATTAGAGATAACGGGATTGGCTGTAGATCTGTAGAGGAGATTTTAAATGTCTGCGATGAAGCGCCTTGTGACATAACAGATTTAGTACTTACTACCCAACAAGAGGTGGATGTATTTCCAACTACATATTCTAGTTGTACGACCTTAGGCAGTTTGACGATAAGTGGCATGGACATATCTCGATTAGATAGCCTATACACGATACGAAGAGTAGATGGCCCTATAAACATTTCAAATACAAGTATCGACTATATCGAGGGTCTAATGGATGTCGAATTTGCAACCGATATAACTATAGAGAATAATCAATTATTGAGAAGTATTAGAGGATTTGAAAACATAAATTCACTTTCTGGGACTCTAACGATTCGTAATAATGACGCATTGGAGGATAACAGCGGTGTCAATTTCTTTGATCATATTGGAGCAGTGGTTATTGAGGATAATGATTCGCTTACTTTCATTGATAGCTTTGATGTATTAGCCTCTATTGGGAGTTTTACGCTTAATAACAATAGTACTTTATCTGCCTGCTGTATGGTCGAGCAGATAATATCATTGGGTGTTACCCCTGGTAATATCATCATATCTAATAATGCAAATGGCTGCAGTAGTTATGACGATGTCATTGAAAGCTGTGATATAAGTAATGATCCTGAGCTAAGATCTTGTGACTTATCAAGAATCACCCTCCGCTCACAATTAGAAGTAGATAATTTTAGTGCAAATTATGACGGGTGTAATGAAGTCGAAGAGCTGGTCATAAGAGGTAGAGATGTAGAAAACTTAGATGGTCTTGCAACACTAAGATCTATAACTAGTAGAATCGAAATAGAAGAAACATCACTCATGGATCTAAGCGGTCTATCTCATGTTGAGATGAGTAACATAATCACCCTAGAAATCAGAGACAACGAAGGATTAGTTAATCTCGAGGGTGTAACAGTTTCTAGCGTCATGGATAGAGTAATCGTTTCTAATAATCATCAGCTAGTAGATATCGAATCACTATCATCGCTGAGGATATATAGCTACTTTGAGGTATTTGGCAACGAATCACTCTCTTTATGTTGTGCTATAATTCCTGCATTAGATAAAGGGCCTGATGCTCGATTAGTGGTCAGAAGTAATGCGGCAGGATGTAATAGATCAAGTGAGATTATACAAGGGTGTGATGATATAGAGCCCATAGATTGTACTCAGTTTGTTCTTAATGGACAAGAGGAAGTAGACAATTTTGTAACAGACTATCCAAGTTGTAGTTCGGTACAGGAATTAACAATTAATGGACAAGATATTACCAACTTAGACGGATTATCAAACTTAGGAAGTGTCACTGCATGGTTACACATAGATGATACTTCATTGGCAGATCTAAGTGGGGTGTCCGATGTCTCTTTCTCTTCAGATGACTTAATCGTAATTGTTTCTAATAATGATGATTTGATGAGTTTGGCAGGGATAGATATTAGTGGCGGAAATGCAACATTTGAATTAGATAACAATGATGCTTTAGTTGATCTAACAAGCTTAAGTACTATTGAGTCGCTAGCTATTTTTGGCGCTTATAATAATAGTTCGTTGACTACACTCGCTGGGTTAGAAGTAGTGCAGTTTATAGAATCCTTATTAATCAGTGATAATGAAATACTTACCGATATAAGTGCAATTGAAAATATTAATGTACAGACTGGAGGTTTTATTGGGAACAGCTCTTTGACAAATTGTTGTATCCTATCAACTCTGGAAAATGCAGAGGTAAATGATAATGGATTAGGCTGTAACTCACTAGAAGAAATAGAAGATACTTGTACTCAGAATAATGTATGTGGTCGAGTAGCTCTTAAAAGCCAAGAAGAAGTAGATAACTTTGTAGTGGATTATCCTGATTGTCAGATTGTTGCGGAATTGTTCATTTCAGGATTGGATATTGAAAATCTTACAGGCATAGCTTCATTAGTTTCAGTAACCGAAACGTTATTGATCGATGGTACCTCTATAGGTGATCTATCTGCACTGCAGACTGTAGACCTAAGTCAACTATCAGAGCTAGAGCTTACAGAAAATCAAGTAATCAATAATTTATCTGGGCTAAATATTCCAGCCCAAATGGAAAGAGTAATCGTATCTGACAATCCACTACTAATAAGTATTGAAAATTTAGAACCACTGAGGACTTACGAGTATTTAGAAATATTTGGTAATTCTTCTTTGTCTATGTGCTGTCCTATTGTAGCTGCACTGAGTCATGATGACGGAAGAATGGTGGTAAGGAATAATGATAACGGTTGTAATCGACCAAGGGATATTAAAGATGGCTGTGATGGTATCGTAGTTGTGGATTGTTCTACTATAAGATTAGAAAGTCAAGAAGAAGTAGATAACTTCTCACAGACATACCCAGGTTGTGTTTCGTTAGAATTTTTAGAAATAGTCGGTACCGATATAACAAATCTAGATGGTCTTGCGAGTATTGAAAATGTTACGGTTAGTCTCTCTGTAAATTCTACCTCTTTAACTAATCTAGAGGGCTTATCAGCTATTACTTTCCAGCCTGGAGAACTTATCATTGGCATAGTCGATAATGATAATCTAGTTTCTCTTGATGGATTAAATCTTACTGGGAGAGTTAATACAATAGAGATAGATGACAATGACGCATTGGTTGATTTATCTGCTTTGGCCAGCTTAGATGAATTAGATATGTTTGGCCTACTAGATAATAGATCAATAACTAGTCTTTTAGGATTAGAAGGGATAGTATCCATCACAGAAATATTTCTGGATAATAATGAAAGCCTCACAAATATTAGTGCCTTAGAGAATGTAGATGTGAGTACAGCAATTATATTTTCAAATATCGCTCTCTCTGAATGTTGCATACTATCTACGATTAATGAGGTGGATCTTAGAGATAATGGGGTAGGATGTTCCTCTATTGATGAAGTTGAATCTGTATGTAATGGTTCAAATAGTGACTGTCCGTTTAGTGTAGAATTATCATCTCAGTCAGATGTTGATAATTTTATTCTAGATTATCCTAATTGTACAGATCTCTTCGAGCTTTTTATAGAAGGTGAGGATATTAATAACCTTGATGGATTAAGTTCGATTAATTCAATATCAGAAAGTTTAGTGATCGACGGAACGTTACTTTCTGATTTAAGTGGATTGCAAGACATAAACTTCGGTGGACTACAAAGATTACAGATTGTCGAAAATCAGTCGATAGAAAATCTAGTAGGATTAAATATTGGAGGACAGATAGAGAGAGTCATCGTAGCTAGTAATGCAATCTTAGACAACATTGAAAATTTAGAACCACTAAGAACTTATGAATACCTAGAGGTGTTTGGAAATCCTTTACTTTCTGCGTGTTGTTCATTAGTACCCGCATTAGAGTATGAAGCTGGTAGAATGGTAGTGAGAAGTAATAATACTGGCTGTAACCGTCCAAGTGTAATAATAGAAGATTGTGAAGTTAGTGCTGGTGTAGACTGTGACGAGATTACTCTAGGTAGCCAAAAAGAAGTAGATGATTTTGAAAGTATCTATGCTGAGTGTAATTCTACTACTTCACTTAGAATCGATGGTGCAGATATTACGAATCTTAATGGATTAACAAGTCTTCTTAAAATATCACATAGTCTCTACATTGGAGATACACAATTATCTGACCTTGATGGATTGAATCAGGTCGAGCTAGAATCACTAAATGTTGTTACTATTTATAACAATGATTTATTGTCCTCACTTGGCGATAAAATAACTATAGATACAGCCGTAGAAGTAAATATATCAGAGAATGATTTGTTAGATACAGGGTCTGAAAATCAGAAGGATACCATAAATAAAAATAGATTCAAAGTATTCCCAAATCCTTTCGCTAATAGAATTATAATCAGTAAACCTATGGATATCAATATAGCAAAAGTGAAGTTGTATGATATCAGAGGAGCGTTAATTTACTCAGATGATTTTATCGGCACCAAAAAAATAATTGATACCGAAATTTTAAAATCAGGAATCTATTTAGTGAGGATCGAAGGAGCAGAATTTGTGCAAACGATCAAAGTGGTTAAGAAATAGATTTCTAAAAATAATTATCAATCAAGCTATGATCGCAAAGCGGTCGTAGCTTTTTTTATTTAAGTGTTTTTTGATGAAAGTCGACTACCAATTCACCACAACCTTACCGAGAGACTTCCGTTGCTCTAGGTACTCATGGGCTTCTGCAAATTGATCTACGGTAAAAACCTTTCCCACGCGAGGGGTTAGCACTTTTTTGCCAGCTAGATCTATAACCTCTTCAAAAACATGTTTAAAGATATTTTTGCGATGATCAGCAATTCTAAGCATGTTGACAGTGATAATAGACTGTGATTTCATGAGCAGTGGTATTGGGGAAAATATCCCGAATCCTAATCCTACTTTCAAGGTTGCGATCAAGTTTTTTTTGCCTTTGTCCATTTGTGATGCGGCACCGAAGGTGACCATCCTTCCACCTTGACCTAATATTTTCATGCCTTTCTTAAATACAGACCCTCCTATACTATCAAAGATCACATCTAACTGTTGTCCTTCAGCTAAATCGTTTGTAATGATCTGATCAAAATTTTGAGTGGTATAATCTATAGGTACATCTACACCTAGCTCTCGTAAAAAATCTTGCTTTTTGCTCGATGCAGTACCATATACTTTACAGCCCTTATGTTTTGCATATTGTACTAGGAGTGAGCCTACACCACCAGCTGCTGCATGCACTAGTACATTGTCACCTGCATGCAATTGTACACTCTCTTCAGCGCAATAGTAAGCGGTACACCCTTGGGTAGCCAGAGCAGTAGCTTCTTCAAATGAGATATGGCCTGGAATCGCGGTAACTCCTTCAGAGAAAGTTTTAGCATATTCTGTATAGCCTCCAAATCTTGTGAGCGCTGCTACACGTTGTCCAATCTCTACATGCAAGACATCCTTACCTTTGCTGTGCACGAGACCCGCAACGTCATAGCCGAGTACTGCTGGATTTTTTGGCGCATCTGGATAGAGACCTCTTCTCGCAAGCACATCTGCAAAGTTGAGCCCAATGGATTTGACCTCTATGATTACTTCATCATCATCGATGTCCGGCATTGGTGTTTCCCTGATTTCGAATGCTTGATTACTGTTTCCGTGTTTTGTAAGATAGATAGATTTCAATCTGAGAAGTATTATTTTTTAATTTATAATCTGACTTATTATTGAAAATATTTCTTCAATAATTATGCATAATTAGGAATATATAAATCACTTTTATTATTAGTTAAGTCAAACGTTTTTATTCCATGACTTTAGAAATTTTTCAACACCATACTTAGGGCTCGATACAACTTTATAGTCTACTCCTACTAAATATTTTTTTGCGCCTTCCATAGATGCCTGTGCTAAAAATACTATTTCGCATTTATTTGTATAATTTTTGATTGTTTCAGCTATTTCATACTCGTACTCTTGCATATCTCTTTGCTTAAAGTAATCCCAGCAATGTTCACAGTTAATTTCAAATAGTTTAACTGATTTACCTGTTTTAAATGCGAGTTTTTCTATTAATTTTTTACTTCCATCAATTGTTGCCTGTACCGTATAAGCAATTCCAATTCTTGTAAAATTTGAAATGATGTATTCAGCAATAGGTCTGTCTATTCGGTATACATTTTCATTTTCATCACATATTTCTCCATAAGTGGAACACGTACAAATTATATGGTCAATTCCAATACTCTTGAGTTTACGCAATTCAGTTTTAAAACCTTCGACATCTATCCGCTGATCCTTAAGAGCTGATTCAAGTAGCCCTTCATCGACATGATGGTGTATTTCTATTTTGTGATCTATTTCATTAATAATTTCATTAAATCTTTTTATGTGAGATTTTGATGTATGTAGAAATGCAATTTTCAAATCTTTATTCAATGGAGCTTACTAACAAGGCTAAAGTACAGAATTTAAGAAACTCCATTACAAATGCTAGCTAGTTCATGGTAGGAGTAGGATTCAATGGAAACATGTACGTCGGAGATTAATGTTTTCTTAAAGTTGTTTTAATCTCTATAAGCTGACTTATTAGAAAAATAACTTCCATTTTAGTTAGAATTAATTGAGATTTGAGTAATGCAAAATTATATGGCACAGATAGTTGAGATATGCAGGCGAGGATCATTTTATACATTGACTCTCATAGCATTGGCTTTTGCAGCTATAGCATGTGCTTTTTCCATCTCCAGTGGAAGTGTTAATGGTAAGCTATTCTCTATGGTTAGCCCTGATCATTCCAACATTCATTTTAGTAATAAGCTCAAGGATACTAGGGATCACAATATCATGATCTACTCTAACTACTATGGAGGTGCTGGAGTTGGTATGGGAGATATCAATAATGATGGTTTAGCAGATTTATTCTTTGCAGGGAATCTTGAGGCTGATAGGCTGTATCTTAATAAAGGGGATATGGTCTTTGAGGATATTACTGAGACGGCCGGAATTCTAGATGATGGAGGATGGTCTTCAGGAGTGATCATGGCTGATGTCAATCAAGATGGCTATCTAGATGTCTATGTAACAAGAGAGCTATATGATGACGATGAGGCTATCAGAAAAAATAAGCTGTACATCAATAATAGAGATAATACCTTCTCTTCAATGGAAGACGAATATGGCGTAGGCAATACAGAGCGAACAAGACATGCCAGTTTCCTAGACTATGATAAGGATGGGGACTTAGATTTATTTTTATTGAATCAGCCGCCAAATCCTGGTGACTATTCTAAGCACTATGGTACGGAGCTACTCTTACCGCAGTATAGTCCAAAATTGCTACAGAATGAAGGTGGCAAGTTTATAGATGTAAGCATAGAAGCAGGGTTTGATAAAACAGGATTTCCAAATAGTCTAACGGCAAGCGATCTTAATGGTGATGGGTGGGTAGACCTATACATCGCAAATGATTTCTGGGTGCCCGATTGGTATTATGTCAATAATGGAGATGGTACATTCACAGATAAAATCTTAGAAGATACTAAGCACATCTCTTACTTCAGTATGGGTGTAGATGCTGCCGATATCAATAATGATGGAGCGCTAGATATTAGTGTGGTCGATATGGTAGCAGAGGATAATTATCGTCAGAAAGCTAACATGAGTGGTATGAATCCTAAGGCTTTTTGGAAGGTAGTAAAAGATGGAGGACACTATCAATATATGTTCAATACCCTACAACTAAATCAAGGTGATGGTAAGTTTAGTGATATTGCACAGCTGGCTGATCTAGCAAATACAGACTGGAGTTGGTCGGTGCTAATGACAGATCTTGATAATGATGGATGGAAAGATATACACATCACCAACGGTCTCATGAGAGACATTAGGAATAAAGATGCCTCCAAGAGTATTGCAAAAAAAATAGAAAGTGCTGCTTACAATCAGCTCGTTAATAATCCAACACAAGAGATTGCAAGCATCTGGGATATAATAGACATAGAGGAGACCTTAGCGTTAGTTCCTTCTGAAAAGCTTAAAAATTATGTTTTCAAAAATAATGGAGATCTGAGCTTCGATGGGGTAAGAGAAGAGTGGGGAATGGATCAAAGTACTTTCTCAAATGGGGCAGCTTATGGTGATTTAGATAATGATGGAGATATTGATCTAGTAATTAATAATATAAATGACCCAGCGTTCATTTATGAAAATCATTCTGATCAAAAGCTTAATTCAAATTATCTGAGAGTCAAGCCGCTGGCCAGGGATGATGGGGGTCATGTTTTTGGCGCTAAGATTTGGGCGAAGAACGATGGTAGCAATCAGTTCTTCGAGATCACAGGGGTACGTGGTATGTATTCGACTAGTGAGGCGATTGCCCATTTTGGACTAGGAGATCAAGAGCGTGTTGCAGAGCTAAAAGTGATATGGCCAGATGGTAAGGAAGCTGTGTTAAAAGATGTCCAGGCCAATCAACTATTAGAAGTGCCTTACCCTGAGGAATCTACAGCCTCTAATAAGTCTGCTGATGTTAATACCTTATTTACAAACATAACAGCGGAGGAAGTCTTAACGCACGCTCACAAAGAGAATCGATTTGATGACTACCGCACACAAGTATTAATGCCCCATAAGATGTCTACTAGTGGTCCTATCTTATCTACTGCTGATATCAATGGCGATGGACTCGAAGATTTATTTGTAGGAGGGGCTATCAAGCAAACCGGCAATGTATTTATACAGTTAGCTGATGGGACTTTTAGGCAGAGTATGCAAGCGGCATTGCTAGCAGATGCAAAGTGTGAGGATGTTGGTTCGGTGTTTTTTGATGCTGATAATGATGGGGATCTAGATTTATATGTCGTGAGTGGTGGAAATGAGTACAAGGAATGGGCAGATACCTATCAAGATAGATTATATATCAATGATGGTAGAGGGGTGTTTAATAAAGCAGAGTCTGCGCTTCCTGACATGAAGTTCTGCGGATCTAAAGTATCGGCCAAGGATATTGATAAGGACGGGGATATTGATCTTGTAGTAGCTGGTCACCATAAGACTTGGTCTTACCCACAGCCGAGTAGTAGTGTGGTATTGATCAATGATAAGGGGGTATTTACAGATCAGACCGCTAAGATAGCTCCTATGCTCAAAGACATTGGGATGGTTAATGACCTGAGTTGGTTAGACTATGATAACGATGGGTGGGATGATATGGTGATAGTAGGTGAGTGGATGCCACTAACAATTATTAAAAATAATAAAGGAGTATTCGAACAAGTAAAATTGAATGAATCTGAGTTAACCACTGGCTGGTGGTTCTCAGTTGAGACAGCAGATATGGATGGTGATGGCGACGAGGATATTATAGCAGGCAACTTGGGATTAAATTATAAGTACAAAGCATCAAAAGAAGCACCCTTTGGTGTCTACTATTATGACTTCGATGATAACGGATCTAACGATGTAGTATTGACTTACTATAATTTTGGAATTGAGTATCCAGTGAGAGGTAAGCAATGTTCTTCTGAGCAAGTACCTACACTTAACAACACCTTTGAGACGTATGATCTATTTGCGTCATCAGATATTATAGACGTCTATGGAGAAGATGAGCTATCGTCTGCTCTGCATTATGATGCCTATACTTTTGCAAGCACTTATTTTGAAAATAATGGGGACGGTACTTTCACCAATCATACCTTGCCTAATATGGCTCAGATAACATCGATTAACGACATCCTAGTAGACGATTATAATGGCGACAGTCATCCAGATATTTTTGTGGCAGGCAACTTATATAATGCAGAGGTAGAGACAAGCCGAGCAGATGCTGGATATGGTAATTTATTATTAGGAAATAGTAAGGGTGATTTTGAGCCAATGTCTAAATTAGTTAGCGGCATAGATCTCCCTTACAATGTTAAAAGTCTAGGTACAATCACGACCAATAATGGACGATTATTTTTTGCTGGTTGTAACAATGATAAACTTCAAATCCTAAAACTTGATAAATAGTTTTCTGCTCCTTAACGATAGCCCGTTATTCTTTCATTGCAGTAAATAATCTTTTAAAGTCTTTGCTCTTTTTAAGTTTGATTTTTTGATCTTTTATGATGGTATCTATTTGTTGCTGTTCTTCTTTACTAAACAGTTTGTAGACATTTTTCTTTTTCAGTTTCAACTTTTTAGGGTCTGTTCCTTTCTTATAGGTGTAATAACTATCATCTCTAGAAAATCTTGGATCTATCTTAGCTATACCTTGTTCTTTCCCTTCAAAAAAATTAATACCCATCTCGTTATAAATATCTAAATCATCGCTTTCATAAAGCACCTCATAAAACTTATGTGGCTTTTGAGGATTGATTCTTTTAAAGAGATAAGATTCTTCTTTACCTCTCATCACTATCTCTTTAACCAGTTTGAGATCAATTATTAATTCATTACCTGATTTATCAATATAGAAAAACTCATTACTATAGATATCATATTGCAGAGGTACCTCTTCCGTTTTTTGATCATCCATCATGACTACATATCCTATCAATTTTTCTTTTTCTAGATATGGAATTCCCTTGACATCTTTGTACTTAAGATCTGATGCCCTAAAGTTGTTACTACTAAGTGTATTAATGGCTATAGATGCTCCTAAAGCAGAGTTTCCGTCATTGCTATCTATGATTGCTTTCTGTCCCGCAAGCCCTAGATAGGTGGATAGAATTATAATTATGAGAATTACTTTTTTCATATAAATCAAATTTGTAAAATTTAACTCTGAGTATAGATTTTTCTAGGGTTCAGAACATTATTTGGCAGATAAAATATCACTAATTACGCATTTAGTGATAGAAATACTCATCTGTCATAGTATTTGCAAAATAATCTCTTTTTTAAGCCAATCTCTTCGTATGTCTCAAAAAGATTTTAGTAAATTAATTAAATGTTAAATCGATCGGCATCGGTCATCGATATATATCTACATAATTTACGATTAACATTCTAACTAAATTTTGAACTTTTTTTAACATGAAAAAACATCTATGAAAAAATTATTAATGGTTATGATACTCCTTAGCCTAGGTTTGGCGTCCGTGTATGGGCAACAAATGGTCAAAGGGACTATCACAGGCGCTGATGACGGCGAGGCGCTGATCGGTGTAAGTGTCATGGTAGATGGCACGACTACAGGAACGGTTACCGACTTTGATGGCAACTATGAGTTAAGTGTTCCTAGTGATGGGAGCCTACGCATATCCTATACTGGGTATGATGAGATGGTTGTTGCAGTTAATAACCAATCGGTTATCGACATAGCACTACAATCGGGAGTACTCTTAGATGAGGTAGTAGTTACCTCACTAGGTATGGAACGTACAAAGAAAGCACTTGGGTATTCTGTCCAAGAAGTAGCAGGAGAGAGTTTCCAAGAAGCAAGAGAGATCAACATTGGTAATGCACTGGCAGGAAAGATTGCTGGAGTAAATGTGAGCAGTGTTGCATCGGGTCCGGCAGGATCAAGTAGGGTTATCATCAGGGGTAATACCTCTTTGGGTGGTAATAACCAACCGCTATATGTGATCGATGGTGTACCAATGGACAACTCAGGATTCGGACAAGCTGGTCTCTGGGGTGGAGCGGATGAAGGAGATGGAATGTCATCTGTAAACCCAGATGATATAGAAACGATGACAGTACTTAAGGGAGCGAATGCTGCTGCCTTGTATGGCTCTAGAGCCTCCAACGGAGTTATCTTGATCACAACAAAATCAGGAGCGAAACAAAAAGGACTAGGTATAGAGTTTAACTCTAACATCGTTTCAGAGACCTACCTATTTCCTTATGAATTTCAAGAAGTATATGGAAACGGACAAAACGGTGTAAAACCATCAACTGGAGATGAGGCATGGAACTCATGGGGTAGTAACTGGAGTCAAGATGAATTAGGTACTGGTACAGCAGCAATATTCAGTGGCGAACAAAGACCTTATACTTTTGAGACCTATAATAACCTTAACAAGTTTTATAATACAGGAACCACGCTGACAAACTCCTTAGGATTTACACAAGCAGGTGATGATTATAGTATAAGGCTTAATTTTTCAGATCTAAGGAGTAAGGCGATTACACCTAATCAAGGATTTGATAGACAGAATGTAAGTTTATCTTATAGAGGTAATTTTGCAGATAGAGTAGAGGTAACTAGTAAGATTCATTATTCCCATGAGTTTGCGGATAATAGACCTAGGATAGCAGATAGCCCAGGAAACGCTTTTCAAGCGATCTTAAGATTACCTTCTAATTATAATATAGATGACTTGCTAGGTGATCCTAACAAGCCTGGTGCAGTACCGGAAGGATTTGTTACTCCAGATGGTAAAAGTGCAGGAGAAGAGTTGCAGATGTCACCAGATCTTTGGAATGCAAATCCATACTGGGCAGCATACCAGCACAGTAATGATGATACAAGAGATAGAATCATAACTTCTAGTACAGTTAAATTCAACCTTACTGATTTTGCCTATGTGCAGGGGAGGTTTAGTATGGATTGGTACACTAGAAGGGATACCGATATTACACCATACGGTACAGGTTATCAACGTAATGGTAGTATGCAGGAGCGAGAACGAAGAATTAGAGAGATCAATATAGAAGGACTGATAGGTATAAATCATAGGATAGGTGATATTACAATAGATGCATTTGCAGGAGGTAATAGGATGAGAAGAGAGAGTGAGACCCTGTCATTGACAGGAGATAATTTTAATATTCCATTCTTCCATCAAGTGTCTAATTTGCAGAATCAGAGCATAGGGTACGGATATGCAGGCTCTGGAATCAACTCTGTATTAGGATCAGCGACAGTAGGTTATGGAGATTACGTATACTTGACGGCGACGGCACGTCAAGATTGGTTCTCAACGCTTAACCCAGAAACCAATTCGATCTTGTATCCTTCAATTGGAGGTACCTTTGTGTTTTCAGAATTGTTAAACTTGCCATCTAATCATGCGATATCGTTTGGTAAGTTTAGAGCGTCATGGGCTCAGGTAGGAGGAGCTACAAATCCTTATAATCTAGATCTTACTTACGGACTGGGTCAAGGCCACTTAGGACAAGCTACTGCAGGGATACAGCAAAACTCGATACCAAATCCATTGTTAAAACCACTAACCTCCACTGAGGTGGAATTAGGTTTTGATATGCGTTTTCTTCAAAATAGATTTGGCGTAGATTTTACTTGGTATAGTCAGAAGACAACGGATGATATCTTGAATGCTTCTATTGCTGAGAGTTCAGGATTCAGTGCGACAACAATCAATATTGGTGAGATCACAAATACTGGAGTAGAGCTACTATTGACTGGAACACCAGTAAGAAGAAGTAATTTTAGTTGGGATGTAGGAGTGAATCTTGCATTAAATGATAGTAAAGTAGTGCAGCTCGCAGAAGGCTTAGACAAGATCAGAGTGGGCAGTGGAGAACCAAGAACTAGATGGGCGTTCATCGAACACATTGTAGGTCAGCCATTCGGAAGTATTACTGGGTTTGTACAAGAGCGTAATGAACAAGGGGTACCAGTATTTAATAGTGCAAATGGCCAACCAGTAAGAACATCTACATCAGAACTACTAGGTCAAGGAGTAGCAAGATATACAGGTGGTATAACTAATGATTTTCAAGTAGGACCAGTACATTTAGATATGCTAGTAGACTTCAAAGCAGGAGGACAGATCTACTCTGGATCAAACGTAAGGTTTATGGGTCAAGGCTATCACATGAATACAGTGTCAGAATGGACAGATGATGGAATAGTAGCAGATGGACGTAAATCTGTTGTGGTCACTGGTGTTGATCAAGAAGGTAATCCATATACGCACAGTCTAGATCCAGTAGATGAGATTCCAGGATTCTATGGAGCATATGCACAATTATCAGATAGGTTTATCCGAAATGCTGCGTTTGTAAAACTTAGACAGTTAAGTGCTGGCTATAGTTTACCACAGAGTATATTAGGCAAAACTCCACTACAATCAGTAAGGATATCATTAGTGGCTAGGAACTTATTAGTCTTATATGATGATATCGAAAATGTAGATGCTGAGTCGACGTACAATAATACTAACGCGCAAGGTCTAGACTATTATGGTCTACCGACGACAAGGACGTTTGGATTTAATTTAAAAGCATCATTCTAAACATAAAAAAGAAGATAATTATGAAAACAATAAAAGGATTTTTATTTCTTCTTTCTGTGTGTTTTATTACAACGATAGGATGTAATACACAAGAATTGCAAGATCTAAATATTAACCCAACAGCAGCCAACGAACTAGATTGGAAATTCATCTTTACTGATGGTTTGGTATGGACTGCAGAGAATAGATATGTAAATGGGAGAGTGCACCTCAACCTAGGCGCGGGCATGGCGCAGCACATGGCAACACAAAGTGTAGGTGGAGAGCGAGGATCAGGAGATAAGTATTTCTATCATATAGATAGTCATAATGCTTATATGGATAGAGTATATGAGACAGCTCTAAAACCACTTGGCGAGGTGATCAGACAGACTGGTCCAGAAGGAGTTAATCCTACATGGACTAATTTGCATCATATGGCTCAGGTGGCGTACATATTGCCTATGCATATTATGACAGACCTTTATGGTAATGTACCTTATACAGAAGCGAACAGTGGTATAGAGGGAGTTTTCTTTCCACAGTTTGATGAGCAAGAGTTTATCTACAATGATATGTTGTCTAAACTTGAAGCTGCGGCAAGTGTTATAGGCACAGGGCCTGACGAAGTAGGCAGTGCGGATATAATCTATGACGGTGATTTTGGGAAATGGAAAAAATTGGCCAATTCATTAATGCTTAGATTAGCTATGAGGATCTCAAATGTTGATCCAGGAACTGCTCAAAGTTTTGTGCAGAAAGCAATTGCTGGAGGAGTAATGACAAGCAATGATGACTTAGCAAGAGTACCGATGTCATCGGGCCCTAGTCAATGGTTTAATCAGAATGGCGTATCTAGAGCGTTGATTCCAGATGATTGGGGAGCGGATAATATGCTTAGTAGTAAGCTTGTAGATTGGTTAAAGGAGCGTAATGATCCTAGATTAGGGATAATTGCTCGGACAGGGTTATGGACAGATCAAGCAAATTTTGTTACTGATCCACAGTTACAAATTGGAATGCCAAATGGATTGGATCCAGATGATCTAGCAGAGTTATATCCAGGATATGAGTCAGGAGATAGGGAGATGCTTTTCGCAAAAATAAATCCTCAATTGCTAGATGTTGATGATCCTTTCATCCACATGACACATGCAGAGGTAGAGTTCTTATTGGCTGAGGCAGCTATCAAAGGATGGCACAATGGTGATCCGGCAGCACATTACGCTAATGGGGTAAGATCATCAATGCAGCAATGGGTTATGTTTGATGAGTCATTAGCAGTAGATGATGCTACAGTAGATGCGTATCTAGCAGCAAATCCATTTGATGGAACTGCTCAGATGGCTCAGGAGCATAATTGGGCAGCTAATTTCATGCAGTGGTATGAGGCTTACAGTAACTGGAGAAGGACTAAAGTGCCTACATTGAATCCAGTAAATTACCCAGGTAATGAGACTGGAGGTACAGTGCCAACTAGACTTAAGTATAATACCGTTGAAGCTTCCTTAAATCCTAATACTCAGACGCAAGGAACACAACCAGATAATATGACCACTAAAGTATGGTGGGATGTAAATTAGTATAGATAGTTTTTTCATTTAAGCCATTACAACTTATATGGGTTGTAATGGCTCTATTAAAATTTATAGTAGCAGCACTTTTTGGTGCTGCTACTTTATTTTAGGATTGTTTGTAATGAATATAATTACATTGACCGGATTTCTTAATTATCCCAGTTTCTCAAATTGAAAAACCACTTAAATTGACTTCTGCCTTGTATAATTATAACTTGTCAGCTTGAATAAGGTCATCTACATATTTATATTGCTTAGTTGCCTGTCCTGTGCTCAAAAGGAAACTGAATTATCTTGGACCAGAAATTTTCAACGCATAGGAACGCAATCATCTGTACGAGCAGCAGATCTTAATAATGACGGAGTTAAGGATATAGTTATAGGGGCGGGGAAAGCAGAGTTAGATTCTACACCGTTAGGCATACTAGCATTAGATGGCCTTACAGGGGAGTCACTATGGGAAAAAAGTACTACAGCTCAAATTGTTGGGTCAGCCACATTTACAGACATAACCGATGATGGAATTGCTGATGTATTCATTGGTGGGAGGGATCGTATTCTCAAAGCTATTAATGGCTCTACCGGAGATATAATCTGGCAATACAATGCTTCAAAAACAGAAAACGAGGTATTACGTCATGCGGTATTTAATTTTTATAATAGTACCCTAATTGATGATGTAAATGATAATGGTTATCCAGAATTGCTAACCATTAATGGAGGCAATTGGGAAGCAAAACCAGGTGAGACTATAGAGCGATATCCAGCAGTCCTGATGCTGATAGATGCTAAAGATGGTCGGGTAATTGCAGCAGATACTATGCCTGATGGTAAAGAATCTTATATGTCACCCATCGCTTATCAGCAGTCGGGCTCAGAAGCCACTAATATTATTATTGGTACTGGAGGTGAGACTATAGGCGGATCAATTTATCTTACTTCTCTTGATGATCTTTTAAATAATAAACTCGACAAGGCCTTACAAGTTATTACTGAAAAAGATCATGGATACATAGCACCACCAATAGTTGCAGATCTAAATGATGATGGGGTTTTAGATATTACTATTGCTTCTCACAGCGCTACGATTACAGCAATAGATGGGGAGAATCGTGCTCAGTTATGGCAGCACTCATTAGATGGTTATGAGTGTAGCAGCAGTTTTGCTGTAGGACAGTTTACCTCAGATGAGATCCCAGATATAGTTACAGTGGTTAGCAAAGGGGTCTGGCCTGATTATAGCGATGGATTATTAGTTGTAATCAATGGAGCAACAGGTGAAGTAGAATATCAAGAAAGTCTCGGATGCTTTAGCCTAACCACTCCTGTGGTCTATGACCTTAACGATGATGGACTGGATGAAGTCATCATGAGTATCAATAAATATGATTGTGATATAGAATTTATAAACGACATAAAGGGTACCGATGATATAGCAAATATTATGATAGCCCTAGATCTTAAATCTGGTACAGTGCAAGAGATAGATAAATCGCCTAGATTTAGAAATATATATGGCTCTCCTTGGATAGGTGATTTAGATGATGATGGTTATTTAGATATAGTCTATGGTCAAAACTATGATTCTAGGGATCTTTTTAAAGTGGGAGGGATGCGTATCAAAAGGATTAGTTCGTCAATCAAAATGAGCGATGAAAATGTTGCCTGGGGTGAGTATATGGGGAAGTCGGGAAAGGGAATCTATGAAAAGAGTTAGTGGATAACTACATGACAAATAAGATCAGTTTTTTAATTTGGATAATCGGGACGCTTCTTCTTTGCAGCTGCAGCCAAGATAATAAGTCACCGGAGTCTACTCATACAATGCCAGCTAAGGCTACTCATTTCCAATTACTTGATGCTAATACTACTGGGATACACTTTGTGAATCAAGTAGTAGATAGGAATGATATAAACATCCTAACCTATCGCAACTACTATAATGGCGGCGGAGTAGCAATTGGCGATATAAATAATGATGGACTATCTGATATTTATCTTACTGCTAATCTAGGACCTAACAAGCTATACTTAAATAAGGGTGATTTTAAGTTTGAAGATATTACAGATGCAGCAAGTGTAAGCGGGACAAGATCATGGAGTACAGGAGTTACCATGGCAGATATAAATGCTGATGGATTTTTAGATATCTATGTAAGTAACTCAGGGGATATAGATGGAAGCAACAAACAAAATGAGCTATTCATAAACAATGGAGACCTCACCTTCACCGAAAGCGCAGCTACTTACCAGCTTGATAATAATGGCTATTCAACGCAAGCTGCATTTTTTGATTATGACCAAGATGGAGATCTTGATTGCTATCTGCTCAATACTAGTTTTAAAGATCCTGCCAAGATAGAGTTATACAAAAGTATGCGTGATACACCTGATGAGCTAACAGGTGATAAGCTGTATAGAAATGATGAGGGAAAGTTCTCAGATGTCACTCTGCAAGCAGGTATCTATAGTAGTCAGATAGGATTTGGTTTAGGGACTTGCATAGGAGATGTCAATAATGATCTACTGCCAGATATCTATGTGAGTAATGATTTTTGGGAGAGAGATTATTTATATATCAATAGAGGTGATGGTACATTCTCAGAAGAACTGCACAAGCGAGTCAACTTTTGTTCTATCTCAAGTATGGGTGGCGATATTGCTGATATAAATAATGATGGCTATCCTGAGATAATCTCTACAGATATGCTTGCAGCAGATAACTATAGACTTAAAGCCATGACACAGTTTGATGCTTATCATATCGAGGATATGAAGTATCGCGCTAACTATCATTATCAGATAGGGCAAAACTGTCTACACCTCAATGACGGTAATGGCAACTTTCAAGAGGTAGCTATGATGAGCGGAGTATCTGCTACAGATTGGAGTTGGGGTGCTTTGTTCTTTGATTTTGAGAATGATGGACTCAAAGATCTCTTCATCAGCAATGGCCTACAGAAAGATCTGATGAGCATGGATTTTAGAGATTTTATGAATGAGAGTGGGCTCTATCGTAAGATGGCAAAAAAGGAGGAGATTAACTTTAAGGAAGTCATATCTAAGATGCCTTCTAGTCCCTTAAAAAATTATGCCTTTAGTAACCAAGGAAATCTCAGTTTTAAGAATAAGGCGACAGACTTAGGATTAGATAAGATATCTTTTAGTAATGGCTCTGCTTATGGTGATTTAGATAATGATGGAGACATGGACTTAGTGGTTAATAATGTTAATATGCACACCTTTGTTTATAAGAATGAAGCTGAGTCTACCGGTAATAATTTTTTAAAAGTAAAATTTAAAGGGCCGAAAAATAATCCTTTTGGGATAGGTGCAAAAGTGACCATAAAAACTCAAGGAACAACACAAGTGCTCGAAAATCAGAATACTAGAGGCTTTCAAAGTAGTACTGCACCGGAACTAATTTTTGGATTAGGGGAAGAGTCGGTTAAAGATCTAGCAGTCGTATGGTCGGATCTAAAAAAGCAAACTATCATTAACCTAGGAGAGCAGAATCAAATAACCCTAGATTATGCTAATGCAAATATGACTGCCTCGGCTGTAGGTAAATCAGATAAGTTAGCTCAATTTAAAGATGTGAGTACAGAATTGTTGATTGGTAATAGTAAGCATCAGGAAAATGAGTACAATGACTTTGACCATGAGATCTTGCTACTAACCAAACTATCTGAAGAAGGTCCGAGAATTTTAAAGTCGGATGTTAATGGGGATGACTTAGAAGATTTTTTGTTGTTAGGGGCTAGAGATGATCCAGATAAATTATTTATTCAATCCAGTGATGGTAAGTTTGAGAATATAACTACATCAGCATTTGTACAAACAAAAAATATTGAGAGTAGCTGTGGCGCCTTCATAGATTATGATAAAGATGGTGATCAGGACTTGATTTTAGGTGCAGGAGGGAATGAGTATCAGTTAGGTAAAGATAATTTTGGTCTTAGATATTTTGAAAACGATGGATCAGGGAAATTTAAAATTGGTGATGCTAAGTTACCACCAATAGTAACTCATGCTGGGAGTATAGAGTCCGCAGACATTGATGGAGATGGTGATGTTGATCTATTCATAGGATCGAGATGTGTGCCTGGCAACTATGGGGTCAAACCTAGAAGCTATCTTCTAAGAAATGATGGGGGTACCTGGACAGATATTAGTACACCAGAGTTGCAAGGAGTAGGCATGGTGACTGATGCAAGTTTTGCAGATACGGATAATGATGGGGATATAGACCTAATCGCCGTGGGAGATTGGATGGCCGTTTCTATTTTTGAAAATGACAATGGCTCATTCGACAAGCAAATTAAACTGCCAGATAGTAATGGATGGTGGAATAGGATAGAGGCTACAGATCTTGATGGAGACGGTGACATAGATTTTGTATTAGCAAATAGAGGTACTAATTCTAAGCTTACCGCCAGCCCTAGTAAACCGATGCGGATGTATGTCAACGATTTTGATCAAAACGGAAAGACTGAGTTTATCATAAACTGGTACCCTCCTAATGAAAACAAGGCCTATCCATTTCCAACTAAACCAGAGATTACACAACAACTGCCTGCACTTAAAAAGCAGATTCTTAAGTACGAAGATTATGCCATTCAAACTTATGATAGTATGTTTTCAGAGAAGCTAAGGAATCGATCAGAAACCTATGAGCTAAATAATATTAAAAATTCTATACTGTGGAATAATGATGGAAAGTTAGAGCTTAGAAGTTTACCGCAAGAAGCTCAAGTCTCTCCAGCCTATGGAATAATTGCGGATGATCTTGATGATGATGGGATCAAGGATATTTGGTTAGGAGGTAATTTGTATGGTATAAAACCTCAAATCGGGCGTCACGACGCGAGTAGAGGTGTATACCTAAAAGGATCAGTAGATAAATCCTATAAGTATCAAGCACCTAGTAATACCGGTATATATGTAGAAGGAGAAGTAAGAGATGCCCAGACTATTAATACTCCTAATGGCAAAGTAATACTAGTAGGCAGGAACAACGATAAACTTAAGTTGTTTAAAAAAGTGAAATGAGGAAAATCAAAATTTGTATTGCTATATGCCTTAGTTGCTTGATCATAATGTCATCAGATGTTGTCGCTCAATCTAGTTGGTCAAAGACCTTAGACAACATAGGTACTTTCTCTTCTGCTAGAGTCTCAGACTTTAATGGTGATGGTGTCAAGGATATTTTGTTTGGAGCAGGAAGGGAGGAGTTTCAGTCGTGTGATAGTTCAGTAGTAGCCTTTGATGGATCAAATGGGGAGTTGCTATGGACAGGTAGTTCTATAGATCAGATATTTGGCTCGGCTCTGTTATTTGATATAGATGAAGATTTAGTAGATGACGTAATCATAGGGGGGCGATCGGGAGAATTGATAGCGTTGAGTGGCATCTCAGGTAAGGAGTTATGGAGATTCTATACCGCAAATGACCTGGAGGCTATTGGTCTGCCAGAGATTTTTAACTTTTATAATCCACAGCTAGTCCCAGATCAAGATGATGATGGCGTCCAGGATATCATAGTCTCTAATGGTGGTGATGTTATGGTAAGACCTTATGATCCCAATCGACCTGCTGGACATTTAATGGTGGTTAGCGGTAAGACTGGAAAACACTTGGCACATGCTGCTATGCCTGATGGCAAAGAGATTTATATGTCTGTCAATGTATCAGAAAATGCGGTGAGAGATGACATAGAAATTATTTTTGGTACTGGTGGAGAGACAATTGGTGGTAACCTATATGTTGACTATCTAGCTAGTGTGATGAGCGGAGATTTGTCAAGTGCTAAAGTCCTACACTCTAGTAAATCCAAAGGTTATATAAGCCCTGTCGCAAGAGCAGATTTTAATAATGATGGATTTCTTGAAATCGTAGTCAATAGTGTCGATGGGAGATTAGTGTTGATTGATGGTTATAGTTTTGATGTTGTTTGGGAGCTGACTGTGCCTGCTACAGAAGCCTATAGCATGCCATGTCTTGGCTATTTTACAGATGATGATGTATTAGATATTTTTATTTCTTATGGGCAAGGTATATGGCCTAATATCGAGTGGGGAGTACAGAAAATGATAAACGGTAAGACAGGTCAAATAGAATATTCTGATGAGCTGGGTTATTACCAAAGTTCTTCGCCTATTGCGGTAGATCTTACAGGAGATGGAATCGATGAGGTTATGATGAGTTTTAATTTTTTAGGAAAGGATAGTATAGATCAAAGAATATATCAGAACTCCCTTATCTGCATAGAGTTTATAAGTAAAGATATAATTACATTATCTCCAGTAGAGCTAGGAAGTAATCTTGCAACCACCCCTTGGGTGGGTGATTTAGATGATGACGGATTTTTAGATTTTGTCTATTGTCATGGTATCAAACCGTATGCAAATAAGTACAACTTTGATGGCATGAAAGTACACAGAGTCGTAACCCAAATTCCACTATACAATGAGCTCAGTTGGGGAGCGTATCAGGGAAGTAGTTATAACGGAATATTTAAGAAAAATACTTCTAAAGTTAAATAGCTCAAGTCAAGCTACTTAATTTTTCATAGCGTCAAAAAGCTTTTTGAAGTCTTTGCTTTTCTTGAGTTTTATGTTTTGTTCTTTAGCTAGTTTATCCATTATTCTCTGATCCTCTTTAGAGAATAGTTTAAAGACGCTTTTTTTCTTAAGTTTTATTTTTCTTGCATTCTTACCTTTTTTCAAAGCATAATAATTATCGCTTTGCGAGAATCTTGGTTCTGTTGTTGTTATCCCATTATTAGTTCCTTCATAGAAAGTGATTTTTCTATGATTATAAATGGAAAATGTATCATCTTGATATAGTATCTCATAGAATTTAAGAGGAGTTTTAGGATTCACTCTTTTAAAAATATATTCCTCTTCAACACCTTTCATATAAACTGATTTGGCAAGTTTAAGATCAAAGATGATTTCTTTACCATTGTCATCTGCTATAAAAAATTCATCAGTATATATATCATACTGGAGTGGTAATTCTTCAGTCGTACGATTATCTATTAAAACTATATATCCACTAAGTGTATTTTTTTCTAAATAAGGACTTCCTTTTATGTTACTATAGTCAACATCATAAGTTGTAAGCTTATCAAGATCAAATACTCCCAACATCTGGGTCGATTCTAAAACTGGATTGTTAATACCTGACGCTTGTCCGTAGGATTCAAGTATGGTGGTAAGCAATAACAGTAGAATAGCAACCTTTTCCAATAGTGACCTGATTTTATATTCAATCATATAAATTTGAAAGGTAAAATAAATAACTCACTGTACTTTCTAATTTTATTGAGATACATGTTTTTCTAAGTCACAAGATGCTAGCGTTTTTAGTAACATTAGATATTATTTATCTGGAAACTTTAGGAGTTGGATATGGTTTCGATAATTCCATATCAAGTCTTATAGGTTTTATCAATAGCCTCAAATTCTACACTCTCTACCCAGTGCACCGCTTTCTTGTCTGTAAAGTCTGCGATCTGATGTCTACAACTAACCCCACAAGCTACTACTTCAGTTTTCCGATCTAGCTTATTGATCTCTGGTACCAGTACTAGTTCACTAATCTTCTTTGAGATATCGTAATGCTCTTTCTCATAGCCAAACGAGCCTGCCATCCCGCAGCAACCAGAATCAATTTCTTTGTAATCTACATTGCCGCAATCATCATAGATATTATGCATGGACTTGGTGCCGTAGACTGCTTTCTGATGGCAGTGTCCGTGTATCATGATGGATTCGTACTTGCTTTTGAATGTTCCTTTTAGGTTACCGTTTTCTAGCTCACTAGCAAGGAACTTATCGATCATATGTACCGATGATTTAAGTAATGTTGCTAATCGCTCATCATCGATTAGGTCAGGAATATCATCGCCTAGCGCAGTTGCACAACTAGGCTCACAAACTAAAATAGGTAAACCATCTTTCATTAGTGGTTCAAGCTTAAGAGCTAAGGCAGTACCATCTTTTTTAGCATCTTTTAAGAATCCGTTTGATATCCTTGGTCTTTGACAGCAACCAAAATCAGCAAGAATAACGTCATAACCGCAAGAGCTTAGTAGATCGGTCGCAGCGATACCAATATTGATCTCATGATAATTGAGATAGGTATCTGCAAATAGCACAACTTTCTTACTAGAATTATTCGATTTATAGTTCTCTTTATACCATGTAGAGAAATGTTGCTTTGCAAAAGAGGGTAGGGTTCTCTCTGAAGCAATACCAGCAATCTTGCTCATGGTCCATCTGAATGGATAAGTACTTTGCACGGTGTTGATCAGAGGAGCCATAGAGCCAGCAAAACGCTTAGACATGGCTGCACTCTTTCTAATAAATTTCTCTCTTTGGGTTATGTTACCGGCATCGTATTTCTTTTGCCATACTTCACTCTTTAGCTTGGCCATGTCTACATTACTAGGACATTCAGATTTGCACGCTTTACAGGACAAACAAAGATCGAGAGTATCCAACAATCTTTTATCGGTCAGCTTATTTTCTATCTGACCAGACATTGCTAGTCTTAATGCATTGGCTCTTCCGCGTGTACTGTGCTCCTCTTCATAGGTGGCTTTATAGCTTGGGCACATAGTACCTCCGGATTTCTTTCTGCACTCACCGACACCGGTACACATATGCACTGCTTCTTCAAAACCACCATCCTCTCGATAATGAAAAATAGTATCAAGTTTCTCTTCCTTGTAGGCAGGCCCATACCTTAGGTTATGATCCATCGGTGGCGCATCAACGATCTTTCCAGGATTCATAAGATTATGAGGGTCAAATAAGGCTTTCACTTCTTTAAAAGCGTTATACAATTGACTTCCAAAAAAACGCTCATTAAAAGGACTCCTAACTAATCCATCACCATGCTCACCGCTCCATGACCCTTTGTAATGTTTTACAAGTTGAAAGGTCTCCTCAGCTATATTCTTAAACCGCTCTACATCTCCACCATCTTGAAAATCTAGAAACGGTCGTACATGAATAACACCAACACTAGCATGCGCGTAGACGGCAGCTTCGGTTTCGTATTTATCACATATTGCTACTACTTTTTCGATGTACTCAGGTAACACTTCGATTGGTATAGCCGCATCTTCAATAAATGCAGCGGCTTTCTTTTTAGATTTTCTACCTAGCATTAGGCCTAAGCCTTTTTTTCTGATCATCCACACACTATGATAACCTTTCTCTTTATCTGTGAAAGATGGATAGGCATACCCAATATTTTTTGATTTTAGATCAGCCACCATCCCTCTGATTCTTTCTTGAATTTCTACCACTGATTCGCCATAGAATTCCACTATCTGCACGGAGGCAGGATCACCTTCTACCCATGCGGTATGAGTCTTAGTTGTGAGATTCTCCTTACTAAGGTGGATAACTGTTCTGTCCAGTATCTCTATAGCAGCAGGTTTAAATTCTAACATCGGCGCGACTGCTCTAATCGCTTCAGGCATCGTTTCAAAATGCACTACACATAGTGCTTTATGTTTTGGTAGTGGAACAAGATTTATTTTCGCTTCTATTGTAGTTGCTAGGGTGCCTTCACTACCACATACGATCTTTGCAAGATTCCATTTGTCTGTAGTAGTAAATTCGTCAAAGTTATAACCACCGACTCTTCTCATGACCTTTGGGAAAACCCGCTCTACTTCCTCAGCATTATCAAATATGATTTTCCTAAAAGCTTTGTAAAGTTCCCCCTCTCGATCTGTTTGATTGGATATGGCCTCGTATTCTTCTTGATTTTTTTCTACTAGATTTAGAACTGTACCATCTGCTAGTGCTACTTTTGTTTCCAAAAGGTGATCGATGGTTTTGCCGTAGAGGATGCTCTTAGTACCAGAGGAGTTATTACCTATCATCCCTCCTACATTTGCTCTGCTAGATGTGGCCGGGTCAGGAGCATACCAGTAACCATGTGGCTCTAGAAAGTTATTAAGGTCATCTCTGGAGATGCCTGGTTGGATGCGGACCCACCGTTCTTCGACATTGAGCTCTAGCACCTCATTCATATGCTTAGAGAAATCTAGGATCATAGAGTGACCTACGGTCTGACCTGCTAGGCTAGTACCACCACCTCTTGGGAGTATGCTGATCCTATGTTTGTTAGCGATGGTGATCGCTTTGATTAGTTCCTCTTCGGTTTTAGGTAGGACGACTACTACAGGAGTTATTTGGTAAAGGGATGCATCCGTAGCATACATGCCTAGACTTGCCTCATCATCATATACCTCGCTACTAAGCGTTGCTTTTAGCTCAGTTATGAATTGTTTTTCTTGAGACATATTAGAAGCGAATTAAAAATTGATTGTTGAAATTGTATCAGAACTAAATTAACAATTCGTTTTTAATTCGCTTCAATATTAATAGGCGTTTAGTTTAGCAAAACGGTCAAGATGATAATTATAATTGCCATAAAGTTCCATAGCCACTCTTGATCTCTTAAGGTATAGCCCTATGTCCTCATCATCGGTCATACCTATACCGCCAAACATCTGCACACCCTCGTTTGTGACTAGCTGTGCTACTTTGCTACATTTCGCTTTTGCCATACTAGCTAACGCAGGAAGCATAAATGAATCTTCATCGATTCCTTGCAGTGCTTTAATAACAAGTGACTTACAGATTTCTATCTCACAATACATATGTGCAGCTCGATGCTGCAGTGCTTGAAACGATCCTATGATCCGGTCAAACTGTCTTCTTTCTTTTAGGTAACTGATTGTTCTTTCAAAGGACTCTTGTATAATACCAAGTAACTCTGCCGATAGGCCAATGGTCGCAATGTCTAAAGTCTTTTGGAGTGGTTTGTAACCTTTATCCAATTCCCCTAAGAGATGTTCTGCTGATACCTCTACATTATCAAAACTGATATGTGCATATACCCTGCTATCCATCAAGGTAGCATTAGTCTTAGTGATTCCAGCAGCTGAGGCCGGTATGATAAATAGCGATATTCCTTTTTCACTTTTCTCCTCCTCAGATGTTCTTGCACTCACGATGTAGTGATCAGCAACCTGACCATCTAGCACATAATTCTTTTTTCCAGATAATATGTACCCCTCGCCTTTACTTGTCGCCGATAATTTCACTTTGCTTGGGTCATGATGTGATGAATCCTCACTTGCTAAGGAGACTATTGTTCCTTCGGCTATTGCTGTTAGATATTTTTCCTTCTGATCTTGATTACCAGCTAGATTTATAAGTGTAGCAGTGGTCAATGCAGTTGATAGTAGAGGGGATGCTGTGAGTGATCTTCCAGTCTCCTCTAATACCTGACCCATACCTACATACTCAAAACCCATCCCGCCGAATTCTTCAGGAATAATAAGTCCAGACCATCCCATCTCCGTCATAGATTTCCAAACCGATGAGGAGAATCTGTTCTCATCATTATCATCTCTTAGCTGACGCAAAAGCGCAATAGATGCATTTTCTTTTAAATAGTCCCTTGCAGATTCTTTAAGGAGATTCTGTTCTTCTGTTAATACTAGTCCCATATCTTATTCGCTTGGTAGTTCTAAAATTCTTTTTGAAATAATGTTGAGTTGTACTTCTGAGGTGCCTCCTTCTATGGAGTTACCTTTTGTTCTGCAAAACATTCTAGCCAGTTTACCATCCTCGTATTGATCGCCATCCCATCCTAGACTATCAAGGCCTTTGTTAGTTAGGTGTAATTCGTATTTAGATTTATTTAATTCAGTGCCATAGTATTTTAGAAAAGAAGACTTAGCTCCAATAGGCTGGCCTACCTTCATCTCATCTTTCATTCTTGCCATTGTGAATAGGAATCCTGCACCATCTATTTCCCATTCAGCAATTTCTTTTCTTAGGATTGCATCAGCAAGTTTGCCATCAGCATCAGTCCCAATAGAATTCTTGGCAGAGATATTAAGTGGTATCATAGCATCAGGATCAGTACTCTCGCCGATCATCTCTCTCTCATGCGTAAGTAGGTATTTAGCGACAGACCATCCACCACCTTCGGTACCGATAAGGTTTGCTTTAGGCACTTTTACATTATCAAAGAAGGTCTCGCAAAAAGGAGATTTTCCACTTATGAGTTTGATAGGTCGAGCACTTACACCTTCAGTGGCCATATCGATAAGTAAGAAGCTGATACCTTGTTGTTTTTTACCTTCACTACTAGTACGCGTCAGTGCAAATATCATATCCGCTTTATCTCCATAAGAAGTCCATACTTTTTGTCCATTGACAATATAATTATCACCAACAGAAGTAGCACTGGTTGCGAGTGAGGCAAGATCTGATCCTGCATTTGGTTCGCTATATCCTTGGCACCATCTGATTTTTCCTTGTATAATTTCTGGTAGGTATTTTTGCTTTTGTTCTTCTGATCCAAATTTTAGTAAAGCCGGACCTAGCATCCATATACCAAAACTGACTAAAGGATTACGGCAATTTCTCTTTGCCATTTCTTTCTTTAGAATACGTGCTTCATCTTTTGATAATCCGCCACCGCCATATTCGGCAGGCCACTCAGGAGTAGTCCATCCTTTAGCAGCCATCGCTTCAAACCACTTTTTCTGATCTTCATTCTTAAAGCTTCCATTTCTACCTCCCCAGTAAGCGTCATCCTCAGCCTTCATAGGTTCTCTCATAGATGCGGGGCAATTCTGATCTAGGAACTCACCTACCTCTTTTTTAAATGCTTCTAATGCAGACATATGCTGTTTTTTTAATTGATTTCGAATATAAATGATTTGCAGAGAGCGATAAGTGAAATTATTATGAATTTATTAATGTATTGATTAGTGTCAATTTGATCGTTATAGTGTCATAATTATAAATCAACACAAATAACTAATGAATAAATTAATTACGCTAATGCTTATAGTAGGCTTGATGTTGCCTTCTTGTAGCACACTTAAGCAACTTGGTATAGAACCAACAGCCTTAGAAACCATCACGGCACTCAGAGATGTGCTAGACAGTTCAGCCTTTAGAGCAGCAAAGACGCTGGGTAAAATGAAGATGGACGGAGCAGAATCTATAGTCCCTAAGGAGGTAGCGATGGTCCTGGGTAAATTGAAGGGACTTGGTATAGGTGGCGATGTAGATAAGGTAACTAAGAAAGTAGGAGAGATTTCTGCCTTAGTCGCTGAGGAAGGTGCCGTACTTATGAAGGATGCAATAAAGAATGTAAATTTTGGTGATGCAGCAGCTGTTGTTCTCTATGGTGAAGATGCTGCTACTCAAGCATTACGTAACAGTATGTACAAATCTGTAAAGCAAAGATATAGTGAGCGCATGGATACCGAGTTTGCTAAAGTACCTGAGTTACAATATTGGGATGCTGCCAAAACGGCCTTTAATTTGTTTGCTAGCAAGGATGATAAAGTAGAAGGTACGATATCGGATTTTGCAGCGGAGAGAGCAGTCGATGCTATGTTTCTAGCCATGGGCAAAGAAGAAAAAGAAATTAGAAAAGATCCTAAAAGTGTAGGTAAAGCCGTAGTAACAAAAGTGTTTAATTACTACAAAAAGAAGAAAGAACTTAAGTCTTAGTCTTATACCATCTAAAGTCTTAAAGAATTATGCCTGCTACATATTGTGGTGGGCATTTTTTATTGGGGTAGGTTTGTGGATCGTCGTTTAGGGAGTTATTCATTTAAGTATATAGACAATATTATTGCTATGCTAATTAGAGAGATTAAAACTAAACCAATAATTGATAAGCCTTCAGGCTATAGGCTAGCTTTATAAATGTGTGGCTACATCACTCCACAATAGAAAAATTCTGTATATTCTGATAAATACAGACTTTCTTTTTTAGTAAAACAGAGAACAGAGAACAGAGAACAGAGAACAGAGAACAGAGAACAGAGGATAGAGAACAGGGAACAGAGAACAGGGAACAGAGAACAGAGAACAGAGGATAGAGAACAGAGGATAGAGAACAGAGGATAGAGAACAGAGAACAGAAAACAGAGGATAGAGAATAGAGAACAGAGAACAGAGAACAGAGAACAGAGGACAGAGAACAGAGAACAGAGAACAGAGAACAGAGAACAGAGGATAGAGAACAGAGAACAGAGAACAGAGGATAGAGAACAGAGGATAGAGAACAGAGAACAGAGAACAGAGAATAGAGAACAGAGAACAGAGGACAGAGAACAGAGAACAGAGAACAGAAAACAGAGGATAGAGAATAGAGAACAGAAAACGGAGAACAGTGAATAGAGAATAGAGAATAGATAAAAGAGACCCAATTGCTATTAAGAATTGAATTATTAAACTCGAATCATTTACTTTAAATTCAAAACCATTAAATGACTATAAAAGAGAGTATATCTCAATTTGCCTTAATCGTATTTAGTGTAGTACTTGGTTTGTATTTAAGTGAAAGGATTGAGGATCGGAAAAAAACACAAGAGTCTGAGAATTTGTTGACGACAATAAAATCAGAAGTAAAAGACAACATAAAACTTTTAAAAAAATGGGCACCTTATCATCGAGAAATAAATAAGAATCTAGATAGTCTCTCTAAAGATCCAGAATTTATAGAAGGGTTTATAAGCAATAAATTTTTCCTTTTGGAGAAGATAATGACAAGAGGAACTTTTATGGGTAGGATGCCAGGTGATGATGCATGGGATATCGGAAAAGCCCATCCTCGTATTGTAAATATTGATTATGACAAATTATTAATTCTATCTAAGATTTACAATCAGCAAGAGGTAACATTTAAGCCAGGAATTGAAATGTTCGAAATGTTCAAGGCAAAAGGTGTAAACAAAAAGGAGGATGCAAAGATAAATCTGGAACTTATGTCAGATAATATAAGGGAACTTGTTGCTCTTGAAGAACAATTGATGTTTTATTATAAGAAGGGAGAAGAGATACTTGATTTAAAAGATGATGAGGAAGCTGACAATTAGGACGTATTTAAATAATGCTTATCATAAAATGACACCGTAATAGTAATGCATCAGACTCTATAGATTGCATAAAATTCACAATCACTAATGCAGGGAAAGTGACTGCTAGTAAAGTCAAGACAATAGATGAACAATACAATTAAGCATAAAATAATAGAAATCTGTACTAAGAAGATTGAACAGAAGGGGCAAGGTGTAGGACTTTCATTCTATGCTTTTTTTGCTAATAAAAACGATAACCCCAAACAACTATTGGAAGTAGCCAATTGGTGGATTATAAAGCACAAACTTGACCATTTTGAGAAAGCTGTCAAAATCCGAGATATAGTTAAAAAAGAGCTTTAATAGCCAAAATCAGATTCTATGATTTATATAACGCAGCTAATTTATGTAGTTGAAGGGAAAGAAGATATTTTCCATCAATTTGAAGAAATAGCAATACCAACAATCTTAAAATATAACGGACGACTTACATTGCGAATTAGGCCCTAAGGAAAATCTATAATTGAAAATAATATTGAAGTCCCGTATGAAATTCATTTGGTTGAATTTAATACTCAGGAAGATTTTGAGAAATTTAGAAAAGATGAAGAACGCAAAAAGTTCTTACACCTCAAAGAAGAGTCTGTCAAGTCAGATATCATGATTCAGGGAATGAAATTATAGTAAAAAGATTCCAGTAGTTTATCCTAGCCATGAGATCGAAATTTTATTTATCAGTATTATAGCAAAATTGATTTAGGCGAAAAGCAATTTAGAATTAAAAATTTGATAGATGTTAACTGTAATCTAGCTAGGTGAAATACTTAGTTACGACGTTTCATTAAAGAAAAATTTTGCTTTTCTTTTCTGCCTTACGTCTGTTATTATTAGAGTTTATTTCAATTTTTATCATCCATTTCTTTGAAGATATGATTCATTATATTAGTGTATTGCCAATGGAAGCCATTTGAATACTTGATTTTAAATTGTTGAAATGAATTATGCTAGATTACTTATATTAATATCGATCATTGCAATCATAAGCTGTAGCACAGAAAAACAATCGTCTGCTAAGCAATGGTACAAAGGGAATTTACATACACATTCTTATTGGAGTGATGGAGATGAATTTCCAGAAGTGATCATGGACTGGTACAAATCTCATGACTATCAGTTTGTAGCGCTAACGGATCATAATATTTTGGCAGAAGGAGATAAATGGAAGGTAATCCCTAAGAACTCAATTTTCCAAGATGCATTCGAAAACTATTTGGATAACTATGGTTCTGATTGGGTTAATTATAAGATTGATTCATCAGATCATACACAAGTAAAACTTAAGACATACAATGAATACAAAGGAAAGTTTGAAGAAGAAGAAAAGTTCTTAATTCTTCAATCTCAAGAAATTACAGATCACTTCGATGGGAAACCGTTGCATATGAATGCATCAAATATTCAAAATAAGATAGATGCTCAAGGTGGTAACAGTGTTGTGGAAGTATTGCAAAATAATATTGACGCAGTAATCAAACAGAGGGATGAATTAGACATACCTATGATTGCACATATCAATCATCCAAATTTTGGATATGCTATTGAACTAAAAGATATGGTAGCCTTAGAAAACGAACAATTTTTTGAAGTGTATAATGGCCATCATATGGTCAATAACTCTGGAGACTCTACCCATATGTCTACAGAAAAAATGTGGGACCTCATCAATATATCGTACATCGAGAATGATAAACCTATTATGTATGGACTAGCAACAGATGACTCTCACCACTATCATGAGAAAGGCCGTGACTGGAGTAATGCAGGTAGAGGCTGGATAGAAGTTAGGGCTGATTCTTTGGATCCAAAATCATTAGTAGACGCCTTGGAAGCTGGCGACTTTTATGCTAGCACGGGAGTGGAGCTTAAAGATTTGATAATAGATAAAGACAAGATTGCAGTCGAAGTAAGACAAGAGGAAGGCATAACCTATAAAATCGATTTCATCGGGTGCAAAAAAGGAAATAATGTCCCTGAGGAATTAGTGTCTATCGACGGATCAAAAGCAAGTTTTGACTTATTAGATGAAATTCTGTTTGTGAGGTGTAAAATAACATCTTCAAAATTGCAAGAAAATCCTATTGAAGATATTTTATATGAAACTGCGTGGACACAACCTGTACTTGTAACAACAAACAATTAGTTGGAGATCAGCTGTATGATTAATGGCTAGCAACAATCTGATGTCTTAACCTAAGTACAATTGTAATCATGATTCATATAGGTGAGTAGCATTCTAAATTTTTTCATTAGAATATAGAAAAAGCTGCACAGGCCCATTATTATTTCCAAGGACTAACCCTGGGATCTTTTGATCAGTAAGAGATATGCTTCTTATACATCGTATATTTTGGGATATAGCTAAACCAATCTTAGTAGTACTTAAACTTGTAAACTGACCTGGAAAGTTATTAGTTAATATCACTCCTCTGCCAGCATCGTATTGCGTCGTCTCAACTTCTGTATCAAATAAATTACCACCTAATAAAAGATCAGGTTTACCATTTTCATCAAAGTCTTTTACAACTACACTGTTTACAGGAAATAACTGGGCAGAAGCAGGAAGTTTTTCTATGTTGAAGCGACCACCTTCATTGATCAACAAAACACTTTCAAACATACTAGCTTCTAGATGCACGGAGTTTTCAATTTTATCTTTCCCAAGAATGTCAATCAGATTTGCATTTGCAAACGCGTTGTAGGTTTTAAATTTCTCAGAGATAAATGGCATCTGTTCTGTAGAGCACTCTTTACCTCTTACTGGAACTAAATTTTCGTTGTAGTATTTACTGAGCACTATGTCTATTGTTCCAGTCTCATCAAAATCATTCGCATAGATATGTAGAGGCTTCTCTATTGATGGATGAAATTTATTATTCAATCCGATATTACCAGCTATCAAATCTTGATCTCCATCATTGTCATAATCAAAAGCTGTAATACTTTGCCACCATCCCTGTGTGTTGGCAAGTTCAGGTAGATCCATGACTGATAAAACACCCGCTTTAAACTCAAGAACTGTTATTCTCATCCATTCTCCTACTAGGATTAATTCAAGTTGATTGTCTCCATTTAGATCAATAGCTACAGCATCCGTAATCATACCCAATTCATTCCCATCTTCTAATAATCTAAAAGAAATATCTTTTAAAGTGCCGTTATCATTTTCTAGAAAGTATGAGGCAGGGGAGAGTGGATATTTTCCAGGCATTGTCCTGCCACCTACAAATAGATCTAGGTCTCCATCTTTATCCCAGTCAAAGGAAACGATTGCTTTGGTACTAGAGTTGATTTTAGGAATTTTAGTCTGATCACTTTTAAAATTACCCCGACCATCGTTAATATAGAGTCGATCTTGCAAGAACTGCGATCTTGATTCTATATCTCCACCACCTCCACTAGCAATATATAGATCCTGATCGCCATCATTATCAATGTCAAAGAATAGAGATCCAACATCCTCAAAATCTAGATCAGCATTGAATGGTGTTTCATTCTCTGAGAAAGAACCATTACCTGATTGGATAAATAGTCTAGCAGTTTGTTGATGAGCACCACCTAAAAAGAAATCTTCTAACCCATCTCCATTAACATCGGCTACTGCCAATGTTGGGCCTAATCTAGCTTGAGTGTGAGGTAATAATACTTCTTTTTCGTATTCATTAAATTTATTTTCTAGATGTTCTATACCTATCGGCAGTAAGATATTTGTAACATCGGCAAAGGGAGTGCTTTCTATTGCCTCTTCATTTGTTTGTTGAAAATTTAGATCAGTTAGAATGTGCTTTTTGTTTATTGCAGGATTTAATAACTTATAAGTTAGGCCTTGCGTATTCGTAACAACCACACTGTCGATAGCGGTTAATCCACCTAATCCGATGTGAGCTAGTTCATGCATATAGGATTGATAGCCTCTAGTAAAATTATAATCTACACACTGCTTATTCGAAGTATGATACACACAGATAGTAGCATGTAATATTTCGGTACGCTGATCATTTGAGCCTATCTGAAACTGGATATAGTTATGACTATTTTTATCCGCATGATTTTCAATTAGATAGGCAGCCTCCATGAGATTGTTGACTACTATATCTAAGTCTCCATCATTATCAAAGTCCGCATATGCTGCTCCGTTAGAAAAAGAAGGCTTTTCTGTATTCCATTCTTTTGTTACCTCATCAAAACTAAGCCCGTCTTTATTTTTAAATATCATATTGGAGATAGGGGCTTGGTTGGCTTTCTTAAGTTGAGTATAGTAGTCATCCATTGTATATGCTGCGCCTTTTGATTGTTGTATATCTTTGAGCTCATTGAGCCAATCATTGTCTCTTGTGTCTCTATAAAATCCATTGGTAACAAAAAGATCTTTAAGCCCATCATTATCAAAATCTGCGAGTAGGGGAGCCCAACTCCAATCCGTAGATGACACACCAGCATAGTGTGCAATGTCACTCATGCTGCCATTAGCATGGTTGATATACATCCCATTAAACATGTACTGAGGGATATACTTTAATCGCTCAGTAAGTGTTTCAAATCTAGTAGTGTTCATAGAGGCCATCAGTGTTTTATTCCTCACGTGATCTCCAGGTGTCATATCTGCTACTACAAGATCTGTTAATCCATCGTTATTGATGTCGGCAGCATCGCATCCCATGGAGTAGTAGGAGACATGGTTAAATTTTTGTTTGATTTGTTCGGTAAAAGTTTTATCACCATTATTTAAGTATAGATAATCTGGGATGAAGTAGTCATTTGCAACAAATACATCTAATAGCCCATCTTGATCAAAATCTTTTATGCTTATACCTAATCCAAAGCCTGGTCGTTCGATTTTGGCATTCTTGGAGATGTCTACAAACTTTCCATTTTGATTTTCATAAAGGGTATTACAATCTCGTGATAATTCTGCTGAAGGTAATTTTGCTCTACCATTATACCATTGTCTTACAGATCTGCCATAACTTCTAAGCGAATGATTCAGTACCCATAGATCTAGATCTCCGTCATTATCAAAATCAAAAAAGGTAGCTTGGTTACTTCTAGAATTATCATCGATCCCATACATCGCTGCTTGCTCTTCAAATATAAAATCTCCTTTATTGATGTAAAGTTGATTTCTAGTTTTTTCAGGATCATTATATGGCCCAGAATTACTAACGTAGATATCTGTTAAGCCATCATTATTGATATCTACTAAACATACTCCTGTTGACCACCGATCACTTTCAATATTTGCTCCAGCCGACTTATCTTCAAATTTTAGCCCTCCTTTATTTTGATAAATTTTATTAGAGGAGTCATTTCCTGCAAAGAAAATATCTACCAATCCATCATTATCAAAATCTCCACAGGCTACTCCTCCACCATTATAGAAGTAGTCATATATGCCTATGCTTCGATCTACATTTTCATCTATGTGGTTTATGAAGTCTATACCAGTATAATCAGAAGTTTTGTATTCAAATTGTGGAGTTGCAGTTAGTGCTTGCTCTTGTGCACATGAGTTCATAGTGCCCAAATAGATCAGTAGAAATATTAGGGTAATAATTCCTTGATAATTGGAATGGTGCGGTAGTTTTTCTTTTGTTTTAAGATACATTAGCAACTTCAATCTAAATTTAATTTTTCAACTAATCAATTCGAATTTTCTTTAAAACGAAATTGATTAGGCTAGGTCCAGCATGGCTCCTAAAATTTTCACCTTTTTGAGAATCACCCTCGCTCTTAGACATCGTATTTGATGGTTTGTTGTAAAAGTACATTTAGATTGTCAAAGTAGGATGTTGCACTAATTGACTGCCTCTAAATTTATATGATTCTTGATTAGAAGTTAATACCTTGAGATTTGATTAGATTGAATCTTGATTAATTTAAAATGCAAATACATAAAATTGCTTTTGGTGGAGGATGTCATTGGTGTACTGAGGCGGTATTCCAATCACTAAGAGGTGTAACAAAGGTCGAGCAAGGTTGGGTTGGCTCTAGCGGAAGTCATAGGGAGTTGTCAGAAGCCGTAATTGTACATTTCGATACCATAAAAATATCATTATCAACTCTGATCAGTATCCATTTACATACACACAGCTCTACTAGTTCTCATCAATTAAGGAAGAAGTATAGGTCAGCAGTGTATGTTTTTGATAATGAACAATCTGACTTATCGAAACAAATAATTATAGCATTGCAAAAAGACTTTGACAAAAGTATTATTACTGAAGTATTACCATATGTCTCATTTAAAACAAACAAAGCGAAATTTCTTAGTTACTATTATACTAATCCTAAACGGCAATTTTGTCAACGATATATAAATCCCAAATTGCAATTGCTAATAGAAAATTATAGTGAGCATATTGATGCAAAGAAACTGCGATTTAATAAAAGCTGAATTATGAGAAACTTACCTTTAAAAATTAGGAATGCTAAGGGATACGAATTAAACGCAAGATTGGAATTGCCTATAAATGGTAAGCCTAGTTATTATGCGATTTTTGCTCATTGCTTTACCTGCAGCAGCAATCTAAATGCGGTTAGGAATATCAGTAAAGCATTGACTCAGAATGGATTTGGAGTCTTGCGGTTTGATTTCACGGGACTTGGTAAGAGTGAAGGAACTTTCGCAGAGAGTCATATCGGAGCCAACATTAGTGATATCCATGATGTGCACAAGTTTATGTCTGAGCAATATGAGGCACCTTCTTTATTAGTAGGGCATTCTCTTGGAGGTGCAGCAGTAATCGTTGCAGGATCTCAGATTGAAGGTGTTAAAGCTATAGCGACTATCGGGGCGCCGTCAAGTGCGGAGCACACTACCAAACACTTTTCTCATAGCATAGAAGAAGTAGAAAGTAAAGGAGAGATAAATGTCAACATAGGTGGTCGCCCCTTTGTCATCAACAAGGAGTTCGTAGAAAACTTCGCAAAAACTGATCTTCTTAAAACTGTAAAAAAACTTCATAAGCCGCTTCTTATCCTGCATGCTCCGTTTGATAAAATTGTTGGTGTAGAGAATGCGCAAAGCATCTTTGTAAGTGCTAGCCACCCTAAGAGTTTTGTGTCATTAGATTCTGCAGATCACTTATTGACTAAGAAAGAAGATAGCTTATATGCAGGGGATGTAATTGGTGCTTGGTCAAAGCGATATATGGTATCCAAAGAAAATAAGATGTTACAACCAAATGGTGAGCAATTAGTAGGACATTTAAATTTGGTAGAGGATAATTTTACCACTACTATTCAGACCAATAAACATACCTTGATTGCTGATGAACCTGATTCTATTGGGGGTGATGATTTCGGACCATCGCCTTACGAATTGCTTAACGCTAGTTTAGCAGCTTGTACAGCAATGACTTTGAAGATGTATGCCAATCGCAAAAAATGGCACCTCAAAGAAGTGTTTGTCTATCTGACACATTCTAAAAAACACTTAGAAGATATGGACGAGGATTCTGGTACAGCTAAGTCCTCTTATCTTGATCATCTTTCAAAAAAGCTAAAACTTGTTGGTGACCTTACACAAGAACAAAAAGTAAGATTAAAAGAGATCGCATCGAGATGTCCTGTCCATAGAACTTTAGAAGGAGATATTCAAATTGAGACAACTTTATTGGAATAGCTCCTTAAAGTTTGATATTATTTCTAAAAGGTATTTGGTAATATGTTCTAAATATTTACCCTACAATTGTACTACAGGTATGATAGAATTAATTGAATTTCCTGTATGTGTACCACATTTATTCTAGCGTAAAAGTTAAAAACCTATATTTCAAAAATATTCGTAATTAAAATTCTAGTCTTATTTACGTATCTTTTATATGTACTAAATCAAAAGCATATGAAACAAACAATCTTATATTTCTTAGGCTGTCTTCTTTTGTTCTCTTGTTCTGATAGCGAATTTTCAGGTGTAGAGGAAAGCCAGTCATTCAAAAATCTTGAATCTTATTACAATCAAATAAATGACTGGAATAGTATTTCTCTCAAGGCACTAGATGAAGTTTCTATTGAAACCATAGCTACCTATACAAGTACTTCTAGTGAAAATTGTGAAGATCCAGGTACTACAACGACTACTAGTGCAAGCTTATCGGCAGGGCATGGATCAGCATTAAGTCTTTTTGCAGAAACGCTAGGTTATAGTAATCCAATGGAACTCAATGATTGGTTCATTAAGTTTGGTAAAGTTTATTATGATCTTATCGTAGAACAAAGGCCAGAAAACAAAACAGAGTTTATAAACTATGTTAGCTCATTACACTTTCAGAATGAAAATGCATGCATACAAGGTTGTATGAATGATTTGGCAGTAAGCGCATATAATATGGGTAAAGATTTTGGAATAAGAACTAATGTAGGTACTTCAAGAGTCATGACACAGAATCATATTTTTGGAACAGAGTCTGCGACATTTCATGTATTCACAATGCTGGATACAAAGAAATCATGCGAATCAAAATGAATATAAAGACCGAAATACAAGCTTGCTTGAGATTTCGGTCTTTTTATTTTATCTGCAATCAGATAAAATTTTGCAAGTTACTTGCCATTAGAGTTTCTGGTAAATAACATCGACTTCTGTACTCCGTTTTAAGATTCTAAACACAACTATTTATGAGAATAATAATGAGCGCCCTTGCGTGCTGCACCTTCGCTATGCTCCAAAGCCAAAGTGAATACCTACCAATAACTTTTTCATCTATAAATTTATCTTCAAGTGTAAAGTCTACGAGTGATATGGGCTTGTTGTCAATGAGTATTGGCTATACTAATAAAAAGAATTTTGTGGTAGGAATAGATGGCTCATATGGCAAGTTCGAAGGTAATAGTACTTATGAAGATATTACAGAAGTTTACGCTGGACCTAGAGCAGATTTATTTCTCGGCAAAAAAGGAATCATAACCAAATTTGGAATTGGGTATCGGTTTGGTACAGCCAAAGGATCTAGTTTGATTCAAGATGGAATACAGATGGTGCGTAAAAACAACGCCCATTTAGATATTAGTTTTACCTTCCCCATCAGCTCTAAGAGTGGCATTGCACTATATCCAACTTTGTTTGGCGGGCTATCTGATAGAGATTATTCAATGGGAAGCACTGACTATTTTACCGAGATGAGAACCACTTTATGGAAAAGTTTTCATGAGGAAATATCTGTAAGTATTCCTATGATCTTTAACTTCTCAGGGGCTCAGGTAGCAGTTGTTCCTAAAATGGGAAGAGCGATATACAATACTTTTTTTGAACTAGGTTTGGCTTTCAATTTTTACCATTCAGCTAGATGCACTGTAGTTCGTAGAAAGAACAAAAAGAATAGCGTTTTATCCAAGTTTTACAATTGATGTTTTTACGATGCTGTATCATCGAACTCTATTCTAAACCTCTTGAGCTCTATTCAAAAAACCCTCTTTTCCATATACTGATCTGTTGTGGATGTATATCGAAATTCCTAGCTAATTCCTGGTTCGTTATAAGAGCTTTAAAGGCTTCTAATACTAACCTATGTCTTCAATTTTGACGTAAATTTCTTTCTTGTCATAACAGTAAACCAAATCTTTTAGTAGAAATGCTTTGGTAAGTGAGAGTACAGAATTTGCGAATGCAATTGGGATTTGTTCTATTTGAAATATATAGTCTTGATAAATCTGATGGTTTTCTTTGTATCGAATCCTGTATGTAGCATCTACTTTTTCGGTAAGAAGGTGTTTGAATAGGCTTACATTTTTTGGTTGATAAGTAAGAATTATAAGCTCTTTGATAGTATCGATATCTTCTTTGGAATATTCTAAGTCCTCCAGAAAAGACGGTTCCCATCAATATTGAAAAAAGCACCCCATTCTAGTTCCGAAATAGTGTCTCCATCTTGTATTCATGATAATTGAATCAATACTCCATTAACTCAATATTGCGAAAATCTATAGGGTGGCTATTTGATTGAAAAGAAATGTACCCACTTGTCACAGCGGTTTCTCCTTGCTTGATTAAGGTCTTAGCAAGTTTATGTTCAGGATTAAGGACGGGGTTACCATAGGTTAATATTTTTTCACCATTGAGGAAGTGCGAGATTACTCCATCTTTCACATCTAGCTCGATAGTTATCCATTGATTGTCATGGAATGTTTTTTTGACTATCGGAGGGTTGCTGTTCTTTTTACTTAGTTTACCATTTATCTCAACATACATACCATTGGTATTAATCTGCCCGCCAGGTCTATCTTCTGTACCATTTCCTCCATGTAGATTATACTCTATACAAACAGGGAACCCTTGGTCTATATCCATGGACTCTGGTGCCTGGCTATGAAATTGCACGCCACTATCTTTAAATCCCCACGCAGGTGCTCCTGGAGCTGTCTCACCAACAAATCGATAATCTAATTTTAGGCGATAATTGGTCAGTTTTTTATCAAAGTAAATAGCGCCGAATCTACTATCAAAATTATTTCCGTATCCATCATAATTAATACTCATTATACCATCTGCAACCCTAAATGTGTTAGCAAAATTTTCATTTAATGGGTGTCCCTTAATTTTTACATTCCAACCTCCAAGATCTTCACCATTAAAAATACTTACCCACTGATTTTTTGTGCTGTTTGCAGCATTTTGAATTCCATCTTTTGCCTTACAAGAGAAAAGTGAAATAGAAGCAAGAAGGACTAGAGTTCGAAACATCTGAAGCATTTTTTTATAAGTTATAAAATTAAACCCGAAAGACTCTTTCAAAATATCCACTAAGCTCCTCAACTACTTCTTCTGAACTTTCAATACCTGCAATAGATTTTGCTAATCTCTTTTTATATTCTAGCTGCATCATTCTGCCAATCTGGATTCGTTGTGCTTGTGGAGAACCCGCACCGTGCATAGACTCAGTTAGATAGCCTACGGCATTTCGTCCTAAGGTCATGTTTTCTATCAGGCGTAGAATACGCATGCGGTCTTCTGTAGAATATTCTTTTTTTCCTTTGAGGTATTTCTTGACCAGTTTGCCTATCTCCGGGTGATTTAGCTCTTTCTCTGAAGGCATAGTAGCGACAAGACCTCCTCCTAAATCTTGTGCTAGTCTTCCTATTTCGTAAGGTAGTTTGGTGACATGATGCTTACACACATTAGAGATCATCTCGTCACATAAGTAACAACCTGATTTAGTTTTGTAGCCTTGATAAGATGAGGCTATTCCAGTTGCATAGATCGTCTCGTTAAGGTGAGTCATCTCCACTAACTTATCTTTGATATGAGAGGCTTTTGTGATACCGTTCATTTCAGCAATTGATGCAGCTGCACCTATAAGCACATCTCCTACACCACTTTTACACACGTAGCTTCTTCTATGATAAGTAGTGAATCGCTCTACTAGCATCGCTGCAAAATCATATTCGCCATCCATGAAGATGAGTTCATTTGGGATAAATACATCTTCGAAGATGACCATCGCTTCTTGTCCTCCGAATTTTTTATTACCAACATCTATAGATCCACCTTCCATACTTCTGGTATCACAAGATTGCCTACCGTAGATATAGGTAATTCCTTTTGCATCTACCGGTACTGCACCCACGATAGCAAATTCTTTATCCGCTTCGCTAAGTCTCATAGTAGGCATTACAATCATCCAGTGAGAATTTATACAACCAGTCTGATGAGCTTTTGCACCAGTGATATAAACACCATCGTCTGTTCTTTTACTGATGTGGACAAAGAGGTCCTGGTCTTCTTGCTGATGAGGTGCAAGGCTGCGATCTCCTTTAACATCAGTCATAGCTCCACCTACTACGAGATTACCCTTGTGCATCTCGGTTAAGAATGTTTTTAATCTATTATGATAAGCTGTACTGTGTTGCTCATCCATCTCATAGGTGACAGAGTATAGGGCATTAAATGCATCCATCCCTACGCACCGTTGAAAGCAAGTTCCTGTATTTTGCCCAAGCTTTCGCTGCATTTTATTTTGTAACACCAGTTCTTCTGCACTCGAACAGATATTAAGAAACCTGCTGATTCTCTCCCCAGTGTATGGAGAAATAACAGATGCCAATTCTGGTTCTCTTATGGCTAGATCATAGGTTTCTGCTATCGCATTGATAGATGGTCTGATCATGGGGTGTTCTACATAATCTTCTACAGTCTCACCAAATAAGTAAATTTTAAGATCTCTTCCTCGTAGGCTGTTGATATAATCTTCGCCAGTTTTTATTTTAAGGGGAGGAGATGATTTCATTATACTAGAGTTTTAAGTTTAGGATCAACTAAGTGTGGTGTTGCATTAAAGCCAACTAATCTAAAGTTATTCTTGGTCAGCTTATAGGTCGTGAAAGAAGAGTTGATTACTTCCCAGCTTACTTCACACATCTTTTTTATAGGTAGATCTAGCGTGTCACCTACAGTCGCACCTACAGGTCCACCGGAAGTAACTGCTATGACAGATTCTCCTTTGTTGGTCTCTTTCTTTATTTGCTCTAGCGCACCATTAGCCTCCGCTCTAAATTCCTTAAAGCTGTGGTAGCCATCATGTAATCCTTCTAGTTCACCGTTCGCCCACATTAAAAATACTTTTTCGAATAATCTAAAATGTACTTTCTTCTTTTCAAGATCTGTCGGAGTAGGTTGCTTTGCTATCTCTTTTAATTCTTCATTTGATTCTATAAGCTGGGGGGTAACTATTCTAAGAATTTCAGGCAGCTTATGCTCTCTAAGACCTTCCATTAATACAGGATCTAGATCTAACGATTTACCTCCTGCTGCCATACCTTTTTGTATGCCTTTAAGCGTTTGTCTATGTCTCTTGAGTGGTCCTAGGAAGATCTTGTCAATTTTAAAGTTTTGCTCTGCAAAATAATTTCCTAGTAGCTCAGCTTGCTGCCATCCGGTCTCCGACAGATTATCATAATCTGCTGAAAAGAGAGATGCCTGTCCGTGTCTTATATAGGTGATCGTACTCACTAAGCTCCTGTGAATTTTGGTTTACGTTTACCCAAGAATGCTTGTACACCTTCTTTATGATCTGCGGTTTCTATAAGTCTGCCTTGATGCTTAGCTTCTTCTGCGAAAGTATCCATCAGACTATTATTTACAGCAAATTTCAGTATCTCCTTTTGAGCTTGTATAGCTAGTGGAGCTTTAGTATTTAATTTATTCGCCCATTCGATGGCTGCTTCAAGTGCTTTCCCATTTTCGACCAGCTTGTTAGTTAGCCCAACTTGGTGACACTCTGCTGCAGGTATTTTTTGTGCTTCGATACAATACTCTAAGGCTTTGCTGTAACCTACAGCTCTTTGCAATAACCATCCTGCTCCATTATCACCAACCAATCCAATGTTGCTAAATATAAATGCAAATGAGGCACTTTCATCCATCACTCTAAAATCACAAGCCAACGCAAAACCTGTACCCGCTCCAGCCGCAGCTCCTTGAATAGCAGCGATCGTAGGCTTGTTAGTATCCATCATCATTTCGAGTGTAGTTCTGTAATAGGTATTCAGAAAATTTCTGGTATCCGCTCCACTGCCTACTAAACTGAAATCTGACATATCAGCCCCTGCACAAAATCCTTTTCCGTTTCCTGATAACACAATAACTTTTACATCATCATCATCTCTGGCTTGCATGAAACTTTTAAACAATCCTTTCAGTAATTTTTGATTGATACCATTATATCTATCGGGTCTGTTCAAGGTTATCTTCGCAATGTTATCAGTAACTTCATAAAGTACTTCCTCTCCTTCACTCGCAGAATCGGTAGATGAAGAAGCTGCCGATGCATCAGCCATCTGGTTTAATTTGGCTACTTGCGCTGCTTGCTTGGCATCACCAGTATGTGCTTGAGCAACCATTATAGCAACGCAAGCTGGCTTTTCTTCTCCTTCTAGTTCAAAGGTGATCTCCATCTTGTATCTGGCTCCCCCTGGGATATCCTTATAGTCCGCGACTTTGACTCTACCTCTCAGTTTAGCACCTACTTTAGTCGCGTTAGGAAATCTAACCTTATCACACCCATAATTCACACCCATGACTACGTTGCCGATAGTGAGCGTTTCATAGGAAAATTTTGGAGCTAGTGAGAGTACTAAGAATCCATGTGCAATGGGAGCACCATATGGAGAAAATTGTTTCGACATTTCTGGATTGATATGTATCCATTGGTTGTCTTCTGTTGTTGTCGCAAAGTTATTAATCCGATCTTGCTCCATCGTTACCCACTCCGTCAATCCTATTTCTTGACCCACTTTATCTTTTAACTCGGCAAGGGTTTCTAGATGAGTTTTGTATGCTTTATCCGTCATGATATATCTGTTATAGAATTTTTTATATAATTAAGAAACCATATGCCCTCCATCAGCGGTGAATATGCCACCAGTACAATAGCTCGATGCATTAGAAGCCAAAAATACTGCTAATCCAGCCATCTCATCGGGTACTGCCATTCTGCGCAAGGCTAGTTGATTTTCTACTTGATGTAGGAGTTTTTCATTAGTCCATAGCGCTTCGCTTAATTTCGTCTTTACTAATCCTGGACAGAGCGCATTAGATCTTATATTAAACGGTCCCCAGTCGAGTGCTTGTGATTGTGTCAACATCACTGCAGCCGACTTACTAGTATTGTAGACTCCCATCCCCAGCCCTGGTTTCAATCCTGCGACTGAAGCTACATTAATGATGCTGCCACCTCCTCTTTCTTTCATACTTGGATAACATAGGTTACTCAAGAATAAAATGGACTTCACATTAACGTCCATGATCTTAGTATACATTACCTCATTCATTTGATCTATAGGGCCGTATGCTAAATTGGTTCCAGCATTATTAACAAGGATATCTATGCCTCCATATTTTTCTTTGGTTTTAGCTACTAGGTTTTCAAGGTGATCCATTTTACCTACGTGTGCTTCTATACCTACAGCATCGTGACCTGCTGCTACCATTTCTGCTGCTACTTTATCTACAGCATCTTGTTTGCGGCTACTGACGACCACTTTGGCTCCATGTTCTGCAAGACCATAAGCTATGCTTTCCCCTATACCTTTACTTGCTCCTGTTATAATGGCTACTTTGCCAGATAGATCAAATTGTTTTTTTATTCTTGTCATTATATCATTTTTTCTACTAGCTTCTTAAAAAGCTTAAATCTTTTATTATTAAGTTTTTCTTGTTGTTTAATATCGGTATCAATTTCTAGATAAGTTTGCGGAGTTTTATTATATGTATCCCATTTAGGAACGCTGTCTCCGTTTGGATTACCAGATTTAGCAAAGTTGGTCCAGTAATCCATAAGTGTTTCTGAGATAGTTACTTCGACTGGGTTATTATTATCTGGTTTGCCGAATACCATTTTTATTTCACCACAATGGTAAGCTCCTATGGTTGTATTTTCTTTTGCTAATGCTTCTGGGGTGAAATGTGGTTCTACATATTTGTAATAGTATAAATAGGTGTCTGATGTTTTAGTATTTTCATTTGCAGCGTAGAGTGCAGGCGTTAAGAAATGCCTGTCCGCAAATAAATTTAGCATCTGAGTCCTTCTTTCTTTATCATCATCAGAGGCAGGATAAAGTTCTATGAATTGATCTGCCATAGGACCGAAAGTAGATTGTATATAACCTGCGTATTCATCAGCGGTTTCAAAGTATTTCTTCACCAAAAAAATATCTGCCTCATTAGCAGTCAATCCTATTATTAAGGATGCTTTGTTTTGTAAGCCATTGCTAAATATTCTGAACGGATGATATTCTAGAATATATCCGTCAACGAATGGAGCAAATACAGTCCCAGGCTTATCTATTTTTTTTGCTGCCGCAATAAGATCTTCTGGGCTTGCTTTTCTGAGCTTATCTAAAACTTCATCATCATTTTTTATTCCTAGATTTTCTGCGATTTTATTACCTATATCTTCTGCACTGTCTAGATGGACTACTTTCTTTTTTAACTGTCTATAGTGATGTTCTCCATCCCAAGGGCTTTGTGCTATTGCTTTTTGAAATAGTCCACTCGCATAAGTGGAGGACATTAAGTTTAGGACCGCGCGACCACCTGCAGACTGGCCAAAGATGGTAAGGTTATATGGGTTACCACCGAAACTATCTATATTTTCTTTTATCCATTCTAGGGCAGCTATCTGATCCATTAGACCATAGTTGCCTGATGACTTTGATTCTGATTCAGCAGAGAGTTGAGCATGTGCCATATAGCCAAAAACACCTAATCTATAATTGAAGCTGATAAGTACCACTCCTTTTTCGCGAGCTATTTTTTCTCCGTCATAGAGAGGATTATGAGATGCTCCAAAAACCGATGCTCCTCCATGTATCCATACCATAACAGGTAACCTAGCAGAGGAAGAAATTTTGGGTGTCCAGATATTTAGATATAAACAATCCTCATCCTGCTTCTCTGGCGCCCAGCTCATAGTTCCTTCTGGTAGACCAGCTAATTTTTCTGCCCTTGCATAAAAATGTATCGACCCTTTTGCTTGAGGACAAGCAGGGCCAAACTTAAGTGCTTTTTTTACTCTTTTAAATGGCTTGATGGGTTGAGGAGCCTGCCATCTTAATTCTCCCTCTGGAGCTTTAGCATATCTTATACCCTTGAAGACAGTAATGCCGCTTTTCATTTTCTGACCCTCATAGATACCTTCCTCCACTTCTACATGTGGAAAAATTTGAAGGTAATTTTCGCCGGTTTCTCCCTTACTGCTCATTTGGTGTAAGATAATCCTTCGAGTCAATATTTTAGACTTGACAAAGAAATTGTTGGCATTTAGGAACCATAAAATGATTAGCAGCAATATTTTTTGAATATTCGCTCATGCTATGTGTTAAAATCGGGCGACTATTCTAAATCTACTCCTCATATTTAATTGTTTTTGTATGTGTGGTTATGTCGTTTATGAGTTGCGGTAATAATCTGAGCGGAAGAGAGAGCCCTGATAATAAAGATTCAGTTGAAGAGATTGAAGTGGTCGATCATCTAGCAAAAAGGTGTCCTGATGTGACTTATCCGGCGTGAGATAAATCTCATTATAGTTTTGCTGTATCCGATAGGTGATTCCTATAAAATAGAATTGAGTAATTGTAGTGGTTCTTTTCATAGTGAGGGAAGACCAGATGCGTTTGCTATTGATTTAATATGGAGATTGGAGATGCGATTACGATATTTAGGAGTTGTTTAGGGGTTGTATTATAAGTCGCAAGTGCAGATGATGCGGAACCTAATAATTTAGTATTGTTGAGACATTATTCTATTTTTTTAACTTCATTTCCCGATTCGATACGTTGTATCGTCCTTACAGAGATGCCTGATTTATCAGAAAGTACTTCCTGAGTCAAGTTGAGTTTTTCTCTATTAATTTCAGTTTTGACATTCTTGTTTGTTGGTGCCCTGCTAAGCTTTTCTAAGCTAAAAAGCCTTTCATTATCTCCGCCACTTCCTTGGGCTTTTCATCCATCACAAAATGGCCAGTGTCCAACTCAGAAATACTAATGTCCTCAAAACAAGATTCTATGTCGGTTAAGTATTCTCTGATAATCACAGGATCTAGATTTCCATAGATCATCTTGGCAGGAATCGGGATTTTTTGTCCCTCGTAGGATTGCCATCTTTTAGCATCTATACCCATGGTGCGATATAAGTTAGCGGCGCAGGTTATACTGCCTTCTATTTGATAGGACTTGACGTATTCTGCTATACTTTCTTCCGGGACACTGCTTGACATTCCTCTCATAAAAAACCTAACCCATTCATTCTCTTTGCCCTTAATAAGAATCTCTGGTAGTTCTTTTAGATTTTGAAAAAACTGATACCAAAATGAGTAAAACAATTTCTGACCTAGGACTTTGTATGCTGCTGCTTTTCCTATTTTGTTATGGATGATAACCATATTGAGTAGGACTAACTTCTTAATCCTATTTGGTTGTGCAAAAGCCATTTCTTGAACCACTGCAGAACCCCAATCATGACCAGCTAAATAGAAGCTGTCTATGCCTAACTTGTCCAAAACGGCATAGATATCTGAGGATAGCTGATCTTTACTATATAGAGCTTTGTCTAAGACTCGGTTACTTCCTCCAGCGCCGCGCAAGTCAATGGCTATAGGCCGATATTTATCCTCTAGAAGCGAGGCGACATGATGCCAGGCGTAACTAGTTTCTGGCCAGCCATGTATCATTACAATTGGAGGATTTGTGGGCTTACCATATTCTCGATAGGCAAATAATCCTCTATCCGTACTAATTTCTTTCAATTTCATATCATAATCTTACCTTAAGTAAGTGTTTAAAGTATACATAAATACTTGATTGTCTTGTAATTATGACTAACATAAAAATATTTATTGGCTATTTATTCATTAATAATTTAACTTTGAGTATAGTTTTTTAATCAACCTAAAAGAAAACCATGGCAGAATATATGAATATGGACACTTTGAAGTTTTTTCTTCATGATGTGCATGACCTCTCCGAAGTCTTAAAATTAGACAGATATGCTGATTATGATGCAGAATCTGTAGATATGCTACTAAACTCGCAGAAAGATTATACGGATAAAGTCTATTATCCAACCTATCGAGAAATGGATGAGCAACCATGCAAATTTGTTGATGGTAGAGTCACTTCTCACCCTGCGATTGCAGAGGTAATGAAGTTTGGAGGCGAGAATGGATATATCGGTTCAACATTTGACTACGAACATGGAGGATCTCAGATGCCTCATGTGGTACATTCTGCATGTAGCTTTATACAAGGAGCGGCAAATAATAACATAGGAGGCTATTTAGGGCTTACTACTGGAGCCGCAGGATTGATAACTACTTTTGGTAGTCAAGAACTGATTGATGAGTTTGTACCTAATATGGTAGCAGGCAAATGGGGCGGTACGATGTGTCTTACAGAGCCTCAAGCAGGAAGTTCTTTATCAGATATAACTTCTTCTGCAACTCCGCAAGATGATGGCTCATATAAAATCAAAGGACAGAAAATATTTATCTCTGGTGGAGATCATCAAGGTGCGGAGAATTTTGTGCATCTATATCTAGCTCGAATAGACGGAGCACCTAAAGGAACAAAGGGGATATCACTTTTTGTAGTTCCAAGGTTAAGAAAAGAAGCGGATGGTTCTATGGTCTATAATGATGTAGCGACCGCTGGTGATTTTCAGAAAATGGGGCAGAGAGGATACTCTACAACTCATCTAGCCTTAGGAGAGAATGACGATTGTAAAGGATGGTTAGTAGGTGAAGAAAATAAAGGTCTTAAGTATATGTTTAAGATGATGAATGGAGCAAGAATAGACGTGGGTATGACGGCTGCAGCAGTAGCAAGTGCGGCATACTTCCATTCATTGCAATACGCAAAGGAAAGACCTCAGGGCAGAAAGCTTACGTCTTCAGGAGCCAAAAATGCGAATGAAGAACAAACCTTGATCATCAATCATCCTGATGTGAGGAGGATGTTGCTTTTGCAAAAAGCAGTAGTAGAAGGCTCGTTAAGTTTGTTGACATTCGCATCAGCACAATACGATATATCTCAATTTAGTAATGATGCGCAAGTAAGAGAAAACGCTTTAGATCTACTAGAGTTGCTCACTCCGATTGCTAAAACTTATCCATCAGAGATGGGTAGAGTATCTATTAGCAACGGGTTACAGATATATGGTGGTTATGGATTCTGTACAGAATTTCCTCTGCAGCAGTATTATAGAGATATCAGAATCATGGCTTTATATGAAGGTACTACGGGTATCCAATCACTAGATTTGCTTGGACGTAAATGTACAATGAAGGGAGGCAGAGCCTTACAGCTTTTAGGCGCAGAAGTAAAGAAGGATATTGAGGCGTCAATGACTTATGATGATCTAAAGCCATATGCAAAAGTGCTTGGAGAGAAAATGAAGGAAGTACAGGAGATTATGATGCATCTAGGGCCATTCGCTATGCAAGGAGAGTTTGAAAGGTTTTTAGCTGATGCAACAATCTTTATGGAATATCTCAGTACAGTTGTAGTAGCATGGCAGTGGCTCAAAATTGCAACAAATGCAAAACTAGCCTTAGTAACTGGTGATAAGAAATATGATGAAACCTTCTACGAAAGTAAAGTGCATACGATGAAGTTCTATTTTAAGTATGAAATGCCAAAAACAATTGGTCTCAAGGAAACTTTATTGAGTCCAGAGGTTTTAACTATTATGAAAGAAAAAGAACTTATTTGCTAATTTTCCGTTAGCTAAATTATATGCAATCTTTTAATTACTAAAAAACAAACAAAATGGATATCGCAACTATAGTGGAAGGAATGAAAACAGCGGCAGCCGCGGCTGCTCCAATTGGGGACACGATCAAATTTGTACTAGATGACAAAAGTATCATGATCGATGGTACTGGGGATACGAATGTATTGACAGAAGAAGATGGCGAAGCATCATGTACTATCACTACTACCTCAGAAGTATTTGCTCAGTTGCAAAGTGGTGATCTTAATCCTATGATGGCCGTAATGGGAGGCAAGGTTAAAATATCAGGAGATATGGGCTTAGCAATGAAACTACAGTCATTGATGGGAGGATAGGCTATTATCTATCAGCTTTTAGAGATATAAAAAAGGTCTTATTTCAATAGAAATAAGACCTTTTTTAATTTTTGAGTGCTTATTTTAAGGTCTTGATAGCGTAAGGATTGATAATCAATGAGATATATGCATTTTCATAGGTTCATCATTCCTACATAAGCTGTATTTTTGAGCAAAATCATTATTTATGAAACTGAGAATACTCGCACTGGCAGTATGCATTATCTGTTCTATTAATCTGATGGGACAAGAACAGTTTGATAGGTTATATCGTACCTCTCAAAGAGTGATGACTTCCCTAGATATGGTGGAGCAAGAGGGAGGAGGAACCTACTTCTTATTAGCAAAATATTTAAAGGAGACTAGTAGGGATACGGTTCATGGGCTCAATGTTACTAGCCTTGATAAAAAGGGCTCAGTCAATTGGTCTAGAGATTACATTTTTTATGAAGATAGTTCTGCCGTTGAGACTACGGGCACTATTGTCATTACTGAAGATGGCTTGATGATTAATACGGTGGTAATAGATACACTTGCGGAGTTGTCTAATGTTGTAGTAGGACTAGATCCGAGTGGAGTAATGCAGTACGCTAGGGCATACGGAAGTAATTCAGAAGACGTATTAGTTTCGGGTAATGCTATTCTCTCAAATGCTGTCGATCCTGAGGAAGTTTTTCATTTTGGTAATACAATGACTGCTGACGGTTTAGGGATCTATGCTTCTAAGTTAGATCTGGAAGGCGGTCTCATATGGGCAGCAGACTTGCAAGCAAAAGATGCGCGTAACAATGATTTTGAAGAGGAGATAGCAGATATTGCTATCAACTATGATTCTACTTATCTGACGGTGGGTTCTTTAGATGGAGAATCAATATTCTTACTTAATCATGATGAAGATGGGAGTCAGATTTATAGTAGAAACTTTAGGACTGCAGGAAACTTCTCATCAGAAGCTTCTGCCATAGCTACCTTTGAAGATTCTACAGCAGTCATCAGTGCATACATAACAAATAATCGTGGCAACACTACTGGCGGTGTAATTAAGATAGACACATTAGGTAATGTTGTTTGGGGAAAACAATTGCTTGCGAACTTAGGATTAGGAACAATTACGATCAATGATGTAGTCACAAGTAATACTGGACAAATCGCGATCGCGGGTAATATAGATGGAGCAGACGTAATAGGTGCTATCAGTGATGGAGAGTTCATAGCTGTACTTGATAGTGCTGGGACATTGGTTACAAGTCAGCAGTATCAAATCATAGAAGGTAAGGGATCATTGAGGTCTGGCTCCTTAACGACTACAGAGGACGGAGGATTTGCTTATTTAACAACCTCATTTGATGAAGATGCAGGGAATGACTCACTAGTGATGAGGATGATTAAGGTGGATGAGATGGGAGATTTAGGAATCTTGCAATCAGGTGAAAATTGTAACACCGAGCTCGTTGGCTTAGTTGTAAATGATTTAGAAATCAGAGAAGACACCTTAATATGGCAAGCAACTGTAGTGGAAGCTATGCCAGATACCATTGATGTATTTGACTTTAATTACAACAGTCAAGCACCCTTTCTTACTTTGCCAGATACTGTTTTTTGTCCAGGAGATCCTGTTATGTTTGAGATAGATGCTACGACAGCTGGTGCAGTAGCTTACCGATGGTACAAAGCTGATGAACCAGATAATACGATCGGGGTAGACTCTGTCTATCTAGCAACTGAGGTAGACGTAGATTATGTAGCCGAGGTCAGAATAGAATTAGATAATTGCTTCACACTATGTGATACGACTAGACTATCAGAAACAGACCCTCCTATGATATCAGTGGGAAGGAGCAATAATCAGCTATGCATCAGTAATGAGCTAGTCTTGTTTGCAGATGGAGCAGCAGGAAGTCAGCTAGAATGGTCAACAGGAGAAACCACAGAAACTATACAAGTAGCAGAGCCAGGTACTTACTCCGTAACTGCGACTAATCAATGTGATGATACTGGCGAGGCAACAGTTACTATCACGGATCCTGATTTTTATCAAGTAGGTGCAGGGATTGTATCTGCAGATACAGAAAATTGCTCAGGAGGTGTTATCTCACTATTTGTAGAAACAACTGGGGATGTAAGTGCCATTAGGTGGAATACCGGAGCAGCCAGTACTACGATTACAGTAACTCAAGCTGGCACCTATACCGCCACCATTATTGATTTATGTGGTGAAGAGACAGAGGCATCGATAGAGGTTACACCGGCACAAATATTTGAGTGTTCTGATGGTGATTGTCCTGAAGGGTCTTCTACAGCGGAGAATGGTTGTCTTTGCTGGCCAAATGCATTTATTCCTAACTCTAACGAAGAGTCTAATGTAAGCTTTGGACCTAATAACAGATGTCCTAGTACTATTTCAAACTACAACTTACGCGTCTATAATAGATGGGGAGAGAAAGTATTCGAATCAGATAGCGTCGGGACAGAGTGGAATGGTAGAGAGGGTAGTAAGAATCACCCTAGTGAAGTTTATGCGTACTACGTAGTCTATGACGTAGAAGGTGTAACCATAAAAGACAAAGGCAGTGTGACACTCATAAGATAGCACACATTATCGTAAAGATTGTTTTAATTGGTATTTTTAGACAAAGTGACTACAGCTAGCGCTAGCATAGCTTTTCATTCTGGTACGTAGTTATACAACTCATAGAGGTGCAAATATTTTTTAAAGTCTTAGGAGTAACGATATGTTATTGTCTCTTTACTATCAGCTTCAGCTTTGCCTATGCTTACCAAGAAAGTAATAGTGCCGACTCCTATCATACGATTCTTAGTGATAGTATCGAGAATAACCTGGTTGAATTACAAACGCTTTTTGAAGCAGGATCAATAGATAGTGCTTACGCACTTGCCAATCATATTATTTTATCAGCAAGAGATCAAGGTTTGATAGATGCAGAAAGACAAGCTAACTATCAACTAGCCAGAATCTTTAATCGACAAAATGAATTTGAGAAGTCGGATTCTCTATTGCAGCATTTATTAGTCAAAAAGGATGAAGCAGATTTCACTTTTGATTTGTTATTACTGATGTATAATAATGCAATGAGACGTGGAGATTTTAGTGATGCAAAATTAATCCTGAGTCAAGCAAGAGTACACGTAAAGGACTCGTCTGGTGTCAATATGGTAAGGTATAGGTATAGCATGGCAGACTATCTCAATAATGGAGAAAGCGGACAAAAAAAGAAAGTGCTAGATCTATTACTACTTGCAAAGAAAGAAGCACCTGATAATATTGATTATGAAATCTTATTCAATATCAATTATCAACTAGGGTCATTGTACGCTGCAATTGCAGTATATGATCAAGCCTTGCTCGTCGCTGAAGAGAATGAAAAAATAGCAATACAACACAAGAATTATTATTTACAACTTTTTGGAATTTTTAATCAGCTATCATGCTATTCAGAGCTGAAGAATCACAAAAAAATATATGAGGTAGTTCAACGTGCTATGAGAATAAAGGAGGAGCATAATGTGTCTACAGCTTTTGACTATTTATATTTACTCCAAGGGAAATCATATTTACAACAAAATCAACTTGACTCGGCATTTCATTATTTTAATTTAGGAGAGATACTAGGACTAGAAAGAAACTCTAAGCAAGATCTCAGTAATAATCTGCTAGGTAAAAGTGAAGTCTATTTTAAACAAGGCGATTATAATCGAGCTAAGGAATATGCGGATAAAGCGAGAGCGGTTAATCCGAAAGATATTGACGGATTAAATGAAATGTACTGGAGGTTAGAGGCTGTGGAGGGTAAATACCAAAAAGCCTACGAGGGTGCGATCAAAAGCTTAAAAGAAATCAATGGCGAAAATGAAGTTGATGAAAGTTATGAGATTATATCCAAACTCCTGAACGATAAATTTAGTGCTGAGAAGGAACTACAACAGCAAGAGATCTTGGATAGAGAAAGAAAGAACAAACTATTCTTATTCTATGGCCTTATGGCTAGTATAGTTTTGCTTCTAATTGGTGCAGCATTTATACAATCAAGGAATAGTAAGAAATTAGAAAAGCTAAACAACTCGCTGTTAAAGAGGAATGAAGCGCTCACCCACTTTAGCTATATAAGCTCTCATGATCTTAAAGAACCGGTTAGGAATATTGTTAGTTTTTCTGAGCTCTTAGAAAATAAACTAAAGGCAAGTGCCAGTAATTCAAAGGAATTAGAATTTGCATCTATCATTAAGAATAGCTCTAATACGCTTTTAGAAATAGTAAAATCGTTAAAGATATTTTCCGAAACCGCTTTTGATGAAGATGTGCTGTTAGACGATTTTAATGTAGAAGATGTATTCAATGATTTATCAAGGAATATGCAACAGCTCATCAAAACTAAAAACGCAGAAGTTAATTTTGTTAATAGGCAAAATATTGGGCTCATTACATTTTCTAAACCTATGCTTTATTTGTTGTTACAAAATTTAATTCAGAATGCTTTAAAATATAATAATAATCAAAAGCCAATAGTAGAGATAGATTTATCAATCCATAGAGATACATACTTATTTAAAATTGGTGATAATGGTAATGGTATCGATTCTGACAAATTGGAGTATATATTTAAACCATTCAAAACATTACAAAATAAGTCGCTAACGCAGTCTTCGGGCCTTGGCCTTTCTATATGTAAAAATATATTAGATAAGTATAAAGGTAAAATCTGGGTAGAATCAGAACTAGGTGTTGGCAGTAATTTTTATTTTTCTATTCCTAAGAACTTAAAAGATGCATGATCTTATCATTATTGGTGGTGGGCCTACAGGAATTAATTGTGCAATCTCAGCACAAAAAAAAGGACTCGACTATTTGATCATTGAGAAAGGAATGTTAGTTAACTCCTTATTTAATTTCCCGTCAAATATGACATTTTTCTCTACCTCAAAGTTATTGGAGATCGGGGAGATACCATTTATCTCACACACAGATAAACCTACACGCAAAGAAGCATTAGAATATTACAGAAGGTTGACCTCTAGCTATGATCTTAAGATTAATTTCTATGAATCAGTAGAAAGGATGGAAAAGCATGAAGATGGCTATACGCTTCATACTTCTAAGTCGAGTTATAAATCAAGGAGTGTAATTGTAGCAACAGGATTCTATGATACCTACAGGAAATTGAATGTCCCCGGAGAGGGTCTTCCCAAGGTCAAGCACTATTATGACGAAGCCCATCACTATATCAATCAGAAAGTACTGGTTATAGGGGCTGCAAATTCAGCCTGTGATGTAGCACTAGAGACGTGGCAAAAAGGTGCAGAAGTGACTATGGCAGTAAGAAAAAAAGGACTGTATGACAGAGTGAAATATTGGATATTGCCTAATATTCAAAATAGAATAAAAGAAGGATCGATTACAGCTCACTTCGAAACAGAGGTCGTAGCCATACGAGAGAAGGAAGTCGATCTTATCAATAATGGTAGAGTCTTTACCATAGAAAATGATTGGGTACTTGCAATGACAGGGTACACTCCAGATTATGACTTACTGTCTAGGCTGGGGATGGCAATTAATACTGATGAGTACAGTACACCTATATACAATGCTGATACGCTTGAGAGTAACCTTCCAAATGTCTATCTAGCAGGTGTACTTAATGCAGGCAAGAAGACAAGCACCTTATTTATCGAGAACACAAGGCATCATGGAGATTTAATAATTGAGCGTATCGCTGCTCAAAATGTGTAGGAATAAATAAAATTCATATTTGCTATTTATACATGCGAATGCTTACCTTTGCAGGAAATATTCTACGATGAAACAGGTTGAATCAACAAGTAAAAAAATATACTGGATTTACGCATTAATTTCATTCATAGTGACTGTTTTGCTATTAATATTCGCTAATGCATGGTTTTGGGTTGGTTTGCCATTTTTATTGACCTCTCTAGTTCTTGCACTAGATAAACTCTAGGCGTTTTCTATTCTTAAGGAAAAGTTGCCTTTCATTTATTATTCTCTATTAAAAGTTATAGTCCTTAACTATTGCCCGTGGTGTAGGTTAATCCTATGCTAAAGCTGTGACCTGTCGCGACATTTACTTTCTCATTTGAGTCTTGATTATAAGTTATTTACTAAACTAAAAATTAAGAGTCATGAGAACACTTTTACTATTTATCGGTATAACTATAGCACTAGGATCATGTAAATCTGTGCAAAAGATGGTCGACAAAGGGGACTATGATGGGGCAATAGCATTCGCGGCAAAAAAATTACAAGGCAAGGAAAACAAGAAGACTAAATATGTGAAAGGTCTTGAGCGAGCGTTTGCTAAGATCACTTCTCAAGATATGAGGAGATATACTGCTCTTGCTAATGAGGGTAGAGCAGAGAACTGGAGTAAGATGTATAGCATCCTGACAAGAGTCGATTCTAGACAAGCAGTTATTTCTCCATTACTTCCTCTAGTAAGCAAGGAGGGATATGCAGCGAGTTTTAAATTTGTAAATATAGATCCGCTCATAGCTGAAGCAAAAAGAGAAGCCAGTAAATATCATTACGAAATAGGTCAAGAACTTATAGCGACAGCAAGGTTAGGTGATAAGCATGCAGGTAGGCAAGCACATCATGAATTTAATATGATTAGTAGGTACTATCCTGACTATGAGGATAGTCGGCAATTATCAGACGAAGCATTATATCTTGGAACTAATAGGATACTGATTCGTTTTGAAGATAGGAGTTTTGGTTTCAATGCCACAAGATTCTATGATGAATTAGCATTTAGCCCAAATGAACTTAATACTAGATGGACGGAGTTCCATGTTAATCCGCCTATCGAACTATCTATGGATTACGAAGCAAGAGTAGCTCTAGAAAGAGCAGATGTAGGCAGAGAAAATCAGGATGAGAGACGCTTTAGAGATCAAAAGTCTATACAAGATGGGTTTGAGTATGAATTAGACAGTCAAGGGAATGTTAAAAAGGATACGCTAGGGAACGATATCAAAGAACCAAAGTTTATAGATATAGAGGCAAGGATCATTGAGCTATACAGACATAAGGAAGCCTTAGTAGAATTAGGGATAGAAGTTATTGATTTGCATAACGATGTTTTGATCGATAGAGATAGGATCAGTCATAGTGTTTTATTTGAGGATTACTCTTGCGTCATCAGAGGAGATCGTAGGGCACTAAGTGATGAGCCAAGAAATAAGTATAAAGATCGACCGCAAGCATTTCCAAGTGATACTGATATGCTAATGACTGCAGCCAATGAATTGAGAGATGATGTGAGAAATAAATTAAGAAAGTCATTTTTATAGGTTAAATATATTCAGATTGAGTTTGAGTTTTTTGGGTCTGCCATTTAATTATGGTAGACCTTTTTTTGTACTTTAATTTTGTCACTTCGGGATAAAGTCTTACCAGATTCATACATCTTATAAGTAGATTTTGCTTAATTTAATGAAGCAACTAAACAGATTACCAATCTATGTCATCCTCTAAAGAAAAATTATCAAATAGACTTTTTTCATTAGATGTATTTAGAGGCTTGATTATGTTTCTACTTATAGCGGAAGCAGCAGGTTTTCATCAAAGTTTTTCCAATATCACAGAAGGTACGGTATTCTCTGGCATTGCTGATCAGTTGCATCATCATCCTTGGAATGGGCTTAGATTCTGGGATTTGATTCAGCCCTTCTTTATGTTTATTGTTGGTGTGGCTATGCCGTTTTCGGTAGGCAAGCGATTAGCCACCGGTAATCGGAGTGCGGTCACTAAGCATGTAATTAGAAGGTGTTTTTTGTTATTCGCTTTTGGCGTGCTCTTGCATTGTGTGTATAGTAAGGCCTTGGTATGGGAACTTTGGAATGTCCTAGTGCAGTTGTCATTTACGATCCTGATAGCTTATGCGATTATGAGTAAGTCGCACAAAACACAGATCATCGTCTCTCTAGCTTTATTACTTTTGACAGAAGTACTATATCGTCTGTATAATCCTTCGGCTCCTTATGTTCAAGGTCATGAGACTTTTGGGGCTTGGGTAGACAGACTAGTTATGAATACTGATGATAACAGTGGTTATTGGGTGTTTATTAATTTCATTCCTACAGCAGCACATACCATATGGGGAGTGATATGCGGACAGATTTTGCTAGCAAATAGTGTAGCCAAGGAGAAGCTAAGACTATTTATAATTTGGGGTATTGGTATTTTGATTTTAGGATTCGTAATAGACCTACTAGGTGTGACACCTATCATCAAGCGTAATGCAACTAGCTCATTCACTCTTGCCAGTGGAGGAATAGCTGTGCTTACACTCACTTTATTCTTTTGGGTGATAGATGTGAAAGGATACAAAAAGAAATGGCTGAAGATATTTTCAGTAGTGGGGACTAACTCTATTTTCATATATCTATTCGCAGAGACAGTAGGAGTACAGTGGTGCAGAGGATTTGGTAAGATATGGACTGCAGGGTTACTTTCGCCACTCGGGTTCTCCGAGCATTTAGTGGCAGTGATTAATTCTCTATTTGTGTTATTTATCTTTTGGTATATCACCTATTTCTTAAATAAGCACAAAATTTATTTTAAGGTTTAACTTGCCTTAATGTTATTAGAAAGCGTTCGATTTGTCGACGATGTCTAAGGATATGCACAATGGCATGTTCAAGTATTTGCTCTATGTCATAAGATTGCCCCCAACGAACTTTCATTTTTTTGTTATTATCCTTTTCCTCGATTTTTATCTTTGGGTAGTCCTTAAACAATGATTCATTATATAAAAACATTTCGTTGAGCCCATTTTTATATAATGAAATGTTATCCAATAAGATCTCATCTTTATAATCTATGTCTTCCCCTAAATATTTTCGTACTTCTATGACATAAGTATATCCTGCCCTGATGACATGAGATAAGATGGTCTGAATGGATCGAAAAGAAGCATCATCGGTGTGTGGATCAACAATAGAGATCAATTCTATAGAACTGATTGTTTCAATGACACTTTGTAATTCAAAAATTACTTTTTCATATTCATCGAGTAATGCATCGATAGCTCCATTATCTCTGTAGTTGTTCATTTTATTCAAGATACATTTTTGATTAAAGGAGTAAATAATTCAACGAAACCAAAACTAGGATAAAAAGTAAAAGTATAGAAATGGCTATTTATGAAATTGTTTGACCTTTAGAAACTCTCAATATCCTCGGTCATTGTTTATATTCTATCTTTTAGGGATAGCTAGTAGATTTCTATATTATGATACGTGTTGATAGGTCTTATCATAAGTCCATGACCGCCTCGACATCAGGATCAAGGGCATGTGGCTTAGTCATCAGAGATAGACTAATAAAGACAATAAGGGATACTACCAATGAGAATGCTCCTACATCTATAGCATAAGGCATCTTGATGTCTGCTAGTTTCACTCCAAAATTGATCAATAAACTAGTAAGAATAGCTATGTTAGCCGCAAAGGGAGTAGCTCGCTTCCAGTTAAATCCTAACGTTACCGCAGGCACTATCGCCGCAGCAAAAGTCCCCCATCCAAAAGCTCCAAGGATAGCCACAAGATCACCACTCGATGATGCCCAAAACGCGAAAAACGCTGAAACAACTGTAATCAAGAAAGTCGTTATCCTTGCCCAGGTGAGCTCGTTCGTAATTTTTTTTCCTATGGATTTAGGTAAGTCGTGCATTACTGCTGCAGTACCTATGTTTAGGAAAGCATCTGCAGTAGACATAATCGCAGCAAACAATCCAGCAAAGACCACTCCTGCTAAAACGGGATGCGCATAATTTTGCAGAAACTGAGAGGCAGCTTCGTCTGGAGAAGCCAGCTCTGGATGGCCACCACTGATGACCAATGCTCTCATCACTAACCCTATGCTTATCCACAGTAATCCCGAAAACATATATCCAAGTATCGAAACAGGTAGTATGCTTCTTACATCACTCACTTTTTTATTCATCATAAACTTAGTGATGACATGGGGTTGCCCAGATCCTCCTAGCCCAAATAGTAGCACCCATGACATACAACCTATCATACCCATCGTACCCCATGGTCCAATCGCTCCTGCATCATCTTTTCTAATGATCTCATTCATTTCTGTGAACCCCGCATCATAAGTATAGACCACTGTAAAGAATATTAATATCGCTGCAATAATCATAATGCCACCCTGCACTAGGTCAGTATATACGGAAGCAATAATCCCTCCAGTAACACTATAGAAAACTAGAATTGAACAAGAGATTATCATACAAGTAGTCAGCGAAATATCTGAAAAAACTGCTGTCTCAATCAGTATATCTTTAAGCACCACAGACATAGCAAGTATCTGCGTGGCCAGATAACCTAGCACACCCATCACGATCGCTATGGCGATCAAGGCTCGTGTTAGATTAGAATTATATCTCAAGAATACTACGTCTGGTAATGACTTAGCATCTCCCAACTCTGATAGTAATCGTAGCTTTTTACCATGTAGAAAGGTTGATATACTAAAACCCATCACCGCTATCACCACCATCCAGATCGAACTCATACCCATCCTATAAACCAATCCTGGACCGCCTACAAATCCAAAGCCACTCAAAGTGGTAGAGAATACAGCAAATGCTGTTACAAAAATCCCAAGATCTCTTCCTGCCATGAAGAAATCATGACTTGACTTAGTTCTCCTCAGTGCCCATATGCCTATTGCTATGCATAGTAACATGTAGATGGCTATAGCAGATAGTATTATCGGATTTCTATACGCTTCCATTTATTTTGCTTCTCGTTCTTTCCTTCTCGCTAATATTCGTTGAAATTCTAATTCATCTTCTTCATTCAAAATCCACTCTTTAAATTTGATGACATAGACTAACACCAGTATCATTGGTGCACTCCACATACCATAAATCATCCATGCAGTAGGAGTAGGCCACCCAAAGAAAAAATTGTCATGACCTGTTGTCTCGTAATTGAGGTAGGAGAAAAAACTAAGGGTATAAACTACTAAGTACACAATGAAACCTAGGTTGATCCATAGTTTTAGATTTCCAGATGATTTTTTTCTGTCTGATCCGAACAGAATAAAAAAGTAAAACATCATGATAACACCTAAACCAAAAAGGTAAGATAGTACTCTTGTAGTATTAGAGGCCATAACATCACTACCACTGTGTAGCATAGTCTTATATGTGGGATGTTCGGTACCTGAAGCATTTTCTGGAATAGGAAAATACCATAGGGATAGTATCAGCAATAAGAATATGATCAAGCAGAAAAGGAAGGTCTTGGTTAGTCTCATAGATTCAACCACATGATAGGTAATTAAAAGTGAAATATATAACTGAATACTTCCAATTACTGAAGTTTTATGCCAGCAAATCAAAATATTAAAAGGTTCATAGATTAGAAATAAAATCTAATTTTGTGGATCTATTTATTTGCGAAAAAACTAAATCTAATCAGATGATCATCGGTGTACCAAAAGAAATTAAAAACAATGAGAATAGGGTAGCTCTTACTCCTGCCGGAGCTTTTGAGTTTAGTAAAAAGAGACATAAGGTGTTTGTAGAAAAATCAGCAGGGGTTGGGAGTGGGTTCTCTGATGCCGAGTATAAAAAAGCTGGTGCAAAAATTCTTAAAACACCTAAAGAGATATATGCAAAGGCTGAAATGATTATGAAGGTGAAAGAGCCTATAAAATCAGAGTATAATTTGATCAGAGAAGATCAGTTGGTATTCACCTATTTTCATTTTGCAAGTTACGAGCCATTGACTAAGGCGATGATAAAAAATAAGTCGATATGCTTAGCTTATGAGACTGTGGAGCTAGATAATCGTGCACTGCCTTTACTTATACCCATGTCAGAAGTAGCAGGTAGGATGGCTATCCAAGAGGGAGCTAAGTATCTTGAAAAACCGATGGGAGGTAGAGGAGTCTTGCTCGGAGGTGTGCCCGGTGTGATCCCAGGGCAAGTCCTGATCTTGGGTGGAGGGATTGTTGGTACACAAGCAGCTAAGATGGCTGCGGGAATCGGGGCAGATGTAACCATTATGGATATTAATTTAGATAGGTTAAGATATTTAGAAGATGTGATGCCTGACAATATTAATACCATCTACTCTAATCAGTATAACATTGAGAAGTATATCAAAGAAGCAGATCTTATTGTTGGAGCAGTATTAATTCCTGGTGCTAAAGCACCTAAGCTGATCTCTAAGAAGATGTTAAAGAAAATGAAACCAGGAACTGTGCTTGTAGACGTGGCAGTCGATCAAGGTGGTTGTATAGAAACCTGTAAGCCTACGACACATAAAAATCCTACTTATGTGATTGATGGTATTGTACATTATTGTGTGGCGAATATGCCAGGAGCCGTTCCATTTACATCTACGGTAGCACTTACTAATGCAACCTTACCTTATGCTATACAGCTAGCAAATAAGGGTTGGAAAAAAGCATGTAAGGAAAGTTCATCACTGCGTAAAGGATTAAATATTGTTAATGGAAAAGTCGTCTACAAGGGCGTCGCAGACGCTTTCAAACTAAATTATACACCAGTTTCTGAGGTGCTTTGATTTTGATCGACCCTAAGCATTTCGATTTCTTTTAAGTTCATTTTCTCTGCGTGAGCTTTGATGGTTTTACCGAGCACCATATCTGCTGCTTTTTCAGCGATCATGATAGTCGGGGCATTGGTATTGCCAGAAACTATTGTTGGCATGATGGAGGCATCTACGACTCTTAGTCCTTCTATGCCATGCACTCTAAGTTCGTCATCTACAACCGCCATCTCATCATGTCCCATCTTACAAGTTCCTACGGGATGATAGATAGTCTCTAAAAATTTCTTAGCATGGTTAGCTATGTCATCATCTGAGCTGTTTTCATTAATACCTAATAAGCCTCCATTATACTTTTCAAAGGCTGGTTTATTGAGAACTTCCATCGCCTTTCGTCCACCCTTGACAAGTTTTTCTAGATCCTCAGTTTCACTTAAGAAGTTTGGTTGTATTACTGGTGCATCAGTTGGATCGCTTGAGCGTATACCGATATAACCTCTACTCTTAGGCCTTATAAGAGATGGTAGAATAGTATAGCCATCCCATCTAGGGTAAGTATTCAGATCATACATATCTACATCGCCTCCATTCCCTACATGCATAGGTGCAAAGTGAAATTGAAAATCGACCCTATCCATAACATTATCCACATTAAAGAATCCTTGACCTTCTAATGGGCTAACTGAAAATGCTCCTTTTTTTGACATCAGATAGGTGCCTAGTCCGCCTAGTTTGTTATGTAGTTTTAAGTAGTGATTGAGCCCTTCTTGTGTTTTTGATTTACAAGTAATAAAATAAAAGAGATGATCCTGAAGATTTTTTCCTACACCTTCTAGATTCTTCTTTACTACTATATTTTGCTTACTTAATTCTTCTGCCGATCCGATTCCTGACAGCATCAATATCTGTGGAGAATTAATAGCACCAGCAGATAGTATGACCTCCTTAGATGCCATAGCCTTAGTAGGTGTCTTTCCTTTCTTTAAGTATTCTACGCCTACCGCTTTATCATTTTCGATTAGTATCTGTTTGACAGGAGCCTTAGTGATTACTGTCAAGTTTTTTCTGTTCATTACTGGTTTTAGAAACGCAACCGCTGCGCTTTGTCGCTTGCCATTATGAGTAGTGTATTGTAATCTTCCAGCACCATTCTGGACAGCACCATTATAATTGTGATTGATAGGTATACCCGCTTGTTCAGCAGCTTTTTCGTAAGCATCAGCATAGGGGGTTCTAAACGAGTTAGCAAACTGCACATTAAGTTCTCCGCCTGTCGAGTGATAGCCTTTATCTAGCTCTCCCACTTGAGCATTATTTTCTGATCTTAGGAAGTAAGGCAGCACATCTTCGTAACCCCAACCGTCATTGCCTTCATTTGACCAGTCATTGTAATCTTCTTTATTGCCTCTAACATAGGCCATTGCATTAGTTGAGCTACAACCACCTAGTACCTTGCCTCTTGGGATATGTATCTTCCTACCATTAACATGCTCTTGTGGTTCTGTATAGAATGCATAATTAACCTTCTTTTTATGTAGTTCACCATATGTTCCAGGTATGTGTATTAAGGGATCAGTATCCTTGCCTCCTGCTTCGACGAGTAGCACTTTGTTTTGTGGATTCTCTGATAAACGGTTGGCCATAACACAGCCAGCTGATCCAGCACCTATAATAATGTAATCAAATGAGCTCATAGTTGATTCTTGTGTTCAAAACCAATATAAGCAAATAAAATATTGGGAATGTAGAATTCCTAAATACTTCTTATCTTAAGATTGCGCCATCTCACTTTTATCCCTCCTCCATCATGAATTTGGAGGCATATCTGGCCAGTCGCCGCTCCTATTTTTTCGTCATCTATACTGATCATCTCTTGGCCATTTAGATAAGTAGTTACCACATTATCTTTTGCAGTAATCCGCATCGTATTCCATTCGCCCATCCTAAGGTGTTTGTCTAACGCGGGATCAGGTTTTATTAGCCATCCTCTACCATAAGACTCATAGATACCACCAGTACTTTTTCCTGGGGGGGCAACTTCTGCTTGCCAGCCTGTTATTTTTGTACCATCTACACTAGATCTTATGAAGATGCCGCTATTACCATTCTCTTCTTGCTTGAAGTCCACAAATAGCTCAAAGTTTTTAAATTTTTCGGAGGTACCTAAGTAACCATACCCTGCATCAGGTCCACTTTCACATACGAGGAGTCCGTCTTCTACATACCATTTCTCTGTACCGTATATCTGCCACCCATCTAAGTTTTTGCCATTAAATAATGATTGATATTGAGTAGGCTGAGTTACTGCTTTTTTACTATCGCAGCCAAAACTCATCACGCTGCATAAGAAAATGACAATTGAATATTTCATCTGATATTATTTATAATATGGAAAGTAAGGAATCTTTTTCTTTCTTAATCTCATTGATAGCAAAATCAATATCAACTACCTCAAAATTTATTTTCTCTCCTGCTTTTAACTGGCCCACCTTTGTTAGGTCCGAAGAGATCACATTAGCAATCCTAGGATAGCCTCCCGTCGTACCCGCATCATTCATCAAGATAATAAGTTGACCCTGATTGTTGAGTTGTATGGTACCTATAAGATTAGCAGAAGAGATCAACTCTTTTTGTTTTTTAAAGTTTGGAATATGCTCAACCATACTTACCGCCATTCTATTAGAATTTTTGTGAACAGTAAATTTTGTTTTGAAGAAATAACTTTGATTTGATCGACTCATCAAATTATACTCTGGACCTATAATTACTCGGATATTATTTTGACGGTCAAAATTGGGTTTTAAGTTTTCAGCAAGGGTCTTTTTGTTGATCAGCTTTTGCGTATTAACCACTAAGCTACTATTTTTCTTTATTTGATTTGATTGTAGATTTTTTAAGATAATAACAGGTAGTGGACTGCAACTCTCTAGCCATTGATCGATTTTCCATTCTCCATTTATAGCCATATATGATCTTACTCCTTTTGTAATCTTTCCGAGATTAATTATGCTACCACTCGGTACATGTAAGGTCTCGTACATGGGAGTAGGTTTGTCGTTTATTTTTACTTCTATATTAGCTCCAGTTATGGCGATGTAGGCATCACCGATGGTTTTTATTTTTGGACCCATCAGTGTCATTTCTATCGTTGGATTGTTATCCCTATTACCAACAAGCCTATTGCTTATAATCATAGATCGTAAGTCCATTGCTCCACCTTGCGGAACACCAGAGGATTGTAAACCCGCTCGACCCCTATCCTGGATTAAAGAATGTAAGCCAGGCCGTATAAATTCTAATTTAGTTTCCCACATCGATTAAGCTTTCTGTGTCAAACTTATTAACTATAATATCTATTTCTATAGCCTTATATTCATCTGCTCCTATCTCTCGAAATTTTACTTGATCACCAACTTGAAATAGAAACGGATTTTCTTTGACTTCATTAAATGGTTTGATTGGGGTTTTCCCTATTAGTTGCCAACCTCCAGGACTTTCGTAAGGATAGATGGCGGTCTGTAAGCCAGCTAAGCCTACTGACCCTGCAGGTACTTTTAACCTTGGAGAGGCACGACGTTCGGCCTTTATACTTTCATCAGTCTTTCCTAAGTATGCAAACCCAGGTAAAAAACCAAGCATGTAGACATGATATAATTTTGAGCTGTGCAATGAAATAATTTCTTCTACCGATTTTGATTTTGACCTTGCAAAGGTCTCTAAATCTGGAGCATAATTTTTTTGATAGCAAACAGGAATATTAATAATCCTACTTTTTATTACGTTCTTCTTTTCGTTTTTGATATCAATAGATTCTATTTTGGATCTTAACTTTGCAAAGTTTGTGACTAAAGGATCATAAACTACGGTAAGAGAGCAGTAAGCAGGAATACAATATCTAAAACCGTTAGGGCTAGTTTCGATCAAAAAATTTGATAAACTAATTACCTTTTGGTTGACCTCAAAATCGATCTTGTTTTCAAATTTTATTAGTAGCGCATGGTCACCGTAAGGAACTATATTCATAGATCAAAAATGTTTGATTTTGATATTGTGTGCACTTAGTTGTTGGTGTATTGCTCTGAGGATATCTGGTGCAGCAGGATTGTCTCCATGAATACAGATAGATTTTGCTTTTATATTTATTTCCTTTCCATTAAAAGCGATGAGCTTATGATCTTTTGCCAAGCTCAAAACTTGCGCACTTGCATCTATGGCAGAATGTATTACAGCTCCCTCTTTTCTCCTAGATCTTAAATTGCCATCCTCCTCATATCGCCGATCAGCAAACCCTTCTGGTATAAAGTCAATATTCTGAGTAATGGCATATGCTTCTAGTGTTGACCCTGCTATTCCCATTATTTTAAGTTTGGGATCAATCGCTAATACACCAGCGATAACATACTTGGCCTCATCTAGATCGTTACTCATAGAGTTATAAAGTGCACCATGTGGTTTCACATAATTTATTTGTGCGCCTTGGCTTTCTACCATTGCTTTTAGGACGGCTACTTGATATTCTATGATTGCTTGTAATTCTTTGCCATCAATATTCATTTTGTTTCTTCCAAATCCTAGGCGGTCTGGATAAGAAGGATGAGCCCCGATTTGTACGTTGTGTTTTATCGCTTTTGCAATAGTATTTTTCATGTGGAGTGGATCACCACCATGAAAACCGCAAGCTATATTGCAAGAACTCAAGTACGGAAACACAGCATCATCATTGCCAATTTTGAAGTTGCCAAAGCTCTCTCCCAGGTCGCAATTGATGTCAATACTATGATTCATATTTAGGTAAGATAATTTGTTTTGCAATTTTAAATTTGAAAATACTTTTCTTAAAGTTATTTATTCTTACAACTCTCTGTTTAGACTTCCTACTCCTTAGCCAAATAATTATAAACCGCTTGATGCATTTTAGGTCTAAGCTTCATGGTGTATAGTTTTCTGTGAGAGCGATCAGGATAAACTCGATTGCTTAAAAAAATAAATAGCATATCGTGTTTAGGGTCAGCCCAGACAAATGTCCCAGTAAACCCAGAATGTCCAAAGCTACTCGGGCTGGCGTCTTTGGCTACATAGCTTTTATCGGGATCATACTCTAGTAGTGGTTTGTCAAAACCAAGGCCCCTACGATTTTTATTTTCAGGAAATTGATATTTGGTAAACTCATCTATTGCCTCTTTGACTAAATATCTTCTTCCATTAAAAACTCCTCCATTAAGATACATCTGGAATAGTTTTGCAAGGTCTTCTGCATTTGAGAATAAGCCTGCATTGCAAGATATGCCATTAAGCATAGCCGCTGCCTCATCATGTACATAGCCTCGGATCAGTGTATTCCTAAAATAACTATCGTTTTCAGTAGGGACAATTTTGTCTATAGGATAATTCGCCAGAGGTTTGTACATCATCTTACTAGCACCGAGAGGATCGTAGAGTGTTTTTCTGAGATAAGGATAAAACTCTTCACCAGTAATACCTTTTATGATTTCAGGTAAGATTAGAAATATTAGCCCCGAGTATTTGTAAGTCGGGCTTTCAGCAACTTTAGATTCTTTGACAGCATCGAACATCTTCTTGTGATATCTTTTAAATAAATAAAGATCATCTGTGATGGCTATCGGATAGCGACGCGATGCTTTTTTTGAGAATGTTCTACGTTTGAAGAAGCCTTCTTCCTCAATGGTCTTTTGCCAGAATATGATGTATGGATCAAGTCCTGCTTGATGAGATAGTATATCTCTGAATCGTAAATGGCCTTTGTTGGATTTTTTGAATTTTGGGTAGTATTTTTTTAATGGTTCATCTAGATCAAATCTGTTGTCCTTTGAAAACTTCATTAATAATGGAAGACCAGTGCTCACTTTTGTCACGGACGCTAAATCGTAGATGTGATCAAGTGCCACCGGTACATTGCGATCATAAGTATGATAGCCATATGCTTTGTGAATGATGGGCTCACCACCTACAGATACATACAGCTGAGCTCCAGGGTACGCTAGTGAATCGATACCATTTTCTATAATAGAGTCAAGTACAACTTGAAGCCTGATTAACTCCTGTTCGCCGTCACTTTCTTGCTGAGCAATTAGATTTGAAGATGATATTAATAAAATCAATAATGCGATCTGCCATAAACTAGCAGAAAGTAAACTATAGACAGGGATTGCTCGCATAATTCTTTAAATATAGCTTATGAAATACTACCTTCAAATTATATGAATACCAACATGAGGATAATTACTTTATTGATAGCGGCGAGTTTGTTTTCTAATTTTCTAATAGCACAGGATAAGTTTCCGATTCTCGATCAAAGGGAAAGAGCTACTCTTGTCGACGATATATTAGAAGATAGAATCGATAATCTGCTGCCAAAGCTAATGGAACGTGAGGGGTTTGATATGTGGATATTGATCTCTAGAGAGTACAATGAAGATCCAGTGATGAAGACTATGCTCCCTAGCACTTGGCTCTCAGCACGTAGAAGGACCATCATGGTTTTTAATAAAAATGCTGATGGCTCACTTGATAAGATTGCTATAGCAAGATACAGTGTAGGAAAACTACTCAAAGGAGAGTGGAATATAGATGTCTATCCAGACCAGTGGGAAGCTCTTGTGAATATAATTGCAGAGAAGAACCCCAAGAAAATTGGATTGAATTATTCAAAAGACTTTGCATTAGCAGACGGTCTTGTAAAAACTGAATATGACGAGTTTTATAATAAACTGCCTAGGCGGTTTAGAAATAAATTGTACTCCGCAGAAAATCTTGCTATTTCTTGGTTAGAAACTAGAACAGAAAAAGAGCTGGAATTATATCCCATGCTATGTAAGATGGGACATGATATCTTACAAGAGGCCTTTTCAGAAAAAGTAATCACTGCTGGAGTCACCACTTCTGATGATGTGATTTGGTGGTTACGAAATCGAGTAACAGAATTGGGGCTTAGTACATGGTTTCATCCTTCTGTTTCTATCCAAAGATCAGATACTAGCAATAATGAATTTTTAAGATCCTTCTCTAAGCGATCGCAAGATGATGTTATACAGTTTGGTGATTTACTACATGTAGATTTTGGTATTACATATCTTAGATTAAACACAGATCAGCAGCAACATTTCTATATGCTAAAGCCTCAAGAAATAGAAGTGCCTTCAGGATTGCAAGCAGCATTTAAAAATGGGAATAGACTGCAAGATATCTTGGTCGATCAGTTTAAAGAAGGACTATCAGGAAACCAGATACTTGCAGCAGCTCTCAAGCAGGCGTCAAGTGAAAATATACAAGCGTCTATTTATACACATCCGATCGGTTCTCATGGTCATGCAGCAGGGCCTACTATTGGTCTATGGGATCAGCAAGGAGGTGTCAAAGGGAAAGGAGAATACCCACTAAAACCAAATACAGCTTACTCAATAGAACTCTTTGCAGCATCTGAAGTCGAGGAGTGGGGTAAGATCGTAAGGATAATGTTAGAAGAAGACGGTGTGTTTGATGGTAAGAAATTTTACTTTCTTGATGGGCGAGCAGAAAAAATATATTCTATCCCTCGTAACAAAGTCTCTGGCTCCTATTAATCAAATTTTTGATGTGGAAATTTGGAATCATAGGTTGTGGGAACATTGCGAATGTACACGCTGAAGCAATTAATGATATCGATAATGCACAGCTCATAGCTGTCTATGGCAGACATGAGGAGAAGGCTGCACAGTTTGCAGCTAAATATAACATTGACGCATATGCTGATCTAGATCAGATGCTCCTACGCGATGATATCGATGCCGTTGCGATCACCACACCATCAGGCTATCACCTAGAGCCAACTATAGCTGCAGCAAAACAAAGAAAACATATTATTGTAGAAAAGCCACTGGAAGTAACTGGAGTAAGAGTGCAGCAGATGATGAAAATATGCAACGAGTATGGTGTTACGCTTTCTGGTATTTACAATCGCAGATTTAATCCTGCAGTTCGCAAACTCAAAGCTGCCATAGATAAAAAAAGATTCGGAACGATTGCCATGTGCGATGCGCAGATAAAGTGGTATCGAGATCAAGCCTACTACAACGCCGGTGCATGGCGAGGCACAAAAGCACTAGATGGGGGAGGAGCTTTGATGAATCAAGGGATTCATACTATTGATCAACTACTTTATTTTATGGGAGATGTAAAGCGCCTTAGCGCAAGTACCGCCTGCCTTACACATGAGAATATAGAAGTCGAAGATAGTGCAGTAGTAATCTTAGAATTTGTCAATGGAGCAAGAGGCGTGATACAAGCTTCTACTTCGTGCTGGTCATCAGACGGACACCCTGCAGAGATTCATATATGTGGAGATAGGGGATCTGTATTCTTGTCAGATGAATCATTCCGAGTGTGGGATTTTATGGATAGAGATCCTATGGATGATGACATTACTTCTTTGATGATAACTAGTAATGCAAAAGGGCTTGGCGCAAATGATCCAACTGCCATTAACCATCTTGGACATATCATGAATTTTAAAAATTTTATTGGTGCACTGGAGGGCAGTGAAGAGTTAGAAGTTACAGGGCAGGAGTCAATGAAGGCTATAACGTTATTAGATGCGATATATCAAAGTGCTGAAATGAGTGGGGTCTGGGTGGAGCCAAACGTTTAAACTGTGATCGAATCAAAATCGTTTAAAAGCAGTGTAATAACAAACACAAATAATTGTAGCTTAAAAAAACGATGAATAAAATAAATCAATCTTTAATTTTCCTAGGAATAAGTATCGGTTTAACTGCGTTGTGAAAGGTAGAATTAAAATATTTCAGTTTTCTAGTCAAAAATCTAATTTTGAATTATAACCAATACAACATAGACGCTTGGAGATTTAAAATTAGGATAAAGAAGAAGAGCTGGAAGACTCATCCTAATATGGAAATGTTATCTCTAACAGATGGAGAGGTAGGAGTATTAGACACTCAAGTAGGGAAAGAATCCTTGATCATTATACCAGACGGCCCAAATGTTATTGAGCACTATTTCGAGTTGGTGGAAAAATTGGGTAAATTTTATCGATTAGTGATTTTTGATTTGTATGGATTTGGGTATTCTGTACATAATGGTAACTATGATTATTCCTTTGCTAGAACCAATCTGCTCATAGAAGAATTATTAGTAAGGCTTAAAGTCGAGAGACCGAGTTTGGCTTTTCCATGTGCAAATGGCTTTTATGGTTTAGCGTTTGCTAGATCATTTCCAGAAAAAATTAATCATTTATTTTTAATACAAACCCCTTCTCTAGAAGAAATGCTCAAGTGGGCTGATCGTATTGTGCCATCTTATTTAAAGAAGCCTTTTTTTAGCCAAATGCTTATGCCATTTGTAGAAAAAAAGTTTGCACATAGATGGTATGACTATGCGCTTCCAAAAGGTGCGGATAGAGAGCCATATCAAAAGATCGCTTTGAAGGGGCTTGATGGAGGAGGCAATTTTTGTTTGTGTAGCTTGACCCAAGGTCTATTGAGTCAAGAAGGTGAGCAACTAGAATTAGACAGTACTATTGCAACCACTTTGATTCACGGCGATATAGACTTTACGCATAGAGGCACCGACTTCGATAGTATAAGAGCTTATAGTAAGAGCGCCGAAGTAATTCAGTTTGAGAATTGTGGCCATTTCCCTGACCTAGAAAAAAAGAAACAATTTATACAAGTTGTAAAGGATAGGGTTTAGAATTATTTTAACAGCACATTGAGCTTAGCATGCTGTAATAGCATAATAGTCTTAGCGTCCATAATTTCGCCTGTACCCATCATAGCATAGGCTACTTCAAAATCTAACTCTAGGACAGTTATGTTTTCGTTTTCGGTTTCTACGCCTCCTCCTTCACTAACTTTCATGTCGTCGGAGTACTCACCTGTAAAGAAGTATAGGATTTCTGTTACTGATCCTGGAGACATATATACTTCAAAAACCTTTTCAACTTTTTTGATCCTGTAGCCTGTTTCCTCTTCGGTTTCTTTTTTTATACAATCTTCGGGGTTGTCTTTATCTAGTAGCCCAGCGCAAGCTTCCACGAGCATACCATCTTTATTACCATTTACATAGGTGGGAAGACGAAATTGTTTGGTAAGGACAACAGTCTTATTTTGTTTATTATAAAGGAGTATGGTTGCGCCATTTCCACGATCATAGGCTTCTCGTTCTACAGGATTCCATTCTCCATTCTTATCTTGGACGTCAAAGTTAAATTTGTTGAGCGTATACCAATTATCTGAGAGTAGTGTTTTTTTTAGGTTTCTAATTTTAGTCATGTTTTAGTTTTTGGCTTAAGGTATTAAGGATTCCCAGTAGGTATTATTATCGGTAAAGATAGCTTGAGAATTGAATACGGTTGAAATAATAAATCTTACAATTTGCATTAAGCAACTACAGCGCAAAATGAACTATTTTAGAGTTTGGTAAAATGTAAGCTTAAATATAAATAGGCCAATAATTATGTTTCGACTATTTAACCATATCATTCTTTCTTTGTGTTTAGTGATTGCAATGCTAAGTCAGACAGGTTGTGCTAAAAATGAGCCGCTATCGCCAAGCTTACCAGAAGAGGATGACTCATTATTATTTGAGACTTTTACTTTTGAAAAAAGGAATAACCCCTTTTTAAAAGATGATGTTGTTTTTGATATTCAAAATAACACAATTAGCGGGGAGCTAAAGCACTATTTTTATAACGCGATACCAAGCTTTACTACTACGGCTCAGACTGTAGAAATCAATGAACTTAAGCAAGTGAGCGGAAGTAGTATTGTTGATTTTAGCAAGGGCGTTAGCTATTCCTTAAAATCTGCAACGGGTACTTCAAAAACCTATACCGTCAAAGTCACATGGGATGATAGATTACCGCAGGTGTCGATCACTACTGATGGTCAAGTTTCTATTAATTCTAAGCAGGTATATACCTCGACTAAAATTGATATAGATGGACAACAAAAATACAGTGATTATACAGGCACTGCTAAAATTAGAGGTAGAGGTAACTCTACGTGGACTTATCCTAAAAAGCCTTATAAGATTAAATTAGATTCCGATTCGGAAATATTAGGTTTAGCTGCAGAAAAGGACTGGATATTATTAGCTAACTACCTAGATGGCACACATTTGCTAAATGCTGTAGGTATGAAAATTGGGCAGTTATTGGATATGCCTTTTACTAATACTATTATACCAGTTGAAGTAGAATTGAATGGAAAATTTCTAGGCATCTTCGGTTTAACGGAACAAATAGAAGTCAAGAAAAACAGGATCAACATAGGAGATGATGGTTTGTTATTGAGTCTGGATACTAATTTTGATGAGCCATGGCAATTTCAATCTGCCGCTTTTCAGCTGCCAGTGACTATAAAATATCCGAAAGAAATGGATGCTCCTAGATTGCAATCTATAAGAGAAGAATTTGAGGCGTTAGAAGCATTGATAGCAGACACTAGTTTTCCTGATAATAACTATTTAGAATATTTTGATGGTAACTCTTTAGCTAATTATTTGATAGTATATATGCTTACTAATAATGAAGAAATTAATCATCCGAAAAGTAGTTATCTCTATAAGACTAACGAAGGTAAATTTACGATGGGTCCAATCTGGGATTTTGATTGGGGATTTTCTTTTGAAGGTACTCAAGTTCACTTTAGTAGTTTTGCTTGTCCTTTATTTTGGTCACCTCCTAGAAAGGGAACTAGGTTCTTCTCTAAATTATTAGACGATCCAAAAATCAGATCACTGCTAAAAAAGAATTGGGCCAGCTTCCAAGCAAACAACCGTTCTACACTTTACTCTTATATTGATGAATATGCTTTCTTCATCGAAGGAGCAAGAGCTAGAGATTTTGGAATTTGGAAACGAGGGAAGAGTGATTTCGATGAGGAGGTAGCTAGTTTAAAGGAATGGCTCACTAGCCAAGAGAATTATATGAATGAGTTTATTGGAAACTTATAAATAAGCTAGAGATTAGCTTTCAGGAATTTTTGATTGTAGACCTTCAGCAAAACCATGGTAGGCAGGTTTAGGATCTAAGTTTTCATCATAGATAGTAGGCCAGTCCATAATTTTAAAGAAAGGCCTGATCCATGTATCTCTATCATTAAAATCCCAAAATGTAATACCAAATTGCTGAGCTGCTGGGATGTATTTGCGATACATTATGACCAGCTTCTTATACTTTTCTGCTTGTTGGTTTTTCATTTCTTCAGTGAGTATTGCATATTGTTGCTTACCTCCGTCCTGACCATCATTGTGATTATTAAATATGATATCAAGTTCTGAGATATGGATTTTCAATCCTGTTGCTGCCGCTTTTTTAAGGCTACTCGCAATGACCTCATCCGGGATATCTATCCTTAGATGCATCTGAAATCCAAGGCCATGTATAGGCACACCTTTACGCTTTAATTCATCAATCATTTGTAACACACCATTTAGTTTGGCTGTATCTCTTTCTATATTAAAGTCATTGTAAAAGAGCATTGCTTTTGGATCAGCCGCATGAGCATACCTAAATGCTTTTTCTATATATGCTTTTCCAAGGTGCTTATACCAAAATGTTTCTCGATATGCACCTCCTGAGGATTCAAAACCCTCATTAACGACATCCCATGCTGGCACTTTACCTTTATATCTACTTACAACTTTGGTGATGTAGTCTTTCATAAACTGATCTACAGAATTACTACCATTTTTTGCGGCTTCTTTTTTAATCCATTCTGGGAGTCCATGGTGCCAGAGTAATGTATGGCCGAATAATCGTTTATTATTTTCTTCGCAGAATGCAAGTAACTTGTCGACTTTCTTAAAGTTGTAGATGCTGTCTCTTAGTATACTATACATCTTCATGTCATTGGTAGCAGTTATACTATTAAAATTATTTATCGTAATCTCTTTTAGCTTTTCATCTGCTAACACTTTATTGATACTTATTGCTCCACCGATGGGTATAGAGGTTAATTCATTAAGACCTTTTGAGTGTTGGTTGGCCGATTCACTTACTTCAGTTTTTAGGCTATCATCAGTTTTACATCCTGCAAGTAGAATAATCAGTATTATAGGAAGAAGAATAAAGGTGCACTTCTTGGTTTCCGAGATGAATGGTAATCTATAAGACATAGAGGCTAAAATTGAGCTTTAAAAAGAGTCGGTATTTTGTAGATAGCGTATTTTTTAGATATCAATCAAGTAATAGCTGATATCTAAATTTAATAAAATGATGAAAGCTATTACAACCATTAGTTATTTTATATTACGAGTAATAATCAGCTTCTATCTAAATATTTTACTAGATGGTATCTAATAAAATGCTGTTGATAAATACATTTTAAAAAAATGATTGGCGTAAGCCAAGCGCTGAAAGATAAACTTAGATATAATTTTATCTCTCCATTGGTGGAGGTGAAAAGTCAAAACAAATAGTATTCCAGAAGTAAAATGAATAAACTATCAATTCTAATTTTGATTTCAATTTTTTGTTTTGGATGTCTAGATAATTCGACTAAGGAAGAACAAGTAACTCCTATTGCAAAAAGTAGTAAATCGAATATTGGTGAATTAATGGTATCAAAAGAGGCATTCTTTGGAGACTTACACATTCATACTAGTTGGTCCTTTGATGCATTTATTTATAATGTGAGGACGACACCTGATGATGCCTATCGGTTTGGCAAGGGAGCATCTATCTCACATGTATCAGGCAAAGATATACAACTTGGCAGACCACTAGATTTTATGGCTGTCGCTGATCACTCAGAATATATGGGAGTGATGATGCAGATGAGAGATAAGTCCAACCCTCTATCAAAATTGAAAATAGCAAAGAGGATTAACAGTAGTGATCCGTCTGATTCTAAAAGAGCTTTTGGTGAAATAGGACAAGGAATAGCGACTAACCAACCGAAGAAAAGCTTGTTAAAAAAGAAAGGACTTACCACTACTTGGCAGAAAATTGTGGAAGCTGCAGATAGACATTATGAACCAGGTAGGTTTACAACATTTCCTGCATACGAATGGACCTCCTCGCTTGGTGTAGAAGATGCTAAGCCACAATACGCGAGGAATATGCATCGCAATATAATTTATAAAGGGGGTAAAGTTTCGGATGTACCTTTTTCTTCTTTTTATTCTCAAAATCCTGAAGACTTGTGGAGATGGATGGACTTACAAAGATCTAAAGGGATTGAGTTAATAGCTATTCCACACAATGCTAATATGAGTGATGGTAAAATGTATGCTTTATCAACATTCGAGGGTAAACCTATCGATAAAGAATATGTAGAAACAAGAATGAAAAATGAACCGGTTAGTGAGGTAGTCCAGATAAAGGGGCAATCTATGACCCACCCGGCATTATCACCTAACGATGAGTTTGCAAATTTTGAAATCTACCAGCATACATTAGGAAGAGGAGAGCCAAGATATCAAAGCCGGCCAGAGGGGAGTTTCGTAAGAGATGCTTTTAAAAATGGACTTGCTTTAGAGCAAAGTGTGGGTGCTAATCCATTTCAGTTTGGAGTAATCGGTAGCACAGATGGTCATAATGGAGCATCTAATCAAGAGGAAAATAATAATGTTGGAAAATCTGGTTTGCAAGATGCAACGGCAGAAATCAGAATGGGGAATGATGCAGCTACTCTAAGACACAGACAGACTTCGGTAGGAGGGTTAGCGGGAGTATGGGCTGCTGAAAATACAAGAGAGGCTATTTTCAGTGCATTAGAAAACAAAGAGGTATTTGCAACTTCAGGTACTCGGATTAAGCTAAGATTTTTTGGCGGGTGGAATTTTTCAGATATAAATTATGCAAATAGTGATTGGGTAACTGATGCATATGCTAGCGGAGTAGCTATGGGTGGACAACTCAATAATATTACCAGTAAACCACTTAAGTCTCCTACTTTCTTAATTTGGGCGGTTAAGGATCCTGAAGGTGCAAATCTAGATAGAGTACAAGTAATCAAAGGCTGGGTAGACGCAGATGGAAATACCCAAGAGAAAGTATTTGATGCGGTGTGGTCGGATGATCGAGTGTTAAGTGTTGATGGATCTTTGGCAAGTGTTGGTAATACAGTGGACCTTTCTACTGCTAGCTATACCAATAATATCGGAGCTGTTTCTTTAAATACCACTTGGCAAGATCCTGAATATGACCCAATAGTAAATGCATTTTATTACTTAAGGGTACTAGAAATACCTACGCCTAGATGGACTACTTATGATGCAGTAGCACTCAATAAGAAATTACCATCAGAGGTGCCACCGACTATTCAAGAGCGAGCTTGGAGTTCACCGATTTGGGTTAAGCCGTAAGAGATATTGCTTATCAATCTTGTAACTTGACTTCTAACATTAATCATTCATTATCAGTTAGGCTCACCATATTGCAACCCATATTTCAAGTCCTCATTGAGGTTGCAGATATGAACACTTTAGGGCTTCGGAATAGTCATCGTAGCTGCAAACCCAAAACCAAAAGTCTGTGGCGCATTTGCTCCAAAAAGATCCCACTGCAAATTCATAACAAAAAGAAGGTTAGGATTTACTTCTATAGAAAAACCTGGATACCAACTAAAGACTTGAGAATTATCAGATTCAAAATTTTGCGCGGCATAGCCTATACCATTTAAAAATTGATACTGACCATCTGCAAAGTATTTGCCGATATCTGCATATAGATAAATATCTGATTTATGATTTTCTACGGTACTATGCAGGTAGTCATAGAATTGCAAGTTAATATCTAGCGAAAAACTCTCTGAGAAGGCTCTAGAGTAGATCGTACCAAATCCAAATGCCATAGCTTCATCAAGTGTGCGTTGGTCTTTATTAAAAGTCTTATTGCCCATAGGTACTTTGATACCTGTGATGAGTCCGAAACCATTTTTGTCGTCGCCACCTAAAAAATACTTCATAGAAAAGTTAGCACCATCTACCGTAGTCGGTACCATACAAGCAACTTCTATTGCATCCGTAAGGGCATAAGCAGACCTTATGCACATACCTGATGACAATTCTGTGTTATCAGTGCTGGAGTTGTCAATTAGGTTTCCGTCTGTATCCCAAGATCGACTGCTGATATTAGATCCGTAGGAGGGTTCTAACTCTGCATAGTGCTTAGAGATAGGTGATGCGGTAAAACTGTTAACTTTTGCAGAAGTGAGACCAACTATTTGTGCGGAGCCAACAAAGAAAAATATTAAAAAGCAAGAAATCGCTATGCATTTTTTAATCATGACTGCAATGTTAGGAAATATTATTTGCAAATCTGAAGAGAGACAAAATTTAGGATTTGTCTAAATAAAATTAGTTTCAAATTAAACCTTTCTATGCTTCTTTAGTTTCATAATAAACTAGTTTTGTTGCGTGAAGAAGATTTTCTCCTCTAATTTAAATTTCGGTTTTTTAACGACCAGAGTTAGCAGATTGTTAATAAAAACAATAAGCTCTATCTCAGATAAAAAACACATGAATATACCGGTACATGAAATGGGTATTATTAATGATTTAAAGAAGAAGGAGGGGGTATTACAGCAAGAGTTAGCTTCATCGATGATTAGGAACAAAAGCTCAATTACTAAAATGCTAGAGCGATTAGAGCGAGAAGATTACATCCGTAAAGAAGCAGACAGAGCTGATGCTCGTGGTAAAAGAATCTTTTTGACACAGAAGGGAAGAAGCATGAGTGACTTCATGAATGATGTACTACCAGAAACGCACAAGATTGCCTTTGATGGGCTGAGCTCAGCAGATATGAAAATTGCTCTTAAAGTCTTAGATAAGATATATCACAACTTATTAGAATACAATTCTAACCAAGAATAATGAATACTAGAAAAATTGTCGTTACCGCTATTCTCACAGTGGCTCTTGTTGCTTTGGGAACATTTGCCTATCACTTTTTAGGAAATAAAAAAGCTCCCGTAAGGAAAAATTTTGAAGAATCTAAAGTACTTAGAGTAGTAGATGTTAAGCAGTATGTGTCTGAAGACGCAAAAAATAATATTGTCTTGGACGGAAGACTCAATTCTTTTCAGAGTGTGAATTTGTTTTCTAAAGTGACAGGGCAATTAAGTAGCTCGTCCAAAGCATTCAAAAAAGGAACATACTACAAAAAGGGAGAGCTACTTTTTGATATCGATCAGCGAGAGGCTAGATATAATTTATTTGCGCTAAGGAGTAATCTACTTAACCAAATCACTCAGATCATGCCTGATCTAAAATTAGATTATCCGCAAGCATTCCAAAATTGGAAACAATACCTTGATGCCTTTGATGTAGAAGCTTCTGTAAAAGAGTTGCCGAAAATCACTAATGACCAAGAGAAATATTATGTGGCATCTAAAAATATCTACAATACTTTTTATAGTATTAAAAGTAATGAAGCAAGACTAGCAGATTATCAAATCTATGCACCATTCTCAGGAGTGGTGACTGCAGCGAATGTATTTGAGGGAAGTATGATCAGTCCAGGGTTACAGTTGGGGACACTGACTAGTACAGGTTACTATGAGTTAGAAGCTCCAATCTCAGAATCTCAAATGCAATATGTCAAAGTAGGACAACGAGTGGCACTTATATCAGATATAACGGGAAAGCAGTGGACAGGAAAAGTAAATAGGATTAGTTCTACCATAGATCCTGCAACGCAAAGTATTCCGTTGTTTATAGGAGTAAGTGGTGCGGGACTCAAAGAAGGAATGTACCTCAAAGGAAATCTAAGTGGAACCGCTCTTAAGGAAGTAGCAGCACTTCCAAAAAATATAATCGTCAACCAAGAATACGTATATACAGTCCAAGACTCTATTGTGAACCAGACCAAACTTGATATAGTAAGTCGTGATGATGAGCATGTCTATGTGACTGGGCTCGATACAGATATGTGGGTAGTTAAAAGTACACCGGCAGGATTATTCGATGGACAGAAAGTAAACCCTAAAAGAATATAATTATGAGGGGAATTATAAAGTACTTTCTAGTCAATCCGATTGCCGGCAACATGCTGATGTTTTTTCTATTCATCATGGGGATACTTAGTTTGTTTTCTATCAAGTCCACATTCTTTCCTGAGGTGGAAAGTAGGATTATTACCATAAGAGCAATCTATCCTGGTGCATCTCCAGAGGAAATAGAAGAAGGCATAGTATCTAAGATAGAAGAGAATCTTAAAGGAATTACGGGTATCGAGAGGACATCATCTGTAAGCTCTGAGAATCTTGGTCTTATTACGGTAGAGACCTTTTCTGGTTTTGATATTGATGTGGTATTGAGAGATGTCAAAAATGCAGTAGATCAGACGCCTTCATTCCCTGTAAGCATGGAGCCCCCTATCATTGCCAAGCAAGAGTCCAGATCACCTGCTATCAGTTTTTCATTATCAGGAGATGTAGGACTTAAGACACTGAAAGCATTTGCAAGAGACGTGGAGACAGACCTCCTTGCCATGGATGGAATTTCCAAAATCGAACTCACAGGATTTCCAGAAGAAGAGATAGAAATTGCTTTCAGAGAATCAGATATGAGAATATATAATCTCACCTTTGATGAAGCAGTACTAGCTATCAGGGGCACAAATCTGATCTCTACAGGAGGGACAATTAAGTCTGATCAAGAAGAATTGCTTATTAGGGCAAATAATCGTCAATATACTGGGGCAGGCTTTAGAGATGTAATAGTCAGAACTAATCCTAATGGGGGAGTAATCAAATTACATCAAATCGCAGATATAAAAGATCAATGGGAAGATTCTCCCAAACGAACCTATGTGAATAGTGACCCCTCTGTGGTAGTGAGTGTGTCTAGTACTATACAAGAAGATCTACTGGATATAAGCACCAAAGTCAAAGCCTACATTGAAGAATTTAATGAAGAGAATAATGATATCTCTGCAACCATAATCGCTGATAATGCAAAATATCTGTTGGGTAGAATAAATCTGCTCGCAGAGAATGGATATCTCGGATTTTTTATAGTGATCTTGTTGCTAGCGGTATTTCTAAACTGGCGTCTTGCATTTTGGGTAGCATTAGCTATTCCAATATCTTTTTGTGGCATGTTCTTGCTGGTGCCTTTGACAGGGATTACGATTAACATTATGTCTGTCTTCGGTATGATACTGGTGATAGGTATTTTGGTAGACGACGGGATCGTCATTGCGGAGAATATATATCAAAAGTATGAAGAGGGACTGCCAGCCACCGAAGCTGCATTAGAAGGCACCATGGAAGTACTGCCGGCAGTCTTCAGTGCCATACTGACTACGGTAATAGCCTTTACCGCATTCTTATTTGTCGAAGGTCGGTTGGGAGATTTCTTTGGGCAGGTGGCTATAGTTGTGATTCTATGTTTAATATTCTCATTGGTAGAGGGAGCATTTATTCTTCCTGCGCATATAGCACACTCTAAGGCATTGACTAAAAGAGTGCGTCCTGCCTTAGTTGTAAGTGCAGCCAGCGGTATTTCTCAGGTATGCGAATTACTTAAAGTATCAAGATCAGAGTTTTTATCTTCTAATCTTGCTCGCGATATGATATCTGATGACAATGAACATATAGATGATCAATTAGAAAACTATATCAAAGAAGTATATGACTATGACGTCGAATTTTTAGATGATGATTCTAATAAGGCAGCTTATATAGCAAAGCCAAAAAAGAATCCTATAATGATGGGGCTCAATAATATCATGGATGTCTTGAGAAACTATACTTATAAGCCAGTACTTAAATTTGCTATGAACTATAGCATCCCTACGGTAGCCCTCGGCATTGCAATGATGGCAGTTACTGCTGGAGCATTTAATGGAGGATATATAAGGAATACATTTTTTCCATCTATTCCATTTGATGCATTCAGTGTTACCTTAGAACTTCCAGCGGGGACTAATGCAGCAACTACAAAACGTATTTTAGATCATATAGAAGCATCTGCATTTGAGGTGAATAAAGAGTACAATGAGGAGCACTATGACGACGGAAAAGAAATATTTGAGAAGATCCAAAAAAATGTAGGACCTAGCATCAATGAGGGAAGTCTAGCAATTACTTTGTTAGGGGGTGAAGAAAGAGGGGAGATAACTGCGCGAGATTTGATAAGTATATTAAGAAAAAAAGTAGGGCCTGTCTATGAGGCAGAGTCATTGCAGTATGTCATAAGAGGACCTTTTGGGTCTGCGGCCTCGATCTCTCTTCAGAGCCAGGACTATGAGCAACTCGATAATGCAGTAGATGAAGTAGAGGCAGCGATGTCTAATATCTCTGATCTCAAGGATGTAACCAGTAATAACAAGGCAGGCCTTAAGGAGGTAAGCCTAGAGCTTACACCAAAGGCTTATAATCTAGGTCTCACACTTAGCGATATAGTGAGGCAGGTGAGGCAAGGATTTTTTGGTGGGGAAGTACAACGATTGCAGCGAGGAGAAGACGAGGTCAAAGTATGGGTAAGGTATAAGATCGAAGATCGATCAGATATCAGTAAGCTATCTGATATGAGAATCAGGACAGCGGGTAATTTAACAGTACCGTTAAGTGAGTTAGCTACATTTAGTATAGAGCGAGGCGTAACTAATATCAATCACCTCAATGGTAGAAGGGAGATCAGGATAGAAGCTGATGTAGCTAATAACAATGTCTCTGTAGCAGATATAACAACCGAGTTGCAGACTCAGATTGTTCCGGAGATACTTGCTAAGTATCCGAGTGTAGACGTGTTATTTGAAGGAGAAAAGAGAGAGCAGGAAAAAACCACAAACTCCTTGCAGACAACGCTAGCTATCATATTTATGCTTATGTTTTTTGTGATTGTACTAACATTTAAGTCGGTCAGTCAAGCGATGATAGTATTTGCCATAATACCTTTTTGTTTTATCGGAGTAGGCCTGGGCCACTTCGTTATGGAGAGGCCGATAAGTCTATTGTCGGGGCTTGGTATTATAGCACTTATAGGAGTCTTGATTAACGATGCACTGGTTTTCATAACTACTTTTAATCAAAAAATTGGGGCAGGTAAGACCTTTAATGATGCACTTTATGAGACAGGGATGTCTAGATTTAGACCTATTGTACTGACCTCTGTGACAACTATAGCAGGTTTGTTACCCTTGCTATTAGAAAAGAGTCTTAATGCACAGTTTTTAATACCTATGGCGATATCAGTAGCATTTGGTTTGATGATAGTGACCTTTATTATATTGGCACTTACACCAGCTCTATTGGTCATCTCTAATAACATTAAAGTAGGTATGCTACAGATATGGGAGGGGCATACAATCAAAAAAGCTTCCGTCGAACCAGCCTACGCTGGTGCTAAGAAAAATTATTTGTTATTTATGATAGGAGCGGTTTTTACAGGAGTTGGGTTAATTATATTAGTCTCTATCACTGGATGGATCACAGGCCTATTATTCTAATAAGATGGAATTTTCAAAAATGAAGAATATAATTTTAGTAGGATTGTGTTTAATCTCAATCAGTGTTTGTAGTCAGCAGACATTGACTTTAGACCAAGCCATAGCAATAGGTCTAGATAGATCAATAGTCGCTAAGATAGCGTCACGACAAATCACTATCGCAGAAAATAATAATATCAAAGCAAATACAGGAACAAGCCCCAGTCTGACAATAGATGCGAGTATTCCATTTTCTTTTAATAGGACTTTTGGAGATCGTTTTTTTGCATTTGGAGTAGTGCCGGGTGACTCTAGGGTAAACTACAGTGAGTCTGAGCGACTAAGTATTAACGGGCAGTGGCCCCTGTACACTGGAGGTAGGGGAGGCCTCCTTAGAGAGCAACTAGATCTTGCTGTAGACCAGACTAATATAACCCTCGACGGAGAGCAACAAAGGACGGTGCTTGACATTATCCAGAGTTACTATACTGCAGTGCTCCAAAGCGAACGCCTAGAAGTCTTGAGAGAAGTTATACAGCTCTCAAAAGACCGTATCGAATTTGAAGAAATTAAAAAGGAGTTTGGTACTAGTAACAGTTTCAATATTTTACAATTAGAAGATGCACTCCTTAATGATTCCACCGAGATGGTCAATCAATATACTCAGATTGATCTAGCGATGCGCAGCTTGCTAGACAATATGAATGAGGATATTGATATAACTCGATATGTAGTTACTGACAATTTAGAGTTTATACCAGAAGTACTTGATAAGGAGACTTTGATATCAGAGATGCTGGCTAATAATAATGAAATAAGCGCGCTTGAGCTTAATAAAAAATTTGCAGAGGTGAACACAAAAATTCAAAGTTCGCAGAGGAAACCATTTGTGAGTGCCAATGGTAGTTTTGGATTTAACAGGAACGCATCTGGATTTTTAGGAGTTAATCCTCGGACAAACGAAAAAGACCCTATAGCTCCTACAAGGGGATATGGATTAAATCTTGGTATAACGGCATCCTATAATTTATTCGATGGTGGCTTAATTAAAAATAATATTGCCAATGCAAAGCTAGAGCAAGAGATTGCAGATTTGACTTTTGAAGATGTCAAGCAAGATTTTGAAGTACAGTTATTAAATCTGATAGATAACTACAGTAATAATATTAATCTACTTGCAATCACCGAAGAAAAACTAAAGCTTGCTAATCAAAATATTACAATTGCTGAAGAGCGATTTAAGTCTGGAGCCATTAATTCTTTTGACTATAGAAACATCCAGTTAACGCTGCTAAATACATCCTTTACTAGGCTCAGTATATTGTATGATCTAGTAATTACAAAAAGTAATATAGACTGGCTTACAGGTAAGTATAATATAATTGATTAGCCTAAGAAGATTATTAGTTTGTAAAATGCACTTTTTGCAAAGTAATATTTGATTAATTGTAAAATAATGTGGCAAGAAGGAGTATTTGTTATAAGAATTAACAAATTGTAGTTTGTGACCGATAAATATTTTTTTTAGCTTCGAATTACCTAAGAAGTCAACTTTCTAATTAAATAATTTAAAATATACTAATGAGTTTCGAATCAGCAAGAAATCGCTTTTCACTTGTCGTAAAAGCAAGCACTACATTTTTATTATTAGCTCTATTCACTTTTTCATTGTCTGCGCAAGATGCAGCAGCTGCGCCAACGGCTGCAGGGGTTTATAATGAGGGATTGGCAGCACTAAAGACCAAAGACTATGTCAAAGGATTTCCACTAATGGAAGAAGCTTTAAAACTAGCTACAGAATCTAATAATGAGCAAGTAATAGGTCTAGCAAAGAAAAACGGAGCAATGGCTGCGTACAACTTAGGATTGAGCAAACTTAAAGCAAAGTCATTTGATGAGGCTAACGGGTTATTTAACAAAGCAAAGGAAATGTCTCCTTCTTCCTCATCAAGCTATATAGGTTTAGCTAGAGTAATGAAGGAACAAGGCAAATACGATGAAGCGATGGATGCTTTTTTTGTAGGAGTTAATAAAGCTAAAGCAGAAAAAAAGATGAAGAAAGCTGCAGATGCAGAGAAGAGAGCTAAAGGAATAGTCACTTCTGTCTATAAGGCAAAAAAATATGAGGATGTAGTCACATTAGGTGAGAAATTCTTAGCAAATGCAAAAAATGCAGATGTAAGTTATTATGTAGGTAAAAGTATGGTGGCCAACGGGGATGATGCAGGAGCAATAGCTCACTTTGATAATGCTTTAGGTATGATCAAAGATAAGGACAAGGTGAATTATGCTAAAGCGCAGAGCCTTGAAAAATTAGGCAAAAACACTGAAGCGGTAGCCGCTTATAAGTTAGTAACAGGTGAGAAGTATAAAGCTCAAGTAGATCATAAAGTATCTACACTTAAGTAATAGGTACTAGCAAAACATAAACATATAAAAATGGGCTACTAGAATTTCTAGTAGCCCATTTTTTATTTCATAAATATTAGCTATTCTAAGGTATTATTGGTGTTAGCTAACTCTCAAAAGTTAATTAACTCAACATCAAATAGTAAGACTGAGTTTCCAGGAATAGATCCATTACCTCTACTACCATAAGCTAGATCACTAGGGATAATTAAAGTACCTGCTCCTCCTTTCGAAAATTTAGGGATTCCGATTTGCCATCCCACTATAACTCCAGATAACGGAAAAGTAGCTGGTGCACCTCTGGCTACAGAAGAATCAAATACATCTCCGTTTAAAAATTTACCTGTATAATGTACAGTAACATCATTGTTAATATTCGGAAATTCTCCGTTGCCTTCTTTAGAGACTACATAAAATAGTCCAGAGTTATCCACCTCAACCGCATTAAGATTATTTTCTGTAATATAGTTTTGGATAAGCGTAGCATTATCGAGTTGTGGCTCATCGTCTCCACAAGACACTGTAAGTAGTCCTAGAAATACTAAGGAAAGTATAGAAAAATTAAGCTTCATTGTTTAAAAATTTAAGTCGCAAATGTAAAACGATTTATAATTCAATGTGTGATGTTTTCAACTATTGGTAGTTAAGATTGTTAAAAGATAAAATCAGAAAAATGTTTGGATTATTTAAGAAAGACAAGAAGAAAGAATTGCAAAAGAAGTATGAAAGGTTAATGAAAGAGTCATATGATCTATCTACTACAGACAGGAAGGCAAGCGACCTTAAGCGGGTAGAAGCAGATCAAGTGGCCGATGAGATTGCTAAGTTAGTTTAAGGTTTCTGCGTAAAGTCTTTGCTCGTTTATCTTCATTATCATGACTCCACCCAGGAGCATAGAATAAGTATTTTAGTTTATTGACGAGTCCTGGAGCTCTCCATACATCTTTCCATAAAGCGGTGTATTCATGACTAAAAACAATAGCAGGATTATTTGTGTGGATGTTTTCTGTTAAGCCATATACTGGTTTTTCAGTATCGAGCTCCTCAGAGAATGTTCCAAAAAGTCGATCCCAGATAATAAACATACCTGCATGATTGCAATCAAGGTATCGGATATTAGATGCATGGTGTACTCGATGATGAGAGGGTGTATTAAAAACAAACTCTATAGGTGAACTAAATTTACCGACCAGATCAGTATGGACCCAAAACTGGTATATAAGATTAATACTCATAACTGTGAAGATCATCATTACATCAAACCCTAACAATGGGAGCCACAACCAAAAAAAATATTTGTGTACCCGCTCACCAGCACCCTGCCTAAGGGCTGTTCCAAAATTCATATGTTCAGAGGAATGATGAGACACATGGCCAGCCCAAAATAATCTCACCTCATGATTAGCCCTATGAAAAGCATAATAACTTAGATCATCTAAAAAGATAAGCACCATCCATGCCCACCATTGCCGACCGACTACATCTGCAAAGGGACTGATAGAGTGCAGGTATATCATAGCGACAAAGGCAATGACCTTAGGGATAAACTCGACGACTGCAGTTATTAATAACATGCCTACAGAAGCCAGGAGGTCTTTATTGTCATATAGCTTAAGCTCTTGCCTGTTATCATACCACTTCTCTAAGAAAATGGCTATGATGAAAATGGGCAATGCAAGAAACATCAGCTTATCTTCTTGTACAAGGGTGATATAATATTGCAAGTCCATACAGTTCTAAATTAGTATAATTATTAGTGAGCCTAACCTTTAACTGGCTGTTAATTTTTAATTAAATAAATGCGATAGCTAGATATTGCTGAACAAAAGAACATTAATTTGCCTTTTTAGGAAGTAATGATTATCTAACAATAAATCAAAAAACAGAAATGAAGAATTTAAAGCTAACTATAGTTGGATTTTGCTTTGTGCTAATGTCAGTCATGACGCTAAATCTATCAGCGCAGAATACCACATCTAAAGTAGATACTAAAAGCAGTTTTATAAACTGGACAGGTAAAAAGGTGGTAGGCTCACATGAAGGAACCATCAAACTGAGCGGTGGAGAATTAACTTTCTCAGCAGGTAAGTTGACGGGAGGGAATTTTGCTATAGACATGACATCTATGGAAAATACAGATATGAAAGGCGGAGGTGCTGAGAAGCTTATGGGACACTTACATTCAGATGATTTCTTTAGTACCGAAAATCATCCTAGCTCTACTTTGAAAATCACGAAGGTGATGGCAAATGATGATGGTTACGATATTACTGGTGACTTAACAATTAAAGGTATCACTAAGCCAATTAGCTTTAGTGCTACAGCAGGTCAGTATCTTGCCAATGCAGATATCACAGTTGATAGGACTCTCTATGATATTAAATATGGTTCTGGATCGTTTTTCTCTGATCTAGGAGATAAGGCTATTGACAATAACTTCACTCTCAAGGTGAACTTAGTTTTGCAGAACTAATCCAATTATAAAATAATGAATACTAAATGCCTACTGAAATATCAGTGGGCATTTACTATTTAAAGGAATGTGATAATTATAGTGATTGTTTGTGCTGTAAGAGATTGTTAAGTCTTAGATATACAGATAGGCTAAGTAGATAAATAAAATTTGAAAAGGCAACCTGATCATGGTGGCAGTTACATGTTTTCCTTTTCTTCGAGCTTTTATATGATGATAAATGTTAGCAGGAAACACAGCTACGAGTAAGATGATAATACCCCAAGCAGCTATACTGCGGGTACTAGGAATAAGTAACATAATGCCTAAGGCGATCTCTACTATACCCACAATGATATTGACAATCTCAGGATAAGGAATAAATGGTGGAGTGATTTTGAGAAAGAACTTGGGATTTTTAAAATGACTGAACCCTGCATAGGCATAAAACGCTGCCATGATATATAAGCCGATCTTAAATAAATCCATACTTTGTAGTCTTATGATTTAATAAGAAAGAAGGTAATTAAAAAGAATAGTAAAAATGGATATACTTAATGAAAAAGTTGCACTCATAACTGGAGGTACTAAAGGTATAGGATACAGCGTAGCCTTAGCCATGATGGATCAGGGAATGAAAGTTGCTATCACAGGTCGATCAAAAGAAGGGGTAGATAAAGCGCTCGAAAGTTTGAAAATGGACGGTGCTCATAATTGTATCGGGATAGTCTGTGATGTAAGAAATTACGAATCTCAACAAGCTTGCGCGGATAAAGTAATAGAGGCGTATGGGAAACTAGATGTACTAATAGCAAATGCTGGGGTAGGACACTTTGCTAGTATAGAGGAGCTAACGCCAGACCAATGGCAAGAGGTAATAGATGTAAATCTTACTGGTGTATTTTATAGTACTAAAGCTTGCCTAGATTCGCTTAAAGAATCCAGTGGATATATCATTACTATAGCAAGCCTAGCAGGGACTAATTTCTTTGCGAGAGGGTCTGCATATAATGCTAGTAAGTTTGGGCTGGTGGGATTTTCGCAAGCTGTCATGTTAGATCTACGACATAGCGGGGTGAAAGTAAGTACCATCATGCCAGGATCAGTAGCCACATACTTTAATGATCATGTACCTTCTGATGCTGATGCTTGGAAAATACAACCGGAGGATATAGGTCAAATCGTAATAGACTTACTAAAGATGAACCCTAGGACATTACCAAGTAAAATTGAAGTAAGGCCGAGTGTGCCTCCTAAGAAATAGATTAACTTTTGAGTATTGTTATTTATCAATGACAGAATGTAAATAAAAAAGCACCAGTTATTATGACTGGTGCTTTTTTATGGTAAAAGTTTTGTTTGATTATTTATAGGCTCTTATGTGATCCATCACAAAATCCAGGATTTTTTGTCGCTTTGCAAGTACACATATATGCAGTCTTTGTCTCTTCGGCTACAAATTTTAAAGGAGTGAAGGAACTACCTCTATGAGAGCCATCACAAAATGGTTGCTTAGCTGATTCTCCACAAGTACACCATGCATAGGTCTTGCCTGCTTCTAATTCTACAGGTAGTGGAGCTGTTCCTGCAATCTTTGGTTTATCCATTTTTAATATTTTGATTTAAAAATTATCTTATTTGAAGACGTAATACAATATCAACAATAATGGTTCAATATAAGTTCGACATATCAATTTGTCCAAATTTATAAGGAAAAGAAAAGTTAAATAGAACTATTCTAAACTCACAGTTCTACTCGATCTGCCGTTACTAGCAAAGGTCTTTAATTTAATTATCGGTGCAGATATATTGATAGGAGAAGTGTAGATATTAGAATTTTTGTCCGGTTCAGAGCCATCAGTGGTATATCTAATCTCTAGCCCTGGAAACTTTGTATTCGCAAATAGCTGACCATCCATAATCTTTGCACCTGGTAAAGGAATTCTATAATTGATTCCAGAGAACTTGTGATCCAGTTTTTTTAATTCTATCTGACCAAGATTATTAGCAAAATTATTCCAATCTTGATTTTGTAAATTTTCATCCCCATCTGACCAAGAAGGTTCTTCACCCCATGCTCGTTCTGCTAGTGCAAGCATTTTGGGGAATACCATATATTCTAGTTTCTCTGGACTGGTGATTGTTTCGCACCATATTTGGCCTTGTATTCCTTTGAAGTTTTTTCTACCAGCTGCGGTAAGTCTTATTTTATTATCTATGTCCTCCTGCTTCAGTCGATTACCATTCTTATCATACTTAGCATTCGCGAATATATCTAGTGGAATCACATCAAAGAAGGTCTTAGTGGACGTCCATCCTGACCAACTTAATCCAGTTTCGTCTGGGTCTTTGTTATAAGCCATATCCATATAGAGGCTTGCAGAGTTGCAGAAAATGATCTCATAGCCCGCATTAGCCAGCTTATAAGCCATGTCTTCTCGTCCCCATCCCCACACTGCATTCCATACATAAGGAATATAGGACTGGCCAATCATCTCCTCGTTTAGTACAATACCATCATGAGCATCTTTAGAATGTTTTAAGACTATCTCTTCCCAGCCTGCAGTATTGAGCCCCTTCTCATCCATGATCACTTTAAATCGTTTCATGAAGTAAGCATGTAGATCATCAGTGTGATTGACATCAGAGTTTGAATCGATAAATTTTTTGCAGATAGGCGATTTTTGCCATGGTCCATAAGGGAGTTCATCTCCACCACTGTGGATTGTGTAAATGGGTACATTAGCCTCTTCAAATATAGCTACTAGTTCATCAATTACTTTCTCCACAAAATCGTAGGTAGACTCCTGGCAAACACAAACTATATTATCACTAAAGTTTTGTGCAGAGCTATATTCAGATTTATCATCGAAGTCATGGAGTAGATATTTCTTCGCCTCGGCTTCGTCACCTTGGTCCATATATTTTTTATACCTCGATGCCATAGATTTTATGGCTGCTCGTGCATGACTTGGGATATCTATTTCTGGGATAACTTCTATGTGTCTAGCGTCTGCATATTGTAAGATGTCAATAAACTCAGCTCTGGTATAGTATCCTGTGCCCGTACTGCCATCGACAATCGGACCTGAGCCATAGTGAGGCACTAGATTTTCAGATTCATCTAAGGTATGACCTCTCTTACTCCCTATATCAGTTAGTTCTGGAAGACCAGGTATTTCTATTCGCCATCCTTCATCATCTGTTATATGAAAATGAAACTTGTTGAGTTTGTATTGACTCATCAGTTCTAGTAGCTCTACAACCTTATCCTTTGTATGAAAGTTTCTAGCAACATCTAAATGTACTCCTCGATAAGAAAACCTAGGCTGGTCTTTTATTACACAGTGACTAATTGCTATGGACTTTTCTTGATTACTAAAGTAATTGGCATCTATTAAGCCCATTAAACTTTGTAACCCATAGAATGCACCAGCATTATCTCTGGCTAAAATATTTATACCTGCATTAGAGACTTCTAACGAGTAAGATTCAGGTGGTCCTTGGTACCCTAGTTTTAAATTTACATTTGGATCTTTGTCATCTTGACTAACGTTTAAGTTTAGATTTTTTTCAAATAGACTTTGAGCTAACTTGATTTCATTAGCAAGCGATTTGCCTGCGTTGATTCTTAGACCATCTTTGATCTCATAACTACCGTTACCTATAATAAATGATTTAGGTCTTGGAATGATAGGACTAATTTGATTTTTTGGTAATAGAGTCAGATTGGCATTTTCCTTAAATCTAGACTGGGCTGTAGGTAGAGGCAGGGAGGATAAGATCTTAGAATTGATACCTTCAATTTTGTAATTATTGATCACTATAGGAGCACCATTGTCTATTGTATAATACAAGCCTCCAGGAGCATCACTTTGTCGTTGTATTACTACATCAAGATCGTAATGAACCTTTAAGGTATCCTTTGGTAATTTGAAATTTTCTAAAGGATACAATTTAAAAAAATCCCCAGCGATTCGCTCTAGCTTGAGGTCTTTAGGAATACTAGAGAAGTCAATTACGCCCATAATATGACTAAAGTAAAGTGTCCAGTTGTTTGCTTCTGGAAGACCTGTAATTTGGAAAGAGACATTAGACTTGTTATTATCTATACCATGAAGTTTCCAATTGGTGGTGATCTCATTTTGATGATCTGATTTGCATGAGCAAATAATCAACAAAAATGTCAGTATCGATATAAGAGCTTTGGGCATGAGTATTGCATTAATAGACAAATAGAGATAAATTACGCGTATTCGACTAAAAGTAAGAGAATTACAAAGCTTATCAAATATTGATAGATTTTTATTAAAGAATACCATGTATATAAGAATAATCTTGCTACTGACGATTGCCGTCTGCTTATCATGCAAAAAGAATACTATAGAATCTAAAACTCCAATTGTTAGCTTACCTATTGATATAGTAAAGAGTAAGTTTCCGAGTGATAAATTTGATATTTATCTAAATGAGAGTGAAGACTTTGCAATAGTGTGTAGTCACTTTCCTAAAAATGATACATCGGGATTTTCGACTCTTGTCTTAAAACTTTACGATATTAAAAATGGGGAAGTTATTTTCGAGGATAGAATACCAAAAGGTAAATCTTATTGGTTTTCTAATGAAGTAGTAGCTATCCAATCTTTGCCTGGAATTGTAAAGGGAGAGAACGAAGAGCATAGCATGAAAAAATTTGATGTCTATAAAAGGTCCTTTCTGAAAGACTAATTTCTATGAAAAAATATATTTTAATATTATCTGCGATTATAATCGTAAGTCAATTTATGTCCTGTGCAGGAGATAACTCTAATCAAAAAGCAATTAAAAAGGCTCCAGATTATCCAAAGCTGAGCGGACCTGAACACTTTCTTAAGTATCATACTGATATAAAAACTAATACAGGTGAAACTGCCCCAAGTTACGAGGCGGGATACATTAGTGAAGAGTATTCAGCACTATTAGCTAGAAGCAAAAACTATAAGAGGGCTCCATTAGATTGGAAAGAAAGAGGACCAGGAAATGTTGGAGGAAGGACAAGAGGAATTTGGATTGATCCAGACGACGCAAGTGGTAAAACTGTTTTTGCAGGAGCAGTAGGAGGAGGGATGTGGAAAACAGAGGATGGAGGAGAAAGTTGGGAGAACCTTACTAATGAATTGCCTATACTTAGTGTGTCATCTGTCGTAGGTTCTCTAGCGAATACAGATGTGTTGTACATGGGTACAGGGGAAGGTTTTGGTAGATTAGGAAATATACAAGGTACAGGTATCTGGAGGAGTGATAATAAAGGCAAAGATTGGAGACAACTAGAAGTAACTAAAGCTATTCCTACGATATATGATATTGTTGTAAATCCTGAAGATGAAAACGAATTTATCTTTAGCCATAGATCTGATTTTAGGTCTGGCAGAGAATTTCAATCCGCAATATTTAGGACTAGAGATGGTGGAGAAACAATAGATGTAGTTTATCAAACTGATAGAGCAATAGAACAATTGGTACAGCATCCAACTTCTTTTGATACTTTATTTGCCACAGTAAATGGTAGAGGTATGGTGTGGAGTACTAACAGCGGTAGTACTTGGGCAACTAAATATGTCAATAATGATGTAGGGCGTGTCGCTTTAGCAATCTCACCTGTTAATCCAGAAAAGTTGTTTATAAATGCGCAAAAAGGTGGAGCAGGGGAGATACTACACGCTAGTCAATTAGGTAGCTCAAGGATAGAATTCTTTCCTGTAAAACCAAGGGATGAATCACTTTCGTTCGGTGATTGGTTTAATGGACAAGGATGGTATGATAATACAATAGTCGGGCATCCTTATGAAGAAAATAGATTTCTATTTGCAGGTGCAGGGCCAATAATTGAAGCTGAGATTGTAGGATTTGATTCAACAGATAATTTCTATTTAGCAGATTTTTCAATATTGGTTGATGGATATTATGAGTACAGAGATGATTTTCCTAATTCGATCCGTAAAGGAGTACATGTCGATCATCACACCTTAAAGATTTTACCTCAGCCAGATGGAAATTATAACATCTATGAAGCTAATGATGGGGGAGTAGCGATATCCTTAGATGCTGGGGTGACTTTTCTTCAGACCGGCTCATTGATGGCTCCCGATTTTATTGCACACCCTACCATCCCAGATTCTTTTGAGCAAGTTATAAATCCTACTAGTAAGGGATATAATACTTCTCAGTTTTACGGCATAGACAAAATGAATGGTGCTGATAGATATGTAGGAGGTACTCAGGATAACGGTTCTTGGGTTTCTCCCGTTAACTCTGATGAAAAAAGCGATTGGCAAACGACACCAGGTGGTGACGGCTTTGAAGCAGTTTGGCACTACAATAATCCAGATTTGATTATTGAGACATCTCAGAATAATAATTTTTATAAGTCTACGGACAGAGGAGTCACTTGGAGGCAATTGGTTGTGGGAGGAGGTTCTGGCCCATTTATTACGAATATTGGCGGGTCTCAGCAAAATCCGGATCAAGTATTCTCCTCTAGCTCTCAAGGTGTACTTAAATCATTAGACTTTGGTGAGTCATGGGAAACTATCCAACTCCCAAATAGCTGGGGATATAGTTCTACCAGAACCATGGTAAGAACTTCCTTGGCAAGCCCCGCGGTCATTTGGACGGGTACAGGCATGGAGTCATCTAGAAATATATATGTATCTGTGGATGGAGGCAATAGCTTTAATGCTACAGTTAATTATACCTCAGCCACTCTAGGTACTATAAGTGGAATGACGACAGATCCGTTAGATAGTAAGGTTGCTTATATTTTATTTTCTCAATCTAATGGACCTAAGATACTCAAGACTACTAATCTGGGCAGGTCATATACAGACATCAGTGGTTTTGTGTCTAACAGGAATACTAGCAGAAATGGATTTCCTGATGTTGCTACTTATAGTCTGTTAGTAATGCCGTATGATACTGATATTATATGGGCTGGTACAGAGATAGGAATTGTCGAATCTACTGACGGGGGAGAGTCATGGAATCTCTCAGATAGTGGATTGCCTGCAGTAGCTGTATGGGATATGAAAATTGTAAATGATGAAGTAGTAGTAGGAACTCACGGTAGAGGGGTGTGGTCGGTAGCACTCCCAGAGTTAGCTGGGTACGAACCATTAAAAGTTCCTATTCTTAATAATAATAATTTTGCATTTGATGGATTAATTGAAGGGGAATATTCTATCCCTGAGGCCGTAGATTCTTCTGAAATCATTTTTACCTATGAAGCAAATGGTAAAGAAGTCGAGGAGAGAATTGCGATAGAAGGTAATCGAAATCCGATTGCTAATAGTTTTCAATTGCAATTGACAGAGCTTCCTGACGAAGAGTTTGCTCAAGCAGCAGCATTAATCAATAGCTATAAGAATGGAGAAATAATTTCTAATATATCGACAAACAATTTGTTCGTCTTTAAGGTGTTTGAAGAGCCTGTAGAAGAAGGGTATATAAACACTTTTGAAGAGGATCTAAATGGTTTTGCTAGGCTAGATATGAGTTATGATAAACCAAATAATTTTGAAAGTAAGGGTCTCAATTCTCCTCATCCGGTACAGAGTTTATCTAGATACATTTCAGTATTTCAGAATCCTGTTAAGATATCTGATGAGACATTTAAGTTTAGCTATGATGAAGTGGCTTTGATAGAGCAAGGAACAGCAGGGGTAGAGTTTCCGCAGTTTGAATATTGGGATTATGCACTTATAGAAGGAACAAAAGATAGAGGTATCACATGGGACACTTTAGAAGCATATGATGCTCGACTGATAGCTGAGTGGGATGATTTTCTTACAATAACTCCAGGTAGTTGTCAGACTGATCCAAGTCTAGATCGGCCAGATCAAGATCTAATCTTTAAGCATATCATAGACTTGTCTGAAACTTATAACGATGGTGACGAAGTATATTTAAAATTCACTTTGGTGACAGATCCTTGTGCTAATGGGTGGGGATGGTTTATAGATAACTTTGCAGTAGGTGATGAGACTGTCAATACTGAGAATACTATCATACAAGAAGATTTAGCGGTAAGGATTATAGAAAATCCTATCAGTGACGAGTTACGGATGGAGTTTAAGTCTAATGCGTCAAAGCAAATAGGCTTACAGTTCTTAACACAAGATGGTAAAGCACTATCTCCACTAGAAAGTATTAAGTTATCTAATGGAGTTACTAATAAAACTTGGGACTGGAGCCAGTACCCTGCAGGCATATATTTTGCACGAATTCAAAAGGAAGGGATCGTAGAGACAATCAGGATAATTAAAGTTTAAAATGTTGTACTAATAGATAGTAGTAGAAAGAAGGTTCGGTTTTATATCCGTTGCCTAGCTAGTATAGGGGCTCTCCATTAAGATCATGAGTAAGAATCATGCTCATATAGTCTAGGAAGGGTCTTGCCGCTTTAAAAGTCTTTACACATTCTCTGAGAAAATGCTTGTCTAGAGTTTGTTTGTCTGTGAAACTTCTCATTAACACTAGCTGCTTGTATCTAAGTAAGTCGATAGCAGGATGGTCTTTGGGAAAACCCTTAGGGGCAGTTTTTAATTGGTTTCCATGCAGCTCAAATGTGTCTCTTATTTTTTTAGAGTTTAGTATTTTCCTTAATGGTTTGTCATCCTGTGCTATGTTGTCTCTTATGAGTTTCATGTCGCTTGCTTCTGGGTTCCAAAATCCAAGAGCTAAAAATGAATTACCTGGTTCTAAATGATAATAATATCCTCCTCGTAACCAATCAGTGTCACGTTTCATCCTGCCAGACATATAAGATTTATAAGGAGTTTTATCTTTTGAAAATCTCACATCTCTATAAATTCTATGCAGGGATTTTTTGCCAGTCATCGGGACTATATTATCACTCTTGCTGAATTCTGACATCAAGTCTTCTGCAAATGAGATTAAGTTCTCATGCATGATGGCGTATTTAGCCTTATTTTTCTCAAACCAAGGCCTGTTGTTATTCTTTCTAATATCCTTGAGAAATTTGAAAGTTGATTTTTCTATCTGCGTCATGTCTTCGACTAATCTAAAAGTTTGTAGGGATAGTTTTCTGGAATGAATCTTTGCTCAGGTTTTTCAATATATAATACATAATAGGTAAACACTATCGATGCAACGAAATAGATGATCATTAATACAGTAGCACCGCCGATGTAATCATCCATCATAAACCATCCTCCCATCTTGTATATCAAACCAAGGCCTAGGATCAATTTTAGAGTCTCTGTAGGCAAGGCCAACTTATGTTGGTCCATTAATGTAGTATATCCAAAAATAGATACCATTAAAAATGACGCATAGAGCAAAATGTCATAGTAAGCAAAATCAGCAATATGCACTAGCATATAGAATATCAACACATTATGTATCACCAGCTGAAACCAAGACCAGTATTGTAAAGTCGGAGTAGCTGTAGTTTCATATTTAGGTCTGTTAAAAACATCTTCTATAACATTGAGAGGAAGCTTGTTTTTGACATCATCTGGGCGCCATCCTGTTGGCATAAACCAAACTCTCAACTTATCCCACCAGCTACTAGTGTGCCATGCATCCTTAGCGAGGGCCCACGCATGCATAAAGTTAATCAGTAGTGGATTCCACGTGCCCGCTGGACGTTTAGTACCATAGACAGGAGGTACATCAGGCAGTTCTTCTTGGAAGGTACCGAACAGCTTATCCCATATGATAAAAATTTCTGAGAAGTTTTTATCCAGATAAATATCATTGATAGCGTGATGTACTCTATGGTGTGATGGGGTAACAATGATGTGTTCAAGAAATCCCATCTTGTTAACCAATCTAGTGTGATACCAAAACTGTGCAAATAAATGTATCGGAGAAGTAATCGCAATCACAATCGGTGGGACGCCAAGAAAAGCTAATGGAATCAGTAAGAAAAAGTAAATACCTACAAATGCTGAAATACTTTGTCTCAGTGCACAAGAGAGATTAAACTCTTCGCTGCTGTGATGTACGATATGTCTATTCCAAAAAATATTGATAGAATGATTAAACCGATGAGACCAGTAACCTGCAAAATCTAATCCGATAAATGCTATTATGTATAACAAGGGTGTAGATTTGATATCAAAGAATCCTATATGAGACTCCATTAATCCATAACTTATTATTATAACACTTAGGCCCATCAAGTTTTTAAGAGTATTAGTCATACCTGAGCTAAGACTAGAGATAGTATCCATAGACCTATTGACTTGTATACCCTTATACCTAGCCGCTAAAGATTCTAAAATTATAAGTACTACGAAACCGGGTATAGCATAGGTGAGTACTGCTGCATAAGCTTCCATAATGATTGATTGTAATAACAAGATACATAGCATTTTATAGCTTATCAACTTTGGAATAAACCATATACCAAGTATTCAATATTTATGTAATAATCATCCAGTATACTGTGTGCTTTTTGCATACCTTAGTAAGCGTTGATATGAAGAAATCCTTAGCCATATTGCTTATGTGTTTTTTGGTAGCTAGCTTTAGCTATGCTCAAGAAGAAGAGCAAAAACCGCTAATCAAGAGCATCTATTTTGGTGGTGGTAGTTACGGTATAGATGAAGGACAGGCGCAAGATGTCTACGAATGGTTAGAGGGAATAGAGAATATACATATGTATCAAATCAATATAAAGAGTCATACAGATAATATTGGGAGTAAGAGTTTTAATCAATACTTATCTGAGATGCGTAGTGAATCTGCCCTTAGACTCCTGAAGCAATTTCCGACGACTCTGTCTAATATTTCTATAGCCGATTACGGTGAACAAACACCAGACTTTAAGAATGATTCTTGGGAGGGGAAGCAAAGGAATAGGAGAGTAGATATTATCTTACTGAAAGTTAATAGCTAGGACTTTGAGCTTAGCATATCTAGACCAGCGCTAAGTAATTCTAATTGTTCGGCACCACTTATCTTTCGATCTATAATTTTTAGTTCAGTTTGATGTAGACTAAGAGAGGATACTATGTTAGCATCCAGAGCCTTTAATGAATTAAGTAACGATTGCATTGCCTTTTCACCTCTTGGTGGATTTGGGGTGTAAGTTATTGCTAGTACTTTTTTGTCAACTAATTCGCCAGAAGTGGTCAACCATTCTAAGGCGCTTTTAAGTACTGCAGGAATATTATAAATGTAAACCGGGGTAGAAATAATTACAGCATCCGCATCACTAACCTTTTTTCTGAATTGGATGACGCTATCAGGCAAAGGATTAATATCTAGTGCTACCTGAAAAAGAGGGAGCGCTAGGATACTATATTTTATGAATTGATACTTTGGAAAGGTAAATTCTAAACTATCAAGTAATTTAGAATTTACTCCATCGATTGAGGTGGAACCATTTAAAATTAGTATGGCCATTTAGGGATAGAATTGATTTACTCCAGCGCCCATTTGAATTTCTTTTTTAAACCTTCAGGCATATTCTTAGTTCGCGCACCACCGCTTGCTTTTTTACCGTATGGTTTTTCTCCTTCCTTCTTAGGCTTATTATCATTTTTCTTTTTGTTGCGCCTTTTGTTCTTTGGTGCTGAATCTCTCTCTTTTGAAGGTCCTCCTTTTTTCTTATCCTTCTTTTCTCTATGGTCTTTCTTCTTAGCGTTTTTTGCACTACCTCCTCCATTTCTAGCCTTCTTTCTATTGGCAAAAAATTCTTGTTTTCTTTTTTGCTTTTCTTTATTCCACTCTGCTTTTTCTGCAGCAGTCATAGGCTTATCCGTCTGAGGAAATGGATTGTCCTCCACTACTTCTATTTTACGGCCGATGAGTTTTTGGATATCTTTTACATGAGCATTTTCTTCAGGCTCGCAGATCGAAATAGCATTGCCTTCCTCTCCAGCTCTTCCTGATCTACCGATACGATGTACATAGGTCTCTGGGACATTAGGTACATCAAAATTTATTACATACTTAAGCTTATCTATATCGATACCTCTAGCTGCTATATCTGTTGCCACCAACACTTTTACCTTTCCTTCCTTAAATTGTAGCAGCGCTTTCTGCCTTTGGTTTTGAGCCTTGTCACCATGTATGGAGGCAGCATTAATATTTTTCTTTTTTAGATTCCTGGCGATCCTATCCGCGCCATGCTTTGTTCTAGAAAACACCAGTACCTGATTAAGATTTTTCTCCTCTATGATATGCAGAAGAAGATCGTTCTTATTATTACGATTGGTATAGTACAATGACTGATTAACTGTCTCCGCAGTTGATGACGCCGGAGTTACTTCTACTTTAATCGGATTGTTTAGGATGGTATTAGAAAGCTTCACTATGTTGTTAGGCATAGTCGCCGAGAAGAATAAGGACTGCCTTTTCTCCGGGAGTAATGCTATGATTTTCTTGATGTCATTAATAAAACCCATGTCAAGCATCCTATCAGCCTCATCTAGCACAAATAGCTTTATCGTATCTAGTTTAATAAATCCTTGATTTATCAGATCTAGTAATCTACCAGGAGTAGCTACAAGGATATGAATTCCTTTTTTTAACTGAGCAACTTGACTGCCTTGCTTTACACCTCCAAAGATCACTGTATGCCTAATATCAGTATGTTTACTATAGGCCTCGATGTTTTCTTCTATCTGTATAGCCAGCTCTCTAGTAGGAGTTACGATCAATGATCGTAGTACTGGAAAGTCATTACTTCCTTTTTCTTTTTGATGAATCAGCTGAATGATAGGAATAGAGAACGCTGCAGTTTTACCAGTACCAGTCTGCGCACAGCCTAGTACGTCTTTTCTATTGAGTATATGTGGTATAGCTTTCTCTTGTATAGGAGTAGGTTCTGTATAACCTTTTTCCTTTAGAGCCTTCATAATTGGCTCTATAATGTCCAAATTTTCAAATTTCATTACGCTTCTTTTCTTTTACACGTCACTTAATCCTGTAAAGATATATAAATTAGAAAAGCAATATGATAAATGCGTAGCATAGACTTCTAATTTCTACAGAATAACCTAATTTAATGCATGATTTAACAATAATGCTGTCTTGTAAGTACGAAGTATACCGATTTGGCTATGTGGCTTGCTGGCATTTAGCCAGTTTGTACACTATAGTCATTGTTGTATTTAATTTTTTCTAATTCTTCTTTGGAAACATTAAGTTCATTCAATAACCACTTTTCAGTTGATAGGATATCATATTTTAATCTCTCAAAAATTACGAGCACATCAACAATCTTAGTATTTGAATTAATCTCAAGTAATTTATTGCCTAATTGTTTTGAAAATTCAGTGTATAACTCTTGATTCTGATATGCTCTTGCTATTAGCCGAGTTGTATTAATATTTAGCTCCCCAATTACTCCATTTATATGAGCACTTTTATACGAAATGTTTTCTAATGATGAGAAACCCAATCCGCTCCAATTTGGTAAGTCATTAAACCTAAATTTCTTATTTGAGAAATACATAATCTCTTTATCAGAATCATCAAGTGTCCGTACAATACTATCAACACTCGTGATAATTTTAGTTTGGTATTCAATTGAATTCTGAATTTTGTCAATATTTGACCCCATTTCATCTATTATAAAAGTAATAGACTTTTCAGTGTTTTCATCAGTCTTTCTTTGGGCATTCCAATCACTAACAAATACACCCAAAAAAACACCAAATGCAACTATTATAAATTCAATTAAATATTTCAGAAGCGTTTTATTCGTTTTCTTCATCTTTTACATTACGTTTCTTATTTTTTATTAAACGCAAATAGCTTGTATATGAGGAACTTATTCACTAGAGCGTTCATAAGTAAAACCACCATTTTTGTTTTCTTCCCAATTCGTAATTTTTAAGGATAAATAGATGTTTTCATCTATTAAATGCATAACTAAATCGGTGTTTACTTGATCTTTAGGTTTGCCTCCTAGCGCTTCCCTGAAAGGCTTAAAAGTTAGGTTATCAATATCGTCTATTTTACCAATTGCCCATGCGGTGCCTGAAGGGCTCGAGTCTTTGGCATAAGCAGACTCAGCTTTAATATTAAATATTTGCCCACCATCATTACCTCTAGTTATCCACACGTTATCAGTAATTCGATCTTGGTTAGCTTCTTCTGTAGGGTCAGCTCCACTATCTTTTGTAAAAGTTACATTTGATCCTGACCATATTACCCTTGGCTCACTCTCATCTACATCATTGATATTAATCGTGACAGTTGCATCTTCAGATATATCGCCATTGGTAGCGGTTACCGTTGCAGTTATCTGCTGAGTAGTTTCAAAATTAAAAACCAAGGCATCTGCAACAGATATATCACCTACACTGGCAGATATTGTAACCGCACCTGGCCGACTCATATTACTTAATGAATAGGTGATAGCTCCTTGGTTGGTCGTTGCATTTACAGTACCTATATATGATCCTGCAGTGGCCCCTTCATCTATAGAGCCTACGAATGGATCAACAGTTACGGTGGTTTCTACTACTGGCATTTCCGTAGATTCTCCACAAGAGAATATAAAAATTGTTGCTAAGGATAGTATGAGTAAGATTAATTTTTTCATAGTCAAATTGAGTATAATTTACTTTTATTGAGTGTAAAACGTTTGGTGAATGTAAGTTGTTTTGAGTAGAAGGTGAATCTTTAGCAAAGCGGAATGGCTTAAGTTTATTGGATAGAGCTGATAATGAAATCTAAGAACAATTTTATCTGCTCAAGCTCCAGTCTCACTCACTCCCTGCTTCAAAAAATAATTGAAATTGATAATCAAATAATGCACAACTTTAGTCAAAGTAAGCGAGCAATCACGGTAAGATATTCGATAGCCAACTTACTCAGAATGACTCTATTTTAAAGTTATAATAAAGGTGCTGCCTTCATTATAATTACTTATTACACTTAAGGTTCCGCCTATGTTTTCTACAATTTTTTTGCAGGTAGCTAAGCCTAAGCCTGATCCTTCATATTCAGATACTGAGTGAAGTTTGACTAATGGACTAAAGATCCTATCGATATATTCTTTTTTTATTCCTATACCATTATCACTTATTAATATTCTATCTCTATTATGTTTTGAGTCCGTTGTGATAGTTATGATTGGCTTTTTTTCTTTTTGGAATTTGATTGCATTAGAAATGATGTTCTGAAATAATCTGATCATTTCAGACTTGTTTGCTTTAATATGCGGTAGTGGAGACACAGTTATATTTGTAGATGATTCGTGTTTGAGATGATAAATTATTTTTTACAGTAGCTAAAATTTCATTAAGATCGATAGTCTCAAATTTGTTTTTTGTTTGTCCTGATTTTGTGTACTCTAATAAATCATCGATTAATACATGCAGGTTCGCATTAGATTGTTCTATTAATTTGATATACTCATCTACACGACTATCTATATTTCCAGCTCCATGAAGTCGTTTCTTTATAAGTTGTATAAAAGCCGAGGTGGTTCTTATAGGAGCTTTGATATCATGAGCTACAATGCCAGCAAAGAAGGTGAGTTCTTTGTTTTGGTAAACTAAGTTTTCGTTTATTGATTCTTTTTCAAGACTTTGCTTGAGTAAGTTTTTATTTATTTTTTCTTTTTCAACAGTGATGTCTTTTAGGAAGATATTTCTTCGATTAAGTTTTTTATACACTAAAAAGGAAAAAAGTGAAAGCACTAACAATGAGAATAGTGATAAAATAAGGATGAGAAATCTTGATTTGTTTTCTATCTCTAATTTCTCTTTTTCAGAACTCAAATATTTATTTTCTGATTCTTCATTTCTGAGCTGATATTTTAGTTCGGCAGTAGTAATTGATTGTTCAATTTTCGTGTCCACATATAATTTTGACTGTTCGGCTTGTACTGTATAATACTCAATTGCTTTCTCTAATTTACCTGTATTCTTATAGCAGTCTCCTATATTTTTATATAAATCCTTTTTAATGTCATCATCACCAATTTCCAAAATGGAAGATTCAACTTCTTTAAAATATTCAAGTGCTCTATCATAATATTTGAGCGATAAATAATTCCTTGCTACAAGACATTTTCCGACTTTTTTAAGTTCTACTTTTTCTCCTTTATAAAGAGGAGAATTAGACATTAAAATATCATTCGATAACTTGTAATTTCCTTTCTTATGTTCCACTTGGGCTTGACCAAATATGACCATTTTTGCCAATCTTGGATTTTTATTATCTATTAAAAATTTTGCCGCTTCATTATAATATTTGTTTGATTCTTCATATTCACCTAACTCTCTATGTGCCACTGCTAAATAGGTGTGTATTAAAGCAATGGTGTAATCATCTTTTTGTTTTTGAGCGACTTTTAGTCCCTTTGAGAAGTACTTTTTGGAATCTTCAAATAATTCTGCACTGGTAAAAAGAAACCCCATTCCTGATATCAACTTGGCCTGCAATTCATTATCATTATTATCATTTGCAATTTCAATGGCCTGATTTAAATATTCAACTGCACTTTCAATATCCATTAGACTCTCCCATGTCAAACTATAATCATAATAGGCCCTTGGCTTTAATCTATGATTGCCTGGTTTTTCTGCTATCTTTTTTGCTTCTAATGAATAGGGATGTGAAGCTTTTGGTCCTTCATTAAAATATTTTGTAAATATAAGCGCACTTAGATTTTGAATACTGAATGAATCAAGGCCTGCATTTTTTGACTTTGCTAATGCATCACTACAAATTTTAAAGGTTTCTTCATCATTTTTATGATAAGCATTAAAACAGGCTTTCTCCGCTCGTATTACTTCAAGTCTAATCTCTTCTGTTAGAGTTATTTGAGAATCTGAAGAGCCCTCCTGTCCGTACGAATAAAGAGAGGCTATAAAGAATAAATAAAAGCAGAATGAAATTCGTATCATGATCAAGGAATCATTTTTATCTATGTTTTCAATCAATTTGATAATCAAATTGGCTATATCGGTTTCATATATGCGGATTGACCAGCTTCTACCGAGCATAACATAATATACAATCAATCTTCATTCTTAGCTGCTGGCCATTATTAGGTTGATTTGGAGTTTATGAATCTAAGAGCCCCCGAGTTTTTGAGATAAGCGCTTCTATCTTTTGATCCTGATATGCATCTTGATGAGCTTCACCAAATTGGCCTCTATCATTATCAAAATACAGCCCAGAGCTGTTGGCATATTTAGGATCGATTGCTAGGTCTATTATAATATCTGCTCCTTTATCTACTGAAGACCAGAATTTTCCATACGCCTCTTTCACCATTTTTGTATTGAGTAGAGATCCTGGGTTGAGTGCAATAGTCGTTATCTCATGATGCTTCTTTGCGAAATCAAAACTCCATAATAGTATGGCTAGTTTACTTTGGGCATAAGCTTCATTATCAGATAAACTACTATTTTTCTCAAAAAATTGTGATGATATAGTAGCTTGCGCTGCCGAGCTCAAATTGATAATTCTAGGATTTTTGCTATTATTAAAAAGTGGTAGTAAGCCATTGGTTAATAAATATGGGGCTAGATAGTTAACAACCAATCTGACATCGAATCCATTTTCAGCTATTGACTTAGAGACTTTTAAGACCCCTGCATTATTTATAAGTACATCCAGCTTTGATAATTTTTCACTGATTTCGCCTGCCATTTTTTTGACTGCTTCCAAATCAGAAAAATCTGCCAAAAACCCCTTTACACTTTCATTATTTGATTCTGATTTTATTTCAGAAATAACGGTCTCCAATTTTGTGGCATTTCGGCCATGCAAATATATTTCGTGCCCCTCTTTTGCTAATTTCAAAGCGGTCAATTTGCCTATTCCATCTGTACTTCCTGTGATTAATATTGTCTTTTTCATATTGTAATTGATTCTTTTGTTTTTGAATGAAAATGAGGTAAAACTTTATCTGCTAATTCTTCTAGCGTTCCTTCTATGTCTCTTGAGTTGAAGCGGAAATTTATAGCAACATGATTAACACCAATTTTCTCAATTTCTTTAAAGTATTCGACTAAATAATTGGCTCCTATCCTAAAACCGAGTTGGATAGGCTGTGGTTTAAAATCATTATTTTTTTCTAAGATGACATAGAGTGGCTGCATGAATGGCTTATCAAAATCATGAAATTTTGCAACCTCTTGACGCCACTCAGTTATGGTATATGCCTGTTGCATCATTGGTCTAGGATAATAGATCCAACCGTCGCCATGTTTAGCATTCCACTCTAAGGATTGCCGACTGGAACCAGTTACCAACATCGGTATCTTAGCAGACTTAGGTTTAGGTAAAATATCCATTTGCCCATTCCATTGTCCAAACTGATTATCATTTAAAATTGGAAAGTCTTCCTGTGCCTTTCGGATGTATTGGAAAGCATCTCGAAATAGTTTACCCCGATTTTCAAAATCGATATCCATAGCTGGATACTCTGAGGGGCGATCACCCGAGGCAATTCCCATAATCATGCGCCCATTGGATAATTGATCAATGGTGGCTGCCGATTTAGCTACATGTGCGGGATGATGTAATGGCAGTGCTATACTTGCTACTCCCAACGCAATCTCTTTAGTCTGTCCAGCCAGAAACCCCAAATAAGTAAACGGATCATAGGTCTGCCCGGCATCTCCAAATGCTGGTACATGAAAGGGCACATCGCGCACCCAGATGGCTTTAAATCCTAATTGCTCTACCAGTTGCACTCGCTCTAGATGATGGTGCATGTTTGGCACAGAACTTTGACCGTAATTTTCTATAGGAACAACAACTCCTAAGCTCAACTGATTTGGTTGATATGTAGAGTTATAGCCTCTGTTAATGCTTTGAAAGTCTTTCATAGTTGAACTTACATTTAAAACTACATTTGAGTATCCATGAAATTTGGATGAGCTTTTGGAATTTCTTCTTTAGCTTCTCCAATCATCTCCCTGATGTCAATTTCTATTCCTCTCGAAATAGAAGTGATAGGTACGTCATTACTCATCCCCTCAAAAGGATTTTCAGAAACATCTCCCACTCGTTCCATAAGCATAAAAATCCATGAAATCACAATACTGAATGGAATAGTCAACCAAACAAAGTTTTGAATAATGAATAGATTTACCGCATTCGTATTTCCTGTATTAAGTAAAGACTGACCAATTTGGTCAAATTCGTGCATCAATCCAAACGGCAGAAGTATAATAAATATCCAAACAAAAAATAAATTAAGTGTCGCAAACTGCCGTGGGTAAGGAAAGTTTTTAATACGCTCCGCTTTGCCTTGAAGTGTGAATAGCTCTCCTATCATTCCTTTAAATTCCATATGGCGAAAGTCGTCGATCAAGCCTTCAAGTTTTAATTCCTTAAAGTGCTTAGATTGTAGGTTAAGCCCTGCTGATTGCTTGTTGGTCATTGACAACATTATATCCGTTTCCTCTGGCGACAAATAGCCTTGTAGCTCTTCTTTCAAAGTATGCTCATACTCCTTCACCCTAATAGATTTCATATGTTCTTTATCTGACTTATTGGTTGCCGTTGTCTCCCATTCTTTTTTTGATCGAAGTGCATGTCTAAGTGCGGTCATCCAAGCTATATGGCGAAGTATGATCGTTTTCTTTATACTAAAAAAATCTGCATTACTTCGCTTTTCTTCTGCATGCTCATTCGTAATAAAATCATTAACCATTGTAGCCAGCAATCTGGATGCATTGACTATGCCACCATATATTTTTCCGTGCTTCCCAAAGTCGCCCATAAGAGGCGTTGTTTTTAAAGCCACTAATAAATGCCAATGCCGTACCCACTAGACCAATAGGTCTCCATGGTAGGTGCAACCACTTCCAGTCTGCAATTTCATATAGTAAAACTGGAATGACAGAGACGAGAATAAAGAAATAAATATATCTACGTGTCCATCTTAAAACTGTAGATACAGGGTAAATTTGTTTTATGTACATCTATGATAACTTTTCTTAGTAACCAGTGAATTGAAGGTTCCTATTTTGATAAAGAAATATAAAGCTAGACTGGGTTGAAAACTTAGGCGATTGATTATATCGACAAGACCTTACAGCGCAGTATAGCTTTATAATTTCTGACCATAATAAGTTGGCTACAATTTGCTTGTTATTTATTTTCAATAACAATTTTTCCTATAGCTTGTCGACTTTCCAGATGGGCATGAGCTTTGCCTACTTCTTCAAGCGTAAATTGTTGTTCGTCAAGCAGTGGCTTTAGACCGCCTGCTTCAACTATCTCTGCTACTTGACGAAGAATTTTAGCATGCTCTTCTCGCTTGTGTTTGTGTAGCATCGGTATTAACATAAATACTACATGAAGAGATAATCCTTTGAAATGAGCAGTAGTAAGATCAAGCTCACATAATGAAACGGTAGTCGCCACATGACCATTTAAAGCAGTAGCATTAAAAGACTTAATGAGGTTATCAGCTCCCACAGAATCATACACGATATCAAAACCAGCGCCACCTGTATATTTAGCAACATAGTCTTCTACTGCTTCTGTTTTGTAATTTATAGGTGTAGCGCCATATTTTTCGATAATAGCTAATTGCTTTTCTTCGCCACCAGTAGAATATACTTCTGCTCCAAAATGCTTGGCTAATTGTAAGGCCACATGCCCAACACCACCCGTACCTCCATGCACCAGTACTTTTTGGTCTTTCTTTACTCCTGCACGCACCAAACCTTCATAAGCTGTGATGGCAACTAATGGTAAAGCGGCGGCCTCTCTCATGGATAAATTCTTTGGCTTATGAGCAAGCAAATTACTATCGGCTACGATATACTCTGCCAATGTCCCTGGCAGATCTGCCAATCCGCCTGCACAACCATATACTTCATCTCCTATTGAAAATCCTTCTACATTTGCTCCAACTGCTTCAATTGTTCCCGCAAAGTCCATTCCTAGAATAGCTGGGGCATCAGGTGACAATGGCAGATCTTTTCCCATATTACGAATCATGGTGTCCACAGTATTCACACTAGATGCGGCTATCTTCACAAGTAAATGACCATCCTTGATGGCTGGTTTTTCAATCTCTGTAGCTTCAAATACTGCATTTTCGCCATACTCTTTTATTAACATTCCTTTCATCTGTATTTTATTTTTGAGTTTTTATTCTAAAATTCAAAGATGAGTCATGCGACTTCAGATGCCTTAGTATTAAAAAAGGTATTTGTAGTATAAATCAAGGTTTGTTGGAGGTAAAGCAGGAATATGAGCCGACTTTAGTATAGTTTCGTCATTAAATTGTACAATTATGCAAATTTTACAAGCCTACAAACCATTTGAAATACAAGAGATCGAATTGGATAAATGGCAGCAACGCCCTGTTAAGAATAATTTTTTTGAATTAATATTGATCAGAGCTGGCAAGGGAACACAATGCATTAATTACAACTTCCACGATTATGAAGAAGGTAGTTTGTTTCTGCTTCCACCTTTGAAGTGTCATTCCTTTGAAATAGAAGAGCCGACCAAGTTTGTATTCTTAAAATTTACTTCTAATTTTTTTAATGTCAATGGAAGAGATGAGGTGAGCCAAACAGAATGGTTTAAAGAAGCAGCCTATATTTTATCAAATTATAATCAATTGCCAGGGGATATTATCCATAATGAATTAGATAGGCAGCATATTTATTCGCTGATTGATTTAATTCTAAGAGAAAACAGTAATTATCAATCGAGTTCACCTGCTTTGATTAAAAGTTTAATGACAAGTATTTTAGAGATTTTGCTACTCAATAGTAAACAAAGCTCAGCATATGAGATCAGCACCAATGCTGTGAAAGATGACCGTGTGAATAAACTATTGACTTATATAAATGAAAACATCAACGATACGCAACTGTTGAAAGTGGATCAATTGGCAAAGACATTTTTGTTATCGCCCACTTACCTTAGTGAGTTTTTTCGGAAAAAAATGAAGATGTCCTTGAGGGAGTATATTATTAAATCCAAATTGAAACTGGTAGAAATCAGGTTACTTAATTCGGATTATACATTATCAGAAATTGCTAATGAATTGAGTTTTACCGATGCCAGTCACCTCTCAAAAACTTTTAAAAAGTATACTGGTATGTCCATCCGTGAGTTTAAAGATCGTGGAGAATATCAATTATTGAAAAGAAGTACTTGTTGAGTAGTAGCTTAATTTAATTATTGAATTAATACTGATCTGGTTGTAATCGAGCCGTTAATTCTCAACTTATAATAATAAGTGCCAGCAGGCAATTTTGGTACATTATGTTTCAGAGTATGTGTTCCTGAAGCAATTTCTTTGCCTATAATTTCTGTGATTTCCGCACCTAATTGATCGTATAGTTTTACAGAAACAAATTCTTTTTGAGGTAGAGAAAATCTGATATTTATCAAGTTATTGAGGTCAACAGGATTAGGAAAAACTTTGAACGAGAATAAATCAGATGGTATTTCTTTAAAAGCACTGCTAAGATCTTGCTCTAACAACGATAGCATTTTTTCAGCATACCTAGTTCCTAACAATCGATAACCCTCTGAGTCAAAGTGAGCATTATCAGCTCCTGTACATCCCTCTGAGGAGATAATATGAGCAGTGGGTATAACATTGGGAAGTTGATTGATAATGGGATTCATAGAAGAGCAGCAATTACCAGACTCTGATAACATCTCTCCTGCCAAAAGCGGGACATCTGCTGCACTCAAAGATAAGTCGGTCAACATATCACTATAGATTTTTTGTACATAATTTGGCCAATCTTGGTTGCCAGTATTGGTCTCTCCTTGATGCAATAAAATACCTTTTATCACCCCATCTTGTTGAGCGAGCTGGGCTAGATTAATTAAATAGTGATAAGGACTTCCATTATAAGATGCTACTTTATCAAGAAACCAACTTTCTTCAAAAGTAGAGTCGTGATCCTGGTAAATATCCTTATCAAAAAGACGAATATCGCATCCGCCTACTGCAACATTGATGATGCCAACAGTAATATCATTGTTAATACTCTCAGCCATGACCTTACCAAATTGATCTGCAGGAGAAAGATTGGAGTAGCAATGACAATTGGGCGGAACTGCAGTGTACCAAGTCTCTTTAACCCTTCCTAGATTAGGGCAGTCCTTAGCTTGGAAAACTTTAAATCTTTTATCAACAGTAAGATCTTCGTTTTCAATAACTCCCTGGCCTTCCATATTGGACTGACCAAAACAAAGATATATATGCAAGTTGGGGTCTTGTGAAGAAAGGTGAAGGGACAAGAGTAAACTTAAAATAAATATGCTAGTCTTAAGTTTCATGTCGATCATTTAGATGTATACTACAAAAGAAGTATAATTAATGAGGATTACACCTAAAACTGCGAGGAAAAGGTGGATGCCTATAGATTTAAATAGGCATCCATTATGTCAAGAGGTTATTAATTAATTTCTTGAAGGTCCATTAACATACTTTCCCAATTTTTTTGGTTGTCGTGATCGAACTGAGCGCCATTTTCATCTGCTATTGTAAAACGCTTGATGGCTGGAGTTTTACTTGTTGCTTGAAATAACTGGTACGCTTCTTCTTTCAATGCTTCTGCAATTGGAAGATCAATAGAAGCATAAACTGCGCGTTTACAAGCTTCAATAGATTCTGCTGGGAATTTTGATATACGCTCTGCTAAGGCATCTACATAAGCGCCAATTTCATCTGCATTAAGAGCTTTGTTGATGGTGCCAAATTTTTCAGCTTCATCCGCATCCCAATCTCTTGCTCCTAGAATAATTTCTAGCGCCTTACCAAGTCCAACTTGTCGTGCCATTCGGGAAGCACCTCCACCACAAGGTAAGATACCCATACCTACTTCCATTTGCATGAATTTTGCTTTGCCACGAGCAGCAAAACGCATATCAAGCGCTAATGCCATTTCGTGTCCGCCCCCACGTGCAAAGCCTTCGATTTTTGCAATCGTAGCTTGCGGCACATTACTTAGTCTTTCTAATACAGCTTGTAAGTCTAATAGCTGCACTTCATTTCTTGATACTGCTTCTGTGGACATATCTTTTAACAGATTGGTGTCATAGTGGCATACCCAGTAGCCAGGGTTTGATGATTGAAATACAACAACTTTTACGCTCCTGTCTCTTTCTAATCTTAAGCAAAGACTGCTTAGGTCAGCTAGCATTTCTTGTCCTTGAACATTTACAGGACCAAAATTTATTGTTACTGTTAGAATAGCATCTTTTTACTCAGCAGTGAAAGTTTGAAAATTTTTGTAATCCATAATTTTTAATATTATTTAGTGAGTCAATTGTTTGATAATTTACCTAGTACGTAGTTCTTGATTTTACTACTTATAAAAGTGTAATTGTCAGTAGAAAATATTGTTGAGACCTATTAAATCCGAGACGAAATACATTAACTTTTTTTTGTAAAAAGTTATATGCTCATAAATGACAAGCTCAAAGCCTATAGCTTAGAGACAAATTTTTTATCAAATATTATGGCTTCGATAGTATCGCATCAGAACTATGATCTGCAAATACAATATTTATCCTATTAACAGCTTTCGCTTGATTATCCAAAACACCTTATAGATATTTCATTGTAAATTTTTATTGAATAATTACAATGTAAAGGTGGTCTCAATTTAGGTAAAGGACTAGGTATGAAAAAAGGTCTTTTAGGTAATTTTGAAGGTTTGTACTTTAGAACTAAACGGGTTTAGCTTTCGGTAATTGTCGGATTTTATTAGTGGTTAATAATCATACATTATTAGAAATAGATTTTTTTATTTCAAAAATTCTACAACACTTTTTATCACCTCTTCCGTTCTCAATATTCTGAAATGTCCAGTTCCTTCAATTTCTATTAATTGAGATTCCTTCCAATTTGCATTAACATTACGAGGTTGAGATATAGGAATTACCTGATCGTTCTTATCATGTATGATCAATGCCTTCTTAACGTTTATATTCTTTACAAAGTTACTGACATTTAGCTCCCTAACATTGACTTCCATTTCTGACTCTATTTTATTTATAAGTAGAGTCTCCACTTTTTTTGAGATACCTAGATCATTTATAAGTAGAGAAATCTTTTCAGTGAATTTATCAGGTGTAGTTAAGAGGACGTATTTGTCTATTCTTAGATCTTGATTTTTAAATAGAGCATAAGTCGTCATAACACCACCCATGGAATGACTTATTAATTTTTTACAATTAAAGTCCTTGATTATATATTCAACAAAATCACCAAATTCAAATAAACTTGTTTTGCTTTTGCTGCTGAATCCGTGCGAGGGAGCATCGAAAGCTAATATATAGTATTGACTCTCTAAAAGTTTTTGTACCACATCTGTGAAGTTTCCAGCCTGTCCTTCCCAACCATGGATGAGCAATATTTTTTCATCGAGTGCATTCCCCCAGCGATAAGTTTGGATATCTAGCCCTCTATGTTTGATGATTCTTTTTTCAGCTTGAGCTAAGAAATCTAGCTCATGTTTTCGAAGCTTTCTTACTTGCGGATTCATTAATGTTCTGTAAGCCAAACTTGACACTAATCTTGGTAAAAGAAAAGATAGAAATCTAATTATCTTTTTGTGCATTTCATATTTTTTTCTTGCCATTAAAGGCATTGTATAATATACCAATGGTAATCTACGCACATAAACACACTCGGCATAATAGTGGATCACACAAACGAATTATATTATTCTTATAGAGATGAGCTAGAATGGCTTTCAAATCTAAATCCGACAATGTATTTGAGAAAATTGTGTGGCACTGGTTCGATTGTATGGATTAAGGTTGTAGAATAAATTGATTTAGAGGCTTTTGCTTATTAGATACTTTGATATCGTTAAGGATATTCAAAGCGCTAAAAACTACACAAAAGTGTGGGAGATCACATCATCCATGAATATATCTTGGATTTAAAATAATTAGTCATGAAAACTTTAATCAGCTTCCTCTTTACCACAATGCTCATAGTAACTACAACCGCACAACAATCAGAAATAGAGCACAACTCTAGCAATATAAGCCCCCATGTTTTACTCCATGAAAAGAATAGTACTGAATGGGCGAGACTCTGGTTCACTAATAACGCTACCTCTAATAAATGGGCCATCAATGCTAAAACCTTACCAACAAGCAAGGATAATAGTCCTATAGATCCGTTAGATGTACCTATGGTCTTTGCTTATGATGGGGAGCAGATTTTGGGACTATCTAATACTGGACGACTAAGAATCAACAAAGCTTATACTTTGCCTAGTGCTGATGGTGCTATGGGAAAGGTTTTACAAACAGATGGTAATGGTAATGTGAGCTGGCAAACTATATCAGGGACAGGTGGATCAAGTGATAAAATAGAAGATGCGGATCTGGACACTTATATACATACAGATAAGAATACAGACGATGATAAAATCTATATGAATTTTGCTGATACTATAAATGGCAGTACCGAAAGAATCGTTTTAGGGAATAACGGGTATGGAGTCTTTAATTTTGAGATTAAGGATGAAAACAAAAATGTGTTTATTGGTGAAAGTGCTGGAGTAAATACGGGTAATGGCAGTTCATTGGCATATCATGCTTCTAAGAATACAGCTATTGGGTATGAAGCTTTAAAAAGAAATACAACAGGTGATAGTAATATTGCTGTTGGGTATAGGTCATTAGAACATAATAGTACTGGAAGACGAAATTCAGCTTTTGGTAGTTTCGCACTTTGGAACTTGAGCACAGGAGACGATAATGTAGCTATTGGTTATGATGCTGGGGCTCATAACATTGATGTATCGTCAAAAAATACTTATATAGGAAATGGTGCTGGTAGATTGTCGACAACTAGCCAAGGTGTAAAAAATGAAAATGTTGCAATAGGGCACAACGCAGGATCGACAAGTGAAGGTGATCAAAATGTTTTTATTGGGGAATCTGCTGGATTTAATACAGACGGTACAGGTAACGTGTTTATAGGGCATGATGCTGGAATTAATACAGACGGTACAGGTAACGTGTTTATAGGGCATGATGCTGGCTCCAACCTTGGAGGTGCGTCTAATACATTGATTATTTCAAATGAATTTACACCTTTACCACTCATCTATGGAGAATTTGATGACGGTATTAATTCCCCAAGTCTCCAAGTAAACGGTTTATTAAAAATTACTGATGTACTAGAGTTGCCACCGAAAACGAGTCTTGCTATTCCTGCATGCAGTGAAGAAGGGCAAATTTATTTGCATAAAGATTCTGCTGCTACACCCATTTATAAATTGCAAGTATGTGATGGAACAAATTGGGTTGATTTTTAAATTTTGATTAGATTCATTTTTATTGGACTAAGGGTGTGGCGGCTCTTCAGCTTTATATGTCTTGCTCATTCTTCTTAGTTCATGGTTTAAAGTTATTGTTAGAGTTAGTCTCTGTAGCAGCGATAATACTGTCAAAGGGTTTAGGCCAGGAAGATCAATATGGTCTTTAAGAACTTTAGCTCAGGTTTTTAAATATAGGAGATCCTTCACATTCGTTCAGGATGAATTCGAAAACGGATCTTGTTTTACAATATCCTGCCATTATCACTTTCCAATACAAAAAGTAACTGATACTGATAATCAATTAGTTATGAGTAGTAGGTACAAATAGGGTACAATATTGAACTTAAAGTAACCTTTGCCCACTATTGCATTATAACCAAATTGGCTGTTTATCCCACTCATTGAAAAAGCCAATCTTGTAGATAGGTATATTCGGATTATTAGCAATTAATGTTTTGATCTTAGATTTGATTTGGTGGTTTGGTGTTACATAATTGCAGAGGTATATCATTGCAGAAATGATAAGGAAAGGTTTTTTCTTTTGCGCTCTAGCTAATGGTGCAGTAAACCAACTTGATGGGTTGTTTATATTTTCAATTGGCATCTTGACCATATTCCTACTCCACAACCTAGAATGGTGAGCTATGATATTTCTTACATATACAATTGACTCCAACCAACTAGACAACTCGCTATGTAAATTTAAACCCATCTCTTTAGCTATTCTTGCCTTCTCTGGCATCTGGTGATTTAAGTTTTTATAGAGTTTGGACAGAGTGCCTAAAGATGCAATTTCTAATATTTTCCATGCTTCTGGTTCTTCATTGGGTAATCTTCTCTTATGGTCTTTGATGAACACTTCTTGACTGTATCCAAATTCATCTTTTAGTTTCCTTAGATGGTTTTGATGTCTTGGAGCATTTGAAAACAAACTTGCATCTTGATACCACAAAGCACCGAAACTCAAAGAAAGATGATAGATCATCTTTGTGCGCAATGCAATTTCTATTCGCTCTATCGCATCGAATAGAATTAGTCTTAGATGTCTGTCAAAATTGTATTTATCTATGACATCTTCAAAGTATGTGTTTGGTTTAAACTTATGATTACTTCTATCTGATTGTAAATCCCACCAATATCCCTTTAATCGATAATAGCTAATATTGGATAAGAAATGAGATGCTTTGGTAACATCTTTGAACAACATCCCTCTTTCAGCTAATAAGTCTATTTGCTCTGAAATTGATTTGGCTGGTTTCAATAGGAAGGTCTAAAAAGAGAATGACCCGAAAGCAGATCTTACGGTATGCTTTCAGGTACTGTTGTATCAAATATACCTTTATTTGAATAAAAAAGTTCAAATTTTATTAAATGTTCTATAATAATTAAATTGTAATTATCTGATAATCAGTATCATACGTCGTGTAATACTAATTGTAAATCTTGTGTACGCTCGCCTTTCGCTTTGAGTAATACCTTTCTATCCCACAACCACCTTCCTCTGCTTAATGCTTACCACCCCAAAGATCAAAAGCAATAACCCTAAACAGATAAGCCCCCACTGTCCCATCGTAGGGATTGGCACGCAGTCACCTACGACCACCTCCACGGACTTCTCAACGGTACACCCACACTCAGTATCAGATACAGCGACAGTATAGGTAGTAGTCTCAGTAGGGGAAACGGTAATAGATGGAGTTGTCTCTCCAGTACTCCATAGAAAGGAAGAACCAGCAGTAGTACTAAGGGTAGTAGGAATACCTGAGCAAAAAAGCTGCGTATCCCCAACTATATCAAAGTCAAAAGCCGTGATCTCATCACATATAGAACTCACAAATTCTACTTGGATACCATTAATAATAACATCTGCTGTAGCTGCAACACCAGCTGCATGGTAAAAATCAAAGCTAAAACTACCATCTGATCCTGTAGTTCCTAGTGGACTTGTGATTGGATTGCCATCCGCATCCACAAAATTGGAAGCATTAGCAATAGTAACCGTCTGGTTTTCAATTCCTATGGTAGGAGGTATAGTGATCACATCATGAAAAAGTAAAACTTCACAACTTGTGGTTAAGATATTGAGTGGATTTGTGCAAACGCAAGGGTCTACTGAGGTAATGGAAAAGCCACCAGAAGGAAAACAAAGTTGTATAGAATTACAATTAGGAGCAGTACATAAATTGGGATTAATAAAAGGTCCGCCTATTACTGTTACAGTAAATACACCGTCAGCTACGAAACTATTATATTGGGCTAGTGTTATAGTAAATGAAACTTCTGTAGGTGCGCACTGGCCGACACTTACAGTGATTAATGGCATCATAGTCTCATCTTCTAGCATTATTGACTCATCATTAAATCCCCCGAATGCTCCATCAAAATCGCCACAGAGCTTCAACCCTATATCAACTGTTGCATCAGTAGTTGGCGTAGGTAAAATACTTACATTAATTTCAATATCCGTATTAGGGAAATCAAATTCACCTATATTTATCTCATCTCCACAGAAAGCACTTTGAGCTTGTATGGTTCCTATGAATACTGTATTGAAGAAGAGAATTATAAATAATGATAAACCTTGGCTATATAAGTTGATAGAAGTTGTTTTGTTCATTATTGCGGCATTAATAAAAATTTATAGAAATGAAGTTTTTTCGGGGGGGTAAAAGATAGCCAAATAAATTGTCTTTTATGAGCAAAAGTTGTTAAAATTTTCCTTAGGGAGAATCCCTTTAAAATGAGAATGGAGTGATCTGAGATCACACACACTCAATCATGGCTTAATCAGTAAAAACCCCAATGCAGACTGGGTGGGTTTTTTTATTGGAGATTAATATTTATTTCAGCTATTGGTCATCAGTAAGATCAGCCTGCCCGCTCGGGATATACAGATTTTTGGCAACATTACCTCTAAAATAATTCAGTATCGATATCAGCTAATATAAGATCTAACGCTGCATCAGGTATGTAGTTTGTCATAAGCTGTCCTGTCTCTATATTGATATAATCTGCTGTCCTACTTTCATATTTCCAGCTTTCACAATCGTTGACCATTTGGTTATTAGTTTCTACATTTTGATTCTTTGGCAATGTAAACCCAAACGATCCGAATAATCTCTTTCCCTCCATCACTTTGAATATTTCATGTAGTCCAGCTGCAAATATTTTGTGGGTCTTACCTTTATATTTACCTTTTTTCAATTTTGTTACTATCAGGTCTCTTTCTGTGTCTTGGACTTGCCTGATTTTTTGGAGAAATGGTTTTGCAAATTCGTCGGTCCACATATCACACCATTCTTTTTTTATTAAATCTGCAATCTCTTTTGTTGTTACATCTCATTAACAGTCTAAAAGTAAACGCTTGACTTGATGATAGTAATTTAGAAAATCTAAGGACAGAATAATTATTTTCCCAAAGCTATCTTCCGCTCTTTTACAGCAACTACTCCAAAGATCAAAAGCAATAACCCAAGACTGATCAATCCCCATTGTCCCATAGTTGGGATCGGTGTGAGGATGCAATCATCACATATAGAGCTCACAAAATCTTCTTGCACACCATTAATAGTAATCTCTGCAGTTGCTGCAACACCTGGCGGATGATAGAATACAAAATTAAAACTGCCATCTGGTTCTGTAGTTCCTAATGGACTTGTGATTGGAACTCCATCGGCGTCTACAAAATTAGCAGTATTTGCAATCGTTACAGTCTGGCTTTCAATCCCTACTGTAGGAAGTATAGTCATCACATCATGAAATAGCACAACCTCACTACCATCTGCGCTCAAGATATTAAGAGGATTAAAGCAAAAGCAAGGGTCTAATAGGTCAAAAGAATATTCTACGCAGTCGTCATTGTTATTGAGATCTCCCTCTGCGAATGCTAAAGTACTCAATTCGATTCTGGCATTGAAGCATGCTATCGACTCTATGTCTGCACATGGGCTATCGTCAATCACTGTAAGGAAAATAACAGCTCCTGTGCCCTTATTTATGAAATAGAGCGCATTTGAGATGGGATCGCCATCCCTACCAGTGGTGCCGATAAGTTGCCCATCTACATCAAATCCAAATCCCTCCATGTCGTTAATCTGGACTCCCCCTTCAAGCAGGTTACCGATGGCAAAGCCTGCTCCAGATAATGTGTCGAGGACGATCAATTGATCACCCATCCCATTGGTATTTGAGATGGCATACATGGTGCCTGTAAGTGGATCGACCGCAAGATCATCGATGTCGTCTCCGACGCCAGTTACAGGATATACAATATTTCCTATTACTTGTCCCGTTGCTACGTCCAGGGAAAATAGAAGGTCCACTCCTCCTTGGACGCGTTCGACGCACCAAAGTATATTAGAATTAAAAGCATCAAAATCCATAGAGTCAACATCTTTGATCTGATGTACAGTTCCATCATCGCTGCGAATGGCAGTAGGAGCAGGATGCTTGTAAGTAGATAATCCCGTCGCTAAGTCCAATGTGTAGAACGCTCCGTTAGCACCTGAATCCGCATCGAACATCCATAATTCGCCTATGCGATCCCAAGCGATGGCCTCGACACTGGTCTCTGCAATCTGACCGATCGTAGCGAATTGAGATCCATCTTGGGCTATTCGGATGAGGTCCCCACTTCTTTCTTCTATCACATAACAAAAGTCGACTTGAGCTGCACCATATACTTGACTCAGACTTAAGAGAAAGATCGATATTGTCAACAAATGTTTCATGAGAAGTAGTTCGTGATTTATAATGCAATCATCTTATTACACCCTAAATTAAACAATTGCTTACATATCTATTGCAGCTCTATTCAATTGTTATTTATCAATTATCTCTTAAGAATACAGTAGCCACTGAGAATCAGTAAAATGTCAATTTCTCACTGATACAATTGTTCTATACTATACTCATTGTAGCCTTTTCTCCATTGTAAGGCTGCCTTACGGAAGAGGAGACTGAGATTAGGTTTCATATCTGTAAGGATCTCTCCATCTGTAATATCATAATCTCTTTCGTCTGTTACGATATGGCTCCATTGGTCGAAAACATGCATTCCTGGTTCTTGATATCTAGTCTCGAAATAATTAGGTAATTCCCCTGGACTCACGACAAAAAATAGATTTCTTTTGCTTTGTTCTCCTGGGGTTGGGATGACATGTAGCTTAAGATTTAAATGAAGAATTGTTTTCATGATGGATCTAGCAGCATATCCCTCTTCACCATCCGTAAAACCATAGAAGTTGATGATCATAAATCCATCTTTTTTTAATATTGAAATCGCATCTTGTATCCCTTCTTTCGTAAGAAGATGTTCAGGCTGGGACTCGCTAAAAAATGTGTCAAAGTAAATTATATCATACTTTTTCTTGCTTTTTTTTATAAAATGCCGACCATCATCTATGAAGATCGGTGCATCTTGTGGGACATCAAAATATTTTATGGCATAGTCTTTTATCCGCGCATCCAATTCTACTACATCCGTATTAAGTCCGATGGATTCGAATTGCCTGTACGTGATGCCGCCGCCCAGTCCAACCAATAATGCATCAGAGCCAGAAGGCTTGACACCTGCAATAGAAGGAATCAAATAAGCCCAGTACCAATGACTAAATTCTGGACCTTCAGTTTTTAGAAATGTTTGTATCGAATTGTTTACGACCAGCGCTCTACCAGGAGTGGGCGTTTCAGAAAACCCTTCAGCAAGGAGATCTACTACTTTTATATTTCCTAGTATACCATCGCTTTCAGCCAGTACTTTAATATCATCCCTATACTCTGGCTTCACAAACGAACTAAACACTACACACAGCACCAAAAGAATACTCGAGGCGATTCCTGGAATCTTAGTTTTAAATCCTAAAAGGATCAGGCTGCTTATTCCCATAGCAAATCCGCTCATCAAAAGGGTTATTTTCAATCCAAGAGAAGGAATGAAATAAAAGCCCGTCAACATCGTGAACACAATGCCTCCGATAGTAGAGAAAGCATATACTTTGCCCGCTGTGGTCCCTGCCTCTTGTTTATAAGCTTGGTTTAATATGTTGATGAATAGGGGAGAGCATGTTCCAAAACAAACGAGGGCTGGCATTAAATAAATGATAAGTGATAACGATGCACCAAGACCTAAAGATAAGTTCAATAAGAGTGGCATGATCTTAGCCGAGATAGGAACCATGAGGATCATCCATACCCCTCCGATAATAAGCGAGTAATTTAGATGTCGTATGTTTTTAGTTATTTCTTTTTGTGAAAGAGTGGAACCTATAAAATACCCTAAGGCCAATCCACCGAGCGTCACAGAGAGTGCTGCTGCCCATACATAGATCGAATTACCATAGAAGGGTGCCAGTAATTTTGCAGCACATAGTTCTGCGATCATCACCATGCCTCCTTCCAGAAAAACGAGAATCCAAAGTGATAGTGGGCGCGAAGTGTTGTTCATAGATCTTTAATTTAGATATACTCAATAAATGAATTGGAAGGTAATTATCATGTTGCATCTCAAATTAAAGAATAAGTGGAATCTATTATGTTTTACTTAGCGTTTATTTAGTCTGGATTGGTATTGTATAGAAGAACTTTAAAATCACTAGAATAAATAGTTCAGTGTCTCCTTAAATGGAAGCTGTATTGCAGATGCACATAATCTTAGAATCCTTTAATCATGTAAATCATGGTTCAGACAGTGAAGCTCTTTGGAGTATGCCTTGGGTCTCGTTCAGGATGAATTCGAAGACGGATCGTTCATGAGTCAAGGGATCCTTCACATTCGTTCAGGATGAATTCGAAGACGGATCGTTCATGAGTCAAGGGATCCTTCACATTCGTTCAGGATGAATTCGAAGACGGATCTTGCTTGGCAAGATCCTGTCTCATTCACTTTCCAATACAAAAATTTCTAAAGATTGAATCCAGCAAGTCATCCGTAGATACCTCGCCAGAGATCTCTCCTAAACTAGAAAGCGCATGTCTAATGTCCAAAGCCAGAAAATCAGAACTTATATTCTGTGCGAGTCCATCCAGAACTTTTTGAAGGGCAGTATCAGCGTGGTGGAGTGCTTCATGATGTCTTAGGTTGGATACCACTACACTGCTAGAAGACTTAGTAGCAGCGATGAGATCGGTCAATGAAGTCTTAAGTTTATCTATATGCTTACCATCCTTTGCCGAAATGGCGATAGTAGGTGTCCTTTGGGTCAGCGTGCTTACTGCTTCTTCCACATCATAACTATGGCACTTATGGAAATCATCGATCTTGTTAAGTAGAATGATCGTATCCTTTTCATGTAGATCATGTTTTTTAAATTCTGCTATGATCTCATTATGGTCTTCTTTTATTTCATCGATATACAGTATGATACGAGCTTTCTCTATCTGCTGTTTGGTTTTAGTGATACCCATGCTCTCTATTTCATCTTGTGTATCTCTGATGCCAGCTGTATCTATAAATCTGAATAGGATGCCGTCTAGCTGAATAGTATCTTCTATCACATCCCTGGTAGTGCCGGGAGTAGCACTTATGATGGCTCGATCCTCATTTAGCAGCGCATTGAGCAAAGTAGATTTACCAACGTTTGGTTTGCCAATGATAGCTACAGGAATACCTTCTTTAATGGCATTACCGTAATCAAATGATTGAAGTAATTCAGCTATGAGTGTTTTAATATTGGTGATCAACTTTACGAGTGCACCTCTGTCTGCAAACTCTACATCTTCTTCACTAAAGTCATTTTCAAGTTCTAGCAAACTGGCAAATTCTATAAGTTGGTCACGGAGAGATTTTATCATGTCCGAGTATCCTCCTCTCATCTGATTGATGGCTAACTCATGTTGAGCATGGGTCTCTGAGCTGATCAGATCTGCTACTGCTTCCGCTTGAGAGAGATCTAGCTGTCCATTAAGAAATGCTCTCATCGTAAATTCTCCAGGATTAGCAGTGCGGGCGCCAGATTTGATGCATAGCTTTATGATGTACTCTGAGATGTACGGAGAGCCATGGCAAGATATCTCAGTAGTATCTTGTCCTGTGTAGGACTGTGGATTTTTAAAGAGGCTTACCAGGACTTCATCTACTACCTCTGTACCATCGATGATTTTGCCGAAGTGGATAGTATGCGTTTCTTGACTTTGTAGTTTTTTGCCGACAAATATCTTATCAGTGATGCTGATGGCCTTAGGCCCAGATAATCTAATCATCGCTATTGCCCCAACCCCTGATGGAGTACTGAGTGCCACTATCGTATCATCTAATACATGCTTCATCCGACAAAAATACTTTTATCCTCAGAGATATGGTGGGCTTGATATGCTCTATTAATTCAATATAGCTATTGATAGATATAATAATTTATTGCAGTAGGTCTAGCTCAATATCATTTCTTATAGCTGCATCTTTAATAAATGGGAGCTGATTGACAACAGCCTTGAGTGTATTGATATCATCTTCAAACTCAAGCAGAAAATCCTCATGTAACATGCCTATAAGTTTATGTAGTTTTTTGATTCTAGCGATTACATAGTCAGCTAGCTTATAGCTGTCCCAACTATCTTCACCAGCAAGATGTTTAACATTCCTACCCAGAACTTCGTTTAGCATGTGCAGATTAAGTTCTATTTCTCCTACTTTATCTTTGGTGATTGTAGTATGATAATTTATCCTGCCACTACAATCTTTTAGGGTGTAGATGAGATATGTGGGAGAGTAGTATTTTTTAGGATATTTCTCACAATTAGAGTTGATGTAAGCCCTAACATCATCACGTCGTTCGTCTGTTGTTTCACTGTTTTCTAAGAGTTTAAATTCTAGCTGGTGAATAAGCTTTTGGTCCTTTGGTAACAATCTAAATATCAGCTTATCTTTTTCTTTTGTACTAAGCAATTTTAATGCTGATTTAAGATCGTCTGATAACTTTACTCGAGCCATTAACTTTTTTCTCGAAAGTAATCAAAATTAGAGTTACCAACTACCGCCACCACCACCGCCAAATCCACCTCCAGAACTACCAGACACTCCACCACCGCCACCAGAGGAATTACTACTAGGAGAGGAGGTAAATGCACTCTCTATAGACTTTGGGTTAAAGGCTTCACTAAATGACTGCATAGATCCTTGATTATTTTTGCTGCCAGATTCATAGTACCATGAGGGATTCGTGGCGATACCATCGATAGTTTTAAGTTTACTATTCCATTTTTGATCGATTCCAAAAGCAACCACATAAGGAAATATTGTATCTAAGTAGGAAGCATCCTTATTTAAAAGATTTTGGACCTGATCACTTCTTGGCTTTTTTAGAAAATTGTAAAGGCCATTTAGGTGATTTTGAATTTTTATGCCTCGCTCGCTAATTTTAGGCCTTGAGAAGGTTATCAGGATTCCAGCAATCGCAAGCACAATACACAATATTCCCGAAGCAAAAAACTGAAAATTGATTGTCAGGAACACACCCAACAAGATTAAGAAAATCCAAATAATCAAACTATAGGGATTGTGAAATTTACGCTTAGACTCTTGATCATATAATTGATTAAGTATCATGTCCTTACTAAACATTGCTTTGCTTACGCTAAAGATTTTATAGAATTTGTTTTTTAGGTCCTCTAGGAAAATCACATTATTATTCTCAAATAATCCATTAAAAAGTTCTTGCTCATAAGGTGGTGCATCAGTGTTGATATCAGCTTTTTTATGAAAGTAGATATCATATTTTTCATCCTCACGGGGTATAGACTCTAGTAGGATCAATCCTTCGTTACCCCATTTGGGTATTAGAGCAAGGATATCTCGATTGTTGACTTGGTGATCATAGAAGGTACCTACTTCTGTAGGACTCATATCACTAGGTGGATAGTACTTATCATCTACCTCAGTAGGTAAGTTATGTCTATCCTTCTTTTTCCATAATAGTAAAAACCAACCCATGAGCATAGCAGGGATAGGGAAGTAGAGGTCCGTAGGATAGACTTTAGGAATCTCTATCTGCTGCAGATTATCAGGGGAAATATTGAAATGATCTGCGTCTATCATTGTTGCTACAGATATCCCTTCGCCAGCTTTGATCGGTCTTGAGGATTTACCTTTTATTTGATTCCGCATGATCTCATAATCTATAGCCGTAAATGTAGTACCATAATCATCTGCCAGAATCCTCACATCCCCAGCCTCTAGCAATATATCATCAGGATAGGATATTGTAAATCCTGCTACATTCATAGGCACATCCCAATCATTCCCAGTAATATTCCAATAAAACTCAAAACTATCCTCATGCTCGATTAATGCCTTTGTTACCTTGTAATTAATATAATAGGTCTTATGCCCTTCGATGAAAATATCCGATTCACCTATCCTTATTTTCTTATTTTTATTTTCGTTAGTAATCTTGGTGGTTTCACTTTCTACATTGATATCAGTAATTTTTATGTTGTACTTATTACCTTTTATTAAATACTGGTAGGGAATCAACCGATAGATACCTCTACGTTTTTCATTAAAGAAAATGTCTATAGTTTCTTTTACTTCGAAAGTTCCATCAGCATCAATCGTTATGTCGGCATGAAAAGATTTGATCTCAAAGTCATTAGCCGATGAGTTTGTTATTAGACTTAGGTAGATAAGCGCGACTAGGATTGCAGATTTCATAGTTGTCCGTTTTTAAGTATTAACAAGAGTCGACAGGCTTGAGTTCCTCCTAAATTATTTATAAGTATTTCTATAATAAAATTTATAAAATTCCTCCGTTCAAAATCCGATCAAAGAAATCTATTAATCCTTCTTCAGTCGGATCTTCAATATCATAACCAGGAATATAAACTCTATTATCTATTCCTAAGCTATCGGCATATTTTTTAAGGAGTCTTGCATGGGCGGGATGATGCTGCAGGTCAAACATAGGAGAAACATCTTTTTGCTCGTTTTTGATCCACATCGGTGGGTCACCAGCATCCATTAGACTAAGCATATCTACTTTCTTTCTATATGCCTGTGTTTCTTGATCATATACTTCCTTAAAATCACTCAATCCATAAAAAGGATTTAACTGCTGTAGTAGCTGGTCTGGGATGCGATCTATCTGTACTCCATAGTCTGCAAATACTTCTTCCCATCTTATAATATCATAAGTCGCCTGAGTTGCGATCGCACCAACAGCAGGCATTCGGGTAGACTCTCTTGATATCGGGTCCTTATTATCAGGCTCTGCCATATCATCGTTAAGTGCAAGCCAGAGGGAGGTGCCTGCTCCTGCGGATGAGCCAAAACAAACAACTTTATTTTTATCAATATTAAAACTTTTAGCATAGTATTTAAGAAATTGTAAACAACGCTTACTATCCTCTAGTGAGCTTATCACACCCCTGTCTGTATCTTGTAAAAAACGATAGTCTATTGTTGCAAAAGCAATCTCTTTATCAATAAATTCTCTGATTTGTGTTTCGTATCGCTCATAGGCTAGAGCTTTATATCCATGTGTAAAGCCACCTCCATGAATAAAGATGACCAGTGGTGTAGGGCTTTTAGATACAGGCAAGAAAATATCAAACTTATTATTTGAGTGATCACCATAAGCTATATCAGATGCAAATTTTGCATTATTTCTATCTAATTTAAAAGGAGCTTCTGTATACTCATACTCGAGTAAAGGCTTTGCATTTTTTAGGGCATTTTTATTACACGAGCTTAAAAAGGCGCAAGAGGATAAAATCAGAATTAGTAATGATTGGTAAGTATGCATTGAGTACTTTTAAAAGTTAATACTAAACTATAACGATTTGAAAAATTATATACTGTGGAGTCTGTGGATATTTTTAGTAATCTCTATTGGTTGCACGCAAGAGTCTAAAGTAGTCGATAGATATGAACAAATATCAGACTCAATAGCTCGGGATATTATCAAGGCTTCTATCTCTCATGCTGGTGGGATAGAAAAGTGGGAATCGATCAAACAGTTAAACTACACTAAAGACTTTAGTTTACTGCTTCCAGATGGTAAGGTAGAAAGATCTTTTGAACAAGTACACGAGTATCATTATGAGCCCTTAGATCTATTGATTATGTCTAAGGAGAATGGCGATATGATACAGACTCAACTTAAGGATGGAAAGTATAGCAGGTTAAAGAATGGAGAGCCAATGGATATTAAAAAGGAAGCATTAGTGAAAGCGGTAAACACATCTACCTATGTCATCGGGATGCCATTTAAATTGTTAGATCCGGGTGTCGAGATAGTCTATGATGGAGAACTATTATTAGAAAACAATAATCTTGTCGATGTCATAGAAGTAAGCTATGATCCGGGGAAAAATAAAAATCACTCCACTGCAGATGTCTGGAAGTATTATTTTGATAAAGATGATAGGAAAATAGTTGGTAACTGGGTGCAGACGGGTGATCATGCTAATATCATAGAAAATCTAACCTATGAAAGAGTGGGAGGGATTTTGTTTAACAAAAAACGTAAGAGTTGGAGGTTAGATAGCCTCGGTAAAAAGACTCATGTGAGAGCAGACTATGATTATAATAATTATGAAGTCAAATTTTAGTACTCATTCAGTTTCTCTAATTGATGATTGTGCCTAATCTGTATCACTCATGAGTTCTAGGTTGATCCCACTTGTTTTACTATCTCTACTTCTAGACTTGTATATGTATCAAAGTCTAAAGCAGATTTTTGGAGTTGGGATTGGGTTTAGGATTTTTCAGGCGACTTTCTGTCTTTTCGTTTTACTGAGTAATTATTCATTTTACAGAGTAGGGCAAAAGATCAGAGATAGGAGTCTTTTCCATGGAGCGGGAGTTAATTTTTATATTGGGTTTTTGATAAGTGGGTTGGTTACTAAATTGATTTACTGTATTTCAATGTTCCTATATGATGCAGGTAGAATGTGTTATTTGCTACTTAGTCTTGGTGATAGGTTTAGTCTAGTTGATAGGCTAGATTATGTAATTATAGGTATTGCTGTTTTATCATTTTTAGTATTTGTGATTATGATATATGGTGTGACAGTAGGTAAGGCCAACTATAAATTAGAAAAAGTAAGCTTGACTTTTAAGGATCTGCCAAAGGCTTTTGATGGTATTAAAATCGTACAGCTATCAGATATTCATGCTGGTAGCTATGATAATGAAAGAGGCCTACAGAAAGGAATCAAACTGATCAATAAGCAAAATCCTGATCTGATTTTATTTACAGGAGACCTAGTCAATGACCATAAAGATGAGGTCAATCCATATATAGGTGTACTAAAACAACTTAAATCAAAGTATGGAGTTTTTGCAGTGTTAGGTAATCATGATTACTATGGTGCTTATCGGCAATCAGATAAGGATGCGTATTGGAGTGACTTTTTTGCTAAGTATACCGCAATGGGTTTTACACTTCTTAATAATCAAAATAAAAGTATACAGATCTCAGGTACTCATATCAAAATTGTAGGTGTAGAAAACTGGGGTAATGCTAATTGGACACCTAAGCGAGGTGATTTAGACAAAGCTCTCCAAGGTGTTACACCGGAAGATTTCTGCGTTCTTCTCACACATGATCCTAGCCACTGGGATCATAAGGTCATAAGTCATTCCAAAAAAATTGACTTGAGCCTTGCAGGACATACTCATGGGTTTCAGTTTGGTATTAATCTTCCGTTTTTTAAATGGTCTCCGGCAAAATATAGATATCCGAGATGGATGGGGCTTTATTATGAAGATGGACAGTACCTCTATGTCAATCGAGGATTTGGCTATTTGGCATTTCCTGGTCGGATAGGAATGAGGCCAGAGATCACTGTTTTAACATTAAACTGCGCTTCTTAACTGCAAAAGTATTGATTTAACACAGATATATGTTAAAGTAATGTGATAGTTCCGTTTTATAATGCCTAGCTACTGTACTTTTGAAAAAAATTAAATATGAAATTGTTTCTAAAATATGCCTTGATCTTTAGCATGCTCTTAAGCTTAACGATGACATCATGCGACTCAGATGGACAGAGCAATAATGATGAAGGTGAATTACAAGGGATCCAGCTTGTCACTACTAGATCTAATGGAGAATCTGAAGGCGTAGGTTTGGCATGTAATTTTGGGCAGATTATTAAGGAGCATTTAGAAGATGAAGATTTTGATGAGATCAAAGATGAATTAGAAGAAGAAGGGAATGAGGAGTTTGACAAAGAAAAATTTGATGAACTTCTTGAAGAATTGTTTGGTGGCTTTAATAAAACAATGTACTTGATTGTCGCTGGAGATGACATAGACTTAGAGAATAAGGATGAAATAGAAGTTGTAGGGGAGACCTTCTCACTTACATGGTTCTCTGATTCTGAAGAACCTGTTGAAGGAACCTATGATGCATTCGCAACAAAGATTAATATCGAAAACCCTGATGATCTTGAAAATGGAGCTAAAGTAAGTGGAGGAAAAATCACAGTGCAACTTACTGACCTTACCGATGACATGATGATAGGAACATTTAGTGGGACAGTGGTAAATAAAGATGGAGTAGAGGAGAGCATTGAAGGTGCTTTCAACGTGGAGAGAGTCGCTTGTGATAAGTAGATGGTTGAAACCACTGTCTACAGAAGTGGCTTGATCGTCAATAAAAGTTAATAGTCGTAAAGTCCAGCAAATTAATTCACCAAATTCTCTTTGATATAAATCAGGAGTTTGCTTTTACCGTTAACGCTTAGATATCTTATTAAAGCTGATATGTTTTTGTCTAGAGCACTTATGCCTTCCTTCTGAGAATGTTCTTTTCTTAGCGTGCTTTGTAGATCGCCCTTGCACGCGCTGCCTCCACATCCTAAAGCTTGATGGTTTCATCTCTTTGCGCATGATCTTGATAACTTCTTGCTCAGACACGCCAAATTGCAGAGTAATAGCATCGAAGGTAGTTCTATCCTCCCAGCCCATCTCTACGATCCTGTCAATATCATTTAAGCTTAACTCTTCCATCACTTATCAAAACTTAAAAAGGAGAAAATTGTTCAACATAAAATGATGTTTATGAAGAAGTCAGAACTACCAGAAAAGACTTGTGTAGTATGTGGACTTCCATACAAATGGAGGAAAAAATGGGCAAAAAACTGGGATCAGGTAAAATACTGTAGTGAGAGATGCAGGAGGCAAAAGAATATACGATCGCCTAAACCCTCTTGAATCAGAAAATAGTCAAGAATATTTTGCAAAGATCATTTTGTTGTCTATTGGATAAAATCATAGTCCCTGAAAATAGTCAAGCGCATAAATTTCTATAAGATTAGATACCAATGTGAGAATAGATATTGAACAAAAAAAGGCTGCAACGAATTGTTGCAGCCTTTCTTTATCTCGGATAAATGGAAATGTTATTTCCCTCCATCTAATTCGTCCTGTAGCTTTTTAAGCTTTTCCCAAGCACCATCTGCAGCTAGTTTAGCTTGCTTAGGCCATGAGCCTGGATCATGCATTGTGAATTTAGATCCGCCAGCTTCTAGTATTGCGCTAATCTCAGATACTTTAGTCTCTGATAGTTGACGGAATGAATAAACGCCATCTGCCTGTAATAGTTTTTCTATCGCTGGGCCTATGCCTTCGATCTTAGTTAGATCATCTCTAACAACTTTTGCACTGCTAGATGTAACCTCTCTTCTATCTACGATCTTACCCTTACCTGCAGTTCTGCTTTCTCCTACCACTGTTCTTTCTCCCTCTACTGTTTTCATACCTTTCATCATCTCAGATAGTGCATTAAAGTCAATTTGCTTAGTAACTTCTACCTCTTTGATCACTTCTACTTCTACTTCCTTGATTACCTCTACTTCTATTTCTTTAATTACTTCTCTGATTACTTCTACTTCTTTAATTACCTCTTTTGGTTTTTTCTTCAGCTCTGCTTTTAATGCAGCTATCTCATCTGCTAGTCCTTTGTGCTTAGCTGTCCATTTAGCACCATCTTTCTCATGGGCATCATTTAGTTTCGCCACTGCTTTATTGTGGTCGTCTTTCCATCCTGCTTTGTCTTTTGCATGCCCACTCTTTAAGCTATCAATTTTAGCTGTTAGTTTATCTATTTCTGCAGTATCTTTTACTTTCTGGATTTTAGTTTTGATTACTTCTTTAATCAGAGTTACCTCTTTGATTACCTCGATTGGCTTTTCTACGATCACTTTGACTTCCTTGATCACTGGCTTTTCGACTATTACAGGTACCTCCTTAATTACTTCTACTTCTTTGAATACTTCTTTAATCTTAGTTACTGGTACAGGTACTTTCTCGATTACCTTTTTAATTTTTATGACAGGTACGATCACTTCCCTAATTACTTCTACTTTTTCGATCTTAGTTTTGTAGACAGGTACTTTTACTTCTTTTATTTTAATTACCTGTACAGGTACTTCCTTGATTACCTCTACTTTTTTGATCTTTGTTACACCGACAGGTTTTTCTACTTCTACCTTTTTGATTTTCTGTACGGTTTCAGTTTTACCAACTATCTTATCCTGCTTTAGCTTTACTTCCTTGATTTTTATACCTGATGGTACAGCTACTGCTTTTTGTGTTTTGGCAGTTACAGTTTTTAGAGTTTGCTTTCTAAATGCAGGAAGCTCCCTAAGGATCGTCTCATAAGCTAGTTTTGCTTTAGAAGCAGTTACATCAGCATTCTTTGTGATCAGTGCTATTAGCTCATCTTTATGTATTTGCTCCTTTTTCATCGTCGTCTTCGATACTACTTTTGGAGCTACTTTTCTCGCTGTTGCTTTTTTAGTAGACCCTTTTTTCGCTGTAGACTTTTTAGGAGTAGATTTTTTTACTGTACTCTTTTTCTGAGTGGCTTTTTTCTTAGCAGGAGTTTTTTTAGCTACTGCTCTTTTAGGTGTGGCTTTTTTTGCTATACTTTTTTTAGGTGCCGCTTTTTTTGCTGTACTCTTTTTAGCAGTTGTTTTTTTAGGCGTCGCTTTCTTCACAACTTTCTTTCGCGCAGTAGTCTTTTTGGTAGCTGCCTTTTTTTTAATTGCTTTTTTTGATTTTGCCATTTTATATGTTTGTGATTGTATTATTATTTTTTAAAAAATAGGGTAGTATTAATTCAACACACCCTATTCAATTTATATTATTTGTCCTTACTACTATCTACCACCATCAAGCTCATCTTGTAGCTTCTTAAGCTTATCCCAATCACCTGTTGCTGCTATTTTAGATTGTTTTGGCCATGTTCCCGGATCATGCATCTGATATCTAGATCCTGCGTCATTTAGAATCTTTTTTAACCTAGTCTGCTTTGCATCAGCTAATTGCTCAAAAGTTATTATCCCATCCGCATTTAACAGTCCTGCAATTTTCGGACCTATTCCTTCTATCTTAGTGAGGTCATCTTTTTTACCCTTTCCAGTTACTTTTGCCTTCGACTTTTTAGTAGTGCCAGAGGATACTATTTTAGCCTCACCCGCTGATTTCGATACGGTCTTTGTTTTTCCTTCTTTCCTAGTTTCTCCCACAACTTCTCTCGATACCTCTTTTGCTTGCATTCCCATTACCATCTTCATTAGCTCATCTGGATCAGGATATCTTACTACTTCTATCTCTTTTATAATTTCTACTGGGATTTCTCTAACGACTTCCACTTCTTTTATAACCTCCACTTCTTTCTCTACTATTTTTTCTACTTCTACGATCTTCTCCACTTCTTTGATGACTTCTACAGGCTTTTCCACTATTTTCTCTACTTCTACGATCTTCTCCACTTCTTTGATGACTTCTACAGGCTTCTCCACTATTTTCTCTACTTCTACGATCTTCTCCACTTCTTTGATGACTTCTACAGGCTTCTCCACTATCTTTTCTACCTCTACGATCTTCTCCACCTCTTTAATTACTTCTACAGGCTTTTCTACGATCTTCTCTACCTCTACAATTTTCTCTACTTCTTTGATGACTTCTACCGGTCTGTCTACAATTTTCTCCACTATTTTTTCTACCTCCACGATCTTATCTACTGGCCTGTCTACAATTTTCTCTACTATTTTTTCTACTTCTACGATTTTATCTACCGGTCTGTCTACCATCTTCTCTACCTCTACTATTTTCTCCACCTCGACGATTTTTTCTACTTCTACAATTTTCTCCACCTCTTTGATTACTTCTACAGGTTTCTCTACTTCTACAATTTTTTCTACCTCTTTTTCTACGATTTTTTCTACTTCCTTGATTACTTCGACAGGTCTGTCTATTTCTCTGATTACCTCTATCTCTTTGATGATCTCTTTTGGCTTAGACCCCAGCTGAGACTCATAAGAAGATATACTACTGCTGAATGTTGAAAATTTAGATTCTGACTCTGATTGGAATGCAGAAAAGTCGGAATTTAATTTCCCAAATCTTGTATTCAAATCTGATTTTTCTCCTTCTGCATTTTCAAATTTTAGTTTCCAAGAATTAGCATCGTTTGTAAGTGATGCATTTGCAGATTCTAAGCTGGCGAATTTGCTTTGCAAGCCAGAAGTCTCAGAAACATATTTATCATGTCCAGACTTAAGATTAGCATAAGATGCTTTTGCATTTTCTAATTGCTGTCTTAAAACTGTATTCTTATTATCCCAAAAAGCCCATCTTAATAACCACCCTAAAATTGCTCCTCCGAGTGCGGCTATTATTGGATACCAACACAATATTGACATAGTTTGTTAATTTTTTAATTAGTTAAATTTTGTTTGTTTTATAGTTTGAGTGTTATCTCAATTGAGTGTTATTTCTACTCTTCGGTTTTGTGCTCTTCCTGCACTTGTATTATTTGTAGCGATGGGTTTATCTGGCCCTATCGCTATTACATTTGCTCTAGCTGCAACCAGTCCATTATCTACCAAGTAATCCTTGATAAATTTTGCTCTTTCTTCTGATTTAGCAATGTTACTATTCCTATTGCCTCTATTATCTGAGTGTCCACTGATATCAATAGAGCTATTAGGTACATTCTTGATGTAATAAATCAAATCACCTATATCTTTTCTCTGATCAGAATCTAGACTGGGATGATCGTTACTAGTGTCAAACTGCACAACCACCGGATTACCTTGAAATTTTTGCTTTAGAGTAGCATAATCAATTCCTGTATTAGGCTTCTCTATGATAGATAGCGTTATTGGCCCTTTTAACAAGGTATCTCCAAGAAATACCATATCGTTTTCGATTTGCCCATCTGTAGTCAATTGACCATCAGGAATCCCTTTGTTTGTGAAAAGACGTTTTACATGACTAGCTCTCGCAAGACCTAGATTTTGCATTCTGCTAGAGTTTGTCTCTTTCTCTGTGTACCATCCTGTAATCTGTACTGCCTTTGCAGGATTTGATTTCAGATAGTTGACAGTCTTGTCAACGACTCCTGTAACTCCGGCAGATAAAGGTGTCATGTAAGAGTCACCAGAGTTTCTGAAGTTAAAATGAGCAGTTTCTGCCTCCGCAATCAAGTTGTCTCCATCTTTTGCTAATAAGGTGGACTCATGGGATTCAGTCCCAGTGCTTCCTCCATGCCAACATTTGCTAAAAAAGCAAGCAAAGAAGCACCATATTACAAGTACGACAACTAAAAAAAATATTCTCTTATCCATATGAGATTCGAAATTTTAAGTAAGGTGTTATTAATATAATCTTATGATAATCAATGAGTACTAACTCACTTTCTTTAATTAAGACTTAAAATACCCACATATAGTAACTATTAGAAATAATGGAAATTTTAATATTCGCAATTTAACATATATATAGTTTCCTTAACCGTAAATACTTATTTATCAACTTTTAACAAATATGTTTAACTTTATATATGTAGTTCAAATTTTGCAGTTATGAAGATTTTGATGGTTTGCTTAGGAAATATCTGTAGATCACCGCTTGCACAGGGAATCTTAGAAAGAAAAGTAAAAGATCAAAAACTGCCTTGGGAGGTGGATTCTGCCGGAACAGCTTCCTATCATGTCGGTAATCTACCAGATCCCAGATCAATTGATAAAGCTACGGAGTACGGTATCGATATCACACACCAGAGATCCAGGAAAGTAACCAAGAGTGATTTAAAGAATTTTGACCTAATTCTAGCCATGGATGCGTCTAATTATAATAATCTAGTCAAGCTATCAGATGATAGTATCGATGATTCTAAAATCAAAATGATTTTAAATTATACCCATCCAGGAGAGAATAGGCAAGTACCAGATCCATACTATGATGATGGTTTTGAAAATGTCTTTAAGTTACTAGATGAAGCATGCGATAGGTTGATTAAAGCAGAAGCCTAACTAATGCTTTTTACCTTGCCAATGTGCCGGCTTTCGCTGCTGCTTACCAAAATGTTGCACCCAATAATTATTGTATCGTGCTACGGCCATCTCATTGACTCTTTTATCCATTAACATTTTGCAGTGCGTTTCACTTCTTATCCAGTCTTTCATGACTTGACTAAAGTTTTTTTGACCTTCAGCAATATTTTCTCCTACCACCTTCCAAGGGTAGCCGATCCGGGTAAGACGCTGACCGATATCCAAACCATCGCGAGAGTAATGAGTGAAGAAATTAAATTTTGACATTTCCTGAGCGTGTGCCATAGCAGACTTTTGTAAAGTCTCATTCCACACAATAGGACCCACAGGTTTTATTTTTTTTCCGCCACAGTAACATCCTTTTGCTCTTAATTTATTTACCTCACGTACTATTTTGTTTTTATCTAGGACAGATAATTCTTTAGGCACAACTTCATTATGACTTTGTGATACTATCAAAAATAAAATTGCGATCAATACTTTCATAAATACTTGAATAAAAGTGGGCTTATATAAGGAAACACATTAGAGTTAATTTTTATTATTGATTGCTAAATCTAAAAATTACCACGACTTAAAAATCTTAGTCTCATATATTTTCGTTTACCTTTACATCATCCCTTAAGAGTTTTTTAACTCCCCCCACTTATAAGTTAGACGTGATAGGACTTTGAATGGTTATCATTCATTGCATCTCTAATTTATCATTTTTATAAAAATTCATATTCCCCCCTTTCGAAGAAAGAGAAATATTGATTTCGCTTCCTTCAGTTATTTTATTTATTAACCAAAACTCGTTTCTCATGCCGAAAACCGAAAGGGTGCTTCGATCGTATTCGAAGGTGCTTACATTTCTAGGCGTACTTGTTAGTTGTTTTATTTCTCAAAGTAATCTCAGTGCCCAGTGTGGTACGATGGTATGCAATAATGTTTTGCAGATATCCATGGATGAAAACTGCGAAATATATTTCAATCCAGACCTCTTACTGGAAGGAGACCCCACAACACAAGGATCGTCGTTTACATTAACCATAGCAGATCTTGGGATCATTAACCAAGCGCTAGATCTTACAGAGACTATACCGATAGGGACCTATCAATACAAGGTCACGAACCAGTGTGGTAATAGTTGCTGGGGGAGTTTCTTTGCAGAAGACAATATAGGACCTCGACTGATAGGTGATGCCACCTGTCCAAAGTCAGACCCTTGCAGATTTGCTTGCAACGAAATCTCCACAGTTCTTAATCATGCGACATTCACAACGCATCTTAATCCTGACTTTACTAAACATTGCGCAGGTAATTTAGAAGTATTGTTTGAGGATGAATTAATCAAGGCAACAGCAAGCTGCGGTATCGATACTATTAAGAGAGAGTGGATCGCCAATGTAGATAAGCATGGTACTATGACTCGTATGGTAATCACCACACAGTGGTTCGTATTTGATCCAGTGGATATGGCGGACGTCTGGATGCCTACCGAGAGTATAACTGTCCCATGTCACATAGGAGAACATCCTGACTCTATAGCAGCCTTTCTAGATGATCCACTTACATGCGAGGATGAAGGCATACCATTTGCCTATCCTCATATAGAAGGGACTCCGATGACTTGTGATGAATGCAAGCCTTTAGAGATTCACTTTAAAAAATTAGATGAGTATAAGGAAGATGTACCCTTGCTGATAGATGGACAATGGGTGCTGATTGATCAATGGACAAAAACAACAGATTCGCGTTTAGTGTGCGGATGTGACGAGTGGAATCAGCTTACTTCAGAAGTAGTAGATATTTATAATGCCGTAGGAGATATTGTAGAGATTACTTCTGCCTTCCCAGGAATGTTAGATGCTGAGGGTAAATGTAAATCGTGGCCAACACTATCTAATTTTATGATTGATCCAGTGACCGGATCTGGTACAAGCCTCAATCATATTCCCCTATATGGTAATGATCATGTATGTAACCTATTAACAGAGAAGGAGGATCTTATTATTCCTATCTGTAGTCATGCAGGAAGCGTCTCATCGTACAAGGTGATAAGGACTTGGACAGTCTATGACTGGTGTACAGCAACCAATAAGAAGAGCGTACAAGTAATCAAAGTAGAAGACTTACAAGGACCTGAGTTTACGATCCAAGATTCGGTGAATTTAAGTACTGATCCATGGTTGTGCGGAGTTAACTTAGAAGTACCTCCCCCAGCTGATGTGAGTGATAAGTGCTCTCCAGATCACATAAGTTATACAGTACATATCGATGGTTTACCAGGACTGCAAATCGGCGGAGATGCAACACTTGGTTATACCATCCTTGATATTCCTAAAGGAGATCAAAAATTAATATATACGGTCAGTGATATTTGTGGTAATTCTACTCAGGATACCACAGTATTATGGATAAAAGATAATATACCCCCAGTAGCCATCGCAAAAGAAAATATAGTTGTATCCCTAACCAGCTCTGGCAATAGTGCCGGTTATGCAAAAGTTTATTACAACAGTATTAATAACAACAGTTATGATATCTGTAGCCCAAATGTCAAAATAGAAATACGCAGAGAAAAAGATCTCTGTGGTATATTAGGAAACGATACTTACACTAGTGGAAGGAATCGTGGTGACCTTAACTTCGGATTACACCCTGATAGCACTGCACTAGTGGATCCTGATGGAGGGGATTACATTAAGTTTTGTTGTGCAGATTTAACAGAAGGTACTTTCGGAATACATAAGGTCTGGATGAGAGTATGGGATGATGCTAATATGGATGGAGTGATAGGTAATGACGGTGATAATTTTAATGAAGTATGGGCTAACGTGCGTGTGGAAGATAAGCTTAACGTCATCCTGACTTGTCCTCCTGATATTACAGTCTCCTGTTATGTTGGTCTAGATAGCCTGAGTGTACTTGGTACGCCAGATACTCGTGGCGCCTGCGCTGTAAATTTAGTGTACGAAGATGATTTGCCTAGTACGCACTGTCCTACCGGCAAGGTGATACGTAAATGGTATGCAGATAAGGATAAAGATGAACAATTTGATACTGGAGAAAAATTCTGTAAGCAGATAATCAATGTTAGAGATCCCAAGCCGATGTTTTGCAGCGATATTATCTTTCCAAAAGATACCATTGTAGATTGTGCCAATGCAGAGATGGAGTCCGCTCCGATATGGACGGGTAATCATTGTGGATTATTTGGCTTTTCTGAGAAGGTAGATATTTTTGATCTGCAAGATGAGTATTGCTATAAAATCGTTAAGCAATTTACAGTAATCGATTGGTGTCAGTACAATCCTAATAGTGGATCTAATGCTGGTATCTGTTATGGCACTCAGAAGATTACGGTCATAGATAATAATGCACCTACTTTTGCTAGCTGTGAAGATAAGATAGTAGAGTCTGCTGATGCTAATTGCATGGTCAATGATTTATCTATCAGACAGACAGCCATCGATGAGGGTGATTGTCCAGACAAAAAATTGACTTGGACTATCTGTCTTGATCTGGGAAGTAATAGGAGGTGTGATTATACCTACTCTGCAATCAGTGAGTCTGGCCAAGAATTAGTGGTTGATCTAGTCGATGATAACGGAGATCCGTTAAGCATGATAGCTGGTACACATAGTGTGACATGGTCGGTTACTGATGCTTGTGATAATGAGTCTAGTTGCACTACTAAGCTAATAATAGCTGATACTAAAGCGCCTACACCGATTTGCATAGAAGCTTTGTCGACAGCAGTGATGAGTAACAACGGATCTGTAGAGATATGGGCGACAGATTTTGATCCTAATAAGAAGAGTTTTGATAATTGTGACAAGTCGTTAACTTATTCATTCTCTGGAGAGGAAATCATCTCTAATTTGATGATTAGTTGCAGGCCATCGGGTGATGCGGCAAGTTGCGGGGATTGTAAGCAGACAGTAGAGTTTCCGATTGCAACACCGATTCCTGATGAAGTAAATGAGATAGTAGCAGGAGGAGAAGTGCTAGCACTTAGCTATCCTTATAATCTCAATGATCCATTTCATCAGCAACGACTTATCGATGAGCTCACTGAGCTAGGTTATGATGTGTCAGGGCGTATCAATCAAGCTAACCAGGCTTTGGAGATCTGTGTTAATTATGCAGGAGTAGCTTTTGAGGCAGTCAATATTAATAACGGAGATTCCTTTAGCTTCACTTGTACCGACTGTAGAGGTAGTATAGAGAATGGTCTTTTTATTGAGAATGGACAATCACAGACTTTCGAATTGCCAATGTGGGTATGGGATGATGGCTATGATGTTAATTGTGACGGTAGGATTACCTCAGATGAGCGTAATAAAGATTGGTGTATGGTGATGCTGAGAGTAGATGACAATGTCAATGTATGTGCTGATACAGAAAGTAATAGCGCTGCGATGATAGCGGGTGCCATACAAACAGGTGAAGGTCAGATGGTAGAAGCTGTAGAAGTAGTCATAGCATCTAATCATCCAGAGCATCCGTCGATGGCTCTTACTCAGAATAATGGCTCTTACGCATTTACTAACAATCCAATGGAGTTAGACTATGAGATCAGTGCAGCAAGAGATGATGATTATATGAATGGAGTAAGTACTCTTGATTTAGTTTTAATCCAGAAGCATATTTTGGGGCTTAGCATTTTAGATAGTCCTTACAAAATAATTGCATCTGATATCAATAATGATGGCGATATTTCTGCAAGGGATCTTATCGAATTGAGAAAATTGATTTTGGGGATTTATGCAGAATTACCATCAAATGCTAGTTGGAGATTCGTCGAGAAAGCAGAAGAGTTTCAGAATCCATTATCACCATTTCCATTTACGGAGGACATTGCGATTTACGACCTATCAGCTGATATGTTAGCTCAGGACTTCATAGGTGTCAAGATAGGGGATGTAAATAGTAATGTGACAGCTAACAGCTTGATCACAAGTGAAGTGAGAGCAAACTCTACTATAGTTTTAACAACTGATCAGCAGAACGTATCTCAAGGCGATAGAGTAGAGATAGAGTTTAAGAGTGAGGATTTCCAATCAGTTTATGGTATGCAATTTACGATGTCACATGTAGGGCTAAGATTGGTCGATATTGATGAAGGGGCTATTGGTCTACAGGACGAGCATGTTGGGATCATAAAAGAGGATGCTATGTTATCACTTAGTTGGGGAGATGTAGAAGCTATAAGTAGTGATCAAGTGTTATTCACTATGACTTTTGAGGCTATAGAGGATGTTGAATTGTCTAAAACGATTAACATTACATCACAAGTCACACATGCAGAGGCATATACTACTGAGAGTTATGTTCTTAATGACGTTACACTACAATTCAACGACAGTTCTGACTTTCATGAGTTTGTTCTTTATCAGAATGAACCTAATCCATTCACTAATAAAACAGAGATAGGATTTAATCTGCCAGCAGCATCTGATGTCACACTTAAGATTTTTGATGTGACAGGAAAGTTAGTATTACAAAGAGCAGGAAGTTATCCTAAAGGCTTGACTATAATTGAGTTAAATAGTGATGATTTAAGTAGCACAGGAATCTTGTATTATCAACTAGATGCAGGAAAGTATAACGCAACCAAAAAAATGGTCATGATAAATTAATAACCAACGTGACTATTGGGGATAGTCACATTAATTGAGAATCGGTTTTAAGAGGTTACCAGTCTAATGGTAGCCTCTTTTTTTATCCACATATTAATAATTATCATAAGATGTTTTAGCTATATTCGCCGATTATAAATTCTCAGTATGTTCGATACAGAAAGGTACATGATAACTTCCGCGCTTCCATATGCGAATGGGCCTTTGCATATCGGTCATTTAGCGGGTGCTTATCTGCCTTCTGATGTATATGTAAGATTCCTCAGGATGACTGGCAAAGACGTAGTCTGGGTGTGTGGGTCTGATGAGCATGGTGCAGCTATCACAATAAAGGCTACCAAAGAAGGGAAGACCCCTAAAGAGATTATCGACAAGTATCATGATCTGTTTAAAGTTGCCTTTGATAAGATGGGTATATCATTTGATATTTATCATAGGACTTCATCACCGCTTCACCATGAGACCTCTCAGGACTTTTTTAGGAAGTTAAATGATAATGGAGAATTTGTAGTGCAAGAATCTGATCAGTATTTTGATGAAGAAGCACAACAGTTTTTAGCAGATAGATATATCGTGGGTACCTGCCCTAAGTGTGATAATACTGAAGCATATGGTGATCAATGTGAAAACTGTGGCTCGACTCTAAGTCCCACGGAATTAATAGACCCCAAGTCTAAACTCTCTGGATCTACCCCAATTAAGAAAAAAACAAAACACTGGTACCTATCTCTTGATAAGTATGAAGCGTGGTTGAGAGAGTGGATTGAGACTGGTACTATAGATGGGGTAGAGTATCATGTGCCCTCTACTTGGAAAAATCATGTAGTAGGACAATGTAAGTCATGGTTAGATGCAGGACTACAGCCAAGATCTATGACGCGAGATCTAAGTTGGGGTATAGATGTACCTCAAGAGATAGAAGGAAGCGAAGGCAAAAAACTATATGTTTGGTTAGATGCACCGATAGGATATATCTCAGCAACTAAACAATGGGCGCTAGACAATGGTAAAGACTGGGAACCGTACTGGAAAGGAGAGAAGACAGCACTTATACACTTTATAGCCAAGGATAATATAGTTTTTCATTGTTTGATATTTCCAGCTATGCTAAGACAACACGGTGATTTTGTATTGCCTAAAAATGTTCCGGCCAATCAGTTCTTAAATTTAGAAGGTAGGAAACTATCGACCTCTAAAAACTGGGCGGTATGGGTTAATGATTATGTAGAACAATTTCCAGATAATATTGATGAACTAAGATATCATTTGATCAAAAATATGCCCGAGCAAAAGGATAGTGAATTCACTTGGAAGGGGTACCAAGAATCCGTTAATAATGAGCTGGTAAATAATTTTGCAAATTTTGTAAATCGAGTAATCGTACTTACCAATAAATATTATGAAGGTATTGTGCCTGAGTTTGATGAAGATCAGGATTTTATAGGTACTTCTGAGTCAGATTTTGAAGCCGCATATCATGAGACAGAGCTTGTACAACTACATGATGATCTACAGAAATTAAATCAGCACATTAGAGATTATGAGTTTAGAGGGGCGCTAAAAGTGCTCATGGAAATAAGCGCAAAGGGTAATCAATTACTACAGTTTAACGAACCATGGAAAGTCCAAAAGGAGGACCCAGCGAAAGTCGCAGCGGTGATGAACTTAAGCCTGCAGATCGTAACAGCATTAAGTGTGGCATGTAGGCCGTTTATACCAAATACTTCTGATAAGATGAGAGTAGTATTAGGTTTAGATCCATTAGGAAATCCTGATGAATATAACGATCTACTCATGGATCTAGCTATGGGAGAGCATATCATCAAAACAGGACACAAGATAGGAGAAGCAACACATCTGTTTAGTAGGATAGATGACGAAGTAATCCAGAAGCAAGTTGAAAAATTAAATGAAGCCGATAAAGCAAATCAGTCTACTGAAATCGGAACTGCAACCACAGGTGCAGCAGCAATCGCCGCGACAGCAATGAGCGGCTCTACAGCAGTAAAAGAAACAATAAGCTTTGATGATTTTGTTAAAATGGATATCAGATCAGCTACCATAATCGAGGCAGAGAAAGTTGAGAAAGCTGATAAACTGCTAAAGCTTAAAGTAGATCTAGGATTCGAAAAACGAATTGTAGTATCTGGAATCGCTGAGCATTTCAAACCGGAAGAATTACCTGGACAAAGAATTTCATTACTAGCTAATCTTGCTCCTAGGAAAATCAGAGGAGTGGAGTCAAACGGTATGATACTTCTTGCCGAAAACGATGAAGGCAAGCTATTCTTTATCGGTGCAGATAATAATTGCCCTAATGGGAGTATCATAAAGTAATATTAGTTTTGAGGTATGTATGTACCTAAAAAATTCGAAGCTCCATCGATAGAGGCTGTAGAACAGTATATCAGAGAAAATGGATTCGCAACCTTGACAGGGTATCACAAACATATACCTATAGCAACGCACATACCTCTGATGATTAAGGACTTATCTAATGGGGATAAGACATTAGTCGGTCATATCTCAGCTGCCAATCCTCAGACTGCTTGCTTTGATGGTGAGCAAGAGATGATGGCAGTCTTTATGGAAAATCACACCTACATATCCTCTTCGTGGTATGATCACATCAATGTCCCGACGTGGAATTATATTGCAGTACATGTATATGGTAAAGTCAGGAAGATTGTCGGAGATGAGTTACGTAGCCACCTACACGATCTTACCCACAAATATGAAGGGGATAGCCCTTCTGCCTTTAAAGTAGAGAGTATGCCAGAAGATATGCTTAACAGAGAGATCAAAGGTATAGTAGGACTAGAGATGGACGTTACTAAGGTAGAAGCATCTTACAAACTCAGCCAGAATAGAGATGATAAAAATTATAAAGAGATTATAAAAAAACTAGAGGAAAGAGGAGATGAATTATCTGTTAGAATAGCAGCAGAGATGAGCAAATTACGTTCATAGTATGATGGTAAGAATAATCTTCTCAATTCTCTTACTAGGAGGTATCTTATATCCTAGTCATTCTCAAGTGGCTTCTAGTATCGCAAAATTCTCGTTGCTTACTTGTGCACCTGGTGATATGGCCCAAGACGCTTGGGGGCATAGTGCTATAAGGTTTTACGATCCTGTAAATCAGATCGATGAGGTATATAACTATGGCACCTATGATTTTAATAAATCAAATTTTATTCTCAATTTTCTTAAGGGAAAATTAGATTATGATCTAGCTACTGGTTCATATTCCAATTTTCTGAGGGTGTACGAATATTACGAAAGATCAGTGTGGGAGCAAGACTTTGATTTAAATAATGAACAGGTCAAACGGCTGTATAAATTCTTGCAGAATAATGCACTTCCTGAAAATAAGACTTATCAGTATGATTTCTTCTATGATAATTGTTCTACGAGGATAAGGAATATGCTTAGTGATAATTTATCAGGCTTTGAGCATAATGGTGAGTTAAAGACTAAAATTACCTTTCGGCAATTATTAGATGTTGATCTAGAGTATAGGGATTGGACAGATTTCGGTATCGATTTGATCTTAGGAGCAACTTGTGATGTTCAAGCTAACTTTGATCAAACCATGTTCTTACCTAATTTTTTAAGTTCGAATCTAGAGAATGCAACCTTTGAAAAAGCTGGAGGAAAAGCAAAACTATTACCTATAAAAAACTTGATCCTTGACCATGAAGTTAGAGGTGATCAAAGGAAAAAATCTTGGCCAATTACACCAATTCTTCTATTTTCTATTTTGGCATTTTTAGAATTATTTATCCTACTATTTAGAAATAAACTAAGTTCAACATTCCTCAAAGTTTATGACTATATCTGGGTTTTGATATTGTCTATTTGCTCGATCATCATGATGCTGATGTGGTTCGCTACAGAGCATGTCACCTGTGAGCAAAACTGGAATTTGCTTTGGGCAAACCCAGGATACATAGCTATGCTATTTCTATATTGGAAATCAAATTCAAAGGTTAAATATTATCTGCTAGGATTTATAATAGCTTGCACAGCTTTATCATTGCTCGGGTGGTGGGTTATACCTCAGCAATATCATGTTGCTTTTGTGCCAATCATTTTAACGATGATGCTCAAGTTGATTCGATTTTAAATAACATCTACACACTTTCAAGAGTTTAAAGAACGATTTTAAGACACTTCAAGTATTAGATTGATAAGACTAAGATTCAGAACTGCTCAGCTAATCGATTTGCCCACTATATACGGATTTGAGAAAGAAGTTGTGTTTGCAGAGCGTCCATTTGACCCTACACTAAAAGACGGAGATATCAATTATTACGATATCAAAGCTATGATAGAAAGTAGCGATACAGAAGCGATGGTAGCACTAGACGGGGAAATATTAATCAGTTTATATCAAAGTCAAGAAAGCAAAACAATTTCAGAAATTAGATAGTTTTGGGTATATAGGATTTATGTATATGAAGCCAGAATATCGTGGTCAAGGAATAAGCCAGAAGCTTTAATAAATTGAAGTCTTGGGCTCGAGCAAAAGGCCTTAGTGAATTACGTTTAGAAGTTTACGGAGAGAACGATAGTGCAATATTGGTCTACAAAAAATTAGGATTTACAAAAAGTCTTGTAGAAATGAGAATGGAAATTTAATTTATTTCCTCATTATTTATACACCGATATAAACTGCCCTTTAAAATTAAGCACATACATCTTGCCATCTTCGACTGCTACATCAGTAGGTCTGTGCAATCCTTCCTCTATGATATCAATTAACTTCCCGGAAAGATCATAAGTAAGCAATCGGTCATTCTCAAAATCAGTGATCATGACATGCTCATCAGAAACGTAGATACCAGTAGATGCATTCATATTCTCTTCTTCTCCAAAAGTTAGCAAGGGATTAGCATCCAGATCAAAGACTTGCACACGATGATTGTAAGCATCGGCAACATAGATCTTGTCATGAGCAAACTGGACATCAGTAGGGTAGTGAAACTCACCTAGTCCTTTACCTTTCTCTCCAAAATTAAATGACTTGCCGTTTTTCTTGTAGATAATTCTATGATTATAGAAGTCCGCAACGATCACATCATCTCCACGTTTATCGACAGCTGCTGGCGCATCTGGCGTGGATAATATTTCGAGATATCCGATACTCTTTTTCTTATCAAGGATATTGATCGTATCCATCATGTATTCTGGAACCAACAGATGATCCCCATCCATACTTAAGTGCATAGGTCTATCCAGTCCCTTGATCTCAGTAATTATATCTCCTGATAAGTTGATCTTGACAACTCTGTTTTTATCCGTATCAGATAACCAGATATATTCTCCGTCTACAACAAGTCCTGTGGCAGATATGCCCTCGATCTCTATGTCATCTAGTGAGGTCCATTGCTCAGAACTACAAGAAATTAATAGAGTTGAAGCCAATAAAATAAAAAATAGTTTGTTCATCACTAATGTTAAAGTAGAAAGCAGTGACCAAATTGATCCCTGCTTTCAAGTGTTTTTTAATGTGCTCTTTCTTTAAGATCGTCTCTATCATACATACAGCAAGCAGGTAGATTATCATATGATGCAACAGTTGCTTTTACATCTTCTGTATCATGCCCCTTCGCAGCTAAAGCCTCTTTGATCTGTTCCACATTCACTTGCTCGCTATCATACTCTATTTTCAGTATTTTAGTTTTCTTGTCCCATTTTGCACTGCCAACGCCCACAGTTTTTCGGGCAGCATTTTCTATTCTGGTTTTACACATATTGCAAATCCCAAAAACTGCAAATTCTGCACTCTTATTGGTTTCTACATCTGCATAGGATAATTCCATTTTGTCAACTTTCCCACCTGCTCTCTCTATCTCGATTAGCTTAGCTGTGTAACCGGCGAGGTCTACTCTGTTGTTAACTTCTTCTACCTGTAGTTCGAGATCAGATGGGACAGTGAAAGTGAATATCCCTTCTTCTATCTCTATCTTTACGTTTTTGATTCCTTTGACTTTCTTAAACTTCTTCTCTAAGCCATATGCACAGTAAGGACATCCAAGGCCATCAACTTGCGTCATGACTTTGTCTCTTTGAGCATCCAATGATATACTTGTCAGGATGCTCATGATTGCGATCAATAATAAATTTCTCATTGTATAAAATTTAAAGTGTTTTGACATTTAATATGAATATCTAGCTCCCAAGAATAACGTATACTCTCTCCTTGCAGCAGCCAATTCATTTCGCACCAAAGGAAACTGTATTGCCAGGTCGAGCGTAATTCGTTTCTTAGCATACTGAATTCCTTGTGCATAAAAAATATTCTTTTCTCCATTTGAAAACCACTCGCTGTCATATTCAAAATATAAGTTGAGCTGGTTGACTGGGTAAACTTGCTTAAGTAGTGGCAAACCAAATCCTAGATTAACAACCCAAAAGTCTGGGAAGCCTCCTCCGATATATCTATAGCCCACTTCTGTACCTATGCCATGTTTAAGGGTCTCATAACCTGAGATCACACTAAATAAAGTCTGATATTCATCGATTGATATATCTGGAATACCACTATCAAATCCCGTAGGGAACCAGTGCACAGATTTAAATGCAATCCGATGAGATTTACCTCTTTTGTCTTTACGATATACTTGATACTTCATCCTCGCTGTGATGTCACCTAATCCGCTCTCTTCAGGGGATGAGGCATATGGTATATGCAATGCAAAAAGCATATTAGACTTAGGCAAATAATGAAACATAAAAGGTGCATGCGTATAGTTACCTTGGTCGGTATGAATGATCCTGGTAAGTGTTTTCGCTATGATTGTTCCTTCTCCTAACATGATGGCTTTGTCACCAGTTATAGGCGGCCCTTGTGCCTGAGAAGATTGTATTATAAAAATTGCTAATATTAGACTTGCTATGTATTTCATTTTTTCTATTTCGTTAATAGTTGTTACTATCAGTCCCTGGGATGGGAATTACGAAATAGATCTAGCAGCGGAAAGTCTCAAATAAAACAGGGATATCCTTCACTAAGGGAGGAGGCCTATAATATTGAAATTTAGTGTTTGATTTTTTTAGATGATTCCAATTGGTAAAACTCTTAGGAGTAGCTAATAGAGCAATTGGAAAATCGATATCATTTAACTCTATTTGAGTATTATATTTTTCTATATCCTGCTTAAAGAACTCCGTGTCCGTATCGCAGCAGTCCTTGGTATCGTTAGCAGTGGTGCAACAAGCTTTAGCAGTATGGCAGGTAGCACTCTCATCATGACAGCTAGACGCCTCTTTAAACAGCGCTAATCCACTCAATGCATCCTCACAATAGTGAAAGGATACCGTCAACCCAGTCGTACTGAAGAACAGCGATAGTGCAGTGAGTAAATGTAGGATCTTAGCTGTCATGCTATTGTTAAGACACAAAATTGGTCTTATTAGTTAAGATTTTCAAAGGATTAACGAATTATTAAGTGCTTAAGTGTAATAATAATCAGGTTTTACTACTCTAGCAAGCCGTACTCATAAGCCGTACTTACAAGACCAGCCGTATTTCTGACACCCAGTTTGCTAATCATATTGCGGCGATGGCTTTCTACTGTTCCTAACCCAATGAACAGTTTTGCCGCAATCTCAGAGCTGGTGAGTTCATTGATTATAAGGTGTAGGATTTCTTTTTCTCTACGTGAAAGAGTGGGGTGGATGCCTTCTTTTTTTACTTGTTTCTTTACATGACCATTCATCATCAGTTCTACGATATGAGGATCAAAGTAGGTGGCTCCATTTCCTATTTTTCTGATCGCAGAGACGATCTCATCTTGCCCAGAGTTCTTGAGCATGTAGCCTTTGATTCCTTCTTTGACAAGTTTCTGTACTAGCTTGGTATCAGAGAGCATAGAGAGAATGAGAATCTTGATTTGTGGTTTTAATATTAGAATCTTCTTGCTTGCTTCTATACCATTGAGTAATGGCATGTTGAGATCCATCAAAATAATATCTACTTCGTGCTCAGCTACAAAGTCAACTGCCTCCTGTCCGTTGTGAGCCTCACCGATTAGCACTAAGTCTTCTTGACTATTTATGATCAATCTTAGGCCATCTAAGACAAGTTGGTGATCATCTACAATTAGAATTTTTGACATCTAGGCTTTTGTTTTTGGAATATGTATACTGATTGTAGTTCCTTGGTTCCTTTGACTCCTGATATCGATTTTTCCTTGTAGATGTTCTACTCTTGACTTAATTGATTTAAGCCCTAGGCCAGTATTATCTGTACTTGTGTCAAAACCTAAACCATCATCTTCAATAATGATATGATACTCCTGATCAGTTGCTGATAGTTGTATTAATACTTGCTTAGGGTCAGCATGTTTGATAATATTATTCATAGCTTCTTGGATAATTCTAAAAATAAAAATCTCCTTGGTTTCATCAAGCTTTTCTTCCAATTCTATGATCTCTACACTCACCTCGAAGGGATGTGATTTACTTAGATCTTCGCCTAGTTGTTCGATGGCTGTCTGTAGTCCGTCTAACCTCAGGGCACCAGGGAGTAAATTATGCGATATCCTCCTTACTTCATCGCATGCTTCATCTACCATGTTAGTGGTTTTTTCATAGATATTATAAGATTCTATTTTTCTGACTTCGGCATTGATGTTTGTGAGCCTTGCTTTGACGGTCGAGAGTAATCCTCCAAGGCCATCATGGAGGTCTTTGGCGATACGCATACGCTCTGCTTCTTGCCCTTCTAGCATGGCATTCATAGCAAGGAGTTTTTTTTCTTTTTCGAGTTGATTTATTTTTTGTGATTTTATCTGAGAATCTTGCTGAGCCAGTTTCCTGTTTTTCTTCATGCTGTTCTTCATAAACCAAAAAATAGAAATGGCTAAGAGCCCAAGTAGAAAGGAAGATAATAACAGTATGTTTTTTTGACTATTCTGTTTCTGAATTAATAGTTGTTTTTTACTTAGTTCACTATCTTTTTTAGCGGTGTTATATAGAATATCCAGTTTTTCAATTTCCTTGATTTTTCTAAGATTTAATAGTGAGTCCGTATAGTTTTTATACTTAACATGGTAATGCATTGCATTCTGGTAGTCTCCATCTAGTTTGTATGCTTCCGAGATATTTCTGTATATCTGATCAGGATGTGATTTTGCTTTACTGTTTCGATTTTCTTCCAGGGCTAAATCAAGTGAGGTAATAGCTGATTTATAATCTTTGAGAGCAATGAAATATTGTCCCTTCGTAGATAGAGCAGAAATATAAGGTCGCATTGATTTCTTTTTTTCACCGATAGATATTGCTTTATCTAAATATGGTTTTGCTTCTGCTGGTCTTTTAGCTTTGATAAGTGAGGATGCTATATTGTTATTTCCAGTGATGATGTCTTTTAGGCTATTATGTTTTTCTGCTATTTGAGCAAAGCTTTTAAAGTAGGAGATTGCTTCGTCATATTCTGTTTTGTAATAGTGAATAGTTGCTAATCCATTATAGATTATACCAAGTTTTGGATGGTTTGGAGAATTCTTTAAAAGTATAATTTCTGCTTTTTTGTAATAGTCAAAGGCTTTATCATGATTAGATATTTTTCTTAGTGTATTACCTATATGCATCATGGCATTTGCAATGCCTATGTTATCACCTATGCTAGTGAATGTTTTTTCAGACTTATAATAATACTTGCTTGAGAGATCATATTCATTTTGGAGATAATAATAGGTGCCACGTAAGTCATAAAATTCTCCAAGTAATTTTGTGTCAATAGTACTATCTAGTTCTTGTGAGAGGATAGTTAGTAGGCTATCAGTCCTTGCATATTCACTTACTGTAAGACCAAGATTACTGCCATGTAAATAGGAAAGTAATTTGAGTGTATCAATATCATGGTCAAACGCTATTTGCTCTAGTTGATTTAAATAGTATGCGCTAGTATCTGTATCACCTAAGTGTGTATGCTTAAACAGCTTTTCTAGCGCTATCCCTTTTTCTATGGGTTTGCTTGCATTTAGAAGTACTGTATATAGACTGTCATGCTTTGTCTGTCCTGAGGCAGACAAGCAGTAAATTAGGATCAATAAAACTATGGATGGAAGTCTGTTCATTAATTATTTTTCAACCCTTAGGAATTAATAGATGTATGCCTATCAGTCCATCCTTGTCTATTTGTGTTGTGATGGCATTAATATATTTCGATCTAGAATTGATTCTCCTATTAATTTTGTCTTCTTCATAAGGTAATTGATTTAGACGATTATCTACTTCGTTTCTTAAGATTTTTAGATTTACAAAATTAGTATTGTCTGATAATCGGATGGTCAAATGTTGAATACCCTTCTGGTTCATAAACAAAGTAAGATAATCGTCGGTAAGTCGGTAAATGAGCTCTGCAAATTCTTGGGTGATATTCACTTCATGGAGTTTTGTTTGAATATCAAGTGGATATTTTTTTTGTAATTGCTTTGTCAGATGTTGGAGAGCATTGTGCAGACCTTCTTGCCGGATGATATCTGGGACATGCTGCATTGCAGTATCAATAATATCTTTACCAGCATAATCTATTAGATCAGTTATTCGGCCTCCCAGATCATAGTCTTGTAATTGTTGTATCTCCTCAGTTATAAGGGCTACATGTCGTTTCACTTTGTCCAGTAATCGATGGATATTATGGTGAAGGTCATGTGCTATTCTTAGTCTTTCGGACGGATGCAAGTCTGCGATACCATTCATAAATCAATGATTTGATTTTAAGCGGTTTATACCTTAATGGGTTATTTCAAATTTCCGCTGGTGCAATCAAAATATGTTTCAATTGTTCCTGATAATTGACCGTTGCTCCCATAATTGTAATAGGTAATTTTTATGGCTCCTATTATTTCTAGATCTACAACTTCATACAATCTATAGTTTTCATCTCCAGCATACTTTACTTCTGTGTTCATTGATTTTATCTGATGTTTATCAAATTCAATTGTCATTTCAATGTTATAAGAAGTACTTGTGCTTTTATAAATTGATAATTTAGAATCAACTTGATTAGCTCCCAATAATAATAACTGGTGTAGTTTAGGAGTGGCTCGATCTACCTCTTTCCTGATTTTGAATGTTATGCCACTGCAAGAATTACTCCCACCATTTAACTGGCTTAACTCATATCCATAACTTACAATTTCAGATTGATTAAGCCCTGGTAGATTATTAGAGTGCTGTGATGGTGCACCAGATATTTTCATAAAAAAAAGTCTTTTACTATCAGGTAGGACAGTATGTGGTGCAGGGTCGGTACAGTCATTAGATGAGTTACTACCTGCTGTCATAAGTGAAAGAGTACCATCTGGCTCTCTTGCCACACCTGCAGCCGATGATGATGCAGGATCCATGGTGCTAATCTTTGCCTTACCTTCAACATTAAGATTTTGAGTATTAATAGCTCCTGCCAATCCTAGACTTAAGAGTATTGTAAAAAGTAAATTTCTCATACTGATTAGTTTTTTAATAAAATTTAGGAAAGTGGGGACTCACAACTGTATAATTATTAGTACTCAGATCAAAGCGGTATAGATATCAATTCCCAATTAGTACGGATTTACTTGACGAAATGATCTTGGTATCGCAATCAAGATGTTTTTCGCCTTTAACAGTGGTACAATTAGTATCTGCTACATCGCCTTGTCTTACTGCTCCTAAAGTGCCTCCGTTTAATCTTATAGGATATGCATTCATATTGACAACTTGGGATACCAAAGAATAATTACCTCCTATAGTGTTGCTTGAGTTATTTTGTATAGTTGACACATAGTTTCGTGCTGATATACTCTGGTCTTTGCCCGTTGTAATCTGCATATTTAGACTTGTTTGAATTTCCATATTTTCATTAGCTGCCATTTGGATGTTTTTACCAGCTGTTATTTCGATACTCTTGTTAGAGTTCATTAATATCTCATCTGCAGTGAGATTAAGCGTACCAGCAGCACTAATGGCTAGGTTGTTAGAAGACGTGATATTTATATTTCCATTATTATCTATCTCTACAATCGCACCATTAGTTTTGATGATTATACTGCCTGCTGTAGACTCGATAAGTGTATTGCCTTCTCCTACTTGTATAAGGTTTCCATTTAGTACAGTATTTCCGCTCACTTCGAATGCTTCTGTTGTAGTTTGTGCATTTAGTTTAATGCTACAGATTATTAGTATTAAGATGATTATAGTTTGTTTCATGATCTTTTATAATTAACTATTCTTTATTTGTAATTACTGCTGCATATTGATTTTAATCTTGACGAGTAGATGTACTAGTCCTTATATCGTAATTATCAGTTTGAGTAGCTTCTAATTTTGCCAGTCTCTCGGCAAAGGATAAGATGATGGAAGTCTGGTCCTGATACTTTACTTTAAGTACCTTATTTTCTTCACTCAATTCCTTGATTGCTTGGGTAAGGATAGGGATGAGCTGTGCATACTCGATGCCTTTATAAGCTATACCGTCTTTACCCATAACTGCTGTGTCAGATACTAGTGTAGGTAGCACTGCTTCTAGCTCCTGTGCAATGAGTCCGTACTGTAACTCTTGTGATAGTCCGTGCTCCTGAGCTTGTGCATCTATATAGGTATAACTCTTAGGTTGTAGCTGATTTACGATATTGAGGGCGTCATCTATTGCTGTAATATCTTGCTTTAATCTGCGATCACTAGGTGCGACTATTGATCCCGCTACTGCGAGGTCGCCTGCTACATGTAGCAGGTGAGTAGGGTTATTAGTGCCTATGCCTACATTGCCGTTGCTATAGTACGCTTCTGATCCGTTGAGACTCCATACTGATCCTCCAGTACCTCCTGCGCCATTAAGATTGACCCACGATCCACCAGTATATCCTTGGAAATTGTTGCCATCGTATCTGATACTACCATTTACATTGGTAGTTGTATTGCCGATTTTGATTGCACCGATTACATCAAGTTTCTGATCTGGCTTAACTGTTCCGATTCCTACATCCCCGTCTGAACCTTTTATAATTACCCTCGATGCGGCACTACCATTAAGACCAGTTCTCAAAAATAAATCACCTCTTAAGCTTTCTAAATAAACTATATTAGCTCGCTCACGCAATTCAGCAGTGATTCTGTTTATACCACTAGCATTATCATACAATTGAATCCTCGGAGAGGAGTTACTTGCTCTAATTATGCCTGAGCCATGCACATCTAAGTCAGTAGATGGGTTGTTGGTTTTTATACCTACTTTTCCGGCAGTAAAAAATACATTGTTGCCATTTAAATTCCAAATATTTTCTTCATCAAGATTTTTCCAAACACCACTAGTATATCCCTGAAAGTTTGTGCCATTATATCGGATTGAGCCACTAGAATTGGTTGTAGTATATCCTAATTTGATAGCTCCTCCAATATTTAGTTTTTGTGCGGTGCTAGTAGTACCAATTGAGAATTCTCCAGAGGGTAAGAGCTTCATTTTTGTAGAACTAATGTTATTATGAGTTGTTCTGAAATTTAAAGTATTAGAAAAAAAACTAAAGTTAACTTGAGGTGAGGAGTTGACGTATACAAGGAATTTTTGTTTTAGTACATTATTTTCAAATCCATAAAAATTGAGTGAAGGCGTATTGTCTGTTATCCTTATTCCTCCATGCACATCTAAATCTTCTTTAGGATCATTAGTATTTATTCCAACTTTATCATCAGTATGTATAATGCTGCTGCCATTTGTGCTCCATTGGGCAAAAATAGTAGTCATATTTAATATGCATATAGTAAGGACAATTGTTAGTTTTAATTTAGTCATAGTAAGTTGTTGTATAAAAAAAATTGATGTTTTTTATTCTAAGTCATTCACTTGTTGTTAGAAAGGACTCCATACTCAAATGCTGCTCGTACTAGCGACGCACCATTGCATGCATCGAGCTTGCGTCGCATATTTTTACGATGAGATTTTACAGTCTCTTGGCTGATGAATAATAGTGGGGCTATCTCAGCAGACGACATGCCTATAGCAACTAGTTGAAGGACCTCTATTTCTCTCTTTGTGATGAGTGGAAGTGTCTTTGGAAAGCTGCTAGTTGTAGCTTTTGCTGTGTTGTTCATAATGTGTAATCTTTAATTTTTTATAAAGTTGAGTACACTTAAACCAGCTAACCTATATGGAAACATGGGTTGAGTAAAAATCTATGGAAACATATAATATTATGATTATTTATATATTTAAATTATTGGTTTTAAGAGCTGAGGGATTGAGAAGAATGGCATGTATAAATTAGGATACAAGAGTCCAGTGGGAGGTTATAGCTGTGAGGCATGGATAAAGGCGCAAGTAGGCTAGCTCAGAGGCCATTACAAATCGCCTTAATGAGATTAGAAGATTTTAGGAATTGTAATAAAGTCAAGGCAAGGAAGCTTTGCTATTTCACTATGAAAGACCTAGGGGCTGGGGAATGTTGTCGAGAGAAAAAGGATTGATTTCAGAGGATGCAAAACAACAACAGAACTAAAAATGAGATATGCAGAAACTCTAATATTAATAAATCACGCAAATGAAAGTTTAGATAGAGAGATAGTGGATAAAAAATTCTCAAATATTTGTAGGAATTAACTAGAGGATACAATTTCGCACCTCGCACCTCGCACCTCGCACCTCGCACCTGATTAACCTACCTCATCTTAGGTCGACGTCTCTTATTACTACCTGGACCTTGCATCATACGATGTCCTTGCTTACCCATTCTGGTAGCAGCTTTCATTTGACCTTGGTTGGCTAGTACTTTTCCGAAGTGGTCTAGTTGAGCTTTCATATCACTCTGAGTAATGTTAAGTTTTTTGGCTTCTCTGAAGTAGTTTTTTGCTTTTGTCCAGTTGTTACGAGTTGCATTAGCATTGGCTAGTTGGAGGAGGACCATTCCTCTTTCGTTATCAGATGGTAACTTCATGTTCAATGCCGTATCGAAGTATTCTTCAGCAACTTTAGTTTCCTTTTTTTGCATAGCTATAGAGCCTTTCATAATGTAGTAGAAAGCTCTATTAGTTACATATAGTAGTTTGGGAGAGAGGATTAATCCCAGCCTTTTATCAGCCCTATCAAAATCCATATCTTGAATCATCTGTGCTGATGACTGTATCGTACCCAACATCAAGTAACTAACTAGTAGCAATATTCCGATTATTAACAATGGCCATGACCAAACGAAGCCAAACATGATAGTCGTAATAATTCCTCCACCAAGGAATAGAGCAATTAAAGCAAACTTTAGATAGATATTGATTGTAAACATGTTATCGAAATTTTGGAATACAAATATATGATTTGTTGGAAATAGAAAAGCAGAAGACTATACGTGCAAAATATTTATAATGTGTAGCTAGTTTTTGTAACAGACAGCCAAAGCAGCTAAGGCTTGAGTAGATAACGCTTAGAATCACAAAGGATATAATTGCTACCTACATCCATCAGATAACCATCTTTAAAAGTTGTAGAAAATTCATTTTCGTAAAATCTATCACTTAATACTTTATCTCTCTTAGTTAGAGCAAGTCTATTATACATAATCATACCGCTAGGGCTTAAAATAGTTTTAAGCTGATTCAGAAAAGAAACCGTCTCAAATTGAGGTGGCACAAAATCATTTTCAAAAATATCCATGCATATCAAATCAAATTGCTGGAGACATTGGTTGATGTAAAGTTCTGCATCAGTACTAACAATTTCAAAATGGGACTGTAGATTTTTAAGGATATATTTCTCTGCGAGGAAAATTACTTGTTCGTCAATCTCTACGCAGGTATAATCAAATTTTAATTTATGCTTTTGTTCTAAGAGAAATGGAATGCTTGCTAGCCCTAGACCCAGTATCAAGACATTTTTGCCCTCAAACTTTGACCAATCAATTTTTTCGAATGCTTGAGCAAAGTTATCATACATGTCATCGAAGGAGTAGATAGCATCATCGGTGCTTAACTGATGTCTGCCTGCTACAAGAGATACATGTAAAGCTGGATTATGGATTGAAGAAGTGCTTTCAAGATGTACTTCTTTAAAGTAGGATAGCCATTTTTTCCATTTTGATATTGCCATAGCTAATTACCTCTCCCACTTACGATTAGGAGCAGTTGTTTCAAAGATGTGAGTTAAGATATTTATGTCTGCTTGAGTTAATTCCTGATCTCTGCGAGGCATCATTATAGAGGCTACCTCTAAGCACTTAGAAAGTTTATTAGTGACATTATTCTCTCGACCTCCCCAGGAGAAAGAAGGGATAAAAGTACGTGGGTAACCAGCCCCAAAAACATTACAACCAACTCCTACTACAGTCCCGGTGTTAAACATAGTATTAATCCCGGTTTTACTATGATCACCCATGATAAGACCACAGAACTGAGTGCCTGTTTTACGGAAAGCATCCATATTGTAGTCCCACAGTTTCACTTCTGCGTAATTGTTTTTCATGTTAGAGGAGATGGTATCCGCTCCAAAATTGCACCATTCACCGATTACAGAATTACCTAAATATCCGGAGTGACCCTTGTTAGAGTTACCCTGGACAACTACATTTTTGATCTCTCCGCAAAATTTAGCTGTAGGACCTAGCGTAGTAGCACCATAAACCTTACTCCCCATTTTAAGCACAGATCCTTCGCACATTGCTAGTGCGCCCCGAATGAGATTACCCTCTAGTATTTTTGCATTCTTGCCGATATAAATTGGTCCAGGTTCTGCATTGAGCACACTGCATTCTATATAAGCACCTTCTTCAACAAATATATCTTCACCAAAGGTTTGGTTAGTATGACTAATTTTTTGGGAAAACCTTCCTTTTGTTATTAGTTTAAAATCCTTAATTAACTCTTCTTCATTTAGTTTGAAGATTTGTTCTGGATGTGAAATCTGATTAAGTGGTTTACTAACAGCCTGCAAGTTTTTAAGCGACTCAATAGTCGATAGTGTTGAAGACCGATAAGCAACTAATTTATCTTGATGTGTGAGGCCATGATCTATCTCCAGAGATTTTATATCATCTATCAGATCTTCGTCTGGTAGTAGGCTTCCGTGTATAAAGTAATTATCATCAGTAGCGGTGGTCGGGAATTTTCCACTTAAGTATTCACTTGTATTAAAGCTTGCAGGCAGGGCGAGATATTTCTCCCATTTTTCTTTAATGGTTAGGATACCAATCCTTAATTCTGCTATGGGTTTAGTGAAGGTGAGAGGGTATAAGCTAGAAGCGCTATCCCCATCATATAGGATAATATTATTCACCATGGTGTAAAAATAAAAAAACCCCGTCTGTGCGGGGTCTTAAAATTTATTCTGCTGGAGTATCAGCAGGTGGGGCTTCAGCTTCTGGAGCTGCTTCCTCTTTTTTCTTGCCAATTCCAAATTTTGCGAATTTCTTATTGAATTTATCAATTCTACCTGCCGTATCTACAAACTTCATCTTACCTGTGAAGAATGGATGGGACATATTAGAAATCTCTAACTTTACTAATGGATATTCGTTTCCGTCTGTCCATTGTATAGTTTCCTTAGATGGTGCGCAGGATTTAGTGATAAATGCCTCGTCACAAGAGAAGTCTTTGAATACTACTAATCTATAATCGTCTGGATGTACTCCTTTTTTCATGTCTGTAAAATTAAGATTGCAAAAATACATTTTTTTGAAATATCGTGTCAAAGATTCTCACAAAATGGTTTATAGTGATTTTCGAGTATCATCTGCCAACCTTCAGCAAGTGAAGATTTGGTTTTTTCGTCCACAACTCCCACAAAATCAATGTGATAGCTCACTTCTACACCAGACCCTACTTGTATGAAGGTGATTTTCTCAATAGTTGTGGCTGGCCCACCAAATTCTTTAGCCAATGTACCTTTGATGAGAATAGAGTTTGGTTTATCTAATCCTATGATAGTACCCCATGCCAGCCCTTCACCATCGCCAAAGTCCTCATAAAGTAATCCTCCCAGCTTATTTTCGATGATAAATTGCTTCGTTTTGACTGAAGTATACATCTCACTAGGCCACCATTTGTGATTATCTGTGATGTAAGCATTCCATGCTTTAACAATAGATGTGTTAACAATACAGCTGACAGAGTGTCCTTTTGACATAGTTTAATGAATTTATTCTAGCCCAGGGAAAAAAGCATCTTCGATATGCTTAATCTGGTAACTAGGTCCTGTTAAAATTATAGCTATAAAATCAAATCTACATTCCCATTCATGGCCGACTTGCTTCATGTACTCTGAGGCGGCATCCGCAACGAGTTTTTCTTTTTTATGATCAATGAATTCTTCTGGCTGTCCAAAATAAACTGAAGATCTTGTTTTTACTTCTACAAAGATAAGTACCTCATCAATCTTAGCTATGATGTCTATTTCTGCCCTGCTGAATCGCCAATTAGTTTCTAAAATCTGATAGCCTTTCGACTTGAGCAAATCAATCGCCATTTTTTCTCCTCTCTTACCGGTCTCGTGTAGTTCTGCCAATTGACTCTTATTAAACTAATTTATTACATGTTAGTGGCAATATTCGCCCATAGAATAGAGTAATAATAACTTAATTATCAAAGAAAGAAAACTAATGAGTCTTATCTCGAAAAATCCAACTAAGACCAAAGCGTGGCAGAATCTCGTGAAGCATCACAAATCAATCAAGGATATACATCTCAAAGATTTATTTAATGAGGATAAACGACGTTTTGAAAAATACTCTCTACAAGCAGATGATCTACTAGTCGATTATTCTAAAAATCGAGTCAATAAAGAAACTCTTTCCTTGCTTTTTGATTTGGCTAAGGAGATGAATCTTAAGAGTGGTATCAACTCTATGTTTAAAGGAGAAGCCATCAATGAGACTGAGAATAGAGCAGTCCTGCATGTAGCCTTACGTAACATGTCTAACAGGCCGATGAAAGTCGATAAGAAAGATGTGATGCCTGATATCAAAAAGGTCAGAAACAAAATGAAGCGGTTTTGTAATGATCTACATGGAGGTAAGCTAAGAGGATTTACCAATAAGAAAATTAAAGCCATTGTCAATATAGGGATCGGTGGTTCTGATCTTGGGCCAGTAATGGTTACTGAAGCTCTTAAGCCTTATTGGGTTAAAGGGATGGATGCCTACTTCGTTAGCAATGTAGATGGTACTCACATTGCTGAGGTACTCAAAAAAGTAAAGCCAGAGGAAACACTTTTCATAATTGCCTCTAAAACTTTTACAACTCAAGAGACGATGAGAAATGCAGAGACGGCTAGGAAGTGGTTTCTAAAAAAAGGTGGGAGTGAAAAAGATATCCAGAAACATTTCATTGCCTTATCGACGAATATACCTGGAGCAAAAGAGTTTGGGATTGCGACTAAAAATGTATTTCAGTTTTGGGATTGGGTAGGAGGTAGGTATTCTCTATCCTCGGCTATTGGGATGTCTATTGCACTCACAATTGGTTTTAACAATTTTAATGAACTGCTCAAGGGGATGCATGAGATGGATGAGCATTTTAGAAAAACTATATTTACCAAAAATATACCTGTCATCCTAGCGCTGATAGGAATATGGAATACTAACTTCTTAGGAGCAGAGTCTGAGGCCATCTTGCCATATGATCAATACTTACATCGATTTGCTGCTTACTTCCAGCAAGCTAATATGGAGAGTAATGGTAAGTCTGTAGATAGATCAGGTAAAAAAATAAGCTACCAGACTGGTCCGATTATTTGGGGAGAACCAGGTACTAATGGGCAGCATGCTTTTTATCAGCTGATTCATCAGGGGACAAGATTGATACCTTGCGATTTTATAGCTCCTGCTATTAGTCATAATAAGATAGGAGACCATCATAAATTGCTAATGGCTAATTTCTTTGCTCAGACAGAAGCCTTAATGAATGGTAAAACAAAAGAAGAGGTAAAAAAAGAGACTAAGAATAAAGTGCCATTTAAAGTTTTTGAAGGCAACCGTCCTACTAATTCTATTTTGATAAAGAAAATAACGCCGAAGGCATTGGGCAAGTTGATTACAATGTATGAGCATAAAATATTCGTGCAAGGGTATTTATGGAACATATTCAGTTTTGATCAGTGGGGAGTGCAATTAGGAAAAGAGCTAGCTAAAAAGATAGTTCCTGAGTTGGGCGGTAGTAATCAAGTGTCAACTCATGATAGCTCCACTAATGGATTGATCAATACATTTAAAACAATGAGAAATGGATGAAAATATTAGGGGTGTTTTTCCGCTAAAAGGAGTGATTCAAGATTATGCGTGGGGAGGTAAGACCTTCTTGTCGCAACTGTTTAATGTGGAGAATAAAGAAGGAAAACCATTTGCTGAATATTGGGTAGGTGTCCACCCTCGAGGCATAGCTAAGATCAAGTATGATAATCAATGGAAAAATTTAGATGGCTTTTGCAAGTTGCCCTTCTTGCTAAAAATTTTGGATGTTAATCAGATGCTATCTATCCAGTCTCATCCAAATAAAAAACAAGCGGAGATTGGTTATGCAAAAGAAGAGAAAGAGGGTATTCCTAAAGATGCAAAACATAGAATTTTTAAAGATGATAATCATAAGCCCGAACTCATGGTTGCATTGGGAGATTTTTGGTTACTACATGGGTTTAAGCAAGAGGATGATTTGAGAGAGACTATCGTAAGTGTTCCAGAGTTTAGTAGTTTACTTCCAGTGTTTGACCATGGTATTAAAGATTTCTATACCTACCTATTGCAAATGGAAAAGGATCAGCTAGAAAAAATGCTAACACCATTAAAGGCGCGATTAAGCATCGAAAATAGTGCTGATAAAAATAGTCCAGACTACTGGGCAAACTGTGCTTTTGAAGACTATGGTTTTGATAAAGGTATATTCTCAATCTATTTTTATAATCTAGTGTATCTAAAGGAAGGTGAAGCGATCTATCAAGAAGCAGGTATACCTCATGCCTATTTAGAAGGTAAAAATATTGAGATTATGGCTAACTCTGATATTGTATTCAGGGCAGGTCTGACTCCCAAGCATGTCGATGTTGATGTCCTACTTGCACATCTTGATTTTAGGGCTGTGACTCCTCAGGTTATAGAAGCAGATATGCTCAATGCAAACGAAAAAGTTTATAAAAGTCCAGCAAAAGAATTTGAAGTAAGAGTATTAAGCATCGAAGATGAAGATTATGCAATAACTACAACAGCTAATGAATGTTTCATCGTATTAAGTGGAGAAACTACTGTTGTATCTGATGATAGGATTGAAGAGTTTGTACAAGGAGAGTGTATTTATTCCACAAAAGGGGAGGATATAGTTTTTAAATCTGCTAAAGAAAGCACTATAGTTAGAGCAACTCTACCTTAATATTTATTGATTAGTTCGCTGTGAATAAGAAATTAATACATATAGAAAATTATAATTTGTTATTATTTTGATAGCTTTGTGGCTGTTGATAGCTAGAGGTCGATTTAATAATGCTTTTTATAAAAATATTCTTCTTTTTCTTCTTAATATTCCTCGGGGTAAATTCAGTAGGTACTGCACAAGGCATTAATTTTTCTGAGACAAGTATCTCTAATCTTAAGAAAGGAAGTAAAGCCACTAATAAGCCATATTTAATTTATTTGTTTGCTGATGAATGTAATGATTGTAAGCAAGTAGAGAAATTGACTTTTACTGATCCTGCAGTTTCTTCTGTTATCAATAATAATTTACTTGCTGGTAGAGTCAATCTAAGATCGGAAGGAGGACAAAAACTCAAGGAGAAATATAAAATAGATTTAGCTCCCGTATTTCTTTTTTATAATAAGAAGGGTAAACTCTTGCTACAACAAGAGACCGCAATGAGTAGTAGTTCGTTGCTCAAGATCGTAAAAGTTTTATATGGTCTTGATATCAATTTATCAATAGCAAAACGATCTACAGATAGATTTGATAATTTTGAAGACTTCGAAGTGTCTACTCCTGAAAAGTTAATGGTCGGTGATAAATTAAGTAGGTCAGCAGTAGACTTAATAAATGAACGGCAGGTTGCACCCCCACGGACCAGTGCCATGTTTACCATAAAAGCAGCTCAAGTGCCAGAGCTTGATAATAAGATATTAAATGCTGCCAGATCTAATCGATTAAAAAGCCCGCAACAACTATTTGATCCAAACAGTGCTACTGTGTCTTATTCTCCCGATGTAAAGTATAAAGAAGGGAGTTTTATTGTCATCAAAGAAAATAGCAAATCTAAAAATGTCTCAACCAAAACGAAGGAGGCAAAGCCACGTTTAATAAGTGGAGATGTTTTGTATAAAAAAATAATCAGTACTCCGACAAGTTCAAAAATAGTCACGAATAGAGAAGTGATTAAAACAGTAAATAAAGCAACTGATGTGAAACATAAATCTATTCAATTTGCTGCATACAACAAATATGATGATGTCCTAAAAGGGATGTATAAAATGAAAAGAAAAATTGAGAATCAACTTACCATAATAGAAGAATATACTAAAGGCAGACTTATGTATAAGTTGATCATCGATGAGAAGATGACACCATTAAAAGCTCAAGAGCTAAAATCAAAATTTCAGCAAAGAGGCATAGACTGTTTTGTTAGGACCTCGCCTTGAGCAAAATCTAGCCATTCTTTAAGATCTCTCCCTTAATCCTAATTAGACGACAATCTGAGCGGCAAGTAATTCCTCGGGGATACCAAACGACTCAACTAACTGTAATGCATCTGGTCTCAACTCAGAGATTAACTTTCCATGTACTCTTCGTATCGCTTTAGATTTGGTGCCGTCTATAAAGTCATTTTCTAAAAACCATCCTTTATTTTCCTGGATTACTTCTAATGCATATAACTTACAAAGCTTATTTAATGGTTCTTTGATGGTTTCATCTTGACAATTATCTCTAGCATTCATAAATGATTTTAATACTACTTCATCGATATAAGCATGAGCAAGTTCTACCATGTGCACCTGGCACTTCAGAAAGGCCTGAAAAGGATTAATTCTTTTCTTTAAGTAATCTCTCATGCGTTGGCTCACAGAAAAAAGTAATTTCTCTCTACGGTATCTAAATGCATCATAGTGAAACTCCTTACTTAAGATATGTTCTGCCGAAGAGTTTCTTGTTTGGATGACATTCCACTCCTGCATGGTGTTGCTAAACCTGTTGTATAGATATTTAATCACAGCACGATTCCCCTCATCATGAAAGGACTGCTTAAACTCTGTCAGCAATCCTTTAGCGACTAATTGCATCAAGACCGTATTATCACCCTCAAAAGTTGTAAATATATCTGTATCTGCTTTAAGGGCTGATAGTCTATTTTCAGCTAAGTATCCTTTGCCTCCACAAGCCTCCCTGCAGGTTTGTATCGTGTCGGTAGCATGCCATGTTGCTTTTGATTTGAGACCAGCTGCGAGCGTTTCTACTTCTCTCATTTCGTCTTCATCAGCGAGCACTAGTTTTTCTGCTAGATCATGTAATCCAAAGTGATAAGCATAAGTCTTTGCCAATCTAGGCAATAGCCTTGTCTGATGTGTGGGATAATCCATTATCAGTACTTCTTCATCACCAGCCTTACCTGCGAACTGTCTTCTCTTAAGAGCATATTTGGTAGCAATGGTTAGTGCAGATTTTGAGGCGCTTATACCTGCTAAGCCTACGCATACTCGACCTACTACTAATGCACCGAGCATAGTGAAGAATCTCTTGTTTGGATTTTCTATACTACTTTGATATTTCCCGGTATCGTCTATCTGTCCGTATCTGTCTAGTAGGTTTTCAACAGGCACTCGTACTTTATCAAACCATATACGACCATTATCTACACCATTGAGTCCCATTTTGTATCCACAATCTTTTACGGTTACACCTTTTAGTATATTTCCTTCTGCATCACGGAGTGGTACTAATATAGCATGGACGCCATGACTAACACCATCTACCACGAGTTGTGCAAATACGGCTGCCATCGTAGAATGCATGGCATTGCCGATGTACTCTTTACCCGCTTGCTGGTTTGGGGAGTGTACGATTAGCTCCTTTGTGTTGCTATCATAGGTGGCAGTAGTTTCTAAGCCATTCACATTAGACCCATGACCAGTCTCTGTCATAGCGAAGCAACCGAGTAACTCTGCTTTCCCAAGGGCCTCCACATATTTTTTATGGTGCTTCTCAGTACCTAGGTTAAATACCGCTCCACCAAATAGCCCAAACTGCACTCCAAACTTAATGAGCAAGCTCAGGTCATGATAGGCAAGCATCTCGAACACCTTGATATGTTCATCAGTTTTCTCAAATCCTCCATACTTTTTAGGAAAGGCATAAGCGCTTACACCCTGCTTGGCGAGTTCTTTTGTCATCTCAAGGATATGTAATCTATACTCATCCTTGTCTGGAATCTCTTTGTATTTAAAAAATGGGTCACGAAGTAATTTACGCATCCTCTCAGCTACTTCTATATTTTTTCCATCCAGATAGATCCGCATTTTCTTCGGATCAAATGACCCTTCAGTATGAGTGTTATCTGCCTCTTGTTGTATTTTTGTTAAGAGTAGACTCCAGCTTTTCTGGCCTTGTATGCCTAGTGCAGTCTCTATGTCTTTCAGCGCTAATCTAGTTTTAGGGCTATTCCAGATCTCATTACTTTTATAACCTACGCTTGATGTTGCCATCTCCATACCTAACTCGACAAGTGAGGATCTTTTATTCTCAGGCAAATTTTTAGCTTGCTTTCTAATCGTATGCACCCATGATTTAAATACTTCTTCCGGTGGAGGATTAGTAGGGTCTGTCCATTTGATCAGATAAGCCTTATCATCATCGGTTAGAAAATCTATATTGTCAATAGACTTGTGGATCAATTTCATCTCAGACGGACTCAAGACACTATCTGACCATCCGACATAGAATAATGGTAGTAGACTTAATACTCCCGGGGAGTAGGTTATTTCTGCTGATATTGTAGTTGCCATTTACTTTGGTATTGATATTAACTAGTTATATTAATAACGATATTTACTCCATTCTGGTTTTAAATGACAGGACTCTTTTAAGGATTAGAAAATCAATTTGGTATTTTTAACTTTTAATAAATTAGGATATGGGATTACTAGCAGATAAAGTTGTGTTGATTACTGGAGGCTCAAGAGGGATCGGAGAGTCAATTGTCAAAAAATGTGTTGCCGAAGGAGCTAAGGTCGCTTTCACTTATCGCTCCTCTGGAGCAAGAGCTGAAGCCATAGTTGCAGAATTAGGGGATCGAGTAAAAGCATATCAGTCCGATGCATCAGACTATGCCGCATGTGAGGAGTTGATCAAAAATGTTGTGGCTGATTATGAACGCATCGATGTATTAATAAATAATGCAGGAATCACTAAAGATACACTGATGCTTAGGATGAGCGAGGAGCAGTGGGATGACGTGATCCATGTTAATCTTAAATCAGTCTTTAATCTTACAAAGCATGCGATGCGTACTATGCTTAAGCAAAGATCGGGAAGCATTATTAATATGAGTTCCGTGGTAGGAGTATTTGGAAATGCAGGACAAGCTAATTACGCCGCATCCAAAGCAGGCATTATAGGTTTTACTAAGTCAATTGCTAAGGAGGTAGGATCACGAGGAATAAGATGCAATGCCATCGCTCCAGGATTTATAGCTACTGATATGACTGATGAACTGACGGATGAAGTGAAGCAGGCTTACATTGATGCGATCCCTCTAAAAAGATTAGGAGACGCTGAGGATGTAGCTAATGCTTGTGTTTATTTAGGATCTGATATGTCTACTTATGTCTCAGGACAAGTCTTAAGTGTATGCGGAGCTATGAATACATAACTGTTATTAAGAAATCAATTATCAAGGTTGGTTTAATTGGGTGGCTATTATCTTTTATACTCGTATGTGGTTGTAGCAAGAAAGTGGTACAAGTTTCCTCTATTGATGACCTCATAGTTGAATCTGTAGCTACAACACGTAGCTCTGAGGATAAGAATTTGAAAAAGAATTACGATCCACCTACTAATTATATTCCCTACGATTCTTTATCTCATCTATTTCCTACAAAGTATATCAGGCTTAATTTTCATTATATGAATGATAATCTGGGAGATAAAAACTATGTGGGTAAGGAAGCAATTGACTTTACCTATAATTTAGTAGACAATGCTAACAAACGGTTGTTAGAGAATCATAAAATGAAGTTACCTGCTGGTAATCAGACTCCGAGACTAAATCCTAAATATCAATATGTCATAGTGGGTGAGCAGAATGACCCTCACGATAAGGGTATTTATTTTCATGCAGATAATGATCTCTACTATTTTCTAAATAAAGGGAAAAACCGAAATAATTATAAGCGCGCTGTAATTGACAAGTATGCTTCGCGACTAGATTCGGTACTCAATATCTTCATCATGCCGCATCATCCAGACAGTGTAAAATCTAAAAATTATAATGTTTCAAATACAGGTATAGCCTTAGGTCATGGAATCAAAATTGCTGGGCTTTATGAGAAGGGAGATCCATTTTGGGAATATGCTACACTACTCAATCATGAAATAGGTCATGCTATGGGTCTGTCTCATACATGGAATTCTAATGATGGTTGTGATGACACACCAAAGAATGATAACTGCTTTAGCAAAACAAAGACAGCCCCATGCAATGGAGTTATCTCCAATAATCTAATGGATTATAATAGCAGCCAGATGGCGATCTCTCCTTGTCAATTAGGAATCATACATAGATATATATCAAAACTTGGAGGTAAGGAGCGGGCAGTAATTGTCCCCCAATGGTGCAAATATCAAAAAGACAAAACGGTCCTTATAGAAACAGATCAAGTATGGAATGGTGCAATAGATTTATATGGAGATCTTATAGTCCAGTCGAATACAACTCTACGAATTAAAAGCAGAGTCTCAATTCCTAAAGGAGGTAAAATTTTGCTGATGAAAAATGCTAAGCTCATTTTGGACGGCAGTCTGCTACACAACGCTTGCGGTGATAAGTGGCAAGGTATACAGTGTAGGTCAAAGAATGATATAGTTGTACTCGGGACTGCGAGGATATTAGATGTCATTGACGAACTAGAAAAGACAAATAATAATCTTTAGTTAGCCACTATAAATCTCCTAACTGTGGCCTTAATATAATCTCCTCTACAACAGCACTCGGACTTAGTTGAATCGTATTCCAGACTATCTTAGCAATATCTTGCGCTTCCATTAGCCTTTCTTGAGGAAGATCTACTCCTGCCCAAGAGTTAGACCAAGTTGCTCCTGGAAGTATAGATGTGACTCTGATACCATGTTCCTTAAGCTCTTCTCTGAGTACTTTTGAAAAACCAAGTAAGGCAAATTTTGATATACTATAAGAGCCTCCATTAGGGTAGGCTATCTTGCTAGCTATCGAGCACATGTTGAATATTGTACCAGATTTCTGCTTTGTAATCTTTGGAAGAAGGGTACGAGTAAGGTGATAAGCACTGTATAGATTTGTATTGATCATTTTCTCTAGCGCACCATCCTCTTCTTTTGCTATTTCTCCAGGAATGAATAGTCCGGCGTTATTAACCAGGACATCTACTGAGTCCCATGTCTCATTTATCATTTGACCAAATGCAATCACCTCACTTTTAACACTCATATCGGTAACGGAGGTAATAACGGTTAACGAGTCATTTTTTGATAAAAGTTCTTCTTTTAAAGAATTAAGGTCATTTTCGTTTCTAGAGCACACGGCTATGTTTACTCCTTCAGATGCTAATAGATCTATGATCGCTTTGCCGATACCTTTTGTTCCTCCTGTAATGACTGCATTCATGCTTTATCCCTTTTTGTCAACATTTAATCCATTAAAAATAATCTATTTTTGAAGGGTCTTAGTCAATAAACTATCCAATAACTGCTCGATAAATAATAAATGTTCTCATTACGATTTTTAGAAGATTTTGGTAGGTTTTTGCTTTGGGTTCCACAGATCTTTAAGAAGCCCGAGAATTGGACCATGTATTATAAGGAAACCATCAGGCAAACTTATGATATCGGTATTGGTTCCTTATTCATCGTATTTATTATTTCGATTTTTATAGGAGCGGTAACAGCTATTCAATTTTCATATCAGATGGCTGGCACTTTAATCCCTAATTTCTATATCGGATATATAGTAAGAGATATGTCGATCATCGCATCAGCACCGACCATCACTAGTATAGTCCTAGCAGGTAAGGTAGGAGCTAATATCGCCTCAGAGATCGGGGGGATGAGACAAAAGGAACATATCGACGCCATGGAGATCATGGGAGTTAATACATCAGCATATTTAGTATTGCCTAAGATTATAGGTGCAGTGATTGCTATACCTATGCTAGTAACCTTAGCTGCTCTATTAGGCTCTCTAGGTGGCTATATTGCCTCAGTCCCGACTGGACTATTTCAGCAGTCTGATTATATCACAGGCCTACAGTCTTTTTTTGTTCCTTGGAATGTAGTTATGATGTATGTCAAAGCATTTGCCTTTGCACTTATCATTAGTTTTGTTTCTTGCTATCAAGGTTATTTTGTGAAAGGAGGAAGTATAGAGTTAGGGGAGGCATCTACAAGAGCAGTCGTGGTTAGCGACATACTGATATTAATAGCAGATTATCTTTTAGCAGTACTACTTACAGTATGATTAGAGCGGACAATATATTCAAATCTTTCGGAGAGCATAATGTTCTTAAGGGTATTGACTTCACCTTTGAAGCAGGTAAGACAAACTTAATTATCGGGAAGAGTGGAGCGGGTAAAACGGTGCTACTCAAAATTTTGGTAGGGCTCATGGAACCTACAGATGGGCATGTGTGGTATGATAATGTAGATTTGTGCACCTTAGGTAAAAAGGAAATTAGAGAGATTAGGATGCAAGTGGGTATGTTATTTCAGGGTAATGCATTGTTTGATAGTATGACCATTGAGGAAAATATCAGATTCCCCATGGATATGTTTAAAACCATGACACTCAAAGAGAAACGACAGCGAGTTGATTTTTGTCTTGAGCGTGTCTCTTTAGAAGGTATCAACAAGAAGTACCCCTCTGAAATAAGTGGAGGAATGCAAAAAAGAGTTGGCATAGCGAGAGCTTTTGTCCTTAATCCAAAATATCTATTTTGCGATGAGCCTAACTCTGGTCTAGATCCTAAAACAGCGATCACCATCGATGAGTTGATCAGTTCGATTACAGATGAGTATAACATGACTACGATTATAAATACTCATGATATGAACTCCGTAATGGAGATAGGAGAGAATATATGTCTATTGTCTGATGGCTTACTCGTCTGGCAAGGAAATATGGATATGGTAATGGAAACCGATAACAAAGAATTGGAATCTTTCATTTTTGCTTCTCCATTCCTGCAAAAGCTTCGAAAGAGAGCGCTCTCAAAATGATACTGAGCTGAGATTATATTTTCAATAAAAGACTATTCCCAAAATAGTAATTATAAAAATCACCAAATATATAATCAGCTCTCTTTGGACTGATTTTTTTCTTTGCGTTTCATCTCTTTTGATTTCCTCTTTTGTAGAATGAGGGCTGGAAGTGCTAAAAACTCTTTTTACTCTTTTGCCATGAAACAATTTTCTTGGCTTTTTAGTCATGTGTTCTTTTACACCTCCCCAGTTATTCATTGCCATAATTGATAAGTATTTGATGCAATACAATTAAATAAATAGAAAGATGATGCAAAAAAGAAAGCCCAAGTTTGCACGCAAACTCAGGCTCTTTCGACTAAGGTCTCAAAATAAGAAAACTACATCTTATAGGAAAAACCTATTTATATCTCTGATTAATACACAATTACATATACCAAAATTATGCCATATGTTGACTTAGTGTACTTGAAAACTTCTTATAGTTTGAAATTCTTTACGTTACTGCTACGAAGCTATAAACTAACAATAGAGGAGAGATTATAACTGTTTCTGGGACCCTTAGAATTTTCTTACATATACACATTTGTATATATATGCTCTAACAACCGCCAATATGCTAAAATTGTTCGGATATATACAAAAATTTATTATAAATCTTAATAAAATCTGTAAATCTCAGAAAATGAACCAATTATATTAACATTTTCGCTAATCTGAAACCTCGATGTTAATAGTGCCCAGAACAGGAGTCGAACCTGCACGCCCTTGCGAGCACAGGCCCCTCAAGCCTGCATGTCTACCAATTCCATCACCTGGGCTGATCATAGTTGACAAAAACTAAAGGTAGAAACTTTATCATTTTAATATGCTTCTTGAAGTCATTTTATAATGAATGTTAAAACAAAGAGGCTCGAGCTTATTGCCAGCAAGGGAGAGATTTGGAATCAATGACTTACAAATCAAATAGTATTTTACGCAAATGACATCCCTATCGAAATTATAAGTTAGATTTTAAGCATCTAGTTACTATTACCTGTACTTCTTTTTTTAATATTGCTACATGCCTGATTTTTGTCACCTCCATTGTCATACTCAGTATTCACTTTTAGATGGTGCTGCCAGTATTCAAGGTTTATTTGCTAAAGCTAAAGCAGATGGCCAGCTCGGAGTTGCACTTACCGATCATGGTAATATGTTTGGTGCTTTTAAGTTTGTAGCAGAAGCTAATAAACAAGGGGTCAAGCCAATCGTAGGGTGTGAGTTTTACCTAGTGGAAGATAGGCATAAGAAGTCATTTCTAAAGTCTAAAGGAGAAAAGGATAAACGATTTCATCAGCTCCTGTTAGCCAAGAATCAAAAGGGCTATGAGAATCTCTCCAAGCTTTGCTCCTTAGGTTTTATAGAGGGTAGTTATGGTAAATTTCCCAGAATCGATAAGGAGGTACTTGTGAAGTATACTGAGGGAGTAATTGCTACCAGCTGTTGTATAGGGGCAGAGATTCCCCAAGCTATTCTGCATGGAGATATAGAAGGTGCAGAACAAAAACTTAAATGGTGGCTAGATTTGTTTGGAGAAGATTATTATATCGAGTTACAACGACATGGCGGATTAGAAGATATAGATGGCTCTGGAGTCTCTCAAGAAGACATCAATCAACAGCTACTAATATTTGCTAAAAAACATAATGTAAAAGTCATAGCAACAAACGATTCTCACTATGTAGAAGAAGACGACTACAAACCACATGAAGTCTTACTTTGCCTTAATACGGGTAAGAAGCTAGAAGACGAAAACAGGTTTAAATTTCCAAGTAGCGATTTCTATTTTAAGTCTCAGTCTGAGATGAATAATCTATTTATAGATGTACCTGAGGCGATTGCAAATACAATTGAGATATATGATAAGATCGTAGCACCAGAATTAAAGCGTGACATACTCTTACCTAACTTCCCGTTGCCAGTAGGATTTAACAACCAACCGGATTACTTACGTTATTTAGTGTATGAGGGAGCTAAGATCAAATACGGAGAGATTACTGAGAAGGTCCGCGAGAGAATAGATCTAGAGCTTAAGATCATAAAGGATATGGGCTTTGAGGGCTATTTCCTTATTGTTCAAGATTTTATAAAAGCGGCGAGAGAGATTGGAGTAAGTGTAGGTCCTGGCAGGGGATCTGCGGCAGGGTCTGCGGTTGCATTTTGTCTAACGATTACTAATATCGATCCACTTAAGTACAACTTACTTTTCGAGAGATTCCTCAATCCTGAGAGAATAAGTATGCCTGATATTGATATAGATTTTGATGATGAGGGCAGACAAAAAGTGATAGACTGGGTAGTAGATAAATATGGTCAGCGGCAGGTAGCGCAGATTATTACTTTTGGTACGATGGCTGCTAAGTCATCTGTTAGAGATGTAGGGAGAGTCCTCTCTTTGCCACTAAGTGAGACTGACAAGATCGCTAAGCTTATCCCGACTAGACCAGGGATCAAACTCAACAGGCTTTTTACAGATAGTGATAAGGCACTTAAGAAGGATCTTCAAGGAGACGATTACTCTAATGTCAAAAAGCTACTTGCTTATCAAGACCGAAAAGACTTAGAAGGAGATGTCGTAAATCTTGCCTTAAAAGTAGAAGGCTCAGTAAGAAATACTGGTATTCATGCCGCAGGGATAATTATAGCCCCTGATGATATCACCAAGTATATCCCAGTATGTACATCTAAGGATACTGAGTTGTTTGTAACACAGTTTGATGGGAGTGTAGTAGAAGACGCAGGGATGCTGAAGATGGATTTTCTTGGGCTTAAGACCTTATCAATCATCAAAGATGCGATTGAGAATATAGTGATTGGTCATGGAGAAGAGGCACGGATAGATACTGATGAGATACCACTAGATGACAATAAGACTTTTGAGCTAGTACAGAGAGGAGAGATGATTGCAATCTTTCAGTTTGAATCAGAGGCGATGAGGAAGCACCTCAAGGATCTGAAACCGACAAACATAGAAGATCTAATTGCGATGAATGCCCTATACCGTCCTGGTCCGATGGAGCATATACCCTCTTTTATCAGAAGGAAGCATGGTACGGAGCCGGTCGAGTATCCTCACCCATGGTTAGAAGACATACTTAAGCCTACTTATGGGATTATGGTCTACCAAGAGCAGATTATGCAAGCGGCGCAGATTATGGCGGATTATTCACTCGGCAAGGCAGATGTTTTGCGGCGTGCCATGGGTAAGAAGAAGAAGAGTGAGATGGATAAGCAGCGAGTGATTTTCGTAGAAGGAGCAATAGCTAAGGGGGTAGACGATGCTAAGGCCAATGAGATATTTGACTTGATGGCAAAGTTTGCTCAATATGGATTTAATAGATCTCATGCGGCTGCTTATTCTGTATTGGCGTATCAGACAGCTTATTTAAAGGCTCATTACCCAGCAGAGTTTATGGCTTCAGTGCTTACGCACAACAAGAACGATATAGGCAAGTTAAATTTCTTCTTGAGGGAAGCCAAGCGTATGGGTATAGTCGTATTAGGTCCAGACGTAAATGAAAGCCACCTAAATTTTAATGTTAATGAAGACGGTGCTATAAGGTTTGGTATGTCGGCTTTAAAAGGAGTCGGTGAAGGGCCAGTAGAGGAAATAGTTAAAGAAAAGCAGGAAGGTGCATTCACAGATATCTATGATCTAGCTATGCGTGTAAATCTGAGATCGGTTAACAAAAGATGTTTTGATAGTTTGGCAATGGGTGGAGCATTCGATTCATTTGGAGGGACACGTTCTGCCTACTTCGAACCCTCAGGTAATTTTAATTCTGTGATAGAGCATGCACTGAAATATGGCAACAATTATCAGAAAAGTAAGGATAGTAATCAGAACTCTTTATTTGGCGATATATCTCAAGAGATACTATCTACACCTACTGTGCCGATAGTCGAGGAATGGCCTCTGTTAGAAAAACTGACTAAAGAAAAAGATGTTACGGGGATATATATATCCGGACATCCGCTAGATGACTACGCCATAGAGCTTAAGCACTTTACCAATTGTACGCTTGACAAAGCAGAAGGAATCATAGATCACAAACTGAAGTTAGCAGGGCTAGTAACAAGCGTTTATCATGGCCTTAATAAGAAAGGATTGGGATACGGTAGATTCGCAATACAAGATTATCTAGGATCGATGGAGCTCTTTCTTACTAGAGAAGACTATCGGCGATACGAAAGCATGTTTAAATTAGGGCAGGTGCTTTACATTGAAGGAATATTTAATCAAGGCTATAACTCTGATAGATACTTCTTTAAAGTAATGGATGTGAAACTTCTAGACACAGTCGGGAAGATGCTGACTAAATCTATAACCCTAGAAGTTCCGATAGAAGAAATATCAAAAAAGTTGTTAGGAAATATGACTAAGATATTTGAAGATAAAAAGGGAAAGCATCGCTTAAAAATGCTCGTCACTGAGCAAGGCGGGGGGCTCAAGCTGCCATTAATCTCAAGTGAAGTCTTGGTAAATGCGGATAGTGAATTCGTAGAAGCTTTAGAAAAAATTGGTATCCGCTATAAAATCAACTAGCTATAAATAAGTAACATTTACCTGATACTTTCGTTTTTTGGTATATGAAAGCTATGTCTTTAATACTTTTCCTATTTGTTAGCCAAATTTGTTATTCTCAGACGACAATTATTGATAATGTTAAGGTCTATGACACTTTCGATGAGTTTTCTGAGGTTTTAAGTAGATCTGGTGATAAAACGTATGTCATAAATTTCTGGGCAACTTGGTGTAAACCCTGTATCGCGGAACTTCCTTATTTCGATAAATTAGTAGAGGATTATAGTAATGGTGGCGTAGAAGTCGTTTTAGTAAGTCTTGACTTCAAGGATAGAATTAAGAAAAGCTTAATTCCATTTATCACCAAAAATAATATAAGGACGGAGGTCGTTTTACTCGCCGACACACGGACAAATGAGTGGATCGATAAAGTGGATGAGAGTTGGTCCGGGACGATACCAGCAACTTTGATTTATGATCAAGAGTCTTATCAGTTTCTTGAGCATGAGTTTGAGTCTTACGAAGAATTAAAATCCCATATTGAACAGTTCATTAAATCTTAATCTCATGAAAAGTATAATTTCAGTTTTTATTTTAGTCCTATCCATAGGATTTATATCCGCATCAATGCCTAATAGTGATGGAGGTTATGAAATCGGAGATACAGCAGATAATTTCAGCTTAATGAATGTAGATGGAGAGATGGTCTCCTTAGATGATTTTGAAGAAGCGAAGGGATTTGTTATCATCTTTACATGCAATACATGTCCGTATTCAAAGCTGTATGAAGATAGGATTATAAGTATGCATAAAGAATTAGCTCTTAAAGGGTTCCACGTGATTGCTATTAATCCTAATGACCCGAAGATAAAGCCAGGAGATAGCTATGGAGAGATGAAAAGCAGAGCTAGAGAAAAGAGCTTTCCTTTTCCGTATCTCTTTGATGAGCAGCAAGAAATATTTCCAAAATTTGGCGCTAAAAGTACCCCACATGCATTTGTGCTAGATAAAGACAGGATCGTAAAGTATATCGGTGCGATAGATGATAATCCAAGAGATCCTGAGGCCATAAAAGATAATTATGTATTAGATGCTATAGCAGCTGTAGAAATAGGGGAGGAGCCTAAGATCAATTATACTAAAGCTATAGGATGTGGAATCAAGTCAAATAAGTATAAAAAGCTAAAAGGGATTAAAAAGCAGAATAAGGTCAATAAGTACAGAAAAGTAAAACCAACCGAAAGTATAAAACGCTAATATTGAAATATTCAAAAAAATCGACCTGCTAGGCTTTATTGGCTAGCAGGTTTTTTATTATTACACTCAATAGTTTTTACCGATGATAAAAAATGTAATTATTTTATTTTCTTTTTTCCTTGTGGGTCTTGGTTTGGTCTCATGTGGTAGTACTGCTAAAGAGCCTAAGCTAGATCTAATGTCTTATGGACTCCCGATTGCAATATCAGCGCCTGCAGCATCAGAAGTTAAAGTAGATGACTTAGGTGTATGGAAAGATGTCACAGTAAAATATGAAGACAGTTACTTTGTACAAATTCTAAGCTCAAAGGCGACCTCTCTAGATATTGATAAGCTTAAATCGGCTTCGCTAGCAGAAGTCAAAGCAGGCAGGTATTTTTCAAAAATTATCCAGGAAGATGACAAGGGTTTTATTTTTGAAAAGAAAATTGATGAGAGTATAAACTATGATTTTCGCTTCTTCAAAATCCAAGGCGATCAGGAGTATTCTTTCCAAACTGGTCTGATAGGTACTTTTTCTGAGGAGCAAGTAAGAGATATGTACAATTCAGTACAATAAAGTGATTTAAAACTAAGGTTGAAATGATTGGTAATGGCTTAGAGTTCGTATCAATATGAATTTCCTAGGTGTAGTCGCGTTCTATGCAAATTAGAGTTTATGTAGAGTTGTATTCCATTGAGTAAAATAGGAATACAGTTTAGGTTTTTAAATCACTTCAATAAAAAAAGGAACAGCACACACTGTTCCTTAGTCTTTCTATCGAGCTTCATTCACTATTTGTTCTCCAAATACGATAAAGATCAATAGTACAATTGAGAATATGATCATGGGAAATAATTTTCTCTCATATTGATTTTCATGTCGATATATAAACGACTGTCAATCAAACTAATGAATTGCAAAAACAGTACCAATAGTCATGAATGTGGAAGAATGTTAAAAAGTCTTCATACCCCTAAAGGGAAGTGAAGAAATGTAGTATGATTTACATATATTTCTAATACATTCATCTCTGATCAGAGTCTAAATAGTATAGATTTAGTTTTTAGCAATTTTTACACCTAATTAACACACCTTTTTAAAATGAAAAGAACTTTACCGTTCATTCTCGCTTGTTGCCTTTTGTGGTCTTGCGATAGTGATAACATTGACACAACAACTCCAATAATTACTGCTGAAACTACAATGGAAGCTGAGTATATGACTCAAGCTGTTGTAGGCCTTAATTCAGCCATACAAACTACGTTAATCGCTTTATTTGAGTATCCTCAGATACATGGATTGGAGTTTGCTCCAGTGCCAGATGCAGTAGAAGTAAGGAGTAGTTCATGTCCAAGTATTTCTCCAGACCCTCATGCAGCGATTACAAGTTTTCCGGCTACTTACACCATAGATTTTGGAAGTGCTAGGCATGAACCTCGGTCTAGTAGTTGTGAACTAAGCCCTACGCACAGATCATCTGGATTAGTCGATGTTATCTTAGACGGGCAGTTTTGCGCACAAGATGGTGCTAAGATAAAAATCAGACCTTACGGCGGAGATGATGATGATAAGGAGTTCTATGTAAATGGACTGAAGTGTTTTATTAAGAATGACGATGGATGTATCAACTTGGAGTTTGCTGGAAGAGATGAGACTGGGAATATGTGTTTTGCTGCTGATTTGAGTGATATCTGTATTTACAATCCTAGAAATAATCTTCTAGTATCTATGTATCAGTGGGATGATGCAATCATAAAACTATGTGATGTTGAAGGGAATGACAATTTCAATAACCCTGCTACTCTGATAGATAATCAGATGAAGATAACCTACTCTCATTTTTACTGTGGAGTAGATAAAGATATCACGCGAATCGTCAATTTAGCAGATCCTACTAATCCATGGGATAACCCATTATTATTTGGCTTGTTGTGCCAGTGTCCGATGGGGGGTATGATGAATATGGGATCGACTACTGTCAGTTGGGATAGTTGTGATGGAATCACTATGGTCAACAACTCACCTATGAATATGGGGGCTTGCACTGACTAATTAAGATATACACACCTTTTTAAAAAAGAGAGGGGATGTCTTACCATAAGACGTCCCCTTCTTTTTATAATATTGATATAAAATTGCAGTTAGCTAATTTTAGCCTCGTATCTTTTTTCTACTTCATTCCAATTGATAATATTGAAAAAAGCAGCTACATAATCAGGTCTTCTATTTTGATAATTTAGGTAGTAAGCATGCTCCCATACATCTAAACCCAATATAGGTTGACCTCCACAACCTACGCCTGGCATAAGTGGGTTGTCTTGATTAGGGGTAGAGCAGATCTCTAACTTGCCACCATCATGCACACATAACCAAGCCCAGCCTGATCCAAATCTTGTTCCAGCCGCTTTAGAGAATTTCTCGATCATTGCTTCTTTAGATCCGAATGCCTCATTAACAGCTTCTAATAAAGGTCCAGATAATCTACCTCTATCTGTAGGGTTGATGACTGTCCAAAATAAAGAGTGATTGTAAAACCCACCTCCATTATTTCTAACTCCACTGTTAGACATATCGAGAGTAGACAATATATCTTCTATACTTTTACCCTCTAGATCAGTGCCTTCTATTGCAGCGTTAAGTTTGGTAGTGTATCCATTGTGATGTTTGCCGTGGTGTATCTCCATGGTCTTTGCATCTATGTGTGGTTCTAGTGCATCAAATGCAAAACCTAATTCTGGTAATGTAAAAGCCATTAATTTTTTTTTAGTTAGTAATAAATAATTAAACGAAAAATGAATATAAGAAGTTTATAAGCAATCAACTTTCATTGAATAAAGGATAATTTAAGGCGCATAAAATACAGCAGTAGTATATTTGCAACTTAATACAACACAGAAATGAAATATAGAAAGGAAAAAGATAGCATTGGATATGTCAATGTGCCTGCGGATAAATATTGGGGTGCCCAGACCCAACGATCAAAGGAAAACTTTAAGATCGGTAATAATTTAATGCCAATAGAAGTAATCAATGCTTACGCGATACTTAAGAAGGCTGCTGCACAAACCAATGCAAAGCTAGGTGCTTTGTCAAGACCTAAAGCTGCATTGATTGGTAAAGTTTGTGATGAAATTATCGCTGGAAAACTGGATGATCAATTTCCGCTCGTTGTATGGCAAACAGGATCTGGTACGCAGACTAATATGAATGTCAATGAGGTCATAGCAAACCGAGGGCATGTCCTGAGAAAAGGAAAACTCACAGATACTAAAAAATATCTCCACCCTAATGATGATGTGAATAAGTCGCAATCCTCGAATGATACTTTCCCGACAGCGATGCACATCGCTGCATACAAGGCGATAGTCGAAGCTACACTACCAGGGATGAAAAAGCTGAGAGATACACTAGATAAAAAATCAAAAGCTTATCATAAAATTGTGAAAATTGGAAGGACTCATTTTATGGACGCTACTCCTGTCACATTGGGTCAAGAGTTATCTGGATTTGTATCTCAACTCGATCATGGAATGGCAGCGATTAAGAATACACTAAAGCATTTATCAGAAGTTGCTCTGGGGGGAACTGCAGTAGGTACAGGACTTAACACACCTAAAGGTTACTCTAAGTTAGTTGCAAACAATATTGCAAAGCTCACAAAGCTTCCATTTAAAACTGGTACTAATAAATTTGAAGGACTTGCCGCGCATGATGCGTTAGTAGAGACTCATGGAGCTCTAAAAACAGCAGCTGTCTCACTCATGAAGATAGGTAATGATATTAGGATGTTAGCATCTGGGCCAAGGTGTGGAATAGGTGAGATAATAATACCAGCAAATGAGCCAGGCTCATCTATAATGCCAGGTAAAGTTAATCCGACACAATCAGAAGCACTGACTATGGTAATGGCTCAAGTAATGGGTAATGATGTTGCGATCAATGTTGGAGGTTTAAGTGGGCAATTCCAGTTAAATGTCTTTAAGCCTATGATGATCTTTAATTTGCTCAACTCTGCCAGATTGATAGGAGATGCCTGCGTAAGCTTTAATGATAACTGCGCTAAGGGGATAAAGCCTAACAAAGCAAGGATTAAAGAGCTAATGAATAAGTCCCTCATGCTAGTTACAGCCCTCAATACTAAGATTGGTTACGATAAAGCCGCCGAAATAGCTAAAAAGGCCTACAAGGATGGATCAAGCCTGAAAGAAGCTGGAATATCACTTAACTACTTGACTGCCAAGGAGTTTGATGCATGGGTAAAGCCAGAAAAGATGATTTAACAATATAAAACAAGTATTGGCAAAATATACTTATAAAATGTATCTTTGCGCACCATTTGAAATAGAGACCATGAAGGCATTAAAGATGTTTTCGATTCCTGTCAAAGGTTTAGGAATAGGAAAACACACCTTTGATTATAGTTTTAGCGATGAATTCTTCACACATTTTGAAGATTCACAAATCAAATCTGGGTTATTTGATGTAAAAGTTACATTAGATAAGCAAGTAAGAATGATGGAGTTTAACTTCGAGATTGAAGGTCAATTTAAAGCTTCATGTGATAGATGTTTAGAAGAAATATCTATTCCAACAGGTTCGATAGATCGTTTACTAGTAAAGATGGGTGTCGAAGCAGATGATGATAATGAAGAGGTAATTTATATAGATGAAAACGAGAAGGAAATAAATCTAGCTCCTTTTATTTATGAGTTTATACATCTTTCAAAGCCGCTTCAAAATATAATTGATTGCGAAGAAAATGATTATGAATATTGTGATCTGAGTGTTTTGGATAAGATGGATGGAGTAGATCAAGAAGAAAATAAAAATGAAGATCCTACTTGGGATCAACTAAAGAATATAGAATTAGGATAAAATTTAAAATTTAAGAAATGGCACATCCGAAGAGTAGAATATCTAAACAAAGAAAAAGAAAGAGAAGAACTCATCAAAAAGCAACGGAGCCTCAAATTGCGATTTGCAAGACTACTGGCGAGCCACATTTATACCACAGAGCGTATTACCATGATGGAGATATGTACTACAGAGGTAAAGTGGTGTTAAAAGCTGACGTAGACGAAGATTAATAATTAGACACTAAGTACTATTTGAAAATATATTAGCTCATATCTCATGTCGAGGTGTGAGCTTTTTTAATTTAATAAGATGAAAGAAATAATAATTACTTCAAATGCTCCAGATCCGGTGGGGCCTTATAATCAAGCAGTAAAAGTAGGCAATACGATGTATCTCTCTGGCCAAATTGCACTGGATCCTAAGACCGGATCATTGGTCTTAGACAGTATCGAAGCAGAAACACATCAAGTCTTTAAAAACCTTAAGGCTGTTTTGGCGAAGGATGATATGACCTTTGAAGATATAGTCAAATGTTCGGTATTTGTCTCTGATATGAATAATTACGGAAAAATCAATGCGGTCTATGGGGAATACTTCGATGATAATACTGCGCCAGCACGAGAACTTGTAGAAGTAGCAAGATTACCCAAAGATGTTAATATAGAAATTTCTGCAATTGCAATAAAATGACAACAGTGAAAAAGCAAGTTTTATCCTGCATACAGCCTACAGGAGATATCCATTTTGGAAATTATTTTGGAGCCATAAAAAATTGGGTAAACCTTCAAGAAGAATATGATTGTGTCTATGGCGTAGTAGACTATCACGCGATGACTATGCCATATGATGTGAAGAAGCTTAGAAATAATACATGGGATATGGTATTTAGCTTAATTGCATCTGGTATACAACCAGATAATCTATTTATCCAATCACTGGTACCAGAGCATGCAGAACTATGCTGGATATTTAATTGCTATACCTCATTTGGGTGGATGGAGCGTATGACTCAGTTTAAGGATAAGAGCAGTATGAGTACTCAGAAAAGTAAAGATGCTTTTATTTCTGTAGGACTATTTGATTACCCAATACTCCAGGCTGCTGATATATTGATCTACAAAGCAGATTTTGTACCGGTGGGAAAAGATCAAACTCAACACTTAGAGTTGACACGGGATATAGCCCAACGATTCAATAATAGCGTAGGCAAAGAGTATTTCGTCTTACCAGAAACGTTATATACAGAGACTCCTAATATTAGATCTACGGCAGATCCATCCAAGAAGATGAGTAAGAGTGCTGGTGAGAAGCACTACATAGGAATCTACTCAGAAGAAGCAAGAATCAGAAAACAAGTAAGATCAGCAGTAACTGATGTAGGGGAACCTAATAAAGATAAAATGAGTGATGGAGTTGCTAATCTTTTTGAATTGTTAAATGCAGGAGAAGAAACATCAATAGCTGAAAGTTTAATGCAAAGTTATAAAACAGGAGAACTAAAGTATGTAGACCTTAAGGATGCAGTTGCAGATATGTTAGTAGCATTATCAGCAGGGTTTACAGCTAGAAGAGCTGAGTTGTTAGAAAATAAAAGAGCCGTAAAAGATCAAATAAAGGCTTCCTCTGAGGTTATCAGAAAGCAAGCAAAAGAAACCCTAAAAGAAGTTAAAGATTTAACGGGACTGTTAATTCCAAAGCAGTAACATGAAGATATTCTGTATAGGAAGGAATTATGTTGATCATGCAAAAGAATTGAATAATCCAGTTCCTAGTGAGCCACTCGTTTTCATGAAACCACCCACAGCTATTTTGCGTGCTAATAAACCGTTTTATCATCCAGATTTTAGTGATGATATCCATTATGAAATTGAGGTGGTGGTTAAGATAGATAAGAATGGCAAATGCGTGAATGAGAAGTTTGCAGAAGGATATTATTCCTCAATTGCCTTAGGGATAGACTTTACCGCTCGAGATATTCAGAAGGAGTGTAAAGAAAAAGGACATCCATGGGAGAAGGCGAAAGGTTTTGATAACTCTGCAGTGCTAAGCGAATTTTATCCTTTGGACAAAAATAAGCCCGTGATTTTTTCACTTAGAAAAAATGGGGAAATAGTTCAAGAAGGGAGTTCAAAGGATATGATTTTTAATTTCAGTTATATAGTATTTTATTTATCAAAATACTTCACCCTCCAACAAGGAGATATTATTTATACAGGGACTCCTGCTGGTGTAGGAAAGATCGAGATTGGAGATGTTTTAGAAGGATATTTGGGAGAAACGAAAGTCTTTAGAACGGAGGTTAAGTAGCGATTTCGTTTATTTAATTTCACTATTTTTGCCCCTCATTTAGTTCAATTTATAAAATCAAAATAATGCCATATTTATTCACTTCAGAGTCGGTATCAGAAGGCCATCCAGATAAGGTAGCAGATCAGATATCAGATGCCCTTGTAGATCATTTTTTAGCCTTTGATAAAAGTTCTAAAATAGCTTGTGAGACCTTGGTTACAACCGGTCAAGTGGTCCTTGCGGGAGAAGTAAAAACTAAAACATACCTAGACGTACAACAGATCGCAAGAGATGTTATTAAAAGAATAGGGTATACCAAGTCTGAATATATGTTTGAGGCTAACTCTTGTGGTGTTTTTTCGTCCATACATGAGCAGTCTCCAGATATTAATCAAGGGGTTGAACGAAAGAAGAAAGAAGATCAAGGGGCAGGGGATCAAGGGATGATGTTTGGATATGCAACTAATGAGACTTCTAACTATATGCCACTTGCATTAGATCTATCTCATAAGATTTTGGAAGAGTTAGCAGCGATCAGAAAAGAAGGGAAAGTCATGAAATATCTTAGACCTGATTCTAAATCACAGGTGACCATAGAATACTCTGATAATCATAAGCCTACCAGAATTGACTCGATAGTGGTATCTACTCAGCATGATGATTTTGCAGCAGATGCAAAGATGTTGGCTAAGATCAAGAAGGATGTTATAAATATCGTTATTCCTCGCGTTCAGAAAAAGTTAAAATCTTCGCTCAGGAAGTTATTCACCAGTAAGATTACCTATCATGTAAATCCTACTGGAAAGTTTGTGATAGGTGGTCCTCATGGGGATACAGGTTTGACAGGAAGAAAAATAATCGTAGATACTTATGGAGGTAAAGGAGCTCATGGTGGAGGGGCATTCTCTGGTAAAGATCCATCTAAGGTAGATAGATCGGCAGCCTATGCTACTAGGCATATTGCCAAGAATCTAGTAGCAGCAGGAGTGTGTGATGAAATCTTAGTGCAAGTATCCTATGCAATCGGAGTGGCAAAGCCTACCAATATTTATGTAAATACAAATGGGTCTGCTAAAGTGAAAATGTCCGATAGTCAAATAGCTAAGCAAGTAACGGAGATATTCGATATGAGACCATATGCTATAGAACAAAGACTAAAACTACGTACGCCTATCTATAGTGAGACAGCAGCATATGGGCATATGGGTAGAAAACCACAGAAAAAAACAGTTCAATTTGTAGACGGATCGGGTAAAGTGAAAAAGATGAAGGTAGAAACTTTCACTTGGGAGAAACTAGACTATGTAGGAAAAGTAAAGAAAGCCTTCAAAATCAAATAGGCTAAATAATCGCATAAAATTTAAAGGAGATTCAACAATTGAATCTCCTTTTTTATTTATACTATGTTAGAGATTATATAGATATTTAATCTATACTTCAATTATTCAATCTGAGAACTTTTATATGAACATTGCACCTACTGAATCATTTGAAAAAAGACATATCGGTGTCTCATCTGATGATCTTAATAATATGCTGTCTGTGATCGGTGTCGAGAGCATGGATCAACTAGTGGCAGAAACCATACCGCAAAAGATAAGATTATCAAAAGGTCTCAATATTCCTGATGCGGTATCGGAATATGAATACTTAAGTGAGCTAAAAAAAATAGCCTCAAAAAATAGGGTTTGTAAGTCTTACATAGGTCAAGGATATTACAATACAATTACTCCTTCTCCGCTGTTACGTAATATTTTTCAAAATCCTGGATGGTATACTCAGTATACGCCTTACCAGGCTGAGATCTCGCAAGGTAGGTTAGAGGCACTCCTTAATTTTCAAACAATGGTATCGGATCTAACGGGTTTACCATTGGCAAATGCTTCCTTACTAGATGAAGGGACTGCAGCGGCGGAAGCTATGGGCATGTTTTATGGTCTGGCAAATAAAAGGAAAGCAGATAGCCCTATTTCTAAATTTTTTGTTGATAATAATGTTTTTGAGCAGAGCAAGCAAGTAATCACCTCTAGAGCAATTCCACTTAATATTGAGGTAGTATATGGAAACTGGGAAGAGACAATTTTAGATAAGACTTACTTTGGTGCACTTGTACAGTTTCCTAATGCTAAAGGAGGTATAGAGAACTATAGAGATTTTGCCCTTGGTTGTGCTGAGCTAGATATTAAGTTATGTGTCGCAGCTGATCTGCTAAGCCTAGTCATGCTCACTCCTCCAGGAGAGTGGGGTGCAGATGTAGTGGTTGGTAATACTCAGCGATTTGGCGTGCCACTAGGATATGGAGGTCCTCACGCAGCATTTTTCTCCACTAAGGAAAAATATAAAAGACAAATTCCTGGAAGAATAATTGGAGTATCCGTAGATAGGCTAGGTAAGCGAGCACTTAGAATGGCATTGCAGACTAGAGAGCAGCATATTAAAAGAGAGCGAGCAACATCTAATATATGCACCGCACAGGCACTTCTTGCGATTATGGCAGGGATGTATGCTGTTTACCATGGTCCGCAAGGATTAAAAAGGATTGCTAAAAGGATAAATGATCTAAGCTTTAGGTTAGCCTCAGGACTAAAGGAAAAGGGATATGAATTGGAGTACAGTGGTTATTTTGATACGGTAAGTATTGCCTTAGAAAAAAGTGGCTTAGAAAAAATAAAATCAAAGGCTATTGAAGAAGGTATAAATCTGCATTTTGATTCTAAATCTGTTTCAATTAGCATAGATGAAATCGTTTCTAAATCAGATATTGAAAAGTTGATTTCTATCTTTCCGAAAAAGAATGAGAGCTTACTAAATGGAAAACACAGTTCTATACCAACTGAACTTAGAAGAGAATCAAATATTCTGACTCATACAGTTTTTAGCTCTTACAATACAGAGACTGAGCTAATGAGATACCTCAAGCGTCTAGAGAACAAAGACTTATCATTAATGCACTCGATGATTCCACTGGGCTCTTGTACTATGAAGCTTAATGCTGCATCAGAATTAATACCAGTAAGCTGGTCAGAGTTTGCAGATGTGCACCCGTTTGCTCCAGCAGACCAGTGCGAAGGGTACCACCAAATAATAGCGGATTTAGAAAAATATCTTTGTGAGATAACTGGATTCACCGCTTGCTCACTAATGCCTAATTCTGGAGCTCAAGGCGAACTTACAGGATTGCTGGTGATCAAAGCATACCATGAAAATCGATCACAGCCTAATCGTAATATAGCTATCATCCCATCATCTGCTCATGGTACTAACCCTGCTAGCGCAATAATGGCAGGGATGAAGGTAGTAGTAGTCTCTTGTGATGAAAATGGAAATATTAATTTAGATGACCTCAAGGAAAAAGCAACCTTACATAAGGATAACTTATCAGCACTTATGGTTACCTATCCTTCGACTCATGGGGTGTTTGAGGAGGACATTAAGGAGATCTGTGAGATCATTCACAGCAGGGGAGGACTCGTGTATATGGATGGTGCCAATATGAATGCCCAAGTAGGCCTTACAAGCCCAAATGAAATCGGTGCGGATGTATGTCATTTAAACTTGCATAAAACATTTGCTATACCTCATGGAGGTGGAGGGCCAGGGATGGGGCCTATCTGCGTAAATGACAAGTTGAAGGATTTTTTACCGGGTCATATCTATGGTAATACGGGGGGTGATAAGGCTATACATGCAGTGTCATCTGCACCCTGGGGAAGTGCCTCTATTTTGCTTATTTCTTACGGGTATATCAGAATGTTAGGCAAAGAAGGTATTACTAATGCAACTAAGTATGCTATCCTTAATGCTAACTATATCAAAGAAAAACTAGCGGATGATTATAGCGTCCTTTACATAGGAAAAAATGGGCGTACTGCGCACGAGTTAATAATTGATTTGAGGATGTATAAAAGTGTAGGAGTAAGTGCAGAAGATGTAGCTAAGCGATTAATTGATTATGGTTTTCATGCGCCTACTTTATCGTTTCCTGTAGCAGGGACGATCATGATTGAGCCGACAGAGAGCGAGAGTAAAAGTGAATTAGATCGTTTTTGTCTTGCTATGGTTGAGATTAAAAAGGAAATCGATGAGATTGCAAAAGGAGAGGTGAGTGTAGAATCAAATGTCCTTACCAATGCACCGCATCCACTAAGTCTAATAACTGCTGATGAATGGACATATGAGTATCCAAGATCTAAAGCTGCGTATCCTCTACCATATCTTTATGACAAAGGAAAATTTTGGGCAACCGTATCCAGAATAGATAACGCTTTTGGTGATAGAAATCTCATCTGTACTTGTCCACCTATGGAGTCTTATGCAGATGATGAATCATAAATAATTGGTGATTATAAAAGTTGCTTTCTTGTAAGAATGAAATCTTTAAAAACTCATTGTCAATAAAGTTAAAATTACAAAATGGAGATTGTAGTTGATATAGGGAATAGTAATGTCGTTTTTGGGTTTTATGATGACTCTAAATGGGTACATCAGATGAGATTTAAAACTAAGAAAGATGGTAACGCAAATATATTTTATGATTTAAAGATTAGAGAAAATCTATTGGACTCTAATCTAGTCATAGATAACATTACAGGCATTTATCTAAGTAGTGTTGTGCCTGATCTCACCAATGAGCTATCTGCAGTTGTTTCTAATACATTTGATCATGACGTTGTTATCATAAATCCAGCTGAGTTTAAGCAGCTTAAGTTAAGTATTGATAACCCATCGGAAATAGGCAATGACCTTGTTGCTAATGCAGTATCTGCGGTTTCTAGATATAATAAAGGATGTATTGTCGTAGATTTTGGTACAGCTTTGACCTTCACTGTAGTTACAGAGGCGTTCGAAATTTTAGGTGTTGCCATAGCTCCTGGGCTTAAAACCTCTATCTCCGCTCTGCATATAAAGACTGCTCAGCTTCCTGAAGTTCCTTTAGAATTACCTAAAACCGTAATAGGTAAAAACACAACGCATGCCATCCAAAGTGGAGTGCTGTGGGGGTATATCGGCTTGGTCAAAGAGATGATCATAAAGATCAGCGAAGAGTATGAAATGGATTTACTACCAGTTGCTACAGGAGGACTCTCGTCCGTCTTGTTACCTCTAAAAGAATTGTTTTTTGAAATAGATGACAGCCTTACACTAGATGGAATTAGGATAATGGGACGAGGAATAAAGAGAGGTTAGTACTTTATTTTCAATCCACTTCTGTACACATAGCATTAATTCGTTATATTTATATACTTCCATATCAGACTAATAGCTGGTATCGGTTATTTAATGGGGTGTTAAATTGGCATATTCAAGTATGGATAATACAGTGATTTTTACTGATCTAAATGATCAGGATAGCTTGTACAATACAAAGGCGATTAAAAGAACCTGTTTGGTATTGTTCTACAGTTCTCTTTTTTTGTTGGCAGTCACGGTCTTCTTATCCGAAAAAAATATTCAAATAATAACTTCTTGCTGTGCTGCCGCACTCGGAATTTGTCTACTGTTAAGTCAAAAAAACTATTTGTTGACATCAATCTATTTGGTGAATATTGTTGTTTTGGGAGCCATTACTTTAGTGCCTTATTTTACACATGCCTATGATGTATCCTTCCTTACATTCATTCCTGTTTTAATAGGGAATAAGTTTCTACTAAGAGTAGATAAGCATTTCTGGCGATTATTATTTCTGAATGTAGTTTTTGCTTCTTGTTACATTTTACTGGCTAACCAAAAAGAATATAATCATGATTTTATAGTTGAAGGGGTCGTTTATTTTTTGAATCTCTTTGTAATGGTTAGAATACTTTTTTTTGTTGATGAGGATGAAAAGAATGATAAAGAAAAACTTAACAAGCGTTTAGAATTTTTACAAGGTATTGTAGATATCAATCCACAATTAATTTATGCTAAAAGTAAAGAGGGTAAGTTCATATTTGCCAATAAACTATTTGCTGAAAGCTTGGGTCTGACAAAAGAAGAGATTATAGGTAAGACTGATTTTGATATCTCTAATTCCAAAGAAAAGGCATTGGCAGATATGTCTAGAGATATTGCTGTAATGGACTCTGGCAAATTTGATAAGTTCAACGAAGAGCTGACAGATGATGATGGAGAGGTACAATATTTTCATTCCATTCGTGCACCTTTAAAAGATAGTGATGATAATGTTACTGGAGTTTTAGGTATGAGTATGGACAGGTCTTCTGAAAAACGTAATGAGAAGAAACTGTTTGATTCTAAACTACTCTACCAAGCACTTTTTGATAATCTCAATGATGGAGTTATTGTATATGACTATACGACAGAAAAAATTAGTTCTTTCAATGAAGCGGCATCTAAAATATTAAGGTTTGAGAAAAGCACAGATGTTAAAAAGTATAACCGGTTTCATTTTTTCCCTGAAACTATTGGAAATGTAAATGTCCATGAAGAATTAGCAGGGCACAAAGAGAGAATATTGAACTCTCAAATAATCAAGGGAAATGCCATTATGAAACGGGTAAATGGTGAATTATTTGAATGTAAAATATCAGTATATCCCAATCCTGGACAACACGGTCAAGGGATAATAGTAATCAAGGATATATCAGTAGAAGTAAAAGCTAAGCGAGAAATCCTAAGGAGTAAGAATTATTTCAGGCAAGTATATGATAATAGTCCAGTGGCTATTTCTATGACAGATATTGAAACGATGAAAGTGTTTGATATCAATGCTACACACAAAAGAGTATTTGGCTATACTTTAGAAAAATTGCAGTCTTTATCTATTAATGATTTGGTGCCAAAGATAGATCTTGATCTACAGAATACCATGATAGCTCAATTGAGAGATGGAAGGCGGCGTAAACATGTCCAAGAAAGAGAATTCATAAATATAAGTGGTGAGACTCTAAGAGTTAGAACTTCTCAATCAATTATAAAACGTGATGGGAAGGAAATCTTGATGGAGTTTATGGAAGATATTACGGAGCTATATCGGCAAGAGGCGCGATATAAGTTCTTATTCGAGAGCGCATTTGATGGAATCGTAGTCAATGATTACGATAAAGGATTAATGATAGATTATAACAATAAATTCAGAGAGTTTTTAGAGCTAGATGAGTCTTTTGATAAAGCGGAATATAAAACCCTTGATTATAGTCCAGAATTTCAAGATAATGGAATGTCTTCTTTGGAAAACTTCAAACAAAATGTTGTAAAGGTAAAAGAGCAAGGTTCTTTGGATTTTAATTGGAAATTTAAATTAAAGAATGGGGCAGTTAAGTATGCAGACATTTCCTTGATCCATCAAGAAGATGCTCAAGAAAATTTAACCTATGCTATCTACCGAGAGACTACTAGTGAGAGATTGACACAACGCGCGCTAAAGGAAAGTGAAAAGAGATTTAGACTAATATTTGATAATGCGTTTGATGGCTTATATTTTTTCAACTACAAGACCCAAAAAATTATTCAAGCTAACAGTAGACTTTATGAATTATTTGAAAGTACACCAGATCGACTACTGATTGATAAACCTCATCTTACTCCCGAGATACAACCAGATGGTACGAGGACTTTGGATAATTTGAAGATTGCGTTTAAGGAGACACTAGAAAAAGGAAAATCTAGAGCGACAAGGATTTTTGTTAAGAATGATGGCACTATTGTCCATTTAGAGATCTCTGCATTCTTACTCAGTCCCCCAGATGATGATATTATTGTATCAATTTATAAAGATATTACAGATCAGAAAAAAGCTGAAGATGTACAAGTTTTAAATGCCACGCAAGAAGAAAAATTAGATGCGCTAGGTCGTGAGTTAAGTTCATATACCCTGTTTACTACGCAGAAAAATAGACTATTGCAGGAGCTATCTGAAGATTTAAAAGTGATGACAACACTTGAGAATGGAGAAGGTAAATTAATGGCAGAAAGGGTTAGAAGAAAGATTGCCAATAATCTTGACGAAAAAGAAAATTGGTTAAATTTTAAATTACAGTTTGAGAGAGTGCATCCTGGATTTTTCAGTAAGTTGGAGAAAAATTTCACAGACTTAAGTTCTAATGATTTAAAACATTGTGCCTACATAAAAATGGGACTCAGTAATAGTGAAATATCGGATGTGTTGTTTGTAGGTAAGAAAGCTGTAGAGATGTCTCATTACAGGCTAAAAAAGAAAATGGGATTCGCTAAAGAGGTAACACTTAAAAAAGCCCTTCAAAAATACTAACTGATTTAATTACTTGTAAGATGAATAGGGTCATAAAAAATTAGGTGCCATTCGTTCTGGATTTTAGAGAATCTACGTTCCATATTTGAAATATTTCTATCATCAATAATCTTTTCTGACACTATCCCACCAAACTCTGAATAGCTTCGAGTAAATGTACCCCCCATATCATCGAATTCTTTGTGCATAACCCAGTTATCTGAAGTCCACATAATACTGATAGGATTATTATCCTCGTCGTATGTACTACCCTCAAGCGGGAACACAATGTGATTTATCTGATAAGTAGAATCGGTGTGAAATTTTTTGTAAAATTCTTCAAAGTCACTAGACAGAAAACTCTCATTATGATTATCACTCTCGACATCAGTTATTGATTTATTGTCGGTTACGGTCTTACATCCTATTGTAAATAATAGCATAAGACTTAGAAAGTTAATTTTGGATAGCATAGACAAGGACGTAATCATTAATAGTTTGAGTATATAAGTTATAGTGCTCTATAATCTCATCCTTAGTAACGGTACCAGTAAAGCTTGTAGTGCCAGATGAGAGTTTATATGGATCGATTGACATGTGTCGTATAAAACCAAGCTCTTTCTTCCCGTAGCCTTTGTACATAGATTCTTTCGCTCCCCAGTTTATATGCATGTGTAAAATTTTATTTTCATTCATTGTGTATTTTAGTTCCTCTTCACTTATAAACTTGTGAGAGATACGCTGTATATTTTCGTGTTTCTTCTGTATATCTATTCCTACAACTTTATCAGATAGTATTAAAGTAGCATATTCGTGAGAGTGACTAATACTAATATAGGAGTCCGAGTTGAGTAAATAAGGCTTACCATATTTATCTTTTTTAAATTGATCTGGATTAAAGTCCTTCTTCATCAGTCCCAATAGATACCTAGTGGATAGCCATTCCATTTTTCTTTTAAAATTATAATTATCTAATTCTTCTTGTTGACCTCTATTGAGTTGTAGAGCATTTTTAAAGAAGGAGATATCCTCCTTTAAATGCCATACAAGTACGGTAGTATTGTGTACTTCTGATATTTTAAGCTTAAGTGGCATACTCAAAAATATAACTAAACATTCATTCCTAAGTTTCGATTGATTTTGTTCCTAAGTAATACTTCAGTTTCTTTGTCGCAAATCCTTCTAATGATACTAACAGATAAAAAAATATTAGCGTGCATAGATTCTGGCGATATTGTCATCGAGCCATTTAGGCCGGTATGTCTAGGGACTAACTCTTACGATGTTCACCTTGGAAGTACGCTTGCAGTGTATAAGGATACTGTCCTAGATGCTAAAAAGCATAATAAAATCAAGTATCTAGAAATACCAGAAGAAGGCTTTGTGTTACAGCCTGGAACGCTTTATCTGGGTGTCACAGAGGAGTATACCGAGACCCATACAACAGTTCCTTTCTTAGAGGGTAAATCTAGTATAGGGAGGCTAGGAATAGATATTCATGCCACTGCAGGGAAAGGAGATGTTGGATTTTGTAATTCATGGACTTTAGAGATTTCTTGTGTGCATCCAGTAAGAGTTTATGCCGGTATGCCAGTAGGGCAGTTGATCTATTTTATGGTTGAGGGAGATATCAGCAACTTCTATAACAAAAAGCCGAATGCAAAATATATCACTAAGACAGACAAGCCAGTTGAATCAATGATGTGGAAGAATAAATTCTGAAAGAAAGTTTAGTGAGTCATCTGTTATTAGTTACGAAGGGGACTCAATCCATTTCATTTATACAGATGCGGAAAAATATGCATAAAAAAAAGGGGCAACTTCGCTAGAAGTTGCCCCTTTTAAATTGAATATTATTTATCTTTTTTATGAAGATACTTTATCTATCATCTTAGCAGCCCATTCTTTACCTCCTAATCCAAATGCAATCGCTAAACCAAGACCTAATCCACCAAGTACTATTGATACAACTTTATCAAGTATACCATCTCCAATACCTAATTGATTAAGAGCTAAAGTAACTGTGAAAAACATTACTGCTCCATATATTATTTTAGTAACTAAGTCCGCCTTAGCAAAACCACTTGCTTTAAGTGATGTACCTGCTAATCCACTTGCAAACTGAGCTATATATGTACCCACTACTAGTAAAATACATGCTACAATAATATCCGGAATAAATGATACAGCATCTTTCAACAAATTAGAAACAACTGGAAGCTCTAATGTATCGAAAACAGAGATATAAGTAACGAACATGACTATCATGTAAACTAGTGAAGACAGCATGCCTGAAGCTTTTTTCTTTAGACCACCTTTTGCAAGCATTCCGTTGATGCCTATTCCATCTGCTATGTCATCAAACTTTACAGCTTTCAAAATTTTGTTAATAACAGTTCTTAAGATTTTGGCAACTATCCAACCTATCAAAAAGATTATGATTGCGCCAATCAACTTTGGGATAAACTCTCCTGCAGTTGTGAAAGTGCTAGTTAATGCACCTTGAATTGATTCTAAAACATCCATGTTTTGTATTTAATTTAAATTTTTAAGGAAATCGTGTTTGCGTTTTTATACTTTTCTGACCATTCCAGAGGTATAAAGTCACTTAGTAATATTTAATACTTTAACAATTTAGTAACATAGATCGATTAATCAAACTAAATTTAGAATATAGTAATATATCAGTTGCTATAAATGAGTTAGTTGCACGAGCTGGGCTTCTCTTTACTAATAAATAGCTTTACGCTAGAGCCCATCACAATTCTTTGACCATCACCAGCTGGTGGTTCTTGTTTATAGATATATGCCCTGCTTTGATCTTCTATTTCATCAATGGGGATTATTGAACCAACCGATAATTTTGAAAAATCAAGCAGCAAAGTAGCTTCTTCAACAGTTTGACAAACCAGATTTGGGACATCTAATTGCCCTTCATCGTTTTTACTCAAGACAAACGAGATTTTGTCACCTTTTTTGATCTTTATCCCTTTCTTATCTGTGATATTTTTGCCCTCATACCAAACTTCTAAGATATGATTGGGCGCTCCTCGGTCATATCTTGTTGATTTTATTTCCGTTTTAAATTCTTGATTCTCTAGTCTAGATTTAGTCATATGAAAATCTCCTCCATATAACCCTGCCGTAAGGTGATCACTCAACACTATATCAGGCTTATGCTTAGTCACCATGACATATATTTTACGATCTTCTTTTACGATAGAGCCTCCTCTAGGGTTCTGATTTAAGATTAGACCTCCAGGTTGCCCTACTTTATGTATTGAGTCATTGACCACGATCTCAAAGGTCTTATCAGTAGCATCTTGTGCGGCTTCATCTATTTCTTGACCGATATAATTTGGTAATTCTAACTTCTGACCATGATTGGTGTACGACTTTAGCCATTGCATTGTTAAAAACAATATCAGGATGAAAAAAAGAGCAATTAAAATTAGATGTATTAAAAATCTTTGCTTAGTCAAAGCGATCTTGCTTTTATAATGAACTCGAATTTAATGCATTTCTCCATTTTGAAATATTATTAAGGATTTTAATATAGTCTTAAGTAGAATATTATGTTTAATAGCCCTATTATAAACCTATGCAAGTAACTCCTTAGTATAATACCAATTGAAGTCTATTAACAAAGAAATATTTGGTTTAGCCATACCTAATATAATAAGTAATATTTCTATCCCTTTATTATCTACTGTTGATACAGTCTTAATGGGGTTTTTGTCTCCAAGGCACATTGGAGCTGTAGGAATTGGTTCGATGCTATTTAATTTTATTTATTGGAATTTTGGATTCTTGAGAATGGGTACCACTGGCCTCACTGCGCAAGCATACGGTGCAGACCAAAAAGATCAGATTATAAATACACTAGCTAGATCTTCATTACTTGCTTTAGTTATTGCAGCTATTATAGCTATTTTTCATAAACCCCTTGGTGCCACTAGTGCATACTTGCTGAATGTATCCACTGATCAATATGAGATGGTAATAACCTACTTCACCATACGAATTTGTGCAGCACCAGCCACTATGATGATTTATGGATTTAAGGGTTGGTTTTTTGGAATGCAAAATGCAATCTACCCCCTAATCATGACTGTAGCAGTCAACATATTAAATATTGCAATTAGCGCTTATTTGGTAATCTACCTTTCTTGGGATATAGCGGGAGTTGCGTGGGGAACTGTAGCAGCTCAGTATTTTGGCTTATTCTTAGCTATAGGATTATACTATTTCAAATATAGAGGCCTTAACAAGTATATCAATTGGAATAATATTTTACAGACTGATAAAGTCAAAGAATTTTTTGTATTAAATAGAGATCTGTTTTTAAGAACAGTATGTCTCACGTTTGCTTTCGGTTTTTTTTATAGTCAATCATCTAAAGGTGGAGAACTGATCCTTGCCGCTAATATAATTCTACAACAATTTCTTAATTGGATGTCTTATGGTGTAGATGGATTTGCTCATGCATCAGAAAGTCTCGTTGGAAAATATACTGGAGCAAAGCAAGATGCCAAAGTTAGAGAAGCTGTAAAATACTCATTCTTGTGGGGAGGAATTCTTGCCTTAGTATTTGCTATTACTTATTTCTTTTTTGGAGATTATATTATCCGACTGTTTACCACTGATCAGTTGGTAGTCAACTTTACAAGCAATTATATCTTTTGGGTTGCACTGCTTCCTCTGGTAGCTTTCATGAGCTATATCTGGGATGGGATTTATGTTGGTTTAGGGGCGTCCAGACATATGCGTAATTCTATGTTTATCGCATTAGCTAATTACCTGATGACCTTTTATATTTTAAGTCAGCATATGGGTGCACATGCACTATGGCTATCTCTATTTATTTTTCTTTTAGTAAGAGCAGCTATGCAGCATTATTATTATGCTGCTAAAGGATTGCAGCTAGATTAGAGTTTAGCTGGCTAATATATACAAGAGTTTTATTTTAAAATGTTGCTTTTACTTGTGCCCGTCCAGTATGTATTGTTCTTGACCTCCCTGTTTTACGACCATCGTAGCTTATGATTAGATCAATGTTTTTAGCCATACGTCTCGTCAAACTAAAATTCCAAAGAAAGTTTTTTCCTTTTCTCAAGCCATCAAGTATAGCGAGTTCAAGATTAGGATTTGCTTGACCATCATATGCTACATTAATAAAACTTGAACCTAGAGTGAGATTAGTTTTGTTGGCCTGTCTCCATGTAATCTCACCTGAGAACTCATGGCTTAATGCATGATCATTTGCTTCACTATTTTTGTTCTGAAAAATATAGTTAACAATAAGCCTTACATTTTTTTTGGGTCTAAAATTCAATTCAGGATTTATGGTGATATAGTCAAACTTGTAACTGTTATCTACAAAAAGATCATAAGACTGAGACTTACTACCTTTGATGAGGTTGAGGATCATATCTGTAGCTCGATTTATTCCCCATCTAAGACGGGTAAATCTCTCATCAATCAGGTTTTGCTCTGCTCCAGAAACCTGTACAAAGCGAATAGAATTTTTGCGATTACCGATCTGCAGATCAAATACAGGATTCCCACGATTAAAAAACAAGGTGTTGTTAATTGCAGAATTATAAGTGATAAGGCTAGTATCTTGAATACTAAAATTGAAAGGACTGAAACTACTGCTACTTCCTGATTCTTCGGTTTTTTTTGTTACCCGCACATTTACAAGAGCACTAATTTTTGATAAGAATTTCCTGGTTTTATTCTTGCTAAGATGCTCAGGATCAAAGAGATTTCGACCGTCAAATCTTAGATTTTGATTTAAACTATTATTATTAGTTTTCACAAATTCGTTATTGTAGATAGCAATTTTAATATAGCTAGCGGTGTCTTGGACTGGTGCAATTTGAAACTCGAAAGTTTCTTGTATACCGTCTCCGTCGTCTAGCCATATATACTGACCTTCACCTTTTTGCACTTTTATATACTCATACTCCGCCTTGGCTTGCTGACCAGATCCCACCTGGTAGCTGGTGTTTGATCGTATAGCTTTGTTTAAGGCACTAAAGTCATAGTCAAGTCTTCCTAGATAAGTCTTTTTTGGCGTGACTGTAGTTAGCTCAGTATTGATAACAGATAGATCCCTGATAATGAAGTCGCCCAGCAATCTAGCGTTTTCCCCTTGTTGCCACTTACCGACGATTTGAAATTCCTTTGCTAAAGTATTTTGTGAAAATTGTTCATCCACAGGAGCAAAATCTCTTCGTTGATTATATCCGATTTTTAAGTTGAATTTATCATACTGTGGTGACTGTATATACGTCTTGAGGTAGTCGTATTTAAAACTTGATTGATTAAGATTAGATTCGTCTATAAATTTCCTTTTGTTTTCTTCTTGTTCATAGTGCATCCCTAATGTCCAGTTGCTAAGTTTCTTAAGCTGTTTAGAGATTTTTATAATTGGTCTTTTAAATTTGGTTTGCTCTACTAAGCTTTCAGTATTCAGAAAGTTACTTAAGGCTTGTATATCCCAACCATTTTTTTTTAAGCTAAATTCAATGAGATTTTTGCTGCCGTCAAATAGCTCTTCTCTATTAAAGTTTTGAAAAGTATACTTTAAGAATATCTCATCCCTTTTTTTAATTCCTAGAGATAGATTACTTATACGCTCCATCTTCTGTTCATCATTATCTTGATCTATATTCCAGTCTCTTGCAAATTCTGCATTACGATATGGATTAAGAGATTTAAAATCTTTGTTGACGAGCTCCACGCCTCCTGATGTTAGCAGACTAAGCTTTTTTTCTTTGCTTCCCAGGTTAGATTCGTGATCAAAACTCAGTGTGCCGGCGAGTCCTGTGTTGTCATTGTTATTAATCATCGAATATCGATTAAGATCAAAGTTGCTAAATGCTAATTCGCTGCTTATTGATGATCGCTCTGCAAGTTTATAGGTCCCACCTAGAGTGACCAGTTGTCTCTTCTCTGGTGCGATTAATCTGATTACTGGTTCATATCTTCCGTTACCTGCTCCTACCCACTTGTAGGCTCTCCCATTTGCTGCTGCTTGGCTGGCTATGATATAACTACCGCTACCATCCTCTTGCTCAGAGAAGCTGGCAGTATACCTTGCTAAGTTAGGATCTGTGGTATAGACAAGGATAGAGTCGTTTATACTAGGCTCCCACTCTTGTCGATATAAGATGGGTTCAAAATCTAATTCCTCTTCTTCAAATCGCTTTACACCTGATCTAAAAGCACTGTCAAAATCATCTCCAATCTCAGTCAGGATAGCAAAATCTGTAGAATCTAAATCGACATCTCCTGTTGCTGTTTTACTATCTTGTTCATTATATAGATTAAAGCTTAGTCTTACCCTATCACTGGTAAGATCCACACCTGTCCCATATTGTGTTCTAAGATAATTTTGATCCGCATATTCAAATTCAATAATGATCCTAGAATCTTTTGTTATTAAGAGTCTAGCCGTGAAGTTTATCTCAGCACGATCATAAGATATCACATAGTCATGGTCAAATCCTCTAGTGAGCAACCTCCCATCTAGATATACTTTTTCTGTTCCGGATAATACTTTGACCAGTCGCTCACCTTCATTGCCTACGAGCCTGTAAGGCCCTTGATTACCTTCTTGAGTAGCAATAGTATTGCGACTAAACTTGCCTCTTGCTACGGCATAGTTAGCTCTAGAGTTTATAGTGTACTTATCATTTAGTTCTTCCGTGTTGGATATACTAAGACCTTTTAGCTTTTTAAAATAATTCATAAAATAACTTTTAGGCCTCCCAGATTCATAATCGCCAGCTATGATGGAGGTGTTATTCTTTTTTATTCTCATATAGACCTGATCAAATTCTTGTAGCAATTGGGTATTGCCTTCAGCCTGTATCGGTAAGTTATCATCTGATATGGCAGCTTCTATAGTCATACCATCCCCCAGATCTCCAGACATTTGCAAATTAAAGTTAGAGTTAAGCACAAGGCTTTGACTGTTGCCTACAGAGAATCCTCTGGTAAAGCTTCCATCATAATTCAAGTCATCAGATCTTATAAGCTTAGTTTCTTTATCCTTACTAGCATAGGGCTCGTAGTCATATCCGATATAGACGATCCTATCGACTACACTTTCCATAATGGATGAATCTAAGGCTTGATAGTTAGATTCGAAGTTTACACCAAATGTCCTATAACTTATATAAACTTTATTATTGTTTAACTCGTTGATAATGCGACTATTAAATATAATAGTATTATTTTGTGTGTAATATACCTCTTTGGGTATTGTATCTCCTTTCACAGTAATAACTACGCTACCTGGGACTATTGATAGAGAATCTAATAGGATGATTGAATCCTGTAAGATGGTAGTTTCCTTGCTATGTTGATTTGTAAGACCTTTATTTTGGGCATTTAAGCTCAATTTTAAGGCCAGTATCAAAAACCCCACAAGAAGCCATATTTTGCTTGATTTGTTCACTTCGTAGGATATAATGACGAGTATGCAGTCTGGTTTATTGAATATTTTGCTGTTTGTAGAACTTTAACATGAAAAAACAAAAAAAAAATAAAAATTATCAAGCCGCTTAAAATGTATAATCGATAGATAATACATTAACTATCAATATAATATGTAATCGATTGTTTCTACGCGAGGATTTAGATAACAATATGATTTCTTGAGATTTACGATTGAATAATTTTTTTAATATAAAAACGGATTTTATTTGAAGAGGCGAATAAGTTGGTATGGTTTTTACTACATATTAATTGTTATAGCAATATATCAATTTTTACAACCTTAATTGCCTTACTTGTTTGATACATAGCTCGAATCAAAATATATATATTTGAAGTTCGAACTGTTGATTAGTAAAGTAAGTAGTTGACAAAAACTTTTTAGAAGACCCATGAATGATGTTAAAGTGAGTATGTTCAGGTTATTCATCTTACTATTGTCGTTAGTATTAGTTGCCACTCTTAGTGCGCAAGATATCAGATCATATGATGGATCTAATAATAACATCGACAATCCTAACTGGGGAAAAGCAGGAGAGCAACTCAAAAGAGTTACTACTGTAGCCTACAGTGATTTTGTAGGAGCACCAGGAGGTAAGAGTAGAATGAATCCACGTGCGATTTCTAATGCTATGTTTTCTCAGAGCGAATCGATATTGGATCCCCTTAGTCTAAGTGATTTTACGTGGGTATTTGGTCAGTTTGTGGATCATGATATATCCTTTACACAATCAGATGGTCGGGAAGCAGCTTTCGTGACGGTACCTCAGGGCGATAAACACTTTGCACCAGGTTCACCCATATTTATGTTTAGATCAGAAGTGATGCATGGGACAGGGACTTCGGCAGATAATCCTAGACAGCATCCTAATAACGTTTCTTCATTTATAGATGGGTCGGGGATCTACGGCTCTAGCGAAGAAAGGGCACAGTTCTTAAGATCTAACAAGGACGGTAAGTTGAGAGTTTCGAGGGGTAATTTACTTCCTTGGAATACTACTACTGGAGAGTTTAATGATCCATCACTTAACAACACTAGAGGTGATACATCGTATGGTATGGATGATGATACTGATAGCGGTTCTAAGTTATTTGTAGCAGGAGATAGGAGGGCAAACGAGAATCCGTTACTAGTTAGTTTTCACACAATCTTTGTAAGGGAACACAATAGAATCTGTGACGAATTAAAGGAGAATGATCCTACCTTATCAGACGAACAACTTTATCAAAAAGCAAGGAAATACGTAGGTGGCATCCTGCAAAATATAGTTTATAAAGAATGGTTGCCTGCTCAGGGGGTTAGCTTACCGTCGTTTCAGGGATATAATCCTGATATGGAAGCTAATATTTTTAATGTTTTTTCCGCAGCTGCATTTAGACTAGGTCACACCCTTATTAATAGTAATATCCTCAGGTTGGATAATGAAGGTAATGAGATACCTAGAGGTCATACTACCTTAAAAGATGCATTCTTTAGACCTACTGAGATTAACTTATCTGGAGGAATAGATTCCTACCTGATTGGTATGGCCACGCAAGTAGAGCAAGAGTTTGATTGTAAGATAGTTGATGATGTAAGGAATTTCTTATTTGGAGCACCAGGTCAGGGTGGTCTTGACTTAGCAGCGATTAATATCAATAGAGGTAGAGAGCGAGGTTTACCAGATTATAATACCGTAAGAGAGGATTTTGGATTGCCAAGAGTCAAAAGTTTTATGGACATCACTAGAAGCGCCGAAGAAGCTCAAATATTAGAACAGGTATATGGAGGCGATATTGATAATATCGATCCTTGGGTTGGTATGTTAGCGGAGTATCATATGCCGGGTGCTTTGTTTGGAGAATTAATTATGACAATCATCGAGAAGCAATTTCAGCTACTTAGAGATGGAGATAGATTTTATTTTGAGAATGATCCAGAGCTTTCTCATGATGAGAAAGAGATGATTCGTAACACGACTTTCAGAGACGTGATTATGAATAATACAGGTATTAAGTTAATGCAACCTAATGTATTCGAAGCAATGCCTCATAGTCAGATACCTAATGGTCCTCAACTGGAAGAAAATAATCTTTCGTCGGTCGTATATCCTAATCCCACTAATAGTGCATTTACGATTAAGTTTTACTTAGAAGAGGAGAAGGAAACTATGTTCAGAGTATATGCGCCAGACGGTAGTTTAGTAAATAGTCAATCGAATACTTATCCTGCAGGAGCCAATTTTATTGAGTACAACTTGAGAGAAGGATTAGCCAAGGGATTATACCATATTCTCATAGAGTCGGGTTTCGAGTATTCTGTACATAAGCTAGTCAAGGAGTAGTTTAGAACCGATTGTTGGATTCAGCAACAAATTAGATAAGTTTTAATCTTTTACTTTTTAAGAAATTGATCTACACGATTGTAGTATAGCCAAACAATTATACTGTGCAATAATTTCTAGAGGGTACATCATTTCCATCTTCGATGAGACCATAACCATAGTTCTGGATCCTTAAGTATATTTGACTCAAGTAAAGCCGCATAAGCACCAGTAATATCATTGAGAGAAGATCCATTGCTAATCTCGATTAACTCAGTCTCATATCTAGCATGACTCACTTTTGTTATATCAGCATATAGTACAGGCATAGAATACTTTTTGGCTATTTTATCTATAGATTTATCAAATAGAGTACGCCTACCTAAAAAATCAAGTTCTGTTCTTGGTTCTACTGGAGGATACTGATCGGCTATAAAAATGTAGACGTTAGTCTCCTGCGGATGGGAGATCAGATATTTAAGCAACTTTTTCTGCGGTAGTAGTTTGACTCCATATTGAGATCTCTTCTTAAGGATGTACCTTTCAAATGATTTGTCAGACAGAGGCTTGTATACACCAATACACTTGTGTCGCAAAAAGTGAGTAACTACCGCTTGTCCCCATTCCCAATTTCCGATATGACCAAGGGTCAAAATAATTGATTTACCCTCTTCATAATACTTATTAGCGATCTCAGAATTCTTAAAAACAAATCTATCTGCAAGTACCGTCTGAGAGAGAAAAAATCCTTTAAAAACTTCAACAATAGTCTGGCTAAGTTGCTTCCGATAAGCTTTGCTGAGATGATTTAAATCTGTAGGAAGCTTATTAGGGAAGGTCGATTTTAGATTTTGGTCAATAACATCAGATCTGTAATAACTCAAAAGAACATAAAGAATCTTAGCAGGATAACGAAGTTTATCTACTGTAAATAAGTTGAGGAAAGAACTAAATATTTTGACAAGAAGAGTGGACAAAAGGTTCTACCTGATTTTGGTTATTAAAGACATTAGTATTTCAGATATATTTTATACCTTAACTCAGCTATTGAAAGTAAAGTAATGATAAAAAGACGAGATTTTATAAAAACATCAGCAGCACTGGGCGTGCCTACAGCTGCTATTTTATCAGCATGCAACCCTAATGAGGCTAATGCAAAAACTGTTAAAGGAAGCCTTGAAAATGCAGCTAAGACGCCTTTAGTGATTTCCACATGGAATAATAAGCTGGCGAATCAGACTGCTTATGAAATAATCAAAAAAAATGGATCTGCTGTTGACGCTGTAGAAGCAGGAGTACAAATACCAGAAAGTGATCCTAAGGATCAGTCTGTAGGATACGGCGGACACCCTGATAGAGAAGGCAATGTAACCTTAGATGCCTGTATAATGGATAGTAAAGGCAACTATGGATCAGTAACCTATCTCCAGCATATCAAGCATCCAATAGCTGTAGCCCGCAAAGTAATGGATGAGACGCCTCATGTTATGTTATCAGGAGATGGAGCCTTACAATTTGCATTATCTCAGGGATTTAAGAAAGAAGACTTACTCACAGCTAAAACAAAGGCAGACTACAAAGAATGGTTAAAAACATCTGAATACAAACCTAAGGTGAATATAGAGTTACACGACACCATAGGAATGATTGCTATAGATGGAGTAGGAGATATCAGTGGGGCATGTACCACAAGTGGATTAGCATATAAAATGCCGGGAAGGGTAGGAGACAGTCCAATTATTGGTGCAGGATTATTTGTTGATAATGAAATTGGGGCAGCTACCGCGACAGGAATGGGGGAGGCAGTACTGCGAAGTGTAGGGTCTTTTTTGATCGTAGAACTGATGCGTAATGGACTATCACCAGCCGACGCATGTAAAGAAGCTGTAATGCGTATCATACACAAGCAGAGTTACAAAGACCTTCAAGTAGGATATTTAGCAGTCAATAAGGAAGGTGACTATGGTGCCTTCGCTATTCAACCTGGTTTTGTTTTTGCACTGACTACTGATGAAGAGACTAAAGTTATAGATGCCATTTCATATATCTAAGCCCAGTTTGTAAAAGTCTTTTTGGCATCTATTTTGCTTTAGGAAGGAAGAATAGATTTATCTATTACGAATTTTACATTGCTTAATTGCTAAACATTGCATGATAAATGGAAATTACTAGACTAGTAATTGCAGATGTTGAAAGACTATTTACGGAAGGGATTACCTGCATAATCAATCGCCATCCAGAACTCAACATAAGTATCGCAGGCCTCGCAAGAAGTGCAGAGGATATATTTGAATTAGTAGAAAACCAAAGTGTTGACTTAATATTCATGGAGCTTAATCTCCCTGATGAAAATGGATTAACCGTCATACCTCGTTTAAGAAAGCAATTTCCTGCTTTAAAGATTTGTGTCATGTCATCTTACACAGACTTTAAATTTGTGAAGGAAGCATTACAAAACGGAGCAGATGGTTACTATTCTAAACTAAATAGCTCAGACGAGTTAAGTCAATGTGTGCTGGATATCTTAGAAGGTAAAACGTTTATCTCTAAAGGTCTACACATCACACCACCGCCAAGAAGGCTCCAAAATGGAACTACCGGTGGTCACAAAATAGAAGATAGGTTTTTGATCAGACAGAAGCTGACGAAAAGAGAACACGAAGTATTAGGTCTGATAGCTAAAGCCATGAATAATAAAGAGATAGCAGGTGAGCTATACATCAGCGACCAAACAGTTGGCGTACACAGAAAAAACATAATGAGAAAACTAGGTGTGAGGAATACAGTAAACCTCATCAAGTTTGCTCTTGATCACCAGCTAGTATAATAATATAAAGCAGAATTAACTAAGCCTTACCTCCCCATTGTCAGGCTCTCTTATAAAAATTTCCAATCGGTTTCCCATCTAAGTAGGATTAGTAATCTAGGCTATTACTAAAAACTATGAATTTGAAATTATCATTAAAACCGAATAGTCTCATGAGAGTCGAGAATTTTACAAAACGTGCTAGTCAGTATTTTGGAAGTGTTGGATTAGTTGTATTGATGTTAGCACTATTTCCTAGTGTAGGCTTCAGTCAGTATCCATGTAGTTGTGTGACCCCTACATTTCAGAGTATTGGCACTTGTGGGTTTCCACAAGCAACAGATCTAACTGATTTTGATAAGTGTGGACCCTACGTAGTTCCTAAGACAGCAGCAGGATCTATGGATAGTCTTACTATTGATTTATCAGGCCAAGTTTGCTTTGATGCAGCTGGGAATGCTGTGACACCTGCTAATCCACAAGGAGGAGAGGTTATTACTTGGTCATCATTCCAAGTGCCAGCAAATACAGGGACGTTTGGTATAAATGTGCAGAATGCAGAAAGCATATCATACGCCATTTATCATACGCCAAATATGGCTTGTGCCTCAACCGACTTTTCATTTGTATCGTGTGGGGTTAATACCGCAGCAATGGATACGGTAGATATAATGGCAGCTGGAAATCTTGCGGCTACAGGTTATTACCACTTAGCAGTATGGGATGCAGCGAGCAATTCAACTGCAGATGATATGGATTTAGAGGAAAGCCCTTCAGTTACCCTTTACAATAATTGTGGTGATGATTTGATGTGTAATGTATCTATAAGCTCTCCAGTGATTAAGGATAATTTTGATGACACGTACTTTATGTGTGTTACGGTTACTGGTTTTAATGCAGCTTATACAATACAAGATGCCGCTGCGATGGATACCTTACCAAGTTACGGATCAGGTATGGCGCCTTCATATCCAGATACTATATGTTTTGGATTAGCGACCGACCCTGCACCTATGACGACCGAGCTTTGCTTACTATACAATGATGATGTAGATTTTAGTGGAGCACAAGTACTTGCAGTAGTTGCTCCAGGGTGTAATGCTCCGGAGAACATCGCAGACTGTGTAGCCTTTGTTGTTGCTCCGCCAGCTGTTAACTTTACACTAGATTGTAATGCTGCTTGTTTTGATAAAGATGATGGTGCAGGACCATATACAAGCCTAGATGATATTCCAGCACCAAGAGACTCTCTAGGATTGGACATGTGTGGAGCAATCAGTGTTGTAGCTGGAACCAGTATTACAGTCACAGCAAATGATATTGTGACTCCTATAACTGGTGGATTATTAGTAACTAGATTGTATTGTGTTACTGATGGAGGAACTTTACCAGGAACTGCTGATGATGAGACAGAGTGTTGTACACAAGAGTTTATGGTAATGGCAGATCCAGGAGACTGCCCTCTCAGTTGTAATGATCTTATCCAGATTTCTTTAGATCAAAACTGTGAAGCACGAGTGACCCCAGATATGATGCTTGAAGGTGACGCAGGTACAGACTGTAATTACTTCCTTAAGCTAGAAGACGAAAATGGAGATGAAATAGGGAATCCGCTTACCTGTGAATATGTAGGTCAAAAAATAAAAGTATCAGTATTCTCAGGAATCAATTCTTGCTGGGGAGAGATACTGTTAGAAGATAAAATAAAGCCAACTATAGAAGAATGTCAGGCTATTGAGCCTATAGGTTGTAATGCTACAGAGCCGTTTTTTGATCCTGTCAGAGATGTAGGAGCCAGTGATAATTGTGGCTTGCCTTTAGAACTAATAGTTATCAGTAACATACTAGAAGATAAAGGATGCGATGATGGACCAGTAGCTACTAGAACGATCACTTACGTACTTAGGGATAAGAAAGGAAACCTATCAGAGCAGTGTACTTATACTATTAACTTTATGCAAGCAGATTTAGATTGTGAAAATCTAAATGATGATATGGGACTAATGCGCCCAAGAAACTGGAATAACGCGCCAGGTGAGATGCCAGAACTTAATTGTGTAGACTCAGATGGTGATGGTAACCTTGATTGGGATTCAGATGGAGATGGAATAGTTGATGTGAGTTTTACTGGGGCACCTACACTTGATGGCAATTCAATATTCCCAGACTCTGAGGGATATTGCAAAGTACAAGCAACGTTCTCCGATACTAAGATAACAGTAGGATCATGCGATAAGAACTTTAAGTTGTTAAGACAATGGACAGTGCTTAACTGGTGTGATAGTGATCAGATATGTCAGTTCTACCAGATAATCAAAGTAGTAGATGATAGTCCTCCGATTACGACTTCTGAGATAGTTGATTGTTTTGAGGTACCAATAGACAACGCATTTAGCTGTTCTACTAGTTTTGATGTACCAGCACCGACAATCATATTTGAGTGTAATGATTATACATGGACTGTAAGTTACTTGCCTTCTACATTAGTGCCAACATTTGATGCTGATCCTTACGATGTATCTGTATGTCTACAACCAGAAGACTTTGAGACAGAAGGACTGTTTATAGAGACAGGTATAGTGAGAGAGTCTGGAGATAATACACCGATCACCATTACGGGATTACCGATTGGTCAGACCTGGATAAGATATAATGTTACAGATGAGTGTGGTAATACATCAGTAGGAGCATCAGAGATTAGAGTTACAGAAAACATACCACCGACACCAGTATGTGATGAGCATACAACAGTGACTCTGACGAGTCAGAATCAAGCAAGAGTATGGGCTAAGACCTTTGATGATGATAGTTATGATTTATGTGGTTATGACATCACTTATGATGTAAGAAGAATGGATGAGCCAGACTCAGCATTCAAAGAGTTCATTGATTTTGATTGCGATGATATAGGTGCTGGTAATATGATTGTACTAAGAGTTACGGATAGAGGAGGCTTCAGTAATATTTGTATGGTAGAAGCAGCCGTGTGGGGAAGATCTAATCTTGCATGGTCGACTTTGCCAGATGATCAGCTTAACCTAGCTTGTGGAGCTGATACGAGTGTGACAGCATTAGGGATGCCTACTGCTACAGATGATTGTGGAGATCCAATAATTACTTTTTCAGATGGTGGTAGCCTAAATAATTGTGGCTATGGTACTCTGACTAGAACATTTACAGCAGTTTCTGCTGATGGTAAAAAAGAAGTAACTCACACACAGAATATTGAGATCGTATCACCGATCACAAACATAGTATGGCCAAATGAGTTTGTAGAACACAATGGATGTGGATCTGATGATGACTTAAGTCCAGATATAGCAAAATTTGGAAGACCAAGCTATGATGATAGTGATTGCAATATGATAGCCGTTACTCACAAAGATCAGAATTTCAATTTTACAGAAGGAGCATGTCTGAAAGTTGTAAGGACTTGGACGGTAATCGACTGGTGTAACTTCAACGCTAACTCTAATAACAGAGAAACATTCGTACAAGTGATCAAAGTATACAACGATGTTGCCCCTGCAGCAAATGGTTGCGCAGAGATCGTCGATCAAGTATTAATAGGAGATTGTGAGGTAGGAGTAACCATCAATTCTTTATACACAGATGATTGCAACTCACTTGATGAGCTAATTGTAACTTATGCTGTAGATGGTGGTGCGAGATCATTAGGAACATCTTTTGAAGGGACATTAGGATACGGTACTCACACTATGTTATGGACAGCAGAAGATAGATGTAGTAATATTTCTACTTGTACTTTTGAGTTCACATTAGAAGAAGATAAGCAACCGACACCATATTGTTTAGGTGGAATTACTACAGTAGTAATGGATAATGGACAAGTGGATATATGGGCTGTTGATTTTGATAGAAACAGTTTTGACAATTGCCCTGATAACCAATTAGACTTTACGATGAGGCCAAGAGGCTCTAGTGAAACTCCCACTGCAAGCTATACCTTCAATTGTATTGACTTAGGAATTAACGAAGTAGAGATACATGTAACTGATCCTTTTGGGAATACAGACTTCTGTATCACTACCATCAAAGTACAATCTAATGGCGATGCATGTGATAATGTAGGTAATGGAGGGGCATTAATCTCTGGATTAATAACAACAGAGTATAACGAAGCAGTAGTAGATGCAATGGTAATGCTAGAGCAGATGGGTCCTAATACACCATCTATGATACAGACCAATAGCAACGGTAGCTATAGCTTTAACAATGTGCCTACTAATGCAGATTATGAGATCACAGCTGATAAGACAGATGATTATATTAATGGGGTATCTACACTAGACATAGTATATATACAGAGACATATATTAGGATTAGGTCTACTAGATAGCCCTTACAAGGTGATTGCTGCAGATGCTAATAATACTCAGTCATTGTCGGGCGGAGACCTTGTAGTACTTAGAAAGTTGATATTAGGAGTAATCGATGAGTTACCTAATTCTGAGTCGTGGAAGTTTGTAGATGCAGAACAAGCATTTAATAATCAATATAATCCATGGCCTTATATGGGTAAGCTAGATGTTTACGGTATCCAGTCTGATATGCCCAACAATAACTTCATTGCGCTAAAAGTAGGTGATGTTACAGGAGATGCACAGCCAAATGAAGCTTTGAGTGCAGAGGTAAGAAATAATAACAAACTCGACTTATACGCTGTTAATCAAGTGTTTACGCAGGGAGAGTTAGTGACTATACCTATCAAAGTGACGGAGAATACAGACCTATTAGGTCTACAAACTACAATATCATTTAACCAAGAGTTACTTTCATTCGAAGGATTTGATTCTGATAAATTAGATTTATCTAAAAATAATTTTGGATTACACTTAAATGATAGAGGAGTTGTTACAATGAGTTGGAATGTTAATGAAGAATTAGGATTCAGTGAGAATGAGAAAGTACTAGAGTTAACCTTCAGAGCTAAGAAAACAGGACAATTGAGTAGTAATGTAAGTCTTACATCCTTATTAACTAGAAGTGAGGCGTATACCACTGATTATGAGGTGCTTGACGTTGCATTAGCACTAGTTGAGAGTGATGGTTCTATAGCAGAAGGTCTGCAATTGTTCCAAAACAAGCCAAATCCATTTGATGACACATCAATTATAGGATTTAATATTCCTAAAGAGGGCAAAGTATCATTGAGTGTTTTCGATATCACAGGTAAAAAGGTAGTAACGCTTTCGGATAACTACACCAAAGGATACCATGAGATTGCACTTAATAGATCTTACCTAAATGGGTCAGGATTATACTATTATCAAATAGAATTAAATGGAGAAAGAGCAATGAAAAAGATGCTCTTGATCGAATAGGATATATAAAATACCGCTTTGAAAACCAGCCTTTGTCATGTTAAATCATGGCAAGGGCTATTTTTTTGTCTTTTGTAATCTAAAAGTCGTTTCAGTACACTAAGGATTTTCATTTACATGATAAATTCATATAATTTGCAAAACATTGACATAGTAGCATTTATGTACCATTTTGTTATTTTTGCGCCAATGTCGATGTAAGAATTTTACATCCCAAAACATATCTTTTTATGCATAGAATCTATTTCTGTTTTATCGCTCTATTTATTTTGGGTGCGACTTCGATGAATGCTCAGCTCAAAATTGAATTCGCTGGAGGTGAAGCTTCTCCTGGAGGAACCATAGACCTAGACGTAGTTGTTCAAGATTTTGATCAATTACCGTCGGTACAATTCTCCATAAACTGGGACCCAACGGTTTTTACCTATAATGCTATTTTAAATGCTACTGATCGTTTGCCAAGTTTTAGCGCTGGTAGCGTAGGTACACCACCCACTGCCGTAGTGGTTAATGAGGGCCAGCTCACCGTATCATGGAGTGATGGCTCCACTAATCCTTTTTCTCTAGAAGATGGTACGGTATTATTTACAATAAGACTTAATGCTATTGGCAATGCATGTGCGAGTACTACTCTAGTAGTTTCGGATGAGCCAAGAGATATAGAAGTAGTAGATGCTGACTTCAACCCTATAGGGGTTACTTCATCAGGTGGTGCAATATCTGTTCAAGGTACAGATTGTAACGGAAGTGGTGGTGGAGACTGTACAGACACGTGTGAAGGATCTACTGATGTATCTATGATAGCCTCTTGTGAAGAAGGTGAAAGCAATGAAAATATATGTGTCACAGTTACTGGACGTAATTTCAGTAATCTTGGAAGCATCACGACTGGTGTGAGATGGGACCCAAGTGTTCTCAGTTATACAGGGACTACCAATAAGGCGTTACCTGCAGCACTTAATGAAAATGAAACAAACCAAGGTAGACTAAGAATAGTATGGGCTATTGGTAGTGATGGAGCTGCTCTTAACCTGAGTGATAATACAGAGTTATTAGATATATGTTTTGACGTCTTGGGTAGTAAGGGCCAATCAAGTGATATTGAGTTTGTTGATTTTCCAGATGCAATTCCTGCTCTTACAAGAGAAGTTACCGACTTTGATGGCGCTGGACTAAGCACTTGTTTCAGTACAGGTACGATAGAAGTTACAGATGGTGAAGGTGGAAACGGCGGGATGGGTTGTAGAGATTTGTGTGAAGATTCTAATGATTTTTCACTCATAGCATCATGCGAAGTGGGTAAAGCAGGAGAAGCTACATGTGTAACCTTCACTGGAAGAAACTTTACAGATATTGCTGCATTTCAAGCAGGTATCCGTTGGAATAATTCGGTTCTTAATTTTAAAGAAATAGTTCCTAAGGGGTTAAGTGGTGTGGGAGTGAATGAAGATTTTGCGGCCAACGGAAGTACACCTTTGCAATGGGCAGCAGGAATTGCCTTAGGAGGAAAACTCAGCTTAGATGATAATACAGAGCTGTTTGATATTTGCTTTGACGTAGTAGGAGATCCTGGTCAAGGTAGTGATATAGAGATAGTAGACTTGCCAGATATAGCAGCACCTATATCTATAGAAGTAGGAGACGAAGATGGTATTGCATTGCCTTTTTGTGTGAGTAAGGGAGAGATAGAAATTGAGCGAGAGCAGCAAGCAACTCCCTTGGCACTTTCAGCAGAGAGTGTATCTGGAGAAAAAGACTCAGAGATATGTATGAATGTAACAGTGCAAGGATTTGAAGATATCCAATCAGCACAATTCACTATGCAGTGGGATTCTGATGTATTGAGCTACACAACACTAATGGATATAAGATTACCAGAGTTTGGTAATTCTAACGCAAATAGAATCGGCGAAGACAAATTAAGAATAAGTTGGAATCCATTATCGACAGCAAGCTTAGCGGATAATACAGACTTGTTTTCTGCATGTTTTACAGCGATAGGTGCTTGTGATTCCTCTACTGATGTTAACTTCATAAATGATGGGAATGTTAGAATAGAATTTTCTAAAAGTAACAATGATGTACTAGATCCAATCTTAAGTAATGGCTCCATAAGCATAACTTGTCGAGATACAGGAGGTGGTAATACTTCTACATCATTATCTGCGGGTAATATAACTGGCGAAATGGGAACAGAATCTTGCTTGAGTATAAGAGTAAGTGATTTAGAAGATATTACTTCTGCCCAGTTTACTATTGAGTGGGACGAATCAGTATTAAGCTACTCTAGAGTAGATGGTATAAGATTTCCTGATTTTAATGACTCTGATGCAGAGTTTATTTCTCCTAATCAACTAAGGATTAGATGGAATGCTCAGGCACCATTTACATTGGCAGATAACTCAGTCCTTATGCAAGCATGCTTTAATGTAATAGGAGAATGCGACAATAATGTTTCATCGAATATCAGATTTTTAGATAATGGAGGTAATAGCTTGGCTTTTGTCAACAGTTCAGGGACTACTTTTACGCCTGGAGTTAATGCCGGTTCTATAAGAGTAGGTCAATGTGCGGAAGAATGTAATCTATCTGTTAGTAGTGATGTAAATGACAATACTTGTGAGCAAAGAGGTAGGATAGAGCTAGTAACAACAGGAGCAAATGGAAGAGAGAGGTATAGTTGGGATAACAACTTATCATCTAGTGCTACACAGACAGGATTAAGAGGTGGTACATATTGTGTGACGGTTACTGATAATGCAGATTGTGAGTTCACAAGATGTTATGAGGTGGAAGAGTTGTTTTTCGATGTAGAGGCGTTTATTGATCCAGCGACCTGTGATGCTGGAGGAGTTATCACGCTAGAGACAGAAAAAATAGATGAAGGCTTAAGGCTAGATTATGAATGGGACTCGAACCTTAGGGATGGCGAGACTGTACAGAGTAATCTGTCACCTGGCCAGTATTGTGTGACTATTACGGAAAGGAGATCAGATTGCATACAGGAGTTTTGTTATACAGTGAGAATGCAAAATGATTTGTCAATTACTCCAAGTATAACAGCAGTGACAAATTCAGATGGTAATAATGGAGCTATATCTTTAGATGTAGTATCTGATGATGACTTGGCGTTTAGTTGGAGTAATGGAGCTACCTCTAGAGATATAGATGACTTGGCACCGGGTGAGTATACAGTTACAATCACTGGAGCAGAAGACTGTGAAGTTGTAGAGTCTTTTGACGTTGAGTGGAATGCCATATTCACAGATAACATTGTCGGCGAGAGAGGTGGTACAGTATCTTGTATGGGAGAAACAGACGGAATCATATCTGGAGAGATTCTAGGCGGTTGTGGGGGTAATAGAGTTTATTTAGATGGTGAGGTAGTAGATCTTCCTATAGAAAATTTAGCACCTGGAAGTTACCTTATCAGAGTAGACGATAGATGTGATAATTCTGACGAAAGAACAATAGTAATTACAGATCCTACTATGATAGTTGCTGTCGCAGGAGAAACCTTGTGCTCTAATGGATCTAGTGGATCTATTGCGCTAGATATAACTGGAGGCAGTGGAGAGTATATATTGGATCCGAGTAGTGGGACGGTATCAGGCACTACAGTGTCAGATCTCAGTCCAGGTACAGTCACCATATTGATTATGGATACCAATGGTTGTGAAATACTGCAAGAGTATACAATTGATGACTGTGGTCCAGGTGGTGATAGTATTTGTAGTAAAGCAAGGAATGTTATCTCGCCAGATGGTGATGGAGTCAATGATGAATTTATCATAGGATGTCTATCTGCTGGTAGTTCTGCTAACCAACCTAATGAACTAGGCATATTCGATAGATGGGGGAGAAAAGTATTTGGCGCTACTAATTATGATAACTCATGGGAAGGTATAGATGAGAATAGTGGCGAAAAATTACCAGAGGGAGGATACATGTGGATATTAACTGTTGATTCAGCAGATCGACCTAGACAAATTTATAGAGGAACGCTAACATTATTAAGAAGCGATTTTTAATAACAGCCCAAACCAGACGTACAATGACACAGATAAATAAAATATTAATTCTACTTATAGGCTTAGTGTTCTCTACCAGCATCATGTATGCTCAAGGACCTAGACTGATAGGAGAACGCTCAATATATTCTCATCATTTCTTAAGCCCCATTCTTGTAAATCCGGGTGCAACAGGGTTTGAGAATCACCAAGAGCTATTGGTTAACTACAGAAATAGTTGGGCAACTTTTCCTGGCTCACCAAGGACTGTAACATTAAGTTATAATGGACCAGTGGGTAATAGAATTGGAGTTGGCGCATTACTGATGACAGACAAATTTGCAGCTTTACAAACAACTAAGGGTCAAGTTTCGGTTGCTTATGGCATTGAAAGTCCTACAAATAAAGTATCCTTTGGATTGGCTGCTGAGTACATACAGCATAAATTATCAGGCTCTGAGTTTGATAGAGACTTAGTGGATGAGAGCGATGTACAGATTACTCAAAGGCTAGATGGCTCACAGTTCTTTGATGTTTCTTTTGGAGCATATGGTATTTATGATAATAAGATCATCTACGGAATTACTTTGCCAACTTTAGTTAGCTCTAGACTGAGCAGTGGTCAAGACGGTACTGGAGGAAGAGAATTTGGATTTATAGCTAATCTAGGATATAGAATGCCTATAGACGGTTATGATGTAACCCTTGAGCCTTCCGTTTTTGTTAAGCAGTTGATGTTAGTACCATTTCATGCAGATCTTAACTTAAAGGCTCAGTTTTTGGACGAAAGGCTTACAGGAGGTGTTTCCTATACCTTAGGAGGAGACGAAAAGTTTGGCTTTTTGATAGGAACCAAGTTGCAAACATTTGAGTTTTTATACTCTTACAATATATCAATGCATAGTTTCCAAAACTCAAATAATGGAAGCCATGAATTTTCACTAAAATTTAATATATCACCTGTAAAGACTGAGGTGATTGAGGTTACGCAGTAATTAGCTGTTAATTACAGCTGTTTTATTGTGCTCTACACTCTAATTATATATAAATAATTATATATTTAAAGTGTCAAAAGACGAAATTGACATTAGAATTTCTGTGTAAGTGATTTGTAATAAGAATTATACGCATAGAATTAATTGTAATATAAAAATTACCACAACTACTTTGTCGTAGCTATTGCCGAAACAGTATATTTGTGTGTGGTACTTTATATACCATTGTGTTTACCGTTAAAGAATAGTTAACACGCAAAAGACAAGAATTTATAAGTTTGGACGATTACTCGATTGAAATAACCAACAATTACGAAATCACTTTTTCCTTTCCATCAGTAGTCCCCTTCTTTTTTTATTATTAATTATTAAATAGTTGTTGTTGTTTGATTGAGGCTATCGTCTTAGTCACGATCATATGTATACATATGTGAAAACATCGTATACAAATTATTTTAATATGAGATACATTTCATTAACCAAAAATTTAAATAACCAAAACTCAATCTCATGAAAAAGGATTTTTTTACAGTATTTCGGTTTAGTTGGCTCCTATTAGTTGCGGTGCTAGCTATGCCACTTCTTAGTTACGGGCAGGCTCCCACGCTTGTTTGTAATGACAATGTGCAGATTTCGCTTGCAGCTCCAATATCGCCTATCGCAGGTGGAGAAGCATGGTGTGGTCTTGTAACACCTGATGCTTTCTTGGAGGATACTCCAGACGGCGTTTATTTTTTAGCAATAGGAGGTTCAACATACCGAGCTTCTTCAGCTACGTCTAACTTTATCTTATGGGATGTAGCTAAAAATCTTCCTGTTTTAGATGCAGCGGGACGATTAATCATTGATTTTCAAAAATTTGATGGTCAGACTGTTAAGTACACCATTTCTACAGGAGGTAATTCTTGTTGGGGTGAAGCTACTATTGAGCTTAACGTTATAGCTGAGCTTGAATTAGGTTGTCCTTACGTGCCAGCGATTCATCAAGAGAAGACAGTAACTATTGCTGCAGGTCAGACGATGGCTATGTTTACAGTAGGTAGTACTCCTGATATGTGTCAGGCTATTACTGTTACAGCTTCAGGTTCTGCAAAGTATGCATGTCCTGAAGGTGATGATGGTGAATTAGGCACTTTAGATGATGGATGGTGTACGATAGCATGTTCTGCAACTTATGATGCAGCAGCGAATAAAGTTATTGTAACTATACCAACTGATATTCCTGTTGATGTTGATTGTAAGATAGTTGTAACTGCACCAGAGTGTATCGAGTGTGTTTCTTGGTGTCCAGGAGAAGAGCTTGATGAGGCTGATATAGAAAAGGCATTAAGCGGTTCTTGTTTTGCATCTCCAGAGAAAATTTTCAAGAATGTAACTGAGCATGGTGACCAGTGTGAGGGTTTAACTAGAATTATTAAGTATTCTGCGTTAATCAATCAGCACGGTCAAAGTATATTAGTAGATATAGGAACTCAAGCTTTTAAATTAGAGCCGATTAGCATATTTGCAACTAATCCAGCTACTGGTTTATTAGAGTGTAATATATATAATGACGGTTCTGACCCAGCTGTAACTTTCCCAGCTACAGGTTCAGGAGTTTTATGTTTACCGTCTACAAATGTTAGTTTAAACTGTGATCAAGATCCTAATGATTGGGCATTAACAGGTCAACCGACATTGAAGAATCATCATGAAGAAACAAAAGCTACGGCTTGTACAGCTCCTTTGACTATACACTATAAAGAAGTTGTAGGAATCAAAAAAGATCAGCCAGTTCAAGTAGGTGATGATTGGATTATAGTAGATATTTTAGAAAAAGAATTCAAAGAAGTTACAGTTTGTACTTGTGCAGATATTCAACCAATACTGGATAGATATGTAGCTAATCATGCTAAAGTTGGTGATGTAGTAGAAATTGTTAATGGTGCAACGGGTGCCGATGCGTTTTTAGACTTAGCAAAATTAGAGTGTGATGATGATATATTAGTACCTATTACGCATACTACTGTAACATTGCCATACAAAGAGTATACGCTTGACGAAATAGCAGAGTTTGCATGTAATACAATATTATATACAGTTAGTGATGCAGGGGAATTCCCAGCATGTGGTAGCGGAAGAAAATTCTTAAGAAATTGGACATTAATTGACTGGTGCTTAGGAAAGAGAAAAGAGTTCACACAAGTAATAGAAGTTAAGGATACTAAGTCTCCTGTAATTTTAAAGTCTGAGTTTGATAAGGAAACAGTAAGTACTCAAGCATGGGTATGTACTGGTGCTATTGAAGCAGATGAAGCTTCTGCGAAGCAGTACTTCTCTGATGAGTGTAGTGACTTCCGAGTAGAAATAGAAGTTGTTCAAGCTGAGTCTGGAGCAGTTGTAGATGCAGGATCAGTTGGTGTTGGACATTATATAGTTTCTTATGTAGCTGTCGATGATTGTGGTAATAAGACTAAAGCTGTAACAAGAGAATATTCTGTTGTTGATAATGTTAAGCCAGTGCCAGTATGTGAAGATGAGTTAGTAGTAAGTGTTACTGTTGACAACTCTGCTGACGGTGATGGTGGATTAGCTAAGATTTATGCAGCTGATTTTGACGCTAATAGTCACGATGCAGGTTGTGGACCGATAGCTAAGTTCGAAGTTGTAAGAATGGAAGATTGGAATGTTGCTCCAGTAACATGTGATCCTTTTACTGAAGAAGTAAAAGAGGTTGTAGTAATAGATAAGTTTGGAACTACTGAAGAAACAGTTACTGAGATAGGTGTTTTCGGAGAATTTGTGAAGTTCTGTTGTGAGGACGTTGATAATGACAACATAGTAGTTCTTAGAGTACATGATGCTGCTGGTAACTTTAACGATTGTATGGTTAGAGTATCAGTTCAGAACAAATTGGGTGCGGCACTTGCTTGTATCGATCATACAGTAAAATGTACTGAATACACTGGAAACCATGAAGATTATGCAGGATTTGATACTGCTGGTTCTAAGTGTGTATCCCAGGATGTTACTTTATTTGATGTAGCAGATAGTGTTAACTCTTGTGGTAAAGGTTCAATTACAAGATTCTATGTATTAGATGGTACAAATGCAATTTGTCAGTCTACAATTACATTGACTGGAGATGGAGCTTTTAATCCTATGACTATCAGATGGCCTTTCCATTATGATGATAATGTTTATACAGCGATAACTAAAGAGATTGACACAAGAGCAGGTTCTTCTACAGAAGGAATGTGTATAGAAACAGGGACTGAAGAAGTAAGTTTAGGTACATTAAATTGTGGTGACGATCAGCCGGTATGTGAGCCTACGTGGGAAGATACTGCTTGTGGTTTAGTTGGTGTTTCAGTTAAAGAAGAGATAATTGCTTTTGATGCTGATGCATGTTATAAAGTAATTAAGAGATGGACTGTAGTTGACTGGTGTACTTGGGAAGCTAATGACGGTAGCGAAAATCTTGATGATGAAAATGATACCGACAGAGATGTATTCGAAGCTTGTGCAAACTGGTGTGAGGAAGATTGTGATAGATATTTCTTCAGATATGCTGATGGTCAGTTTGATGAAGATGGGTACTATACATTTGATCAAGTGATCAAAGTGGTTGATGATGTTGCACCAACTGTAACATGTACAGCAACAGGTACTGGAATCGGTGCTGATTGTATAGGAGATATATCATTCTCAGCTTCAGCTACTGATGGTGCAGGATGTCCTTCTGAGACTATTTCTTATAGCTGGACTATAACAGATGCAGCAGGTGGAACAGTTAAGTCAGGAACAGGAGCTAGTGGTGAGATGAAGAATCTAACTGCTGGTGTATATACAGTTACTTTTGTAGCTGGTGATGGTTGTGGAAATTCTGGAAGTACTTCTTGTGAAGTAGAGCTTAAAGATGAGAAAGCACCAACACCATATTGTTACCAGAGTCTTTCTACTGCTGTAATGGCAGGGGATGAGCCAATGGTAGAGATTTGGGCTAGTGATTACCTACAGAAAGGTGAAGACAACTGTACTGCTGAAGAAGATTTAATTGCTTCATTCTCAGGTACAGAAGCGGTAACTAATGCAAGATTTACTTGTGCTGATGTTACAGGTAGAGACATAGAAATGAAAGTGTGGTTATGGGATGCTGCGGGTAATGCAGACTACTGTTTCGTTACAATCAGAGTTGATGATAATGGTCACTGTGAGGCAGACGGCAGTAGTGCAATGATCGCGGGTAATATTGCAACTGAGTACGGTGATAACGTTGCAGAAGCAGAAGTTATGCTTAACAGCACTCACCCTGAGTTCCCAGCAATGAGAACTACACAGAACGATGGTCACTATGCATTCGCTAGTACTCCTTTGACATATGATTATGAGATAAGTGCAGAACGTAATGATGATTATATGAATGGAGTATCTACACTTGACCTTGTATTAATCCAGAAGCACATATTAGGAACTACTGTTTTAGACAGTCCTTATAAAGTAATTGCTGCAGATATTAATTCAGATCAGGACGTAACAGGTGCAGACCTTGTACAACTAAGACAATTGATCTTAGGTATAACAGCTGAATTGCCTGCAAACGATAGTTGGAGATTTGTTGACGGAGCGCAGTCATTTGCTTCTTCTACTTCTCCATGGCCTTTTACAGAAAGCTTAGACGTAGTTGGGTTATCTAATAACATGATGGCAGAAGACTTCGTAGGTGTGAAGATTGGTGATGTCAATTCTACTTCTCAGGCTAATAGCTTTGTGAATGCAGAAGTAAGAAGTTCAGGTACGTTAAACTTAATAATGGCTGATGCAGCTGTTAGGGCTGGAGATGTATTGAGTGTAAACGTTACTGCTGATAACTTCAGTGAAGTATATGGTTACCAGTTAACTATGAACCATGCGGGCTTAACATTAGAAAGTGTTGAAGCTGGTGCAATTGATTTGACTGATGCAAATATTGGAGTTAGACAAGGAGTATTAACTATGAGTTGGAACAATACTGATGGAGTTACTTCAAGTGATGTATTATTCACATTGAACTTCAATGCATCTAAAGATTTACAACTAAGTAATACAATTAGCATAAATAGCAGAATTACATCAGCAGAAGCTTATGTAGGATCTGAGTTAGCTAATAATGATATAGCGCTTACTTTCACAAATGGTGAGAATACTATAGCTGCTGCTGAGTACAGTTTATATCAAAATGAGCCGAATCCTTTCGGAACATTTACGGATGTATCTTTTGTACTACCTACAAGTGGAAATGCAACAATAACAGTACTTGATGTTACTGGGAAAGTTGTTAGAACTGTTCAGGATCAATTTAGCAAAGGTCTTAATACAGTTAGATTCACTAAATCAGAGTTAGGTGCAGCTTCTGGAATATTGTACTACCAGTTAGAAAGCGGTGAGTTTACAGCAACTAAGAAGATGATTGTGATTGAATAGAGATTGAGTTACCGATAATATCTCAATCAGATAAGATAAAATCGGTTTTTGGGATGGCCTCTCTTCATTAATTTGAAGGGGGGCTTTTTTATTGCATAAATTGTAATTTATAAAATACCCTAAAAAGGGTATAGTCATATTAAGTGATTCAATTATATTTGTTGAATATATTAGGATAATTTCTAATATGTATACCTACCTATAGAGAGTTATAAAAGAATCTTGTTTATAACGAACCTTCAGACAATCTGTAATAGATAATAGACTTATGCCTATTTCACTGAGTATCAGTGTATAGACAAAGAAATTATTTATCAATTAGGAATATGAGATGTGGTAATCGAGCATATCCTAAGACAGTTAAACTTAAATTTTGGATCTCATGATGAAATCGAATTTCGCTAATAGGAGCATTTGTACAACGAAAAGTGTATGTGCCTATCTAGTGGTTGTACTTAGTTTCTTACTAAGCAGCAATATAAACGCGCAATGCTCATTAGCGTGTAAATCAAAGATAAACGTATCAGTAGCAGAAGGTGGTAATTGCACTATTAGGCTTACAGCCGATATGATATTAAACGGAGATGCCACTTCGTGCCCAGGTAGTAATTTTACTGGTACCGTTACATTTAACGGAGAAACTATTGTAACAGGTCCCGTAGGAGGAGCTAATTTTATCAATTGGAATACTGCTTATGAGTATATCCATGAGGAGGTATCTTTTACTATTACAGATCAGACTTCAAAAAATAGTTGTTGGGGAAATCTGAATGTTGAAGATAAACTTCCGCCAGTAATTAGCTGTCCCCTTGTAGTGGATGTAGTATCCTGCTGTAGTGATGATCTAAATGTCGATCCAGGGACTAGACCAGGCGTTGACACTGGAGGTACATGTTTATCTCCGGGTCCTGTTGTTTTGACGGGCTCTGGTACAATGTGTGTACAGGAATGTTCTCCAGTAGAGTGGGTAGTTTTAAGTCAAGTCTCTATTCCTAATACTTGTAACGGAACATTATGTGAAGCTTACTCTAAAGTAATAGTTAGAGAACTTGTGGCAGTAGATTCTTGGGGCCTTGTGTCTGCAGATACTTTAAGACAGGAAATTAGAGTAGCGAGAATAGATATCACAAATCCAGATAATATATTATGCCCAACGGGATCCATTGCTAGCCCGGCAGTATTTACATGTGAGACATTACCGGAAGAAACAATCTTTTTAGAAGATATAGAGGTACCAGCTCCAACATTAAAAGGTGGAGGATTACCAAGCATCATAAAGGGTGACGGTGTAAATAAAGATACCATTCCACTTTTCCCATTAAACGCAGGAGATTCTTTGACCACTGCTATATTTCAAAACTGTAATGTAGGAGTAAGATATGAAGATAGATTAATACCCAAACTAGGTAAATGCGGTGGTTATACCTTAGTAAGGAACTGGATTATAAATGAATGGGCATGTCCGACAGAAGTGGCTGATACTTGTACACAAGTGTTTGAGTTGGTAGATGAAGATGGTCCGACGTTGTTACAAGGGGTAAATGATTTTGAGGGAACCACGAATGGTTATACTTGTGAAGGTAATGTGTTTGTACCAGCACCAATCTATGTAGATAAATGTAGTGGTATTGAAAGAATAGACGTAACCTATCCTGGAGGTTTTATTGAAGGATTTTCTCCTAATGGAGGATTCATAGAGCTGCCTGTAGGTACAGATACAGTAATATTCGTTGCGTATGATGAATGTCATAATATAACAGCTACACCTGATACAGTAATTGTAGATGTATGGGATAAAACACCACCTGTAGCTATCTGCGATGAGCATACTGTTGTCTCACTAGCGGATTACGGAAAAGATGAAACTGGTGTTAACCGATTCAATGCAGAAGTACCCGCAGAGGTTTTTGATGATGGAAGTTATGATGACTGCGGAGTAAAGAATGTGCTTGTAAGAAAAATGGATCCAGACTTATGTGGCTTAGGACAAGATACCTTATTTAGACCTACGGCTAAATTTTGTTGTGCAGAAGATTTTGTAATGGTGGTACTTAGAGTCTTTGATCATAATGGAAACTTTAACGATTGTATGTTCGAAGTGGAAATACAAAATAAGATAGCACCCAAGATCATACAATGCCCTGCGGATATTATGGTTTCATGTGGGATTAATTTTGATGTTGACGAACCAAGTATGTCATCCATTTTTGGAACATTAGTTTCAGAGGCAGAGCTGGTAGATACATACCACTTTATAGGTGATATCAGGGATGATAAAAATGGAGATGGAGTCATCGGCCCAGATGAGCCAGGATTCTTAGCTACAGCAATTGGAAATCAGCCAGACACATTATGTGACGGTACAGATGCAGTACCATTCGAAATATGGGATGGAGTATACTGGGACAACTGTGGAGGAGCAAGCGTAGATACGGATAATGATGACAAAAGAAATAAATGTGGAATAGGGAATATAGTAAGGACATTTAGTCTAAGAGATGCTAATGGTAAATTGATAGAAACTTGTAGCCAAGTAGTGCAAGTTAAGCCAGTGAAGCCGTTTGACTTTAATACTATCGTTATGCCAGAAAATGTGGATGTAATGGCATGCGGAGACCCAGATAGTTATGGACCAGAAGTTACAGGATTTCCAGAAATTCAAGAAGGGCAATGTGATCTAGTAGGATTTAACTATAAGGATCAGGTATTCTTATTTAATGAATATGATGGAGGAAGTACTCCAGCATGTTTTAAAATATTAAGAACATGGCAGTTTATAGACTGGTGTACATTTGATGGATCTACTGATCAGCCATTCCCAATGCCTGCTTATGAGCAAGTTATTAAGGTTAGAGATAAGGATGCACCGGAGATATTATTTAGTTGTGAGGAGAGATCTGAGTGTAGTTATGATCCTGATTGTAATACTGGTTATATAGAATTACTTAAGACGGCTATAGATGGTTGTACTGGATCTGATCACCTTAGATGGGAGGCAGAAGTTTATATAGATATAAAAGCTACAGTTAATGTAATTGATACAACTTTCACAGGCGTAGGTAATCTAGCAAATGCAAGTGCACACTATCCTGTAGGCAAGCATTTAGTTACATGGACATTCTGGGATAGATGTGGTAATGTGACTCATTGTGACCAGATATTCCAAATCAAAAACTGTAAAGCAGCAGCTCCATATTGTATTAATGGTCTTGTAGTGGATCTTATGCCTATGGATGAAAATGGTGATGGTGTAGCAGACTCGGGTATGGTTGAGCTATGGGCAAAGGATTTTGATATAGGAAGCTCACATCCATGTGGATTCCCAGTGATACTATCATTTAGCGAAGATGTAACTGAAACTAACAGAACTTTCACTTGTAATGATGCAAATCAGACAGTGCCAGTAACAATATACTCTTCAGTAATTATAGGAGAAGGAGCACATGCTGATACGATACAATCATTCTGCAACACGACTTTAAAAGTTCAAGATAATAACAGTGCTTGTTCTAATGTTGGTGAAGGACGAGCGCTTATCTCGGGATTGATTGCTACGGAGCTTGACCAAACTTTAGCAGAAGCAATAGTAAATTTAGACGGTACAGAAATCGCTCCAGCTATGACAAATACATATGGAGAATATACATTCCCTAATATGCCTTTAGGTGGTGCATACGTTGTAGCTCCTCAAAAAGATGACGAGCATATCAATGGTGTAAGTACTCTTGATTTAGTTATGATTCAGAAGCATATACTAGGGTTAAGATTGTTAGAAAGTCCTTATAAGAAGATAGCAGCAGATGTAAATAAAGATCAGAGCATAAGCGGAAGTGATTTAGTAGAACTAAGAAAACTGATCCTAGGAAATATTGATGAGTTTGAAGCTAATGAAAGTTGGAGATTCCTAGACAAGACGTATGCTTTTGCAAATGAAAATAATCCATTAAATGAGTTCTTTGCTGAAGATTACGAGATCCCATCATTAAACCAGGATATGGATATTGACTTTACAGCGATCAAAGTTGGTGATGTAAATAATTCTGTAATTATTTCTAACTATCAGAGTACTGAAGTAAGAAGCAGTAACATTTTAAGCTTAGCAGCAAATGCAGAATACATAGGTAATGAAATAAGAATCCCTGTATACGCAAGTGCAGTACATATGATTAGTGGTCTGCAGTTTACATTAGACTTTACTAATAAAGGTTTAGACTTTGTAAATATCGAAAGCGGAGAGTTGACAATAAGCTCAGATAATTTAGGGCTTAAAAATAAGGATAGAGGTCTTGTATCACTAAGTTGGAATACGGCTGAGCTAGTGCAGGTAGATAATACTCAAGAGCTATTTACGATCGTCTTAAGAGGCAAATCTGTAGAACTCGCAAAAGCGATAGATATTAACTCAAGGATTACAAATGCTGAGGCATACAACGACGACAACGAGATTATGGATATAACCTTAGAGGTCACTACTGATGGACTGGCTAGTATTGGCTATGATTTAAAGCAAAATACTCCTAATCCATTTAAGGATGAGACAGTGATATCATTTACGCTACCAGAGAGTATGAATGCTACAGTTAGCATCCATGATATTACAGGTAAGGTACTTAGAGAGTATAACAACTCTTATAATACAGGATTGAATAATATTACAATATCAAGGAGTGACTTAGAGGTATCTGGAGTATTGTATTACACATTAAAGACGGAAAACTATAGTGCTACCAAACGTATGGTAATACTAAAATAATATAACGATTTACTGTTTTTGGGATGGGACCCTTCTCCATTAATTTGGAGGGGGTCTTTTTTATTTCAAAATAAAAGTACTTTTGGAAGCAATAGATGGGAAGGATCTTAGCAATTGATTATGGCAAAAAGAATGTAGGGTTAGCTGTTACAGACCCTCTTCAAATTAGTTCAAGGATATTGCCGTTTCAAGTTGAAACTAAAATCAAAGGCTGGTTGTTAGAATACTTTAATTTAGAGAAAGTAGTAACGATTGTTATTGGTTATCCAGAACATAAAGATGGGGGATTGACAGATTTGACAAAGGATATTGATTTATTAATTATCCATATCAATAAACTAAATAGTGATATAAAAATAGTGCTATCAGAAGAGAGTTTCACTACACAGGAAGCAATGAAACTAATGATCAAAGACGGATTGAGTAAGAAGAAAAGGAGAGAAAAAGGACTAATTGATAGTTACAGTGCATTGGTTATTTTAGAAGATTACTTAAGAATTATAGAATGATATTACCCATTTACGCTTACGGCAATCCAATATTAAAGCGAGTTGCTAAGGATATTGTCAAGGATGATGAGGGCCTAGATGATCTAATTGTAAATATGTGGGAGACTATGTACAATGCAGAAGGTGTAGGTCTAGCGGCACCACAGATTGGTCGGTCACTAAGGATATTTGTTGTAGATACTGAGCAGACTTATCAGGAAGAGGATAGGGCTAAAGGAATAAAAGAAGTGTTTATAAATGCACAAAAGATAGTAGAGGAGGGCGAATACTGGCCTTATGAAGAAGGGTGTCTGAGTATCCCACATGTTAGAGGAGAAGTAGAAAGACAAAAGCAATTAAAAATTAAATATCTAAATGCAGATTTTAAGGAGCAGACTACGACTTTTAAAGGCATCAACGCAAGAGTTATACAACATGAGTATGATCATCTCGAAGGTGTACTTTTTCTCGAAAAACTCAAACCTCTTAAAAAACGTATGATTAAGCGGAAACTGGATATAATAAAAAAAGGAAAAGTAGATACAGATTATTTAATGAAATTTGTCAAATAACTATTTCCTACCAAAATCAGCAGGGATCTCTCCCCATCTTTTAGTTTCCCATTTGAGGATTTTATTGTTGTAATGATTTGACTGCAGCCATTTTTCTGCCCTCTCGATCATCTTGAATAGGATTATATTTTTAGATGTTTTTTTAAGTTTTGTTTTGGATTTTTTCTTAGCTACCCAGCCCATAGCAATTCTGGAGTCGGAGTAGATCATCATTTCATCATTATTATTTTGTTTTAGATAGGCGAGCACATGGACAAGTGCTAAGAATTCTCCCACATTATTAGTCCCTTGTTCAAAAGGTCCCTGATGAAAAATCTCATCTTTATTTTTTGTGTTTACCCCTCTGTACTCCATCTTGCCAGGATTACCGGAGCAAGCAGCATCTACAGATATACTATCCCAAATGATCTCTTCAGAAAACTCTAAATCTTCTATTCTTTGTTTCGATTTAGCTTTATGTTTTATAGATTCACTAAAGTGCCCAGAATAAGCGGCCTCCGCCTCTTCCTTTGATTTAAATGATTTGTATTTTGCAGCAGGATAACCTTTGATTTGAAGATTACAAGCATCCCAAGAATCATAAATTCCAGGATTGACACCAACCCAAACTACGTAATACTTTTTCTTTTTAGCCATATCGATCTAATAGTAAGTTAAGATGTACATAGATACACATACACATTTATATATAGAAAATTTTGATGAAGATAGGGACGAAGTAATAGCGAAGTGTAAAAGCTTAGGTGTGACTAAGCTTTTCCTGCCTAACATAGATGCTACCACCTTAACATCGGTCAAAGAACTTGCGGCAAAATATCCTGATATGTGTTTTGCCATGAATGGTCTTCACCCTTGTTACGTAAAAGAAAATGTAGAAGACGTACTGATGGAGTTAAGAGAGGGTTTTGAAAAATATGAGTTCGTAGCGGTAGGAGAAATCGGAATAGACTTTTATTGGGATACGAGTTTTGCTGAAGAGCAGATATACGCATTTAAAAAGCAAATAGCTTGGTCTTCAGAATTAGGAATTCCTTTTGTCATTCACTCTAGAAGTTCACTAGACCTTACCATCAGAATAGTAAGTGATGCTAATTGTAAGCCTGATCAGTGTATTTTTCATTGTTTTGATGGTACAATAGAGCAAGCAAACAAAATAATCGGGCTTGGGATGAAAATGGGAATCGGAGGTCCTATCACTTATAAAAAGTCTAAACTTAAAGAAGTAATAAATAAAGTAGGATTAGAACATATTGTCTTAGAAACAGATTCTCCATATCTGACTCCTAGTCCGTATAGGGGCGAGCGCAATGAAAGTTCTTATATTCCATTGATCGCAAAGAGAATTGCAGAGATAAAAGAAATAAGCGTAGAAGAAGTCGCAGAAGTAACATCTAGAAATGCAGAGCGCATATTTGGTAATATTGCAGTGTAATTCAAGGACAAATTGAAATTAGAGTCTTATTCTTGCATAAGAGTCTTATTCTTGTGTAATCATTAGGAGAGTTGGCCGAGTGGCTTAAGGCGCACGCTTGGAAAGCGTGTATACCTGCAAGGGTATCGAGGGTTCGAATCCCTCACTCTCCGCATTTTAGATATAATAGTAAATAGTATCTATAATGTAAAGCAGCGAGACACACCATTCTCAACTTGTGCCGCATCTTTATAATGAAACTCTGAGTTCAGAATTTTTTTTTAAAGGTTGATAATTAAATATAATATGTATGTAACTGATGCTAAATGATGTAACATACATCTTTTGGCAGAAGTGGCAGAGCACAGAAAAAATATTATGTGACCTTCGCTAACTTTAGTAAATATTTCTATTTTTAGTTCTTATTGAAAAATTTTATAAACCAATCTAAGAGAAAAACAAAACTGATTATGCGAAAATTATTATTTCTAGTAGGTGTTTTTATCATGGCATCATACTTCGGAGCAATCGATATGCTAGCACAAGGCGAAGATGCTGCAGCTAGCGGATTTCAAACACTTAAAGAAAAATTTATTGAGGGTGATTGGAAATTTATGAGTACAGTACTTGTTTGCTTGATTTTAGGATTAGCATTCTGTATTGAGAGAATCATAACCCTTAATATAGCAACAGCTAATACTGACAAATTATTAAACAGTATAGACGAAAGGCTTGCAGACGGAGATATAGAAGGAGCTAAGGAAGTTGCAAGATCTACTCCTGGTCCAACGGCTAGTGTTTTGCACGAAGGATTAAAAAACGCATCAGGAGGTCCTGAAGCAGTTGAAAAGGCGATAGTTTCTTATGGATCTGTACAGATGGGTCTTTTAGAAAAGGGACTAGTTTGGATATCACTATTTATTGCCATCGCACCGATGCTCGGGTTTATGGGTACAGTTATCGGGATGATTGGAGCCTTTGATAGAATCGAGCAAGTAGGAGATATTTCTCCAGCGATTGTTGCAGGGGGTATCAAGGTTGCCTTATTGACTACCGTATTTGGTCTTATTGTGGCAATTATACTTCAGATTTTTTATAATTATATCGTTTCTAAGATTGATGGTATAGTTAATAAAATGGAAGATGCATCAATAGGTCTTGTAGACGTGATGGCTAGAAATAACGTATTTAAATAATTAAGATTAAACTGAGTTTATGTATAAACTACTAACAGATAAAGGACAAATGTTTGCCTTGTTACTTGGCTTGGTTTGCATAGCCGTATTCTTTGGAACTGTACTTTCTGGGCTTAGTGGCGCAGGATATAGTGTATCTGATGATCTTAATCAGATTATGAAGAATAATCCAACAGCTGATTTCAGCTTTTTTGATACAGGAATAGTGCTTGTTACAGCTTTGATAGCTATTGCTCTAGTGGCAGCAGTGGTATTTGGATTAATACAGCTTATTTCTTCCCCTAAGAGTTCTTTAAAAGGAATATTGGGAGTGATTGCCATAGTTGCAGTGTTTTTTATTACCTATAATATGGCGAGTGCAGACATGAGTGGTCCTATCGTGGATACCATTAGGAAATTTAATATATCTGAAAACATCAGCAAAATGATAGGAGGTGGGATAACCACCACTGCAATTTTAGGAGGAATAGCATTCTTATTGCTTGTTGTATTCGAAGTATTTAACTTATTTAAATAAGGACTATGCCTAAGAAAAGCGCAAGAGATAGAATGAGCAATGAAGTGAATGCGGGGTCAATGGCCGATATTGCATTTCTTCTATTGATATTCTTTCTAGTAACAACTACTATAGCAGAAGACAAAGGTATACTAGCTAAGCTTCCGCCATGGTCGGAAGATGAGCCTGATATAACAAAGCTGAAAAAGCGAAACGTTTACTCTGTACTAGTCAACGCCGATGATCAATTGTTGGTAAGAGGTGAGCTTACAGGAATTAACGATTTGAAGGAGAATACCAAAGAATTTATATCTAATCCAGCGGGTCGTCCAGATATGGCAGAAAAGCCTACCAAAGCGATAGTCTCATTAAAGCATGATAGAGGTACTAAATACAATACTTATCTCAATGTTTACAATGAATTACAAGCAGCTTACTCTGAATTACGAAACGATTTAGCGGAACGAAAATATGGTAAGCTCTATGAGTATTGTGATAGAGAGCAGCGTAAGATTATCAGGGATGCAATACCTTTGATTATTTCTGAAGCAGAACCTTCTTCTTTTGGAGAAGAGAATTAATATTTGATCATTTATTAATAACGGCATATGGCAAAGTTTTCTAGAAAAAGAGGAAAAGATTCCCCAGCGATATCTACAGCATCATTGCCAGATATCATATTCATGCTTTTATTCTTCTTTATGGTTGTGACTGTGATGAGAGATGCAACTATCATGGTAGATGTAGTAACTCCTAAAGCAACAGAACTCGATAAGTTAGAGAAGAAATCGCTAGTAAATTATATCTACGTAGGCAGACCTAAAGAAAAGTATCAAAAACAAGCAGGTAACAATGCAAGGATGCAGCTTGGTGATAAATTTGCACAACTTTCAGAAATACCACTGTTTTTAGAAAAGCATAAGGTTAAAATTCCTGAAGGTCAAAGAGGAGGTATAAAAACTTCTCTTAGAGTAGATTCTGATGTGACTATGGGAATCGTATCAGACATAAAAACTGCATTACGAAAGGCAGGTCAATTATTGATCAATTATTCTGCTAAACCAAAAACAGAATAATATTTTCAAATTTGATATTGATAGATAAATAAAAGCTTATTCCTCATAGGAATAGGCTTTTTTTGATAATAGAGTTTAGACATACATCATTTATCGATTCTCAATAAGTGGGGCGGGTGATGAGACTTACTCTTTTTCCACTTGCTATGAAGAAGATAGGCTATAGATAATAATCTAAGAGTTTTCACATAACTTCTTTGATAAATTAATTAGCAGATTAAGGAGTCGAGAAAAGAGATATTACTATCTCAAGCGATCCATTGATTTGACAAGATTTTCGTCTTTGCCAATGTAGCGATTCGCAATGAATAAAAGTATCAAGCTGATTAGCGGCAGGAAAGATCCAACTCCTATATCAGTTCCCTCATTAATTCCTGATTGGTCTTGAGTTAAAAAGAAGAAACCGACACCTAAAATAGCGATGCAAATACTCATAGTGAACCAATTAATTCTCGATTGCAACTTTCTATTCTTAAAAAGAAATATCGCTATAAAACTCAATAAAATGCCTACAGAGATTAATCCTAAGAGGATATTGTTGTCAAAAATATTGTATACACTATCAGTAAAATAGCCATTACTGGCTGTGGTATTAGATGCAAATGGAAATACAAACTCCAGTCCTAATAATCCACCAGCTAATAGCATGAGTAATGATTGAATTCTCTGTATCATAATATTGTTAATTTGAAGGCCAAAATTAGCCCAATTTTAAATCAAATAAATCTAAATGGCGCAAGATAATTTTTCCTTGGAAGATCGAAATTTTAGTTTTTGGGAGAAAGATAATCTTACTGGAAATAGAGATTTTATTATTATCGGTGCAGGCCTTGTAGGATTATCGACAGCTATCTCCATAAAAGAAAAGTATGAGAATGCTTCAATATTAATATTAGAACGAGCATCTATTCCTTATGGAGCATCTACGCGTAATGCAGGCTTTGCATGTTTTGGTAGCTTATCTGAAATTGTAGATGATCTTAATCACTTGAATACGGCAGAGGTAGAACAACTGATAAATATGCGCTGGCATGGCCTCAGAGTGCTTAGAGAGCGCATAGGAGACCATAAGTTGTCTTATCTAGGACTAGGAGGCTATGAGTTATTCTCAGGTCGACAATCAGCTAATTATGATATGTGTATTGATAAGTTAGAGCAGATTAATGACCTTATTTATAGATCTATTGCTAAATCTAATTGTTTTAGCCTAGTTGATAATCCGTTTGGACTAGATAGTCATGGATCACTCATATATAATCAATATGAAGGACAGCTTCATCCCGGAATGATGATAAAACACTTACAAAGGATAGCCTTAAATCTTGGTGTAGAAATTCAATATGGCGTAGATATAGGTTCTTATGAGTCAACTACAATAGGAGGAATAGATTTGTATGGTAATAGAGATACGATACGCTTTAATGCTAGTAAAGTAATTATCACCACTAATGCCTTTACACCATCTTTGGTTGATAGCCTTGATCTTAAGCCTGGTAGAAACCAAGTCATGATGACCAAACCTATTGGCAATTTAAAGATTAGTGGTTGTTTTCACTATGATATGGGATACGTCTATTTTAGAGATTATGCAGGTCGATTGCTAATTGGCGGTGGAAGGAATATCGCTCTAGAGGAGGAGACCACAGAAGAGTTCGGTGTAACTGATGAGATAAGAAATTATTTAAGAAGACTAGTATCAGAGATGATCTTGCCTGATACCCCTTACGAAGAGGAAGGATGGTGGTCTGGAATAATAGCTACAGGATCTAACAAAAAACCAATAGTAAAAGAGATATCTGCGAATGTTTTTGTTGGAGTGAGACTTGGAGGAATGGGAGTAGCAATCGGTAGCTTAATAGGTCAAGAACTAGCACAATTGGTATGAAAAAATTAACAACACGTGCGTTAATACTTCCGTTTCTTCTATAGAATGTCGATTCATAATATTTCTATAAGATTAAGTTTTCTGTTCGCGATTATATTAGCGGCGCAGCCTATGCTGGGGCAAATACTGATAGACTCTACAGCGAATGAAAGTAGTCAAAAAGTCAACATCAAGAGTGCTGAGAATATGGTGCACACAAGAGTAGACGGTAATGAGATTGACTCATTGAGAGGGGACATTAGATTATACCAGGATAGTACTTTTATGTTTTGTGATACAGCTATAATCATCAATAAGGAGCACCTTGTTGCTTATGGCAATGTGATTATACTGCAAAATGACACTATTCAAACATACTGCGATTCGCTCAGCTATGAGAGTAGCACCCAACAAGCAGAATTGTTTGGTCAAGTAATCTTAATTAATGGCCAAGAGAAATTAAATACTTCCTACTTAAACTATAATCTTGGAAGTAAAGAGGCTACCTATACCAATGGAGGTATCTTATCTAAAGGGAGTACTAAATTAAGTAGCAGGCGTGGAATATATTATGTCAATCAAAAGGTCGCTTACTTCTCTAAAGAAGTTGAGATATTAGATGATGACCTTAGAGTAAGTACAGATACGCTGACTTACTCGATGGAAGAGGAGAAAGCTACTTTCCTAGGTCCTACCATTGTCAAAAATAAAGGAGCCGACATCTATTGCGAAAGTGGTTATTACATTATGCCAGAGAAAAGTGCACTATTCGAAGTAAATGCTCAGTACATCAAAGGAGAGACGAAAGCTGTGGCTGATAAAATATTTTATGAAGGCGAAGAGGGCGATGTAATCCTAGAAGGAAATGCAAGATACTTTGAAGAAGAGAAAGAGGCTACCGCTATAAAAATCGTATACAATGAAAATACCGAAACTACCCATCTAAAAGGGGATGCATATTATAAGGATGGCGAGAAAGAAGTCGTATCAGATGCGATTACGTATAATGGAATCAGTGGCGCAGTATCAACAAATGGAAAGACAGAAATAAATGAAGCTGATACTAAACTAATAGCAGAAGGAATCACATACGATGATTCACTAGATATGGGTCATGCATTTGGCAATGTGGTTTGGGAAGATACAGTCCAAAACCTAAAGATATACTGTGACGATATGTACTACAGAGACTCAGATAATTATGTAAAAGCCTTTGGAGTTAGTAAGCGACCACGTCTAGAGTCTCTTATGATGGGGGATACTTTATTCTTAGTTGCTGATACTTTAGTATCGACCACTATCAGTGATAGTATAGGCACAAAGGACTTGTTCAATGCCTACAAAAATGTAAAGATCTTTAAAAAAGGTCTACAAGCGGTGTGCGACTCGTTAAGTTACAATGTATCAGACTCCTTATTTGTTTTGTTTGATGATCCTATCCTTTGGTCTGATTCTACACAGATGACCGGAGATACGATTAAGATCTTACTTAAGAATCAAGAGATCGATTCACTGATTATAAGTGATAACGGATTTGTAATCAATGAAAATACTGATGCAATATATAATCAAATGAAAGGTCAAAATGTAGCAGCAAATTTCACAAGTGGAAAGCTTAATGATATGACTTTAGTGGGTAACTCTGAGTCTATCTATTTCTTGCAAGATGATAATGATGCATACATTGGGATGAATAGATCTCTTTGTAATAAAATACTAGTTTTATTCACTGATCAAAAAATATCTGATATAAAATTCCTTACCAATCCTGCAAGCACAATGTCTCCCCTCATTAGCCTATCGGCTTCTGAGATGAAACTTGAAGGGTTCCAATGGTATATTAAAAACAGGCCTTTAAGTATATTTGACCTCAAATAAATTATTGATGAGACAAGTTTTTATTTTGGCGATTATAGGCTTGTTAACGGGCTTCTCACTTACTGCTCAGCAAGAGCAATTTCAACAAGCAAATAACGCTTATAATCAATCCGATTATAAATTGTCTATTAAACTTTATCAGGAGATACTCTCTGGAGGTTATATGTCCCCAGACTTATATCTCAACTTAGGAAATGCTTTCTTAAAAAATGGAGAATTGGGAGAGGCAATTCTGAGTTATGAGAAAGGTTTAAAAATAAATGAAGATCATCAAGTCTTAGTCCAAAATCTCAAGTATGCAAATAAGCAAATCGCAATACCCGTTACACCCATTCCAGATTTTTTTCTGAGTAGATACTGGCAGAATTTTTTATCTAGCTTAGGATCAAGTGGATGGGCGGCCATCCAGATAATCTTATTTGTCTTGATCGTGATAGGAGTTGGTATGTGGTTGCTAGGTAAAGAATTAAAGATCAAAAAGTTGGCCTTCTATAGTTTGCCAATTCTTTCGATTTTCTTAATTATCAGTTTCATCGCTGGCACTCAAAAATATAAAGCTGAGCAAAAATCTTCTCATGCCATTGTAGTATCGGATAATTCACAATTGCGGTCAGGGGCAAGCACCCAAAGCGAGCTTATAATTGATATATCAGAAGGTACTAAGGTAAAACTCCTGGATAGCATAGATGACTTCTATAAAGTCCAGCTAATGGACAAAGAAATAGGCTGGGTACTTATGAATGAAATAGTGGCAATTTAAGCTTTACCTCCGTCCAAAACATCTTGTAATTCCTTAAGCTTATCCCATTCCCCATTGGCAGCAAGTTCGGCTTGCTGTGGCCAAGAAGTAGGATCATGCATCTTATATCTAGGACCTGCTTCTAGTAAGGCTTCTTTGAGCTTTTCAGGATCTGCTTTTGCTAACAATGCATAGGTAGTAAAACCTGCACCCGCTAATACTTCAGCGATCTTAGGCCCTACACCTTCTATTTTTTTGAGATCATCAGGCTTTGCATCGGTTACTGCCGCTGGTTCTGGTGTAGCACTTTTTGGAGCCTCCGCAACAGCTGACTCTTCTACTTTTTCTACTGATTTTGGAGTTGGAGCTGCTTCTTGAGGAATAGCTTCCTTTTTGGGAGCAGCTTTTTTCTTAGGCGCTGCTTCTGCTGCTCCGTCTACTGGTAAAATATCTACAAAAGTCCTATTCAGTCTTTTTTTCTTGAATGCAACAGTTCCATCTATTAATGCAAATAAGGTATGGTCTTTACCCATCCCAACATTTAGTCCAGGATGAAACTTAGTACCTCTCTGTCTTATGATTATGTTACCAGCCCTAGCAGCTTGACCACCAAAAAGCTTTACGCCTAATCTTTTACTATTACTATCTCTACCGTTATCCGTACTACCTACACCTTTTTTATGTGCCATGACTTTTGTTTTTTATTGTTTATAACTGTTATCCAGTAATCGAATCGATTTTGATCTTAGTGAACGACTGTCTATGTCCATTCTTAGTCTTGTATCCTTTTCTTCTCTTTTTCTTGAATACGATCACTTTATCACCTTTGTGATGATTAAGCACTGTTGCACTTACAGACGCGCCACCAACTGTTGGAGTCCCAACTGTTGTGCTGCTATCACTTCCAACAAGTAATACTTCATCAAAAGATATTTTATCCCCTTCAGCAGCATTTAACTGGTGAACGAATATTTCATTATCCTTTTCTACTTTAAACTGTTGTCCAGCGATATTAACAATTGCAAACATTTCTTCTGTATTTGATACTTATTTAAAATGGTCTGCAAAAATATAACTATTCTACTTAAATAGAAAGTTAAACATTAATAGATAATCCTAACAAATACGGGCTTTTTAGGAAAATTATGACTTTTTGATAAATAGATCTCTCAAGTAAAATTTTTTCGACATAATCTCACCATCTCTTTCTATTTTCATTTTGATGCGCTTGCCTGGCTTCGATTCGAGTTTCTTGGTGATCTTTTCGAGCGAATAGAATTTTGATTTAAACAATCCTATCTTTTTAATCTTATCACCTTGTTTAATGCCAGCCTCATCAGCTGGGCTATCTTTTAACACATTTTTTACCTCAAATGACCTAAAGTCTTTACCTAAAGCGATTATCTCTAAGCCACTGAGATCATATTTAAAGTTTTCGTTATATTTTTTTCTAGACTTTAGGTAAAGTTTCTTACTGAAGTAATCTATAGTCACATAAAACCTTGACAGTAGTTTATTACCTAGAATTCCATTTCTGATTATATCTGTACCTATATTCTCTAAGTCTATATCTTGAAACGAAGTAAGCACAAAATCAAAATTGTAATCTTTGAGATTTATTCTTCTTACCTTACCCAAGAAGCCTTTTATCGGGCCGCCCAAACCATAACCTAGTCTTCCATCTATTACAAAGTCTGGCAACACAAGACTACTATCGGTATTGGTATGAATAAGTAGAGGGATAGCAGCTCCAGTATCTAGTAATAGAGTAGAACTTATTGTATTTCCATTTTGAAGTGTTACCGGAGTTTTTAAGTATGCTTTATTTTGAACTACGTCTAAGTCAAAATCGATATAACCAGATCCTTCCTTTGGTGGTTCAAAATGCTGAGGGTGAGTGATGATGATCTTGTTCTTTCTATAGTCGATGGAGAGTACCATTCCTTTAAACAGGCTTGTCCCAAGTATACCACTGATCTCCTCACCTATAGCTTCTCTGAGCTTTGATATTTCATTTTCTAAGACAAGTATATCCCTCTTAACAGTTACACCTTCTTTAAGATCTAAGTAGATGTTTCTGGCAATAAGAGCATGCACATCTTCGCTTATATCAGAGCCTAAGATCCTGATCCGCTTAGTATAATTCATATCTATGAGATCAGCCATTATCTTATGAAACATGATGGTATGCTCTGCTCCTGTATCAAATATGAACTTGAGGGGTAGGGTCTTATCGATCTCTATATCTACAACTATAAATCCTTGGGTGTATTTAAATGGGATTTCAATCTTGTTTTTCTTACCAAGTAGATCTATACCCATAGGTTGGGCTATAATGCTTATGCAATATCCGATTAAACATAAGCTAATAAGGAGCGCCCGATTCACAATTTGTCGTAAGTAAGATTTACTTAATATAAACAATATAATTCTTTAAAAAGATGCCTTCGATAATAAAAAAAACTTTCATACATCATAGATATCACTCGTATAGCAACTAAAGAAAATGGAATACTCTATGAGTGAATCCTATGATATTTAGCCTCAGAAGAGTTTTAGTAAATACTTTAGAATATTGATTTTTTTGTGGGCAGCTAATAGGAAAATTGATGGCTATAGATAAAAAGAGCCCGCTTAATAATTAAGCAGGCTCTTTGTATTATTCTGTAGAGAATCGATTATTTCACGATAGTCATCTCTATTCTTCTATTCTTAGCCATTCCTTCTTTAGTATCATTAGAAGCGACTGGATTAGCAGATCCATGACCCTTTGTCATAATCCTAGATGCATCTATTCCTGCAGCAACTAATCTGTTCTTCACAGATACAGCTCTACTTTCAGATAAGGTCACATTCTTTGCAGCATCCCCTGAGCTATCAGTATACCCATCTACAGTTACTTTTACATCAGGATATGTCTTTAGGATAGCAGCTACATTGTCAACCTCAGTTCCCGAGTCTCCAGATATATTAGCAGATCCTGAAGCAAATGTCAAATTGTTAAACGTAAACTTGCCATCACCCTTAAATCCTCCATCTATGAAGTCCTTCATCTGAGCACCTGCAGATCCTGCAGTGAAAGTAATTTTATCTAATGCTGCTTTTGCTGCTTCATTGATATTTCCAAATACACCTCCTACAGCGTCCATAGCTCCAGTCGCTACATCACCTGCTGCATCTGCTACATCTCCGACTGCTCCAGCAGTTTTGTCAACTGCAGTTTCTGCCATCTCTTTCGTTTTTGCAGCCATATCATCTAGAGCGCCTACACCCGTATCACAGCCTCTACTGCCAAACCAACCAAGAGCCAAAAGACCCAATAAGGCTGGGAATAACCACTTCAACAGGCTACCTCCAGTTTTTACTGCGGCACCGCCTACATCGCCTGCCATATTTGTCACGCCTCCTATTGCTTTCTTTCCTGCGTCTGCTGCTCCACCAACTAGATCTCCTGCTCCTCCTACTATTTTCTTGCCAGCATCACTAACCGTATCTACTGCTCCTCCTACTGTATTTCCAGCAGCACCTACTACATCTCCTGCAGTACCTGTAACTTTATCCATTATACCTCCAGCGTCAAAACCAGATAAGCCCATAGCGCCAGCCATACCAGCTGGTAATGCAGGTGCTACGTGTTCTTTTTGACCTTTAAGCATATCCATCAGACCACCTACATTAAGACCACCGCTTCTCACCTGCTTACTAATCATACCGATTACAAATGGTGCAGCCATCTTGATTAACGAAGAAGTCGCACTTGATTTCATACCCGTTACCTTCATAAGGATATCTACAACACCACCAATCTTATTTCCCATTAGCATAGATAGTATTCCTGATCCACCGTTAAGTAAACCGTTGACAGCTCCAGCGCCGCCTCCAAATAATCCTCCTATATTTCCAAGTATACTGGTATCAGCATCTTTTAATACGTTCATCAATCCATTTGCTCCTTCTTCCGTACTCCCTTTATCAATCACACTTCCAAGAATGGAAGGAAAAATGTTTGATAATGCCGAACCGACATTGGATTCTGATTCACCCAAGAATTTGGCAGCTTGGCTTCCTAGTTCACCGCCAACCTGATCTTTGAGCATATCTAATAAGTTGATAGACATAATTCGAATGTTTTTTTAATGTTAGTTAATTTAGAAAAGACCGAAAAACCTCAAAATGATATTAAAGTTGGTCTCTTTGAAAAAGTTAAAACCTGTGTTTTGCTTTAGATTACAAATATATAAAGCTTATATAATAAAAAATAGTTTATTTAAGTGCCTGTATTTTAAGGAGTTTTAGTTAAAACTTATGAATATTCTTATCTGTAGTGATAGTTTTAAAGATAGTTTGTCTTCTAGGGAGGTTTCATATATCATAAGGGATATTTTGTTTGAAAAGTTTCCAAACGCAAATATTAACTGTGTTCCCTTAGCTGATGGTGGTGAAGGCTCTCTGAGTGCTTTAGAGCCCATATTGGGCGGTGAGATAATTACACATTCCTCTGTAGATGCTTTACTAAGGCCCATTACTGCTAGTTTCCTTTTATTTAGAGATAAGCATCACGCGATAGTAGAGTTAGCTCAGACTTGCGGCCTTGCCTTGCTTGATCAAGCAGATAGAAATTGTCTTTATACCTCTACCTATGGTGTAGGATTACAAATCAAAAAAGCTATTGAGCATAAAGCCCATACCATTGACTTATTGATAGGCGGTTCATCTACCAATGATCTTGGACTAGGTATGGTAGCAGCATTAAGTCATGATTTTAGTAGTTACAATAAAAAAATTAAATATCCTACAGGCAAAGACCTGCTGACTATTGATAAGATAGTATCCTCTGCCCTGAGTACTCCTAATGTAGTTATCAATGTAATAACGGATGTCAATAATATTCTTCTAGGGTCGGATGGTGCAACTTTTACTTATGGGTTACAAAAAGGTGCCAGCGAAGAAGAACTGATAAAGTTAGAAGCAGGAGCAGAAAATATTGTAAAGCTCGTTCAGGAATTTGATAGTACGGATTATCATCTAAGAAGCGGGGCAGGAGCATCTGGTGGAGTAGGTTATGGTGCGATGGCATTTTTAGGAGCAGCAAGAGTGTCTGGTATCGACTATATGATCGATCAACTAGCTTTAACTCAAAAGATAGATGATGCAGACTTAGTAATTACTGGAGAGGGCAAAATGGATAGTCAAACCAATAATGGTAAATTGGTAAGTGGAATATGTAAATTGGCTCAAAGCAAAAATAAAGAAGTGGTAGCGGTCTGTGCTATAAATGAACTAAGTCAAGCCGATAATTACAATCTAGGAATTAAAGCAATATACCCTATGTATGAAATCTCACCTCTTCAGATATCCAAACATGATTCTGAGATCAGATTGAAGAAGATAGCATCCGATATCATAGATAAACATATTGAGTGGTAATGGATAAAGCACTGGCCAAACTATTATTGAATAAACTATTGAAGCTCTCTGAAGACTTGGGATTAGAGCAGGTCGATCATTATAAAGAGTTAGATAGAATATTTAAGTTTTGTATAGAGCAATTAATTGAGAAAGAAGGAATCCATTTCAGCACTATGTTTTCTAAGGTTGCTTTCCTAGGAAATAAGTATGCCATCAATAAATCTCTACTTTACCACTTGCATGGATTTAGAAGAGCATCAGAAGATTCATTCTCAGATCAATCATCATCTAACAAAAGAAAATCGTACACCAAAGCGATAGCGCAATTTATCATAAGAGTAGCAGAAATAGAAGATAACACCGTGTGGGAATCAATATTAGCGACCTCTCTTGCAGCTCATAAGAAGGATCAAGTAAAGAGATATATTCCTCAGGCAGAAATCCTGGTACTAGACATAGACCTCGAGCATCATCTTATCAAAGGATATACGTCCGTAACTCCTCATGAGAAAGTAACTGCTAGATTCAACATCACCCATAAAAATGAAATCTATACTAAAAGTATTAGATCAATATACCTGCTTAACGGGCTCCCCATTAATTTCTATTTGCATGAGATTGAGGTGGATGATGAAGGATATTTCATACCGAGTATCATAGTGCTAGAGCCGTCTTATCTGATCGATGTCACAGCAGTAGCGGAGGCATTTAAGCAAGATGCATCTATGACAAGGATATCGCTGCTGAGGAGGTTTTTGCCATCTACTAACTCTATGCCTCTGCTTGTAGGAAATATCTCTAATCATATGCTTGATGAATTAGTAGCCAACCCTGCACTAGAGTTTAGTGAGATTAAGAAACAGCTTTTTCAACTGCATCCGCTCGTCTTTGCACTATATGATGATGCTAAAATAATGGATCTAATCTCTGATCTTAAGCTACACTACTCTAACCTTAAGAAAGTAATCAACACAGATTTTGAAAGCCAAGGTATAAGGCACAGTAATGCATATTTAGAACCAGCATTCTATTCGCCAAGCTATGGAATACAAGGAAGATTAGACCTCTTGCGTCATGATGAGTCTTCGTCAAAGGCGACTATTATAGAATTGAAAAGTGGTAAAGCTTTTAGAGCTAATGTCTACGGGCTAAGTGAAAAACACTACGTACAGACTTTGCTCTATGATCTGCTACTTAAATCGGCACTTGATAAAAAAACAAGAGTAGATAGCTATATCCTTTACTCAAAAGAAAGTGACCAATCCCTAAGGTATGCGCCCGCAATCAAGCTCAAGCAGAAAGAAGCGATAAGTATAAGAAACGAGATCATTATCTATAACAAATCTTTAGAGCAATTGGATAATGACGCCATACATAATATTTTAGATTACATCAAAGTCGATAAATTTAAAAAAATCAGTGGCTTTGAGAAAAGAGATGTTGAGCACTTTGAAAAAAACTATGGAAAGCTAGATCCTGTAGAGAAAAGTTACTTTAATCATTTTACAGCGTTCATTGCGAGAGAGCAGAGATTATCTAAGATTGGTCAACAGCAAATTAATTATATCAATGGTCTCTCTGGAATATGGGAAAATACAATCGATCAGAAAAAAGAAAACTTCAATATCCTCAATGATCTAGAGATAGCGTCTAACCTTACAGATGAGATTGTGCCCCAGCTGATGTTTAATAAATCTAAACTTACGATGAAGCTGAGTAACTTCAGAGTGGGCGATATCGGCGTCCTATATCCAGAGTTAGGTGTAGCACAATCTGCCTTACATACCCAAGTTTTTAAATGTACAGTACTAGAGAATAATGATAAGCAGGTAGTAGTAAGACTGCGCAGTCAGCAAAAGAACTATAGCATATTTAGGAAGTATAAATACTGGCACATCGATCATGATACACTAGATACAGGCTACACTAAAATGACGAGAAGCTTATTTGAGTTTTCTTCAAGTGTTAAAAGAAAAATGGATCTCTGGCTTACAAGAGTCTCGCCCGCTAAAACTGCTGATAACAAGTATCAACTATCAAATGAAATGACTGTAGAGCAAAAGCAGATCATGGGAGAAATTCTAGATAGCGAAGATTATTACTTGCTATGGGGCCCACCTGGTACTGGGAAAACTAGTGTCATGGTCAAGAACCTTGTGTCTCACTTGTATAGTAACAGTCAAGAAAATCTACTCTTGCTTGCTTATACTAATAAAGCAGTAGATGAAATTTGTGAAGCGCTTTTAGCGATAGATGCAGCTTTTGTAGATCGCTTCATCAGGGTGGGGTCAAGGTATTCTGTCAATAGCAAGTTTGTTGGTAATCTACTGGATGAAAGTATTAGGAATGTGAGTACTAGAAAGGAGCTTAGAGCTATCTTATCAAGTAAAAGAATATATGTAGGAACCATCTCCTCTATGCTTGGTAAAACAGAGCTGTTTGATCTACTAAAGTTTGATCGAGTGATTATAGATGAAGCTTCCCAACTGTTAGAGCCAACTATTATAGGTTTCTTAACTAGGTTTGATAAGGTGGTGCTGATCGGAGATCATAAACAGTTACCTGCAGTGGTAAGACAAAGTAAAGAGGACGCAGCGATTAAGGACTCAGCACTTAACAAGCTGGGCTTGACGAATATGTCTAACTCCTTATTTGAGCGATTATATCTGCGCTGCTTGACCGAAGGATGGGATTGGGCAATAGGCCAATTAACACATCAAGGAAGGATGCATCAAGATATAATGGACTTCCCTAATCAGCAGTTTTATCAAGATGATTTGAAAACAATAGACAAGATTGCTAGGTTGACGCTTCCACTTTCACTGTCACATGATGAAGCAACTAAAGTATTAGCAACACAAAGAACCATATATATCAATGCCGAAGTAGATGATCATGATCTACAGATAAAAACCAATCATGATGAAGCTGAAAAAGTTGCCAAATTAGTTAAAGACTTACAGATGTTATTTGAAAGGAATGGATGCTTGCAAGACAGAAGTATAGGAGTCATAACTCCCTTTAGAGCACAGATAGCTAATATTCAATCCCGACTACGAGATCATGAAATAGATGAGTCCTTAGTAGTAATAGATACCGTCGAGCGATTTCAAGGTGGTGCAAAAGATGTAATCATTATATCTTTTTGTATGAATCAAGTGAGCCAACTTAACAGAATGATATCGCTGTCCAGCGAAGGAATAGATCGGAAACTCAATGTTGCATTGACTAGAGCTAAGGAGCAGTTAATACTAGTAGGTAATGAGAAGATACTTAGTGTTAATCCTGTCTATAGAGAATTGATTGCTTCGTGCTATAGACTTGCTTATTAATGCATTATTGATAATTAAAGGTTGTAGATAGCAACATACCTCTCAGATACATTGAGCAATGGAATCTATAATTACTGCCAACATATATTATTTTGGTTTAATCCCTAAGGGATATTCAACAGCTTATGTGTCTGCAAGCTAATTCTCCATTGTGGATTGAGATTACAATACTTTATAACCTCCACAGTATTCTCTTCTTTCATTGGGGAATCCATAGGCTGCAGAAAAAAGTGGTCGTAGTCAAGTTCTACAAAATTTGATGGGTCGATACCTATTTGGGGAAAGACTAGTTTCAATTCATTGCCTTTAGTAACTACAAGTTCTGTGTTGGCTTTTGGACTCATACAGATCCAGTCAATATTATCAGGCAAATTTAAGGTGCCGTTAGTTTCAATGGCTACCTCAAAATTCTTCTGATGTAGTGCCTCAATTAGTTTTTCATCAAGCTGCAGAGCAGGTTCGCCTCCTGTGAATACGATGTATGGCTTTTGATCAAAGTCGTTATTCCATAGTTTTTCGCACTTAGCTACTAGCTCAGATAGTTCGTACTTGCCGCCTTCTATACCATCAGTACCCCAGAAATCTGTATCACAAAACTTACAAATTGCATCTGCTCTATCTTCTTCTCTACCTGACCATAGATTACATCCACTAAACCTGCAGAAGACTGCAGGTCGGCCCGTGTGAAAACCTTCACCCTGAAACGTAAAATATATTTCTTTTACTGCATACATATTTGAGATCACAAAGAAAGAGAAAACGAAGGAAAGATGCTTATTAACTATATGTTAGATACTTCTGATCATATCTCTAACAAATTTGAAGGTCTCTTCGGTATTATTTTCAAAGGCGGTACGAGGAAAAACTTTTTGTATAGTGCCTTTATCATCGATGAGAAACAAGCGCCCTAAGCCCAGATCACCAGCGTAAGCAGCTTGGCCAAAAATCTTACCCTTAGGCATGATCGGGAAATCTATAGGGTTTACTTTTCTGAATGCTGCTAAAGCTGCTTTTTCTTCCATACCAAATGAAACAATCTGCAGCTCTTCCCTAAAACTTGCTTGGATATCATTAAGCATAGCGATTTGGCTAATGCTAACCCCATCATTTAAACTCCAGAACCACAAGAGGACCTTTTTGCCTTTGTAATTCCCCAGGTAATGTTCGTTACCATAAATATCTGAGGCCATAAATGGAGTAGCAGGTCTTTCTTCAAATGCTCTTATAATATCCTTTACGGGAGGAGAGAATTTCTCAAAGGTGACTAAGTAGTAATTGTTATTATTCTCTTGGCCAAACGCTAGAGAAGCAAAAAGCAGGGAGGCCACAAAATAAATTATTCTTAGTACACTCATCTCAGATAATATATTGAATCAAAGAAATTAAACTTCTTATATCTGTAAAGCTCAATTATCTCGTTTAATATTACAAGTAACAATCAATATTTTAATTAACACTCAACATTTAGTTTATCGTTCATGAAATACCATCTAATTCCTGGTGCTTGCGGTTTTGTTGGAAGGAATTTGACTAAACGGCTGCTGAAGACGACTTCAGATAGTTTAGTCTTGGTCGATGACCTTTCTAAGGGTAGACCTTTAGCCCAATGGCTTAACATTGATAAAGATGGAATTATAGAAGGAGGCAGAGTCGATTATTACCAGCAAGATATAAGAGTGTTTCTAAAGGAAATTGTTAATCCTGATCATAAGTTAAATAGTATCAAATTTAGTGATGTCTTTCACCTTGCAGCGATTGTCGGTGGGCGATCAGTGATTGATGGTGATCCTTTAAAAGTAGCACTCAACCTATCTATCGATTCAGAATTTTTCTATTGGGCTAGCATCCATAAACCATTGAGGATTCTTTATCCGAGTTCGAGCGCAGCATACCCTGTCGAATTGCAATTAGAGAATAATAACATTGCGCTTGCAGAGCATAATATAAATTTTACAAATATAGGATTACCAGATATGACCTACGGGTGGTCCAAGATTACTGGTGAGTATCTTGCTAAGCTTGCGCATGAGCGATATGGATTGTCTGTAGCTTGTATACGTCCATTCTCAGGTTACGGAGAAGATCAAGAAGTTGATTATCCGATTCCAGCGATTGCCCGTAGAATTGCCGTCAAAGAAAACCCTGTAGAGGTATGGGGGACAGGTGAGCAAGGTAGGGATTTTGTGCACATAGATGATGTAATAGATGTCATGCTGATCGCTATCGAAAAAATCGAAGATGGAACAGCAATAAATATCGGAAGTGGTAAACTTACTAGTTTCAACGAAATCATCAAGACGCTAACAGATATAGCTGGCTATTCTCCAGAGATCAAGCCTTTACTAGATAAACCAGTCGGTACATTTTCTAGATACTGTGATATGAGTTTTGTAAAAACAAAACTAGATTGGACTCCACAGATAACGCTTAAAGAAGGAATGACCAGAATGTATAACCAGGCCGTTAAGGACCTTCGGAATACCTAAGATTTAAATTTAGCTTAGACTTTTTGTAAGATTGATTCCCCTATGGAAGCAGCGATCTTATAATTATTTCTTTCTGGCGCATTTCTAGTAATGAGCTCCGCCAAAAATCCAGTAACGAATAATTGTGTGCCGACTATCAAGGTTAGTATTCCGAAGTAAAAAAGTGGTCTAGTTGCAATACCATCAGTTGAATAAAATAGCTTTTCGATACTCAAATATAGAAGGATCCCAAAACCAATTACTATTGAAAATGTGCCTAGTGCTCCAAAGAAGTGCATTGGTCGTTTTCCGAATTTTCCTACAAAAGTAATAGACATCAAATCTAAAAAACCATTAACCAGTCGCTCTAGACCGAACTTGGAAGAACCATATTTTCTTGCTTGATGCGCCACTATTTTTTCTCCTATCTTATCAAAGCCAGCCCACTTTGAGATGACAGGGATATATCTGTGCATTTCACCGTAGACTTCTATATTTTTAACTACATCTTTTTTGTATGCTTTTAGCCCACAATTAAAGTCGTTAAGTGAAATACCACTAATTCTTCTCGTAACTCCATTAAAAAATTTTGAAGGGATTCTTTTGCCGAGTGGATCGTGCCTTTTTTTCTTCCATCCAGATACAAGGTCAAACCCATCAGTCACAATCATCTTATATAGCCCTGGAATCTCTTCAGGACTATCTTGTAAATCAGCATCCATCGTAATCACAACCTCCCCTTGAGCTTTCTCAAAACCTACACTTAAAGCGGCAGATTTTCCATAGTTCCGTCTAAATTTTTCTCCTCTTACTGTAGGAAATTTAGAAGCTAGATTTTGTATTACCTCCCACGAACTATCCTTGCTACCGTCATCTACAAAGATTACTTCATACTTAAATGATGACTGACTCATTACTCTATCTATCCACTCCATTAGTTCAGGAAGGGATTCTTCTTCATTGTAAAGCGGTATGACTACTGAGATATCTAGCATTTTCGAATCTATTAAGCTGATGGATTTCTTTTCATAATAGCCGAGATGATTAATGCGATTATAAATCCAGGAAAGATTAGTGAGAATGCCCAAGCAATAGCAGTATTAGCAAAGCCATTACCCCCACCATCTTCTATGGCTTCTCTCATCTGGTCTAACTGATCTTCACTCATACCAAATACGCCTGAGACTTTATCCAAAGCCTCTAACGCAATTTCTTTACCAATCTCTAGGAGGGAAGGATCAATGATGTTAGTCATTAAATAACTAAAAGCACTGTAGATCAGACTACCAATAACAAATGTTAAAAATGTAGCAGATAGGGACTCTCCAAATGTCATCACTCCTTCTTGGTTATTTCTTGTTGCCTTTGCTGCAAGAACCATAAATACAATGGGTATAACAAGACTTACCATTGGCCCAAATACTGGAGAGAAGAGCAATCTCTTATTTATTATATAAATCACCAGATACAAAGCAACAGTTGCTGCACCAAAGAACAAGCCGTTTTTGACTCCTGTATTATTCATCTTGATAGAATTAGAGATTACAATATATCACAAAAATCGCAATATGTATCGTGGAGCTAGATTTAGAATTGTTGAATTTTTTTATTGTTGACAACAGCTAACACTTTGCCTGTAAAGGTATATCCTACGAAAGGTGAGTTACTAGACTTAGATCGGATACTTTTTTTATCATATGTCCACTCCATCTCGGTATCAAATATGGTAAGGTTTGCATTTTCTCCGATGGCTATAGTTGGTACTTTTAGATTTAGTGCTTCTCTAGATTTGTAAGCAAGTGCTTGCACTAACTGTCGTGTTGTTATAACTTTTTTGAGCAGCGTATTGATTGCAGCAAAGCAGGTCTCTAGACCTATTGCTCCATACGACGATCTAGAAAATTCCAAATTCTTAGACTCCACTTCAACGGGCTTATGATTAGTGGTTATGCAATCTATAGTTCCGTCTTTTATCCCATCTATGAGAGCCATTCTATCTTCTTCATCGCGTAAAGGGGGGAGTACTTTATAGTTAGCATCAAATTGTTCTACAGCTTTATCATTATACATAAGATTTAGATAGGGCACAGAGGTATAGATATTCTTTTTATTGTTTGCTCTTGCAACTCTAATCTTTTGTACAGAATCCTTAGAAGATATATTATGTATAAATAGTTTGGAATCAGTATAACTCCTTAAGCTCAGATCTCTCTCTACCTGTATAGACTCTGCCATATCTGCAATCCCAGGAGTGCCAAGACCTGTGCTGATAGGTCCTTCATGTACCATGCCGTTACGTGCAATGGCCTTGTCATGCGGATGATTAATAATCAAACCGTTAAAGGATTTTACATACTCTAAGGCCCTCATTAGCAATCCGTTATTTTGTACAGAGCGCCGTCCATCAGAGAATGCAATTGCACCAGCATGGTGTAAATCTACCATCTCTGATAATTCTTCCCCTTCGCAGTCTTTACTTATTGCACCTATTGGATGGAAATCAACCAGGAGTTCTTTAGTGTTATTTCTGATATACTGGACGCCCGATTTGGTACTAATGGTCGGCTGAGTATTAGGGAAACAAGCTATCTCAGTAAAACCTCCTCTGGCCGCCGCCGCCGCTACTGTCTTTAGCGTTTCTCGGTGCTCATACCCTGGTTCACCTATTTGTGTACCTATATCCAACCAGCCTATGGATACAATTGCTCCTTTAAACTCTACAGCCTTGACATTTTTTGTAATCCTTATTGATTTTCCGATCTTAGTGATGATGCCATTCTCAATCAGAATACTGACTTTCTCTTGGTGGTATGGGGAGTTTTTATCTAGTACCGTGAGTTGTTTAAGAAGCAGTCTCATGTTAAGTAATTTATGCTTTTATCATCGTTGCCAAAATCTCAAAAGCAGTGCCTCGATAGCTAAGAAAATCAAAACCAAAATAATACACCATCTCCAATATTTAGTCCCACCATCCTTAGAACTCACAAAGCTTGCTAAACTGGTTTCATCCCTCTGATCTATGATGTTTATATTTTCACCAAATCTACTTTCAAGTTCGGCAACCGTATAGCAATTTAGATTTGATTCCTTTCTGTTAAAGTTAAAGGCGTATACCCCTAGTTTTTCTTCTTCAAGTTTTAGATCGTAGAAACCTGATTCCGAGATGTTATCATTCACATCAAGTAGCTTCTTATTACCACTATTGATTTGACCAGGTATAAATTCTTCAGCCCCACTGATTTTATAAAGTATCTCACTGCTACCTCCTGTCGATTCTACTTCGATAAGATCATCTTTGCCGATAGTGTAGGCGATTTGTTTTTTACGTCCTGATGAGAGCGACATTTTGTATAACATTGGTATGAATACCTCTGCATTCCTTACTAAGTCATTTACCTCAGTATTGATAGGGGAGGCGCACAAGTAGATATTCCCATCTCCTTTGATATATTTAGATAGATAAGAACTGCCATCTCTAAAGGATAGTAATTTTTGCTGTCCACTTCGCTGTAAATTTGTGAAGCTGTAACTAGTACTTACATTAGGGAGTTTTACATTCTGATCGGTACGTTCAAATACATTATTAAATACAAACTCATCCGTATTTATACTGCCTACAGTTTTACTATTATTTGATTTGGTTAGAAAGTTATTGGTCCCTAATTGATTGGTCAGTCCATTTGCAGAGGTGATTTCCAGTGAGCTTCCTGGGAAAATCAATAGGTTGCCCCCTCCATCAGTATATTGTTTTAACTCTGAGCTAAGTCCCGAGCTATAATTATTTAAGTCATTTAGTATGATGAGGTCATAATCTTTAAACTTTGCATAATCTACTCGATTAGTATTCTGATTAGTTACTTGAAAATAATCCAAGCCATTAAACGCTGCATTCAAATATTTAGAAGAGGCACTACTATTTAGGATTAGGATATTAATCTTCTCATCTATATTGAATGCAAATAAGTATTTATCATCGAACTGGACTGGATAATCCGAGATTTCAATCTGCATCTTCTGCCAACCAGTTTTTAGTATGGAAAGATTAAATTCCTGAATAACTGAACTGTTAGCTTCTATATCAAAAGAACCAAGTGGTCTCGATTGTCCATTCTCTACAAGTGATAATCTAACATTTTGTGCAGTTTCATCGCTATAGTTAGTCACCTTGGCAAATACTTTGTTGGCTTGATTTAGCATCGGTACTGGTGCTTCAAACCAGCAAGAATCAATACTTACATTCTTTTCTTGCACAGACTGTAGAGGGATAAGGTTATATTCTGCTAGGGTATCATTGATCCCATCTAATTGAGTTATACTCTCTTGAAAATCAGATAACAAGTATATAATTTCATTATCTATCAGTTGACTATTGAGCGTTTGTTTTTGTCGATTGATTACTTGATTTATAGTTCTTACACTAGGCGAAATCTCTATTTCTTCTAACATAGAGATGGCTACATCTCTGCTAACCATGCGCTGGTGTCTACCTTCGAAGTCGTTAGTAAGTATCTGGAACTTGTCCTCTGGTGAATATGCCTCTATGATCGCTCTAGCTTTATCCTTTGCTTTTGTAATCAATGGAACGTCCTTGCTGAGTGCATTCATAGAGAAAGAATTATCTATGAATAGGCTGATTCCTTTTGTCCCTTTTTTGATATTATCTCCTTGAGGGATGTAAGGTTGAGCAAATGCTAATACTAAAAAAGCAAAAGCGAGCAATCTCATCAATAGCGTCAAGAAATTCTTGAGTTTATTCCGAGAGCTAGTCTCTTCTTTTATCTCTTTGAGATACTTGACATTAGTGAAGTAGACTTTCTTAAATCTTCTGAAATAGAATAAGTGAATAATTATTGGGATCAATAAAGCCAAGAGTGCCCAAAGAAATGAAGGATATAGAAAATTCATTCGCCCGTAAAAATAGAATATCTGCTATTAATAAGCTTATAGAACGTCTTTTTACATTAATAATTATCAAATATGTGACAGTGTTAGGTCTCCTACGATCTTTCTTCCATGATAACCAGTGGTGTTTAGTTCTTTGTGTAGGCTGGATAAGTTACTATCTGTTATTTTACCGGCTGGCATTATATTGATTTGACCACTACAAATTTCTAGCATTTGTTTAAGTATGGGCAATCCCTCCTCTGCTGTTAGAGCTCCCCCGGAAGTTAAAATGGTTTCAACATGGTCGCTTATCGAGGTTAGTTTTTTTGTTTCCAGTAGAATGTCATCAGTATCATCTATTGCTTTATGTACGGTTACTTTGAGAGGTGATGCATATTTTGCTAATTCACTTATAAGATCAATATCTAATTGATTCCCACTTAATATTCCGAGGACTACTCCGTCTACTTCCATCTTTTGACAATAATCAATATTTACTTTCATTTGATTGATCTCCTCCTCATTATACTCAAAACTTCCACCTCTAGGCCTTATCATAACCTTAATATCTATATCAAGTTTTTCTTTACATCGCGCAATTAAATCTCTATCTGGTGTAATGCCGTCAAGATCAAGCCTACCACAGAGCTCTATCTGGTCTGCGCCATTTCTTTGTGCCGCTTGTGCTTCCTCAAAGGTCTCCACACAGGCTTCTATTTTGTAGTTTTTTGTCATATCTGGTAAATATGGTCTCAAATTTGAATTTAGAATTAATATAAGTCATTTACCTTTATCAAAAATCAATTGTGATGTATAGATCATTAATACTTTCAACGCTTCTCGTACTACTCATAGCTTGTAAAACAGATCCCCCAGCTACTGCAGTAGAATCTGTAGTCAATACGGCACCCCCGCAAGAGCAAATGCCAGAAGAACAGGCAGTTTCTGACTTGGCAACAAATAATAAAATACAAGTCCCTAATGCTACTACCCTCATACCTGAAGCAGCGATTGGGAAAATAATAAAACAAGATCCTGGGATGATAGAGGTCGTACAGGGTAACCCGCTCTCTGAAAAGAACTACCAGTCTGCATTTATTAAGTGGCCAGATGATTTTCCTAATGCTGGCATATTGGTGCAGGTATCAAGGAATCCAGTCTATGATGAGTATAGAGATTGGGCAATATCGTACATAGACTCTAAAATCACATCTGGTGAAAATCTGCAAGGCTCAGCAGAAATGGTAAAATTTAATAAGTACACTGAGCTTGGAGACAGCGGGGCATATAGTTATGAAGCAGGAAAATACTATTGGAGAATTGAAAGAGACTATGTAATCACTATAGCTTTTAATATGGATTGGGATGAAAAAGAACAGTATAGAATCGCTACAGAGTTAGGTAAGGAAATAATGAAGAAGTTTTAATTAAACTATTTTACATTTGTTGCCGCTGCTAAAATGTAGGAGCAATAATAAGTTGCCGGACAGTATAAATATGCCAAAGGCGCGCAAGTTGATAGATACGTTCCGACAAGTCGGGATGAGTTTGAAAATAATATATAAATAAGCCGGATTGGTGGAATTGGTAGACACGTTGGATTCAAAATCCAATGTCTTCGGGCGTGCGGGTTCAAGTCCCGCATCCGGTACTGTTTAATTTTCATAAAACGCTGTATGTCATAAACTTACAGCGTTTTTTTTGATTGCAGTGTAACGGAAATTTCGCTTTCTATTAACTCTCAACTACCGCATCAGGCTTACTGAGATACTGGTAAACATTACGATTTTATCAATATCTGTAAGAAGTCGAAAAAGATAGTTGGCAAATGCTCTAATTATCAGCCTGCGAAAACAGGCTTATGCTCCAAAACGCCACCAAGTGAATAAGGCGAAATAGACTATTAGATAAAATCTATAAAAATTACGTTGCTTGATATATGCAGGATTGAGTGGCATTATATTTCCAAACAGACCTTTGATCTCTTTCCAAAACTTGGGTTGGATATTGATTTTCCAATCATCAGTTTCATAGACGATCTTTCTGAATGCTGAACGATAGTAGCTCAATGGGAAACTCCAAATAAAAAAAGCAATGAAAGGTAAGGTAATAGCGTAGCCGAGTATTGTCAAAATTTAGGATTGATCTTAGTTCTATGTCTTTTACGATAAATCTATCGTCCCTATATTAATTCATAAAGCACCGGAAAAGTTTATTACTCGCAAAAAGATCTTTTTCTTTTAAAGGCCAGTTCAACCGCGAGTATTCGAACCTGCCCTTTATCACGTTAAGTGACTCCACTTGTTTTGTAGAGTTTTTACTTACTTAGATCTTGCTATTTCACTAAAGTGATCTGCCCTTTCATTACCTCTTGCAGCCCGTCGAGATAACGCACCTGCGCAATGTAAGAGTAGGTGTCGGGCGCTAAGGACTGACCTTGAGTTTTGCCATCCCAGTATGCTGCGGGATCGTCGGGTACTACGTCTTCGATATGCATGATTCTCATACCCCATCTATCAAATATGGAGAATGAACTTATCATAGCTACATCAATGCCCATGACGCCAAACTCATCATTGTGACCATCGCCATTAGGGCTGAAGATGTTTGGGATGTAGACATCACGCTTATTTCTTCGCACTTGATAGGTGATGGAGTCGGTTGCTGTACAACCTGTATCCATATCAAAAATATTTAGGAAGTAGGTGGTTTCTGAAAGCGGCTGGATGGTAGGAGTTTCACAATCATCGCAGGTGATTTTATACTGTGGATTTGTCGATGTCCATGATAAATCTATATTCTGGTGGCTGCTCATAATCAAGGGCTGTAGCATAATTTCTTGGCCTAACGGTATTTCTAATCCTTCTTTTAATTCTAATTCAAGCTTTTCAGGCGCATTGATGGTTACAAGATCTTGTGCTGCACATTCATCATTACTTTTGATCTCTATCGGATATAAGCCTTCCTCTAAGTTTTTGAAAATTGAATCCGCTTGAAACGTAATTCCATTATCTATCGAGTATTGGTAACTTTTACTTTGATCGTTTATTTTGATAGCTATCTCTCCATTAGGTTTGTCTTCACATCCTCGGTCTTTTTGTGCTATCTCATAAGTTATTGCTTCACTTCCTTTTATAGTAGTTTGCGTGATCTCTTGGCAGTTACCATCTGCTGTGCTTGTGATTATTGTATAAGCTCCTGGGGTTAATTCTTTTATAATATTTTCGAAGGTTGCAGTAGTATCAGTATCGATTATGTATTTGTATGACATAGAATAAGCGGGATCTGTTGGAGTAATTTCTACTATGCCGTTGTCCTCACCGCAGGTGGTATCTGTAGTCTTAATTTCTTCAACTAGTGGAATACAAGAACTATTAATTTCGACGAACTTGTAGTTATCTGGATGGATATCATATTCAGCTACGATCTGCCCAGTCTTCAAATCCAGCTTATAATATTTTTGGTCTAACATCGTATAATAATGTCCGTCGGTTATCGAGTGAGCAGATTTAGATATAAGTTGTAGCGGTTTGACGATTGCATTTATCAGTTTTAATTCTCCAGTCAAGGGGTCAAAACTTTTGAGTGCAATTCCAGAAGAAGTTATTTCTATACCATAAAGTAGATTGCTAGATGGATCTGCGACGTATGAGATCATATTATGAGCAGCTATAGCATGTTGCTTTACGATAAGCCCACTTAATACATCTATGGTATATAGTTGCCCATTAGCTACAAGGATGTAATTATCATTGAGCTTAGTATGAATGCTATTAGGGTCAAGTTGTATGTTATACAAGTCACTTTGTGGAGTTACTTGCATAAGTTGATTTGTATGCGGATCATAAGCATTTAGCACCGCTGGGCCTCTAATACTTCTGAAATCAATCCCATATAACAATGAATCGCAAGGGGAAGCCTCCATGAATCTAAGTGACTTAGCTAATAAGTTCTGCTTACCTAGAAACCTCCCTTCTTTGATATCAACAGCATAGATCTCATTGTTTTGAACGAAGTAGAAAGTATTATTCATCACCACATGAGACCCTGCAGATATAAAATCTGTAGGCATAAAAGTATCGAAAGTGGTCGTGAGAGTACCCGTATTGTGGTTTACACTATTGATCGTGATTCGCCCAGGTTCAGTGATATTTATTCCATATAGATCTAGATCACATTGACCAGATAGAGTAGTCAAGTATCCTAGTAGTAGATATATAATTAAGCTCGGCTTAGTGATTGAGAATCTTGGTAAGTACATTGATTAAAATCTGTCTATTACAAGACACGATTAATCGAGCAAACCTATATCTCATATAACAGATAGAAATATGTATGATAACTAGCTTACATTAAATCAAAGCAGGTATAATCAAACTAGTTCTGAGTAGACAGTTTTTCGAGGTTTTCTTGGATTCTTTTGAGATATTTCCGTTTGTAATAATATGACTTGACAGTGTTCAACTCCTCAGGACTATGCTCAGATTTGTCTAAGAGGCCATCCACAGAATCAGTAAGTTGATCTTCAAATTGTTTGATCTCTCCCAAGATCTGTTCATGCTGTTTTTCATTAAAGTCAAACTGGACTTCCATGATGCGTTCATTGATGTCCATCATCTCGATAAGGAAGTCTTGAGGTATGTTATCCTTATCTGTTGGCTTGATTACCTCTTTAATTTCTAGGACATATTTTAGTCGCTTATCAAAATTCTTTAGTGTCTTATATGCTTCATTGTTAAACGCAGACTTTTGTAGTCGCTCTTCTTTAGTTAGTTCGGAGGAGTCTGTGTGGAAGTCAGGATGGTAAGTCTTACTGTATTCGTAGAATAGCTTTTTGATCTCAACTTGGTTAGGATTAAAGCTGACAGGGATATTATAAAATTCAAAATAGTTCATCTAAAATAGTCTGGAGATATCAAGTCCCAATGCATAGATCATCAGCATGATTAGAAGTATGAAACCAGCCATAGTGCTATATTCTAGTACCTTGTCACTTGGCTTTCTGCCAGTAACAACTTCCCACAACAAAAACATTACATGTCCGCCATCTAATGCAGGTATAGGAAGGATATTTATAAATCCAAGAAGGATTGATAACATTGCTGTCAAATTCCAAAATCGTTGCCAGTCCCAAGTAGTACCGTATAGCTTTCCAATAGTAATAAAAGAACCTAGCGAATCCTTAGCTTTTATTTTTCCTCTAAATATTTGTCCAAATGCTTTTACTTGGTTTGAAAGAAAATCCCAACTCTCATTAACGCCAGCTGGAATAGCTTTCATTAAGCTATATTTTTCGGTAGCAAAGTTATAGTAGTGCGGCGCAGGATGGGCGTAGACGCCTAACTTATTTCCTTCTAAAAGTTTTATATCTGCAATGATCGTGTCCCTGTTTCGTAAAGCAGTTACAGTTACACGTTCAGTTTCGACTTTGGCTATAGCTTGAGCAAACTCATGATACCATGGTAGGTAGTTGCCGTTAAGACCTATTATCTTATCGCTTGCTTTTAGACCAGCAGTTTCAGCTGGAGAATCATCGATAAAACTCTCAACAGTGTAAGGCAATCTTAGCTCAAAAATCGAAGTTTTTTGATTTTCATATTTAGTAAGTTCAGCTACAACTTTTGGATTTAGATCCAAGTCTAGAGATCTACCATCACGATCTACAGTTATCTGCTCTGCTTCATCAAATACTACACCGTTAATAAATGCTGATTTGCTAAATCTCTCAAACTCTTTATCACCAATTTTTAAGATTTTATCTCCATCACGCAAACCCAATTGCATACCCAAGCTGTCCACAAAGATTCCGTGGGTCACCTCGGAGTTGGGTAGATAGTTTTTACCCCAAACGTTAAAGATCATTGCAAATAGAAGAATTCCTAGGATGAAATTGACTGTGACCCCACCTACCATAATGATCAATCGTTGCCAAGCTGGTTTAGATCTAAACTCCCAAGGTTGCGGTGGCCCTTCCATTTGTTCTTTATCAAAGCTCTCATCTATCATACCTGAGATTTTGACATAGCCACCTAATGGCAACCAACCTATTCCATATTCTGTCTCACCCTTCTTAAAACTAAACAGCGAAAAATATGGATCGAAGAATAGGTAGAATTTCTCCACCCGAGTCTTAAACCACTTGGCAGGAAAGAAATGACCACATTCGTGCAGTATGATTAGGATGGACAAGCTCAGAATAAATTGCCCCACCATTATTACAGTATCCATATCTATCTTATTCTGATTCTTAAAACTCTGCTTTAGAACAAATTGTTCCTAAATTCGGATCAAAAGTAATATTTACTTGTGATAATTGTCGATAGACGAGATTAGGCCTTGATACTATGTTTTTATTTTACACACCTGTAAATGCTGATGGATCGATTACCCTTAACGGTGATGAACTAAGGCATGCCATCAAGACGCTACGAAAGAGAGTAGGGGAGGAGATCTGGAGCACAGATGGCTCAGGTACAAGGTATAAGTCTAGGATCAAAGATATTGCCAAGGAGAGTGTAAGACTTGAGATAATAGAGCAGGAGGCTATCGAGAGGTCTCAGCCCAAATTGCACATTGCAATAGCACTCACTAAAAAGAGTGCAAGGATAGAATGGTTTTTAGAGAAAGCAACAGAAATCGGTATTTATCAAATCACCCCTCTTATTACAGCTAGAACAGAAAAGAAAGCATTTAAGAAGGAAAGAGGTAACAAGATTCTCATTGCAGCGATGAAGCAGTCCCTCCGATCTTATTTACCAGTTTTGTCTGAAGCTACTCATTTGACAGATTTTATAAAATCAGGACTGAACTCATCAAATGATAATTTTGTTGGATTTTACAAAGAGGATAATTTGCAACTTAGAGACAAGCTATGCGAAGGGAAAGACACAACGATATTGATAGGTCCAGAAGGTGACTTTACAGATCAAGAGATAGACTTAGTCTCACAAGCAGGATTTACTTCAATAAATATGGGAGTACATCGTTTGAGAACTGAGACTGCTGGTATAGTTGCTTGTAACAGTTTCAATTTTGTAAATAATGGGTGAGCATAAAGAAGTTTATGGTAAGAAGGTAGACAAGTTGATTTTCTATATTCTTGTACCGTGTTTTTTAGTGAGCGTAGTACCGATGTTTGTTCCTTCCGAAGCATTTTGGATTTTATTGGTCACTAATCTGTTTACTTGGTCATTTATATATTGGTTGTTCATTACAACTATTACTAGTGTTGTGGGAAATACACTCGTTCATACTACAGGGCCTATCAGCTGGGAGATTGAGATTGATAATATAGTAGAGATTAGGTCAAAGTCAAGAAGCATGATGAATCACGGTACTTGGTCGATGGATAAAATGGATATCGTTTACCAAGAAAGTTATTTAAAGACTTTAAGTATAGCACCCTTACTGAAAGAAGAATTGATAGATAAATTAGTAGAATTAAATCCTAAAATAAAAGTAAGTTGAGATATAAATTATTAACAATAATAGGAATCTGTTTAGCCTCTTTAGCATTCACAACAAAGTCTGTAGTGAAAACAGAAGAAGCCAAGAATCTAAAGTTAGCTCTCCTAAAGTATAATGCTGGAGACTGGTACTCTAATCCAACAGCCCTTAAGAATCTAGCGTTGTTTTGTAATCAAGAGTTAGGGACTAATTTTGATTATCAATATGCTACAGTAGAAGTCGGTAGTGCAGATGTTTTTAACTACTCTTTCTTGCATATGACGGGTCATGGTAATGTACTATTGTCAGATAGTGAGGCTGAGAACTTAAGATTGTACTTAATGGCAGGAGGATTTTTGCATGTCGATGATAACTATGGTATGGACCCTTACATCCGATTAGCTATGAAAAAAGTCTTTCCAGAGCTAGAGTTTATAGAGCTCCCATTCAGTCATGAAATATATAATCAGAAATATAGATTCGAAAATGGCTTGCCAAAAATTCACAAGCATGATGATTCTCCTGCTCAAGGATTTGGATTGGTATGGGAAGGTAAGTTGGTATGCTTTTATTCTTATGAGTGTGATCTAGGCGACGGCTGGGAAGATAAGGAAGTACATAAAGATAGCGATGCAGTCAGATTACAAGCCTTGAAGATGGGAGCAAATATAATTCAGTTTGCCTTTGAATCTTAAGTAGATTTCCAAGGGATTTTTTATTCAAAAATCAGATGTCTTCCTTTTTTAAGATACTTTTTCACGTTGATCCAAAATCCAACAACGAGATAAATTATGATAGGTGAACCTAGCGCCACAAAAGAAGTATAGATAAAATATCTTCTAATAATAGAGCTACGGATACCCATTTTTTCTCCCAGGTAACTGCATACACCGAAGGAGTACCTTTCTACAATGTCCTTAAGCTTATTAATCATCATTACTAAAATAACGAATAGCCTAAAAGGTTACAGGATAGAAATAGATAAATTTTAAATTAAAAAATCTTAACTAAAGTGATTTAGTTGCGCTTTCTGCTACTGCCTCTATATTTTGAGACATATCAAAAGAACTCTTTCCCATGTATTTTGGAGAAAAGTCATTGCGGTTAAGACAATGTAAAACATAAAGAAACCCTATTACGCCTATAATAACTAAGGCACAAAGAATAAGCGGATCTTTTTTAACTATATCATCTTCTGGGAAAAAATCAATAGCATCGTTGTCACCAAGGTGGGGCTTGGTAAACTGTAATCGATTCTCGATCATATGAATTCGGTTTTCAGTAAATAAATCGGTTTGCAACGCACACTTTAGCTTGTCGCACCACAAATTTAGAAAAAACCTACTTATTACGAAAAGAAAGAATATATTTTAATATTAATATATGTTCTTAACTAAGAGTGAGTTATACGCATTGTCTAAAGTTATCATTTAAGTAATAATCCAGTATTTCAAGGCTTTTGAAAGACCATCTCAAGAAGGTGTGGAAACCGGATATCTATGTCTATTCGATACTTTCCTTCTGCGACATTTAACATATTAGGGAAGCAATCGTACGGAGACCAGTCATATTCTTGAAATTTAGTTAACTCAAGTCCTTGCTTTAATAGGGGAGCTATTATCTCACTTGCTGCATGATTCCATGAGTACTCAGTCATCTTGATATCTGCTGCGGAATCTGCATAGGTGCCTTCTGAGATCTCAGTTATAGGTTCATCAGTAGTAAAGTAATCATAAGCAATCTTTTTTGTGTCAAAGTCCAAAAGGTATAGTGTGGGATGAAATTCGCAGAAATAAAAAATACCGCCAGGTTTTAGATTAGCACTTATTATACCTGCCCACTTATCTAAGTCTGGAAGCCAAGGAATAGCTCCATAAGTGGAAAATACAATGTCAAATTCTCCAATCTTGCCAACATCGTAGACATTAGAGCAAATAAACTGAGTATTCAGCCCTAATTCTATGGCTAGACTTTTTGCAGTAGCAATCGCTTTCTCAGAGATATCTACTCCTACAACTTTATGGGCCCCATTCCTTGAAAAAGACAAGCTATCTTGCCCAAAATGACATTGTAGATGCAAAATATCCTTTCCGGAAATGTCTCCTAGCGTCGTTGTTTCGATTTCAGTTAAGGATGATCTTCCTTTCATAAAGGACTCCATGTCATACATCTTTGAGCCTAGATGAGGTTGCACTCTGGCATCCCATAGCTTTTTGTTAGCCTCAAAGAATTTTTTAAAATCTTCCATAACTTAAATATATAGTAACTTTATATGTATAAAAATAGAGACACTAGAGTTATGGCTGAGAAAAAAAATACACCCGCAAAGAATAATATCAATATTGAACTATCAGAAGAAGTCGCAGAAGGTACTTACGCTAACCTTGCGATTATCTCTCACTCGCATGCAGAGTTTATAGTCGATTTTATTAGGATGGTACCTAACGTGCCAAAGGCAAAGGTAAAATCAAGAATTATATTGACTCCGATGCATGCAAAAAGACTAATGCGAGCTCTAAACGACAATATCAAAAAGTTTGAAAAACAACACGGGACAATTTCTGATGATAAATCGACTCCTCAGATGCCTCCGATGAATTTTACTCCGACTGCACAGGCGTAAATTATATTAGTCGACTTATCCTTCCGAAATTAAGGTTAAAATAACTTACCACTACTAGCTGGCGGGATAACGCCTAAGTGTCTATAAGCTTTCTCCGTGGCTTCTCTACCGCGAGGTGTGCGTTGTATATATCCTTCCATTATTAAGAACGGTTCATGCACCTCTTCTATAGTGCCAGACTCTTCGCCTACAGCTGTGGCTATAGTGGTCAGCCCGACAGGACCACCTTTAAATTTTTCTATGATCGTAGAAAGGATTTTATTATCCATTTGGTCTAGACCATTAGAGTCTACATTAAGTGCTTTAAGGCCATACTCAGCTATCGATTTATCTATGCTGCCATTTCCTTTGATTTGTGCGAAGTCTCTGACCCTTCTGAGTAATGCATTTGCGATCCTGGGAGTTCCTCTACTGCGCCTAGCAAGCTCTAGTGCTCCTTCGTCGTTAATCGGGATTTGTAAAATCTCAGCACTTCGGTGCATGATCTTTTTTAGCGTCGCCGTATCATAGTAGTCTAGATGGCAGGTGATCCCAAAACGGGCTCTAAGAGGAGGTGTAAGCAAGCCCATCCTAGTAGTCGCTCCTACTAGCGTAAATGGATTTATACTCAGCTGAATACTCCTAGCATTAGGACCAGAGTCGATCATGATATCGATCTTGTAATCCTCCATAGCAGAATAGAGGTATTCCTCCACCACATTATTAAGTCTATGGATCTCATCTATAAATAAAACATCTCCTTCTGCCAGATTGGTTAATAGGCCTGCTAAATCACCTGGCTTCTCGATTACAGGCCCTGAAGTGATTTTTATACTAGTCTCTAACTCATTAGCCACAATATGGGAAAGGGTGGTTTTACCCAGTCCTGGAGGGCCGTGTAAGAGCACATGATCTAGTGCTTCGCCCCTCTGTTTAGTAGCTTGTATAAATACTTTAAGGTTTTCAACAAGCTTAGGCTGACCGCTAAAATCACTTAATAATTTAGGTCGCAATGCCTTTTCTATCTGCTTATCGTCGGTAGAGATATTAGTGTCTGAAGGGTCTAGATTAGGGTTGATCAAGCTCGTATTGAGATTTTTTATAATGTAAAGTTAAGAATATCATTTGGACTATGTAAAGACTTTAGAACAGCTAAATCAACGGTTTTAAGCACCAAATGCAATAAATATTTACCTTTGCGCGCATATTATTAAATTTTTAAATCATATATAAATGAGCGGTACAGCAATAACAATGAGTCGGCGAGGAAAACTTCAAGTTCCTAATGATCCGATCATTCCATTTATAGAAGGCGACGGTATAGGTCCAGATATTTGGGCGGCCTCAGTCAGAGTGCTAGATGCAGCAGTTGAAAAAGCTTTTGATGGTGCAAGAAAAATTCACTGGCAAGAGGTACTTGCAGGGCAAAAAGCATTTGACAAAACTGGAGAATGGTTACCTCAAGCTACACTAGATACCATAAGGGAACATTTAGTGGCTATTAAAGGCCCTCTCACCACTCCAGTAGGAGGAGGAATCAGATCACTTAATGTGGCGATCAGACAGAAGCTAGACCTATATGCATGTGTAAGACCAGTGAAGTGGTATACAGGTGTTCCTTCACCAGTTAAAAAACCTAAGTTGGTAAATATGACCATCTTTAGAGAAAACACGGAGGATATATATGCAGGAATAGAGTATTTGCATGGTACAGCCGAAAATGATAAAGTAAAAGATTTCTTGATGAATGAGATGGGAGTTACCCAGATCAGGTTCCCAGACACGGTTTCTCTAGGTGTTAAACCAGTGTCAGTAGAAGGGACAGAGAGAATAGTAAGAGCAGCAATAAAAGATGCCCTGGCAAATAAAGCAAGTTCGGTAACATTGGTTCACAAAGGTAACATCATGAAATTTACAGAAGGTAAATTTAAAGAATGGGGTTATGATCTTGCGAAGAGAGAATTTGATTCTAAAGATTATCAAGGAGGACCATGGCAGATCATAGAGCATAAGGGAAGACAACTAATCATCAAAGATGTGATCGCTGATGCATTCCTACAGCAAATCTTATTAAGACCAGCTGAGTATGATCATATCGCTACACTTAATCTTAATGGAGATTATATCTCAGATGCACTTGCAGCAATTGTAGGAGGTATTGGTATAGCACCTGGTGCTAATATCAATTATGATACGGGTATCGGAGTATTTGAAGCTACGCATGGTACAGCGCCAAAGTATGCTGGTCAGGATAAAGTTAATCCTAGCTCTGTAATCTTATCAGGTGTTATGATGCTTAACTACATGGGATGGAAGAAAGCAGGAAGACTTATCGAGAAAGGTATAAAGGGGGCGATTAAGAGTAAGAAAGTTACTTACGATTTTGAACGCCAAATGAAAAATTCAACGCTACTAAAGTGTTCAGAGTTTGGTACTGAGATCATTGCAAATATGTAATACAAAGTTTCGACGACTCTAAGTTCACCTAAAGTATTAATCAGGTGATTTGAGTTGCAGAAATTGTAAGCAATAAAAAAAGCCTCATCGGATATTCCGATGAGGCTTTTTTATTGCTTTTTTTTTAATACTACGCAGAAAAACTAGTTCCACAACCGCAAGAATCTTTAGCGTTAGGGTTGTTAAATACAAATCCCCTATTCTCTAATCCATCTAACCAATCTATCTCCATACCTATCAGGTATATACCGTGAGATTTTTCCATAAGTACTTTGGTCTGGTTTAGTAGATAGCTTTCGTCGTTTTCTTTTTGCTCGTCAAATCCTAATACATAAGAGAATCCAGAGCATCCACCTCCCTTTACACCGACTCTAAGTCCATAATTCTCGGGTACATTTTGCTCTTTACGTATTCTTTCTAGTTGCTTTAAAGCAGTCTCAGTAAGATTTATAGGACTAACTTTTTCCTGTACTTCTGTCATTTTCGAATATTATTTAATACAAAAATACTCTCTTCGAGTTAAACAATTAACGGTGTGAATATATAAATAGTTCTAGCCATAGATATATAATCGTAATAAAGCTATTTTTGCTAGCATCAGTCATTCACCATGGAGATACTCAAAATAGTCCTAGAAATACTCAAATTTACTATACCAGGGCTGGTAGTATTTGCTGCTGTTTACTATGTTTTAAAGAGAGTATTCGCTAATCAGATCGATTTAGAGCAAATTAAGTACAACAAGGAAAGGAAAAAGGAAGGGGTGACCATTAAGCTCCAAGCTTATGAAAGGCTAGCCTTATTTTGTCAACGTATATCAGTACCGAATATGATTGGTAGGCTCAGTATGAATACGATGACTAATAGAGATCTAGAGCAAGCACTGCTGATCGCAGTCCAAAAAGAATATGAGCATAATATGGTCCAGCAGATATATGTTTCAGAAGGCCTTTGGAGGATACTTGATGCAGCTAAGAATCAAATTGTAGAGATAATAGTAAGCTCTGCTGCAACGGTAAACCCGAGCGGTAATGCTAATGAACTAGAGAAAAAGATTTACGAAGTATACAAAGAGTTAAAACTTGGTCCTGCGCAAAGGGCTATCAGTGCCATCCGTAAAGAAACAGAATTGATATTGTAGTATGATAAAGCGTTTAACATTGAGCAATAGATTAATTGCTATTTTACTAATCATTTCTTTAAGCAGCTGCGCCAAGAAAGTATGGCAAGTTACAGATGCAGATGCCAGCTATTATAGATTTGACGATCGCTTAGAAGCCCCTGCTGATCCCTCAGTAGGTGATCTCATCAAACCTTACAAAGAATCGCTAGATGCTGAGATGAATGAGGTCATAGGAGAGATTGCTCATAATATGTCTAAGCGATTGCCAGAGAGTACTCTTGGTAATTTCGTCGCGGAGCTTTTAAAAGATCAGACCGAAATAATAATTGGTGATAGTCTTGATTTTGCAATGCAGAATCATGGAGGGCTGAGGATTTCTAGCTTAGCGAAAGGGCCAATCAACAAGGGTAAGGTGTTTGAGTTGATGCCCTTTGATAATATGCTTGTAGTGATTACCGCTGATGGTAAGATCATTAAACAACTATTTGATGTAGTCGCCTATAAAGGAGGATGGCCGATGACAGATGATATAAAGCTCAGTATCAAAGATACCATAGCTACAGAAGTCCTAATCCATGGGAAGCCTATCGATGATAATAAGATGTATAAGTTTGCGATTAATGATTATATAGCTAATGGAGGTGATAATTGTGATTTTTTGCAACAAGGTAAAGTAGAGACTTTAGATATCACCGTAAGGGATGCAATTATAGATTTCTTAGTAAGAACTAAAGGGACAAAACATAGTAGTAAAATAACTGGACGAGTAAAAAAGATAAAATGACAACAAGGAGATCGTTTCTAAAAAGAATGGGCCAAGCCTCCTTACTATATTCTGGAGGTGCACAGTTATTATCTGAGCTAGACCATCTTGATATCACTAAAGTGACTATTCTGCATACTAATGATGTGCATAGTCGCATAGATCCTTTCCCAATGGATGGTAGCAGGAATGAAGGTCTTGGAGGAGCAGCCAAACGGGCAACAATGCTGAAGCGAATCAGAGCAAAAGAGACTAATACATTGTTATTTGATGCAGGAGATATATTCCAGGGTACTCCGTACTTTAATTTTTATGGTGGGGAGCTAGAGATGAAATTGATGTCACAGATGCGATACGATGCCGGGACGATAGGCAATCACGATTTTGATGCCGGGATAGATGGGTTAGAGAAGCAACTTGTACACGCCAATTTTCCATTGGTTATCTCTAACTATGGGTTTGAGGATACAGTTATGAATGGTAAAACGATTCCTATGAAGACGTTCACAAAGGGTAAAATCAAGATAGGCGTGACAGGAGTAGGAATTGAACTTCAAGGTTTAGTGCCAGATAGTCTTACCAAAGAAACAGTATACCATGATCCTATAGCTAAGGCAAATGAATATGCTGCAAAGTTAAAGCATGATCTAAAATGTGATTATGTTATCTGTTTGTCACACTTAGGATTTAAGTACTCTCGTAATAAGGTATCGGATATGGATCTTGCTAAGAAAAGTAAGGATATAGATCTTATCATTGGAGGTCATACGCATACATTTTTAAGAGAGCCAGTTAATATCGAAAACCAAAATGGTATTAATGTTGTCGTCAATCAAGCAGGATGGGGTGGCATCATGCTGGGACGTGTAGATATTTACTTTGAAAAAAATAAAAAGGGAAAGTGCATTACCTGTCGCAACGAATACATAAGCTAGTGCTTTTAAACTACGGGATCACTCCAAGTCATTATATCGACTTCATTGATACTCTGTGAGTTAGTAAAAAAAGCGACACACGTATTAGTGAAAAATGTTATATATAATATTGATTATCAAGGAGTTATAAGAAATTTTTCTAAAAAAATTGATCGCCTTTTCTTTCTATTACAAAGTAATTTCTACATTTTTGTCAACTGTTTAATTGTAGATTAACCAACTATAAATATTAGACAGTTATAATCTGGAACACAACAGGAGTGCTTGATTGTAACATCCCGATTTCCTTGAACATATATTGATAAGCGTGTAAATTATTTAGAGAATGGTGATAGACCACATTACTGTCTGGGGTAGATGTCTACAATACATAAAAGAGAACTTAAATGATCAAGAGTTTAAGACGTGGTTTGAGCCAATAAAGCCAATCAAACTATTTAACGAATCACTTACTATACAAGTACCAAATAAATTCTTCTATGAATGGATAGAAGAAAACTATGTCAGCCTCCTCAAAAAAACCGTAAGAAAAGAAATAGGAGAGAAGGGACGTCTTGAATATCAAATCCTATTAGATAATCACAAAGAAGCAGGACAAAGAAAAACTACAAGTGATAAAGTCTGGATGCAAGGGGATGAGATTAAAAACCCATTTGTTATACCTGGTATCAAAAAGATGAAAGTTGATCCTCAACTGAGTGATCAATATAAATTTGAAAACTTTATAGAGGGATCTTGTAATCAGTTAGCAAGGGCAGCAGGTAAAGCAATTGCCGATAATCCAGGGAAAACAGCTTTTAATCCACTTATCATATTTGGAAATGTGGGGCTAGGAAAAACCCACTTAGCTCAAGCGATAGGAAATGATATCGTTACTAGGAATACGGCTAAAAACGTTCTTTATGTGAGTTCAGAGCGATTTACCAATCAACTGATCGAAGCAATCAAGAAGAACTCTGTCAATGACTTTATGAACTTCTATCAGATGATAGATGTGCTGATTGTAGATGATATCCAGTTTTTAGCAGGGCGGAAGAAGACGCAAGAAATCTTCTTCAACATCTTTAATCAACTACATCAAGATAAGAAGCAAATTATCCTTACCTCTGATCGCCCTCCAAAGGATATGAAGGATATGCAAGAGCGTCTTATTTCTAGATTTAAGTGGGGATTAACGGCAGATATACAAGTACCAGAGTTTGAGACTAGATTAGCGATCTTGCAAGTTATCCTTGAGAAGGATAAGATAGAGATGCCTAAGGAGGTGGTAGAGTTTATAGCTTTTAATATCAAGAATAATGTCAGAGAGTTAGAAGGTGTATTGATATCGTTAGTGGCACAGGCTACCCTTAATCAAAAAGAAATCGATATCTACTTAGCAAAAGAAGTAGTTCAAAATTTCGTCAATAAAGTAGATAAAGAAGTAACCGTTGAGAGCATACAGAAAATGGTAGCTGATCACTTTAATGTAGAAGTAGATAAGCTAAGGGCAAAAACCCGTAAACGTAAAGTTGTCGTTGCTCGCCAGCTCTCCATGTATCTAGCCAAGAATCACACAAAGAGTTCACTCAAATCGATTGGAGAGAATTTTGGAGGTAGAGATCATAGTACGGTCATATACTCTTGCAAAGCAGTGCAAGACATGATGGATACAGATCTTAATTTCAAAGATACCGTGGCAGATTTAGAGAAGAAAGTACAGCTAAGTATTAGCTCACTTTAGTGCTCAATCCTACAGTTTCATCCTTATAATATTTTACGTATGAAAGTGTTGTTACATGCTATTAAACTCATATTGGGTTTTTGGGTGTCAGTTATTATGGTATCAAGTTGTGCAGAGCCAGTTACAACAACCGTAAAGTCTGGACCAACTATCAGCAAAGAAGAAATCAAAAAGCACCTTGAAGAACTATCTAGTGATAAGTATGAAGGAAGAAAACCATTCTCCAGAACTGAGGGTATCACTGTAGAGTATATCAAAAATGAGTTTGAATCGATGGGCCTCCTACCTGCGAATAAAGGAAGTTACTATCAAGAGGTGCCAATGATGGAGATCACAAGCCTTCCAGCAAAAACGATGCAAGTAAAGACCTCTTCTGGGTCATTTGATTTAAATTTTAAAGACGATTACGTCATCCATGCGGATAAAACAGTAGATGAAATAAGTATTGAAGATGCGGAATTAGTGTTTTGTGGTTTTGGTATCAATGCACCAGAAAAAAACTGGAATGACTATGCTGGTATAGACATCAAAGGTAAGGTAGCAGTAGTGTTAGTGAATGATCCGGGGTTCGGAGGAGAAGATCCTGATTTCTTTAAAGGTGATATTATGACCTACTACGGACGATGGACTTACAAATATGAAGAAGCAGAACGTCAGGGAGCAAAAGGCCTTCTGCTGATTCACGAAACTACCTCTGCAGGTTATCCATGGTTTGTACCGCAGAGTAGCTGGACTGGAGCTCTGTTGAGCTTAACTAGAGATGACAATACTAAAGGCTGTGATATGAAAGGATGGCTCCATTTAGAGGCAGCTAAGAAGTTGTTTGCAAGTTGTGATCTAGATTTAGCGATGCAAATAAAAGCTGCAAGGCAGCCTGGCTTTAAACCCGTAGCGATGAACGCTTCAGTATCCACAAGCATTCAGAACAAGTATAAGTTTGATAGTTCTAAGAATGTGGCTGCCTATATTAAAGGCAATAAAGAGTCTGAAGATTTTATAATATACACTGCCCACTGGGATCATATCGGAGTAGGCCCTGTGGTCAATGGTGACTCTATCTATAACGGAGCGTTAGACAATGCTAGTGGAGTTTCTACAGTGATGGCTATAGCGAAAACCTTCTCTGAAATGAAGGAGAAACCTGATCGCTCTGTGCTATTCTTAATGGTGACTGCTGAAGAGCAAGGACTATTAGGATCTGAGTACTATGCAAAACATCCATTATTTCCGTTAGAAAATTCTGTATGTAATCTTAATATGGATGGCGTTAATCCGATAGGGGAGATGAAAGACCTAACCATAGTCGGTAAAGGGCAATCCGACATGGATGAGATAGCAGAAGATGTGGCAAAGACACAAGATAGATACGTACTCGCAGAGCAAGAACCAGAGAAAGGTTATTTCTTTAGATCAGATCATTTCAATTTTGCAAAAGCAGGTATACCAGCATTATATGCTGAAGGCGGATACGATCATAAAGAAAAAGGTAAAGAATATGCAAGGAAGATGCGTGATAAATACACCACCGATAATTATCACAGACCTAGCGACGAATATGATGAAACGACTTGGAATTTTGATGGAATGATTCAAGATGGGCAATTATACTTTGACATCGGGCTTAAGTTAGCAAACTCTCAGCGCTGGCCAGTGTGGTATGAAGGTTCTGAGTTTAAAGCTGCGCGGAAGGTAAAGGGATAGGAGTGCCTTAATTCTATTATCTGTGAATCATAAATTAGACATTAGGCTGTTTAGTATTTTCTGTACCTAAATCAGTTGTTGTTAGATTAAGTTGAAAGCTATTATTATTTATTTATATCTCAGCGTTGTAGCTTTCCATCTAAATATCAAGATTTCTTTATCTGGTTCATTTTTATATCAGCAGGCTAGAAGAATTTTGAGCTATAAGCAAATTGATACTCAATCACATTTTATATCAAACCTGAATGAGATGTGAAAAGAAATACAAGGAATTTTGTTTGACCGAATGATACTTGTAACTGCAGGTATCTTAAATGTTATTAGAAATGACTATCATGAATTAATGCACCAGAAACAAATAGATAAGTCTCTGATCAATGACGGTTTATCTAACACCTCTAAGATGACTCTGCTATATAAAACAAGTGTCTTTAATTTATGGTGATTTTTCTGCTATAAAACTTGGTAAGTTTGGTTAAAAGGTCTATTAAATGCCAAAAATGATTAAACCGATTATATCGTTTATATCGTTTATTCTATATATTTGTATTTCCAAATTAAAACCTTAAAACTACGTAACAAATGCCAACACCACATTTGAAGGACATACGTGTTCCTTCGAAAGAAGAGCGTATTGCTGCTATGAAATCATATTCAGCTTTATCAGCTACACTAGAAAATTTGAATACTGCAAACCCTGAAATTGAGATTGAGGAGACTGAAGATAAGATTGTAATACCAATACAATATCTAAAGCTTTTAGCCAAAATCTTAAAAGTTGTTGGAGATGGCAAAGCAATTTCAATTCTTCCATTTTCGGCTGAAATGACTACACAAGCTGCGGCTGAATATCTTGGATGTTCAAGAACACATCTTGTTAAACTTCTTGAGTCTGATCAGATTCCGTTTGTAAAGATTGGTAAACATCGTAGAGTAAAATTTGAAGATCTGAGAAAATTTAAAGAGAATACTAAAGAAAAAAGAAGGAATCTTTTAATTGAAATAATGCAATCAGACGAAGAGTCTGGGATTTATGATTCATAGTATAAAATTTACCTGTGTACTTGATACAAATGTTATATTTCCTATTGAAATAAGGGATATAATATTTTGGTTTGCTCATTATGAGTTGTTTACTCTCAAATGGAGCAAGCATATATTTGACGAATGGTCTACTGTGATGAAAAGGCAAAAAGTAAGTAAAACTGAAATTAAAAAAGAATAGTTAAAGCGAATCAAGCTTTTCCAGATGCTTTAGTTATAAAGTATGAACCTTTAATAAAAGCCTTAACACTTCCCGATGAGAAAGATAACCATGTATTAGCTGCAGCGATTAAAGCAAAAGCCAATGTAATCGTTACTAATAATTTAAAACATTTTCCTAAAGCTTATTTATCTAAATTTAATGTATCAGCAAAATCTGCAGATGACTTTTTAACTGATATTATAGATATCAATCCATTACGTAGTATCGAAGCATTTAAAGAGCTTGTAATGAATCGACGTAACCCAATTCTGGATGAATTTGAAGTATTAGAAAGGTTCAGGAAAAACGGTTTAGTAGATACCGCTAACTATCTTCATTCTCAATTGTGACATAAAGGCTTAACAAGAAAACTTAGATAGATTCTTGAAGCTTCAAGTTTATTTGGAGTTATATTGATGATAGGTTTCAAGAAATGATAGTACTATAGCCATCATATTTCAAAGAAAAAGTAGTACTATTTTAAGTACACTCTAAAATAGTATTAGTACTTCATCATAAGATATTTACTGAAAGCAGTTAGATATAAAACCCATTAGTAAAAGGTCCATCAATTAATTTTATCAATGCACAGCAGCCCCAAATCGAGTAACAAAAGAAACATTAAAACTCCTTCCCGCTTCCATAAATACATTTTGGTTTCCAGGTGCTCCTCTAGAGACATGACTTCGATATGCTTTATCTCCAATGTTTGTGACACTGAATATTAGCTTAGCATGCGGAGCGCTTGCACTCAGGTTATGCAGATTCAATCCTGCTTTTAAATTTAAGATCCCATAACCAGGAGTTTCTATTTCATTAGGAGCTACCTCACTTTTCTCACCAACCAACAAATATTCTGGTTGTACAAAAAACTTGTTGTTCATATCACGGTAGTGAAAACCTATCCATGTTTGCATAGCAGGAATTTGTGGTAGAGGGTTATCGGTGATCGTGTTAGTACCGTTTATGGTAGCACCACTTAAGAATACATAAGACAGTGTTCCGACTTTAGCTTTCCCATACCACTCAAGACCAGTGATAGTTGCTTCTCCTATGTTCTGGAATTGCACCGAAGGAGATTCTGCGAAAGTTAGATCTTGAAGAACGAATAAATTCTTCAAACGATTTTGATAAAATGCAGCTTCTAGGGTGAAGCTTTTGCTTTTGTAGTTTGCACTAAGCTCATAAAAGACACCGTTCTCTGGATCAAGGTCTGGGTTAGGAACCAAGAAGCCTGCCCCGACAGCAGTAAAATGATACTTAGAGAAAAGATCAGTTCCCCTGAATGAATTAGCAACATTTGCTTTTATATTAAAATCATCAGATAGTGAATATTTTAACCCAAGGTTTCCAGATATCGCTAGATCACTATCAGATGTATTATCATCATTATAAATTTCTGCGATAGCTGGAATATCAAAAGGTCCATCATCTATACGAGTAGCGACATTATCTAATCTTGCAGCAACTAATAGATTGAGCTTATCACTTATTTGTACTTTTTCTATTGCAAACAAACCAATACTACTACTATAGCTATCAGGTTGTATCTGAGTAAATGGTCTGTTTATTTCATTTACCAAAGCTCCAGCAGGATTCATGATTAGGATATTTAGATCTCTGTGAGTCCCTATTCTATGCTCATACAGGTAGTCAAGCCCTAAAGTGAGTTTCGCTTTTTCATTTTGTCTTACTGTGGCGAAAAACTTGGCTCCCATGAAGGGGACATCTACATCAAGCTCTGCGCTTATCTTTCTGTTTATGTTCGTGGTCATTGGGAAGGGTATGTTAGTGACCTGACTGATATGTAAGTCTTGACGTTTAAAAAATACTCTAGCTCCTACTGATTCGATCTTATCAGATACATTTTTCCCGTCGTAACTTAAGTTGATCCCTCTTTGAGTATCTGGATCAAATCTTCTGTTGACTCTAGGAGGTCCAGGAGCACCTAAGCCGCCAGGGAAACCTGCATTCCTATTTTGAAAATATTTTCCTGATAGCTCTATCCTATGATTTGCTGCCCACGAGTATCCTAGATTAAAATCAAAGTTGCTAGATTCAAATTGGCTATTCTCTATCTCTCCTTCAGGAGTCATCATGTTACTAGCATTTCGTATTCCACCAGCAATTAAGAAATCAAAACCGTTCCCTCTTCCTTCCAGTTCTAATCTGCCACGATACATACTGTTAGCAGATTGATATCCACCATAGATACTGCTACCCACTTTAAATTCTTTGCCATATCCGTTTTCAGCTTTTCGAGTTACGATATTGACTAACCCTGATACTGCATCACTTCCCCAAAATGCAGAAGCAGGTCCCTTGATAACCTCCATTTGCTGTATTTGAAAAGGATCGACAAGTCCATAAGATCTGATCCGACCACCTACGAATGGATTGCCGTCGATAAGGATTGGTGCTCTTTCTCGAGAAAGTCCCCTGATAATAGGAGTTGTGGCCAAACCACCATCACTTTGACGAGTAACCCCAGGAATGTATTGTAATGCCTCTGTCGGGGAGGTAGGCTGAGTTTCAAATATTTGATTAGCGCTTACTACTTCTATATTGATAGGAAGACGGTCTGCAATTGTAGACGATCTAATGGATGTTACGACTACTTCATCGGATTCAACAGTGATTAAAGTATCGGTTTGAGCTGTTAAACTGGTGTTTGTAAACAGCGTAATCGCAAGTATTGCTAATAGGGTAAGTAGATTCTTCATAAGGGTGTTTTAAAAATTAGAAAGCCTTTTCTAAAACCAAAGTATGAAAACCCTAATGCTGAGCAAAACCGATACTTAGAAAACATTTTCTAATTATGGGCTTTCACAAAATCTTAGTTTAGATAAATAGGGCTTATCTTGTATATATTATGCTAAGGTTGCAAATGAAAATAGATTATTATGGCTCAAGATAACGGGCGTACTTCTTTACTGCCAGAACATATCGATGAGGTACATGCCTTTTGGATAGCTGGTGGAAGCTGTGATGGTTGCTCGATTGCAGCTGTTGGAGCGACTTCTCCTTCGGTGGAGGATCTACTCAGAGGCGTATTGCCAGGTATGCCTAAGGTGGTATTACACCACCCAGTATTAGCAGTGACGGCGGGCGAAGAATTTATTCATCCATTTAGACTAGCAGCTAAGGGAGAGCTTGGAGCACCGTTTGTTGTGATCTGCGAAGGCTCTATCATGGATGAGCGGATAGCGGCTGCAACAGGTGGCTATTGGTCTGGGCTTGGTGCAGACGATGATGAAGATGGTAATCCACAGCCGATCCCATCTTCTAGTTGGGTATCTCGCATGAGTGAGCATGCTGCAGCTATAGTAGCTGTAGGGACATGTGCGACTTGGGGTGGCGTGCCTGCCGCAGCAGGTAATCCAACAGACGCAGAAGGTGTCATGGATTTTTTAGGGAAGGATTATAGAAGTGCACTTGGATTACCAGTGGTGAATCTACCAGGCTGTGCACCTCAAGGTGATAATATCACAGAGACCATTGCTGCCGTATTACTTTTCTTACATGGCATTGGACCATTACCTGAGTTTGATGAATTAGGGAGGCCGTCATGGTTGTTCGGAGAGACGGTACACAGAGGATGTACAAGGGCAGGTTTTTATGAAGAGGGAAAATTTGCAGAAGAGTATGGGGATAAAGAATGTTTAGTTGAAGTTGGATGTTGGGGTCCTGTAGTACAATGTAATATTAATAAGCGAGGAGCTATGAATGGTCAGGGAGGATGTATGAATATTGGAGCGCCTTGTATCGGTTGTACGATGCCTGGATTTCCTGATAGTTTTGCTCCATTTTACTCTACACCTCCAGGAACTATTGTTTCCTCTACACTGTCAAGAGTGACAGGTAGTTTGATTAGTAACCTAAGGGAGATGACTATGAAGTATCAAAACAGGACTGAAAGATGGGATGAAGCAGGAGAGGTGCCATCAGGTTGGGGGCATGTCGAAGAGCCTAATCCAATTCAAAAGATAGTTCATTTTGCATATCAAAAACTTCAATATAGAGGTAGTACAAAACCAGGTTCAAAAAATTAAAAATACTAACCCATGGATGACTCAACATTATATGGTTATTACTTTTTAGGTTTAGGAATTGCTGTGGTGATAATTTTAGCTGCTGCAATTTTATTGCTTCTAGTAAGACACTATGCTAGAAGAATATTAAAATTAGCGACTGCAGCTTTGGGTCTTGTTGTGAATGTAAAGGAAAATACGAACAGTATCTGGGGGCTCAAGCAAACGAATATCGTAGCTGGAGATATATTAGAAGGGGCAAAGGCTATTGAGTCGCATGCAGGATTAGTAGCAGAAGCATTAGCAGAAACACAAACTAAATAAGATGGAGACACACATATTACTTTGGATCATTTCTCTTGTCATCGGATTGGTAGTCATAGGTGTGGTAGCATTTTTATTGCATCTCATTAAGTCCACTGCTAAAGAGATAGATACAGCAGCTGGTCAGATCTGGACGCAAGGAAAGTTGACAGCAAACAACACCATACAGATTCCAATATTTCTTTCAAAAACAAATAGAGTTGTAAAGAGCATCTATGAATCTGCTGTTAATATCATAGGAGGTTCGGCAGCTATTAAGGAACACGCTGAAGGTTGCCCTGGTTGTCCGGGCTGTGTTTTAAAACATCATAAAGTATAACAATGGAATTTATATTAATGATCGTAACGATTCTGGCAGTTGTACTATTAGTGATAGTATTGGTCAGTTATCTAGGAGCAATTATAAAATTGCTAAATCACATAGGTGGCGCAGGAGATAGCTATTTAGCAAAACTTAGATTAGGATTACGTGCGATAGAAACTGAGACTGGGCACATTCCTACAGAAGTAACAAAGCTAAATAAAGCACTGTCAGATACTGCAGGAGGTCTTGTGGTAGTGAATGAAAATTTAGCTGGAACGATCACGGCTGCGGTAAATCAAAAAAACCCTTAATCATAAAATATGGTATCACAAGGCGTATTAATACTCTGGTTAATTCTACTGATAGTGACGGTACTGTTACTTCCTTTGATAGTAAGTCTGCTGCATAGGACTTGGAAAGCAAGTGTAAATATCGAGCGATATTTTAAAGAGATGAATGAAGCTGGTGGAGGTATAGCTGGTAATACTGGGCATATACCTGCATTAAATGATACGATAAGTGTGGCTAGCACCATGCTAGAAGTAGCAGGGGGGATCAATGAAAACGCAGAAGCACTCAAAGGTGCATTAGCAGGTAGAGCAGCAAAATTTAATTAAGAAGACGATAAAAATAAAATGACAGCATACGGATTATATATCGCAACATTAGTAATAGTAGGATTAGTAGTCGTGGTGTTAGTAGCTTACTTAATACTGATCATCCTTGCACTTAAAAAAGCAGGTGACCATTTACAAAATCTAGCAGGTGGATTGCAGCAGATTGCAGACGATACAGAACCTCTAGCAGGCAGCCTTAGTACTATCAATGGTGCACTTACCCAATTACATGGTGGGCTGTCATCAGTAGACGGTCATTTAGTAGATATAGCTAAGGTGTTAAGACTAGTGTGATTAGATTCCCGCATTCACGAGAATGAAAATTTCAACGATTCCGATACAAGTATCGGATACTTATAAAATTAAAAATTAGAGAACTAAAAATATATGTGTTTTAAAAATCTCCCAATTGCCTTTGATGAACAGGGTAATGCTTATCTCAAAGAAGATATAGCAAATCCATACGAGTATAAAGTAGTAGATCTTGGCGTAGAGCAGGATAAGCTCAAAAGCCTCATGGAAAAAAATGGTTTCATCAGGAGCGTCGATTATGATCCAGTGACAAGAGTGGCTGGCGCATTAGCCTTTCACAGTGTCGTTGATTTAAAAGATAAGAAAGTTCTTTCTACCAACTCAATGGCAACCTTGTTTAGAGGTTATGAGATAATACTTAAAGGAAGAGACCCTCGAGATGCGGCATACATCAGTAGTAGAGCTTGCGGTGTTTGTGGAGGAGTTCATGCCACTACTTCAGCACTTGCTATTGAAATGGCTTTAGGTATTAAGCCACCTCCTCTGGGTATCGTAATGCGTAATATCTTGCTAGCAATAGAGTATTTATATGATCACCCTTTGCACCTTTTCTTATTAAGTGGTCCTGACTATTCAGAGGAACTGGTAGCAGCTACCAATCCAGAATTGATTGATATAGCGGGAAGAACGAAAGCGAAGAATAAAGATGTCCATGGTTATAATACCATTCTAGACATCATGAAGGATCTTAACCCTCTTAAAGGGAAGTTATACTTAGAAGCTTTATCGATGACTAGAGTTGCGAGAGAGGCTTATGTGCAGATAGGTGGTAAGTATCCACATCCTCAATCTGTAGTCCCTGGAGGTATATCGGTGACAGTGACCATGAGTACACTTAATGAAGTCTATAGCAGATTAATAAAATTCTTTGACTATGGTCAGAAGACTACAGGAATATGGGATGACATTTTTGATTTCTTTTTAGAACAGAATCCAGAATATTCGCAGTGTGGGGTGAGACCAGCTACAATGGCAGATACTGGGGTATGGGATCGTCCAGATTCTTATGATGGTACATTCGAAAATTGTGACAAGTGGGGTAATGATCGATGGTCTACACCAGGGATACTAGTAGACGGAGAAGTAGTAACAACTAATCTAAAGGAACTTAATGCAGGTTTAGAAGAATTTGTTGAACATTCTTATTATGAAAAATGGGATGGTCAGACTTATAAAACAGATGCAAATGGAATGCCATTAAGTCCTAATCATCCTTGGAACAAAGACACGATACCAAAACCTGGAAAACAAAGTTGGAGAGATAGATATAGCTGGGATACTTGTCCAACGTGGGATAGAATGCCGATGGAGGCAGGTGCTTATAGTAGAATGTATCTAACAGCAAAAGCGCAAAGGGCTCCTGCTAGTGAGTTTATGGAAAACACAGGACATAGCATGCTGCTCAATGTGCCAAAATATAATCTTCCAGCAAAACAACTAGAATGGAAGATACCTAAGCACTGGAATGCATTTGAAAGAAATAGAGCTAGGGCGTATTGTATTCCATATTCTGCATTGGTTGCTTTGGAAAATTGGAAAATGGCACAGCAACTCATCAGAAATGGTGAGACAGCAGTAGCTACACCTTATGAAATCCCTAAGACTGGTACTCAGATAGGCTTTGGTGCATGGGGTGCGGGAAGAGGATTCTTAACGCATCACTTAATAGTTGAGAATGGATTAATTAAGAATTATCAGATCATAACTCCATCTACTTTAAATGCGGCGCCAAGAGCTCCATGGGGAGCGCCTGGTCCATATGAAGAAGCAGTTCTCAATACGCCTATATTAGAAAAGTATGACAACCCTGAGGATTACAAAGGGATAGATATCTTAAGAGCAATTAGAAGTTTTGATCCATGCATGCCATGTACTACGCACATCATGGCGAAGGATTCGGATCATGTCGTGACTAGAGAAGTGACTACTTGTGCCTGTGGAATCGAATAAGAAAACATTGATCGGTACAGTGGGTTATCATATCCTTGGTAACCACTCGATGCCTCCCATGCTATATTCTCATTTGCAGAATTTAGAATTACCATCCTATGTGAAAGTGGATGAATTGAATTGGGGACCTGTGGCAGTGACTCAAATGTTTCAAGCAGAGGATCCACCATTTCATAGGGTTGTGATACTATGTGCGATAGAGCGTAAAGGAAGAAAAATAGGAGATATAGATATTTTCCAATGGAAAGGAGGATTACCTGACGAAGAACAGATTCAGGCTTGTGTAGGTGATGCAGCAACTGGTGTGATATCTGTCGAGAACCTTTTAGTGATCGGCGAATATTTTAAGATATGGAAGGATGAGGTTTATCTAGTCGATGTAGAACCTGGGCCAGAAGTAGCAGGAGAGCAATTAACGCTTGGAATGGAGCAAAAGATTCCTGATATTATAAGTGTTTTAAGAAATCTTGCGACTGGCAAAGTAGCAGAGTATGGGGAGTTGAAAACCTTGCAAGGTGACCTTATCTTTGAGGAAGAAAATACCGTTTAATGGACCCAATAGAAAAATCACCATTAAGAGCTTTATTTTGGAAAGACGAGATCTTGCAGATTTTGTATTGGATGGATGGTGAGGGCTTTGGTAAGGAGGTAATGGCATCACAAGTTATAGCCTTGCTCAATTCAAATAGTGCTAATCTTTTGTTTCACTTGCAAAAGTTGGTCGACGATAAAGTATTGACTTCTCAGAGTGGTACTATCACAGAGTCTGCATTAATATCACTATCAGGTGATTCTAAGAAGGAAGCGGGAAAACGATTTGCAGAAGCTTTTCAAGGATATCAAAAAGCAGGCCATGGTGAATGTGGTCCCGACTGCGAATTTTGCTATGGTAAAGATGGCGTCAAACTAGAAAACTGTGTTCATAACTGTGGTTCAGCACCAGTAACAATGCCTCAGCATTAATTATGAAAGAAGTACTATTTAACAATCAAGAATATGGTCAGATATTGACTCAGCTAGATAAGTTGATGCAAGATGCTGAGCAGATCTCTGATGTGGATAATAAGGTATTGCTTTATCAGGTGTTACAATATTTTGATTCTATTCATAGAGAACCGCTATCAAGAATATTTCAAGCGGTAGAAGATCATCCAGAGATCAAGGAGAAGATGTTAAAAGACCCTACCGTATCCAAGCTGCTCTCTTTATATGATCTAGTGCAAGAGAAAGCCGATCATAAAAGAGATGAACAAAATGTGGTTCATGTGACAGAGGAAGAAGTAACGATGCTGACTATTCCTAAAAAAAAGGATTGGTTAGAGCTAGGAGATTACACCGAACTAGAAGCGAATAAATTATATCCTAAGAATTATCAAAAGGTGAATTTCTTGATCTCAAGAATTGGGTCTGAAGTATTTGCGATCCAGAATCAGTGTGACGGTTCTTTCTTGCCGATAGACAAAGGCACTGTAGAAGATCATCATATCACTTGTCCATGGCATGGATGTAAGTATGACCTAAGGACTGGCAAAGCCGTGGATGATTCTGATAAGCAATTAGAGACCTTTCCTGTAGAGATAGAGGAGAGTGGATTGTTAAAAGTAGAAATAGCATATCAATAGATGAAAAGTGTAATGTCAATGATGGTGTTTTTATTGATGATGATGTCATGCAGCAGTAGTGTGGTAGAGGAAGTGATAAATCCTATGGATAGGTTGCCAGATGACAAAGCGGGGGAAGTGGTGAGGAAAGCAATAGCTCACGTTGGCGGATGGGATACGTGGGCAGCTAAGGATAATTTTTCATTTTATAAAAAGATAACACAAGTAGACAGTGTAGGAAATGTGAAGCGAGTCGTAAAGCAGTTGCATCAATATAATCTGAAGGATCAATTCAAGGCAAGGATGACTTGGTCTATGGATTCATCAGAGTACATGATCATCAATGATGGTGGGCAAGCAAAAAAATATGAGAAGGGTATAGAATTGACTGATGACAAATCAAAGAACGAAGCATGGAACTCCTCTTATGGTTCTCACTATGTTGTTGCGATGCCTTACAAGTTGACAGATCCAGGTACGAAGTTAAGCTATGATGGTATAGACTCTACAACGTTTAGCAAACCTGCTCACGCTGTTAAAGTAGAATACGAAAAAGGAGCTGGTAGTTCTGGAGGGATGCATGTATGGTGTTATTATTTTGACACTGAGACCTATGATATGGTTGGAAACTATTTAGACTATGGCAAAGGTCATTCGTTTACAACATATGAGACTTCAGAGATGGTGGACGGGCTTAAAATACATAATAAACGATTTAGCCATGCCTCCAATGAAAATAAGGAGATCTTACAAGTGAAGACGATATATGAAAATGAAGCAATGAAATTTGATAAAGAATTTGATGCTGATCTATTTGTATTGCAATGAGTAAACCGAAAGCGGTATTGATTGCAGGCGTAGGAAATGAACTTAGACAAGATGATGCATTTGGTGTTGAGTTTGTAAGAAGTTGGGAAAGAGAAATGCCTAAGTATCCTCATGTAAAAACAATGGAAGTGGGGATTGCAGGGATTCATTTGGTTCAGGAACTACATGCGATGTATGACATTCTTGTCTTAGCAGATGCAATAGATTATGATTATGAGCCAGGCAGAGTTTCTCTGGAGCGAGTAGAAGAACTAGCGGATATTGAGGAAATGCCTTTGCTTAAGAAGAGAGAGTTTTTAGCAGATATGCATTATACTAACCCTACAAGGGCAATGATGCTGGCAAAGGCACTAAAGGTATTACCAAAAGATGTTTATATCTTAGGATGCCAGTCAGCTCAGCATGATGATTTTGCTTTGGGGATGAGCGATGAAGTGACAGCGGCAATTCCACTTGCGATGAAAACGCTTAGTGATTGGCTAAAGTTGAATTAAGAATATTTAAAAGAATCCATTTATAAAAAATTCTATCATGAAGGATACTAAAAACAAAAAAGTACAAGTCCAGAAAAAGGAAACATCTACTGAAAAAATTCCGTGGCTCTTTGGACTTGAAGTAAAAGATCTTACAAGCCCAATTACGGTCAGACGAATTAGGATAGTTCAATTTGGTCTTTTGGCTTTAGTCCTTGCTTATGTTGGGCACTATGCTTGGGAGAATTTCTTAAGAGCTCCTACAGGAGTAGAGCTAGTAAACGAAATGGTAGATGCTGCAGGTGGAATGGAAGCTTGGAATAATATCACTTCTGGTCAGTTTACTCGTACACAGAATGTATACGCAGAAAATGGAGAGCAACTCACTCAACAAGTTGAGACTTTCTATTTTAATAAAACGGATCAAGGGACAGACTTGATGATCAAAGCAATAGATAACAATGGCAAAGAAGTAGTGATCAGCAAAGATGATGAAGGATTTTGGGCTACGAAAGGCGCACTTCCAGCAGACCCACGTAAGTCATCAAAGGACCTAGGTATGATGTGCGATTCTAAATTTTGTGAGCCAAGCTGTGCTACATCAATGGCTTTCTTTAGGTTTTCTATGCCATTTAAACTAACAGACTATGGAGTAAGACCTGATGTTAATAATGTTACAGCTCTCGGAATGTTAGATTGGAATCCTTTGGAGAATATTGATATCGATTCTGATCCACTAGTGCTAGATGTATCGTACAAGCCAACAGTAGGAAAAGACAAATGGCGCTTCTTAGTAAATCCAGAAACGAAGTTGATCCATAAAATGGAGTACTACAACAAATCCGACTTTGGAACGTACCGACCAGAAGAAATCTATTGGTCAGATCATAAGACTGTAGGTGGCATAACATTCAGTCATAAGTGGACTAGATTTTGGGGTAATGGTCAGGTGATGGATGAGTACATTTATTCTGATGTCTCACTTAATAATCAGCTTAACAAAGAATCATTCGAAAGACCAGAAGGATTAGATTGGGCAGTTGCAAACTAAACTTACTTAGAAATGAAAATAGCCATTGCAGGAAAAGGAGGAGTTGGGAAAACTACTATAAGCGGTACGATATGTAGAGTACTTGCTAAGCAGGGGGAAAAAGTCCTTGCTATAGATGGTGATCCTAATCCTAACCTCTCAGTTGTACTAGGTATCGACAAGGATCTACCTACTCAGAAGTCATTAAGTACAGATATTATAGAAAGAGTAGAAGAAGGAGAAAGTTGGAGGTTTCAAGTAAAGATGCCTTTCGATGAGATACTAGAAACATATGGTCAGGATGCGCCTGATGATGTTACGTTGCTAATAGTCGGCGCACCTGAGCAAGCAGGTACTGGTTGCATGTGCGGTTCACATACTGTAGTCAGAGAACTCATACATTCAGCACTTACCTCGGAACAAGAAGCTGCGATGGTGGTAGATACAGAAGCATCCCTAGAGCATATGAAAAGAGGAACATCTAGACATGTTGACAAGATGTATATGGTGGTAGAACCATATTACCGATCACTTGAGGCGGCAGGGAGATTCGCTGACCTAGCAAGACAACTTGGTATTAAAGAAGTAGAAGCAATAGCAAATAAAGTGCGAACGGATGAAGAAGTGCAAGCTATAGAAGAATACTGCAAAAAGATAGATCTGCCTATCGCTGTGATGGTGCCTTATGATGAAAATGTAACGGCTGCCGACCTTAAAGGCGTGTCTATCATGGATTATGATAGCGACTCTAAAATGATCAAAGCCATTGAGACTTTCGTCTCTTCTTTAAACTAGCAACTATGTGCTTAGCAATACCAGGTAAGATATTAGAAATAGAAGAACAAGAAGAAGGAACTGTTTTTCAGATCGGCAAGATATCATTTAGTGGTGTCACAAAAAGAATAAACTTATCGTTGGTCCCAGAAGCAAAAGTGGGCGATCATGTATTGGTACATGTTGGTGTAGCGGTGAGTGTCATCGACGAAGAAGAAGCTCGCAAGACCATGGCCTTTCTCCAAGGCTCAGATGATCTAGAGGAGTTGATGAATTTTCCGCAGCGGTAAAGCATCCTAGCCTATTGCTTGGGGAGGTAGCAGTCTATCCATAATAAATGATTAAAAGAAGAATCAGTAGTATCGTTTTCACTGATAATGTGGTGATACGGAACATGATGATCGTTCTGGTATTCTTGATGTTGCAAACTATTGTGCAAGCTCAATCGCCTAAACCAAAAATTCCAACAGAACTACTTGTAGGAAACAAAAATCTATATTTCCAAATGGTGGTCAAGCGGTCTTTTACCCCAACTAGTAAATTTAGACTTTTCGTATTGACCAACTACACTGCTAATTACGAGGCTCGTACAGAAGACAATCGGTTGAATATTATAAATCAAGTTAGCTATACCTATAAAAAAGGTTTTGGTGTTATGGCTGGTGCGGATATAAATTCGTTCAAAGGGTTTTCTCCCATAATTGGACCACAGCATAATTTTGTAAGCAAGAAAATACTTGCTGTAACGGTGGCTTCCTTTTTTCTAAATGAACATAGGGATTTTAAAATACTAGGCCTTTATGAATACAAACCACCAATAAACGAAAAATGGTCTTTCTATAGCCGCCTTCAATTCGTTCACAACCGAAGCTTAAGATCAGATATTCATAATAAAAGCTATATCTATTTGAGGGCAGGCATTAAAACGAAGTCAACAATATTTGGTGTCGGGACCAACTTAGATTGGAATGGTCCGAATCAAATTTTTCAAGATAATTACGGAGTTTTTGTACGGTATGAATTGAATTAATTGTACGAGTATAAGTTCACTTATCAAAAACCGTATCTATCGCATTCTCATAATTCTGTAATTGCGGCATTATCAATGCCTCAAACTCAAGTAAGCCATTCTCTGTAAAAATCGGTAAAACTAGATTCCATATTTGCTCTTTGAACTTACCTTCGTCGCTAGGTTCATTGCCAAGGACTTTTTGTTGAGTCATCCAAAAGCTGATCATCAACCAGATCGAGTTCGCTGTTTTTGAATACTGGCCTTCGATGATCTCTTTGCGGACTATATTAAGTTCAACATTTTGAATTAACCAATTGTGAATCTGGTCTATCAATTTGTTAGTAAGCTTGACACGATGTTTATGTAAGTCGGGGTAAGTACGTTCTAGTTCGAGGATGTCTAGGAAATAAAAAGAGTATTGTTTTATGCAATGAAAATAGTTGCTTAGTTGATTATCAAAATCAATAATGAATCGGAAGGACTTAGTCTCTGTTATCAGTTGATTTATTTCATTTTGAATGTGTTCATCTATTGTTGATAATAGGATGTCTTTTGTTTGGTAGTGGTAGGCTAGATTCCCAACACTTATCTCACAGTAGTCTGCTATATTTTGCAGTCGCACATTTGGCAATCCACGCTCATTGAACAGCAATATGGCTACATCAAGAATTTTCTTTTTTGTTTGTTTCATTCTCCTCCCAATTTAAGTTGCTGAGCTTTCAGTAAATGAATCTAAAAGCCGCTCTATAAGTAGATCGAACTCTACTCTTCCATTCTCAGTAAGGTGTGGTAGGATTTGACTCCAGACCATTTCTTTAAAGACACGCTCACTATCTTCTGGACTTCCATGATCTATAGGTCTCGTGAGATAGAATGTGATGATCATCCAGATGGTGTGGGCTATGATGCCGTAATGGCCTTCTCTCAATTCTGGTTTTAGAAGACCTTGTTTTTCATGTTCGATCAGCCAGTTATGAATCTGCTGGGTAATTTTATTCGTTATAAGCTTTCTCGATTTATACTGTTTTGGAAAGTTGCGTTGTAGTTCTATGAGGTCTATAAAAAAGAAAGAATACTTCATCAGCAAATGGTAGTAAATAGCTAGCTGTGTATCAAAATCCATAAGACCAGGCAAGTCCTTCTCCTCATCTATGACAGGTGTGAGGATCTCATTGAGCTGAGTTACTATACTGTCGATTATAGCTTCCTTGCTGTAGAAGTGATAGGCAAGGTTACCTACGCTTATGCCAGTCTCATCAGCGATCTGTTGTAATCTAACATTGACCAGTCCTTGCTGATTAAACAAGTGTATGCTACTCTTTATGATCTTTTCCTTAGTAGTCATAACTAGCAGATTCTTGGTAATTGTTGACCGACTAACATATTTACAATTCGCTTGCCACCTATTGCACTTTTGATTACAACTTGCTTAGGATGATCACTAACTACATGGCCTATGATCGAAGCATTTTTACAATAATCTTGCTCTTGCAGATGCTCGACTACTGCCTCTGCAACAGATTGCTTGACTATAGTGATGAAGATACCTTCGTTCGCAACATACAGAGGATCAAGACCTAATATCTCACAGGCTGCTTTTACTTGTTCCGCAATGGGAATATTTTTCTCTTCAAGATGGATGCCTAAAGATGAGTCACGAGCAATCTCATTGAGTACAGAAGCTAATCCTCCGCGTGTAGGATCTTTCAATAAATGAATGTCTGATCCAAATTTTGAGATCAACGAATCTACTGCACTATTGAGTGGTCGCGTATCACTTAGAATATCCGATTCAAATTCTAGTCCTTTTCTTACAGACATAATAGCGATACCGTGAGAGGCGACTACATCAGAAACAATGACTGCATCTCCTTCTTCGACATTGTCTATATTGATATTCGCTTTTGGGAGTATACTTCCTATTCCTGTTGTGTTGATAAATATTTTATCACCCTTACCATGCTCTACAACTTTGGTATCTCCAGTTATGATCTTTACGCCTGCCGCAACACAAGCTTCTTTAATAGAAACTAGTATGCGCCAAAATTCCTCCATTAATAATCCTTCTTCGATTATAAAACTCAAGGAAAGATATCTAGGCTTAGCGCCACACATCGCAAGATCATTGACCGTGCCATTAATGGCTAGCTCTCCAATGTTACCACCTGGAAAAAATATTGGTGAGATGACAAAGCTATCCGTAGAGAATGCGGTTTTTTCATTCCAATCAAATATGGCTCCATCGTGATGCTTATCTAGTAGATCATTCCCTAGTAGTTCGAACACGGTTTTCTCTAGAAGTCTGTTGCTAAGTGTACCTCCTCCGCCGTGACCTAGTGTGATCTTATCAAAGTCGAGCTTCGGCATAGGACAAGATAATTGCATCTTAGGCGTATCCATTTATACAGATCTTAATTTGATTAAACTGCTTGAGCTGCTTGCGAAAAGTGATAGTAAGCTGCACATGCACCTTCAGAACTTACCATAGGAGCTCCTAGTGGAAATTCAGGTTTACACTTCTTTCCAAACTGTGGACAGTCTTTTGGTTTTTTAATTCCTTTCAAAACTTGACCTGCGATGCATTCTTCGTTTTCAGGAGAATCAGGTATGTCCACATCAAATTTGATATTAGCATCGTAAGCTGCATATTTAGCATTGATCTCATAACCGCTTTCAGGGATATTACCAATGCCTCGCCATACTCGATCTTGTATTTCAAAGACTTTGTTTATCATCTCTATGGCTTTGAGATTTCCTTCAGTACGGACGACTCTGCTGTATTGATTTTCTAGATCAGTAGATCCACTTTCTAATTGTTTGACAACCATCAGTATGCCTTGTAATAGATCAATCGGCTCAAACCCTGTTACTACAATTGGCATTTTGTAATTAGTGACCAGAGGTTCGTATTCTGATATTCCCATGATAGTGCAGACATGACCAGCTGCTAAGAAAGCATCTATGTTGCACTCCTCATCATTCATCACTGCTTCTATTGCTGGTGGCACTAATACATGAGAAGTAAGAATAGAATAATTACTAACTCCTGCAGCTTCAGCTTGTAACACAGACATAGCATTTGCTGGGGCGGTAGTTTCGAAGCCGACAGCAAAGAAAACGACTTCTTTATCAGGATTGGATCTTGCGATCTCCACTGCTTCTAGTGGAGAATAAAGAATCCTAATATCTGCTCCTGATGCTTTTGAATCCAATAAACTTTTTTTTGCTCCTGGCACTCTTAGCATATCGCCATAGGAGCAAAGGATCACACCTTTCTCTTCAGCTAAATGTATTGCTTTATCTATTAGATGTACGGGAGTTACACAGACAGGACAGCCTGGACCATGAATCATATTTACTTCAGAAGGAAGTAAGTCCAATATACCGTGCTTCACAAGACTATGCGTTTGACCACCACATACTTCCATGATGCTCCATGGTTTGGTCACGACAGAAGCTATTTCATCTAGCAATCGTTTCGCAAGATCACCATCTCTATACTCGCTTAAGAACTTCATAATCGTTGAAGGTAGGTTTACTTCAAATTAGGCCTTTTTTATCGCTTTGTTTGCAATCTCATAGTTTATTAATTGACCAAAGGAGATATTTTCATCGTTAGGAGATAATTGCTCATGGAAGTATAATTTATACCGATTCTTAAGGTAAGAAATGATCAAATCTACAAGTAATGCATTCTGGAATACACCACCACTAAATGCAATTTTCGAGCATCTTTCTTTTTCAGCTATTGCTTCGATCCATTTGACAAGTGAGCCATGAAATTTGGCTGCGATCAAGTCTGTGGCTAGACCACTACTGATATCATTCAAAATACAAGAGACCAGATTCATAGTCGAAAATTTTTCGTAACTGAGTTGTGGAGGTTCATAGCTAGGTACTTCACGATATTCATTTTCATTAAAATACTTTCTTGCTAATACCTCTAGTTGCATAGCTGCTTCTCCTTCATAGGTCTGTATATCCATCACCCCCAGAAGAGATGCTACTGCATCAAACAAACGACCAATACTAGAGGTCTGCAGTTGCTTATCCACTTTCAGTAATTTGGAATAAATCTTCCATTCTTGAGGGGTGAATTTTTCCTGAAGTAGATTCTTAGCTTCTTGGATTTCATGGCACAGTGACAAAGCAGAGAGCCTTGGTTCTTTTGCCATCTTATCATTCGAGATCAAGGTGAAGTAAGGTAGATGATGGCATCTATTAAACTGATGATCGTGGTAAATATAAAATTCGCCACCCCATAAGTTTCCATCATTTCCTAGACCAAGTCCATCCCAGACAACACCTAGAATAGGCTCTGAATCGTCTAATAGATCATGCTCACCTATGACGGCACTAAAATGTGCCTCATGATGTTGCACATAATGCGTTTTGTAACCATGATTAGTAGATAAGTTAACACCCAAAATACTTGATTGATAACTTGGATGTTTATCCATGACCACAACGTCAGGTTTGGCATTTAATAAATTGATAAGGTGGTTTTGGACAACTTGAAAATTATTCAAACTTTCATAATGATCTAGGTCTCCTAAGTATTGACTGATATAGACATTCCCTTTGTGCAGTAAGCTGAAAGTGCTCTTAAGTTGGGCACCCATAGCTAAGATAGTTTGAGATGGCCAAGTGGTTCTTGAGTTTATGAATGTTGGTGCTAAGCCTCTCGATCTTCGGTAAATTATCTTATGTTTTTCTTTCGGTGTTATAGTGATTACGCTGTCATCTTGAGGAATTACTATGGAGCGATCATTTGACACGAGGTAGTCTGCAATGTCTAATAATGCTGTTCGTGCATCTTCATCTTTGTATATGATCCCAGCGTTAGAAACATTTGCACTAGTGGCTATAATTGGATTTTTGAAGATATCTAGAAGTATTTTAAATATTGGTGCGTAGGGTAACATGACACCAATTCTGTCTAGACCGTCAGCTATATCTTCATGATAGGGCTGATCTCCTTTGCTGGAAAGGAGCATGATGGGAGATGTGTGATCTTCTAATGTCGACAACTCAACTTCACTTACTGCAAAGCCATTAAGATGATCCGTGTTAGGAATCATCAAGGCAAACGGTTTGGAAGGACGTTTTTTTCTTTCTCTGAGCAATTTGACTGTCTTCACATTGTGTGCATCGCAAGTAAGTAGGTATCCGCCGATTCCTTTGATGGCTACAATCTTTCCTTCTTGCCAGAGAGAAACGATACGCTTAATAATGTCACTAGTATCTTGAGAGATCAGCTCTTTCGATGAATTGTAGAGATGCATATCAACACCACAAGTAGGGCAGGAGTTAGTCTGAGCATAGTATCTGCGCTCTGCAGGGTTTGTATATTCGATTGAACATTCTTCACACAACTTAAAGCTGTCCATGCTAGTATTTTCTCTATCATAAGGCAGCTTTTCTATGATAGAATACCTTGGTCCACACTGGCTGCATGAGGTAAACGGATAGTTGTATCTGCGTTCATCCTTATTCGAGATGTCAGCTTTACATTCATTACATAGTGCGATATCAGGTGTGATCAGCAAATTAGTCTCCTCTGCAGTATCATCATGCAGAATCTCAAAATCATCAAATTCTGCGAAGGAAATATTGGATAGTGCTACTTGAGTAATTCTAACATTTACAGGTGCCGAGTGTAGCGTAATTTCTTGTTTAAATTCTAGAGCTAACTTCTCGGTGGTATTGAATTTGACATGCAAACCATCTCTGTCATTTTTAACCCAACCTTTGATCCCTGCTCGTTTTGCAATGTTGAAAACAAGTGGCCTATAGCCTATTCCTTGTACTTGCCCAGAGACATGTAGATGCCAGGTTTTGAGTTTGTCAGTTTTCAATAATATAAATGAGATGTATAAGCAAGTTATTTAATATTCTCTTATGCTTGATTCTTATTATTCAAAAATTGGAGGTCAATTTTTTTAAATATCTAACTAACGAAAGTATACTAGATGAAGTATCTATTGTGCCACCAGTTACAATGCCAGATGAAAAACAAAAGAGAAATTGATGGAATTACACTTCATAATTTTAAGGAAAGGTTTGCAAATTATAGTAGCAAGGCAGCTTAGCAAGACGAGGCTCTTTATTGTCGTAGCTTTACTATTAAACCATAGATTTTAGGTTGAAAAGAGTGATCATCAAGATTCGAATAGAACAAACTATTGTGCAAAAAATATGCAAATAAAAAAAGAGCTATGCTTTTAATAAGCATAACTCTCTGATAATCAAGTCGGGGCGAGAGGATTCGAACCTCCGACCCCCTGTTCCCAAAACAGGTGCGCTAACCGGACTGCGCTACGCCCCGAAATCAGAAATCAAAAAATAGATTGACGCCTGATATAAATTTTTAATTGTGCGGAGAGAGGGGGATTCGAACCCCCGGTACCTGTTTCCAAGCACGACGATTTAGCAAACCGTTGGTTTCAGCCACTCACCCACCTCTCCTAAATCTTTAGAACTGCTTCTAAAGAGTTTGCAAAGATAGGTAACCCTAAGTCAATATGCAATGAACTAACGTATTAATTATTCTGCATATATCTAAAAGTGCATTATGAGGAATATTACATGTATTAACATCCAGGATCCCTGTATTTGCTTAGGTTTTACCTAGTTATACCTAATTGAATGTTTTGGGATAAGAGCAAATCTATGGGTACAAAAAAAGAGACCTCGAAATTAATTCGAAGCCTCTTCATTTTTACAGTATAATTTAAAGAAGAATTATCTTCTCTTTCTTGCTGTTGTTCTCTTTTTAGGAGCCGCTTTTTTAGCTGCAGTTCTTTTCTTCGGAGCTGCTTTTTTAGCTGTGGCTCTTTTCTTTGGAGCTGCTTTTTTAGCTGCAGTTCTTTTCTTCGGAGCCGCTTTTTTAGCTGCAGTTCTTTTCTTTGGAGCTGCTTTTTTAGCTGCAGTTCTTTTCTTTGGAGCTGCTTTTTTAGCTGCAGTTCTTTTCTTCGGAGCTGCCTTTTTAGCTGCAGTTCTTTTTTTAGGAGCTGCCTTTTTAGTTGCAGTTCTTTTTTTAGGAGCCGCCTTTTTAGCTGTAGTTCTTTTTTTAGGAGCTGCCTTTTTAGCTGCAGTTCTTTTCTTCGGAGCTGCCTTTTTAGCAGTAGTTCTTTTTTTAGGAGCCGCTTTTTTAGCTGCAGTTCTTTTCTTCGGAGCTGCCTTTTTAGCAGTAGTTCTTTTTTTAGGAGCCGCTTTTTTAGCTGCAGTTCTTTTTTTAGGAGCTGCTTTTTTAGCAGTAGTTCTTTTTTTAGGAGCCGCTTTTTTAGCTGCAGTTCTTTTTTTAGGAGCTGCTTTTTTAGCAGTAGCTCTTTTTTTAGCTGCAGTTCTTTTTTTAGGAGCTGCTTTTTTAGCAGTAGTTCTTTTTTTAGGAGCCGCCTTTTTAGCTGTAGTCCTTTTTTTAGGAGCTGCTTTTTTAGCTGCTGCTTTTTTAGGAGCCGCTTTCTTAGCGGTAGTTTTTTTAGCAGTTGTTTTCTTCTTCGTAGCAGCTTTTCTTTTTGTTGCTGCTTTCGTAGTTCTTTTTGCCATTTGTTTTAAAAATTAATTACGTAATCAAAATACAGAAGCAAATATTTTTTTTGAACTTCTTGTATTCTGTAATACAAAGTTTTAAATATTAATTAAATACAAATATATCTATTTATTACAAAATAATCATATATTTTACGCACTTAATATTAGAATTTTACATGTTATATTTTCTTCTGATATATAGTTGAGGATACAATTGTACAAGCTACTATTCTACTTTGAAATTGCGATCTACACTTTCTTCAAACTGTAATATTCGCAATTGTCTTTTACCACATATATATAAGAAACTAATATAAAGCTCATCCACTACATCAGTTTCAATATTTATGTATAATACCTACTTTGATTTAAGGTATTAACTCGGATTCTTTCAAAAATTAATTTAGATTTAAGTTCTCTTAATTGAGATCCAAAGATGGTCGCATGAATTTTCCAACCGAGATGATATGTTGACCAAGATTACCAGGCCCTCCATTGCAAAATGGAGGGTTTTGTGTTTAAGCGTTTTCGAGAATTTTGTTTTCCATCGTTATGCGTACGAGGCCTGCAGTATTTCTAGCATTCATTTTAGATAGCAAGCTACTTCGGTGTGCTTCTACCGTTTTGAGACTAATGAAAAGTAATTTTGCAATTTCTTGATTTGTGTTTTCACTAACAATCAGTTCTAACACTTCTCGTTCTCTACGGGTAATCTTTGGTATAGCTTTTACTTCAGCTTTGCCATTCCTATTTTTGTTCATGATTCCATTCATGATAGTCTTGGTCACTGCTTCACTAAAGTAAGTCTTACCAGTTGCTACAGTTCTAATTGCAGTAAGCAACTCTTTTCTACCTGTATTTTTCAATACATAACCTAATGCCCCACTTTTGAGAATTTCGGTGATATAGCTTTCTTCATCATACATTGATAAGACAAGGATCTTAATATCTTTATTGCTAGTGATTAATCTTTTACAGATATCTATACCACTAATGTCCGGTAAGTTGATGTCTAAGAGAATAATATCAGCTTTTTCGAGTAGTCCATCTTTAAAAATCTCTCGGGCAGTCAGGCATTTGTCTATGATATTAATGTCATTTTCTTTGTCGAAAATAGACTCTAGACCATCCACAAACATTTCGTGATCATCTACTATAAGGATATTAATCATGAGGTATCTTTAAATATATTTAAGAAAACGTAAGTTACTAGCAATTACCATGTACTAAAACTAGGGTTTATACTATTTTTTAAGTTTACTTAAGATTTCACATTTACTGCAATGTACAGATCTGTTATCATATTCTTTGTTTACCTATCCTTACTCAGTCGCGTAGATGCACAGGGTAAGGTGAGTGTTGAGATGCTTGATCGAATAGATTCTCTCATTAAGTATAAATTACAAGAGGGTAGTACAGACAGTTTGTCCGCACTTTATTTAGAAAGGGCTAATGCAAAGTTGAGTTTGTTCTCTGAGATCGGGGAAGCTTTGTATGACCTGCAAACGGCGGCTACTTATGCCAGATATAATGAGGATACTTTAGGATATCACAAGTCTAATACTAAGATTGCAGAGTTATATACTATGCAAGAGATATATTATGATGATGCCATCACAAAGCTAGACGATGCTATAAGATATTATAACCAATATCATCAACCTGTACTCGAGGCACAAAGCTACACCCTGCTGAGTCAGATCTATGAGAAGAAACAAGAGTATGACATCGCACTCAATAGCATAAATAAAGCACTAAGCCTTAATGAAGAAATAAAGGATACACTACTGCAGCTAGAATGTAATCTGATGGTCACTAAGCTTTTTTCTATGAATGGCAATCTAGATAAAGCTATAGAGCTAGCGGAGAATACATTAAGACTCAGCCAGTTACTTAAAGAAGATCACTATATCGCTGAAAATCTGCTCAACCTTGCATCGTTTCATTTTTCTAAGAGTGATTATAAAAGTGGTGCAGTCTACTTAGACGAATCCTTAATCAAGCGTAAAGGATCTAAAGAACAAAAGGCAAGACTCTATAAGTTGTTATCAGATTACTCACTGGAGGATTATGATCTGGCAAAGTCTTTTGATCAATATAAAAAGTATATAGTGTACAGAGACAGTATAGCCATGGTAAGTAGAAAGGAACTTATGAATAGTATGGCATACGAGTTTGAGACTAGGGACAAAGAAAGAGAGATTATAAGGCTAGAAAAAGACAGTGAGATTGCAGAGCTCAACCTACAGCAGCAAAGAAGACTTGTGTGGATATTGATATTTAGCCTCTTGGCTGGGTTGCTTGCCGTCTTTCTAATCATCAGGTTTTATGCTCAGAAGATAAGTGCTAATCAACTCCTTGCAGAGAAGCAGTCTCAGCTTGATCAGCAAAAGATTAAGGATATGGGCAATGATTTTAAGATTAGGAACCTAGAATCAATGATCATAGGTCAAGAGGAAGAAAGAAAAAGAATATCTACAGACCTACATGATAGTCTTGGTGGTATGTTATCTGCACTTAAACTGCAGTATGATTCGCTTCCCCTGATTCATAACGAATTAGATAAAGATGAAGACTATATTAATATCAATTCCCTAATTGACACAGCCTGTGATGAAGTAAGAAATATAGCGAGGAATCTAAAGCCTGCATCACTGGAGAAAATAGGATTAAAGGCAGCACTCACCGATTTAGTAAATAGATATAAACGTATACCTAATGCGGAGGTGACCCTACACTTTCATAAAACCGATAAAAAACTTGATTACAATACTAAGGTACATGTCTACCGGATCGTCCAGGAACTAATCAATAATGCAATCAAGCACTCTAAGTGTCAAGAACTAGAAATACAAATATCCTCTCTCAATAATGAATTTGTAATCATGGTAGAAGATGATGGTGTAGGGTTTGACAAGTTAAAGGCGGTATATGGACATGGTATTGAAAATATAAGATCAAGAGTAAATATCCTAAAGGGAGACCTGCAGATCGATACGCAAAAAGATAGAGGGACCTCAGTAATCATTCACATTCCACAGTATGCTGATGCAGTTTAGGGGTTAACCCTAGTCAAAAATCTAGGACTTCCCACAATACTATCTCCTTTAAAAGACTTCATCTTTACGGTATACTTAATTACTTAGAAATGGTTTTCATTAGTGTCCTGATCTAAAGTACTAAGTATAAAAAATTACTTTAAAGAAAGTGTTTGGTTCTACTACATTTACTAAGCTATGTAAGTTCATCATTTCAGCGGATATCGATTAAAGTGAATTTTTGCTTTAAGAAGTAAATACTTCCAATTCAATCAATTAAGCGGTTTTATCATGTCCGAGTGTTTTGATAGCTTGCATAGTTTTTAAGCCTTTCTAAATCGAGAAATTCCTTTTTCTAAATAGTTGATTTCGATGTCCTCAAATCGGTTTTGTGCTTTGTTGGCTTATGGTTAGCTACATCAACTTATCATATTATAAAGTTTACCCTTAACCGTTCTTTTTAAGTAGATGTGACCTCAGGGTCACATCTATCAAACCCCATAATCTACCTTGCAATAGATAGAATCGATTCTGCCGCAAATGTCTTAATTAGGTTTTTGGAAATGACCCTTGTAAATACTCATAGCAGTTAAGGCTTTCATCTTTGTGGTTCCTCCGATTTTATAGGATCTCACTATTCGAGCACGGTCACACTCGATGCGTTTAGGTAGATATCTTTTACTTCTGTTTTGATTTTAAAAATCTATCGTCACATTTTCAAGTCTAAATGATCTTAAGGATTCTTTAAGTATACTTATTGTTTATTATCTATGATATTAGTTATCTTGACCTAATAGAAATTACCTAAAAGAAAATACTAATTATGCCTTCTTACAAATTATCAATAAACGGAGAATCAAAAACCGTAGAAGCGAGTGAAGACACTCCCATACTTTGGGTCTTGCGAGATCAGTTAAATCTGGTCGGAACAAAGTATGGATGCGGAATCGCACAATGTGGCGCATGCACCATACATATGGACGGTAACCCTATCAGATCGTGTCAATTAACCGTTGCTCAAGTTGAGGATAAGAAAATAACTACTATCGAAGGCCTATCAGCTGATGGAAGTCATCCAGTACAGGAGGCTTGGAAAAAGATAGATGTACCACAATGTGGTTACTGTCAAGCAGGGCAGATAATGACTGCTGCTGCATTGCTCGATAATAACCCCAGCCCATCAGACACTGAGATCAAAAATGCGATGAATGGAAATATCTGTCGCTGTGGCACCTACAATAGAATCTTAAATGCTGTCAAGGAAGCAGCTAGCACATTAAGCTGATCATCATTTTAAATAGAAATAAAGTAGATATAATGAATACCTCATATAAAAGAAGAACATTCATAAAAGCATCGACACTTACTGGAGGAGGGTTATTGCTAGGAGTGAATTTTATGTCATCATGTAAGGAAGATGTAAAACCGCCAGTTGATGTAGCGAATTTAAATTTTAAAGATTTCAATGCATTTTTAAAAATATCGCCAGAAGGATATGTAACTATTTTCTCTCCTAATCCTGAGATAGGTCAAGGAGTAAAAACATCTATGCCTATGATCATCGCCGAAGAGCTAGATGTGCCTTGGGAAAAGGTGCATGTAGTACAAGGAAAATTAGATAATGAAAATTATCAAAGGCAAGTCGCCGGAGGAAGTCAGTCTATAAGACATGGCTGGGATCCGCTGAGAAAAACAGGGGCTACTGCAAAACAAATGCTGATCCAAGCGGCAGCAAATAAGTGGGAAGTAGATGCTTCAGATTGTACTGCATCGGGAGGAGTGATATCAAACAAAGCAGGAGATAAATTAAATTATGGAGAGGTAGTAACTGAAGCGGCGTCCTTAGAAGTACCTGAAGAGGTGACACTAAAAGATCCAAAGGACTATACAATCATAGGTACAGATGTATCTAATGTAGATATTGATGAAATAGTAGTGGGTAAGCCATTGTTTGGTCTTGATTATAAAGTAGCAGGAATGGCCTATGCATCAGTGATGAGGCCACCAGCATTTGGTAATAAGCTAGCATCTTATGATGACTCAGCTGCTAGGAGCATAAGCGGTGTGCAGGATGTAGTACAGATCGGGGATAAGATAGCTGTTGTAGCAGATAATACTTGGACTGCTATCAAAGGGAAAAATGCCCTCAAAGCCATCTGGACTATAGATACAAAGGGAGAGAGTACTAGCGATCATGATCGTATACTTAATGGATTACTGGATAAGGGAAAGATGGAAGTATTTAGGGAGGATGGTAATGTAGAAAAAGCATTCGCAGATGCAGACGAAATACTAGAGCGGACATATGATTCGCCTTTCTTACCGCATAACTGTTTAGAGCCGATGAACTTTTTTGCTAGTGTAACTGCTGAAAAAATAAAACTAGTAGGCCCTATACAAACTCCTGCAAGAACAGCACAAACCATAGCAAAGGATCTTGGAAGAGATATATCGGAAGTAGACTTAGAGATGACTAGGATGGGTGGAGGCTTTGGAAGGAGACTGTACGGAGACTTCGCTAGTGAAGCTGCAGCGATTTCTAATGAGGTGAAGAAGCCTATACAAGTTGTCTTCACAAGAGAGGATGATATGACAGATGGTATATATCGACCTGCTCTTAAGTATAGATTTAAGGCCGGTATTAAAGATGGTAAGCTGACAGCCTATCACCTCAAAGAAGCTGGTGTCAACGCAAACATGTATGGCTTGATTCCTAATTTTTTTCCTGCGGGAGCAGTAGAAAATTATAAGGTAGAAGGAGCAAAGCATACCAGCAATATTACGATTGGAGCATGGAGAGCTCCCTTTACTAACTTCTTAGCAAGTGCCGAGCAGAGTTTCTTCGATGAGCTATCAGAAGTGATGGGCGTCGATCCCATACAGATGAGACTAGATCTTCTGGATAATGTAAAGGGAACAGATGACGAAAGGATACAGTACTCTGCAGAACGGATGCAAGAGGTGATTAAACTTGCAGTAGCTAAGTCGGGGTGGGGTAAACAAGCGAGTGGTGTGCATCAAGGATTTGTGGCATATTATTGTCACAATACGCATGTAGCTCAAGTCGCAAATGTCGAGATGGAGGATGGCAAACCAGTCGTTAAGAAAGTAGTATGTGCAGTAGACTGTGGGATAGTAGTAAATCCTTTAGGAGCTTTAAATCAAATTGAAGGAGGTATAGTAGATGGAGTAGGACATGCACTCTATGGGGACTTTGGATTTGAAAATGGTGTGCCTACCGCTAAGAATTTTGATAAGTATAGACTTATAAGAATGAAAGAAGCACCAGTAGTAGAAACTCACTTTGTACAGAATAACTTGTCACCGACTGGGCTAGGAGAACCTTCTCTGCCACCTGCAGGAGGAGCGATAGCTAATGCTATTGCAAAAGCAACTGGTAAACGATTGTATAAGCAACCTTATATTAATAGTGAGTTGCTCGGATAAGGCGAATAAATTAGATTAAAGTTAAAGGAGGAGCTCTTTTTGGGCTCCTTTTTTTTGTTTAATGCCTGCTTATTCTTAGGCATATGCCTAGGATTCCTATCACCATTCCGTTGAAGTATATTTCACCCACCGAGACTAAAAATAAATCTCTACAAACAAACAGGGTAATAAGGAATGAAATACTTTAATCAAAGCTTAGCTATAGAAAACTTATAACTAGTCTGAGATACATATTGGTCTCCAGGCCGCAAGATAGTACTTGGAAAATCTGGTTGATTAGGAGAGTCTGGAAAGTGCTGTGTCTCTAAGCAAAATCCACTTCTCTTATTATAAGTCTTACCGCTTTTTCCTTTGATGTCTTTCAGGAAATTTCCGGTGTAGAATTGTACACCTGGCTCAGTTGTAAAGACTTCCATTTTTCGTCCTGTTAATTGTTCTATTACGGTAGCAGCTGGTTTTTGACCATTACCATCATTTAATACCCAGTTATGATCATAGCCACCTCCATTTTTTATTTGTAGATGATCGTCATTGATATTATCACCGATTTTTTTCATGATAGTAAAATCAAATGGCGTGTCTTTCACGGCACTAATACCCGTTGGAATCAGACTTTGATTTACTGGATTGTAGTTGTCAGCATTGATTGATAACTGATGATCAGCAATTGATCCGCTGCCTTCCCCTGCTAAATTAAAATAGGTATGATTAGTAAGGTTACAGATCGTAGGTATATCGGTAACAGCCTGATAAGAGATGGTGATCGTATTATCATCTGACAATGCATAATCAACAGTCACACTCAGGTTACCAGGAAATCCCTCCTCCATGTCAGGGCTAACCCTTGACAGACTTATTCCTGTTTGTGTTTTTTTTGCATCCCAGATATGCTTATCAAACCCTCTGACTCCCCCATGAAGACTATTCTTGCCGTTGTTGGCAGCGAGTTGATATTCCTTATTATCTATTGAAAATTTGGCATCAGCTATCCTATTACCATATCGCCCTACGATAGCCCCAAAATATGGATTTGGCTTTAGGTAGTCATCTAAATTATTAAAACCTAAGGCGATATCATCAAGTTTTCCATCTTTATCAGGGACTAGGATAGCAGTGATTATCCCACCATAATTAGTGATTTTGACTTCCATTCCATTTTTATTCTTAAGCGTATATAGTTGTACCTTCTCATTATCGAGTGATCCAAACTCAGCGGTAGAGATCTCTATTTTATTTGATTCAGTAGTATTCATTACTTTTTCTTCAGATTTAGGTTGGCATGAGTATAGAGAAAGAAGCAGGACAATCATTAAATTGGTTTTCATATCGATAAATCGGCAGTTATTTAGGTGAATTTACACATTTGACAAAACTTTGTTGTGAGAGGAGCAAGGGGAAAATTGCTTATTATGTGTCTACATATTAGTAAATTATTATATTTAAATCGATGACAACGAAGCCAAACATTTTAATTATCGATGATAGAGAATTCGATAGAGTATTATATAAAGAGTATCTAGGTGATGAGCAGTACAACTTTTCTGAATTAGATGATGGAGAAACCGCCATTACTCAGCTTAATAGTATGGACTATGATCTTATATTATTAGATTGGCAGATGCCCAGAGTAGGAGGACTCGAGACCCTCAGAAATGTAAAGAATAGTGCTCATCGAGAGACACCGATAATTATTATTACAGGCTTAGAAGACGACAAAGTACTGGAGCAAGCCTTTGATTATGGTGGAGTAGATTTTATCAATAAGCCTGTAAGTAAGATTGAGTTAAACGCAAGGGTAAATAGTGTCCTTAAGTTATTTCACTCGACTAAGATGCTTATAAAGCAAAAAGAGGAATTACAATCTTTAAATACTATAATCTCTAGTCAGAAAGCGGAGCTGCAAGAAGCTTTTAAAATCAAACAAGAGCTTGCCGCAATTAAAGAGCAGCAGCAACAAGTAGAGATAGACGATAAGAATAGGAAGATCATGACGATGGAAGTGGATACTTCGAAAAGTGTAAATCAGATAAAAAATATAAATAGTCTTATATCAGAAGGGAAAAAAATACTAGGGCAAAATCCTGCAGGTAGTGTAGGGATCAGTATCCTAAATAAGTTACAAAAAGAAGTTGAAGATCTATTTGGAAAACAAGATAGCTGGTCTGACTTTAAAGAGATTTATGAGTCTATAGAACCAGAATTCTTTAAGAAGCTAACGACTATCAATCCTAAGTTAACATCATTAGATCTGCAGCACTGTGCATATATCAAGATGAATCTTGATAACTACGAGATCACCAAAATCTTAAATGTAGAATTGAAGTCTTTACAACAGACCAGATATAGATTGAAAAAGAAACTAAAAGTAGAGGAGAATTCTAAATTGAGAGAATTTATAGTTGCTATCTAGGAAGTAACTTGAAGATTTTTAGAAATACTGAATCCTATCGTACAGCCCCTTTCCTTGTTGTTTTTTGCATAGATAGTTCCCGCATGTTGTTCTATTACTTTTTTGCAGATTGCTAGACCCATTCCTGACCCTTCATATTTATCTTTACTATGTAGTTTTTGGAAGAGTAAGAATATTTTGTCTATGTGTTTTTTGTCTATACCGATACCATTATCACTAATCTCAAAATACCAATCGGTATCAGACTCTGACCCGTATATTTCTACGATAGGCTTTACACCATCCCCTTGAAATTTCATACCGTTGGCAATCAGATTTTGGAATACTTGCCTGATCTTTGTTTTGTCAGCGATAATGGTTTTTGGGAGATTTTTCACCTTGATTTCTGCCTTATATCTTTCTATGTCTGGCTGAAGATAGGATAGTATGCTATCAATCTTTTTAGCTACATCTACTTCGTCAAAAACAGAGTTGGTAGTATTCACTCTAGAAAATATAAGTAAGTCATCGATCAGCTCTCGCATATGCTCTGAACTGTCGGTTATTATCTTTAGAAACTTCCCTTCCTTCTCTGATAATTTTTCATCGGCGCTCTCAGTCAGAAGTTTAGCAAAACTGATTACACTTCTTATAGGTGCTTTAAGATCATGCGATGCTATGTAAGCAAAGTTTTCTAGCTGGAGGTTAGAATCTATATATTTCTTAAGCTCTTCGTTTTTAGCGTTAAGATCTTTTATTTGCTGCTGTATTATTTTTGCTTGTTGTACTCTTTCTGTAACGTCATTAAACATTACAATAATCCCCTCATTCTGACCTTCTTCATTTTTGTACACAGTCGCAGACCCTTCTATACTAATGACTGCACCCGTTCCTGGCACGATTGTCATCGGTGATTTATCGTAGTCAACCTGTCCTTGGATTATACTTGTTGTTCGAGAAAGTAGATCTGCATGATCTTCTTTAGGTACTATATCTAGGAGAGATTTATCGACAAGTTGATCCTCGGTTACACCAAAAATTTTGCAAGCCATATTAGAACAAAAAATAATTTTGCCTTGCTTGTCTACTATAATTATTCCAGAAGGGGAGCCGTCAACGACATATTTGTACCAAGAGCTAGTTCTTACTGGCTTTTTACTCGATACGGCAGTCTGTTTATGTTCTATTTGATTGAGTTCCACTCTAGACAGTATGTTAGTTATAAGATATACAAAAATTGCAAGACAATGAATGATATCCTATAAATAAGAAACTATAATAGAAGGAAACCCTATGCTCAAAACAAAAAAAAGGAGCTCTAATTCAAGCTCCTTAATCTTAACACCATTAGTACTTTTAAAATTATATTGCAAATGTAATCACCAAGACAGGCGATACATATTATAAAAATCTACAATATGTCTACAAGGTTATGACAGATGTTCAACAAATCAGGGAAGGAGAAGAATTAAAATGGAGCGTTTTAGAAGCTTATCTGCGAGAATCCCTAGATGATTTAGATGGAGAAATGACTGTAGGTCAGTTTCATGGAGGTCATGCAAATCTTACTTATTTAGTTCAATTTGGCGATAAGGAGTTTGTTTTACGAAGACCGCCATTCGGTAAGATCGCACCGGGGGCTCATGATATGAAGAGAGAGTATAGGGTGTTATCAAAATTGTATAAATTTTTACCGCAGGCTCCTAGAGCTTTTCACCTATGTACAGACGAGGATATTATAGGTGCCAAATTTGTGATTATAGAAAGACGAAAAGGTGTGGTAATCAGAAAAAAAATGCCAGACTGCTTTTCACAAATCGATAATATAAATGAAAGACTTACCAATGCCCTTTTAAAAGTAACTGCGGATCTTCATACTATCGATGTAGAAGAGGCGGACCTCACAAAGCTCGGTAGACCAGATGGATTTGCAGAGCGGCAAGTAGAAGGCTGGTATAATAGATGGAATCTCTCTAAGACAGAAGATAATAAGGATATGGAAAATCTATTTAAGAAATTAAGCGAACATATTCCTACACCACAGGCAGTTGCTATAATCCATAATGATCTCAAATTTGACAATTGTCAATTCTCCCCTGATGACCCAGATGAAGTCAAGTCAATTTTTGATTGGGATATGACTACACTCGGTGATCCACTGATCGACTTCGGTATCTTACTTAGCTACTGGCAAGATCCGCTGCTTGATAATTTTAAGATTTTACCATTTAGTCTAGAGGGTGAATCACCCGATAAAGAATATCTCATAAATCGATATGCAGAACTCTCAGGATATAATCTAGATAATATAAAGTGGTATGAATGTTTTGCCTATTGGAAAAATGCAGTAGTACTTCAGCAACTTTACAAGAGATACGTAGATGGTGCGACTAAGGATAAGAGGATGGCACAACTGGGTATGGGTGCTCAGCTATTAGCCTCTGCAGGGAATCAAAAAATAAATTGGTAGCGATAAATTTAGCTACTCCTTACTTAAACTGAAGTGAGTTAAACTGAAATTATAATTATGAAATTAAGCATCTCAAATCTGTCCAAGACCTATAAAAATGGTGTAAAAGCATTGAATACTATTAATTTAGAAATAGGCGAAGGTATGTTTGGACTCCTCGGACCCAATGGCGCAGGTAAATCGAGTCTGATGCGGACGATAGCCACTTTGCAACAATCAGATACAGGTACAGTACAATTTAATGATATCAATGTATTTGAAGATCCGATCGCACTCCGAAAAGTCTTAGGATATTTACCGCAGGAGTTTGGGGTATATCCTAATGTGCAAGCGCATAGATTGCTAGATTATTTTGCGGGGCTAAAAGGCATAACCTCTAAAGCAGAAAGAAAAAAAATAGTGGAGTATGTGTTAGAAGTAACAAACCTAACAGATGCAAAGCGAAGAGCAGTATCCAGTTTTTCTGGTGGTATGAAGCAAAGATTTGGAATTGCACAGATGCTACTTAATGACCCTCAACTGATTATTGTAGATGAACCAACAGCAGGATTAGATCCTGCAGAAAGGAAGCGATTTCTCAATATCCTCAGACAGATAAGTAAGGGGCATATAGTAATATTTTCGACTCATATCGTAGAGGATGTTAGAGAGCTCTGTCTAGATATGGCGATCATGAATCAAGGAGCAATACTGCTAAGGGATTCTCCAGCTAATGCTGCTAATCAATTAAAAAGTAAAGTATGGACAAAGAGAATAGAAGTAGATATAGCTACAGCACAGAGCATGTACAATGTCTTGTCTACATCTTATAATCCAGATCATAGTGTTAATATAAGAGTGTATAGTGACGGCTCTCCAGGTGCCGAGTTTAAATCCTCAGATCCTAATCTAGAAGATGTGTATTTCTACCATCTTAATCAAGAGTCAGTCCCCGCATAATCTATCAATAATACTATCTGATGTTCAAACAAATATTTTCTTACGAGTTTAATTCCTGGTTTAATAAGGCTTCGTTTTATATCTACGCAGTGTTGATCTTCATGGCTACGATAGGGCTTGTTGCTTTGTCTGGCGGTGTGTTTGATGGGAGTACGGCTTCTGTTTCCTCTCTTAAGTACTTAAACTCTCCAGCTGGAATTTTGCAAATGGTAGGTGGTATGACCGTATTCGCTATGCTGCTATTTACTAATGTATGTGGAGATTCTATTTACAAGGATTTTAAGACTGGTGCATACCATGTGATGTACTCATTCCCTTTTTCTAAGCCTGCCTATTTCTTTGGCAAGTTTTTAAGTGCGTTTAGTATCTGTCTTATCTTGATACTATGCGTAGGGTTAGGTGCTGCGTTCGGTTATGTTCTTCCTAGTATCAATGCTGATATGATTGGCCCACATAGTTTTATGGCTTATGTCAATGTGTATCTGGTTTACATGATTCCTAATACATTTTTCTTTTGTGCAGTTGTCTTTGCTATTGTCACTTATACCAGAAGTATTATTGCTGGATTCATTGCTATGATTGTGATTTATATTTTGAATGGTGTAATAGACAGTGCCCTGATTAATAAGGAATATTTTGAACTTGCTGCGATGGTCGATCCGTTCGGAGTAAGAGCAGATTATTATTATACTAAGTATTGGACAGTAGATGAATATAACAATTCTCCAATTCCGCTATCAGGATATGTGATATATAATAGGTTACTGTGGATTGCTATTGGAGCTGCTATTTTGTTTTGGAGTTACTGGTCATTTTCATTTGAGACAGTACGTAAGAGTTGGAACCCCTTCAAAAGAAAAGAGAACGCTATCTCCTCCATCTCGCATAAGTCCAATCAGGTAGCAGATCTTAAGTTGCCTTCTGTTAATCGTCTATTTAATCTCAACCAAAAAATAACTAGCTCATGGCTACTCAGCAAAATAGATTTGAGATATATTTTAAAAGGAGGAGCCTTTATTGTCATAAGCGTATTGGGACTTTTGATAGTTGGGATAACCTTGGCCTTCGCAGGCGAAATCGTAGGTACTAAGACCTACCCAACTACAGCTAATATGTTGTTATATTCTGGGGGTACATTCCGGATGTTCATTATTTTGTTGACTTTCGTTTATACCGGATTAATAATCAATAGAAGAACAGACAATGATATTTTTCAATTAGAGGATGTCACAGCAACTAAGAATATATCTTTCCTTATTTCTAAATTTATATCTATCACATTGATGCAGGCTGTACTATTGGCATTGCCAATAATTGCCGCAGTAGTTTATCAGATCAGCCAAGGGTATCATAATTTTGAAATTGGTCTATATCTATTTGATTCATATGCTATCAGATGGGTAAGTCTCATTCCTTGGACTCTCCTAGCGATTACTATATATGCTCTTATCCCTAATTTTTACATAGGGCTTATCGTAGTACTTGTTATTTCTTTTGGAGTTAATTTCTTTCCTAGAATCGGGATCGAGAAATCTATGTTTCAGTATAATGATGGGCCTAATCCTATGTACTCTGATATGACTGGCTACGCAGGTGGTTTAGCCAAGTATTACATCTATAGAGTGTACTGGATATTAGGAGGAGTAGCATTATCGATGTTAGGTCTTTTCTTCTGGAGGCGTGGCACCAAGACTACATTTAGTGAACGGTTTGCTAATGGCAAAGTAAGTTATTCCTCGACTGCTAAAATATTAGCTGCCGTAAGTCTAGCTGCATTCTTAGTTGTCGGAGCAATCATTTATATAGGGACTTTTGTGAAAAATGAATCCTACACCTCTAAAGAATCAGAACTGCAGTTAGTTGATTATGAAAAGAAATATAAACGACTAGCTTCTTTTGCTCAGCCAAGAATAGTTGATGTTAATCTTAAAGTAGATTTATATCCTAGCACCTCAGACATACATGCTACAGGGTATTACTATCTCAAAAATAAAACCAATCAATCGATTGACTCTTTAGTTGTTAATCATGGTAATCTACTCAAAGAAGTAAGCTTTGATAGAGATGTAGCTGTAGGCATACGGGATACGATCTTAGATATAATAACTTATGGATTAAGTCCTTCTCTTACGCCAGGTGATTCTATTAAAATGAATTTTGTGATTAAGAATAAGGAAAACACAGTTTTTAGATCGCATGGACCTGTTCAAGAGAATGCTACATTCTTTAATAATTCAATATTCCCTTCTATAGGTTATTCAGCGGACAATGAACTGAGCGATAACAAAGTTAGAAAAAAATATGACTTACCTCCTAGGGAGAGGTGGCCAGATGTAACGGATACCACTGCATATGGGAATACCTATATTTCTAATTGCTCTGATTGGATAAATTTTGAAATCATAATCGGTACTGCTGCAGACCAGTTAGCAATGGCTCCAGGTCAATTACAACGAGAATGGGAAGAGGATAATCGTAAATATTACCACTATAAGATGGATCAACTGATGCTTAACTTTTACAATATAAGCTCAGCAAGATATGAGGTAAAAACCGATAAATGGAAGGATGTGGATTTAGCCATTTATTACCATAAAGGTCACGATTATAATCTTGATCGGATGATGCAGGCGCTTAAAGACGGGTTTGATTATTACACCACAGAATATAGTCCATATCAGTTTAAGCAACTCAGAATACTAGAGTTCCCATTTGGAGGTTTTGCACAGTCATTTGCTAACACGGTACCTTTTGCGGAGAATGCAGGATTTACAGCGATGGTTGATGACTCTGATGAAGGAGGTGTAGATTATGCCTATACAGTCACTGCCCATGAGCTAGCCCATCAGTGGTGGGCACATCAGGTGATAGGGGCTCAAGTCAAAGGTGCAACTATGATGTCTGAGAGCCTTTCAGAATATTCGTCGCTTAAAGTTTTAGAGAGGCGTTTTGGGTCTGAAAAGATGAGAAAATTCCTAAAGGATGCGCTAGACAAATACCTACTCAGTCGACAGATGGAAAGTGTCAAAGAATTGCCGCTAGCATTTAATGAAAACCAACAGTATATACATTATCAGAAAGGATCCTTGATTTTTTATGCATTGTCTGATCTTATAGGAGAGAAAGTACTTAATGGAGTATTGTCAGATTATATCAAACAAGTCGGTTTCCAAGAACCACCATATACTACCTCGCTTGAGTTACTATCATTATTGCGAGCAGCGACACCAGATAGCTTACAGTATTTTATAGATGATAGCTTTGAGAATATTACGCTCTATAATAATCGGATCGAAAATGCAAATTATACTGATAATGGAGACGGAACTTACACAGTAGATATTACCGCACATGTTATTAAGTATAGAACCGATGAAAGGGGCAAGCAGTTATTTGTAGATCAAAATGGGGTTATGGATAGTTTAATTGTTGAAGGTAAAAAGAGACCGATAAAATCATACCCACTTACCGATTTTGTAGATGTTGGAGTATTTGGAATAGAAGAAATAGATGGTAAGGAAAAAGAGGACGTACTTTATCTAGAAAAGCATAAGATCAATGACATAGAAAATAAATTTACAATCACAGTTAGCAAAGAACCAAGAGAAGTCGGTATTGATCCCTTCAACAAATTAATAGATAGAGACAGTGGTGATAACAGAAGAAAGCTAGAAAAGGAGAAATAGATTTTCATTAAGAATATAGCCATGAATAAAAAAGTAAAGGTTGCAGCAGTTATACTTTTAGTTTCTGCAGTTATTCATCTGGCCTATCCATTTATTTATCATAATCCTACGGCTACTCGACCAATAGCGGTATTTGGGGTAATCTATTTAGTAATTTCTTTGGGTTTACTTCTTAGTGATAGGAAAGCATTTCTTTACGCCGCAGCACTATTTACAACGATAGGTATGATTGCGGCTACAGTCGTTTATCTCGGTAATGTATCACCATTCGATCTGGATATTGTGTTGATACTTATCGATGTAATTATTGTCCCTATTTTTTGGTGGGGAATATTTAGGATAAAGAGAGTTGTATAATCAGTCGATTAACCGTCCGAAGTCAAAGGATGAAAAAAACCATAAGTATTTAATAATAGCCCTCTAAACTATTTCATCCTCTAGGAGGTGATCAGCTGCTTCATTAGTTATGTTTGGTGCTTTAGGGTTAGGACCCCATTGGTTAGTTTCTGGTTTGCTATCGGTAATCAAAAAAACAAAGATTACAATTGAACCGATAAATGGAATCATTTTTATTAAAAGCATCCATCCTGAATTACCGGTGTCGTGCAATCGTCTAACTTTAACTGCTAGCGCCGGAAGAAATAAACCAACTACATAAATGCAAATGATCGCAACGCTAAGATTCTCAGAAATTGAAATAAAAATAGAACCCACCGAGCTAATTGCAAAAATTCCTAAATAGTAGAATAAAGTAAAATACCAGTATTCACTTCTTCTAGCTCGTCCTTCAAAATCAACATATTTATTTTTTATAAGGTCAACAAAGTATTCATCAAATACGCTCATAAGAAGATATATCTATTTACTAAATGTAGTCAATAAAAATTTTTATTTCATATATAGCTTATATATTTGTTTCTTGATTATTCCTATAAAAGCTCAGTTGGTTTACCGGTATGCAGGGAGCGTAGAGAGAAGGAACATTAGCTCAGTTGGTTTAGAGCGCTGCCTTGACAGGGCAGAGGTCACCGGTTCGAATCCAGTATGTTCCACAATAGACCGATATAACTGCTGAATAATCAATTAGTTATATCGGTATTATTTTTTTGGTTACCACTATGGTTGCCAATTCAAAATAGAAAATAGAGGCTGCGCTACTGCA